>Ga0209318_1000020_pt1 | contig 231716 bp, 188 predicted proteins | sample RifGroE1_FD_183999 | JGI IMG/M metagenome (GOLD analysis project Ga0209318, IMG submission 183999) | Groundwater microbial communities from Rifle, Colorado, USA - Groundwater E1 (SPAdes) (version 2) | ecosystem: Environmental > Aquatic > Deep subsurface > Groundwater | place: Rifle, Colorado...
AAAACAATGAAAATGTAAAGACAAGTAATAAAAGCGATTTAAATTTATTCATCATAACTCCTATGCGCGTTAGCGTCCGTCGAACGCCCGATTAACCCGTGAGGCGTACATTGGCGCATAAATTGCTTTTGCCGCCCAGTTCTTCGTGATTAACAAGAAATCTTCCGGTTTAACCCGAAATTAGAATGTATCAAAACCATTTCAGCAATTTGTGTGACAATAGCCGAGTCGGTGTTGAATCGTTTGTTCGACGCTAATTTTATTTACTAAATATAACTTTGCTTTGATTAAGTAATTCTTTAGTAATTGATAAATTCCAACCTCTCATTGTTTTATGCCATTTTTTTAACTTAAGAAATTGATTCCAATTTAATTCAAGTATTTTCAGTAATTCATAGTTTTCGTTAAAAAGTACAATTATAACATATTCAAACTTTTGACTTTCTATTTCAATAGAGTCTTTATCATTTAATCCAAAAAAAACTCCTGTTAAATTACTATATGTTGATTTTATACTATAACGTTCACCTTTTCTACTAATTGCATCAATATTTTGTGTACCAGCAGGAGCCGATTGTAAATTAGGAAGACCTAGAGTATTATAATAATAATTTGATTATTGACAAAAAATACTCTCCTAAATCTCCAATTATATTTTTAGTTCTAATTATATTTCTTTTTTTTAACTCCTCAATAATATTAGAATAAATATGAATAATTTCTTCATCTGATAAAGTTCTTAAATCCATAATTTCCTTTTAGATAAAATAATCAAATTTGTTTTTATTCTACCATATTCGAGAACTGTTTTATTTCCTTTTGAATTTTGATAAATTCCATCTGGCTATTCGTGAATATTTTGTAGTTTATTTGCCTGTATAATGAAAACATCACTATTAGCCGAAGACGTTTTGCCATATTTTATCCAATAAATTTACATATACAATAAAGAAAAATATCATTAAAAAAAATCTTGAAAATCCATAATTAAATATAATATTTATAACTAATAATAATCTTATTTTTTCATTAATCAAAATACCACTAAAAATAAATCCAATAAATGAAAATATTAAAGATATTACCGAAATAAATTCTGTTCTCTTAAGTATGATAAATAAAACAAATGAAGTCCAAGTAAAAAAGAATGAAAATAAAAAATGAAAAATTTCATTTTTAAATAGAAAAATTGGTTTTATGAATGATATAAATATTGTTGGAATTATAAAATAACCACATAACAATACGAGTGTAGCAGATAATACTTTCCGAATAAAATAATCGGATATTTGCATTGATTTTAATGATATAAATCCCAATGTTAAAATAATCAAACCAATAGATAGAAATATTATTTTTTTCTTATTATCTTCAGCTAAATCATCATATTTCAAATATTCTAACATCATCTAAATCCTTTTCTGATAAAATTATTTCGGCTAATACCAATTATATATATTTTTTTTATAATATCTTCACTGCGCGGTAGCGTCCGTCGAACTCCCGATTAACCCGTGAGGCGTAAAGTTGGCGCACTTTTCTGCGACAGCAAAAAGTGTGACAATAGCCGAGTCGGGTTCAATCGGTTGTTCGACGGTTTATTTTCCTTTTTGTTTAATTACTTCAACATCAATCTGTATATCTTTAATTTCTGAATTAATTTCTTTAACATCATTTCTAATTTCTATAATCGAATTATTTATACTCTCATGTTGATCTTTATTATTGATTATAGAATTATCCACTCGTTCAAATAAGGTTCCCACTTCTCGATTAATATTCACAATTACTAGAGTGAATAATGTACTTACTATAGCTATAATTAAACCAATCACAATTTCTTTTATTGGATATTCTTTTTTTGGGGTATATTTTCGTAGTTCTTTTGTTTCTTCTTCTTTTTTAAATAATGAATCATCTTCTTTATCTGTTTGATCAATAATATTTTCATCTATGGTTGGCTGTGGAGGCATTGGAATCTTTAGCGCTTTTCGATATCTTTCACGTTCTAACTTGCTTTTACCTGTATGTGAATTCCTATCCATTATTCTTTTCTCCAACAGCAGTAATCATAAACTTATTGATAAATGGATAAAAATATTTATCAAGATGAATCATAGAACGATCTACGAAGGACTCTATATTCCAACCTTTTAATTCTTTAATCATTGGTTGGAAATAATATTGGAAATCAAATATGGTTTCGAATTCGTATGGTCCGGTCTGTTTAATGATATAAATTTTATTTAAAAAATCATCTACACCTTTTCTACTTAATCCTTCGACTGCTGTTTCCTTTAAGCCAAAAGATAATGAGAATTGATCAGCGTTCTCATTTCCATCGTCTAGTAACTTTTGCATTATTCTTCCACCTAAATTCTCAACATTAATTGAATGACCAAACATTAAACCTATACGCATATAGTTTTTAATATTTTTACCACTTAATATTTCTTTTAGAATAAATGGTATGGCAGATTCCTTTAACCACTTTATTTCATCATGTTGAACTTTTGAATATGATCCAAAATTATACTTAAAGATAATGTCACTATTTGTAATCTTTAAGTAATTCTGAGTTATATCATTTAATAAGGTTTTATCATGAGGTCCCATTTCATTAAGTCTTGAAAAGAAAGTATTACCAAATGGTGTGGATTGATGATGGAGTATAATATCGCATATTTCTCCTGAAATATCGCTGATACGGAAAGTTTTTTCAAATCTGAATCCAATTGTAATATGAGATAAATTATTTTTTGATATATTCATTTATTTTTCCTTAATTAATATGATTTCTATCAATCCGTCGAACGCCCGATTAACCCGTGAGGCGTACATTGGCGCATAAATTGCTTTTCAGCCCGGTTCGTTGTGATTAAACAGAAATCCTCCAGTTTAACCAAAATCAACGTGTTAAAAAAACCAAGCCAAAGCAATTTGTGTGACAATAGCCGAGTCGGCGTTGAATCGGTTGTTATGCTCTAAAATTTTTTTTATTCAAAAATAATTCATAATCATAAAAATCAATTATTAAACAAAATCCTATTAAATATTTCATAACTTTTGTAATAAATAATCGCTATTGTAAAAATTGATTTTTTTATAAACTATCAGTAACCGGAAAAAACTTTAAGTCACATTTTTTTACTGCACCTTAAATAAGGCAATTTATTTTAGTTTTTTTTAATCCAATTTTCAAGGAGTATCATATTTTATTTTCTTTCAATTTTTGGCTTAACCTTCTGTCCGTTAGTGTAATCCGAAAAAGTAATAGTCTAAGAAAAATCTATTCTTAATTTTTTCTCAATGTTTTATTTTAAAAAAACTATTTTGTAATCCAAAACATTCCAATTTATATTTTCTCTCAACCCTTGGCTTAACCTTCTGTCCGTTAATGTAAGCCGAAAAAGTAATAGTTATAAAAAAATCTATTTTTAATTTTCTATCAATGATTCAGTTAATAAAAAATCTATTTTTGTAAGCCAGCTCATTCCAAATTATATTTTCTCTCAATTTTCGGCTTAACCTTCTGTCCATTAGTGTATGAAGATAAAATAATAGTCTCATAAAAATCTGATTTCAATTATTTTCTCTCATATTCCTGTTTATCAAGAAAATTAATTAATAATAACCAGAATTTTAATTCCGAAGGAGCATAACGCCCGATTAACCCGTGAGGCGTAATTGGCGCATAAATTGCTGTTTTAAGCCCAGTTTTTCGTGATTAACAAGAAATCTTCCAGTTTAACCACAATTAGAACATATTCAAACCATTTCAGCAATTTGTGTGACAATAGCCGAGTCGGCGTTAAATCGGTTGTTAGGTTTTCTTTTTATTTTTTAATAAGTCAAAAACTTATTTGATAGAATAATAATATAATATAACATCAGATCTTAATCGACTTCGTCTCTTAAACACAGATATATATCAACCCTGATTTCTTCCATTTTGTGTCACCGTGGCTTTTTCTAGTACAATAAGTACAATCTTTTCAATGGAATTCTTTTTCTAGAATTCTTAAATCTTAACCTATTTCATAATACCATGAATCAAAACTTTTTTATTACTTTGCAGGTATATACTTACATCGATACTTACAGAGTGTTTCTTCAATTAATTACTTCCATTCTTATTCACCAACGAAACACAAATAAAGATGGTTAGTAATATTGATATCATTAATTAACTTTTTAATTTCATTTATTTCTCTTTTATGGATTTCATCGATAAATGAAAGTTCGATTTTATTTATCTCAGCGACAACGGTTGGAAATTGTAAATGATTGAAAATTGTATCTCCATATGGATCGATACATTTCCAGAATTCATTAGTATTTAATTTATTAACTACTTCGGAAAACAAATTTCTTATGTCCGAGTAGATTATTTGCAAAGTTACACCATTTTCATCTTCAATGTGTATATCTATTCCCATTTTATTTATTCTCCGTGCGATGCTTCAACCTAACATTTGCTTAAGTTACTTTTGCGCCTTTGCGAAGCAAAGTTGGTGCGCTTTTTGTCACTTTTGAGCAAAAAGTGTGACAAAGCAAATGTCAGCTTGAAGCTGTTATTAGGTTTATTTTTCTATACATTCAAATATTACTTCAGTATTTAATTCTTTATCAATGTATTTGAAATCTTTTATAAAATTATCCAGCAATGCTGGTTCTGATATTAAATAGATATTTGCTTCTGAAGCTACTTTTTTTAGTCCAAATTCAAAATATTCTGATTCCATTTTTATTGTAATAAATATTCTTCCTCTTTGATTTTGTACGAAATGTAGTCTTGCATTGAAGGCTCCATTAGCATATTCTTGTCCGAAACAGCCAAAATCAATTTCCGTTATTCCACCGTATATTTGATTTTTGAATATTTCCAGTTTTTTATGAATTGAATCAAATTCTTGATGTCCGGCATAAATTTTAACAGAAAATGAATTTATGCCATCATTTGTAATTATTAAAATTTCTGACATGTCATCATCTTCCCATATCTTTTTAAATTGAACACTTGGTTGCATTTAATATTATTCCTTTTTCTATTTTTTTTTATCTCCGCCCGATAGGGTCAACCTAACGCCCGATTAACCCGCGAGGCGTACATTGGCGCATAAATTGCTATTTTCAGCACGGTTCTTCGTGATTAACAAGAAATCTTCCAGTTTAACACAAAATTAGAATGTCTAAAAACCATTTCAGCAATTTGTGTGACAATAGCCGAGTCGGTGTTAAATCGGTTGTTATACAGAGAATCAACCAATTAACTCTATTTTTTCCATTCTTCAGTAATATTTATAAAGTTTATATCTTTCCATTTTTCTTTCCATATTTCTAAATAGCTTATGTCAGTTGAATGTGGTTCATCTTTAGGAAAGTCAATTTTTACTAATGATGGTAATATTATTGCTTCTCCTGTAATTAGTGCTTCTCCAGCTCCTAATGTTGGTAAACTATTAGTCAATTCTCCTAAATTATCTGGTAGTAATCTTTTTACGTAATTTTGATCTTCAGGATTTGTTAATCTCATTGCTACGAAATTGTTACATTGTGAAAATATTGTTTCAGAAATCTCACTTGGTCTTTGACTAACTATACCAAGTGTTACTCCATATTTTCGCCCTTCTTTCGCTATACGTTCAATAGCACTCTTAGAAGCTCTAAATTTTACTAAATCACTCTTTGGAACATATTTATGTGCTTCTTCATAAACAAGTAAAATAGGAGTTTCACAATCGATGTCATTATTTAACATTTTCTTATAATAATATCCAAACTCAAACAATATTCTGGAAATTAAGGATACAGAAATACTTAAAACTTCAAATGGTATACCTGATAAATCTACAATTGTTATATTTGATTTTGACTTATTATTGTAACCTAAAAATTGTTGTAAGACTTCCTCTAAGCTTGTATCAAAGACATCATTAAATAAAAAATTCAATCTTGGATTATTTCTTATAGTTTCAAGTCTTAATATAAATCTCTCAAAGTCTCCTGAAAAAGGACCACTGACATAATCAGCACTTACCTTTTCAAATTCTAATACTTCATCAAAATATCTAGGGACTCTATCTTTTATAATCTCATCTGCTTTTGTCATAGGACAACGATTGGTTTTTTTGTTAACTAATTCATTATTAATATTTTTTATATAATTAATAATTTCATCGATATTAAATTCTATTGGTGTATCAAAATAAATTCTTCCTGGGGGAATTCTATCATACTCCGGTTTCTTTAAATTTTCTTTTTTTTTATTCTCAGTAACAGCAAATTTAAATTGTGAAACTTGATTATGAGAATTTTGTTCTGAGCTTTCTATAAAAAGGTCACTTAATTCTTCGCTATCAAATAACCAATAAGGAAGTTTTATATTACTAAAATCAATAAAATTAGAATCAGGGAATGCTTGTTTATATTCTCCATGAATATCAAAAAGTACTATATGTGAGTTATTTAGACCATCATACTTTCCTGTTTTCTGTTCAATTGCATTTTGTAATATTGAAGCAACAGTATGTGATTTCCCAGATCCTGTTGATCCAACAATTGCAAAATGTTTATTAAAAAACTTATTTCCATTTATTGGAACATTGATGTCTTTATTAATAAGTAATTTTGAAAAAGTAAATTTTTCATTTTCTTTAATCTTACAAGTATAAACATTATTATAATCTTCTTTAGTCAATAATTCAATGCCATTGTTAGGTGGTAATGGTATTCCATGTGCACCTCTCTCAAAGCTGATATTATCTTCATCAATTTTATATGAACCAATAAGTTCTACTTCAATAATAAAAGTTGGTGATTGCGAAACACTATCTGGAATAGAAACATCATTACTTTTAATTCTATAATTATTGATAATACCGACGATATGATTATTAGATTTTCCATCATATGGTATTTTAATATAACTACCAATATTAAATTGACCTGAATATTCAGTAGGGTCTAAAACTTCTATTTGCACGATCCCTTTTGAAACACCTATAATTTTGAAATTCTCTGAATCCATATTTTCTCCTTATTTTTTGAATAGTTTATATATTTGTAGTGTATTTATTTTTTCTATCTTCATATACGATACAGTATTTATATTTTGAGGTTTTTGACAATCAAAGCAATAAATCATCTTGTAAGGTAAATGATTATTTATATGACAAAAATTATTGTATGATAGTAATCTAAATTTAAAAGATATATTTTCTAAGCTTTCAGAAGCTTTTCTTCCCATAATTTTTCTATTTTTTATTGGCTCTAAATGGAATATTTTTTCATTAAATATAATTGACTCAAAACCATCATTAAATACTATATCTTGCTCAATTAATTCCTTTTTTAGATTTGCTATATGAGCATCAGGATATATAAATGTTAATGGTTCAATATCATAAGTTGCTTTTTTATAAAAGATATCTAGTATTTTAATAGTTAATTGACTTAATGAAACAGAATGATCTATTTGAATCTCTTCTCCGAACATAAGAATATTTTTTTGATTTTGTCTAATATCAATAAAATTATTTTTAAGATATTTTAAATATTCTTTTTCTCCTTGATATTCTAGAAATGAAGAATTAAAAATGAGTTTTTTACCATTTGTTAAAAAATCCCAAATCTCTTTTTGAGTACAATATCTCATCTTAGGGTTTTTTTGAATAATTACAATATTTTTTAAATATTCAGAAATATTTGCATAAAAGAATATTGCTACTTCTTTGGAGCCATTACAAATTTTATGCTCTTCTATTTTTTGAATAACTTTAGTAAATTGAGAGTCATACTCCGGTGCAAAATATAATTTAAATTTACTAATGAATTCATTTTTGAGATTATCAGTAATTGAATCTATTTTTGAATTTATTTTTTTTGATTCATCGGATTTTCCAGTTGATTTTTGTAGGATATTATTGAGTGTTGCAATATCAACAGATTCTTGATTTTCTTTTTTATCTTTGAAATAAGCGTATAATATATAATCTTTTGATTTATCATTTTTAAATTCATCTATAAGTTGAATTATAGGTTCACGAATTTTTATATGTGCATAAGTTTGAGTTTCTTTAAATTTTACCTGAATGACCTGGCTATCATCATTAATATCTTGTATCTGTTCTAAATAAAATCTTTTGTTAATATCTGTTGAGTTTAAGATTTCAAGGACAGTTTTGTCAAATTGGTAACTGAAACCCTTAATCGCGTAATATCCACCGTCCAAAATGATTCCTCTTTAAATATAATTTAATTTATAGCTCTTTTATAATTTAAAAGCACAATAAATTATTGGTATAATGATTTATTATTTAAGTAAATGACATTATTTTTTCATTTAAATATTATTTTAGGTTCTCCCTATTTCTGTATAACGCCCGATTAACCCGTGAGGCGTACATTGGCGCATAAATTGCTTTTTCAGCCTCGTTCTTCGTGATTAACAAGAAATCTTCCAGTTTAACCCAAAATTAAAACATTTAAGAACCATTTCAGCAATTTGTGTGACAATAGCCGAGTCGGCGTTGAATCGGTTGTTGCACAAAAATTTGATTCATTATAATTCAAAACATACTCAAGTCAACAAACAATTATTTACACAAAAGAAAAGCTCATCACATTTTATGACAATAGGATTGTTTAGTTCAATCATTCGCTATCTGTCAGAGAGTACTATTTTCTTTATTTTTAAGTATCTCATTTCCAATCGTAATAACCAAATGCCCTGTAGTTGATAAAATATCTTTATAGTAGTTATACAAATCACTTTTCTTAATATTAACTACAATAAATGGATCAAATGGAGAAAGTTTTTCAACAATACTAACGGTATCATCACCATTACTTATTATCAATGCCGCATGAGTAACTGCAATTGCATTTGGATAAACCTCATTAACAATTAAAATATTCGATAAAGATTTTTTCATTTTCAATTTTTCATATTTTTGCTCTAATATTTCATTTGAGTTACTTGTATTTGATAAATAAATCGTTGAAAACAATATACCGTATATATATTTTTGTTTTTTATTTAGTTCAATACCATATTTACGATAATTATTTAATTCAACTTCTACCAATGGCTCTATTTGTTCAATCTTAAAATCATATTCTAATATATCTTTTTTAACTAATAAAAATGCATTCATTCTGCAATTAAAATATCTACCTTGAAGACTTAATGATGTAGTATTTTTTATCGAACTAATGTCAATATTATATTTACTTTTAGAAATATTAGTAATTCTGAAGTTATAGTCGTTAACAATTTTTTTCCAATCACTCAAAACGTCTGAGGATATGGAACTCTTAAGTAAATTATTTACTTCTCTAAACGTATATTTATTTATAATCTTAATATTTTGTGCATAAAGAAGGTTTGTGAAAAAAAATACAGAGACAATAAAAATAGTCTTTTTAATCATTATATTTTACCCGTATGTTATTATTTTATAATCTATAAGTTATTTCTTCCAAGCCGTATTGTGGCTTTTATTCCTAATATATCAAATACCAATAATTTAATTGAAGCGAAATAAATATTCGAACATAATAAATTGATCGCTCTTAATTAATCAAACACCAAATTTTTAATAATAAAAAAATCAATATGTGAACATAATATTTTTTTCTTAACCGCCGGTAGGTCTGTGCAACGCCCGATTAACCCGTGAGGCGTAATTGGCGCATAAATTGCTTCTTTCAGCCCAGTTCTTAGTGATTAACAAGAAATCTTCCAGTTTAACCCGAAATTAGAACCTTTAAAAACCATTTCAGCAATTTGTGTGACAATAGCCGAGTCGGTGTTAAATCGGTTGTTATGCTCTAAAATTTTTTTTTATTCAAAAATAATTCATAATCATCAAAATCTATTATTATTTAACAAAATCCTCTTTCATCTTTTTCCTATTACATATTTCGCCCTGCAATTTGTGACATAAAATGTTTGTTATCGAAAGTCAATAGCCGATTTCATTATTCCATTTTTGCTTTGAATATTTTTGTTGAAAATATTTCAATAAGTATTCCATAAATAATTCCAGCACTAGTATAAATGATAAATCCTATTATATTTTGTGCTAAGAGCCCAATGGAAGTTGATAATGTAACTACTAAACCTAAAATTGCTCCATGAAATAAATAATTAATTTTCCATCTACTAATTCCTATTACAAATCCAATCAATATTCTATTTCCAATGCCTGAAGCTAAAATTATTGGAATCGTTGCACTTGCATTTGTTAATTTCATTCCAGTTGCACAAATAATTGAAGAGATTACACCGCCAATTAAACAAATAATTAGTCTTTTTTTATTCATATTACCTTATCCTTTTATAATAAATTATTTTGGCTCTTGATTTCCAATAACATATTTTTTGTAACAGATAAACGCTATTATTCAAACTGACTTATTCTATAAACTATCAGTAACCGGAAAACATTTTAAGTCATATTTTTTATTGTACTTTAAATAATTCAATTTATTTTAGTTTTTTTAGATTTTATTTTCAAGGGATATCTGGTTTAACATTCTGTCCATTAGTGAATGTAGAAAAAATAATAGTCCTGGAAAATCTATTCTTAATTAATTTTTTCAATGTTCCAGTTAATAAAAAAAATATTCCGTAAGCCAGCTCATTCCAAATTATATTTTCTCTCAATTTTTGGCTTAACCTTCTGTCCATTAGTGTATGAAAATAAAACGATAGTTTCATAAAAATCTGATTTTAATTATTTTATCTCATATTTCCTGTTTATCAAGAAAAATTAATTAATAATAACCAGAATTTTAATTCCGAAGGAGCATAACGCCCGATTAACCCGTGAGGCGTACATTGGCGCATAAATTGCTTTTTTAGCCCAGTTCTGAATGATTAACAAGAAACCTTCCGGTTTAACCAAAAATTGTAATGTCTAAGAAACAATTCAGCAATTTGTGTGACAATAGCCGAGTCGGCGTTGAATCGGTTGTTAGAGGTTCTTTTTTATAATTCATTATTTTAAAAATAATTTCTCTAATAAATAATAAATCAGTAAAATAAAAAATACTAATCTAATCATTATACTAAGAAGTGATAATTTTAATTTCTGTTCAGATATTTTTATTGAAAATATATCTTGTTTTTCAAGTGTTTTATTGTATTGCAATCCAAATTGATAATGCTCGTCATTATTAGTGTTTATTTTTAAAACCATAGCTTTACCATATATTGTTTTAAATTTTATTAGCTCTGCGTTGTTTATATCTGAGTTATTTATTATCCAATTTCCTGCATTAATTTGTTTGTCTGAAATTATTAAAGAGCATCTCTTTGAAACTATCCACTCTTTTCCATATTCTGGATTCTTATCTCTTTTTAATTTCACTGCTTTTGAAGCATCACATAGAATTATTTTTTCATTAGGAAACGATTCAGAAAAGTGTTTGCGTTTAGATTTTGTATTATAAATAAAGTTAGTAATATTTCTCATTAAATCACTCATAATTTTCCCTCTATTTTTTTTATCTATTAGTTATGACTTAATTCAAATTCATTCAATCAAGATGTAATTCATAACTGCTGAATATTTCTTTAAACCCATTTTTTTGATAGAAATTTACCGCATGAGTATTTTTATCCCATACATTTAATGTAATTCTTTTTAAATTTATTTCAGTTGTGAATTTTTTAATTTCCTCCAATAATTTCTTTCCAATACCTTGTGACTCGTATTTTTTTTGTACTACTATAGTATCAATAAATATTTCTTTACGGTCATTAAGTAGTGGGTGATTCAGAATTGATTGTTCTGCAATTAATGCAAACCCTACTGGTATTTCAGCGTTGTAGGCAATAAAACAATGAATTCTAGGACTTTCGAGTGATTGTTTGTATAAATTAAAACTTGTTTCATAATCATATGGTTTAAATAGCTCAGGGTAGTACTCATTATGACTTTTCTGAACTTCACAATCTAAGTGAGCAATTATTTCTGCATTTTTTTCTTTTTTTATTGATATTTCCATTATTTCCTCATAGTAAATTATTAAGAATATTCAGAATACCTCTAACGCCCGATTAACCCGTGAGGCGTAATTGGCGCATAAATTGCTGTTTCAGCCCAGTTCTTTGTGATTAACAAGAAATCTTCCGGTTTAACCACAATTAGAACCTTTAATAACCATTTCAGCAATTTGTGTGACAATAGCCGAGTCGGCGTTAAATCGCTTGTTCGACAATTTATCTCTATCCAATAATATCATTACAACATTAAATCTCAAAATGAAATGAATCGTTAATTAATCTCCTATAACGCTTTGAAAAAAAATCTGAAACATAAAATCGTGGTCGCTTGCAAATGCAAACCAATCAATTATCGCAAATAATAATCATAGTCGCAAACCACAAAGCAAAAAAATTAGCCGCCGGCAGGTCTGTCGAACGCCCGATTAACCCGTGAGGCGTAAATTGGCGCATAAATTGCTTTTTCAGCCCAGTTCTTCGTGATTAACAAGAAATCTTCCAGTTTAACCCGAAATTAGAACGTTAAAAAACAATTTCAGCAATTTGTGTGACAATAGCCGAGTCGGTGTTAAATCGTTTGTTCGACAATTTATATCTATCCAATAATATCATTACAACATTAAATCTCAAAATGAAATGAATCGATAATTAATCTCCTATAATGCTTTGGAAAAAAATCTGAAACATAAAATCGTGGTCGCTTGCAAATGCAAACCAATCAATTATCGCAAATAATAATCATAGTCGCAAACCACAAAGCAAAAAAATTAGCCGCCGGTAGGTCTGTCGAACAATTCTTATACCGAATACACAGTATATAATAAAATCCCCTGAAATTCCAGTAAATCATACCATATAAATAAAAAAAACAAATTAATACAATCAAATATTCTGCATAATACCGAACTAATCAGGATTATGCAGAATACATATAATCAGGAGAGAAAAATATAAAGTTTTTAAAGTTTGTAAAAAAGAGGTTTAATTATCCGGAAAAAGCAACATTCTATCTTTATAACCGGGTTCAGAATTACTATCTATTATGCAGCAACAACCACTCATACAAATTATAACCATTTAATTTCAATTCGCCGGAATACGCTTTTGACCAGCCGTCATGGGTATTTTCATCGATCAGTGTCAATACCGGTTCAGGAGTCATACCGATCAACTTACTATACAAATTATTGACCCATGCAACATTTGAAATATAATCCCCTGTGTGATGTATCATCCAGATCGGAAGTTCTGATGCGGCAATAGAAGCTGCTTCTGTTGCATCGATATAATGTGTTGGATATGCCTCGTCAATATATGAAGCAATTGGCACCATTGCAGCTATTTTTCTGCCATAATCACTGCTGTATGCAACATAGGTAAGCGACCTTGCCCCTCCCATACTGCTGCCGGTAAGATAAATACGGCTTTCATCGACATTATAATGGCTTTTCATGTACTCAACAATATCGTCAACCTCTGTCGGGAATATACCAAAATGCCACTCTTTTACTGAATTGTCACTAAAAAACTGTGGCGAAATAATTATAAAACTGAACTCCTCATTGTTTACCGTAAAAGAAGCCGGTAGATTACCTTTTTGAAATTCATATAATGGACCACTTAGCAATAACTTTCCTAATTCATCTGTATTACCAACACCAGATTCGCCAACACCGTGAATGTAAATAATCAACGGGTATTCTTTGTTTTTATCAACCGGGTCATACCCTTCAGGAAGGTATTCATAATATCCAAGACAGTGATCGCTTAACCTGGTATTATACCGCGGTGTTAGTGTTGGTTTATTATCAGATTGAGGAGTATCGGATTTTTCATTATTTACAGGCATGGTACATTGTATAAATAGTGATAACACGAAAATAGTTGTACATATCAATGTTCCGGTTTTTTTTATTAGTTTCATTGTGATACTCTCCCATAGTAGCTAAAAGCATAATTTGTAAGTAATATCCTGTCTCACATGAAAAACACACGAAATATTTATTTATCAAATGCTGCTAATTAAAATCGTGTGATTTTCAACTTCAATCAGATATCTATGTAACTAATTGTATAAAAGGAGTAGTGACGTATGATGTATTGTAAACGAATAGTATTATCTGTAATGTTCATAGGAATAACTATTTTATTCTCTCAGTGTACCGGGATGAGTGTAACTCCGGTGAAAGATGATGTGACAACAACACCTGTTTATAGAGACCCGGTGACTTATACGAGTGAAGCAGGCAGTGTTGGTATGAATGTCTGGTTTTTAAGTTCATGGGATGGTTCAAATGCATTTGCAGATCTTATGAAACATGGCGGAAACTGGAATCACGTGGAGGATGGTGAACAGCCTGCTGTTCCAATGGATGAAAAAGGGTGGCCATTGAGTGATTTTCGGGTAAAATTGTTTGAAGGGGCTGCAGTCAGAGGTGTTGATTTTAACGGTACATACAAATTAAGTTTCACTGGTCAGACTGATATAATTCGCGGTCTCTGGAGTGATCTTGCAATTACCAATAAAGTATATGATGAGGCAACTAATACGACAACCTGCGATGCAACGTATTCAGGATTACATGATGGTTCAAACGGCGGAGTAGTATTTGAAGGAACAAGAAAAACGCCTCAGAGTCCATTAAATTCCGGCATATCTAATATGAAAATGTTCAGACCGGGTTACCCGGGTGATGGTTCACAGATGTTCACGACTCCGTTTCTTAATGCGATTAAAGCGGCAGGTGTTATAAGGACTATGGACTGGATGGGTATCGGCGGTAATGCGAATATTAATTGGAGTGAGCGAACACCTCCTGATAATCCGGCTGTTACAAGATTGACCGAACCGTATACGACGACAAGTGACGGTCTGGTTTATACCAATCTCAATTCCGGTATGTCTATCGAGCATATTGTACGGCTTTGCAACGAAGCAGATAGCGACTTGTGGATCAATATACCAACATTAGCCAATGATGACTATGTGCGGAAAATGGCTCAGGCGATTCGTTTTGGTACTGATGGTGTAAATCCTTACACGACAAAGGTGAATGCCCCGGTATATAAGCCGCTTAAAGACGGTCTTAATGTCTGGGTTGAATATTCAAATGAAATCTGGAATAATTTTGGCGGAACTGAAGGCGGATTTCGAGCTTTTTATTTTATACAGGATGAGGTAAGAAAAATTGCAGCAACTCAACCAAATCATCCGCTTTTTTATACAGGAAAAGGTCGAAATCCTGTACCTAATGATGAGATTTATGATTTACTGTATAAATATCCTGCATGGAGACTTGGCAGTATAAGTAAATTATTCCGTGAGGTTTTTGGAGATTCCAATATGATGACGCGTGTTCGACCGATTCTTGCAACTCAGCAGGGTGATGCGAATGCGACATTAAGCAGATGTCTGACTTGGGCTGAACAATACTACAAGGATTTTGAAAGTCATGATCTTACGTATTATTATTATGGAATTGGTGGTAGTGCGTATTATGGAGTTAATGAAGGGTATAAGTCGATTAATCCGGATGTATTTTTTAATCCCGCTGCGTATCCTGACGAGGTATTTAAGAAAATGAACCTTATCGACAGTACCTGGGCTCATACTTATGGATTAAAAAGAGTTGCTTATGAGGGGGGGCCGAGTCTCGATTCAATCGAAAAAACGATGAATGAATTTACTGATATCCAGATGCATGCACTTAATGAAGATCCGCGTATGCAGGATCTCGTAGAAAAAAACCATGATCTGTGGGATCAGACCGGCGGTGATACACTGGTGTATTATTGTGTAGCCGGAGCTTCAAGATGGGAGTTTCTACGCTTCATTACAGATACTACTTCACCAAAAATGAAAGCCTTAAAAAATCTCAAGTCACGCGGAAAAGCAAAAGTTACTGCCGGTGCTCCATTACCTGGAACGATCAGTATTGCCAAATATCACGGGCCGGAAGTTCGTAATATAGAAACAGCTGGCGGATATTTCACAGGTGAGGGCGATCAGATGGTGTATAATGGTATAGATGCCAGAACGGTTGAAGAGTACTTCACACTTGTCGGTCACTCTGATGCACCTTTCACCGGAACTATTACAGTGAAAGGTGAGCGATTCTATATGGATCATCCCGATTATCCCCATGGAACAACCCGCATTGCAATTTATATAAACGGTAAAAAACAGGGAACTGTTGGTATATCCGATACCGGTGGTATTACAGAGTCTGATTCGCTTGCAGTTGAAATACCGGCCGGATTTGTGGCTGTCAGGGTTCAGGTTGAGGAAGGCTGGATGTCACTTCACTCGGCAACAATTAAGTAAAGAAATGTTATCGGGTTTTTAGAGGAATATCTCTAACAAAACGATCAAATTCGAGCATACAAAAAATTACTATTTTTTTGTATGCTCCACTTTCACTAATTTGCTGCCTTTACTATGCCTTTTTCTATCAAAACCTGATGTGCTGTATTAATTTTTTTCATCAGATTTTCAGCATCTGGTATTGCTTTTGAAACAATAAAGAAAACGGGTATAATTGCTAAAGATGTTGACTTTAATCCATCGATTTTTATTGTATCTAACACGACATCAATCGGTGCTGAATAGTCTAATAAATAATCACCTCGTCCGCCTTGCAGCATTTTCAAGGCACTTTCGTGAGAGTCTGTTTCGTTTAGTGTACATTTATTATTCGGGTCATTTAAAAATGTAATGAGTCCGGCATAGGAATATCCCCTGATAACAATGATTGATTTTCCAGCAAATTGCCCTTTTTCGGTTACAACAGGTCTGTCACCAATACTATACGATTTTATTACTATATTAACGAATGGATATTCTCCAATTAAAATGTTATCTTTTAATGATGGAACGCTTGGAATACCAATATTAATCGCTACTTTTCCTGTTAGTATGTTTGAATATAATCTATTACTTGGTTCTACTGCAAATTTAAAATCTTTTTGAATATCAAATCCGGCTTCTTTTAATACCAATTTCACCGGTTCATGAAAGAAACCTTTTATTTCACCTTTTTCATCCATATAGGTAAATGGCGGGAAATCAGTGTAACCAACAGTCATTTGTGCAAAACAAGGTGTAACGAACATAATCATTAGTGTCATTAATAAACCTGAAAAAATTCTCATAATAAACCTCTCTTTGTATAATGTGTGTGTAATAAATGATGTGCTTTGTCACTGCAGGGGGAACCGAGATATGCTGTATATAAATCCATAACTGATGGATTTTCATGCGATTTTCTCAATTTTTTACCTTCATCTTCCTTCTTTATGGCATTAAATCGTTTCATACGTACAATATCATCGGTTAATCGTGGCTGACCTCCACCGCTTATACATCCGCCGGGACAAGCCATAAATTCAATAAAATGGTATGATTTTTCACCGGATATAATTTTTTCCATTACTTTGCGGGCATTTCCGAGACCTGAGGCTGCCCCGACTATAGCTGTTACTCCATTAAGCCAGGTGTAGCGTTCGAGGCAGTTTTCAAATGTAAGAGATACTTCCCGAATTCCGTGAATATCCATTAAACCATTTACGTGAAGTTTTTCAGCCGGTAATTCTCTGCCCGTTACCAGTTCATAGACGGTTCTAAGGGCAGCTTCCATAACTCCGCCGCTTGATGCAAATATATCAGCAGCACCGGTTGATCTTCCTAGCGGATCATCAAATGAACTATCCGGTAAATTAATAAAATCAACACCGCGTTTATCGAGCATTTTACCAAGTTGCCTTGTTGTAAGGACAAAATCAACATCCTGAAAACCGCTTGATGTCATTTCAGGTCTTCTTGCTTCAAATTTTTTAGCTGTGCATGGCATTATTGAAACTACTACAATTTTTTCAGGCGGTATTCCTTTTTTTTCTGAGTAATACGTTTTTATTATTGTACCCATCATCTGTTGAGGAGATTTTGCGGTTGAAAGATTATCAGTATAATCAGGATAATTATGTTCAAGAAATTTCACCCATCCCGGAGAACAGCTTGTAAACATCGGGAGTTTTACGGAAGGATCTTTAAATTGTATTGCTTTTTCAAGTCTTTGAAGTAACTCGGTTCCTTCCTCAAGAATTGTCAGATCTGCAGTGAAGTTTGTATCAAATATTGCTTTAAACCCCATAATTTTTAGTGCGCTAACCATTTTTCCGGTAACGCAGGTTCCGGGAGGAAGCCCCTGGGTTTCACCAAGTGCAGCACGTATTGCAGGTGCAGTTTGTACAACAACAAATTTATCCGGATCTGAGAGTGCTTTTTCAACAAATCCTATTTCATCTTTTTCATAGATTGCATTAACAGGACAAACAGCCGCGCATTGACCGCAGTTTACACAAACACTATCTGCTAATGAATCAAGTCCTGATGTTACCATTGAGTGAGATCCACGTGAAATTATACCGATACTATTAACGCTTTGCATTTCTGAACAGGCTGAGATACAGCGTCTGCATAAAATACATTTACCGCTATCCCGTACAATTGAGTATGAAGTGTCATCGATAGTTCGATTTTCAATTTGCTCATCAAAACGCCAGGAATCAACGCCAAAACGGTTGGCAAGTTCCTGTAATTCACAGTTGGTACTTCTTTCACAATTAAGGCAATCCTTTACGTGATTTGATAAAATAAGTTCGAGTGTTGTTTTTCGTACTCTCCTTATTACCGGAGAATCAGTTATTATTTTCATACCTTCAGTTGCATATAAAACACATGAAGGCATAAGTGCCGGTCTTCCTGCCACTTCAACCAGACAAATTCTGCAGATACCTTCCTTATGAAGATCTTTCATAAAACATAACGTCGGTATTTTTATTCCAACTTGCAAAGCTGCCTCAAGAATAGTTGTACTGTCAGTTACTTCTATATTAATTCCATCAATTGAAATAGTAACATTCATTGTATCCTCCTGATATGTTTTACTCAGTTTCTCTATAGTCACATCGTAAGCATCTTTTTGCTTCCTCTTTAATTTTATAATCCCAATTCACGCCTCTATTTACGAGAAGGAAATTTTTTATTCTCTCTTCAACCGATGAATATTCAACTTCAACTCTTTCTGATTCCACCGGCTCAATATCAGGATCAAAATAAACAGCAGGGGAGTGTGGAATTCGCCATGAAAAGGTTTGTATGCAATCAGGATTCAATTTTTTTTCAATGGAAACGGCGACTTCCTCACCGTGGCCGATAGCTACTGCAAGATTTGCTAGTTTTATAACATCACCTGCGGCAAAAACTAACGGATCAGATGTCTGGTGAGTGTATTTATTACTTTTTATTGTACCATCCCGATTTGTTTCAAGATTTTTTGCAAATGATAAATCTATTAACTGACTGATTGCAGGGATTAACATCCGGCAATTAAATATAACGGTACTGTTTTCACCGGTTATTGGTTCCGGGCGTTTTCTACCGGAACTGTCATAATCTCCGAGACTTTGTTTTCTGCATTTTAATCCCTTAATTCTACCGTTTTCAAGGAGTATTTCTTCAACATCAACAAGTTCAACCGGGGTTATTCCTTCCTCTATAAGCTCTTCAATTTCTTCATGGTCGGCAGGCATTTCATCGATTGTTCTTCTATACGCTAAGGTTACGCTTTTAGCACCAAGTCGCAAGGCAGTTCTTGCCACATCAATCGCCGTATTCCCGCCACCGACTATGACAACATCATCATGAAATTCTTTAAGGTCATTGTGAGCAACTAACCAGAGAAAATCCGTACCGCCGATTACACCTTCTGCATCTTCACCGGGAAGCCCGAGTTTTCTGCTTTTCCAGCCGCCGACAGCAATAACAACAGCATCATGCCCGGCTTTAATAGTATCAAACGAGATATCCTTACCGATTGTACAGTTTGTTTTTATATCAATACCCATTGCTAAGATGTTATTTATTTCATTATCAAGAATTGCCTTGGGATATCGGTATTCCGGTATTCCATATCGCAACATTCCTCCCGGTTTGTCCTGTGATTCATAAACGGTAACAGTGTGGCCCAATCTTCTTAAAAAGAAGGCGGCTGTTAAACCTGATGGTCCGGAACCAATAATACCTATTGATTTTATTTCAGCTTCCGGTCGTTTCATGATTTCAGGCATAGTGTATATTCCGTCTCTACCACCGCGTTCTGCCATAAATCGTTTAATTTCACGAATAGCAACCGGTGCATCAAGTGTATTTCTTCTGCATTTTGACTCGCAAGGATGAGTACATGTTAAACCGCATGCCATTGGGAACGGATTTCTGTCAAGATGAGCAATGAGGGCTTCTTCATATCGGCCTTCACTTGTAAAGGCGATAAAAGCGGGTATATTAACACCGGCAGGGCAGGCATTCTGACATGGTGTATACACGAGTTCGGCACATACTCCGGCGGGGCATTTTTTTTCAATAATATGCGCTTCGTATTCTTCTCTAAAATTGGCAAGTGTACTTAAAACCGGGTTAGGTGCTGTTTGTCCAAGTCCGCAGAAAGCAGATATTTTAATATCTTCACCCAATGTGATTAATTCATCAATATCAGATAATTCACCGTGACCTTCGATAATTTTATTTAAAATATCAAGCATTCTTTTTGTTCCGATACGACAAGGCGGGCATTTTCCGCATGATTCATCCTGTATGAACTCCATAAAAAAACGCGCCAGGTCAACCATACAAGTATCTTCACTCATAACAATAAGACCGCCTGAGCCCATCATAGCGCCGGCTTTTTTTAATGACTCGTAGTCTATTTTTATATTTAAAAGATTTTTTGGAAGGCATCCTCCCGATGGACCTCCGATTTGGGCACCTTTAAATTCTTTATCGCCGATTATGCCACCGCCAATATCATAAATAATTTCACCAAGTGTAATTCCCATCGGGACTTCAACAAGCCCGACATTTTTAACAGCTCCGGCCAGTGCAAATATTTTTGTACCTTTTGAGCCTTCAGTCCCCATTGATGCAAAAAAATCTGATCCGAATCTGAATAGTGGCGGAATGTTACTGAGCGTTTCTACATTATTAACAATTGTCGGAGCCTCCCATACACCTGATTGTGCTGGAAAAGGAGGTTTTGGTAAAGGTTCGCCACGCTTACCATGGATTGATGAAATTAATGCTGTTTCTTCTCCGCAGACAAACGCCCCGGCACCCATTCGTATTTCAATTGAAAATGAAAACTCAGATTCGAATATACGTTCTCCGATTATTCCGCGTTCTTCCGCCTGTTTAATTGCAATTTCCAGTCTTTCAATTGCAAGCGGATATTCAGCCCGGCAGTAAATATAACCTTTTTGGGCTCCAATTGCATAGCCGGCAATAAGCATACCTTCAATGACACTATGAGGATCTGCTTCGAGTTGACTTCTGTCCATAAATGCACCGGGATCACCTTCATCAGCATTACAAATGACATATTTTTTCCCGTTGAAAGCTTTTTCTTTAGCTGCAAACTCCCATTTTATACCCGTCGGGAAACCACCGCCGCCTCGACCGCGAAGTGATGATTTTTTTACCTCATTAACAACATTTTCAGGAGACATCTTTTTCAGGATGTTACAAAGTGAAAAATATCCGCCGATTCCAATATATTCATCAATATTCTCAGGATCAATCAAACCTGCATACAAACGGGCAAATCTATGTTGTTTTTTAAAAAACGGTATATCACTCATATAAGCAACCGGTTTAAGAGTTGCAGGATTCTGATATACGAAATCATCTACGATTTTTCCTTTAACTATATGTTCTCTGATTATTGTATCAACCTTTTCCGGTGTAAGTTTAATATAAAGAACATTATCAGGATAAACAGCCGCAACCGGGCCTAATTCGCAGATTCCGTTACATCCTGTTTTGATAAGTTCAATAGCATCGCCATATGTATGTATCGTTTCATTAGTATTAAATGCATTATAAACTGCATCACAGCCACTTGATTTACATCCTGTTCCACCGCATATTAAAATATACTTCTTATCGGTTTGAGCATTTGCACTTCTGTTTTTTATTGATTCTTCTTTATTTTTTTGTATATTTTCAAGTTCTTTAAGTGATCTAATTTTCATTTGAAACCTCCGAAATATATGATTGTAATATTTCCGGTATTTGATTTGATTTTACTCTTCGATGAGTGTCATTATTAACTACCACAACGGGAGCTAATGCGCAGGCCCCGACACAACGAACAATTTCAAGGGTGTATAAACCGTCAGGAGTTGTTTCACCTATTGAAATACCCAATTCTTTTTTGACTTTTTCAAGTAATGTTTTGCCGCCACGTACATAACAGGCGGTTCCAAGGCAAACTTTAATGGTATATTTACCCCGGGGAAAGCGACTGAAATATGAGTAAAATGTTGCAACGCCAAAAACTTTTATTACAGGCTCATTCAGGCGGGATGCAACAAATTTTATTACCTTATCGGGAAGATACCCGAAAATTGTTTGCGCAACATAGAGCGAATTAATTAAACTTCCGGGTTCATCCTTATACATTGATAAAATTTCCCCAAGTTTTTCAAATTTTTCAATATCAGTTTGATTTTGACAAGTACATTGTTTTGCAATTGTAATAGGATTAATATAATGCATTATTATACTCCTTAGTATTTATTGTATCCCAGTAATAACACCACCACGGTCACTTAAATCTATAGAGGTCAAATCTGAAAATATTTCTCATTTTAATTACAAAAGTATAATCCCGATAAAAGTATATTGAATATAAAATGTAAATACAATAGGTAAAATAATAAATATGTAATTTTTTTTGAAGATTTTATTTAATAAAGAAAACCGAACAGATATAAAGGTATCTCATATTTTGAGCCAAAAACAATATCATCTTTGACTAAAAATGAGTTTTCCAACGTATGTTTAATTTGTTTTAATGTTTTATTTTTTCCACCAATTTCAAATATAATATCTTGTATACTATAATCGCCTGTCTCACTATAATGTATTGTATTTCCTGAATTAAGTATCATTTTGATAAAAAAAATCTCTCTTAAAGTTCCAACTGGAGTTTCAAATCCTATTTCTTTACTTACGGATTTATAAAGATCAGTATTATCTAAAAATATTTTTTCTGTCTTTTTTAATATAGTACTTCCTGCCTGATTTTTTATAATCATTTGTATGAGACCTGTTTCCTGGAGTATATCAAGATAATGCTGAACTGTTTTATTGTCTAATCCACTATTTTTGGATATATTATTTTTATTTAGTTCTCCGGGTGGTATTGTTGCTAAATAAGAAATAATTCTTTTAAAGTTAATTAAATTCTCGGTTTTTAATTTATAGTGATTTGAAATATCTTCATAAATTGTTTTTTCAATAATTCTTTGTATTTTATGACTGTAGCTTGATGGGTCTTCAAGTATAAATGGATAATAACCGTTTCCAATATAATTTTTGAAATGTCCCGGAATCATTTTTATTGAACCAATATCTGCCTCGTATTTTGATCTGTTATGTAATAATTCTTCAAATGTAAATGAAGGGATATCTGCTATATTATTAAATAATAGATATTCTCTAAAAGACATTCCTCCGATTTTATACAATACACCTCTACGTGATAGATCATACGCTCCTTTCGTCAGATCGAGACTGGAACTACCGGAAAAAACTATTTTTATATCAGGGTATGAATCATAAAGGTTTTTTAATTCCTGATTCCAGTTTGGATATTTATGAGTTTCATCGAAAAAGAAATATCTTATGCCGTAAAAATCATATAATTCATTAACAAATTCAATAAGATTATTTTGTGTGAAATATATATTGTCAAGAGAAGTATAAATACATTCTTCAATATTTAAATTCTCTTTTATATATTGAAGTAATAATGTTGTTTTTCCTGTACCTCGAGGGCCTATAAGTCCGGTTAATCTGTTATTTAAATTAAAATATTTGTAAATATATCTATGGTGACTGAAATTTATATGTTGTAATAGTCTTTTATATATTGATATAAAATCACTCACCATGACTGTACTCCCATTATTTGGTTGTTTATTAGGATTATAGTCTATTTTATGGCGATTGGCAATTGGTAAACATATAAAAAATCATGATATTAATCGTATGTGTAACTGTATGCAGAGGTGCTATAGAATATTTACTTGAGTTGCAATGTTTTTTGGTATTTACTTTGAGCCTGTTGTTAGAAAATCTTCCCCTAATAATTCTTTCCAATTACGCCTTGAATACATAAAGCGAATTATAAAAACCATCAATCAAATTATTGGCTGCGATATCTGAGTGTAAAACATTTTTTATATAGATGGCGTTTTCTAAAAGGTCATTTTCAGCTTTTTCAGTAATATTGAGTTTAAACATTGAGTTTTCTTTTAATTCTATCTATAACAATTGATGCTTCTTCGTTTCTGCCTTCATTTACATCTTTTATTCCTTCATTGATTTTTTTATATAAATCAATTTGATTAATGAGCATCTCATACGTTTCGATGCTCATAACAGCTAAGTCGCCTTGACCGTTTTTTGTAATAAAAACAGGTTCTGTATTATTGTGACAAAACTCTGATATTTCCGGGTAATTATTTCTTAAATCCGCACTTGACCTGATTACAGGCATAAAGAACCTCCAGATTTACATAGTCATATAATATTACTATTATTGTATTAAGTCAATTTTGACCGAAAGGTCTTTCTATTGAACCTCTTGCAAAAATACTTTTTTTCATCGAATTTTTGTAAGAGCCTTATTAATATATATTTGTATAAACTTTCCGGTATGTGATTGTTGTAACAATGTTATTGTAACTTTATTTTATAATTCATGATTTTTTCAATATCATCGAGTATGATAATGTCTCTTACTTCAAATATGCATGGTCTTGACTTTCCGATATTTTTCGTATTCTTTATCTTTTCTTTGATTTCATTACTAATATCCATACTTAATACATCTTCAATGTGTCGTTCAGGACAATAAATACATGCTTGTATAAAGTCTTTCCAGACTGACATCCATAGTATAGTTTTTTTCTTTTTTTGAACTTTACATAACCAGGATTTTCCATCTTTATAATAACGCCATTCATATTTCATTTCATTGTTTTCATACATTTTCAATAATGCAGAGTATGCTGAATACGCCTTCCCCAATATCGTTTTTAATACAGCGTCATCGGGATAGATTTCTTCATCCTTTAATTCAATAGTATTAATTGTATCCATAAAGAGCCTCCATTATTTATTTAACATGCATGCTGCATGCGGTATGAATTTTTACGGATGTAAAAATCATGGCATAGTCTGTTTCAGGTTGTAGCATTTGTTATAAGCAATTCTTTAAATTTTTCCCATATTCAAATGCATTATTTATTCCACCTGTACTTTTTATTGATTCTGTGGTAGTGTCTATAATCTACATATACACCTCATTGATGATGGTTTGTTTTCTTATAAATCATTAAATAACAATAATTTGCATATGTTCATCACTGTTTTTTATACGGATTCATGTATATAGTATATAATATAAAATTTAATATTAAAAAAAAATGAGGAAAGAAATGTTTAAAAAAAATGTATCAATTATTTTTCTATTTACTTTTTTGTTTTCGTGTGGAATCACACAAAATAGTGTTGAAAATAACATGGACGATTCCACCCGAAAGACGTTTTCAATTGTTTACAGTGATAATAGTTCAGACATTGGTAGCGTAATATCTGATTCTCTTAAGTACGAGTCCGGAAAAAGTGCGATTATACAGGAAAATAAGGGTGGACTTTCGAGAACAGGTTTTTTATTTACCGGTTGGAATACTAAAAAAGATGGAACCGGGCTTTCATACAGTGTTAATGACAGTATTACCATTCAAGATTCGGATATTGAGCTTTTTGCTGAATGGATTTCATTAGATGATATATCGTCACCGTTAATAAAAGATCTTAAAATTGATACTTTACAAATTGATACTTCATTTTCTGACAGGACTGTTTCTTTTACTATAGAATTATCAAAAACAGGCGATTTAGAATCAAGGCTTTTCATAAAACTGATAAGTCCATCGGGAAATATTACTTTATCGCATCATTTTGATTATAGTTTTGCTAATGGAAACAATGAAAATGCTTATTATGAGTCAAAAGTAACAATTCCACAATACTCTGAGCCCGGTAATTGGACGATAGTTGAAATAGCAACTTTGGGAAATGATCCGGTTGGAAGTCCGCGTTTTTCTATAAAGTCTTCATTTTTTAAATATTTTAAATATGATACAATAATAAAAAATAATTCTACAGTATATGATAAATCAGCTCCTGAGATTACTTCAATATCTATTGATAATTCAATTTTTACAATAGGTGTGAAAGATGATAGAAAGATAAAATTTCTGAATATTGGATTTAGAGACACTACTCAAAAGTATGCGGTTATCTATTGTAACGATTTTCAAAAATTTTCTGGTTCAGAATCAGCAGGCGTTTTTATAATACCAGTTGATTTTTCAAATTTTTCGTCCTCATTGAATTTGAAGTTATTTTACATCGCTATCGGTGATAGCGTTGGAAATATTAGATCTTATTATAAAGATGATTTAATTGCTGCAGGATATACTGATGCGATCGAAAAAATTTTAAAATAATTTGTTTTTGTAATCAACTCAAATTTTCTGAACAAGATATATCTAATAATATTCCCGTACAGATTTGTATTAAAATGTGCGGGAATATTTTTTACGTATGCTACTATTTATAAAACCTTAAGTCAATAAACCACGTTAAATAACCTTGCTTTACTTTAATTATTGCAGTATTTGTATCTTTACAAGTTCTTGCAAAAACACTCTTTTTTATTTCCTCCCGGCAGTAAAACAGAAATCCATTTTTATTTGTTTTTTACCTTCAGCATTTCCCCATATTTTAAGCATTTTACTGTATGACTTTTCAAGAAAATCTGCAGAGTTTACTTCAATACACTTTTTAGTTGCAGACCATGTCATCATATATGAATACAACTCATTTAAATTCCATTCAGTAATCAACTCAAATTGTGGCGCATTTAATTTTTTAAAAGGAAACTCAATATCTTTATAGTGACTCCAGAGTATTTTATTTTGTTCTGCCCAAAATGGTTTTATTATTGTAAGAACACCATCGCTAATCTCTTTATCGATTTTAGTATCTATTGAAGGCCATGAGTATCCCCAAAAAGCAAAAATGCCGCCCGGTTTTAAAACCCGCTTCACTTCATCCCAAAATACATTATAATCAAACCAGTGAAGAGCCTGAGCAACACATATTATATCAAAAAATGAATCTTCAAATGAGGTTTTTTCTGATATTGAAACAGAATAATGTATATTTTTTTTTACAATAGAATGAGCAATTTGATTTATGCTTACATCTGTAGCATAAACATTTTCAAAATAATCAGCCAAACCCGTTGCTGCCTGACCATTTCCACAGGCACAGTCCCATGCTTTTGAGTGATCTAAAGATATTTTTGATAGATATTCAAACATTTCAACCGGATATGCCGGTCTGAAAATTTTATAATTATCAGAGTTGTCATTAAAAAAATCGTGATGTTCCATATTTTACCTTAGTGCAATTTTCTCCCAAAGTGACAAAGTCGTCATGATTATTTTTGGATGCTATATCCACCATCTGCAAATATTGTTGTCCCGGTTATATAATTTGAGCCACCGGAAAGCAAAAACAATACAACAGGGGATATATCATCTGCTTGAGCAATTTTTCCACATGGAATTAATGCTTCGGAGGCTTTTTTTATATCGGCTTGATCAAAAGCCCTGGCAGTCATACCGGTATATGTAAAACCCGGAGCTACCGCATTGACCTGAATATTATACGGTGCTAAATCAAGTGCCATTGTTGATGTTAATGCTACGACAGCAGCTTTAGATGATGCGTAATCGGACATATTTTGTTTAAAAATCGTTGATCTGATACAGGCAATATTTACAATTTTCCCATAATTTTGTTTTATCATACATTGTGAAACATGTTTTGATATTATAAATGTTCCGGTAAGATTTATTGATAAAACTTTATTCCATTTTTCGAGGTCTATTTCATAAAATGGTTTCCCATTTGAAAATGTGCCTGCAGCATTGACAAGATAATCTATTTTTCCGAATTTTTCGTATATTTTTTTTATTTCTTCTTTTACAGTTTCTTCATCTGTAATATTCATTATCAGGTGAATATAGTTCTGATTATCAATAGATTTCTGGTTTACATCAATTCCAATAATCGTACAACCAGTTTTTAATAAATCAATACAACAACTTTTTCCAATACCTGAACTTGAACCTGTGACAATTGCAATTTTTTCATTCATTTAATGAATCCTTTTTTTTAATTTAGTTCCTAAAGTGTTTCACAATATTCTTTTATCTAATTACAAGATTATACAATAATCCCTCTCAAAATGTCAAACTTCCCCAAAAGAATGTTTTTTACGTTGTTTTCTAACTTTATGTGAGTTAATCAGATAAATATCAGGAAGGTATAAATACTTCACGAAATATCGAGTATAATACTGAGGCTCTTGCAAAAGTCAAGAGTACTTGATTTAGCTTCCGCCGTTACGCAATATAATTGCGTTATAGGAAGCCTCTTGCAAAAATTCGAGATAATAAGAGTATTTTTGCAAGAGGCTCTACTTATTTCACATATTTATAGTGATTAAAATCAAGAAATGGTTTGTATCCGCATTTTTCTGCAAGTTTTAAGCTCGCAATGTTTTCTGAAAATACATGATATCTGGGAGTTAATTTTTTTTCTAAAATATAATTAGTTGCACAACTTACTAATTCTTCAGCAAAATGATTTCTTCTATATTCAACAAGTGTGGATAATGCTCCAATTTCCCATACATTATCAAAAACCTGATATACCATACATGATACAACAGGGATATTCCGGTCTTTAATGGAAAAAATTATTGCTGAATGATTATTAATCATATATTTAATATCATGTATCGAATAATGAATTAACTTGAAAAGTTTTTCATATTCATTCGTTTCAATATTATTTTCATGAATGATATTATGAGTGATTGTGATTAAAATACAATTTTGAGTTGTTAATGACTTAAATGATCTTAGTAATTCGAATTCTTTATTTGCTACATGTCCATTGATTTTGAATATATGGCATCCATAGGATAAAGATTCTAAGTATGTTGCAATATTTTCAGGATTATTATTTGACAATATATGTATTGAATCATAATTTGAATAATCGGCTCTATCATGAGAAGTTTGTGATGCTTGAAACTTAATTCCAATCAGTTCTTCAATTTGTTTGTATTCAGCATTTTCTTTTAACATAGCAGCATGTTTTAAGAGAACTATATTTGTTAGTGTATCATTGCGAAGTAAATTTATGGTTTCTATATAGTTTAATTGCGTCATATATATTTTTCCTTTTTTTCGGTCGGGGGATCGTGCTATCATTTATTTATTGTAAATGTCAGGTTGAAGCATTTGATGGCAGAATTCCTAATTCTGTATTCAATCCTGAAATAAATTCATTCTTCCCGCCGTTAGCAGGATGCCTAATCTTATTACACGTAATTCCAATCTTCGCCAACGTCTCTTGAGCAGTATTTCCAAGCGCAATAATATTATTAATATTATACATTTTAAGGATTTCAGAAAGTATTAATTTACCCGTATGTAATTCTTCATTCGAAGGTTTTCTATTTGATTCTGTATTATTTTTTTTATGAGGATGAAATGGGAATGCATTCCACATTAATGGATAACTATCTATTTTTCGTAAATGTTCCCATACTATAGTGGCAGAAGCTTCTGATTGAGGCTTAGCAATATCACGTATTTTAAAACCATTAGTTATTCCAAATAATTGACCCTTTCGATATTCAATTAAAATATTCTTTTCAGCAGTAAAAGGGACTCCGCTCCAACGACACCCGTTGTAACCGGGAGCTTCACCAATCAAAATCGTTGCTGGCTTCATTTTTAGCATTATTTTCATGTATTGTATGAGATTATTTCTGGTAATAATATTGTATTTAAAATTATTTGAATATTGATTTTCAACATTTTCAAAATTGTTAAATTGTGCTATTTTTTCAACGAATTCTGTTATCATATTGTATCCTTCTATGATAAACATATCATATTTGGTATCAATGTTACAAGTAAGTTTTACCATAACAGTTATATCATAATTTAATTGACATCCCTGAAAAAAAATAGTTTACTGCAAAAACATTTGATGGAAACCGGTTTAAATCCGGTACAGCCCCCGCTACTGTAATAGCCGACGAAACCTTATACAATGTCACTGGGAAACCGGGAAGACTAAAGGGATTAGATTGACGCTTAAGTCAGGATACTTCATTTGTAATCCAATCCTTCGGAGGGAAGCTATGACACATTTCACATAATACATTTCATTAATCCTCGACATACAATCACATTAGTTCATATGGACTCTTTTTGTGAATAAAAGCACAATACAGGGACATATGTCCCGTTTTCATCATACAATACAACAAGGAAATACTATGAAATTATACCATGAAACAATACATGCAATCAAACCTCTCAATACACAGGCAATGGAAGAAGCGCAAAAACGACTTGATTACCTGCTTAAACCGCAGGGAAGTCTTGGTAAACTCGAATCTATAGCAAAACAATTATCAGGAATTACAGGTAATATCCATAATCACATTGAAAAAAAAGCAATCGTCATCGGGTGCAGTGATAACGGTGTGTATGAGGAGGGGATTGCGTCATTTCCCCAGTCGGTAAGTACACTCATTGCCGGGACAATGGTAACAGGCTTATCCGGTGTTGCTGTATTAGCAAACCATGCAGGTGCTATACTCAAAGTAATTGACGTAGGACTTGTAACTGATGTAGAAAATGATGCAATTATAAACAGAAAAATCAGAAGAGGCACTCATAATATTCGTAAAACCGCTGCTATGACTAAAGACGAGGCTATACGCGCAATAGAAATCGGCATAGAAGAAACCAATGTCTTAATTGGCAGCGGTTACAATCTTATAGGAACAGGTGAAGTCGGAATCGGCAACACAACAACATCCAGTGCAATTTTATATGCATTAACCGGTTGTGATATAGATTCTGTAGTCGGTCGCGGGGCAGGTTTAACCGATGAAGCATTTGCCAATAAAAAGAAAGTTGTTATGGATGCAGTACAAATCAACAAACCTGATAGAAATGACCCTATTGATGTGCTGTCAAAATTAGGCGGTTTTGATATCGCCTGCATGACCGGAGTGTATCTTGCCTGCGCCGCAAAAAAAATACCGGTTGTCATTGATGGTTTTATTTCGGGAGTGGCTGCCGTATTAGCGCACAAAATACATTCTGATACCGTTGGTTATATGATATCATCTCATGGAACTGAAGAGCCGGGCGGAAAAATAATCAATACTCTTCTTGGTTTAGAGCCGATGTTGTATATGAATATGAGACTGGGCGAAGGAACCGGTGCAGCCCTTGCATTTTCAATAATCGAAGCAGCAACAGCTATGATGAATAATATGGGAACATTTGGAGATATTGGTTTATGAGTTCAATAATGATACAGGGTACATGTTCATCTGCCGGAAAAAGTCTTGTAGTAACAGCATTATGCCGGATATTTCAACAGGACGGATACAAAGTCGCTCCGTTTAAATCACAGAATATGGCTCTTAATTCCTATGTCACAATAGAAGGTTTTGAAATGGGAAGAGCTCAAGCCGTTCAGGCTGAGGCTGCCGGCATTATTCCGCATGTATCCATGAATCCGGTTCTCATAAAACCGACATCAGATATGAAATCACAAATCATAGTCGAGGGGAAAGTCCTTCGTTCAATGGAAGTTATGGATTATTATGCATACAAAAAGAAACTCAAAAAAATTATACAGAAGAATTATCAAAAAGTATCAGATCAATATGAGTTAGTCGTCATAGAAGGGGCGGGTAGTCCGGCTGAAATAAACTTAAAAAAAAATGATCTTGTCAATATGGGCATGGCTAAAATTGCCAATGCAAATGTACTGATTGTCGGTGATATTGACAAAGGCGGCGTTTTTGCTTCACTTGTCGGAACAATAAAACTTCTTAGCCGTGAAGAACGAAAAAGAGTTAAAGGTGTTATTATAAATAAATTTCGTGGTGACATTGCATTGCTTCAACCCGGTCTGGCTATGCTTGAAAAAATTATAAAAATCCCGGTAGTTGGAGTAATTCCGTTTCTGGATATTGATATTGAGGATGAGGATTCGGTAACCGAAAGGCTTGTTTATAAAAAAAAGACTAAAAGTACTGAAATAATTGACATCGTTATTATTAAATTCCCGTATATGTCTAATTATACCGATTTTAACCCGTTTAATCAGTATGAAGATGTTACAATACGATATGTTGAATCAGTTGATCAATTCGGGCAACCGGATATTATCATTTTACCGGGGACAAAAAATACAATACATGATTTACAGTATATAAAGAAAACCGGTATATTTGATAAAATAATACAATCATCAGATGAAGGCACAATTATATTCGGAATCTGCGGGGGCTATCAGATGATGGGGGCATCCGTTGCTGATCCTTATGGTATCGAAGGTGATGTTCGATTTGAAACCGGCTTATCATTTTTTGCTATGGAAACGACAATGCAAAGGGAAAAAATAACTGCTCAGGTAACAGGTATAGTCAGGGGAATGAGCAATGAATTGTCCCGATTAAACGGGATAGAGCTAAAAGGGTATGAAATACATATGGGAACATCAGTTTATACCGGTAATCAGGGCTTTATTGATAGTAATGGTGAATTAACAGGCAGTTTTAATGAAAATATTATAGGTACCTATATGCATGGTGTTTTTGATACGGCGTTATTCACCCGGACAATATTAAATTGTATCAGAAAGAAAAAGGGGTATACCATGCGTGAAAACGAAATCTCATACCGGGAATATAAAGAAGATCAATACAATACATTAGCTGAAAAAGTACGAAGTGCTCTTGATATCGATTTGATTTACAGGATTATACATGCTGATAATTAAACTCATAATAGCGTATTTACTGGATTGTATATTCGGAGACCCTCAGAACTTTCCTCATCCGGTGAGATTCATCGGCAGGTTAATAAATGCTCTTGAAAAAATAAAAATACCATTCAATGCAAAAATACGCGGTTTTTTCATACTGCTTCTCGTGTGTGCGATTACTTATTGGGTTACTCTGGCAATTGCAAGTATTCACGTTATTTTTGAAATAATTTTATTATATACAGTTTTTGCAACAAAATCATTAGCAACTGAAGGCTCAATTATTTTTAATCTGTTAAAAAAAGGTGAACTTGAAAAAGCAAGAAATGCTCTGCGTTTTATTGTTTCAAGAGATACTGAAACATTAAATCAAAACGAAGTAATACGGGCAACTGTTGAAACAATAAGTGAAAATATTAATGATGGTATAATTGCACCACTATTTTTTTTGTTACTGGGTGGGTTACCGCTTGCAATGGTTTTTAAAGCGGTAAGTACGCTTGATTCCATGATCGGGTATAAAAATGAAAAATATCATGATTTAGGATATTTTTCTGCAAAAACTGATGACATTTTAAATTATATCCCCGCACGACTTACCGGGTTTGTTATTATCCCGTTAGCGGTTATTGTTATCGGTAAAAACCCGCTACGTTCACTGCAGGCAGTCATAAAATTCAGACATAATCACGAGAGTCCTAATTCTGCACATGGTGAAGCCGCTGTTGCCGGGGCATTGGGTATCAGGCTGGGAGGACTCACTATCTATGACGGGAAAATCGAGCAGAAACCCTATATCGGTTGGAATAAAAAAGAACTTCATTTTTACGATATTCAGAACACAGTGCATATTTCCTGGATTTCATCGCTCATAGCATTTTGTATCGTCATTGGTATATTAATGGTGGTCACATGAACAGTATTCATGGAGACAGTCTCATTCGAATAGCAGAACAAAATCAGTTATCACATCAGCAGTATACCGATTTTAGCTGTAATATTAACCCGTTAAAACATCCCGATGGGTTTCAAGAGCATCTGATCAGCACATTATCAGAAATTCGTTTGTATCCCGATAGTGAATATACAAAACTAAAACAGCTTTTAGGCAGATATTCCGGGTATCCGGTTGAATATTGTATTCCTGCAAATGGCGGTATAGAGGCATTGTATTATTATAGTTTGTATGCATTGTATAAGAAAGTACTCATTGTAAGTCCGACCTTTTCAGAATACGAAAGAATGTTGTCAAATCGCGGTGCTGATATACATTATTTCATGCTGCGTGAAGAGAATAATTTTATAGTGGATGTTGATTCTTTGTATGATGAAGCTGAAAAAGGATATGATCTTGTCGTTTTATGTAACCCGAATAATCCTACCGGAACAATGCTTTCCCCGGTCAAACTTGATTCATTTATTCAAAAAATTAAGGGGATTAACGTTAATCTGTTATTGGATGAATCTTTTATCGAGTTCACCGGTGAAGGAAATAGAAAAACTGTATATTCCGATAACGTTTTTGTTATACGGTCACTGACAAAGTTTTTCGGCATCCCCGGATTACGCGCGGGTTTTGGCGTAACGTCAAATAGAGAGCTTACTGTACAAATAAACAATAGTATTCCGCCATGGAATGTTAATTGTATTGCCCGGAGGGCGTGTGAATATCTGCTTGAAAATGAGAAATTTATAGATGATTCATTTGAAAATATACAAAATGAAAAAGCTTTTTGTATATCACGTTTAGAGGAGATTAAAGAAATAACCGTTTTTCCGTCATCAGCAAATTTTTTATTATTGAAACTTTCCGGTGTATTTAAAAAGGATGAACTAATACGGTATTTGCACAATCGATTAATTATAGTGCGGGATTGTGCATCTTTTCGTGGTTTAGAGAACGGTTATATTCGCATTGCCGTTAAAAATCGCCGGGATAATCTGTTATTATTAGAGGCGTTATCAGATTTTAAAAAGCTCTAATGAGGCTCTAATGATATAAAATAAAAAACCTCACTTTATTGATAATTCTTCCAATAAACGATCTGATAAAAATATTTTTTAACAGGTTAACAGGTTTAGCAGCACATTGTTTTACATGAATGTTTTCTTTATTCTCGGTTATTAGGCAATCTCCGGTGAAATTTTTCTTATTCAGCAGATAATTAAGATATAATCTGCCTTCATTATATGAGTTAAACCCTTTTGATGCAAAGTCGGGAAATACTTTTGATATTTGCCCTATTGTACTGAGTAATGCCTGATAGTATGGGGTATAAATAAAATCTGCAATATCCTTTGATAAATCGTAGGTGTGAGCTAAACCGAAACCTTCTTTATAGAGTTTAAACTTATGAAAATGGTAAAAAATCACTTTATTGTGTTCTTTAGTTTGCTTATTGCATTGAAACAAAACATTCTGATTCTGTTCGTATGTAAATGACTGGACATTCCACGGTGCAACACCGCCACCGGTATTGTGCATTACATGAATGCCTTCAAATAAACTATTCCATTGATCAAGATATTTCTGGTCACCAAACTTTCCGTCTTCACTTCTGTCATAGCACCACTCAAGACAGCGGCTTCGCCACCAGTCTAACACTTTGCGTCCATTTACATCATTTTTGAAATACATAAACTGAACATTATATATGCCGAAAAACACATAATGTTTATACGGTGCTGAAAAACGGTGTTCTGTTATCATCACTGAATGATTTTTTGCTTCATCAAGTAAAACGCCCGGGTCACTAAAGAAATATAAATCAGCATCAAGATAGGTACATTCAGGTTCATTAAAAGTATTAAGAACATATAAAATCACCGATGATGTTGAAGTCCAGCAGTATTCCGCTTTTGTTCTGCCTTTTTTTGCCTCTAATAATTCTATATCTTCAAATTGATTGAGTGATATCGGGATTATTTCCGGGAAATTAAGTTGTAACAAGCCGTTATACGTGTAATCATCAAAACAAACAATATATAATCTAAAGTCAGCGGTATTTTTTTTTAAAGAATTATACATTGTCAGTCCGCGTGAAAAGTAATGTGAGTCAAACAATGTACAGAAAATTTGCATAGTGGGTCCTTATTTGAAGAAATGATACAATGGTCTAAGTATGTTTTTAAGACGGTTTAGCAATCGGATATATAACGGTTTGTCATCCTGCCTGAAATAAGATTCAATTATTTTAATATGCTTTTTATCCGGTTGAATGGGACTGATTTTTGTTAATTGTATTTGTTCCTGATAGATATCAAGAAAATTTTCGCCATTGACACAGTGAGTGCCTTCGTTCATTCCAATATTTGCAACAAGTGATTTACCCGGATATAATGTGTAACAGTCATTTAAAAAGGCTGATGCATACCATCGTATTGCCCATGAATTATTCTTCCCTTTTATTTGTCTTTCTAACATATCAGTATAGGAATAGGAATTATTAAAATTAAACTCTTTTGTTAACTTTCTATTTTTAAGTTCATTTAAAAGTTTTAATCCGTCGCTTTCAAATAAATCCCACGCTCTTTTCCATGTAGCCCAGCCCCAGCAGTCTGCACCTTTTATAAAGAAAGTCTCAGGAAGTTCTTTTTTTACCGGATAAATAAAACCGTGAATTGATGCAACTTTCTCTTCATTTTCATACATTTCCAGTGCGTCATTCATATAGGTAAGAAAGTATGGTGATGTTACTAAATCATCTTCGAGAACAATTATTCTTGTATATTTATTTACGATTTCTGTCACACCACTAATAATAGATGCAGCTAAACCTTTATTTACTGCACTTTCGATAATTGTAATACTTTTAAACCCGGTTATTGTTTTGAGATAATTTCTTACTTCATTTACTTTTTCAATGTCCTTATCGGCTTTTGGTCCGTCAGAAAATATTGTTAAATCAGATTCTTTTGCCAGCATGTTTTTTGATAGAGCATTTACTGTTTCTTTTGTATTAGTAAGTCTGTTATATACAAATAATGCTATAGGTGCATTCATTTTCATAGTTGTATCCTGATGATTAATTAGAAAATTAAAATATCATAGTTTTATCAAAAAGTAAATCGTAAGACATTTTTTATTAGTATTTATAAGAATCTTCAATTTTGAGATATTTTATTGACAATTAACAATGATAACTGATATAAATACTGATTCAGTAACCCTCGGTTTCAAGGTTGATTTATAAAGAAACAGATTATCGTACAAGACTTTGTGGTTTAGTACGATAATCATGTTATTACAGACCATATTCTGATAGTATTTTCTTTAAAGTTCCATCTGATTTCATTCTTTTTAAGATTTCATTGTATTTGATAATTACTGTATCAATATCCGGGTAGGTTGAGCTTTTTACGAATGTGTTATAATATGGTTTTGATTTAATCGGCTTTGGTAAATAGGCTATTTTGTCAAGAATCCCTTTCTGTTTTGCTTCATATAATGTTGCCTGAGTATTAAGTGGAACAAGCTCGGTTCTCTTTTTTAGCAATTTTTCAATTTGTATTTCATTAGCAACTACTGTGTCAAGAGTTAATATGCCCGATTTTGATGCATTCCAGAATTCATCCGTGTAACTGAATCCTTGTGTTGCTCCAATTCGTATTCCCCTTAAATCTTCATAAGTGTCATATTTATATTTATTTTGATCTTCTTTTCTGTAGAAAAAATTCCATGAAAAGTCAATGTGTGATTCCTCGGCGTAAATAAGATATACTTCTCTTTCACTGTTTTTAGAATACGTAAAAACCATATCATAAGGCGAAACCGGTTTTTTCCAGTTACCTTCTAATCGTGTTGAAGCTTCTTCAAGAATAACGGTGTATGGAATCTTTAATTCTTTGAAAATGAAATCAACGATGTCAATATCCAACCCTCGATATTGCCCTGAAGAAGTAATCCACCTGTTTGGTTCTTCCGGAATCCCCGCAATAATTAAATTTCTTGTTTCTGCACATGTGAAGCAGAAACAGGCAAACATGATAAACAGCACTAAATATTTTTTACCCATTTTTTTCCCCTTATAATATTATTATAAAATAATGGTACAAAAAAAAATATATTAATACAATAGATAAAAAAAAATGTATAATTAAGTGAGACTTGATATGAAAAAGTGTTATTTTTGTATCAGATATAATATGAGGTTAGTATGAAATATAAATCAATTTCATTCAGATTATTAATAATTCTTTTTACAACGGTTACCGTGATTCAGATATTTTTTCAGGTAATTAATAGTGTAAGTATTATACATCAGGAAAAGCAACGGTTAGATCAGAATATCGAAGTAATAAAATCATTATTTCTTAATAATCTTGAAACTCCGCTTTATAATTTTGATAAAAAACAGATAAAAAAAATAACTGATAATGTTTTCATTTATAAAGAAATTATCGGTGTTGAAGTTGGTGAAAATGGTAATTTGCAAATAGCTCAATATAGAAATCCGGTAACCGGTAAGCTCACAGATACGCTTCAATCAGAATATATGTATAAGCATTTTAAAGATGATATAATAAGTAATGATGTTTTTCTTGCAACGATAACTATTTATGTAACTGATCATTTCATACAGCAACGATTAAAAAGCTATTTCTATAATTTTCTTATTTCAACATTATTTTTACTTTCCATAATTTTATCAATAACTGTTATATCAATTAATCGAATCCTTAATACACCGCTTAAAAGTATTATGGCTACGATTGATATGATTAGTAAAGGTTCGTATGATTTGGATTACTCTGTGTATCATTGTCATGAACTTTCAAATATTGATAATTCTATTGTTACTATGAGTAAAACTATTAAAAACAGAGAAAGTGATTTACTGAATTCGAGAAATGAAATTAGAGAACTTCAACAATATTTAAATTATATTATTGAGTCTCTTCCATCGATGATTATCTCTGTTAATGAAAATAATGAAATAACTCAATGGAATAAAGCGACCGCTAATTTTACCGGAATTGAAAGTCTAAATGCAATTGGCACAAATATATTTGATACATTAGAATTTATTGAAAAATTTAAAAAGACTTTATTTGATGTTTCCAATAATCATTCCGCAATTGAGTTTATCAGGCAGTCAGGGATAATACATGATAATAAGATTTTTTTTAATATCGGAATATATCCTTTGCATGCATTATCAATTAAGGGGTGTGTTCTTAGAATTGATGATATAACAGAGTTTGAGTTAAAAGAACAACAACTTCAACAGACCCAGAAAATTGATATGATAGGTGTTTTAGCCGGTGGTTTGGCACATGATTTTAATAATGTACTTGGAGCGATTTGCGGAACTATGAGCTTAATAGATATTAAATTAAAAAGACCTGAGGTTGATATACAGGAAATTCGGGAATTATTAGGAATTGTAAGTGATGCTACGAAAAGATCAATTGATATGGTACAGCAATTGTTGTTTCTTTCAAGAAAACAGGAAAAAACTCTAATGAAAATTGATATAAACCAGGTTATAAAAAATGTTGAGAAATTATGTGATAATACTTTTGAAAAGAATGTGACTAAACAATATAATTATTTAAGCGAACCTGCGGTCGTTTTAGGTGATAACACGAGCCTTCAACAAGTCTTTTTGAATCTATTTATAAACGCTTACCACGCAATGACAATTATGCGTGAAGATCAAAATAATAAAAATATTTTGTTTATGGATATTAAGAAAGTTGTCGCTGATAAATATTTTATAAAAACGCATATTGAAGCTAAGAATATTGAGTATGTTCATATTAGTATAAGAGATACCGGTGTCGGTATGGATCAGAAGATAATAGCAAAAATCTTTGATCCTTTTTTTAGTACCAAGCCTGAAGGAAAAGGAACCGGGTTAGGGTTAAGTATTGTTTATACTATTGTTAAACAACATGAGGGGTTTATTGATGTCTACTCGGAAAAAGGGATTGGAACAACATTTAATATATATTTACCTTTGTTACATACTTCTGTATCAGAAATGTTAAATAATGAAGAAGTGGTAATTAAAGGTTCCGGTAAAGTTCTTGTTATTGATGATGATGAATATTTAAGGGTTATTGCTCAAATGATGCTGGAAGAATGCGGGTATTCGGTACAAACTGCTTGTATTGGAAGTGAAGGTGTGGAAATATATAAAAATAACAGGGATATACAATTAGTATTACTTGATATGAATATGCCTGAGAAATCAGGTAAAGAGGTTTTTGATGATTTATTAGCAATAAATCCCGCAATTAAAGTTATTATTACAAGCGGGTTTTCTGCTGATAAAAGAATAGATGAAACTTTGAAAAATGGTGCCGTTGAATTTTTGCATAAACCATATTCAATAAAACAATTATCTGAAACAGTCAGAAAATTTATCTGATGTTAAGAGGTGAATCAACTAAAAATGTTCATTGACAAACCATTATAACTTTTGTAAAACTAAACGTTACATTAAGCTCATATAAAAAAGTATAATTCGTTTAAATCGGGGTGTGGTAATTAGATGTTTTTAAAAAAACTTACTATAAATGGATTCAAATCGTTTTGTGATCATACAGATATCGTATTGGATAAAGGAATTTCAGCGATAGTCGGTCCTAATGGTTGTGGAAAATCAAATATTGTTGATGCATTAAAATGGGTTCTTGGCGAGCAGAAAACCAAAGCATTGCGTGCTAATAATATGACAGATGTTATTTTCAAAGGAACAGTTGATAAAAAAGGTCTCGGCCGGGCTGAAGTCAGGCTTGTTCTGGTGAATAATGATAATATTCTTCCTGTCGAATTTAATGATGTTGAAATTGCCAGGATTATTTATGCAAATGGTGAGAATGAATTTTTCATTAATAAAGAAAAAGTCAGATTAAAAGATATACATGAGTTGTTTTATGATACCGGAGTTGGGAAAACTGCCTACTCATTTATGGAACAGGGGAAAATTGATATGATATTATCAAATAAACCTGAAGACAGGCGGTATATAATTGAAGAAGCTGCCGGTATTACAAAGTATAAATCAAGAAAAATGGAAGCTCTTACCAAGTTAGCACGGGCTGATGAAAATATTCTTCGAGTACAGGATATTCTTTCTGAAGTTACAAAACAATATGAAACAATGAAAAAACAAGCTGAGAAAGCAGAAAAATATACCCTTATTCAGGATAAGGAAATTTCACTGGAAATTGAAATAAATGTTAACAGATTAACTTTACAAAAGAAACTTCAAACTGATTTTTCCAATCGATTACAAAGTTCACAAAATGAATTAAATAAAATACTCGGGGAAATAGAAAGTCTTCAGGATATTGTATCAGATAAAATGGTTTATTTAAATAACCTTGAAAATGAAAAAATTGACTGCAACAGACAAATTATTCATTTAGAAGGTGAGATTAAGCTTGCTAATTCTAAAAGTTCAATGCTTCGTGATAATGTTATCAATTTAAATTCGACATTAAAATCAGATGAAGAAAAAATTGGTGTGGTTGAGAGGAAAATTATTGAGCTGGAAGATGAGTTAGAAGAAGCCGATGATTCAAAATACGATATACAGGAAAGAATATCTTCCATTATGAAAGATACCGACAGATATAATGAAAATATCAATCAGATCAATATTGATTTACAAAAGATTGAACAAATTATTTCTGATAAAAAAGATGAGATAAAAAAGCTTGAAAGTCTTCTGATAGACAAAAGAAATGCATTAAAAGATGTTACTGATGAGCTTATTGAAAAGATCGAAAAATCATTAAATTCATTTGATATTAACTCAAAAGAAATTATGACAATAAAAAATAATGTTGAGTCTGATATAAAAAATATTATTACAGAATTGACAATGAGAAGAGGTTTCTTAAGTGATATTGTATCTTCCGGTGTGGCCCCTTCAAATACTGGTGATTTCATAAAGAGACTTGATGAATATAATAAACAATTAAAAGAACTTGAAGTGAAATTAACTGCAGCCGATGAGAATGTTAAAAAATATATTATGGCAACCGGCGTATTTATGAATGATATCTTTAGTCCTGAAGGTGTTCTTCAGAGAAAAAGAAAAATTGAAAATGAAATTAATGATATTAATCTAAAAATTGAGCGAAATAAAAAAGATATTGATGATACGAGTGAAGAGTATGATACCAAAGATGAACAAAAAGAAAAATACAAGGAAATGATTTCCGAGTCAAAACTAAATCTTTCAACATTAAATGAAAAGTTTAACTCTTTGGAAAAAGACATTTTACGAATCGGCCGTATGAAACAGGATTATTCAAATAATAAAAACGAGCTAACATTTTCTATTAAGAAGTCAAAAGACTCACTGGAGGAAATAAGAGCGGAAATTGATGAAGTTGAGTATGCTCATTCCCAGTGCGCTGCAAAAAAACGTGATATTGAAAAACTTGTAGAAGAGTTGGATTATAAGATTCAGGATGAAAATGCCCGAATGTCCGAACAGCAAAAAAGTATTCGAAGTATCAATGAGTCATTGACAGAGAAAAAATCGGATATTGAGAAATATCATATTAAACTTGCTGAAGTAGAAACTACCCTGGCTAATATTTATGAAACGTTTTATGAAAATTGTTCAGTTAATTTAAAAGATTATGAAAATAAAGAACAATATAAAAGCGGTCGGGACTACTCTGATATTAGAAAAGAGCTTACTGATTTAAAAAGTGACAAAAGTTCATTAGGAAGTGTAAATCTGCTTGCAATTCAGGAATGTAAAAGTTTAGAAGAGCGATATAATTTATTGAATGAACAGTTAAATGATTTAAAAGAAGCAAAGAAAGATTTACTGATTGTTATTGATGAATTAAATGCTGTTTCAGTTGAGCTTTTTGTTAAAACATATAATGAAATCAGGAAAAATTTTCATGCAATTTTTATAAAATTATTTAATGGTGGAAGTGCTGATATTACATTAACCAATCCTGAGAATATTCTCGAAACAGGGATTGAAATAACGGCACAGCCACCGGGTCAGAATAGTAAAAGTATTACATTATTATCAGGCGGACAAAGAACGATGACTGCCATTGCGCTAATGTTTGCTACTTTTCAGGTAAAACCGTCACCTTTTTGTTTGTTAGATGAGATTGATGCGGCACTTGATGAAATGAATGTAACGAGACTTATCAATCTTTTAGCTGAGTTTGAAGAGCAAACTCAATTTATTATGATTACTCATAATAAAAAAACGATGTCGGCTGCAAATGTTTTACATGGTGTAACTCAGGAGTCTATGGGGGTTTCCAAGATTGTCTCTACAAAATTTATTGAAAAAGTTAACTGATTTATCGAAATCAATTAATAAAGCTGAAATTATATTGTTTTTCACAAATAGCAAAAAAGAACTCTTACTGTTTTTTGGGTGTTTTTTTATTATGGTAGTAATTATGGTTGCGTTTTTATCCCGCTGTGATGGAAATACTCAATCTCAAACAAATAGTTTAAAGAGTAAACTTATGAACTCACCAACAATCGAGTCGGAAAAAACAAAGTCTGATAAATTCTTTATGATTCAGGGTGTTTTGCTTTTTCCTGATTATATCAATAATGACTTAACAGCTGATTATCAGGATTTGTATCCTTTAAATAATTATAACCGAGAAAATCTCGGGTTGATACTCAATGAATTTGATACTGTTATTGAAAAAAGTTTAGCAGAAACATTATCGTTTAATTTTGAAAAGAGGAGTAAAAAATGAAGCACATTCTCATTCTTATAATTACCTTTTTTCTTTTATTATCCTGTTTAAGTAATAATCAGGTTGTAAAAAATGATGTACACGATGCAGAGTCAGTTTCTATTGAAAGTATTGAAGAAAATATCCAGGCAGATGAAATAAAACCAATTGACACTACTGCTGATGTGATAATAGAATTGCAGACTGATAGTGGTGCTATGAATACTATTGAACAACAATCTTCAAACATTGAGTCTCAAGCCGGTGATTTTTATGTCGAGAAAAATAATGAGAATATTGAAATCTCAAATGTTGATAATGAAGCAAATGATATTCCTGTAATTGTTGTAGACCAGACAAATGATGTCGTTTCCGAGGTGTTAACAGGAGAATCGGATAGCGAAGAGTTTGTACAGAGTGATGAAAGAAGTGATCAGACTGATGATAGATTTGTTTCTGAAGATACTGTTCAGTATAATGATAATGTTTTAAGATATGCTGATTTGTTAAAAAATTATCAATTAAAACAAGAGGTAAAAGAGAAAAAACCGGGAAAAATAAGTACCATCAAGAAAGAAAAATCTGTTGAGACTCCTGTTGTTGAAAAGAAATCACCAACTTTTGATTTTTCGGATAACTCAGTTAAAAAGAAAAGTGAAGAGAGTTTTCCGGTTGATGAGGTGTATTATTATCAACCTGATGAAGCGGTAAAGAAAAGCGGTTCAACATATACTTCTTTGCAGTATGATATTGAACAATTTAAGAATATTACCAATAATTCAATGGTAAGTGAAAGTAATCAGGGGGGAGAAGAAATTCAGGCTGAAGAGAATAGTGAAGTCAATATTTCATTAGATAATACCGGTTGGATTATAAATAAATTAGATTCATCATTACTTAAGCCTGTATTACGAAAAAATGATGTTAATAGAACAATGTTTTCGTTTATAACAGGATTGCCGGGTAATTTAAAAATCGAATTTATTCGCTATGATTATGCTAAAAATAGCTCTATTACTAAAGAATTTACTATTAAAATTGTTCCTAAGAATATTATTGAGCCTAAAAAAGGTAAAAAGACTGAAAAAAAAGCAGATGTTAAAAAAGATAAAGATTTTAGAAGAAAGTTAGCAGATAATTTTTTTATTGACGGAAATTATAAAGATGCAATAAAAAGTTATGAGGAAATTTTAAAAACCGGTATTGGAGATGCTGAACTTTATTATCGAATAGCTAAATCGTATAAAATAAATGTGAATAATAATAAAGCAATTGAACACTACAAAAATAATATTGCTGAAATTGGAAATCCTTATTTTGATGATGCGATTATCGAATATGCTCAAACATTAAAGGATTTAGAAAAGTACCAGGAGGCTATTGATATTATTTATAATATTGCATTACCACATAGTAATAGCAATCAGGTAAAAGAGTTGTTATATTTATTATTGGGTGATTTAAATTTTAATTTAAAAAATTATTCAGAGTCATCAAGAAATTATAAAACATTTATTTCTTTGTACGATACTTCAATGTATTATGATAAAGCTCTTTTTTATCTTGCATATTCCTTAGAATTATTAGATGAGCCACAGTATAAAGAAGCACGCTTTTTTTATCGACAATTAGTTTCCCTTTTTCCTGAATCTCAATTTGTTAATTTATCAAAATCAAGAATTTTATATTTAGACCGGCATTTTTTGAAAGTGAATTAAAATAGAAAGAACTTGACAAAAACAACGGTAAGTTCTAAAACAACAGTCTTAGAGAGGTGTTTTTTTTTATGAAAAATATTAAAAATAATATATTTATAATAGGTCTTGTGTTTCAAACTATTTTTGTTTTTGGTCAGGAACCCTTAGTCGGTGCAAAAGACCTTTTAACAAATATTTCAAATAATTATTCATCAACAGTAAAAGATTTTTCTGCCTCATTTAAATGGATTCAGGATGATAAAATACAAACAGGTACTGTTTTATTTAAAAATCCTCAAAAGATGCGTATGAATTTCTCTGATCCTAAAGGTCAGGTTATCGTTACGAATGGTTATGAATTTTGGGTTTATTTAGAAAATATGAATTTAGTTCTACAACAGGACTTAATGGCGAAAGAAAAGAAAACTGAAGATGATGGTAAGGTTTCAGTTGTTGAATCCCCAATTTTAATTAATCCGGTTGGTTTTGACAAATTTATAAAGGAATATGCGATTGAATATCATGAAAGTAAATCATTAGTTGATTATACTGATGGAAGCAAAGTGTATAAGTTCAAATTAATTAAATGGCGGTCAAGTCAGAATGGCTTTAATGTAATATATTTAACTGTTCAACCTGATGGACTTACAAGAAGAGTTGAAGGAATTACAGCTGCATATAAAAAAGTCATTTTGGAGTTTGATGATTATTTACTTAATCAAAGTGTTTCAGACTTAAAATTTGAATTTGACAAACCGACACATGCCAATACCGTAAATAATTTTATATCAAAACAGGGAGAAAATTAATATACATGGAACCATTAGGCGAATTTTTAAAAGAAATAAGAACGCAAAAAAGGCTGTCAATCGAAAAAGTAATTGAAGATACTCATATATTAAAGAAATTTATTATTGGTATTGAAGCTGATGATTTTACCGTTTTCCCCGGGGAAGCATATTTAAAGGGGTTTCTTAGAAATTACAGTGAATATTTAGGTTTAGAATCAAACGAGATAATTAGACGATTTGAAAAAATTAAACTTTCAGAGACTCCTTCTCCAATTGAGCAGCTGATACCAAAACCCGGTTTTGATTATTCACGTATTATTTTTGCTTTGGTAATATTAATTGCGATATCACTTCTCGGATCAGGAATGTTTTTTATTTATAATATGATTACGACAAGTAATCAAACAGCTCAAAAGGTTGTTGTTAAAAAAGAAAAAACATTACCGCAATCCGAAATCGTTGAGAAAATGTTGATTCTTGATAAAGATGAAATGGTATTTGATTTAAAAAAAGATCAAAAAATAGGTGTTACGATTGATGATGTAATAAATACGGTGTGGTTGTCAAATCTTGATCCTACTGTTGTTATTAATAGTTCTTCAGGTAAAGAGCAATTTTTAATAGGTAACGGTTATACCAATAAATTCGATATGAATGGTGATGGAAAAGATGATGTTGAAATAGTTCTGAATTTCTGGGATTCCAAAATTGCTAAACTTCTGATAAGAAAATCTGTTACTGTTTTTGTTAACGAAAGCAGTATAGATAGCAAGTATTTTATTGATGATAGTGTAGAAGTTTTATATGAGGGGGCGGATAAATTACCCCTTGATATGACTATTACAATCAGTGATGATACTTTTTTAAGATATCAGATAGATGGTGGTGATGAAAAAGAAGCTAAATATTCCAAAGGCAATTCATTTAATTTAAATGTAGAAAATCAAATAATTGTATGGGTTTCTAATGCCGGTGCATTAAATATTTCTCTTAATAAATTAGGAAAGAAATTTGTTTTAGGAGAACCGGGGCAAATGGATGTTAAAATCATAGCATGGACAAAGAATGGAGATATTAATTCATTACAGATTAGTTCGCTAAAATAGTATAGAGGAATAATGATTAAGAAAGTATATATTGAAAGTCTTGGTTGTTCAAAGAATCAGGTAGATTCTGAGAAAATGGCAGCTCTTTTTGAAGAAAAAGGTTTTTCGTTAACAGATCAACCGGAGGATGCTGATTATATTATTGTTAATACTTGTGGTTTTATTGATTCTGCAAAAAAAGAAGCTGTTGATGTTGTTTTTGAAATGGCTGAGTATAAAAAAACCGGGAAATGTACTAAGTTAGTTTTAGCTGGTTGTTTTGCTCAACGTTATACTGAAGCTGCCGAAAAAGAGTTTTTACCCGACGAAGTCGATTTGATTTTTGGAACTGGTGATATTTCTCAAATTGTTGATGCTATACAACAGAATGAAAGAGTTGTTAAACCTGAAATAGTAAAAGAAAGACTCATCTCCCGAAAAATAAAAGGATTCCCCGGTTCTGCTTATTTGAGAATAAGTGATGGTTGTTCTAATAATTGTTCATATTGTGCAATACCATTAATTCGTGGTCCATTACGATCAAGACCTATTGATGATATAATTATCGAATTGGAATTAATTTTAAAAAACAATGACATTAAAGAAATAAATATCATTAGTCAGGATACAACCAATTATGGTTCTGATCTAACCGGTAAAAGCAATTTAATCGAACTACTTACAAGAATTGATAGCGTATTAGATGGGAATCAATGGATAAGAGTTTTGTATATGCATCCTGATCATATAACTGAAGAAATTTTAGATGGATTATTGCATATTAAGCATTTCATTCCTTATTTTGATATTCCATTTCAATCTGGTTCTGAAATAATATTAAAAAAAATGGGAAGAGTCGGTTCTTCAAAGAAATATCTTGATTTATTATTTTCAATTCGTAAACGATTTGATCAGGCGGTTATACGCTCGACTTTTATTACCGGGTTTCCGCAGGAATCTGATTTAGATCATACAGAAACACTTAATTTTATTAAACAAGCCCGAATCGATTGGGTTGGTGCTTTTGCGTACTCTGATGAAGATGGTACCAAAGCTTTTGAAATTGAAAAGAAAATTCCAAAAATTAAAGCATCAAAGAGATTAGATGAAATAATGAGTCTATCAGAGAGTATATCCCAGGAGTCTTTAAAAAGATTTATTGGTATAACTACCGATTTACTTGTAGAAGAATCAGTTGATGAGAATTTATTTCTAACCAGATTCTGGGGCCAGGCACCGGAAGTTGACGGGTTGACTGTATTGGATTCTTTTACGGCAAAACCGGGACAGTTTAGTCATGCTGTCATAAAGAAAATCAATGGAAAAGATTTTTTTGCTTCCGGTAATTAATATAGCATGAGGCTCGCATGAATAATATCATTGAAGGTTTAAATAAAGAACAAATAGATGCTGTTTTAACCGAGTCAAAACGGGTACTTATTCTGGCAGGTGCCGGTTCCGGCAAAACTAAAACAATAACTTCCCGAATCATTCATCTTCTTAAAAATGAATCTGTATCACCTGAAAAAATCCTTGCATTAACATTTACTAATAAAGCAGCGGGAGAAATGAAGTCCCGTATTGAGTCAATTACCGGTGAAATTCCTGGTTTATTGATAAAAACATTCCATTCTTTTGGTGCTTATTTTTTAAGAAGAACAGCAGAGGCTGTTGGTCGAAAACCAAATTTTATTATTTATGATGAAGATGATTCAAAAAAGATAATTGACAAAGTATTATCCGGCTTTCAAATAAATAAATCTGATTACAATAAATATCGAAAATGGGTAAAGAATTTTAAACAAAAAATCGAAAAAGATGTGTTAGAAGATGATACTCAATTTATTGAAGTGTATAAAAGTTATAATGAACAGTTAAAACTCAATAATGCCTTTGATTTTGAAGATCTTATTTTACAACCTGTTAAGATTCTGATGGAAAAAGGCTCTATTTATACCTATTACCGTAAAAAATTACAGTATATCCTTGTTGATGAATATCAGGATACCAATTACACGCAATATAGCTTATTGAAAGAATTAACTGATGATAATTCAAATTTGATGGTTGTTGGTGATGAGGATCAGTCAATTTATAAATTTCGTGGTGCAGATGTTAATATTATTCTCAATTTTCCAAAAGACTATGCTAATACTCATATTATTAAATTAGAAAAAAATTACCGGTCTACATCAAATATTCTCAATTTAGCAAATGCAATTATCAGTCATAATATTAATAGGCTTGGAAAAAATTTGTTTGCAGAAAATGGTGAAGGTGAGAATGTTAAATTACTTGAAAATGATGATGATTATGCTGAGGCACAAGCAGTTGCTCATATTATTCGTAGAGATGAAATGGCGTATGCAGATACTGCAATTTTAGTAAGAACGAATAATCAAACCAGGGTTTTTGAACAGGTTTTTATGAAAAGCGGTATTCCGTTTAAAATTGTAGCCGGTGTTGGTTTTTATGACAGAGAGGAAATTAAAGATTGTCTGTCTATTTTGCGCTGGCTTTCAAATAATTCAGATTCTGTGGCATTTGAACGATTTGCAAATAAACCCTCAAGAGGAATTGGAAAGAAGTCACTTGATATTTTTTTATCCACTGTTGCTCATTCATTTGATGGTGATATTATGAAAGCCTTATGTTTAATTGAAACAATATCAGGTATTACCGGTAAGGCATTAGCGGGTTTTAAAGAATTACGAAATGTTCTTATTGAAAAAGACGAAATTGTTTCATTTAAATATTTAAGTGATTCTTTAGAATGGTTTTTAGATGCATTAAGAATATCAGAATACTTTAAAAATATCGATGATTCTGATGGTTCTGATCGAATTGGAAATATACGGGAATTAATGATGACTCTTGAAAATGTTGACCCCGGTGTAGAGTCTATAACTGCATATCTCGAAGACAATGCATTAGTTTCTCAAACTGATCAATTAGATAATTCTGATGCGATAAAAATATTAACAGTTCATAATGCAAAAGGGCTTGAATTTAATAATGTATTTATTTGTGGAGTTGAAAGAGATATTTTCCCTCATTGTAACTCGGTTATTGAGGATGAGGATGGTATTGAAGAAGAACGAAGGCTTTTTTATGTGGCAATAACCAGAGCAAAACAGGTATTATATATAATGTATGCCAATTCAAGGTCAATATATGGTGTGCGAAAATCAACAGGTAAGTCATTGTTTCTTACTCAAATACCATCTGATTTAATTGAGTTGATAAAAATTAAAAAAAATGATAGTATGGATTTTGAAAATAGTATTTTTCAAGTCGGTGAAATAGTACGCAGTAAGGATTATGGATCTGGAAGAGTTTTATCTCTTCGGAAATCAGGGAAATACGATTTGGCATTAATTGATTTTTTTGATTATAGTCAGGTAGAAGTTATTGTACAATTTGCAAAATTGGAGAAAATTGATGATTGATGAAAACATGATTGATAGATTACTCGATATGTCAAGACTTGATGTTCCTTCAGATGAGAAAACTAAGTTTGTAAAACAATTAAATGATATATTGGGGTATATAGAAAAAATTACCAGTTTAGATACAAGTAGTATAGATGATAGAGAAAGTGTTTTTGATATAAAAAATGTTTTTTCTGATGATGTGATTGAAGATGGTTTATCTCCTTCCCGGTTACGAAAATATACAAAAAATTATTTAGACGGGTATTATGCTGTTCCTAAGATTTTAAGTAAGTAACAATGTTTTGGTTATGTAATCTTCATTTGTAGTAATGCTGATGTCGATTTTTAAGGTTAATAATATAATATAAAAATAAGCATTTTTTTTATCATTAGATTATCCTGAGTCTCATGCAAAAAACCTTTTTTTATCTCGAATTTTTGTATGAGGTTTCTTCTAATGCGATTTTTTCGCATATGGCGGACGCAAAATTAAGTACTCTTGATTTTTGCAAGAGCCTTTACTATATATATTTTTTTTTCAATTATAACAACAGGAGATTTTAAACAAAATGGATCAAAGTCAAATACGTAACATTGCAATAATTGCACATGTCGATCATGGAAAAACAACATTAGTTGATCAGTTATTTAAGCAAACAGGAAGTTTTAGAAATAATCAGGTCGTTCAGGAACGATTAATGGATTCGCTTGATCTTGAAAAAGAAAGAGGGATTACTATATCTGCAAAGAACGGATCTTTTAGATATGAAGGTTTTCATGTAAATATTATAGATACTCCGGGACATGCCGATTTCGGTGGTCAGGTTGAGCGAATTTTAAATATGGTTGATGGCGCTGTATTACTTGTTGATGCTTCTGAAGGGCCTATGCCACAGACATATTATGTATTAAAAAAAGCATTAGCATTACAGTTACCGATAATAGTTTGTATTAATAAAATAGATAAAAAAGATGCACGACCGGCGTGGGTGGTTGAAAGAGTTATTGATTTATTTATTAAATTAAATGCTCCGGATCATTGTCTTGATTTTCCGGTTGTTTACTCATCTGCCAGAGATGGTTGGGCTACTGATGATTTTACTGTTAAAACAGATAATTTAACTGCTTTGTATAAAAAAATTATTGAGTACATCCCGCAACCAAAAGGTGATCCTAATGGTCCGATTCAGTTTCTTGTAAGTACATTAACAAATTCACAGTTTCTTGGAAGACTGGCTATCGGTAAACTTTGTTCCGGTTCAATTAAAGTCAACTGTCCTGCAGTTGTAGCAACGCCGGACTCAATCGGTTCAACAGTGAGAATATCAAAAATATATAAATTCGAAACAAATAAAATGGTTGAGGCTGAAAGTGCATCTGCCGGAGAAATTGTTGCAATTGCAGGAATTGAAGATATTTCAATCGGTCAGACAATTACATCAGTTGATAATCCTAAACCATTACCATATATGGAACTTGATCAACCGACAATTTCAATGAACTTCTTGCCCAACGATTCTCCATTTGCTGGAACAGAAGGTAAATATGTTACTTCAAGACATATTCGTGAACGATTATTAAAAGAAACATTAAATGATGTTGCATTAAAAGTTCAGGAACTTACAACAACTGTTGGTTATAAAGTATCAGGACGTGGTGAGCTTCATTTATCAATTCTGATTGAAACGATGAGAAGAGAAGGGTATGAATTTCAGGTTTCCCGACCTGAAGTTATTATGAAAAAAGAGGGTGACACTGTTTTAGAACCATTTGAAGAGTTAACGGTTGATGTCGCAGAAGAATATTCAGGTGCAATTATAAAAAGACTTAATGAACGAAAAGGTCTTCTTCTTGAAGTTTTTCAGGAAGATGGAATGGCTCGAATCGTTTATAAGATACCGACACGAGGGTTACTTGGTTTTAGATCAGAGTTTATGACTGAAACACGTGGTATGGGTGTAATGAATTATGTTTTTATGGAATATGATAAATTTTGTGGTGAAATAAAACATAGAATAAATGGTGCTATGGTATCAACAGAGAATTGTGTTTCTGTTGCCTATGCATTATTTAATCTTCAAAGTAGAGGTAAGTTTTTCTTAGGTCCTCAAGAAAAGATTTATGAAGGACAGGTTATCGGGGAACATTCAAGAGATAATGATTTGTATGTTAATCCCGGAAAAGGTAAGAAGCTTACTAATATGAGAGCATCAGGTAGTGATGAAAATGTTATTTTAACGCCTGTTACGAAATTAAGTCTTGAAAATTGTATAGAGTTTATTAATGATGATGAACTTGTTGAAGTTACCCCAAAGAGTATACGACTTAGAAAATTCTATTTAAAAGAATCTGATAGAAAAAAAGCTGAGAATACAGCAAAAAGAAGCTAATTTCTTAAGTCTCTTGCAAAAAAACTTTTTTTATCTCGAATTTTTGCAAGAGGCTACTTGGGTTGCATGCCCGAGCAGTAATGTATTCGTTACGACCAGGGGCTAATGTGATTATATCGCATTTGGCGGACGCAAAATTAAGCACTCTTGATTTTGTAAGAGCCTCTTTTGCAGTTATAATTCCTCATGCATAATGAAACAATAATACATTGTTTCCTGCATGAGGTTTTTCTTAATCTGAGTAAATTACCATTTTTTTAAAGGATGAAGTATGTATACAGCAACTATGCGTTATGTTTTTAAAAGTGATTTTTTTATGGAAGGATGCAGAATCTGGAATGACACTGTGATGATAAAAGCAATCGGGACACCAGGTCTTGTTCGTATGCAGTTACTTACCGGTAAATCAGAAGCACTTGCTGTTGGTACCTGGGAAGATAAGTCGTTTGCTGAGCAATTTATGCAATCAGGTGTATTTAAAGTCTTACTTGAAAAACTCTCCGGAATGCTTATATCGGATCCCATACCAGAACAATGGAATCTAACCTATTTTTATGGCTCTAAATAAAATTGTCTTCAGGTTTTCTCTTGCATGATATTACCTGTGTGTTAGTCTTTATTGAATATTTTTTATAATCGGAGTAGAATATGGAATATATTGTTTCAAAATTTGGTGGTTGGGCAAATGCCTCATCAGATAATGTTAAAAGAGCAGCAGATCTTTTTCAGTCAAATCCCCAAAGAAGGATTAAGATTGATTCGGCGGTAGGTAAAGTCGATGGTTTACCTAAAGTTACTGATTTATTAGTTGAAGGTGCGGAAATTGCTTTAAAAAGCGGAACATTTCCTGATGAAATATTTAATAAAATAAAATTAAACCATTATTTCGTTTTTAAACCACTTGGCGTTACCGAAAAAAAAATAGATGAAGTATTATCGATTTTATCAATACATATCAGTAAAAAAGATCAATTATCTCCTGATCATTTTCGTGCATTAATAATTGGTAGCGGTGAGGAACTTTTTGCACGGTTGGATGCTTTCTATCTTAGTGAAATCAGGGGGTTAAAAGCACAATTTGTTGACCCTAAAGATATTGGCCATTACTTAAGTGGTCATCCGCTAAATGGCAGGATAACTCATGAAGCATATGAGAATTTGGCAAAATTAAAAGACAGTGATTATATTGTTGTATATCCCGGTTTTTATGGGGTTGATACCAGTGATAAACCGATGATTTACAGTCGTGGTGGTACTGATAAAACAGCTGCGGATATTGCTAAAGCTGTTAATGCTACGATGTATGAGAACTGGAAGGATGTTGATGGTATATATTCAGCTGATCCGCGAATTATTTCTAACCCTGAATTGATGAACGAAGTAACATACAAAGAAATTAGAGAGTTATCATATATCAGTTTTAATGTATTGCATCAGGAGGCTATGCTTCCGGTTATGCATGCAAATATTCCTATTAATATAAAAAATCTTCATAAACCTGATAGTAAAGGAACTTTGATTGTTAATGACAGAGAAATAAATCCTAAGAGACCGGTTATTGGTATAGCAGGTTTAAAAGGTTTATGTAGTATTAATCTTGAAAAATGCTTAATGAATGAAGAAGTTGGTTTTTCAGATAAAGTACTTTCATTATTCAGAGAAAACAGAATTAGTATTGAACAAATTACAACCGGCATTGATTCAATTGGTCTATTAGTTAAAGATTCTGAATTTGATGAAAAATCAGTTCATATTGGTGTTTCCGAATCATTACGAAAACCAATCGATAAAGATGAATTTTGTCATTTTTTAAAGAAACAGCTCCATGCAGATAAGGTGCAAATTAGAACGGATCGAACCGTGATTTGTATCGTTGGTGAGGGGATGAGGAATCATATAGGAACATTAAGTAAAATATCAAAGGTATTGTCTGATGCTCGAATTAATATTGAGATAATTGATCAGGGGCCAAGTGAGCGAAATATAATTATTGGCATAAAAGATGATTCTGAAGGTTCTGTTTCAAAGAAAGCTGTTCAGCTGATTTATAATGAGTTTTTCTCATAATTAGTTAATGAAGCTGACTGGTATTAGTCAGCTTTTTTTATAATTTTCCCTTTTAAATACATTTCATATTCGTATATAAAGTTCTCAGTTGTCTGGTTTGTTTTGATGAGCACTTCAATTTCTTTTGTTGTGAAAAAATCTAATTGCTCAATTTCTTTTTTCTCTTTAACAAATGGACCTTCACTTCTATACATGTATGAATGGACAAATTCTCTTTCTATTTTTGACTCATAGATATACTCAGTAATTAATTGCAGTAGCGAAAAATCAGGTGTTATTCCAATTTCTTCTTCACATTCCCGAATAAGAGCATTTTTAACACTTTCATCGGAGGAAATATGTCCGCCGACTGCTGTATCCCATTTACCCGGTTGAATGTCTTTATTATGAGACCTTTTTTGTAATAAAATATTTCCATTTTTATTATAAATGTGAATATGAACTACAGGATGAAGTAATTTAGAGCCGTTATGGCAAACAGATCGTGGGGCTTTACTTACCGTTATTCCATTTTCATTTAAAATATCAAAAATTTCTTCTTTTTTTTGTGTTGAAATAAAAGATACAAAGGATTTAAGTATTTTGAGAACAAAAAAAGAAGTAAGAAATGAAAAAATAATATATAAAGATATTTTTTTTGTAATTTTCATGATAAAATAATATACCATATAATTAAATAAAAATGGAAATAATTTCAATTATTTCTAATTGAAATTATTTACAAGGAATCAAAATGGATCATATATCCAAAAAGTATTTCGAAAAACAAATTGATTTTACAAATACATTTCAACGTTATTCGCAATGCAAATATTATCCGTGTCATAGTTTTCATGAGACTCAGCAATATCAGAATTGTTTATTTTGCTATTGTCCAATTTATCCTTGTGAAAATGAATCTGTTGGCGGTAAATGGACTAGAGGAAGTGCTGAACTTGTTTGGGATTGTAAGGAATGTAATTTTATACACCTTGATTCTACGGTAAAAAAGATTTTAGAATTATTTTATGCCGGTAAAAGTACTAACGAAATAAAAGAAATTTTATTTTTATAAAGCTCTTTTGACAAAATTAAAAAAAAAATATATAAGATATCAAAGGTCGGATTTTAAAATATTTTTTATTTCAGATCATAAAAAATTATAGAATAAGGTTGGTTTATCTATGTTAATCAATGTGCAGGATATTAGAAAAGGTAATATTTACAAAATGGATGGTGACCTTTGGACTGTTATGGCATTTCAACATGTAACACCGGGTAAAGGTGGAGCTTTTGTTAAAGTTAAAGCCAGAAATATGAAAACAGGTAATCAGAAAGAGTTAAATTACAGATCAGGCGAAAAGATTGAAATTGTTGAAGTTTATGAAAAAGGTGCAACATATTTATATGATGAGGGTGATGATTGCGTATTTATGGATGATGAGTCATTTGAGCAATATCATGTACCAATTGAGCTTTGTGAGGATGTAAAAAATTTTGTTGTGTTAAATGGTAAAGTGAGACTTTCTGTTCACGATACAACGGTTTTATCAGCTAATCCTGAAACGTTTATTGTTATGGAAGTAAAAGAAGCTGATGCCGGTGTGAAGGGTGATACGGTAACTAAAACTACTAAATCGATTCAAATTGAAACAGGTTATTCAATTCAAGTTCCTCTTTTTATAAAAGTTGGAGATAACGTTAAAATTGATACTAGAACTGGTGAATATTTAGAGAGGGTTAATAGTTAAATTGGATATATTATTCAAACTTAGAGTTTTTTTTTATTTACATTCACATGGGTATGAAAAAATATCAAAGTTGTCCGATTGTGATTTATATGAACCGATAAAAAATAAAGACAGGGTGAAATATCAAGCCCTGTCTGCGTTTTATATGAAAAACTATTATCATGCGAGAAAATGTTATGAAATATTAGCTGATAATAGAATAGCTAATTCAGATGATTATAATAAATTGGCATATATTTATTCACGACATAATGAAAAAGAAAATGCGATTATATCCTGGTGTAAGTCCTCAGAAAAAAATAAGAAAAACAAAGTGGCAGAGAATGCTCTTAATTATATCAAAAATAAAGGTCGCGAAATCAATCTGATTGAAGATACTTTTTTTGAAAAAATCAGTTGTAAACAACCTCTTTTTATCCCTTTTAAACAAATTTTACTCTATTTTATTGTTATTTTATTTATATCATTACTCGCTTTTACAGGTTATAAATTCGGACCCGGTATTGTTAAAAAAATATTCAGAAGCAGTAAAGATATTAGTAAAGTCGTAATTGATGATTATAATCCTAATGTAATCAGTGAGCCTAAATTTGAAGAACGAAATTATTCGTTTTCTGAAGTTGAAGTAAGAAAATATTTTGATTCAGTCAAAGACAGTATTATAAAAGAAGATGTGAACTCTGCAATAATCAATATAAATAAGTTACGATTGTCAAACGCTTCATTTGGAGTAAAATTAAAACTTGATATTCTGGCAGATTTTATTGAAGAACCAGATTATTCTCAGTTTGTAAATACCTTATCATACCGCGATATAAAAGAGAATACTGATATTTTTAATGGGATTTATATAAAATGGCATGGTCGCATTGTCAATAGTGTTTATGATAAGAAAGAGAAAAAGATTGGTTTTAATTTAATACTCGGTGATGAGAATGAAGGCTTAATTGATGGCATTATACCTGTTATTTTTACGAAAGCAGTAATTGCTGAAAATAATAGTTATGCAAGTGTTTTTGGCAAAGTTAATGTTATTGATGGCAAAGTAGTCATTAATGGCAGTTTTCTGATAAGGGATTAATCATGCGCGGAGTTATACAGAGAGTTAAAAAAGCATCTGTTATGGTTGATGGAGAAAATCGTGGTGAAATTGGAGTTGGTATGTTGTTGTTCCTTGGTATAACACATTCTGATGGTGAAGCAGATATTGATTATATTGTTGATAAAGTTTTAAACTGCAGGATTTTTTCTGATCAGTTTGATAAAATGAATTTGTCACTTATTGATAATCATTATGAAGTTCTTGTTATTTCACAATTTACCTTGTATGGTGACGCACGAAAAGGGCGCAGACCTTCATTTACTGAGAGTGCAAAACCTGATAATGCTTTAATTGTATATAATTTATTTCTTGAAAAATTGAAAATGACATATAATTCCGATTTGATTAAGTCCGGTGTTTTTCAAGCTGATATGAAAGTTGATTTAATTAATGATGGACCTGTTACTATTTTATTAGATTCCGGGAGGGCTTTTTAATGGACTTGAAAATTGTACTTGGTGGTTCGATTCATACTAATTGTTATGTTTTGTATGAAAATTCCAATGCGTTACTCGTTGATTATGCACCTGAAGTTTTAGATTTTCTTAGAGACCGTCGTTTAAATCCCACAGCTCTAATGTTAACTCATATACATTTTGATCATTTTGAAGGCTTATCTGATTTTTTAACTATCTATCCCGATATCCCTGTATATATTTCTAAAGAAGGTAAGGATGGTATTAATAAACCGGTATATACACTTAATTTCCAGAGTCCTTATCACATTGACACGGATAGTTTTAGGGCTGTTGATAATTCTTCAATCATTGAATGGGGGGGGGTAAAAATAAATGTGCTTAAAACGCCAGGACATTCTGTTGATTCTGTAGTATATTATGTACCTGAATTAAAAAGTGTATTCTGTGGTGATACGATATTTTATCGAAGTGTTGGAAGAACAGATTTTCCCGGATCAAGCCATGAGGTTCTTATGAGTTCTATTGCATCAATATTTGCTCAGTATGATGATGGGACTATTTTATATCCTGGACACGGACCTGTGACTTCAATTGGAAGTGAAAAAAAACATAATTCCTTTATACGTTCATTTGTTTAGAAATGCCCTTTAGTTAAGGGCTTTTAAGGAAATGTTCTTTGCATCCAGGTCTGCTTTTATTTTTTCAAGTTCTTCTTTAGCTTGAAGATCTTCCTGAGCATATTTTTCATCATTTCTGTAGTAATTTTTCTCTTTTTGTTTTCTTTCTTCTCTTATTGCGTATAATTCTTTTGCCATTATATATCGTATAAGTTTTGCAAGTTCTATGTGTGTTAAATGAGAGTATTGACTATATTTAATAGGCTGAATTAATTTTACAACCGGTTTTATATCTCTAATCATTAGTCCTGTTGGTCTGATTGTATTCCAGTCATCCATAACGACAGGGACCAAGTCGCACTCAGCATCAAGTGCTATTTTAAATGACCCTCTTTTAAATCGTTGAATCATCCCGTTATCGCTTCTTGTTCCCTCAGGAAAAACGATTATTGAAATGCCTCTATTGAATGCGTCAAGAGTTTTTTGAATTGCATTAAGTGATGTGTCATTTGCTTCGTTAGAGTCTTTTTCTTCTCCAACAACGATATTACCTGCTAAACCCTGCATCCATCCTATAAAAGGTTTTTTTACCCATTTATCTTTTATGATAAACTTGGAAGGCCCGGGAAGTAAATAAGACATAATAACATCATAAATTGAACTGTGATTAAGAAGATATAATCTTTTTTCACCTTTTTTTGGAGCTTTAATTTCTTTAAGGTTTATATTGATTTTATGACCAATAAATGCAAGAAAGAAACTTCTGCAAGAAAGTTTTGTTGCATATGTAAAAAAGAGCTTATTATTATCAATTCCAATAAAATGTAAAATTACACTTATTGGTGTGAAAATAAAGAATTGTATGATAAAAATAGTAGTGAATAAGGTATACCCGATAAAGGTATATAAAAAATATCTTAGTTTAAAATCGCTGTTATTATTTTTCTTTCTCATAAAAGAAAACTATCATAAAATAAAAAAAAATGAAAGTAAAATTTATCAATTAAGGAATTAATTATGAATTGTTCAGTTATCGGATACGGGAATTTTTCAAGAACTGCCTGTTATTATTTGAAAGAGTATTTTAACTTGTTTGTTTATGATATTAAGCAGGATATTTTTATTCCGGATTATATTGTCAAAACAGATTTAGAAACGGCGTTAGGGCAGGACATTGTTATACTATCACTTCCAGTGCAATATATTGAAAATTTTTTAAAATCAAATTGTTGTTTTTTTAAAAAAGGAGCAATTGTTTTAGATATTTGCTCTGTTAAATTAAAACCGGTTTCACTTATGAAACAATATTTACCAAAAGATGTTAATTTTATCGGGACCCATCCGTTATTTGGTCCACAGAGTATAAAGAACGGCTTTTCAGGTCAGAAAATTGTTTTAACAACTGAAGTGGAAAATAAAGAATTGTATGAAAAAGTTAAAAATTTCTTAAAAGATACATTGCAACTTGAGATTATTGAAATGACTTCCTCCGATCATGATAAGGAAATGGCTCGTGTTCAAGCCCTTAACCATTTTATTGTGCGAGCGTTAAAGAAACTCGATTTACAACCTTCACTTGTATCAACTCCTGCATATAATAAATTATTTGATTTATATGAAACTCTCAAATACGACTCTGATGATCTTTTTTATACTATCCAGAGAGAAAATCTTTATGCCGATGCTATGAGAAGAAATTTTATTAATGTACTTCAGGATATTGAAGGAGACATACTTAATGAAAAATAAATTAATTATTTTTTTTATATTATTTATTTTCTCACTCTATTCTGAGAATTCAGGAATTTATTCAGTTGTAACTCTACCAGCTGGTAAATTTCTTCAAATGAAAAAAGAACCAAAGATTTTTTCTTCAATTATCGGTAAAATACCTTCTGATTATGATGTTTTAAAAACAACCTGGAAAACGGAGAAGGTTAATAATGACTATTGGATACAATGTAATTATGATGGTTTAGTCGGGTGGGTAAAGAGAGAGTCGCTTACAAATTATGATTTGGATGTTACCGGGATTGATACTAAAGTAATTGATACGATGTTGTATAGTTTTACTAAATCTTTTCAAAAAGGTACTTTTTCTGATTTGGGGGGCTTATTATATCCACTTCGGGGACTCGGATTGTATTCTTATTCAGTAGGTAATGTAACTTTCTATACGACAGAGTCGCTTGAAAAAGGGTGGGTTTATTATACAAATAAAAAATTTTCAGGGGGGGCTTCGATTAATTATTACCTGGAATCTATCAATACATTTTTATCTTCAAAGTTTGAAATTATACCGGGTGTTGCCAAAGCCGATAAAAAAATACCTGTTGATATAGTGAATTTTAATTTTGTTAAAGCAGTTAACGATAATGAAGAATTATATATTGGTTTGGAAAAATGGAATAATAAAATTTATATAGCGTATCTTGCATTAATTAGAAAATAAAGAAGGCATATCGTCTAATAGTGAATCCGGAATATTTTTTTTTACTCCATAAAACCCTAATTTTGAACCTCTTGAGCTATTTAAATAATGTAAATCTGAACCTCCTGATTTAATAAGAGAGCAATGTTTCGCGATGTTTTTCAGACTTTTAATTTGTTTTCTGTTGTAATTATTATAGAAAACTTCAATTCCATCAAGCCCGTTTTCAGCCATTTCACTGACAATATTTAAGAGCGAATCATAATTATTAGTAATGTGGAATGGATGGGCTAATATTGCAATACCTCGCGCTTTATGAATAATTTGAATCGCATCGGGTAAATTAAGATGTGCTTTTTCTACATACGCAAGCCCTGTTTTATCATCCATAAATTTCCCGTATGCTTCACCTTCATTATGAATTAAATTCTGTGCTAATAATGTTCGTGCAAAATCAGGTTTACCGATAGTTGAAGTGTTTTTTTTACCATTATCAAATAATAAATTTAAATCAAGTTCAATTGAAAGATTATGAAATCTTTTAATAAGCTCTTCATTTCTTTCTTTTCTGTAGATCGAAAGAATTTTAAGTTTTTCTAAAAAATCATTATTTGTATAATCAATAAATAAACCGATTAAATGAATTTCTCCACGGACATCTTTATGAGATGTACTGATTTCAATACCGGGTATTACAGTAACTGATAATTTTTTTCCTGCCTCAATTGCTTCATTGATACCTGATATTGTGTCATGGTCTGTTAATGCCATGGTTGTAACGCCGGCTATTGCTGCTTCTTCAACGAGTCGTGACGGAGATAATTCACCATCTGATGCTGTACTGTGTAGATGGAGATCTATCATTAAAGTGCCCCTCGTCTGAATAGTATGGTCTCTATTGTATATAATACAATTTTCAAATCTATCAATAATGAAATGTTTTTTATGTAATATAAATCATAATCTAATTTACGGTGCATTTCATGAATGTCATCTATGTATTTAAATTTAACCTGCGCCCAACCTGTTAGACCCGGTTTTACTAAAAGTCTTTTATTAAATACAGGACATACATCAAGTATCTGATCAATTATTTCTTTTCTTTCAGGCCGGGGGCCGATAAAAGACATATCACCTTTTAGTATATTGAATAATTGAGGTAATTCATCAATTCTGAATGGCCGCATGATTTTACCGATTGAAGTGACTCGTGAGTCATGTTTTGTTGTCAGTAACGCTTTATCAGTTTCTGCATTTTTTACCATTGTTCTGAATTTGTACATTTTAAAATCGATACCTTTTTGACCGACCCGGCTTTGAAAGTAAATTATCGGACCTTTAGACGTTATTTTTATTAATAACGCAGTAATGAGTAAAATCGGAAGGGTTAGTATTAAAAGGATGATGGATATGACAATATCTCCTATTCGTTTCAGGTATTTAGAGTAAAAATTATTGATCTTATATGAAGAAAATTGTTTAAAATCATCTGAAGAAATAAGGTTTGAAGGAATACTTTCATCAAGATAGTCGTAAAGATCCGTAATTGTATAAATCATACCGCCCTTTAATTCATAATCAGTAAGTAATTTAACAAATTCTTTTTGTACTTTTGAATTTTCATCAATGACAATAATAGTATTGATATCTATGAGAAAATTTATATTTGATTGAGAGTTAATTTTAATAAGTTGAATATTGAGTATTTTTTTGTATTTATCGACAAGTTCTTTAATGTAAATAAAATCTTTTTCTTCACCAATATAGAATAACAACTGATTTCTATTGTATGGAAATAAAAATCTGAAAAAGAATTTATTGAATAGTGTTAAAATAATCGGATTGAGTATGAGTCCGGTGAAAAAAACAAATCTGGCAAAATCAACTTTTGATATGTAAAAAAACAAACCAAATGAAAGTGCAGTAATGATTGAAACAAGATATAAATAAAAAATAGAATTTTTTATCGAATACAATTTATTAAATTCATATAATTTCATAGCTATATTGAGTATTGTAATAATAGCTGAATAGGAAAAGAACATAATAAAAATTTCGAATGTAATTGGACGAAATGTTGTAGATTCAAAAATATTTGTCTGATATCGAATTATAAAAATTAAATAAAATAAAAAGAAAGTTATGATACAATCGAAAAAACTGTACATATTTTTATTATAACTTAACATAGTATTCCTTTGAATAGAAAAATTGATGAAAATCTAAATAAGTTATGGAAATATAATAATATAATAATCATAATTCCCCATAATAAAACTGCAATTAATATACCTTTATCAGTGATTAAATCTTCTTCAGGACTCCCGCCTTTACTTTTGTGATAGACAATATAAAGATATCTGTATAATCCATACATAACAAACGGAAATGTATAAATAAGTGAATCAGTACCGAATTTGTTGATTAAATCAGGATCCATTGTATAAAGAGCATAGCTAATAGCGGTTAAACCTGTTGATATCGTTATCATAATATCAAGTATTTCTTTACTATACTCACCAAGTATTTCTCTGTGTCCCGAAGCATCTTCTTTTAGTAATACCAGTTCATGTCTTCTTTTACCGAAGCCGAGAATGAGACTTACTGAGAAAGTTGCTAATAACATCCAGTTGCTTAAATTGACATTTATTGCTACTGCCCCCATTAAGACTCTTAGACAAAAACCAAGTGCTATGACAAATATATCAACAATAACGACTCTTTTTAGTTTAAATGTATACAGTAAATTCATAAAGAAATATATCAGGACTATAATTAAGCATTTTAAATTTGTGATTGATAATGATATTCCTAGAATGAAAAAAAATAATCCGATAAAAAAAGCATTTTTTTTAGTTATATCGCCTGAAGGCAGTGGTCTTTTTGATTTTACGGGATGAATTGCATCGGTCTCAATATCTTTTATATCGTTAATTATGTAAATGAATACGGAAACAAAAGAAAAACTGAAAAAGGCAAGTATTGTATAAATTAAGTACGGTATATTAAATAAATTGAGAGAAAAAATAAGCGGAGCAAATAGTAAGGTGTTTTTAACCCAATGTCTTGTCCGGATAAGATGACTTAATGTTTTTAATCTTTTAATTATTGTTTTCATTGAAAAAGTAATACTATTAATTACCATTTTATGCAAGAGAGTCGATGAACATTAAAAGTGCAGGTATTTCATAGATAGTGATAAAAAAATAGTGCCATTTACGTGCAAAATTTATTTTTTTATAGTAAAATATTTCCAGTATGTTTTTAGTTTATTCGAAATATAGTAATATATTTCGAGGTTCTTGCAAAAATCAGGAATACTTGATTTTGCTTTCGCCATATGCGATATAAAAAGGAGTATTTTGCAAGAAGTTCTTTATGTTGCATTTGTTTGTTATAAAATTTTAACTACTATTTTATTTATTTTTAGAGGAGTTTTAAAAATGAAGCATTTTTACACCGTTGTATTTTTTTTTGTAACAATACAATTAATGTTTGCGGCAAACGAACCAAAACCGGATTGGATTTCAGCGATTCCGTCTGATTCCAGAATTTTTTATGCTTTAGGGGTGGCGCAATACAAACAGGGACAGGCAAAAAAGGCAATAGAAAGTGCCCGTGCAGATGCATTAAATAACATATCCACCTATATAGTGGCAGATGTAAAGTCTGTTTTTTCACAGCAAACTACCTCAACAGCAAATAGTAAAGAGGAAAATTTTGAAGACATTGTCAAAAAGGAGCTTTCTGTTCGTTCTGATGTTGTTTTGTCGGGTGTAAAATTTGATGGTATGTATGATGATAAAAAAGCAAAAACATATTATGTTCTTGCTTCTATTGAAAAAACAAAAGTTAAAGAAATTATAAGACAAACCGTTGATCCGGTTGGTTTCGAATTAGAAAAAATATTTTATGAAATAAAAAGAAATAATCCTGTAATTAAAAGTTTAACAATTTCAAACTTTAATTTTAAGGGAAAACATTATTCCGGTGAAATAAGCGGTTATTTACGAAGTAAAATCGCTTCAACTTTTACAAATCTTGGTACTATAGAAGAATATTCAGATCCGGATTTTAATAAATATCTTGAACAGAGCGGGCTATCAACTCGAGGAATTACAATAGAAAAAAGCAATGAACAGGATGAATTATATCAAAAAGTGCAGGGGTTTATTACCGGAAGTTATTGGGAAAATAATGATAAACTTGAATTTGAAATAAAAATATATGATCTGAAAGAAAAAAAATATACTATATCCAAAAATTTCACTGTACCAAAAGATAAATTTTCAAATATTAAACTTATTCCTGATAATATTGATGAGTTTCAAAAGAAATATTCAGAATTATCTGATATGTTTGCCAGTCAGAGTTTTAATATTAAAATATGGCCGGATAAGGGAGATTTCGCCACATATAAAGAGGGTGAGTATTTAGTTCCTTATTTTATTTCAAATAAAGACTGTTATTTGAGAGTTTATCTCGTATCAGCAGACGGTTCGTCAGTGTTATTATTTCCGAATTATTTTGATAAAAATAATTTTGTTAAGAAAAATGAAGTGTATAAAATTGGAGACCCCAAATTTTCTCCATTTAAGTTAAAGTTAAGCCCTCCGTATGGAAGTGAAATGCTTATTGCTATAGCCAGTACAAGTGATTTTGCTGATACAATAAACCACACTTCTGAGATTCCTGTATTTGATGGTAATTCATTACGGGGTGTTATTATTGAATCAGTAAAAAATGTTAAAAGCGAAATGGTATCACAGGCAACATGTACATATACAATAATACCGTGATTTTAAGGAGAAATTTGATATGAAAATTATGAAAATGTTTCTTGCTATCATACTTTTTCTGGTTTCATGTAAATCGGAAGTGGTTATTGATACCAATTATATACTATCATCGGATGAAATGAAAAAAGAGATTGGGATTTTTGATGCTATGAAAAATGATGTTACTGAGAATTCAGATGAAGAAGCAATAACTGTTTTTTTAACAGAAAGTTCAAAAGAATTCGAGCAGATCAAAAAATTCTTCAGTGCTATTAAAACAGATAATGATGATTTAAAGAAAGCCGTTGAAGCACAATTAAAAATTTGCGAAATTTTTAGTGAAATAAATCAAATTCTTCTGGAAAAGAAATCAGTCGTGAATGCTTTACGTAAGTTGTATTATAGTGATATGTATTACAGGGAATTTGTTGATTCAATGAAAGCAGCTAAGGAAAAAGAATCAGCATTGGAGTTAGAAAATGAAAAATAATTTAAAAATATATCTATGTGCCGGTATTCTTGTTTTTTCCAATATCAATGTAATTCATTCTGAAGAAAATGTTGTGTCCAAGTTATTTAATTCAGTTGTTAATTTTATTTCACAACCGTTTAAAAAAACTGTTACTGTTGATGTAAACGTTCTAGATCAATATTCAGGTGCTCAAAAAGAGTATTATACAAATCAAGCTTCATCAATTATTGATAAAAAATTAACCGATGAACCTGGAAATCCAAATTTATATCTTGAAAAATCACTTCTTGAAAATATTAAGGGAAATAAAGAAAAAGCAGCTTTATATGCAAATAAAGTAAAAGAACTTGTTGTAAAAAAACCTGTTGAACAATCTCTTACCGATGTTAGAAATCAGATTCGTTCCAAGGAAGTTGTGAAGGAAGAAGTTTATGAATTTGTATTTGATGAATCCCTTGTTCTTATGCTTGCAAATGAATTTTCTGATCAATATGATGTAGGACTTGTCAGGGTTGCAATGGTTAATACATCAAAAAAGGCTTTGAGTCAGGCTGAACTGGATGCAGAGTTAAAAAAAACAGCAGATCGTTTTTATGCAGGTATAACAAGTGCTGCAGAAGCTAAGGATTTAATTGAAAAATGTATTATAGAAGAGGAATATGTTATAGGTTTGGATATTTTAGAGCGTTCTTTAATCGATAAGTATCTTGAAACAGATTATTATGATACAAAAAAATTGTTTTTTACTAAAAAAATTGCTGAAAAGAAAGAAATAGAAGAAGCAGCACGTAAAGCAAAAGAAGAACAGGAACGAAAAATTGCCGAGGAAAAAGCGTTTCTAGAAAAACTTTATAGTGAAGAGGAGAAAAAACTCGCTGAATTCAAAGCTAAGTTTGGTCAGATTAAAGGAATGTTTAAATGGACTTCTTTAGTCGGTACAAAATTGAGTGATTCCGGTCAAGCCCTTTCAATTGGTGTTGATGGAATTTATCTTACAGGATATACATACGGTAAGATGCCGGGTTTTGAAAACGCAGGTGATTCTGATATGTTTATAACCAAAATGGATTTTATCGGAAATATTATCTGGACAAGGCAACTTGGAAGTTCCGGTAGTGATGTTGGTACAGGGATTATTGCAACTGGGGATGGTGTATATGTTTCCGGTTATACTAGCGGTGCATTAGGTGGTGTAACTCCATTAGGTGAAACTGATTACTTTGTTGCTAAATATAATCTTAATGGTAAACTTTTATGGAATATCATTGATGGTTCAGATAAAAAAGATCGTGCAAAAAGTATTGCAGTATCAAAGGATGCAGTATATGTTGTTGGTTCGACAAATGGTTCAATAGGTAAAGCAACCAATGCAGGTCAATGGGATATATTTGTAAGTAAAATATCTTTTAATGGAAAAAAACTATGGACAAAATTAATTGGTGGCAGTTCTTTTGATGAAGGTTCCGGTATAACAGTTATCGATGATGCAGTATATATTGCCGGACATACAATGGGGGCTGTTGATGGACAAAAAAGTAATGGTCAAAGTGATATTGTTGTGTCAAAAATTAATTCTGACGGTGTGAAAAAATGGACGCGAATGCTTGGTACTTCTAAAGTTGATTACGGGTATAGTATTGCCGGAGGACTTGATGCTATTTATATAACCGGTGAGACAAAAGGTGATTATAAGACCATTAGAAATAAAGGTGAGAGTGATGTTATTACGGCTAAAATTGATGTTTCCGGTGCGGTAAAATGGGTTAAGTTGTTAGGTTCTAATAAGAATGATTTTGGTTATTATATTTTTACCCGACTTGATAGTGTTTATGTAACAGGAAGAACAAAAGGAACTTTAGGTGGTCAGAAGATTTTTGGCGGTTCTGATGTTTTTATATCAAAGTATGATCTTAATGGTACTCAATTATTTACAAAAGTATTTGGTACACCCGGAGATGATGAGTGTTACGGATTAACAGTTGGTCTTGATTTTCTTTATATTACGGGAGAAACAAGAGGTAATCTTTTTGGTAAAAAGAATAATGGCGGACTTGATGCTTTTATAATTATGATGTCTGAAGAAGAGTAGTTTAAGTTATCGGGTATAATTAGGAATATCCCGCAAAGGATGGCGTAAATTGGTATGGGTATTGTAACAATAATCCGTTGAATATGGTTGATCCGACGGGGTTGGCCGTATGGTTACGAGCAAGAGAGTTGGCATCATTTCCAAGCAAAGCAGGGGTTCATACTTTTTTACTTATTATTCCTGATAATCCAAAAGAGTTTAACAATGAATCTAAATTTACACTGGGTGCATATAATAACGCAGAAAGTGATACTCTTGAAAAAAGAAAAAATGATACTACCGATTTAAATTGGAAAAAAGAAGATTTAAAAAAAAGTTGGAGAGTGCCTACACCTGAGGGGCTTTCAGATACTGAATTTATTAATAAAATATTAGATTCTTATGATCAATATGAAAATAATTCTAGAAATTATGAACCTTTTCCAAGTACAGAAAAAAATCAAGGTAACTGTAATAACTTTACAACTGGTTTATTAGAAGGTGGGGGTGTAAATGAAAATTTCTTCAACGATAAAAATCCATCTGGATTTAATCCTGGTTTAGGAAATCCTTTGCCCGAAATGCTTGGAAAAGAAAATGCAGGAAATTCGACTTCTGAAAAAGTAATGAAAGAGGCTGGTGAATAATGGTTGAATATATCTCAATGCTTTTTATGTCTTTTTTTTATATTAGTATTTTCTTTTTTGTAATAATAATTCCTTTTTTCATATTAAAACAATATATAAACAAAAAAATTAACTTCAAAGGAAATAAAGTTAATAATGTTTTTTGTATTTTATTCTCTTTGATTTTTTATTTTATATTGTATAGGTTTGAAATTCTTAATGTATTTGGAGTAATTAAATCAAAGTCTCTTTCTAATTTGGCAATAGAACCAATTATTATTGCAGTATTTACTATAGTTTCACTCTTTATTACAGAGGTTATTATTAAATACAAAAAAGTAAGATTTATTTACTTATATTTACTACTAATTGAAATTTTATTTGTTAGTATGATATATATTGTTTTTCCATTTATAGTAGAATGAAATTGATTATTTTAATTGTTGTGTGGTTTAATAATAATTCTATGCGTACATAAGAATAACATGCTACAAATTAAATGATTTTAAGCCGAACTTTAGTAAAAGGTCGTAGCACTTCCACAATAAATATTGTTGAAAAACCTGTCCAAATATCTGAACAATAAACCCCGTAAAATCTTCCGTGATTTTACTAAGGGGCATCGCATACCTCACAATTAACTGAAATTGATCTTCCGTGATCAACATCAGCTAATTGTGAAAGTATGCGGGGCTGGGTTGGTTAAGAACTAAACATCTGTATTTAATCAAATCAATTGTATGGGCATATATTCCGCACCAAGTTCTCCGGAATAACTTTCAAATTATTTCGAATGTTACCGTTTTTCCGCTCTTTAAATGTTTGGTCGAAATAATTTGAAAGTGGTGATATTACTCAACATTCCCATATAATGCCCTGATAACCTGCCGGCGAAAATAGCGGACTCTTTATGTGTTTCATTGAAAAGATAATCAGTGTATGAATATTCTGCCGGTCTGGTTCATCTCTGTCATTATATATGTGAAGTAGAGAGGATGTATTGGTTTGGTATTTTACTCATTCCTTATTCGATACACGGGTACCGTTTTACATCATGTCGGATTATTAATAAATTATTCATTACATTAAAAGAACTTATGGATTAATCCATATTTTTTTTATTGAACAATTAACCTACATGTTGTATAATATATAGTTAGTGTAGGTTAATAAAAAGAGGTGATACTATGAGCACTTTAATGAATATAATAGAAGATGAGCGAGATCGACTTGAGCGACTTGAAAAATATTATCTGACAGAACTGTCAAAATTTCCCAAAGGTTATCTATCAGACAAAAGAATAAATGGAAATGTATACAGCTATCGTGCTTTTAGAGAAGGTGGTACGGTAAGGACTGTTTATCTCGGCAGTGTTGATTCTGAAGAAGTGCAGGAGTTAAAAAATCAAATTGCAGAGAGAAGGAAAATTCAAGATTTATTAAAAAGAGCCAGAGAGAATTTGAAGGAAGCCAAGAGGGTATTGCGTGCAAAGAGATAAATTTTTTAGATGTATTGAAAAAACTAAACAGCGCCGATCTTTTGGATGAATTGATTTTAATTGGAGGCTGGTGTTTATATGTGTATTCAGAATGTTTTGAAGATTCAGAAGAAGTTCCTGTAAAAAGGACAACAGATATTGATTTTTTGATACCTAATCCTCCAAAATTAAAGCATAAAGCGAATGTGGTGGAATTATTAAAGGATCTGGATTTTAGTGTTGAGCATAATTTTAGCAATAATTTTAATAAATTTGTCCATCCTGATTTAGAGGTTGAGTTCTTAATGAACCTGAAAGGTCGAGGCGAAAAGGATATTATTGATATCAAGGATCTATCGGTGACAGCGATACTGTTACGGTATTTAAGTATTCTTGAGTCCAATGTAATGTGTGTTTCTTACAACGGATTATTTTTACAGGTTCCGGAACCTGCAGCTTATACTTTACATAAATATATTGTCAGTGAGAGAAGGAAAAATGAGATTAAAGCTGTTAAAGACATGGAAACTGCTAAAGATATGACCCGGTTTTTATTGAAACATGATGACCAAAGAATAAAGTTGAAATATATTTTTAATAATTTTAGTAATGGGTGGCAGAAAACGTTATTAAAGATATTAGAAAAAGAGCAACTGGAATTGTTTCATTTTTTTAAGTCATAGAAAGTGTTAAGTTATAATCAAATATATTTTCGAATATGTTCGTATTATATTCGTATTCAGTTCGCAAATAAGATTATGCTATATTTTCATAAGTTCAAAGGAAGTTCTGATGTACTAAAGACAGTTTTTTATACTCTCAATGTATACATATTTAGCTACTATTTCGGATACATATTTTATGAAAACTATAACTCTTTTTGATTTATATGATAGTTATGGTGTGGAATATATTACATATTTTCAATACATAGAGAATAACGGGTTTTCGGATAGATACTATCTTGATGTTAAAATGAGAGCAACATATGATTTTTTGGTGTTTTTTTACGGCAGAAGGCTTTATTTCAACTATCCAGTTCATCTAAAGAAGCACCTTTTATTATTTAAGTTAATATTTTTGAATAAATTTTCGTATGATATGCACTTCAGTTTTTAATTTAACAGCAATCTTTTCAATAGTCAAATTTGTTTTTATATATCGGTAAGCTGTTTTCTACCGGTATATTGTTTTGGTTTTTTTTTATAACTTCACCGTTATATCAGAAATTGATAAAGTATTCAAAGATGATACCTTAAAAAGTCGTCCTGGAATGGATAATGAAAATGCAGTCTTACGAAGTACCGATTTGTACGAATGCGCATACTAACAGACCGAATTAAGCAAAAAAAACGGTTCCTCAACAGGAACCGTTTTTTTTTGCTTTTGTATGTGACTAAACAGGACAATTTAATCAACAACACCATAAATAATAAATGGTGCCCAATAGAATGGAGATTGGTATTGCGGATATTTTTCCCGGTATTCTTTTTTCGTTTCCCGAAGAGCCTGGTTAGGTGGTACTTTATCTTTAATCTTAGTAAAGAATATTTGCATAAAAGGCTGTGTTGACTGGTCTCCGATACTCCATAATGTTGCAAGCACATTTTTTGCACCTGAAATAAAGAAACTTTGACTGATTCCTGCAATTCCCTCTCCGCCCTCTACTTTTCCTGTACCTGTTTCACACGCAGACAGTATTACAAGGGAGTTGTTAAGTCGTAAATTAATAATTTCATTTGAGTTAAGGTATCCGTCATCAACAATTCCGTATTTATCCAGATCCTGATTCGTTATTTTATCTGTTAATGATAATACAAGTGAAGACATTTCAGGCTGGTCTTTTTCAACATACCCGTGAACTGAAAATAATATCGTTGAGGTTTTTGATAATTCTCCGCTTTCAGAAAGGAATTTAATTCGTTCTTCACTGACTTGCGAGCCAAGAAATAAACGGTTATTATTAAAAATACCTGAAGCTACCATAATTTCATTCTTTGAAAATCCAAGATCGACCCATGATAAACCTTTTTTCTGATAATAATCTGCTAAGTTTCTGCCTTCATACGGGGTTCTTGATTCTGCAGGAATTTCATGTATCATTAATGTTAAATCTTTATCGGTAAGCGGATCTTTTTTTAGTAACTGCTTGGATCCGGTAGACGTTTTTTTTGAGGTAAACGGGTAGGATGCTCCTCCAAATCCAATAAGATCTATGCTGTGTGGAGTGGAAAGATTTTTTTGTGCTAAAAGACTGATTGCTGATAGTGATTGTACATAACTGATATTAAATTTATCTTCAAGATAATAGTATTTACCGCTTTTATAATCACGGATAATTAACGCACCAACAGGCATTGTCCATAAATTACCGTCAGGTGAGAAATAAATTGTTTTTGTGTCTGATAATTCATTTTGCAGTTCTTTTGTAAGAAATGATTCGGCAAAAAAACCATAAAGATTTTTTAAAACATTCATAATGTCAGTTGCCGATTGAACCTCTCTGTTTTGCTCAAGAGCGATACCTCTCATTTTTGTCGCATCAAGCGTTGTTGATGCGGTGAGATCCATTTTTCCCCTAATAAGCAGGTTATTTATTGCTGTTGCGTAATCTTTACTATTTATTTTAAATGAATTGAACATTGAATTATTCATAATTTCCGCATAATTATCAATATTATTATTAACTTCAATAACTATCGGTTCCTTTTGACCTGCTTTACAGAGGAATGCATAGCTTTTTACTGAAAAGATAAAACTCAATAATGCATCATTTGGTTTTAAAACAGTATCAATGTCTTTAAACTCAATGATTTTAGGATTTTTAATGTCGTTAAATTTTGGATATTTTGCACTGATTGTATCAATAAATAATGAAAGTTGAAAATCAACGTTTTTTAATTCCTCTTCAAGAATAATCATTTCTGCAATTTCAGTTTGTGAATTATCTATTTTTTGTTGAATAAATGCTTTTTTAATTGATAAATCATTATATTTTTTTAGTTCATCAGCTGAAACTCCAACTGTGGTTAATGCAGATCGTATAGATATATTGTTAAGAAATGTTCGTGCCCGTGAGTGTTCATATATATTGAATGCTTCTACAAGTCGTGACTTACCAATTAATGATATGGTTAAATATCGATATGCTGCTTCTGTTTGCAGAAAGAATGATCTGTTTCTTTCATTATTTTCAAGTGTATTACGAAGTTTTTCTATAAGAGCGGTAGACTCAGTCAATAATGTTATTGCCCGGTCATAATCACCTTGGTAATAACTGTTTATACCCCGGTTGATATGTAATAAGGCATTTTCCTGACCGGATGGTGCGTATCCCTTTGTCTGGAGAGCTTTATCAAAGAATAAAGTTGCTACTTTATAATTTTTATTATTAAAATGGGCGATTCCAAGGTAATTATTTATGGCAAATAATGACCGGTTGTCTTTTGCACCTTGTGCAATTTTCTCCGCTTCGGTAAATCGGGCAATTGCATTTTTCAAATCTTCATTGAGCATTGTTTCGCCAAGAGTAATTAATACACGTATTTTTAATGCATCTTCAGTGTTCTCATCTAACCGGCTTAAACAAACTGAAAGTAAGCCTTTTTTCTCTTCGGGATTTCCTGTAATCGAAGCCCGCGTTAAATAATATTTTGTAATTGTTTTTTTATCTGCTGATCGCAGAATATCCTCTTCATATCGGGTAATTTGAGTAACATCAAAATTAGAGCCACTTGTCGTAACATATAAATCAATGATTTCATTAAGGATTTTAATATATTCCGGTGGATTTGCAAGTTTTACAAGTGACGCTGCTTCGCTATAAAAAAAGAGCGATCTTTCAAAATCACCTTTTTGCTTGTATGCAAGTCCTTTCCCTTTATTTACTACTGAAAGATCATCTGTAAGATTGTTCTTTTTAAAATACCGTTCACTCTCATTAAAAAGAGTCAGAGCTTCGGTGCTGTTTTGATTGACATAACATTCAAGTAATCCGGCATTGGTTATCCAGCGATTTCGCATTGCAGCGATTTTTTCATCGGATTCTAAAGGTTTTGATAATTCAATCGCTTTTTTATAATATTGTAATGCCTGTGATTGGTTATATGCAATTTCATACGACTTTGCACCGGCTGAATATGTTAAAACAGCTTCCCGTATCATTTTTTCTTTTTCAAAAATTCCACCCCATTTTGCATACAATTCTGCAGCATTGAAAAAATTACCGGTACTCATATGTTGTTTTATACTATCCATATCGGTTTTGTACAGCTTTGCATCAATTGCTCCATGAAGTGTTGCAAAAATACTTAACAATGTGATGATCAAAAATAATTTCCTCATACAATTCTCCTTTGTTTAGTTTGTTCAGTCATTTAAATCACGAAACCCTCTTTACCGAGGATGTTTTTAAGTTTAGCATATTCATTAGTTTTAACTAATAAATGAAAATCATCTGCTTTAAGAATAATGTCACGAATTGCTTTTGTATTGAGTATAACATCCCGTAGTTCCGGCAAATCTTTAACTTTCAATACGATATAACCTTCAACCTGCTCTAAAGGATTAACTCTATTTGATGTTTTTTTAAGAAAATCACGCCATATTTCTGGTGGAGTAGCTGAAATAAAATTGGAAAACCATGATATTGTCTGTTTATAATCTGATTGTGTTTTACACTTTGATAAAAATGATTTCATTGTAACCAAATAACAATTGTCGAAAACCTTTTCTGCAATATTGTGTATACCCGACAACAATAACGGATCATCGCCGTCTACATATAAAAGAAGTGATTTTTCATCCAATGTAATGTTAGTTTCATTGTCAGTTATTGAAAAATTATCAGATGCATCATCAAACAGAAAATATTCTCCAAACTGACTTAGATTAAAATAATCAAGATTGATATACGGTGTCAATATAATTTTCTCGCCTGTGAGGTTGTTCATCGAAAGTTCTTTTGTTATTTCAATGTCAATAATACCAAAAGCGGCAAGAACATACATCATTCCTTTTAATAAAGGTTCAATATAATAAGAAAAATATGTGTCATCATTAATTGGTTCATTATAATAACTAATTCTAAAGTCATTTTTTAAGCGTGTATAATGATATAGAAAGTTTTTATTCACTAACGATATATTTATTTTCTCGCGGATTATTTTCGACATAAATGATTGGAATGAAACTCTTTTCATTCCACGGGTTGCTTTTAGAGCAAGTAATACATTAGTAAACCATTCACTATTGATCGTTGATGTATCCGGATAGTACATTAAAGTGATATGCGGAATGAATAATGCACAATAATCAATTTCTGTGGTGAAGGGGAAAAAAAGTGATTTGTACAGTTCCTTTATATCTTTGTTTTTATCTATAGCGTTTTTTTGTTTTAATAATGTGCTTAGGATCAATTCAGATCGTAATGTTGAGTTTTCATTACCGAAGGGCATTTCATCAAGTAATAGATATTTTTTGAAATCCTGTAATGATTGTTTTTTTATACCTTTATTATTTTTGAGAAACTGAACATGCCCCTGATCAATAAACTCTACTGCTGAAATAATCTTGTTGAGGATTTTTCCGTTATCCCTGAAAGATATTATATTTTCAGGTGCAACAGCAAGCATTTCATCAGTTATATTTTCAAGTTGATAGTGAGGCGGAACCGGTAATATTCTGGTTAATTCATCTGCAATGAAATCATTCATTCTCATACCGATAATTTCCTGATACGAATTATGCTCAAACATGATATTAAACTGGAGCAGTGAGGTAAAATTGTAAATGTCATTTATCATGATTTTATTTGTGTATCCGGATTGCAGCGCTGCAATCGCATGTATTCCGAATCTTTGAGAAACAGTTTTTTCGCTTTCAGTTTTCCGGGTATACAGTAAATGATGTATCAGTTTTTTTTCGTTGTCATTAAGGGTATTAAAATAGTGCGAAATTAAAACCGGTGAGTTAATGAAAAGTAATAAACACATTTCTAATTCATTTTTCTTTATTTTCCCCGGTGAGAAGTCACCTTTATAGTCAAACCACGTTTTGTCAAAAAATTGATAAAGTATCGTTTTGTATAGTTGTTGCAACATATTAAGAGTGAAAATTCTTTCAATGGTGAGTAGTGTTGAGAAAAAATGATAATCAAATGTAACAGACTTTTTGTTTTCTTCATTTTCAAGGAATTTAAATAGTAACCGTTCTTGTGATAGTGGCATAGGTTTTAGTTTTTGAAGACCTTTATCTGCAAAAAAATGTAAAACATCATTTTTTCCATTGTAATATGCAGTGTAATAGAAAGCTTTATAATAAGGAAAGTCTGATGTAATGTAATAAAAAAGTAGAATGGTATTTGCTAAACTGTAAAATGAATCGACATCACAATCTTTAATTATATGAGGAATCACAGACTCATTGCATTGTAAAAGTAATTTATACGTCAAATCTCTTATTGTATGAGATAGCAGATGGTCATCAGAGAAACTTAAAAGTGGTATAATTTTAGTATAAAAAGTCATGTCATGATATCTTATGTTTGAATGATCAATAAAATCTAATAGTAGAATTTTTTCAAAAAACATTGCGGGTGAATCAATTACAATAGTATCATTTTTGATAATATCGCTCAGTACATGATTATCTATTTTTTTTTCAGTCAGGTAAAAATTGCATAATTCACACTTTTTTGTTTTTCTATCTGATAAAAATGATTTTCTATGACATGCAGGACATTCTTTGATGCTATTCGAAACATCCCAGGAATCAGGATCGTTAAATATATCAATTAATTCTGATGATTTACTCATGAGTTGCTCCCGAGCAGGAATTCCAGGTCTTCTTCTTTAATCGTTTTTTCACCGGCCCCATCGGCACTAAGCAGTGAATTAATTAAATCATTTTTTGACCGTTGTAATTCAACTATTTTCTCTTCGATTGTTCCTTTTGTAATAAGTTTATAACTGAACACAGTGTTTTTCTGTCCCATTCGGTGAGCCCGGTCAATTGCCTGGTTTTCACTTGCACTATTCCACCAAGGGTCGTAAATAAAAACATAATCAGCAGCAGTGAGATTTAATCCTACACCACCGGTTTTTAATGTAGCAAGAAATACACTGCATTTTTCATCATTCTGAAATTTATCAACCAGTTCCTGCCTGTTTTTTGTCTGACCGGTTATTTTAATAAAATCGATATTTCTATTATTAAGCTCTTCTTCGATAATTTCAAGTATTCCAAGATAATTTGCGAAAATAAGTGCTTTATGCCCATTATCAATTATTTCTTCCAATTGTTCAAGTAGTGATTCTTTTTTAGTGGATGATATGATTGTATCTGTAACTAATTCAGGCATTGATGCAATTTGCCTTAGTTCATTTAATGCTTGAAAAATATAAAATTGCGATGATCGGATGCCGTTTATCTTGATGTTTTCCTTTATCATTTTATAGAGAAAATCGCGTCGTTTTTCATAGTATGCTCTATGTTCATCATTCATTTCTATGATAACTTCCTGTTCAATTTTCTCGGGTAGTTCAGTAAGGACATCTTTTTTTAATCGTCTAAGTATAAACGGGTATATTTTCTTTTTCAATTCATTGAGTATTTCACTGTTATTTTCCTTTTGGATTGGATTAAGGTATTTTTTCTGGAAATCACCTTCTGAACCAAACATTCCCGGATTAATGAATTTGAATAATGCATATAATTCACCAAGATGATTTTCAACAGGTGTTCCGCTTAAAGCAAATCGTTTTTCAGCTTTAAGTTTCATAACCGATTTTGAAAGTGCTGAAGTCAGATTTTTAATTTTTTGTGACTCATCAAGAATAATAATATGAAAATCTTTTGTATGAAAAATATCAATTGAACTACGAACCGTTTCATACGTTGTGATAACGATATTTGATTTCATTGCCTCATCGATGTTTTTTTGCGAGCCATAAAAAAATGAATAGCTTATTCCGGGGGCAAATTTATTAAGTTCATTTCTCCAGTTGAATAATAAACTTTTCGGCACAACCACTAATGATGGCATTTTTTGATCAGGATACACGGTTGATAATAAAGCAATACTCTGGAGCGTTTTTCCGAGTCCCATATCGTCTGCAAGACATCCGCCGAGTGAGTAGTCATAGAGGTATTTCATCCACTTGTAACCATCGGTCTGGTAATGTCTCATTTGTGCAGTAACAATGGGTTCACGAAATTCTCGAAGCGAAAGTTGATTAAACCCTTTGTAAAATTCTTTCGCTTCAAAAAACTGTGTATTTATTTGTTCTTCATCGAATAGATCGTCCATAAGTGGAATATCAAAAAAGGAAACCAGAGCATTTTCTTTATCTTTTTTAAAAATTCTTTGGAGTTTTTCAATATAAGAACGGTTAATTATTCCTTTTTTATTATCAGCCAGGGTAATGTATGTTTTTTTTCTGATTTCTTCTAACAGGTCAAATATATTAATAATTTGTCCGTCAATATCTGCAAGAACGGCACCTTCAAAATAATTGATTCCGCGGGAAAAGTTTGTTATCAGTTTTGGCTTTATTTTCCGGATTTCAAAAAACTCAAGTTTTTCTTCACCAAGAATATCATAGTTTTCAAGTAGTCCGCTTAATTCATTTTTTAGAAATTCATCAGCTAAAACCGGTGATATAATAAAGAGAGATTTTATTCTTTTGTACCCGTTTTTTATGCCCTTTGACATTTCGCATGAATGGAGCCTCTTTTCAATTATATCAAAATAGCCGGATGATTCACTCGTATCTACTTCAACAAGTTTAATCGTTTTAGTGTGGTGATTAATTGTAATAACCCGGTCTAAACCGTAATCATTGATAATAAAAGGATCAGCACCCGGAACGGAAAGTAATACCCGAAGGAAAAGGTTTTTCTGAATATCAATATTTTCAATATATAAAATACCATGTGCTGCCATTGAAATTTGGTCTTCAATACAATAGCCATTTGAAAAACTGATTGTAATAGAAGGAAATGCATTAAAAAAAATACTCAAAAATTGCTCAAATTTAGTTCTGTCAATAGTTTTAGCAAAATCTTTCAATAGGTTAGCACGATCACCAACAGATTTTACTTTGTAAATAACATTTTTCTCAAGGAGGTATTCATCATTTATGAATAGCGGGTGAGTAAGTTTTAAATCTTTTACTAATAAACTGCTTTTTAACGCACCTTCTTCATCACTTACATTTAAAATTATCTCAGAGGTTACGTTACTAAAAATAATATCTTTTCCAATGCTATTTATTAAATTAGTACATCCGATAAGTGAATGAACTATAAACGGGTGTTCATTTAAAAAAATTAAACCATCTGTGTTTGTCCATGAAACAGAATAAAACATTTGTTTTTCATATTCTGAAATAAGTTGCAAAACTTTTCGGATTTTACCTGTATACATATTGAAATCAGGGGTTTTGATTTTTGTTGTACGGTCGGAAGCCGTTGTATAAAGAACAACAAATTCATTTTCTATAACATGCAAAGTAAAAAAAAAATCATAATTTTTTGAAGATTTATTAGTATAATCGCGTTCATTTTTTAGTAAACTAAATATGTCTTTGTTCATTTTTTTCCGGATTTATAGGATTTTGTAGTGAAAATATAACAAATTTCTACAGAAAAAGAAATAGTTATTAATAAAGTACTTCAATAATCTCTTTTTTTTCCTATCCTAAAATGAGCATATCAGATGCCTCTTCAATTTTAGACGTATCATTACAGTTTTGAACAATATCCTCATCATACTCACTCAAGAAAAATTTAAGTTTCAATAGCCGAAAAAGTACTTTTTTCTCACCATTCCAATTTCTTTTGTTGCTCTTTATTGCAAGTATGCCATTCTAACAAGCTATATGTTACCAAAGCAAAGGGGTTTTGTAAAGTTAAAAGTAGTTCACCCTGATCTTTAAAGTCTGCGGGGATTAATGAATTTTTTTCTATTTTCTCATCTGCGTTTATCAAGCATAGCGGGTGTTCATCTGTGGTTAAATAGTCTTGAATTATACCACGCGGAGGTTAAGAGTTTTAACCACAGATAACGCGGATGAACGCAGATAGGATGTAAGAGGGTTTTACGCGGAGATCGCGGAGACGCAGAGGTGGATTTCGGTTTTTTTCAGTTGTTGATTTTTATAGTAGAAAAAATGAACAATTATTTGAAGTGAGAGAATAACAGATGTTATTCAAAAATTTTGTATTATTCTAAAATCTTCATTATCTGAAAATCCGCTTCTTCAGCGTTCTACCCCCTCTCCGCGACTCACAAAATCCGCATGAAACACTCCAGAAAAAGGCTGGAAACCTTAGTATCAGCGTTTATCTAACAATGTAGTTAGTAAATTTCTCTAACTACTCAAATTTATCAAAAAAATAATTTTTTTTGTACTTTTTTAATAAAATTATCTTATAATAATAAAAGTTACATTTTAAAAGGGTGGTATTTATGATTAAATTAAAATTATTATTGGCAACTTTATTATTTGCTACATCATTGCTTATTGCAGAGGATGATAATCGCGATAGGATTGTTGTATTAAATCTTAAACCTGTCAATGTCGCGGTGACAGTTGTAGAGGCAATTACGGAAAATCTGATAACTGATATTGTTAATCTTGACCGGTATTATGTTATTGAACGATCACAATTAAATATGATACTATCAGAATTATCACTTACAATGACCGATGAATTTGATGAGTCATCGGCGGTGGAAGTCGGTAAACTTGCAAGTGCTAAAATAGTTATACTTGGCAGTCTTTCAAATATAGGCGGGCGATTTGCTTTAAACATTCGAGGTATTGAAGTATCAACCGGTAAGATACTTTTTGCAAAGAATATTCAAAAAAGAACAGAAGCTGACCTTTTCGATGCCACTGCAGAGGCTGTTGCCGGTTTAGGTACCGGTGTTGTTGTACGGGCGGAAATTGCTTCAAAAAACACTCCAGAGGAGCCTGCTGAGTCAACGGCGACGGTGAAAACAACGTCTCAATTGCATGGACTTAATTTTGCCGGTATAGGACTTGCAGTAACCGGAGGCGTTTTTGCCTTAGGCGGAGCCGGTGTTCTGATTTATGATATTGTCGGATATATGCCACAGGTTGCCTTAGCAAGAAATAATGGAACAAGTTATGCTGATTATGAAACGAAGTTTAATACAAATATAGGTTTATTTGCCGGTGGTATAGCCGGGATTGGTTTAGGTGTAGTGCTGCTTGGCGTTTCAGTGCCATTGATTCTTCATAAAGAAAAAACACAGGTTAGTTTTGGTGTTAGTGGTGATTTTATAAAATCATTCGGTTTTAATGTCGCATTGAAATTCTAAGGAGGATGAGATGAAACAATATATAGCTTTTATTTTTATTATTGCATTATTTATATCAGGATGTGCTGATATTTTTCAGAAAGTTGATCAGAATGTATGGGAAGAAATAAATGATACCATTGACAGTGATGATATAATTGATAAAACCAAGCCGGCAATTTCCATCAAATATGCTACATTAGATGTTCTACATAAAGGAACGATTGATTTTGGTGATGTAACGGTTGATGTTAAAAAAGAAGTGTCTTTTTCTATTAATAATGACAGTGATAAACCATTAACTATTACTTCATGTACTGTAAATAATGGTATTTTTAGTGTTAGTACCATGATAAGTAATAAAATAATACCGGCAAAAACAAACTTTCTGGTAACGATTGGTTGTACCCCTCCTGCTACTGGTGTTTCAGCCGGGATATTAACAATTATAAGTGATGCCGGAAATGTACCGTCTTTTGAGATTAATCTAACCGGTAAGGGAGTTACGACTGATATAACTAAACCAACGATTTCTATAAAACAAGCTACGGTTGATGTTCCAAGCGGAGGAATGATTGAATTTGGTGATACTGATGTTGGTGCAACAAAAAATATTGGATTAACCATTGTAAATACCAGTACTAAGGTTTTAACTATTGCAAGTGTTTCTACAAGTGTTAATTTATTTACTATTGTCGGCTTAGCTGGTGGAGCAACAATTCAACCAAATAGCATTTATAATTTCAGTCTTGAATATAAACCGATTGATGCCGGTACTAATTCTGCTGCATTTACGATAACAAGTGATGCTGATACACCTTCATTATCGTTTAATTTAACCGGCACAGGTGTAATACCTGTTACCAAATTGCAGGTTTTGGTAGATGGTTCAGTGAAGCTCGATAATGATGTCGTCGATTTTGGTACTGTGGTAATGTCAGCTTTTAAAGATGTTACTATTGATTTTAAAAATTCAGATGTCAGTTCTTTAATTACGATTAATAGCTTTACAGATATCAGTGCAAACGGGTTTACGTTTACTCCATTACTCCCATGGGGTATATCTGGCGGAAGTAGTAAAATGATAACATTTACATTTACTGCCGGTCCGGATCCAATGCCACCACCTGTTGATGTTGCTGTAACATTTTCTTATACAGAAGGAAGTATAAGTAGAACATTTACGCTTAATTTTATTGTGAATAAGGCTACATTACCTCAACCTCTTGCATACTATGCCTTTGAAGATACCTTTAATGACAGCACGGTAAATGCAAAGCATTTAACAAATATGGGTGCTGTTAGTTTTGATATCTGGGGGAAAAAAGGAAAAACTGCTAAGTTTGCCGGAGGTGCTAATGACTATCTTGAGAATCTTGATTTGATGCCTGCCGGTACTTATAGTGATATAACAGTTACAATGTGGGTTAATACAACTTCAACAGCTACCCAGAGAATATTTAATATAAAAGGGAATTATTCGACATCTTATTCAGTGCAAAGAAGATTATCAATAATCAGTAGTAATGCAATTGAAGGGTATATTTCAAACGCCTATAATCCGACACCTGCAAATGTTATAACAACTAATGCATGGCATCATCTTGCTGCAGTTTGGAAAACATCTGACGGGATAAATTATATCAATGAGATTTATGTGAATGGAGAACTTAAAGCTACGAAAACAACGACAACAGAACCAAATTCAAATGGAAATATGAGATTGGGCTGGGATTATTTTGGAGGAAGTATGTATTATTACATTGGGAAGCTTGACGAAGTCAGAATTTACAACAGTGCTTTAACCCTGGAACAAATTAATGCTGATAAAGCATTAAGTCCTTGATTAGAAAAAAATTAAAACATACACAAAAGAGCAGGCGAAAACGCCTGCTCTTTTGTTTTTCTGACATTCAAAAAAACAAATCTACTTAGCAATAAACAATTGTATGAATGGTCTTTACTAATAATTGTTATTAATGTAATAATTATTTAAATTTAATGATGAAAAAAACACATTCCTGCATTTAATATTATGTGACTATAAGTCGCATAAACTATTTTATACAGGAGTTTTTATGTCAGAATTAATGAATTTTGAAACTATTACAATGGAAAAGGAATTTATGGAAGCTAAAAATAATGAAATTGCAGAAAAAATGAAAGCATTGGAAAGTTCAATAATGGCTATCGAGAAAGAATTTGGAAAAGGCTCTATTATGCGGCTCGGGGCAAAAAATATCGTCGCTATTGATACAATTCCCAGTGGTTCTTTATTACTCGACGCTGCAATGGGCATCGGTGGTTATCCGCGAGGACGAATTATTGAAATATATGGTCCTGAGTCATCGGGTAAAACAACATTGACACTTCATGCAATCGCAGAAGCTCAAAAGAAAAACGGGATTGCAGCTTTTATCGATGCGGAACATGCATTGGACCCTGCGTATGCAAAAGCATTGGGTGTTAATATAAATGATTTGTGGATCTCACAACCTGATACCGGTGAACAGGCATTGGAAATTCTTGAGAACCTTGTGCGAAGCGGTGCAGTTGATATTGTTGTCGTCGATTCAGTTGCTGCATTAACGCCGAAGGCAGAAATTGAGGGTGATATGGGTGACTCCCACATGGGGCTTCAAGCAAGACTTATGAGTCAGGCATTACGAAAATTAACCGCAATCGTTTCAAAATCAAAATGCAGTGTTATTTTCATCAACCAGTTACGAATGAAAATTGGTGTTATGTTCGGTTCACCGGAAACGACAACCGGGGGTAATGCATTAAAATTCTATGCATCCATGAGAGTTGATGTAAGAAAAATTGAAACTATTACAACGGGAACTGAAGCAACGGGTAATAAAATAAGAGTTAAAATTGTAAAAAATAAATTAGCACCTCCTTTTAGAGAAGCTGAGATTGAGTTAACATACGGTAAGGGCATGTCAAAAGAAGGTTCTCTCGTTGATGCCGGTGTTAAATATGGTCTTATAGCAAAAGCCGGTTCATGGTATAATTATGGTGAAAAGAAAATCGGACAGGGTAGAGAAAATGCTAAAGATTTTCTTCTTCAAAATCCTGATATTGCAATGCTTATTGAAACAAAGATCAGAGCTGCATTATTACCGGTTGACGATAAGGTTGAAGTAACAGAGACACCTAAGAAAAAGAAAGCTGATAATCCTGATCAGAAAGAGCTTGAAATCTAAGTGGAAAATATAGCTTATTTTTCACTCGGTTCAAATATTGAGCCGTCTTTACAGTATTTGAAAGACGGCTTACATGAGTTAAGTAAAAAGTTTACCTGTCAATCGATAAGTTCTGTTTACAAAACACAACCGGTCGGTGATACAGATCAGCCTTTTTTTCTTAATATCTGTGCAAAATATACAACTTCAATGAACGACCCCTTTGAAGTTTTAGCAATTATAAATGAAATCGAAACGAAATTGGGGCGTATACGCAATCCTTTACGAACGAAAGGGCCGAGAGTAATTGATATTGATATATTATTGTTTAATACAATGGATATAAAAACAGACAGATTGATAATTCCGCATTCCTCTATGTTTGAAAGAAATTTTGTGTTGATTCCTTTATTGGATATTCTGGACGAAGAGAAAAAAAATGATTATAAAATACTTGAATGTATTGCGCGAAATCCGCAATTAATAGTGGAAAAACTGGAGAAAATTCGTTTTGATAGATAACAATGCGTTTGAAGATTACAAAAAAGATGAATCATTATTCAATAGAGACAAATCAAGTTATTTGGTTAAACTGAAAGAATTTGAAGGCCCGCTTGATTTACTTCTGTACCTTATAAAAAATGCTGAAGTAAGTATTTATGATATTTGTATTTCTGAAATAACCAAACAGTATTTATCATATATGTCATTATTAATATCACTTGATCTTGAAAATGTGTCAGATTTTATTGAAATGGCGGCGTCACTTATTTATATTAAATCAAAGACGTTGTTGCCTGTTGAGTCTGAGTATGATGAAGATGATGATCAAACCCCGCGTGATGATCTTATTGCGAAATTGCTTGAATATCAAAAGTATAAATTAGCCTCGGGTGTATTAGAAGAGATGTCTGATGAATCAAATTATATTGTAAGAAAAAATACAGAACCTATGTTATTTGATATGGATGATGAAGAGGATGAAAACTGGCAACCGCTGTCAATTATTGAGTTAGTTTCCGCATTTGCTGAAGTGTTAAATAAAAAAAGTAAAAAACCTGTTGAACTTGAAATTGAAAAAATGGATTTTACCGTAGAGGATAAGATAATTCTATTACAGTCAATGTTAAAAGAAAAAGAAAGTTTTAATTATTTTGATGTAATTCATGAGGAAATGTCTAAAACAGAACTTGTTTGTACCTTTTTAGCGATATTAGAACTTGTAAAACTTGGTTTTATGGTTATCAGGCAACATAAAATATTCGGAGACATTCATATCGTAAGAAAAATGATGCCTTTGGATGATAGTGCAGTAATTAAAACAGATTTTGATGATACGTTTGAAGATGAAGAGGTGATAACTTGAGCGATTTAGGAGATACTATGGGGTTGGATCGATATTCTGCAATAATAGAAGCTGTTTTGTTTTATGAAAGCGAAGTGGTTTCATTAGAAAAGTTAATTTCAATAACCGGCCTTGGAAAAGATAAAATTTATGAAATAATTGAAGAGTTAAAAAATAAATTCAGTGATGATCTTCATGGAGTAACAATTTTAGAAGTTGCAGGCGGTTTTTGCATGCAGATCAAGAAAGAATTACTCAATGATTTTAAACAGATATATTCTATAAAGGAAAAAGGTCGTCTGACCAGATCAGCGATGACTGTTTTATCGATTATTGCATACAAGCAACCGGTAACAAAGCATGAAATAGAAGATATTCGGGGAGTTTCAGCTGATAATCAGGTTAGATTATTACTTGAAAAAAACCTTATTGAAATAGTCGGACGAAAAGAAGTTCTTGGTAAACCATTATTGTATGGAACAACTCAGGAATTTTTGAAATTTTTCAATTTAAAAAATATAGAAGATTTACCAACAATTCATGAATTAAAAAGTGATGAATTCAGGCCGGATGATGAATAATACCGGCGAAATGAGATTACAAAAATTTTTATCTTCTTGTGGTGTTGCATCGAGACGGGGGGCGGAAGACCTTATTGTTTCAGGCAGAATCAAGGTAAATGGCGTTGTTGTTGATACGCTCGGGGCTAAAGTTACCGGAAATGAGATAATCGAGTTTGATGGTAAACGTCTTTCTGTGTATGCTAAAAAATATATCGTCATTAATAAACCTGAAGGTTATTTATGCACGAGAAAAGACACTCATGGTCGAAAAGATGTTTTTGAGCTTCTCGGTGACATGGATGATCCTTCAATTTTTCATGTCGGACGACTTGATATGGATTCGTGCGGTTTGCTGATACTAACCAATGACGGTGATTTTGCCAATACATTAATTCATCCCTCAACATCAATTAATAAAGGGTATCTCGTTGAATGTGATATCCCGGTTTCGATACGGTTAACAAATGCTTTTGCATCAGGTTTGGAAGTCGGAGATGTTCATTATAAAGCATTACGATGTGAGTTGATGGAAGATGAGAGTTTTGTTCTCGTTGAATTGAAAGAGGGTAAAAAAAGAGAAATACGGGAAGTGTTTAAAAGTTTTTCATATAGAATATTAAAACTCGAAAGAATTTTCATCGGTGGAATGGAGTTGAAATCATTACATCTTAAATCAGGTGAATTCAAATTATTTAGTAAAGAAGAAATTACAAAACTTATTTATAACGGGGGTCAAAATGGTTGTAGCAGTTGATGGTCCGGCTGGTGCGGGAAAGAGTTCTATTGCAAAAATTGTAGCTTCAAAACTTGATTTGGAATATATTGATTCAGGTGCTATTTATCGTTCTTTAACAAAAAAAATACTTGACAGTGGTTTAAAAATAGATGATTATACCGCAATAGAAACTATACTAACTACAACAGAGTTGAATATAGTTAATAAAAAAGTTTTTGTAAACGGTTTAGATTATTCTCTGTTTATCAGAGAAAAAGATGTAACGGACGCTGTTCCTGTTGTGTCTGCTAATCCCCCTGTCAGATCTTTTGTAAATGGTTTTTTAAACAAGTTTTTTGGTGATAAACCTGTTATTATGGATGGCAGGGATATTGGAACGGAAGTTTTTCCAAATGCTGATTACAAGTTTTATCTTGATGCTTCTGTTGAAGAGCGTGCAAGAAGAAGATGTGATGAACTTGGTACTAAATGTCAGTCATTTGAAGAGATAAAGTCATCTATTTCAAAAAGGGATTATAACGATATGAATCGTCAAATCGGTCCTTTAAAGAAAGCTGATGATGCTATCTATATTGATACGACACAATTATCTATCGATGAGGTAGTTAATAAAATTATAGAATGTATTAAATAATATTTGGAGTTTTGTATGGTAACCGACAATTTGCAAAGTCAGAATGATGAAATTGATTTTAAGAAAAGTTTAGAAGAAACTTTTAGAAATTATGAAGAGAACACAATCATTAGTGCTACTGTTGATTCAATCAATGATGAAATTGTGTATCTTGACTTCGGTGGAAAATCTGAAGCAAAAATACCTGTCGGTGAATTCATTGCAAGACCGAAAGTAGGTGATGTGGTTGAAGTTTATTTAGTGTATCAGGAAGGTTATGATGGTGATCCCGTTGTTTCACTTTCAAAAGCTAAACAGCTTAAAGAAAAGGATGAGCTTTATTCTCTTATTAAAAACGAAACAGTGTTGGAAGGCGATGTTGTTGAGGTAAGAAAATATGGTGTTATGATTAAGTATGGTTCATTACACGGGTTTGTTCCTCTGGCATTATGGGATGTTAAGAGAACTGAAGATTCTTCAGGAATCAAAGAAAAGAAAATCAGTTTTGTTATAGATAGAATTGCTATACCCAGAGATACCGGTGGAAAGAAACAATTAGGTATTAAAGAAGATTTTGTTGCAAATAGAAAGAAAGCTCTTTTATCCGGTAACAAACAAAAAAAGAGTGACTTTTTTGAAACTGCGAAAGAAGGTGATGTTGTTAAAGGAACTGTTAAAAATATCACGGATTTTGGAGCGTTTATTGATATTGGCGGAGTTGAAGGTCTTTTGCATATAAAAGAAATTTCATGGAATAAAGTTGATGCTGTTTCCGATGTTCTTAAAGTCGGAGATGTTGTTGATGTAAAAATCATATCAATTAAAAAAGATAAACAACAAATCGGTTTAGGTATGAAGTATTTAACTGAACAGCCATGGGATAAATTTATTAAAGAATATAAAGTTGACAGTGTTGTAAAGGGTACGGTGACTTCATTAATGCCTTATGGTGCTTTTGTAAAAATTATCGATGGTGTTGAGGCTCTTCTTCATATTTCTGATATGTCATGGATTAAGAATGTTAAACATCCTAAAGAACTTTTAACAAAGGGACAGTCTGTTGAAGTGAAAATCCAGTCTATAGATGAAGAACATAAAAAAATAAATGTAAGTTTAAAACATTTACTTGAAAATCCATGGGATATTGCAGAAACAAAATACCAGGTTGGAACTAAGGTAAGCGGAAGAATAAAATCAGTAACATCTTTCGGTGCGTTTGTTGAGTTGGAAGAAGGTGTTGATGCATTATTGTATAAAGATGAAATTTCATGGACTGAAGTTGTGGATCCTGTTAAGTTTTTTAAAGAAGGTGAAACAATTGAAGCTGAAGTTTTGCAGTGTGATGTGAAAAACAATAAGATTAAATTAGGTGTCAGACAATTAAGTGATGACCCATGGAAAAATATTCCTACTAAATTAAAACAGGATGATGTTGTTGAATGTGAAATAGTTGAAGTTAGTACTGAAAAAGGACTTGTTGTAAAATTTGTTAACAATTTAAATATAGTTATCGGTTTTCAACAAATTGCTGCCGGTAGAATTGACGAAATTAAACAGTCATTAGCTTCAGATTATAAAGTAGGAAATAAAGTTAATGCTACTATCAGGAATTTAGATCTTAAAAAAAGAGTTATCGAGTTGTCAATACGTGATTATGAAAAGGCTGTAGAAAGAAAAAGTGTAAAAGATTACCTGGTTACTGAAAAAGATCATGGTAAGTTTACTCTAGCTGATCATATGAAGAGTAAGAATGATTGATTTTGTTGGTAATTGTGAATCAATTACTACATTAAAAGAAGTTGTCAGGAAGATCTCTGTGACTGATGTTACTATTTTAGTGACAGGAGAAAATGGTACAGGTAAAGATCTTCTTGTTCAATTGATACGGGATAGTAGTAAGAGAAATACAAAGCCATTTGTTGTAGTGAATTGTGGTGCAATACCATATAGTTTAGCAGAGAATGAGTTTTTTGGACATGTTAAAGGTGCATATACTGATGCCGGTAGTGATTATAAAGGAAAGATTGGTCAAGCTGATGGCGGGATATTGTATCTGGATGAAGTTGCTGATCTTGATTTGAATTTGCAGTCAAAATTATTACGTTTTTTGCAGTTCAGGGTGTATCAGCAGGTTGGGTCAAATAAAGAAGTTAGTGCTGATGTGAGGGTTATTGCATCAACATCAAAAGATTTAAAATCTTTGGTTTCAACGGGGCGTTTTAGAGAAGATTTGTATTACAGGTTAAATGTAGTTCCGTTATTTTTGCCACCATTACGTGATAGATCTGGTGATATTGATGATCTTGCTTATTATTTTTTAGATAAGTATTGCAAAAAATATGTAAAGAAAATAACTTTTGCAAAATCGTTTCTTTTTTCTTTGCAAAATTATACGTTCCCCGGTAATGTAAGAGAGCTCGAGAACATTATAGAAAAAGAAATTGTATTGTCAGATGATGGTGTTTTAATAGATATTAAACATAGTGATCGAATTGTTACAAAAACATTTCTGACATTAAAAGAGGCTATAGATGATTTTAAAAGATCATATATTATTAAGTCTCTTGATTTAAATGGATGGAATCAAACTAAAACTGCTAAAACGCTCGATATACAGAGAACATATTTAGCACGTTTAATTAAAGAGTACGAAATTAGTAAATTATAGTAGATAGGAGTAGTTATGGCCACAGTTATTGATGCTGAATCAAAGAAAAAATCACTTGATATTAAATCTTTTATATTTTGGTTAATTATTATTGTTGCAATTGTTTTGCCGGTTGTTTTTTTTGTTTCAAAGAAACAGTCTGATAAACAACAGTTTGCATCTTCTGAAATGTTTGAGTTGGTTTATGATGAATTAAAAGAGTTTGATGGATTAAATATTACATCAAAAGGTAATGAGGTTGATGCTATCCTTGTTAAGTTAGATGAGGTGATTAATGCATATCCGAAAACAATTTCTGCAAAACGAGCAGAGTTTTACAAAGGATATGTTTGTTATTTTGCCGGAAAAAATGAGCAGGCTGAAACTATTTTTAAGAATTTTGTTGCAAAAAATAAGAAGTTATTTTTAACTCCTAAAGCATATTATTTTCTTTCATTTGTTTATTCTGACCTTGATAAAAATGATGAATCAATTAACTCTCTTGAGTATATAGTTAATGAAATTAAAGATTCTTATTATGCGCCTTTAGCGTATTTTAGACTTGGTCAATTATTTGATTTGAGTAATGATAAAGATAATGCTTTAAAAAACTATACTATTCTGGTTGAAAAATATCCGAATTCATCACAGGTTAATTTGGCAAAAGAAAGAATATCATTATTAAAAAATGATATTCAAATATTTAATTAATAAATAATTATTAATTTTATTTTACTATAGGACAGTTAGAGTGTTTTGAGTGAAAACTTTTACACAAAAACTGTCTTTTTTTAATGAGTATATTATGAAATCTCAAGCAAAAAGAAATATTTTCATATTTTATAAACTGATTCTTCTTTTTATGATTTTTTTTGTATATATTTATTTAAAGAATAATTCAATACTGCACATTAATAAAACATCGTATCTGTTTTTTTCCATTCCTTTTAAGTTTTTTTCTCCATTCATTACTTATCCAGAGATTTTGTTTAATGTGAAAGAAAAATATTTTGAAACACTTGATTATAGAGTAATTGATCTGACTAATGATCTTTTATTGCAAGATAATAATTTGAATCATTTGAAAATAAAAACTGCTTCATTACCGTTAGTTGATTCCATAGGGGGTATTGGTGATCATGGTAACGCTTTGTTTTTTTCTAATATATCCGATATTGATACGTTAAGCGGGTATCCTTTGCTTGGTAGGTATGAATTCTCTGAAACAATGAATTATAAAGATGTCTCTTCCGGTTTGTATGCTGATAAAATCTATTTAAAAAATGTCATTTTTTCTATTAATAACAATACATTTACTTTAAAAAGTGATAATGTTTTGTTGTTTGATCAAACGGAAGTTCAATTTACAAAAAGATCCGGGTTAGAAAATAATTCTATTGAATTAGTAAAATCGAGAATTGATAAATTAAATGATGATTTTTTATTGGAATTAAATAAAGTTTTGTTAAGAGTTGAAAAAAATAATGCTATTATTGCTAAAATAATTATTCATTCACTAAGATTTTCAAATTTACCTGTTGATTTAAAAAAACAAATAGAATTTATTTTTTCGATAAAAGAAAATCTGTTAATTCTCGATACTTTTTTATTTGATTTGATTGAAATAATAAAAAGTCAAAATAATAATGGTGTATATAACAAGGTATTGGATTTCTTAATAGATTCTGAATCGAAGTTGTTAAGGCTTGATAGAGATTGTCTCATTAATTTTGATGGTTTGGAAAATACCGGTTATTCTGCGTATGATTTGCTTTATGAAAATAAAAAAGTATATTTAGATACCGTTTTAATTTGTAGGGAATATATTCTGCCGTCAGATCTATATTACATTGTAACAAAGTATGATACTTATACTTATAAAAATGATATTCTGGTATATATTAATCATTTCAAAATGTTTAATTGGCTAAAAATAACGGATTCTGATAAATATGTAAAGTTGTATTTATTTATTTATTCTGTACTAAATAATAATAATATAGTTGATTATACTCAAGGTTATATAGATTTCTTTATGATGCTTTTTTTGATTATATTTTTATTATGTATGAAAATATATATCATTAAAAAAAAGTATTCTCGTATGTTGTTGATATTTTTGTTCTATATTATTGTTGTTTTTATTGTCTTTTGTGTATTTTCTATTTTGGTTGATGTTATTTTTTCTTTATTTATTATGTTTTTTATATTCAATATTTATTGAAGCTTTTGAAAAATAATGGGTACATTATTTTTTCGACCGCATATGCGATATAATCGCATTAGAGGAAGCTTCATGAAAGAATTTGAGATAATAAGAGAGTTTTTGCATGAGGCTCTATTGATATTTTGCTAATAAAAGTGTATTATTTATATATGAATATATTAAAACAATTTTTTTATTGTATGTTAATGGTGTTTTTTATTTCCTGTGGTATAGAAGATACTATTTATTTTAAAGAGCCGTCAAATATTTCTGTTGATTATGATATTAATAATAAAAATCCTGTAATTAGTTTTTATGGTTATAATCAGGAGAAACCTGATGGTCAGTATTTATTTGTCGGTTATGATTTGTTTTATTATTTTACAACACCGGAAACATCCAAAAAAGCAGCTGTTTTTAATTCGATTCCTTATTTAAATAGCCAGGATCCGGTTACAAGCAGAAATAAAAATCTTATAACTGTTCAATCCATAAAAGGTTCCAGGCCAATTTATCAATTATTTCCAACTGCAGATGCGACTAACGATTCTGTAAGTGAAGCTGCTAATCCTTTATTGTCGATTTATAAATATGTTACAATACCGGTAACTGAATCTATAATTGAAAATATTTTAACTGAAGCTAATACAAATAATGTAAAGATTTATTTTCATGATGATTCTAACAATGATAAAGCTTTTTCTAATCCTTATGTAGAGGATAGTAAAGGGGATGATTATATTTTTATTGATAGGATATATCCAAATAGTATCGATTATCCTGAGGGGTATGATGCTGATTTTAAAGGTTTTTTAGATCCTACATTTTACAAGAAGTTGTTACAGACAGGGGGAGGGGTTTCACCAATTTCTGATGATGGTGAGATTTATACATTTCGTTGCTACTTTTATTTAGTTGCAAAGGGGTTTGATATTTTGTCAAGAACTTCATTAAATACTTTTACTAATTCAATTAATTCGTCTACTTTCACAGTTGATTTTATTGTTGATATGAAAGGGAATTTAAATTAAAGCATTATCGGCAGGAAAATACACATTATTTAATTTTTTTTTAAAAATATTACCATTTCAAATTGACAGAAATTCACAAATAAATTAGAATTCAAATTGATTTTAGTAATTCATATTTGAATTCTAAATTCAAAATAATTTTTTTTCGTATTATTTGGGGGGGGGATGTTAATAAATTTATTAATAATGTTTATCATGTCTTTAGTTGTTTCGATGGTCTTCAGACATTTTGATAGTAAAAATAAGAGTTTTGAAAAATTAGCGACCCTTTATAAAAAAATAAAATCAGATTTTATACAATTCACCGATGAGAAATATTCATATTTGAGAGATTTTGATGATGGCATAGAAGTTGCCATACAAAAAGGTGACAGTATGATGAATGAATTTAAACGGACACTTTCATTCATTGAAGAAAATAAAAATACAATAATAGAAAGTAATGATCGATTAGAAACGTATTTATATAAAATTGATTCAATTGGAAATACTATTGAAAAAGTATCCGCTCAAGTAATGGAAATTGAAAAAAATGAAGAATTTTTAAAAGGTGTTGATGGTAAACTTAAGGGTTTTAGAGAGGCATTATCTTTAGTAGATAGAGATTTAAATAGAATTGAAGATAATTTTAAAAAAGAAAATAGTATTTCATTAAAAAATGTAACTCAGAAAGTAATGAAAGAAATAGAGTCGGAAGCTGATAAAATCAGAAAAGAATCTGACTCACTTAATAATAATATAGTAGATAGATATAATTCATTATTTGATATTATAGAAAAAAAAGAAAAAGAATTTATTGATAAATTAAACAATTTAAACATCCAATACGAAAAAGTCGAAGGTTCTGTTCAAGAGTCAATTAATAGTTTAGATTACAGATTAGATTCTACATTAGAAGAAGTTGATCGAAAAAATGAACAAAAAATCATTAAATATACAAACTCATTTAATACTTTAGAATCAAAGCTTATTAATTCAATTCAAGTAGAAAAAAACAATGGCATTTCAGAAATAAAAACAGTTTTAGATACGTTAAAGAGTGAAGTTATTGGTGACATTAATGATACGAAAACAGATTTAACGCGTGAAATTTCTTTATTATTCAGTAATAATGTGACTGATTCTGAAAATATGTTTTCTAAATTAAAAATTATTGAACAACGGTTAAATGAGCAGTTTATTATGGCTGAAACTAAAGCAAATGGTGTTGAAAAAATTGTTGTTGATTTTGAATCAGATTTGAATAGTATAATAACTGACAGAATTAAAGAATTTTCATCACAGGTTAATGTAATATCATCAGGAATTGATTCAATGGAGGGGGAGATATTTTCTTCTATCAAAACAAAATTATCAAATTATTCAAATAGAATTGATGATGAGATAGTAAATATTAATACAATTATAGATAAGAAGATTGAAGCATCACTCATGGATACTGTAGCTATTGAAACAAAAATATTTGATTTAAAAAATAGTATATCCGGATTACACGATGATTTTAAATTGAAATCAAACGAAGTTAATAGTTTGTCAGAAAAATTACGTGAAGATTCTATAAATAAGATTAATATTGTTAATACAAATATTGAAGGTGAACTTAATAAACTCAATAATCATTATGAAAATGAAAAGAGTGAGTTATTAGATAGAATATCTCAGGCGTATAAACTGACAAATAATGAATCTGAAAAGAAACTTTCTGATATTAAATCGAAAATCGATGGTATTTATGCAGGGTTTAGTTCAAAATTATTAAATATTGAAACAGATTTATCAGATAAAACCAAACTTATAGAGTCAAAATTTGATGAAAAAATTAATGGTTTAGAAATTATATTAAAAGATAAGGAAACCTTTGTAAATTCAATAATTAAAAGTAAATTAGATGACTTATTTGTAGATGCTCAGAATTCAAATGATGTTTATAAACAAACTTTATTAGCTAATAGAAATGAAATTGATGCAATGTATGAACAGTTTAAATCAGTTGTTGAAGAAGTGCAGGTTAAAATTAATACTGAGATTAATGTTGTAGAAAAAAACAGTGCAAAAGTATTGAATAGTTATAATGATACAATAAATGATCTGGAAGAAAATTTCAGATTAATGAATGATAGAATAATTAAAGAAAATACGTTGAAAATGTGTTCACTTGAAGATCAATATACAGAAATTACAAATAAAGTTTCACAATATGATATAACAATAAATGATGAGTTACTCAAAAAAGGTACTTTTATTGAGGAACGAATAGCCGGACTTGTTGAAGCAATGAAAAATGCAGAAGATAGTTTGCACAATAAGATTATTGAAAGAAACGAATTGTTATCAAATGAAACAGAGTCGATTATAAATAGTTATAAATCAGACTTATCAGAAGTGAAAGATAATATGGTAAGAGTAAGTTCATTATATGAAAATAAATTAAATGATAAGTATAACGAAGTTGATAAAGAATTTATTGAAAAAATGAAAGATGTTAACGAGCTGGTTGAAAGAATAAATGAAATTTCAAGAAAATATTCCGGTAAATTAGATGATTTTGATTTTAAATGTTCGAATATTGAGTCTGATATTTCAAATAGACTAACAACTATTGAATATGATTATACTGAAAGAAGTGAGAGCTTAATTGGTAATTCAAAAAATATGGCGTTAGATTTAGAAAGAAAGTATAGCTTACTTAATGAAAAAATAGATGAAATAAATAAAGGGTTTGCGACTGATATTGATTGTAGAATTTTACAGGCTAAAACAGAAATAGATTCAATTGTGAATAATGGTGGAGCTAAATTAAGTAATCAGATCGATACTGTCGGCGAAGATATTTCAAATAGATTTGATTCATTTAAATCCGATCTAAAAATGATAAAATCATCGTATGATCAATTGGAAAATGACTTTAATTCAAGGTTTGATGCTTTTACTCAGGAAAAGGATGATAATATCAATGCAAAAATAAATCAGTTTATTGATATACATAATGAAAATTTATCATCAATTAAAAACAATCTCAGCATAGTTCAGGAAGATTTTCAGAATAAAATGGTTGAATTAGAGTCATATTATCGGGATAAAGTTGGATCGGTTGTTGATGAGAAAGTTAAATTTATTATTAGTGCCGAAGAGAGACTTAATCGAATTGACAATGCATTATCTGATAATGAGATGAGATTTGAAAGTGATATTGACAATAAGTTAGAGTCTGCGAGAAAGTTAATTGATAGTTTTTTTGACAGTTCACATTCTAATTTTGTTAATAAATATAAAGACCTTGAGAATGAAACTGTTAAATCTATTGATCAGTATAAAAATGAATTAACAAGAATTAAACAAAATATAAAAGTGATTGATGATAAATTCGGGGCTAAGTTTGTTAAGAAATTAGAACAGGCTGATGATTCTTTAAATAAGAAATTAACTGAAATTACTTCAGAATATTCTGTATTACTGGACGTTTTAAATACAAAAATTGCTAAGTATGACAGCGAATATGTACAGAAATTAGAATCGATTGAATTGGATTTTACAGATAAAAATACTCAGATAATTGAAAAAAATAAAGTTGAATTATCAGAGTATACAGGAAGAATTGAATCTTTAATGAGTGAAATAGAAGGTGTTAAAAATTACCTGAATGAGGATTTTAATACCATAATAGCAAATGGAAAAGAAGATATTAAACAGTTCTTTAATTCAGAAAAACAGATAACCATAGATAATTATAAAGAAGTAGAGGATTCAATTAAAGATCTTGTGAACTCATATAAAAATCAGATTTTGAAAATAAAAGAAGGCATTAAAACTATTGATGAAAAACTCAGTATTAAAATTGCTGACAAATTAAGTGAGGCAGATACTACTCTTCAACAAAAATATATTCAAATAAATGAAAAATATAATGAAAATATCATTGTATTAAATGCCCGATTAGAAAAGATCGAAGAGTCATATATTGAAAAAATAGATAGTCTTGAAGAAAAATATTCGTCAAAGGGTGAGAAATTTATTATAGACGGATATGCTAAATTTACTGAATTACAGGAAAATATTAATACTATCACTATTGATTTAAATAACTTAAAATCCGATCTTGATGCTGATTTATCAGTGAAATTATCAGATGGAAAATCGGTCCTCGATAGTTTATTTTCTGATAGTAAAGATCAGCTTGAAGAATATCATACAATATTAAAAGATAAAATTGTTTCTGATCTTGATTCACAGTATCAGGATGTTGCAAAAGTTAAGCATGAAATAAAAGAATTAGATGAAAAAGTTAATGTGGGATTAATTCATAAAATTACTCAAATTGAAGATAAAATCGGTAATAAATTTATTGAATTAACTGCAAAATATAACGAACAAATATCGGGAGTTAAGGAACGATTGTCAGGATTTGAGACAGGTTTTAATACAAAATTGGATTTGATTGCCGATGATTTTTCTGAAAAAAATGAAATGGTATTACGGGAGAATTTTGAAAAAATTTCAGATTATACATTTAGATTTAAAGAACTTGAGTCTTCAATAAATGATCTTAAACAAAGAATTGAAAATGAAATATCAGAAAAAATCGATTCAACACTTACAAATTCATTTGAGATTATCAATACAAAAGGTAATGAAATCTCAAAACAATATGAAAAAGCTTCAAATGAATATACTAATAAATTATCAGAACTTGAAGCACATGTATTTACTAAAATAGAAAAAGCAGATATTTTGTATAATAATGGCTTGGAAGATATCAAGGTTAATTTTCTTTCATTAAAGAATTCTTTATCGGCTGATTTTGAATCATTTACGAAGTCAATTACAGATTCACATGATGTAATTATTAAAAACAATGATGCTGAAATAACAGATATTTCAGCAAAGTATGTACAATTGCAAGAGTCAATTTCTGAGATGGAATTACAGATTAATACTCAGAAAGAACAAGTTATTAAAAACGGTCATGATATTACTAGTGATTTTAAAAAAATGTTTGAATTATTCTTCGAAGACGCAAATAAAGAAAAAGCAAATTTATTTAAAGAGAATGAAAAAGAATTATATAATTTGTCATTACGTTTTCAAACCCTCGATAATGATATAATTGAATATAAAAACAGAATTGATAATTCTATAACTGAAAAATTAGTTGAAAGTTTACAAAATGTTAATACAATTGTTGATACAAGAGTCTCTGCAATTGAAAAATCGTACGATACATTATCAAATGATTTAGATTCAAGAAGCAGTAATTATATTTCAACACTTAGGGATTTAGAAAATAAAATAAATTCTTTTGATACAATATTTATTGATAAACTTAATGCAAAATTAGGTAATACTGATAGTTACATTACTGAAAGGATTGGTGAGTTAAGTTCAAGTGTAAAAAAATTAGAGGATGAATATCAACAACGATTTGTAGGTATTGATACAGATTTCAATAATTTGAAAGATACTTTATCAGAACAAACTATTGAACATATTGCAATATTAAAATCTAAATATGATCACATCGGTTTAGAAATCGGATCACTTGAAGAAAAGATTAACGATGAAATTTCCAATAAAATAATTGATGGTGTAAATCAGCTTGAATTCATCATGAATGAAAAAATAGCTACATTAAAAGATAATGAAAAGGAAGTTTCACTGGAAATAATTGCTAAAATCAGAAAACAATCCGAGATTATTGATTCTATGTATGATAAAACTACTAACCTTGAAACTGAATATCGATTAGCAATTGAGAACGGTCTTTCTAATTCAAGTTCAATAATTGAAGAGTCTATTGAAAAAGTTAACCAGAAAATTGCAGGGTTGGAGATTGAACATTCCAATAAATTGGATGTATTATTACAATCAATGAAAGATGATTCTTCTCAGTATTTTCAGGAAGTAAATGAATATGTTGTCGGTTTACAAAATAATTATCAGCAATTAGATGAATCAATAAATAGTATAAAAAATAAAATAGATAATGATATACATAATCGTTTAGAAAAAAGTCTGAAAGGTGTTGATATAATTGTTGAACAAAAAACATCAGAGATTTCTGCTCAATATGAAACTATTAAAACTGAAACCTCAGAAAATGTTAAGAATTTAATTGATAAATTAAGTTATGTCTCAAATCAGTTTAACAGAATTGATAATGAAATATCTGAGCGAATCAACACAAAAACTGATAGTGAATTATTAAAAGTTTCTGAATCAATCAATCGAAAAAATATTGAATTACAAAGCTCAATTGATGTGATAAAAAATACGTCAGAAATTAAATTAAATGAATATAGAAGAATTCTTGATAGTTTTACTGAAGAAATTAATGGAGTTAATGAAGTATTAAATGAGAGAATTGATGAAAGAATTGAAATTATTGAAAGCAGTGTAAGAGAGCGAATTTCAAAACTTACATCTGATATTGAAAATATGAAACAATCTTTTGAAAATGAAATATCAGTTTCAATTGATTCTTATAAATCAAAAGAAATAGATACATTTGCACAGACACAGGAAAAGATTAATGGGTACGAAACATTAATTGATACTTTCCAGTCTGAATTAAATGAGATTAAATTATCTGCAAAAGACTCTATTTATTCTTCTGCAAAAGACTTTGAGTTAATAACAACAAATGCTATGCAGGATGCCGATGAAAAAATTAATAATATCAATAAATTGGTAACAAAAACAAATGATGAAATAGTAAGTTTTAAAACAACTCTTGTTGATTCGATATCAAATGAAATGAGTAGTGTCAAATCCATTGTTTCTCATGTTCAAGAAAATACCAATAAAGAGTTACAAACGATTGAGTCAAATGTCAGTCTGATTAAGAATAATGTGGCGAAAGAAATTGAAGATACAATATCTGATATTAAGGAATCCATTGAAGTTATTGAAAGTAAATATAAAGATTCAATAAGTGAAATTAATAATGATTTAACTAATTTTAAATCAGCAGTAATTTCTGATTTTAACGGTGGGGTTGTATCATTACGCGGTTCAATAAAAGATTTAGAAGTTCAACTTGAAAATAAATATAATCAAACAATTTCCCGATTTAACTCGGGGTATGATTCAACGGTTACCGAATTAAAAACTATTTTTAATGAAAATATTTCTGATTATGAGCAGGAGTATAAAAATATAATTGCTGAGATCGTAAATGATTTCAGGGCTAAATCAGATTTACACGATACTGAATATCTTGTTCAATTGGAAAGTATGGAAAATAAATATCTTGCAAAATTGGATAATTTCAGTAATCAATTTGAAGCACAACTTAATGATAAACATGGTATGTTTATTGATACAGTGAATACTATTGATACAAAATACATAAAACAAATGGACGATCTTAAGACTATTTATGAAATGTCAGTCAATGAAATGCAAAAACATCTTGGAAGTGTTCAGGATGAATTAATGTCAAGAACAATGCAAATTGATGATCAGTATACTCAGAAGTATAAAATGTTAGAATCTGACTTTAGAAATATTTCATCAAATATTTCTGATATAAAAATAAATCTTTCCAAAGACATAATGAATACTGTAGATTCTGTTTTGAACGATGCTCAGATTCAATATTCAGAAAGAGAAGCAGGTTTAGCAGATCACTTTAGAACTATTGAAAAAGAAATGGTTGAGAAAATCAATAATTATCGATCAGAAATGCATAAAGTTCAGCAGAATATTTCTGGCCTTGAAATTAAATATGGTGATTTATTTAATAGAAAAATTGGTGAGTTTGATGCAAAAATTGCCGAAAAATTCGTTAATGTTCGCGGAACGGTTGATGATAATCTGAAAATGCTCAATGAAAAGATTACTGAAATTGCAAGTGATTATTCATCTAAAATTGAATTGGTTTCTCAGGAATATAGTGATAAAGCTGAGTCAATGTTAATGAAAAATGCAAAGCGACTCGATGATTTTGAAATGCGTTATTCTGATATCAATGAGCAGATTTCTGTATTGAAAAATAGTGTACAGGATGAAATATTAGTTTCAATACAATCAGGTAAGGATGATATTCGTGAAGTGTTAGCTGAAGAAATTAACACTGCAAAAGAACATTTTAATAGCACTTCGATTGAAGTTAAATCAGGTATTAATGAATTTAAAAATGATTTTATTAAATTACAAAATTCAATGAAGCAGATTGATGATAAATTCAGTGCAAGATTTATTGAACATTCAAATATTCTCGGAAAACGAATTTCTACAATAGAAAATGAAGTTGATAAGTTTGAAAAAAATCTTTTATTAGTTGAAAAAACAAATAGCATGAAAGATAAATTGAATGATGAAATAAAGGATATTAAGGAAAAGATTTCTTCAATTCGTGTTGATAAAGAAGCTTTACAAAAAATTGAAAAAAATATTTTAAATATTGAAACAATTGCGAAGGCATCTGAAGAAAAATATTCAAAATTATTTAATGATGCGAAAAGATTAGATAATATTAACGAAGTTTTAAATGAATTAAAAGAAATGACTGAATCTGTTGAAGTTAAGATTGAAAATATTAAAAATGCTAAAGCATTAATTAGTAATGTTGAAACTGGTATTAATACTATTAAAACAAAATCAGATGATGTTGAAAGAATGATTAAAGAACTGGATAAAAAGGGTGAAATTATTCAGGTAAGTATGGATTCTATTGAATCTGCTCGTGATGAAGCTTCAAAATTAAGAGGTATGATTTCTGATTTAAACAGGAATTATGATGAACTTGATTTTAAACGTGGAACGTATGAAAAGAACATCAAAGAATTTGAAAAGGATGCTTCAATTATTATGAAGTCACAATCTAAGATTAATGATATCATGAATAAATTTAAAGAAATGGATTCATTTGTAATTGATATTGAAGAGAGAACAACAAGCATTATGAAATTAAGAGAATGGCTTGTAAAGGCTGAAACTCAGATTGAGAATCTCAATTATGAAACTGACAAAAGAATAAAAACGCTTGAGGCGATAAATAGTTCTCCGGTTGAATCAGGTAAAAAATCAGGTGGACAAGGTATTCAGGAAGACTCAAAACGAAAAATGGTTATACAATTAAAATCTCAAGGGTGGACAATTGATGATATTGCTAAAACATCAGGTTTGTCAATTGGTGAAGTTGAGTTTATATTGGATTTAGAGATTAGCAGTAATAAAAAATAAGGCGGGATTCAATGTCACTTTTTTACTTTTTTCTTTCTATTATGGTATCTTTAGGAGTTATTAGTATATTACGATATGCGGATAGAAATAATAGAAATTATGAAAAAATTCTAAAAGCATCGGGTAAGCTTAAAGAAGAAATTGATCGATATCATGATAGTAAATTAGGTCAAATGAAAACAATAGATATTGATATTGAAGGTGCAGTAAAAAAAGCCGAAGTTGTTTTGAATCAGTTAAATCATACAACACAGAGTAAAGGTGCTGTCTCCGGTGATTTGTCACCTCTGCTTGAACGAGTGTCAAGACTTGAAAAAGATCTTGAAGAATCAAGAAAAATAATGTCTGACGGTGCAAATCCGGGTGGCATTAGTAAAAATATTAAGAATATGCTTAAAGAATCAATAAAAGAAATTAAAACAATCAAAACAGATATCAATAAAATTCACTCGGATATTGAAATTGAGAAAAAAAATATTTCAAATTCGATAGAGACCCATAATAGTGATTTAAGTAAACGAATATCTAATTATCGTAAAGAATTAGATGGTTTCATTTCTGAAAACTGGAAAGTTTTTTCAAAACAAAATACAGATCTACAAAATGATTTGAAACGATTAGAAGAAAAGATGGGGCATTTGCGTGGTGATCATCTTGAAGAATTTCAGACAAATTTAGCTGCGATTGAAGAAAAACAAATGAAGAATATAATTCAGCTAAAAGATGGATATACAAAATTACAATCTGATGTTCAAAAAGAAATTGAAGCTAAAATACAGGATTATTCTTCATATTTTGCTCGATTAGAAGTAAGGGTTGATGATTACAGAAAGAAGATTGAAATCGAAATAGGAAAAGCATCAAATGAAAGAATGCTAGATATAAGTAAAGAATATACAAAAAAAGTTGAAGAATTGGATTTGTATACAGAAAAATCAAAGACTGATGCAAGAAATGCTATTGTATCAGTGTCAAAGGAACATGAGACAAAATTAAGTGGTATTTTTTCCAGTTTAACAAAGGTTAGTAATGATACCAACAGGAAAATTACTGAATATGAAGAGTTTTTAAAGTTATCTTCAATCAATATAGAAAAAATAAAAAATGATATTTTTTCTAAGATTGATATTAAACAAAAAGAAATTGATATGCATTTGAATAATGCTGCTGATATGGGAATGAAATTAGAACTTAAAGTATTCGATAGCATAAAAGATCATTTAAATAAATTTAAAGAAAAAGTTGATGTAGCTGTTGAGCAGTTAAATACTAAAATATCAGAGAAAGTTAAAGTTAATGAAGCAAAAGTTGAAAAGTTAGATAGTTTTGTAAATGAAAAAAGTCAAAGTATTTACGATATTATTGAAAAAATTAAAACTGAAATTATTAATACAGATAAAAATATGATACGTTTTTCATCTGCTACAAATAGCAGTATAGAAACTATTGAAAACAATCATGATTTATTTTCGAAAGAAATGGATATTAAGATTCTGGAAATTAAAAATACCTTAGATGAAAATATTAATAGCATTAAACAGGATTCTGAAAATAGTATTACTAAAATTAATACATATTTTGAAACTGAACGGGTCGATACTTTCAAAAAGATAGATATGATGCTCTATAATGTAACAACTGATGCTGACAATAAATCTAAATTATTATCTGAAAAATTCTCTGAAAAATATGGTATGGTCGAAACTCAAATGCAGAATACTTATTCAGAAATTGTAAAAAGATCAAAAGAATTAGAATTGGAAATTGAAAAAGGTGAAACTCATTTATTAAGCTCTTTCCAGGAAAAACAGGAACAGCTTGAAAGCAGGATCAATCTTGAAATAGAGAAAATGCGTGATCATCTTGAAGAACGAAATAATATTATTTATCATGATGTTACATTATTTGAAAAAAAATTAAATCTTTTTTTAATAGATTTTGAAAATAGAATTACCGATAATTCTTCTGATCTGAGTGAAATTGAAAAAACATACTATCAAAAAGGTGTTGAATATTTAAAGAAATGCGAAGATAGTATTAATCTGTTAACGTTAGAAAATATTAAAATTCAGGATAGCCTTTCATATATTCAGCAAAATATGAAAACTGAGATTGTCAGAACAGCAGATGAAGGTAAGCAGTTTATTGCAGATACACTTTTAAAGGGTAAAGAAGAAATTGTAACAACGTATAAGAATCTAGAAATTGATACAAATAAAAAAATATCAGATTATAAAGAGAGTCTTTCAAAGATTAAGCATAATTTACGATTAATTGAAGATAAATACGAAACTCAATTAGAAGAAAAAATAGTTGTAATGGATACAAAATTTGAGAGTAAAATGGAAATATTTACAGAAAAGTACCGTACCCATATTAATGAAATGACGACTCGATCAGATATTACCGAAAATGATTTTATAAAAAAAATCCAGGATATTGAAAGTGATTATAATAAAAAAACCGCACAAATATTTATTGATAGCAAGAAACAGTTAGATGATTTATTTAAATCATACAACCAGATGAAAGACTCAATAAAAAATATTGAAAGTAGAATTGATCAGGACATTGAAGATCGTATAGTAAAAGGAAATAATTTTCTGGATGAAAAAGTCACCATTTTTGAAACAGAAACAATAAAAAAGATAAATGAATATAAAAACGAATTACTGACAATCAGACAATCTATTGATCTGTTGAATGATAAATATGATGCTAAATTTGAAGAAAATAGTGATATACTCAGTCAAAAGATTAAAGATAAATATATTGAAGTTAATTCAAAATATGATCAGCATTATAATGAATTAAAAATAAAATTTAACGCTTTAAGTGAAGATTTTAATAATGATTTTTCCGGTGCAATTTTAAAAAATAATGTAAAATTTGAAACATTTGTTAGTAAATTTGATGATTTAAATGAACAGATTTCAGATTTGAAAAATAAAGTGACGACTGAAATTAATGAATCGGTAGATAATGGTATTGTTTCAATTAAATCATCATTAGCTGAAAAAATTGAGATTGCAAAAAACATTTTTCAGGATAATGAAAATGAATTTATAGCAAATATTGAAAACTATAAAAAAGAATTTCTTAAAATTCAAATGAATATGAAACAAACTGATCAAACTTTTACTGCAAAATTCCTGGATCACTCTAATATTTTAGATAGAAGGATTGCTCAAATTGAAAATGAAGTGAAGAAGTTTGAAAAGCATACTCAATTATTTGATAAAGCTAATTCATTAAAAGACAAATTGGCTGTAGAAGTAAAATCGATACTTGAAACTATTGATGACATTAAAAAGCATAAAGTCGATATTGATGAAATGGAAAAGAAAGTGCTAAAAGCGAATGAGATAGCTTCGTTAACAGATTCAAAATATATAAATATTTTAAATAGTTCAAAGAAAATAGAAAATATTGAATATTCTGTATCAGAAATAAAGAACTTTGTTGAGGATGCAGAATTACGAATGCAGAAAATAAGTGATGCCAGGGTTGCAATTGTTAATGTTGAGTCGGAGTTAGATAAAGTTAATGATAAATACATAAAATTACAACGGATGTCTGAGGATATTGGTGCAAAAGAATCTATTATTCAAACAGCTAACGACAGTTTAAAACGATTAGACAGTACTGCAAAGGATATTGAATCAAAGATATCAACAATTGCACGAAAAGTTGATGATATTGCGTTTAAAGAAGAGACTTATGAGAAATCATTAAAGAAATTTGAAAAAGATGCCTCACTTATTCTTCAATCTCAGGATAAAGTAATGTCGGTTATCGATAAGTTTAATCAAATGGATTCATTAATAGAAGATTTAGAAGTACGTACGGGGGCAATTAATAAACATCGGGAATGGCTTGTGAAGGCACAAACGCAAATAGAAAATTTAAATAGCGCAAGTGATAAAAAGATTAAAGCGTTGGAATCTCTTAATAAGAGTTCAAGTGAGGTTGATACTGCTGAACATTATGGAGAGGAATCAGTCAAAGAATCGGTGATTCGTTTAAAAAAGCAAGGTTGGGCGATTGATGATATTGCCAAAACATTAAATCGATCAATTGGTGAGATTGAATTAATTTTAGACCTTGAAACGACACATAGAAAATAGGAATGCTTATTTATGCAATGTACTAACTGTTTTAATTTTATAAATATTGATTCTACACAATGTCCTTTTTGCGGTATTTATAATCCACAATCATTTAAAGAAACAAGCGTCGTTAATTGGACTATTAGTATTGATAATGAAGTGTTTCCTCTTAATTTTCATAACAAACAAAAAATATATATTGGAAGAAAAGATATTAATTATTCACCTGATATTGATTTAGGTCCTTTTGATTTACATTTAACTTTATCAAGGATTCATGGTTTTTTTATTGAAAAAAACGATCATTTATATTATACAGATTTAAGTAAAAATGGTTCAACCTTAAATGGTGTTTTATTGAAAAAAAATCAACCATATGTACTGCATAAATCTGATTTTATTTGTTTATCTGAGGTTACGATACAAGTTGTTAAAAAAATATAGTTCTATTTTTATTGTTTTTTTTATTTTAATTTCAGCTCATTCAGTAGATTTTTCTAATTCAAAATCATTATATGCTCAGATTACTTCATTTACTACTTTACAAAATGAATTTTTAGAGGATGATTTTGTAAACCCTGAAGAAATGAAATTAGCACGGTATTTTATACTGGTTTCTGAAGATACCTCAAGGGAAGGTGAATTATTAAATTTTTATCTTACAAAATCGAATGAGTTACAAGAAAAATTATATACACTCCATGGTAATTTTAATGTTAATTTGTTAAATGATTCAGAAAAATATAAGATTGGTGATTCGATAAACACTTTACTTCATGAAATATTTTTTATTAAATACAATCTTCTTTCAGATAGGATTTCAGAATTAAAAGACAAAGGATTGTTTAACTGCGTTAGTTCTTCGATTTTATATTCAATATGTATGTTTAAATATGGCTTTTTAACTAGGGCAATTGAAACAAAAGATCATGTTTTTGTTTCTGTTCAAATTGGTAATTCATTTATTGATGTTGAAACAACCAATAGATTCGGGTTTGAACCCGGAACTAAGAAGGATTTTCTCAATGAATTTGGCAAAACAACCGGTTTTACCTATGTGCCTCAAAAAAATTATAATGATAGATATGAAATTGATCTTAAAAAATTATTTTTACTGGTTTCTCATAACCTTGCAACAAATTTAACCCGAGAAAAGAATTATTTAAAAGCTGCAAATATAGGTTATTTTATAAAAACCGGACGTAACGATACAAAGGGTGATGAGGAGTATTTTACTTATTTTACTAATTATGTAAAGAACCTTGCTCGTGAGAAGAAATTTAAAACCGGATTGGATTTGTTGTCTTATTATTTAGTTGATAATAATTTTGATATCAGATTAAATCCACTGCAGTATGATATTATGTCAGATTTAATAAAAAGTACTGAAGGTTTGCAAAATCTATTAGAAATATCACAGTATATTTATGAAAAACATCAGGATTTTATTCATAAGGATGAATTTCGATTTAATGAAATTCTCTTTTATTTAAATTATAAGTTAATAAATGAATATAACAGTATTAATGATTTTGATAAATCATATACAATTTTACAAACAATGAATTCAGGTAAAAATAAAAATGATTTACTAAATAATATCTTTTTTAAAATTTCAGATAATGCTACAAAATCCGGTGATTTTTTATCCGGTTTAAAAATGCTTGAAAATGCCAAACAATATGGCTTTGATAAAACCATGGAGTATGATAAATATAGATTTACATTAGTGAATAATTATATTGTTACATTGTCCTCGAATAAAGATTTTACTACAGCACTTGATTTTCTAAAACAATTAGATTTTCTTTCTGATAAAAGAATTGTTTTTTTATTAAAAAATGTATATATAAATTTTGGATACACATTATCGCTTGCTAATAACTTTGAACAGGCAATTTTAATATCCAATGAAGCATTACAAATTGTTGGTGATGACAGTACGATTCGTACTAATTTAAAATTTTATTATTATAAAATTATTGAACAATCAGTCGGCACTATAAAAGAACAATATAAAAATGAAGCACAAAAAAGATTTCCTGCTGAAAAAGGTTTTTTTTAATGGTACATGATACAAAAACAACATTACTGCAAACTATTAAAACAGAAATCCCCTATAATCGTATATATAACCGCCTGGGATTCAGAAAATATTCTACTGATTTGCATGAAACAGAAAAGAAGAAAATAGATTCAATAATTAATTCGGCTGTGTTACTTGTTGAATTAAAGGCAGTCTATACGGTATTTAAATCAGTTTCTTTTGCTTCTCAATCAATTATTACTTTTGATAGTAAGTATGAGTTTCAATCTGAAGGATTTTGTGATATGATGAGCAGGGCTGTTTCCTGTGCATTATTTGCTGTTACTGCAGGGGAGAAGATTGTTGAAGCACGCGATATGCTCATGAAAAATAATAAGATGTCAGAAAGTGTTATTTATGATGCTGTCGGGTCTGAGTTAGCTGAAGAAGGTGCAGAATTCGTACATGATTTTATTAATAAACTAATTGTCAGGCAAGGTTTAGTCGTTACAAAACGGCGGTATAGTCCTGGATATGGTGATATGAAATTAGAAAATCAGAAGGCAATTTTTTCTATTTTACAACCCGAACGAATAGGTATCTCTTTAACACCGTCATTTTTAATGACACCGGAAAAATCAGTAACCGCATTTATTGGTATTGAAGAGCAATTATAAAACTTTAACATTATTTGGAGTAGTATTATGACAAAGAAAGAATTCAATGATTTATTAAAAAAGAAAATCCTTGTTTTGGATGGAGCAACGGGAACTGAGCTTCAAAAAAGAGGCTTACCCGGTGGTGTTTGTCCTGAAAAATGGGTGTTAGAAAACCCTTCTGTTATTCAGGAAGTTCAAAAGTCTTATTTTGATAATGGCAGTGATGTTGTCTATTCATGTACATTTGGTTGTAATAGATTAAAACTTGAAGAATTCGGGCTGGAAAAAGATGTTTACTCTATGAATAAATCTCTTGCTGAAATTTCAAAAGCTATTGCTTCAAAAAATCAGTATGTTGCCGGAGATATTGCTCCTACAGGTTTATTTGTTGAACCTTTTGGTGAATTGCCATTTGAAGAGTGTGTTGCTGTTTATAAAGAACAGGCGCAAGGTTTGCTTGATGGTGGTGTTGATTTTTTTGTTATTGAAACAATGATTGATATACAGGAAATGCGTGCAGCTGTTATTGCAATAAAAGAAATTTGTGATTTACCAATAATTGCTTCAATGACTTTTGGTGAAGACGGTTTTACACTAACCGGAACTGATGCAGTTACAGCATTAATTACTTTACAGAGTCTTGGTGTTTCTGCATTTGGATGTAATTGTTCCACCGGCCCTGATAAAATGCTTGAGATAATTAAAAAAATAAAACCCTATGCTACGATTCCATTGGTTGCAAAGCCAAATGCAGGTTTACCAAAGTTAAAGAACGGTAAAACCGTTTTTGATATGACACCTGAAGAGTATGGTACATTTGTTCCGGCTTTTGTTGAGGCCGGGGTCAATCTTATGGGAGGCTGTTGTGGTACATCACCATTATATATTGCTGAAATTGCAAAATGCACCACAAAAAGTAAACCGGTATGGACGTTACGAAATAAATTACCCTCACTTTCTTCTGCACGGGGACATTTGTTTTTAGATTTGGGTACACCTGTAAAAGTAATTGGTGAAAGAATAAATCCTACCGGTAAAAAAAAATTACAGGAAAGTTTAAAAGAAGGGAAGCTTGATGAGGTTAAGCGGTTTGCTGCAGAGCAGGAGTCAAGTGGAGCTTCTTTATTGGATGTTAATATGGGTATGCCGGGTATAAATGAAAAAGACATGATGATTGCTTCTATTAAAATGCTATCATCATCATCAAAACTCCCGTTGGTTATAGATTCTTCAGATCCTGAAATAATAAAAGCAGCATTAAGAATATATCCGGGTAGAGCTTTAATTAATTCAATATCACTTGAAAAAGTAAAAGAACCGCTTATTGAAGTAGCTGCAGAATTTGGTGCAATGTTTATTTTGTTGCCATTAACTGATGACGAAATACCATCAACATCTGAAGGTAGAATTGCAAATGTTACTACTTTATTATCATATGCCAGCAAATTTGGTTTAACTAAAGATGATGTGATTATTGATGGTATAGTTATGACAGTATCAAGTGATCAAAATGCAGCATTAGAAACATTACAATTTATCAAGTGGTGCGCTAAAGATTTACAAGCTAATACAACGTTAGGATTATCAAATGTTTCATTTGGTTTACCTGAAAGAAAATGGGTCAACGGTGCATTTTTTGCAATGTGTATATACAATGGTTTAACTACTGCCATTGCAAACCCTAACGATGAAATATTGATGAATTTAAAATATGCCTCTGATGTTTTAACTGTTAATGATAAAGGAAGTGTTAATTATATCAGTAATGTTGTTAAAACAGATGCTACTGATACTGTTAAAAAATCTATTGCACAGAAAAGTCCTTTCGATTGTGTCGTTTCCGGTGACAGGGATATTATAGTTGACAAAATTAAACAACTAATGGCTTCAGGTGTTGAAGCAGCTACCATTATTAATGAACAATTAATTCCCGGTATAAATAAGGTTGGTGAATTATATGAAAAGAAAGTTTATTTTTTGCCTCAGTTAATCTCAGGTGCGGAGGCTATGAAGGCTGCTTTTTCATACCTGGAAGCATTTATAACGAAAGATTCTTCTTCGCCACAAAAATTAAAGGTGATTCTGGCTACCGTAAAAGGTGATATTCATGATATTGGCAAGAACATTGTTGGTATAATGCTTAAAAATTATGGTTTTGATGTAATTGATCTTGGTAAAGATGTTGATTCCGGTTTTATCATTGATGAAGCGATTAGACATAATGTAGCAGTAATTGGTTTATCTGCATTAATGACAACAACAATGATTCATATGAAAGATGTTGTGAAAATTGCAAAAGAAAAAGGCGTCAAAGCTAAAATAATTATTGGCGGGGCAGTTACAACACAGGAATATGCCGATGAAATAGGCGCTGATGGTTTTTCACGGGATGGATTGGATGCCGTAAAACTTGCAAAAAAACTATGTGGAGTTGAATAAAACTATGAGTGAATTACCTGAATCTAATGACCCTTTGCATGGTGTAACTTTAGAGGTTATCATAAAAACATTAGTACAGCACTATGGATGGGAAAAACTTGGAACAATGATTTCAATTAATTGTTTCAAAACAGATCCTTCGATCAATTCAAGTTTAAAGTTTTTACGAAAGACTCCGTGGGCCAGGAAAAAAGTTGAGAATTTATTTCTCTCTTTAAAAAAATAGTAAATTCTGTATTTTTTATTTTTTTTTCGATTATAATTGATGATGTAGTTTTTATAGAATTACATCATCTTTTTTTTTATAAAAAGTGAGTATTATGAATAGTTCAATGTTTAAAAAAATTATATCTAAATCATCCATTGCATTTAGTATTAATAAAATAATTTTTGATGCAAAACATCAGGCTGTTGATTATGAAATCATCGAGGTAAATGGGCTATTTACAGAAATTACCGGTGTTAGCGGTAAAACAAATGCTCTTGATTATGATGATAATCGATTTAATTCCATTGATTTTATAAAATCAGCTGCAAATATAGCCATACATGGTGGTGAAATTGATTCAAAAGAGTATTTTGATACATCTAAATCGTGGTATACAATTGTAGTAACTCACATTAAAAAAGAATATTTTGCTATTCTCATAATGAATAAATCAGCTGTTCAGCATGATAATACTGCTGAATTATTTGAATATTCTGATATACAACACAGTATTATTGCAATATACGATAATTCTTCAGTTATTACTTGTTTAATTGATTCAAATAGAAATATAAAATATGCAAATCGTGCAATGAAAGAGTTTATTTCTTTATCAAACACTAATCTTTTAGAAAAAAAAGCTCCCGCAGTTTTTCATTGTTTAAATGCATCTAAAACACCGTTGGGCTGCGGATATTCTACTGAATGTCGAAGATGTCAATTAAATCGTGCTATTATGACAACTTTTAAAACAGGTGAGTTTATACGAGGAATCCCTTATGAAATTGATATTTCCCGTAAAGGTGTTTTGGAACATTTTTCTTTTTTGGCGTCTACAACATTAATTCAATCGAAAGAACAGAATTTACTTATACTTTCACTTACTGATATTACCGATAGAAAAAAGATTGAGGCACAACTTCATACATACACAACACGGTTAAATTTAATATTAGATAATGCTGATGATGGTATTTTAGGGCTTGATGCACATGGTGTTCATACATTTGTTAACAAAAAAGCAACTTCAATATTAAAATATTCTAAAGAGGAACTGCTTGGTAAAGAAAGTCATTCTATATGGCATCATACAAAGGTCGATGGTTCATTTTTTCCTGAAAATGATTGTCCAATTTTTCATTCAATAAAAGAAAATAAAAATATATCCGGACACGATCATTTTATTACAAAAGAAGATAAATTTGTTCCTGTATATTATAGTGTTACTCCAATTGTTGAAAAAGGGATAGTGAACGGATGTGTTGTGCTTTTTCGTGATATTTCTGAACAATTATTAAAGGACAATTTGATTGAAAAAGCAAAAGAACGATTAAAAATAGCTACACAGGGCGCAGGTATCGGGATATGGGATTATTATATAAAAAGTAATGTTTTATTATGGGATGAGCAAATGTTTTATTTATTTGATACTGATAAAAAATCATTTCATAACCGGTTTGAAGATTGGGCCAACAGGTTATCAGAAGAGGTCGCAGAAGAAAATAAAAAATTATTTTTTCACGCAATGAATAATAAAACAGACCTGGATATTGAGTTTCCTCTTATTTTGAGAAATGGAGAGACCCGTTATATTAAGGGGATTGGCAAAATAGTATATGATGAAAATAATGAACCTTTTCGATTTGTAGGAATAAATTATGATATTACTGAAAGAAAAAAAATTGAATATGAATTATTACAAGCTAAAGAAAAAGCTGATAGTGCAAATATAGCAAAAAGTCAATTTATAGCAAATATGTCTCATGAAATTAGAACCCCATTAAATGGTGTAATTGGTTTTTCAGATCTATTATCTCAGACTCTATTAAGTTCTGTACAAAAGGACTATGTAGATAATATAATAACTTCCAGCACAACATTAATGGAAGTTATTAATGATATTCTTGATTTTTCTAAAATTGAAGCAAATAAACTTGAATTATATTATGAAAAAACTGATTTAATTACCCTAATTGAGAACTCAATTGATATGGTTAAATATGCAGCTCATAATAGAGGTATTGAATTATTGCTTAATATAAAGCCAAATATTCCGGATTTTGTTTTTATTGACCCATTGAGATTAAAACAGGTTTTAGGAAACCTTCTTGGGAACGCTGTTAAATTTACTGAAAAGGGAGAAGTTGAACTTATTGTTTCAGTAGTTCATGATCAAGTAGAAAATGGTATTGCTTCAATTGAATTTTCTGTCAGGGATACCGGTATTGGTATAACGGATGAGCAAGCTAAAAAGCTATTTAAAGCATTTTCTCAGGCTGATCCTACAACAACACGAAAATATGGTGGTACAGGCTTAGGCTTAATAATTTCAGAAAAGATTTTAGAGCGTTTTAATTCAAAAATTAAATTTGAAAGTACAATAGGTGAGGGGAGTGTGTTTTCTTTTCAGCTTGAGATGGCGTATGAAAATGCATCAAGGGTTGAAAAAATTGATATACAGTCAGTTAAGAAGGTTTTAATCGTTGATGATAATGAAAATAACAGGTTAATTCTGACTGATATGCTAAAATATAAAGGGATTGAATCTGATGTAGCAATAAATGGTAAAGATGCATTAGTTAAATTAAGAATTAACCGGTATGAATTACTCATTATTGATTATAATATGCCCGATCAAAATGGCTGTGACATTATCGAAATAATACGAAAAGAAAAATATGATGATTTACATATTATTTTGTTATACAGTTCATTCAATGATCAGGAAATATTTATTAAGTCAGAACGTCTTCATATTGATGCTCGTCTATCAAAACCGGTGAAAATGTTTGAATTATTTAATATTATTCAAACACTATCTAAAAAAGAAATTAATGTACACAATGAACGGAAAACTAAAACAATGATTCTTTCAAATGATGTTAAAAAAGTTCTGATAACTGAAGATAATAAAATAAATCTCATGTTGTTAAAAGTATTATTAAAAAAAATTATACCAAATGTGGAAATAGTAGAAGCTGAGAATGGTGTCATTGCAATTGAAGAGTATAAAAAAAATGATTTTGATTTAGTATTCATGGATATTCAAATGCCGGTTATGGATGGATATACTGCTTCAGCCTGCATTAGAGAGATAGAGACAGGATCAAATAAAAAAATACCAATTATAGCATTAACAGCTGAGGCACAAGTTGGTGAACGTGAGAGGTGTTTAAATGCCGGAATGAGTGATTATATTACAAAACCTATTGTAATCGATGAAATAATGGCAATTTTACAAAAATACTTATTATAGAGAGGCTTTTGCAAAAATAATGAGTACATTTTTTTGGCTTCCGCCATATGCGATATAATCGCATTATAAGTAGCTTCTTGCAAAAACTCGAAATAAAAAGAGTATTTTTGCAAGAAGCTATAGAGTTTCTCTCATTTATTTAAAAGTAAAAACTTAATTTTTTTCTTTTAAAAAATAATTTATTAGTATATATAGAGAGCATGAAACATTTATTTTATTTACTATTTTTGTGTATGACATTAATACTTTTTTCAAATGATATTCCAGTACCGGAAAATAACTATTTGTATACTGATTTTACTTTTGAAAGAACTTCGCCATTTTTAAAAAAACCAGTAACAGGCAGTGGTAGAATTCTTATGGACGGTAAAAACCATTTTATATTTAAACAAATCAAACCAGTATTAATTACTATTAAAAAAATATCCGGTGAGATTAGTTTTCAGAAAGGTGATGCTAAGCCCATTACTATTAATGCTATGTCTGATGATATGGATAACGGAAATATCGCTATTTTATTTTCGGGGGATTCTGCAAGAATTTCCGAATTATTTAAACTAACACATTCAACCATTCAAGGAAAAGATTATTTTGAATTGATACCAAGAGAAAGTATGCTTTCTTTAAAAACAATTCAAATTATACATATTGTAAGTAAAGCAGATAAAATTGAAAATATCAAAATTGAATATAAAAATAAATCTACAATTACATATTCTTTTTTCAATGCTGTAACAGGAATAAAGCCCGATGAAAAAAATTTTTAACATTAAAAATAGTATATTTTTAGGAATTGTTATTATTTCTGTAGTATTGCTTGTTTTTTCTGTTTCAAAATTAAAAATTGACTCAACTATTTATTCACTTTTACCGTCTGATGATGTTTTAGCCCGATCTGTTGCATTAACTTCACATTCATCTGTTGCTGATAAAGTGATACTCTATATTAATGTTGATAATAAAAGTAAACTTGATCAGGCTATAGATGAAACTGATCGGGTACTTGAAAAATATTGTTTTTTAACAGGAACATTACCGACAACTGAAGAGATCGCTGAAATTCGAAGTTATATTCAAACTAATTCATTACTACTCTATCCTTATGATGTTCTTTCAAATCCATTTACCGATCAGGAAATATCAAAACGTTTGACCGCTAAATATGAATACTTGTTAAGTTCCCCCTTTGAAGATATTTCCGAGCCTTTTTTTACGGATCCGCTTAATTTAAGTCTTGATATATTAAAAATGCAGTTTTCTGCAGGTGATTTTTTATCTGTTTATAAGAATGGGATTCTTTCAGAAGATGGCAAATCTTATATTCGAATATTTTCAGCGGGTTTTTATCCTGAGGATTATTCGAAGTGTATTCAATTAAAAGATCTTGATACAGAAATCAGGAAAGTAAGTAAACTTTCTTCTTATAATTCTTTTGTCTTTTCAAGTCATTTATATTTTTTGGAAAGTTCCACAACAATTCAAAAAGAAGTTCTTTTTATATCATTTATTTCTATTATTTTAACAATTTTGATTTTCTTATATTTTTTCAAAAGTTTATCCCTGATGTTTTATAGTTTTTTACCAATTGTTTCTGGTATAGCATTAACATTTTTTATGATAATGATATTCTATGGTAAATTTGGTGCAATTGCTTTAGCTTTTGGTGCTACTTCTGCCGGTATTTGTATTGATTATTCAATTCATTTTATATCAAAACTGGAGTTATATTCCACTCTTAAAACATTTCGCAATAAAATCGGTTTATCAATCATTTTAGGGTGGATTACAACGGTTATTTCATTTGCAATTTTACCCTTTTCCGGAATCGGGTCGCTTAAAGAAATAGCTGTATTTGGTATATTAGTCGTTACATTTTCTTTTTTATTTTCATGGTATGTTTTACCTTTTTTTGTAAAACCTGAAAATAATAATTTTAAAATTGTAGTAATTGATTTTCTTTCATTTTCTAAAACTAAGTTCGGTACAATTATTACTTTTATATCTATATTTTTTATAGTTCTATCAATCTTAATTTCATTATTTATAACGTTAGAAGATAATCCCTTCGGTTTGGATATGAATCATAAACAGTTGGATGAATCAAGTAAGCTAATAATGGATGATTTTGGTCAATCGACAGATAATGTTTTTATTGCCTTTAAAGGAAATAGTAAATCTGAAGTCATTTCAGAAAGTATTAAGGCAACAATTGCATTATATACAACTAATCCTGATTTATTATTTTTAAATCCCGGTTTATTTATACCAACTGAAGAAATAATTAAAAACAGATTTGAATATATACGAAATAATTTTTCTTTGGACAAATTTAATAAAACTCTTTTTGACTCACAATTTACTTCAGATGCATTTATGCCTTTTGTTTCAAAATATAATGATATTCTTAATAATAAAGTGGTAATTAATTCAGCTCCAAACTACTTTGTAAAAGAGTTAGAAAAATCTATTGTTGAATATAAAGGTCAATTTTACTTTATGGTTCATATAGGAAATCGATTAAAAGAAAAAGAAGTGAGTCAAATATTAAATAAACATACTATAAATTTTATCACCGTTGATATATTAAAAGATAGTGCAAAAGGTCTTTTAGTTTTTGAGCAAAAAACAATAATTTTAGTTTTTATCTCAATTTTTATTATTTTCCTTTTACTTTTTGTAATCTATAAAAATATATTAGTCGCATTTTCAATGATTTTACCACCTGTAAGTGGTTTATGTATGGTGCTTGCTTTTACTGTTATTACCGGAAACTCAATAAATATTATGCATTTAACAGCTCTTATTCTCATTGTTGGAATTGGTGTTGATTATGGAATATTTGTTTCATCACTTTGGGCAGGCAATTCATCTGAGGTTGAGAAAAATAGAACAATACAATCAATTTTATCATCAGGTTTGACAACAGTAGCCGGTTTTGGAGTATTATCTTTTAGTACTTCTAAAGCATTATTCAGTTTAGGTAGTTCAATGGCAATCGGTATTGTAACTGCGTTTCTTACGGCCTATTTAATTATTCCTATAATAGTAAGAAGAAAATAACTATTTATTGAGCTTCTCTTTGAAATTAATACTATTTATAACAGTTTTAATTGTTTTCTTTGCCGACTGTTGATCTTAAATTATCTATCTTTGATTCATCAAGAATAATCTTTTCTATTATCCCAAGATATCGTGTTATTTGATGATAGTAATCACGTCCGGTTTTGTATAAACCGAGGAATTCATTACTAAAGAATTTAAATGTATCATAATCTAAAAAGTAATTAAGGTTTATATTTACAGCATTTTCAAATTTTCTTGCTGCAGGACCTTGATAATCCATATCCTGCCATAAAAAATCAAAATCCCATGCTCCAATTTTTTGAACTTTATCGTCGTAAGAAAAAAGTTGTACATGTTCGACAGGGTAAAGAGGAATATATTCTCTTCGCGGGGTATTAAGAGTAAATAATAATTGAACATTATATTCTTCTCTTAAAAGTTGATTAGAAACAAGTATCATTATATTTCCGCCATGACTGTGGCCAATTAAATTAATTGGTATATCTTTTAGTTTTTTTCCTGTTCGCAAAGATTTTGAAAAACACATTGATTTAATCCGATTGGTAAAGTTATTTGCTGCTGCTTTTCTTGCTTTATCATTATTTTTACCAACCCAGCTTAAAAATATTGATTCTTTTGAGTTAAAAATTGAACCAAATTCTTCAGTGTATTTATAACTATTTGCTAATTTATCAGTACTAAAAAAATATTGTGATTCAGGACCCTGTTTGGATATTCTGGTACCATTGGTTACAAATGTAAGACTATCTTTGTCGAGGTTCATGATTATTCTTTTAAATTCATTGATGGAATCTTCAGTTTTTTCTTCAACGTAAGATTCTTGTCTATAGTTTTTTCTTTCAACTAAATATTCTTTACGTAATTCTTTTCTATGTTTAAGTAATGATTCATATTCTTCATTGGTAATAGCAGCATCCATAAGAGAATCAATCTTTTCAAGATTTTTTTTTCTTTGAGCTCTTAATTCTTTTCTGGTTTCTTTTTTTTCTCTTTTTAATTCATTAAATATATTTTTTTGAGTGTCTTTATCAAGATCAGTTGTTTGTAAATATGAAAAATTTTTTAATCTTTTATTTAAATCTTTTATTTCATCTTTTAATTCGACAATTCTTTTCTTTCTCAATGCAGGATTATGCTCATATAACTTAATAATATCGGAAGTCTGATCGGGATAAAGTGAAAACAGTGATATAATAAAAATATAAAGAATGCATATTACTTTTTTCATACTTTTTTTTGTAAATCCTTATTTAATGTATCTAGTACAAAAACTTTTTGATCAATAATTGGTATTATAACACTGGTAGGGCATTTAATTGCAGCATTCTTTAAGTCAACTGTATTGGTATATTTAATTTCAGCAAGATTATTTATTACGACAATTCTTGTCGGATCACCGGTTATTTTTTCGCAAATTTTGCAGGCAATACATCCTTTTTTACAAATTTCCCGAACAGTTTTCCCATCATTATGACTTGAACATGCAACAAAATGACCACCGTTCACAGGTACCATTTTTATAATATTTTTCGGGCAAACTGATACACATCTTTTACAACCTACACAAATACTACTGTCAATCCAAACCCGATTAAGTGAATCACGTTTTATTGCTTCGACCGGGCACACTTTTATACAGTCACCTTTTCCTTCACAACTGTACTTACACGTTTTTTCACCCTGAAAAAAATTAGACATTGTTAAACAATCATCCTCTCCGTTAAAATCGTAATCTTTGCTGGCTATTGCATCATCTCCCATACAAAATACTTTTGCTACAATTTTATCAGAAAAGTCTGAATTTTTCCCTAATAAAAGATTTAGTTTTTCAACTAGCGATTTTCCGCCGGGTGAACAAAGGTTTATTTCAATGTTTGTGTTTTTAGATAAGGCATCAGCGTAACCGGCACACCCGGGGTATCCGCATGCTCCGCAATTTACTCCCGGTAATAATTCTGTTATTTTTTCAACAACCGGATCTATTTTTATTGTAAAAATATTTGAAATGAAAGATAGGAATAAACCTAAGAAAAAGCCGATTAGTGTTAGTAAAAGCACTCCAACTAATAAATCTATAATCATACATAACCTCTTTATATCTTATTTAAAAATATCTAACATTGATCGATCAGCTGCTAAAAATGCTAAAGCCATTAAACCAGCTGAAATAAATGCTATTGGAACACCTTTGAATGCTTTCGGTATAGTCGCTAAATCAAGTTTTTCACGAATCGTCGACATTAAAAATAATGCTATTAAAAAGCCGACTCCACCTGAAAACCCATGAATCAATGATTCTATAAAATTATAATTTTTATTAATATTTAATAATGCAACTCCAAGAACTGCACAATTTGTCGTTATTAACGGTAAATAAATACCAAGTGCATTATAGAGAAATGGTAATTGTTTCTTTAAAATTATTTCTATAAACTGTACAATTGATGCTATTATTAAAATAAAAAATATTATTTTCAAATATTGTAAATTAAATGGTACTAAAAGATATTTATAAATAAGGTAGGTTACCATACTGCCTAATGTCATTACAAAAATAACGGCTAAACCCATACCAAGAACACTGTCAAGTTTTTTACTAACACCAATAAATGGACAAATTCCTAAAAATTGTGAAAAGACAAAATTATTTATAAAAATTGTGCCAATGGCTATTGCAATTATCTCACCACTCATTATTTATCTCCATATTTTTTTTTATTCTCAATGTTTTGTTTAAATGCTAAGATCAAACCCAATATAAAAAAAGCACCTGCAGGCATGGTAAATATTTTTGCACCGCTATAAATATTGAATCTAAAAATTGATAATGTCGGGTTATCAGCATTTTTTAGAAAAGTTAAAATACCAAGTCCAAAATCAGAGAAGTCAATTTTTAAGGTACCGGGAAATTCTCGAAGTAAAGATATTAGAATGAGTGCGAAGGTAAAACCTAAGCCCATACCTAACGCATCTAATATTGATTTTCCGGCTGTGTTTTTTCCGGCAAATGCTTCTGCTCTTCCTAAAATAATACAATTTACTACTATGAGCGGTAAAAAAACTCCGAGTGAATTAGTTAAAAGCGGAAGATATGCTTGCATTAATAAATCAATTGTTGTAACAAATGACGCTATAATAACAATGTATGAAGGTATTCTAACTTTTGTAGGAATGAAATTTCTTAACAATGATATTAAAAGATTAGAAAATAGTAAAACAAAAGTTGTTGCAAGCCCCATCCCAATTCCATTTGCTACTTTAGTAGTAACTGCCAGGGTAGGACACATGCCGAGTAACAGGATGAGTGCAGGGTTTTCTTTGAGTAACCCATTGGTAAAATAAAGAATATTTTTTTTAAATAAACTGTTTGATTTATTTTCCTGTATTATTACATTGTCCATTTTTACCTCTTTATAATTGTTTCATTAAAGAAATGGCTCGAGCTACAGCTTCTGTTATGCCATTAAACGTTATTGTCGCACCTGTTACGCCGTCGGGTGTATTTAAAAATTCCGGACTTACCATTGATTTTTTAATTGGAAAAGGCTTGTCATCTGTGTTGGTATTTACAAACATGTCCATCGACTTTTGATTTTCCCATTTTTTACCAAATCCCGGTGTTTCTGAATTTTTTAATAATTTAATATTTTTAATTTTTAAATTTTTTTCAAAAGCAATTAGCAACGCTATTTCACCGCCAAATCCGGTGCCATTAATTAACGTTATATAGCCGATCATTTTTTGAGTGCTATTATACACTTCAAAATAGAACTCATCAGATAATTCATTATTTTTATTAAAATGATTTTTTTTAAATGTTACACCATCAGCAAATAATTCTTTATTTGCGGCTTCCATTTTCAGTTGATTCGATAATTTAATTTTTTTATCAGTAAATAAATTAACAATACTCAAAAGTAAGACGGCCACTAAACAAATAGAACCAAGTTTTAAAGCTATAATTAAATCTTTTTTCATTATTTAACCTCCTTACTTTTTTCAAAACCAAATGGTTTGATTTTAACAAATCTATCGATAGCAGGAGTGAGCATATTCATGAATAAAATTGCAAGACTGACCCCTTCAGGATATCCGCCTTTCATTCTGATTATCATTGTTAAAAAACCGCATCCAATGCCAAAAATAATTCTTCCCTTTTTTGTTATTGGTGTTGTAACCATATCGGTTGCCATGAAAAAAGCACCTAAAACTATTCCCCCGGTTAATAAATGAAATACAAAATCTCCGGTGAAAAAGCCTTTTCCATATAATGTACCATCAAAAATCCATGCAATAATTACCACTGTTCCGATAAATGAAAATGGTATGTCTATAGTTATTATACCCCTATAAAGTAAATATAATGCACCAATGAGCAGCAAAAATATTGATACTTCACCAATAGAACCACCTTTATATCCAAAAAAAAGTTTTGTATAATCGATATCAATTTTTAATATTTCTTTTGGTAATGATTGAAGTAAGGAAAGAGGGCCTGAAAAATTTGAACTGATACCTTCCATCAGGGCTGATTTTACAGCTAATAAAGGTGTTGCAGCTGTAGTTCCGTCTAATGTAAATGGAGTAGACCATGTAGTCATTTCTTTACCCCATGCAACAAATGCAAAAATACGACCGGCTATAGCAGGATTTGCCCAGTTTTGACCGAGACCGCCAAAAGCATGTTTTACTATACCTATTGCAAAAATAGCACTGATTATCGGTATGTACAAAGGAACTGAAGGTGCTAATGTCATGGCGAGTAATAAACCTGTTAATACAGCAGAGCCGTCATTTATTGTTATTCTCTGATTTCTTAATTTCTGGGCTATTATTTCTGTAATTACTGAGGTGACGATAGATGCTACAATAATATTAAGTGCATTAAAACCAAAACTTAATACTCCAAAGAGTGCTGCCGGTATCAAAAAAATTATTACTGTCCACATAATTGATTTTGTAGACTCATAATTTTGAATATGGGGTGAAGAAGATACTAATAATTTATTTGAATTATTATTGTTCATTTTTATTTCCTTAAAACAATTTTATTTATCATATTTTTTCCCAGTCTGAAATTTTGAACTAAAGGAATTTTAGCAGGACATGACCATGCGCAAGCACCACACTCTTTACAATTTAACAAACCTTCTTCATATGCTTTTGTATATAAGTGATTATTTATATATTTATTAAGAACTGTAGGAACTAACCCGAATGCACACGATGAAATACATTTTCCGCAATTTATACAAACTGCTTCTTTTTCAAATTTACTTGATTCATCTTCTGTAAGGCATAAAATACCTGATGTTCCTTTTGTAACCGGAATATCCAGTGACATTTGTGCAAAACCCATCATCGGACCGCCAATAATTACTTTTTTTACATTTCCGGTTAATCCGCCACACTCATCAATAATTTCTTTGACAGGTGTTCCGATTTTAACATAAAGATTTTTCGGGTTTTTTATTCCCGGTCCGGTTACCGTTACAACTCTTTCAATAAGTGGTTTATCATTTACAATCGCTTCTTTTATAGCGATAACCGAACTTGTATTTATGACAACAATACCGATATCTGAAGGCAGTTTCCCTATGGGTAATACTTTTTGTGTAACAGATTTGATAAGTTGTTTTTCATCACCCTGGGGATATTTCACTTTTAGTGAAATAACTTTAAAAGGATATCTGTTTTCACATAAAGCTTTTACTCTTTTTATTGCATCTTTTTTATTGTTTTCAATACCGATATATACATTTTTAGCTTCAATAACTTTATTTGCAATAAGAATTCCTTCAAGAAAACTTTCAGTTTTTTCGAGTAAAAGTCTATGATCGCATGATAAGAACGGCTCACATTCAGCTGCATTAATTATCATTGTATCAATTTTTTTTCCTTGAGGAACTGTTAATTTAACATATAATGGGAAAGTTGCTCCACCCATTCCAACAATGCCTGCATCACGGATTTTATTAATTATATCTTCTTTGCTAAGTGAAAGGTAATCGGATAATTGTATGTTTTTTCCTGATTTTCTAAATTCACCATTTAATTCAATAACAACTACTTTAGATAGTTTCCCGTTTGAAATATACATATCTTTGATGTCAATAACTGTACCGGGTATTGATGAATGAATTGTTGATGATATAAAACCGTCACCAATAGCAATAATTTGACCTTCCTCAACATGATCACCAATGGAAACAATAATCTTTGCAGGTTTTCCAATGTGTTGACTGACAGGAATGTATGCAATGTTTGGTATATCAGCACTTTCGATTTTTTTTGTATTAGTTAATTTTTTATAGTCTTCAGGATGAACACCATTTGGTCCGAATGATTTAGAGAAAAACATATTTATCCTTGATAGATAGTATTTTTTTTTTAAATATATCAAAGTTCATCTTAAAGTGTCAATAGAATATTATAATAAAATAATATATAGGCTGAAGCTTTGTGTAAAAATACCTTATTTAATGAGTTTTTCTAAGAATACTTAATATTTATTTAAAAATTTACCTTTATCAATAAGTTTAATTTTTGTTTTATGAACAGTTCTGTTATTGATATAGGTTACATTAATAACATCACCGATTTTTGCATCTTTTAGTGCATTTACCAGAGAAGAATAATCAGTAATTTGAATGTTATTAATTTGAGTAAGTACTTCACCGCCAATGTAAATAATTTTATCTCCATAAACAGCTCTTCTGCTACCACCACGAAGTCCTGATTTATATGCTTCACCATTTTGTGCTACTTGCATGACCATGAGCCCCTGATCAATACCTAGTTCGAGTGCCCTTGAAATTCGGGATGTTACCGGTAAAAAAGTAGCATCTATCCAGCCTCTTTTTACATAACCATATTGTATTAATTCAGGAACTACTTCTTTTACCCTGTCAATCGGGATAGCAAAACCAATACCGACACTTCCTCTTGATGGTGAAACAATCATAGTGTTAATGCCGATTATTCTTCCTGACGAATCTAAAAGCGGACCACCTGAATTTCCCGGATTAATTGATGCATCTGTTTGGATTGCTCCGTCAATAACATTTCCTGATTCTGTTTTTATACTTCTTCCAAGGGCTGATATAATACCTGAGGTAAGTGTTCTGTCATATCCAAAAGGATTCCCGATTGCAAAGACTTTCTGACCGATTTTTAATGATGTTGAAGTTCCTATTGTTATAGGCTGCAAATCTTTAGGAGGGGATATGAGTTTAATTACTGCTAAATCATTTTCAGGATCAGTTCCGATAATTTGTGCTTCATGAGTATCTCCATCACCGGATAATGTAACAAGTAATTTATCGGCATTTCCTACCACATGATAATTTGTAACAATATAACCCTTTGAATCAAGGATAACTCCCGAGCCCTGACCTTCACTTGTTTGAGGGACAACATCAAAAAAATAATTAATATACTCGGTTTTATAACTTGTAATATAAACAACTGCATGACTTGTTTTCTCGTACAATGCAATAGTCTTTTTTTCTTCTTCTTCTAATTCTGATTCATCAGAAACTAAAGCCGTATGTGATGAGTCAGTGTTGTTTTTGATATATATCTGTTTTGGTTTGTCTTGATATTGAATGTAAGAAAATATCATAACACCGGAAATCACAAGGCACAGTAGTAAAACGTTTTTATATAATTTCATACAAACTCCAACAATGTAGTAGTTTTTTTGTAAATAATAAAAAATTATGTATTATAAGGATAATTTATCTTTTCTTTATGGTCAATAGATGTTAAAATATATTTACATTTCTAAGATGAGGTGGCAATATGAATGGTATAAAAACAGACTTGCATGATGTAAAAAAAAGACTGGAAGCAGTAACAGAACGGTTAACTTTAATTAAGGTAGATTCTCCACTAACTGATCATATTAATAGATATCCGTTACCTTCAAAAAGTAATGTTATTGCAATTTTAAATGATATATTTGAGGTTATATTTCCGGGGTATTATTCTGAAAAAGAAATTACTGATTTGAATATTAAAGGTCATATATCCAATAAAATTAATTGTATTTATGAGAAAATTGTAGAGGAAATAAAAAAAAGCTTTATGCAGGAACATGTTCATGACAGCAGTGTTTGTGAGATATGCAGTGTCAGTGAACAAAAAGCTGTTGTGTCATCGCTTAAACTTCTTGAATATATTGAAACGCTGCAGGATCTGGTTGCAAAAGATGTGAAAGCAGCATTTGATGGAGATCCGGCTGCACGAAACTTTTCAGAAATAATTTTTAGTTATCCTTGCATATTAACTATTACAATACATAGAATCGCCCATTTTCTTTATAAAACAGGAGTACCATTTATACCGAGAATTATGTCTGAATATGCTCATAGTTTAACCGGTATCGATATTCATCCTGGTGCTACAATTGGTGAATACTTTTTTATTGATCATGGAACCGGGGTTGTAATAGGTGAGACCTGTGAGATAGGTGATAATGTTAAGTTATATCAGGGTGTTACTTTAGGTGCGTTAAGTTTTCCGAAAGATGATGGCGGTAAGGTAATAAAAGGTTTAAAAAGACATCCGAAAATTGAAGATAATGTTACTATTTATGCCGGTGCTACAATTCTTGGCGGTGAAACGGTAATAGGAAAGAATTCAATTATAGGCGGTAATGTCTGGATTACCAATTCAGTAGCTGAAGATTCAAGAGTTATTATTGATGTCAGCAGTTCTAATGTAACATTTACAAAGAAGAAAACATAAAACAAAGTTGCAGTTTTTACGCAGTCTCTCAAGGTATAGATATACTATTCCGATTAATAAAACTATGAGATATATACATATATTTACGTTGCTTCTTATAATTATATTTTCTATTCATTCAGAAATAAGTTTTGAACCAATGTCTCTTGATAAGGATAATAATTTTATATTTAAATCAAAAGAGAAGTTAGGTGATAAACCGTATGCGAATACTTTTTTTAAAGGTAAATTTTATAATAACACCAAAGAATTTAAACCATTAACTTATTATCCTGAGAAAGTTGTTTATGACAGGAATAATACATTATTATACATTCAAAACAGGATCGGGGTTTATAATTTTGATTATATGAATAATTCTATTACTGAAATTAAAAAAATCCCCGGTTTTTCCAGTGGAAATGAGTATTCTGTATATGATTTATCTATAGTCAGCATTTCACCGGACGGTAATTATATTGTTTATAAAAAACCGGTTTCCCCTATGCGGTCAGATATCTTTTTGTATAATTTGAAAAATGAAAAAAATGAAAGAGTTGTTATTAATGCTGACCGGTCACCGGGTGAAACTACAGCATTATGGGCTCCTGATTCAAATAGTTTTATTTATCAGAAATCAGGTAAAATTTATTACTTTTCATTAAAAGATTATTTTTCCGGAAAAAGCCTTTCTGAAGATTGGAGATTTATAGGTGAATGTTCATTAAAAAAGACATCATGGACTGAAGATGGTACGTTAATCTGGGTTGAAAAAAATATAGTATACCAGTCATACCCTGAACAATTTTATTACCGTTCAATTTATAAACATTATTTAAGACAGGGCACTGTTTTGTGTAAAATTCCTTTTGATTTTGATCCGGCCTCTGATACTCTGCAATACAATAAGCATACCGGCAGGTTGTTTGTTGTCAAACAGGGTATTTCGATTTCATATTATTCTATAGATGGTTTATTAACTGCCAATCCTTATTTACAGCTTAATGATACTATGCGTTTTGAAAAAGTTTTAATCAATTCAAATGGTGATGGTGCATTTACTGTAAAGGTTTTAAAAAATGGGCAAATTGAAAAACAACTTATTTTAATAACCCGGAATGCCAATACATACCAGTTCACTATTTTCAAAGATATAGATACAGGATCTATTTCAAATATAAATTTTTCTCATGATATGAATTCAATTTTTGTCAGTACCGATAAAGGTGTATTTTCAATTTTACTTTCAGAAAAGAAAGTAGAATGGAATATTGATTTACCCGACGCTCTTGAGGTTGTAGAAACTGAAACCGGAGAATATATATTCTTTTGTAAAGATTTTATCTGGAAGGGAAGAGACTCTGATAGAAAACCATTGTTTTTAAGCAGTGGGGATTTTGCCGGGTTTTACAAGGGACAATCTGTTATTTATGCTAAAGGGAAATTCTTTACAATTGATGATGATACAAGTAGAATTAACGAGATTTCTTTAGCAGCGTCAGATTTATATACCGTAACTACAAATGGAATGTTTCGTTTATTATCACGGGAAGTTAAAAAAGGGTTTTATACTGATAGTTTAATAATAAAAGAGATTTATACCGGTAAACAATATGATATTACTTCATTTCCACAATTATATTATTCATTATATCAACCTGAGATTTCGGGGGAATTTAGTTTTTTAGATACTCCTGTAAGTGATAAAAGTGAAATTGCTCTTTTATTTGATGGAGTCAAAACGAGTGAAGGTGTATTTGATATTTTAAGCGTTATTGAAAAATATAACATAAAAGCTAACTTTTTTTTAAATGGCAATTTTATGGAAATTAATCCAATTATCACTACAGAAATATCAAAATTCAATTTAGAAGTAGGTAATGCGTTTCAATATCATGTTAATTTACTTGAAAATAAATTTATGATAGATAGAAATTTTATACGACAGGGGTTGTCTGCAAATGAAGAGTCATATTTTAAATTATCAGGTAAAAATTTTTCACCTTATTGGCACGCACCATATTTTGTTTATTCAGAGTCTATAATAAAATATGGTTTAGAAAGCGGATATCGTTTTGTGAGTTATAATCTTGATAGTCTTGACTGGGTGAGTAAAAGTGACCGGCAGTTAAGTGCGAGTTATTTCATGAATAATGAACAACTGATTGAACGAATTCTAAAACGGCTTAAGCCGAATCAGGTTATATCCCTTTCTACAGGAAAAAATGACATAGTAAGAGAGCAATGGTTATTTTATGATATTGAAACACTTATAACAGAAATGATCAGATCAGGTTATTCATTTACCTTTGTGAGTACTGTTATTGATAAGTACCGGGTGAAATAGTAAAAAACCGAGCCTCTTGCAAAAATACTTTTTTATCTCAACTATTTGCAAAAGTCCCCATCTATTAGTGTCTTATTTTTATTGAAATAATTCTGCCTAAATATTTTTTACCATTTTCAAACATTGGATCAGATATGTTTATTTTGATAATGCAATCACCTGAATCGACAGATTTGAGTAAAAAATATTTTTGATTTGATATTCTAATATCATTCGGGTATAGTATCAGGTTTGAATTACTTAATTCAAGTTCGTATTCAATTGAATTATCGCATTCTTCTTTTCTGTTATTTGTCGGGATAAGAAAATATTTGTTAATATTTACATAAAATGTATCATCATTAAAAATAATTGACTTTTCAAAATTCAATACTGTTTCAAAAACTGTTACTATACCGGCGTTATTTTCAAAAAAAATTTCTAAATAATTATTATTTTCATAATGATTAATAAGAAAATTAACTGATTCAATGCGACCGTTTTCTGTATTGGCTACTTTGTTGAAATTATTAATGCTTTTTGAATTCAAAAAAATTGTTATATTCTGTATATCACTAGTGTTTTTCAATATTACATTTACTACTGAGGGTATAGTGTAATCATAAATAAGTTTTTTGTATAAAACAGTTTTTATATATTTATCATCCGCATTTATGTGCAGAAAGCTGAAAAACAAAACAATTAAAACATTATATTTAATCATAGAATATAAAATATCTTATTTTTGTTAAAAATTCAATTTATTTTATTAGAAGGTCAATAAAAATGTGTTATTATTAGTATTAAAAATCTAAAAATGTATTTAAGAGGTTAACTATGAAGAATATGGTATTAATTGTAACTTTTATAACCATTATTATTGGTTGTGTTACTAATGATTCATCTGATGATGGTTCAAAAACAAATTCAGATGTAGTTCAAGCTATCGGTCGGGGATATGATGTTTTTGGTAATTATGCTGATCCGGAATATCTCAAGGGAAGTATTTTAGATTATCAGGCATTAATTGATAATTCGCAAATTGAGAAAATTATGTTGGAAAAAGGTGATTTTACATCATCTTCCGGGAAAACATTTTCGGAGTATTCAAATAGTTTAAATATTAAAACAAATATTTCAGGTAATTATAAATTTTATTCAGGCAGTATGAAAACTAATTTTACGACTGACAGATTTAACTCATCACAATATCAGTTTGCTACTGTTCATAGTGATATTAAAAAATATTCACTTACGATAAAAAATGAAGACAAAGTTAATTATTCAAATTTAAAAAAATATCTTACACAAACATTTAAAGAAAGAATTAATGATTCGACTGATGATTGTTATGAAATATTTAATACGTATGGTACTCATGTTTTAACCGGCATTATTATGGGAGCACGACTGGATTATAGTTTGTCTGCACAAACAACCGCATCAACAGGGAGTGAAACAATTGAAAACTATGCAAAGGCTTCGTATAAATCATTATTTTCATCGGCTTCATTAAGTGTTGATGTAAAAACATCATCATACTGGTCTGAAAGATTTGAGTCGACGGAAGTCAGAACATTTGTAATAGGCGGGAAAAGTGAATATGGTCAGCATATTAATAATGATGGTGATTATACAAAATGGATTGACAGTATAAATGATAATACTGTTTTTTCAAATATTACTGCAGACGGAATAGTGCCTGTTTGGGAATTAACTGATAATACTGTGAAGAAAGAACTTTTAAAAAAAGCATTTGAAAGATGGGCAACTGAAAGAGAATTAAATTTCACTCCTGAAGCGATAGCAAAAACCTGTATCGTTGATATTCTGGTTCGGGATAGTGGAGCTAATGATTATATAGATTATAATGGTGGTAAGTATTATAGAATCAATCAGGATTTAAATGAAGGTGCCGGCGGGGATGATATTTATATCTATGTGAGATATGGAAAAGATGACGGGAGTGATGGGTATATTCCAATAACTCATATTGGAGTTGTTCATGATGCTGATGAAAATGATGCAATTTATGACAATCCTGATCATTACACAAGAATTAATTTTGATTTAAACCGCGATGCCGGTGGAGATTACATGTATCTTTGTTATTATAGAAGTACTATTTATAAACCGATTAGAAATTTGTATGTTTATAATCACAGTGATAATACAAGAGAATTTACATCAATTTATAAGAAACCGGATTTGTCCTATTATCAGGTTAAGCGTCTTAATGATAAAAACTGGACTTCCGAGTATCCTGATTTAAACAGGAAAGCCGGTGGAGATTACATTTATTTATTTTATTCTGATAATATGGTTGATTAATAAAAATATTGTAGAGCCTCTGTATAGGAAATGTATTTTTTCATTTTTACTGCATTTATTTATACTTTCTGTTTGAGATTTTTTGCTAAATGTTATATATTGCATATCGTAACAGGTTTTTAGGTTACTTGTTACGAATTTATCGATTATGAATGAAAGGAGTTATAATGGCTACTAAAGGAAAAATGGCTACTATTGACGGAAATACTTCCGCCGCTCATGTCGCTTATGCATTTAATGAAGTCGCTGCGATTTATCCTATTACACCGTCTTCAAATATGGCCGAGTATTGTGATGCCTGGGCAGCACACGGTAGAAAAAATCTTTTCGGTGAGACTCTTGATCTTGTTGAAATGGAATCTGAAGCAGGTGCTGCCGGTACTGTTCACGGTGCATTATCAGCAGGTGCTCTAACTACTACTTTTACAGCTTCTCAAGGTCTTTTATTAATGATTCCTAATATGTTTAAAATAGCGGGTGAGTTATTACCTACAGTTTTTCATGTTTCTGCACGATCTTTGGCTGCACAGTCACTTTCTATTTTTGGTGATCACCAGGATGTTATGGCTGTTAGAAATACAGGTTATGCAATGGTTGCTGCAAATTCTGTACAGGAAGTTCAGGATTTAGCATTAGTTTCACATTTAGCTACTTTAGAAGCAAATATACCGTTTGTTAATTTCTTTGATGGTTTTAGAACGTCACATGAAATTCAAAAGGTTGAAATGATAGATTATGAAGTTATGAGAGAACTTCTTGATATGAAATTTGTTGAAGCATTTAGAAAAAGAGCAATAAATCCTGAACATCCGACAGTAAAGGTTGCTGCTCAAAATCCTGATGTTTACTTTCAGGGAAGAGAAACAACAAATAATGATTATGCTGCATTACCTGCTCTTGTCCAGAAATATATGGATAAAGTTGGTGCTAAAATTGGAAGAGAGTATAAGTTATATGAGTATTACGGTGCAAAGGATGCTGATAAAGTTATTATTTCAATGGGTTCAAGTTGTGACACTATTGAAGAATCAATCAACTTTTTAAATGCCAAGAAAGGTATGAAACTTGGTTTGTTAAAAGTAAGACTCTATAGACCTTTTGATATTAATCTTTTTGTTGATGCTATTCCTGCTACAGCAAAGAAAATTGCTGTTCTTGATAGAACAAAAGAACCGGGAGCTTATGGAGAGCCTTTATTTCTTGATGTTGTTGCTGCATTCCAGGCTAAGGGAAAACATGATGTTAAAATTATCGGTGGTCGATACGGTTTATCATCTAAAGAATTTACTCCTTCAATGGTGTTAGCTGTTTATAAACATTTGGATGGTAAATGTACTCATAATTTTACCGTTGGTATAATTGATGATGTATCAAATCTTTCTTTAAATATCGATGAAGAAATTGTTACAGAACCTGATGGTGTAACACGATGTATTTTCTGGGGCTTAGGTTCAGATGGTACAGTAGGTGCTAATAAAAACTCAATTAAAATTATCGGTGATAATACTGATATGTATGCACAAGGTTATTTCTCTTATGATTCAAAAAAATCCGGCGGTATTACTATATCACATTTACGATTTGGAAAATCAAAGATTCAGTCTCCATACTTAATTACTTCAGCTGATTTCATTGCATGTCATAATCCTTCTTATGTTGGTCGATATGATATGTTAAAAGAAATGAAGCCAAATGGTAAATTTCTTTTGAATACATCAGTTTCTACTGATAAAGTTTTTGAAAGTTTCACAAAAGAAATGCAGGAAACAATTATAAATAAAAAAGTTAAAGTGTATGCTATTGATGCATTAAAAATTGCTGAAGGTGCCGGAATGGGTACACGAATCAATACAGTAATGCAGGCTGCTTTCTTTAAATTATCAGGTATTTTACCTGAGGCGGAAGCAATTGAATTGATGAAAAAAGCTGCTAAAAAATCATACGAAAAGAAAGGTATGGAAATTGTTGAGATGAACTGGAAGTGTATTGATAACGCTGCCAGTGGTTTATCAGAAATAAAAGTACCTGCTTCAATTTCAGAAGTTAAAAATGCTTTTGTTTCACCTAAACTTATACCTGATAATTCATCTGATTTTGATAAAAATATTATTGAAAGACTTATGTATTTAAAAGGTGATGAATTACCTGTATCTCAAATGATTAAAGATGGTGTTGTTCCTACAGGAACTACAAAACTTGAAAAAAGAGGTATTTCTGCTGTTGTTCCTCATTGGATTAGCGAAAATTGTATTCAATGTAATCAATGTTCATTAGTTTGTCCTCATGCTGCAGTTAGAGCTAAACAAATCAGACCTGAAGAACTAAAAAATAAACCTGCTTCTTTTAATACATTAAAATCAACAACAAAAGATACCGGTTTAGAATATAAAATTCAGGTATATATTGAAGATTGTACAGGATGTGGAAACTGTGTTAACGTTTGTCCTTCAAAAACAAAAGCACTTGAATTCAGATCAATATTTGATGAAAGAAACGATGGTCAGAATGAAAATGTAGCTTTCTTTGAAAAAATTGCAGATAATGTTATTGATGGAACAACACTTGCACAATTTAAAGGTACTCAGTTTAAAAAACCTTTATTTGAATTCTCTGGTGCTTGTGCCGGTTGTGGAGAAACTCCTTATGTTAAACTTGTAACTCAGTTATTTGGTGAGCGAATGGTTGTTGCAAATGCAACAGGTTGTTCTTCAATTTATGGTGGAACTTTCCCTACAATTCCTTATACTGTTAATCGAAATGGTCATGGTCCTGCTTGGGCGAATTCACTATTTGAAGATAATGCAGAATATGGTATGGGCTTTAGAGTTGCGATTGATTCAAACAGAAAGCAACTTTTAACAAATATTAATAAAGCAATTGAATTAGGAACAACTCCTGAATTATCTGCTTCATTGAAAAAAAATATTGAATTGTGGAAAGATGTTACTGAAGTGGCTACGTCACAGTCAGAAACAACACAAAAACTTCTTCCTGCTGCAATTACAAAAGCATCCGGTGAATTGAAAGCCGTTTTAAGCAAGATTTTAGAACTTGCTAATTATATTGTTGATAAATCAGTGTGGTGTTTTGGTGGTGATGGTTGGGCGTATGATATTGGATATGGTGGTTTAGACCATGTATTAGCATCAGGTAAAAATGTAAATATTCTTGTTGTTGATACAGAAGTTTATTCAAATACCGGTGGTCAGGCTTCTAAATCAACTCCTATTGGTGCTATAGCACGATTTGCTGAAGCAGGTAAAAGAGTTGGTAAGAAGGACCTTGGTTTAATAACAATGAGTTATGGCTACATTTATGTTGCATCAATTTCACTTGGTGCAAATATGGCACAAACAGTTAAGGCTTTCCAGGAAGCTGAAGCGTATGATGGTCCGTCAATTATTTTAGCGTATGCTCCTTGTATTAATCATGGTTTAGCAAAAGGTATGGGACATACAATTGAAGAAGAGAAAAAAGCTGTAAAATGTGGTTATTTCCCTCTTTATCGATATAATCCGGCTCTTAAAGAACAAGGTAAAAATCCTTTTATTTATGAATCTCAAGATCCGAGTGAAGATATGATGGATTTCTTAATGAGTGAGACACGATATAAATCACTTAAAAAGGAATTCCCTGAAATTGCTGATGAATTATACAAAAAAGCAATTGAAGACAAAAAAGCAAGACACGAGTATTATAAAAAACTTGGTGCTATGCAATAGGTAAGTAGTAACAAATAAAAAGGAGTGACGTAATTGTCACTCCTTTTTATTTGTATATCAGATTTATAGAAACGCTTAAAACTAAAGTGTATTTTGGATTTCAGAAATTAGTGATAATAATTCTTCAGGTGTATAAGGTTTTGCAAGAAAAAATATTTCTTTATGTTCTGAAGCATTTTTAAGTAAACCTGAGTTAGTACCAAAACCCGATGAAACGATAACTTTCATATTCGGGTACAGTTGTTTTATTTGTTCTAAAGTTTGTGCTCCATTCATTTGAGGCATAATCCAATCTAAAATAACTAAGTTAAATATATTTTTTTCCAAATGAGATAATGCTTCTATACCATTTTGTGCTGTTGTTACGGTATGAGAAAAATCTTTTAAAAGATTGCTTGTATTTTTTCTGATTATTTCTTCATCATCGACAAGTAGTATTTTCCATTGAGTCATATTTGAAATAATACTTTTCATAATCTTTTTATTATTTGGTTGTGATTCTGAAAGAGGAAGAAATAAAGAGAATTTTGTACCTATGTCAATTTCTGAATATAATTTTATTATTCCTTTATGTCTTTTTACAGTTCCATATACAGATGATAAGCCAAGCCCTGTACCTTTTCCTTGTTCTTTTGTCGTAAAAAACGGGTCAAATACTTTGTTATAGAGGTGTTTTGGAATCCCGCTCCCTGTGTCTGTGACATCGAGTTGAACATAATAACCATCGCTTATATTATCCTCAGGAAAAGTGTTTGATGAGAGAAAAACTTTTTTAGCGGAATATGTTATACTCCCGCCATTTTTTTCCATTGCATCCCGGGAATTAATTCCTAAATTGAGCAAAGCATTAACAAGCTGAGCATTTTCACCTTTAATTATGAGGGGGACTTTACTGTCTATACTAGTGTTTATTGTTATAGTATTTTTTATTGATCTTTTTAATAATGCAACGGTATCGTTTATTGCTATTTCAATATCAAAAAGTTCAGTGGGACCTGACTCAACTCGAGAAAAATTAAGTAATTTTTTTACAAGAGATGATGCCTTATTCCCGGCATTTAAAATAATATCAATATATTCCTGGTTTTTATTTAGATTTTCTTCATCAAGAGAAAATTTAAGCATTTCAGTTGATCCGATAATTCCGGTTAAAAAATTATTAAAATCATGTGCAACACCGCCTGCTAATTTACCGATCGATTCCATTTTTTGTGACTGAATAAATTTCCCCTCAAGCTCACGATATTCTGTCATGTCAATTCCCGATATAAACCAATGGGAAATAGTACCTTGATCAAATCTGATTGGATTGAGAGTAAAATTGATTAAATGGGGATTTCCGTATTTATTTATCCACTTTATTTCATATCTTTTTTTATTATTTTCATTAAATAATGTAGTAAAATCGAGAGCTTTATTTTCAAATAAAAAAGTATCTATAAATGATTTATTGATAACATCATTCAGACTATACCCGGTTGCAGTTTCACATGCTTTGTTAATATCTGAAATAAGACCTTTTGAATCAGTAATTATGACAAAAGAGTCTGTAGTGTTAAATAAAGCAGCTCTAAATCTGTTTTGCATGTCTAATTCTTTATTTTTTATATCAATTGTTGCAATATATTTTTTAATAATTTTATGCATCTCACCAATACCCATTATTAACATGAAAATTGGGAGTATAAAACCGGATAGGGCATTATACCAAGCTGTTTTTGATTGAACATAAGATGTTAGAAATCTAATAATATGAAGACCATTTTTTGAAAATACATAGTTAGTATAAAAAATAAATAGAATAGTACTAACTGTTAATAATATAAAACCTGCTCGTTTTCCGATTACAAGAGCAGCAACGATACAACCGAATAACCCCATCCCGAAAAAAGCACTCCCGACTATGCCAAAACTGAAAAGTCCAAAATAGGAAGATGATATAGAAATGCCGATAAGAGTTATTGTACGAACTAAAAGAGAAAACCTGTTTCTCAATACAATAATAAAAGTCCCGATTAATAAAATGACAATATGATTAATAGTAACAGGCTGCCATCCTGTTTTAATTATTCGCATAATGTACATTGGCAACACAAGATACCCGGTAATTAATAAAGCTATTAAACAAATATTTATTAAACTGCTTCGTGCGGTATTAAACAATACTTTTTCTGAAACTGTAAATGAATTGTTATTTTCCATAATTTTACCCTATTTTTACATAATACATGATAGAAAAGTAAGAGTCAATTTTTTTTAGTTAAAATCTACCATTTATTTCTATTGACGAATTGTTTCCTTTTTATTACTCTAATGTTTGGAGTTATAGTGAATGAAAAAAATATTGAAAGTTGTATTTGTTGGTTGTTTATTATTATTACTTTTATTAACCATATCTTTTGTTTATTATTTAGGAACAAGGGAAAAACCGGAAACATTTTTATCTGATGACTTTAATGTATTAGTACATGTTAAATCTATTAAGAAATTATATAATAATCTGATTGATCTTAAAGTAACTGACTATATATTAAGTGAAACTCCATATTTTGAATTATATAAATATGTACTTGATTTTAGAAATCTTGAAGTTTCCAGAAATAAGTTATTACTTAACTTTTTAGAATTACCTGTTTATTGTAGATTGGATACATCAAATAATGTATTTTTAATTGCTGATTTAAAATATGCTTCTATTATATTAAGATTTATTCGTCTGGATTTTTTTTTAAAGAAATATAATGTAACGTTGCTGTCAAAAAATTCTTATCAAATTGTTATAAATAATGCATTTTTCTATCTGACATTAAAAAATAATTTATTATTTTTCAGTAATACGAAAGAGAATATAATAATTGATTCAGATAAGTCAATTCGTGATAATGAAGAATTCTTAAAACTTTCTAAAGCCCGAACATCATCTACATTACTTGATGTTTATTTTCGCAGTGATTTTATAGTTAAAAATGCCAGGGGTTTGGGAAGCGGGATTGATAATGTTTTGTCAAGAATTACATTGGGTCGTTATGTGATGCTTAATTTGTTTTTATCGAATGAAGATCTATTAGTTACTCTTCATTCACAGGTTAAATCTGATGATGAAATTATTAATACGATAATCAATAAGAAAGATAAATCTATTGATGTTCTGCATTATTTGCCGGATGATACTAATTTTCTTTTTAAATCGGATATTGGTGATTTAAAAAGTGCATATAATTTTTTTATTTCAACTCTTACAATTGATAAAAAGCGTAAATTAGCAGCTTTAGAAAAAGGAATTGAATTATTGTTAAATATGACAATTGATGAACTACTATTTTCATGGCCCGGTTCAGAATTAGGTATTATTAATTCTGACAATTCAATAAATCCAATATATTTTTTAGAAATTAATAATAACAAATCGTTTAAAAAAGTACTTAATAATCTTGATCGAAATGGTATTTTACAGCAAAGTGCTGATATAGTATTTGACGGGGTGAGACTTAGTAAATTCGAATTTCCCGGTGCTATGAAATCATTTATTAATATGATTGTAAAAAATATTGAAATGCCTTATTTTATACAAATTGATAATTATATTTTTTTGTCACAAGATCCCCAATCGTTATCAGGTATGGTAAATAAATATACGGGCAGCAATACTTTACCATTTGATAATCAATTCAAGGTCGCTTTAAAATCAATCGGTATTAAAACAGATTCATTAGTCTATTATAATACGAAGTCAACAAGGTTTTCATTATTTAATAAATCAGAATTTATCGATAAAATAATCAATTTATATCAATGTGGTATCATTGCAGTTTCAACCGGCAATGATACAATAACAGTATCTTTATCTGCAACAGGTACTGATCGTTTAAATGTAAGGACATTTCCGGGTTTTCCTGTTTATAGTGATGACGCAATCACCGGTAATGTCATTTTTGGTTCAGTATCCGGTAAAAAAGTACCTGAAATAGTATACTTGACAGAGGCCGGTAGTATTCAGGTGAAGAATATTACCTTTAAAGATGTTAATGGTTTTCCACTACCATTAGGTAACGATTCCAGAACTATTACATTTGATGAGCTTAATAAATCTTTAACTGTTTTTTCAACTAGAGGAATAGTCAATAAAATATCAAAAGAAGCTACGACGATTCATCCTTTTCCACTTATAATTAATTATAAAGGGGGATGGGTATCTGATACTGTTAATAGTAAAAACTATTATTTTTCTCCACGGGATGCAGATATTCAAAGTATTGATAGTAAAGGAGTAATTTCAAGATTAGATTATATATTTTCTGCACCTGTATTATCACAACCATCTTTTTCAGGTATCTTGATTGCACTTGCAGATCGTTCAATTTCAGGTCAATTATTTTTGTTTAATACTTCGGGAATACTACAGGAAGGTTTTCCTTATCAGGCCGGCTCTATGATTAAATCTTCCCCGGTCTTCGTTGATAGTACTGTCGTTTTTGTAACTCAGGATGGTTTTGTGCATTGTGTTAATGATAAAGGTCAGTCACTAAAAGGATGGCCAATAAAACTTGATGGAAAATATAATTCAACTCCTCTTGTAATCACAGTGAAAAATAACAAATTATTAGTTATTTTAAATAATGAAGGAGTTATTTCCATATTAAATATAAATGGTAATGTAACTAAAAAAATGCAACTTAATGGAATACATGGTAATGATGCAAAATTATCTGCATTTGATATTGATTCAGATTCAAATGATGAAATATTTATTTATAATGCTGGTAATTATATAATTTGTTTAAATGCAGATTTATTACATTATTCAGGTTTTCCGGTCTCCGGTTATTCTAAACCCGATTTTATTGATATAGATAGAGACGGGAATTTTGAAATGATAACTTCTTCGATAGATAGTAATATATATATATATACAATTATGAGGTGATTATGATGAAAAAAATACATTTTTTCTGTTTAATGGCTTTTGTATTATTGTTTTTTTCATGCAAATCATTAGGTGATGTAGTAGCTCAGGGTATTGATGAGGAATCAGCATTAGAAATTAACAAAATAACTACTTTATTTTCAGAATATTCAGATACGCAGTCTAAAAAAATTATAAATGAAATAATTGATTTAAATAATTCCTTAAGAAAGAAAGCGAAAAATAATAGAATTTTTGAAGCAAAAGTTTTAGGTATTGACGGTGAAGTTGCTTATTATTCCAATAATGTATTGTTAGTTGATCGAATAATTAAGAAAATTGAGCAATTAAATGAACGGGAAGAATGGTTTTATTATTTAAGTGCATTACAATCTAATGATGTAATAAAAAAAATTACTATTCTTAATGATGGTATTTTAAAAGCTACACATAACTCCCGTTTGAAACTGTATTTAGCTGATTTATATTATACAACAGCGAAGTATAAAGATTCTATTATTATATATGATAAACTATTAGCTGATGGAATTATTTTACCTAAGTTAAGTTTGATTAAACGGGACATATCATTTTATTTAAGTACAACTGAAGGATTAAAAAATCAATCAACAGCTGCTATTTTATTCCACAATGAAATTGATGCAAATAATTTTATTACTATGGTAAGAAATGAAACCAAATTTTTTAATAATTTTACGTCATCTGCGTTGACTATGGATATAGTATTAAATGAATTGCATAAACTTGGATATATTTATACTGCAAATTCTATCACGGTGACTAAAAAATATATTTCATTTTTATTTAATCGTATTTTTAATAAACAATCAATTACTAATGAAAAAAGTGAATTTGTTGGAAAGAGTTCAATCGATGATGTAACTACTGAAAGTATTTTTTATAAACCAATATTATTTACTGTCGAATGGGATATAATTGAGCTTGAAGACGGGAAGAAATTTATGCCTGATAAAACTGTTTCAGCTTTTGATTGTTTTAAAATAATCAAAAATGCAGAAGAAAAATATAGTATGTTTGATAATTAGTGTTATAAAAAACCGGATTTCTCACGTGTTAATCACTTTGAAATCCGGTTTATATATAAATTGTCAATTAGAAATTATGGTTCAAGTCTGTTAATATCCCGTGGGAATAAACTTGCTTCTTTAACATTTGAAAGACCGCATATTAATGCAGTTAATCTTTCTAACCCAAGTCCCAGACCACCATGCGGAGGCATACCGTATCTGAATGATTGTAAATAACTGTCAAAAAGTTCAGTGTTTAAACCAAATGATTTCATCTTTTTAAGATAATCATCGTAGACATTGAGTCTTTGGCCACCTGTTGTAATTTCCATACCTCTGAAAAGCAGGTCAAATGATAATGTTTTACCTTCGTCATCCGGATCATCCATTGTATAAAATGGTCGTTTAACTGTAGGAAAATGAGTAACAAAAAGCAGTTCTGTATCCCAATTTTTCTTTGCATAACCACATATTAAACTTTCCTCTTCAGGAGCAAGATCTTTTTCTCCACGGTAATCTTTATTGAATTCTTTAAAAATAATATCATGAACATCATCAAATTTTATGGTTACAATTTTCTCAATATCCGGTACCGTTACACCTAGTAACTCAAGTTCGTTTGAGCATAACTCATTTAATTTTGAAAAAATATGTTTTAAAAGTTTAGTTTCAACTTGAATGAGATCGGTAAATCCATTTTCCAGTATCATTTCTAAATCAAGGGAGATATATTCATTTAAATGACGTGATGTGTCGTGTTTTTCAGCTCTAAATACCGGTGCTTCTTCAAAAACTCTTCCAAATGTACCAATCATAATCTGTTTATAAAATTGTGGAGATTGTGCAAGGTATGCGTTTGTTTCAAAATAATCTAATTTGAAAATGTTAGCTCCACCTTCGGCTCCAGTTTTAACTATTTTTGGTGAGCATATTCGAGTAAACCCGTTGGTTGTAAGAAAATTACCAAACTCATTAAAAATTGTTGATGATATTCTGAAAATTGCTCTTTGTCTCGGATGTCGTAGCGTTAATGGTCTTTTATCAAAATTGGTATTGAGATTTATATTCAATTCTTTTTTTGTTGTATCAACAGGCAATGGATTTTCTGATGGTGATGATAAGATTTCAACTGTTTTAACATGAATCTCTATATTTCGAGGAACAATTGAGATATCTTTAATTGTTGCTGATTTTACAATACCGGTTATTTTTATAGCAGCTTCAACTTTAATTGCTTCAGGTTCAATGTTTAGAGTATTTCTATCGAGTACACATTGAATATTATTATTAGGCGTTCTAATGATAATAAAACCACCCCAACCGGTAACTCTACTATTTTGAACCATTCCGGTTATTGTTATTTCAGAATCAATTTTCTCGTCAAAATTGATATATGATGAAATTGAATCAACTATTGTAAATTCCTGCATTTTTTTCTCCTATGAATAATTAGGAAAAAATATATATTATTATACATAAAAATGCAATAAATTATTATCAATCCTTCTTGCAAAAATACGTTAATTTTTATATTTAACATGGTACGCATACATAGTTATACTACAAATGGATAAAACAATGGATTCAACTGATCGATATATTTCTGTTTCGACATTTTCCGATATGATAAAGTTAAGTATGGAAAGACTTTTTCCCGGTACAATTTATTTAAAAGGTGAGATTTCAGGTTTTCGTCCATCTTCAACCGGTCACTGGTATCTAACAATTAAAGATGATGAAGCGGTTATTTCTGCTGTTATTTTTAAAGGAACTCACAGTTCAATTCTTGACGATTTTAATAAATCAGGAATTAAAAATATTAAAGATGGTCAGGAAGTTTTAGTAGAAGGTAAAATTAATCTATACAAAAAATCCGGTTCTTATAATATTATTATCAATAAAATGAAACCGCTTGGAATTGGTGAGTTATATTTTAAATTTGAAGAATTAAAGAAAGAACTATCTGAACTTGGTTTTTTTGATCAGGCTGTAAAAAAAAATATTCCTTCTCATCCGCGTGTTCTTGGTATAGTTACTTCGCCAACCGGAGCAGCTTTGCAGGATATGCTTAATGTATTGAAAAGAAGAGCTCCGGGTATTCAAGTGAAAATATTTCCGGTCGCTGTTCAAGGTGATAATGCAAAAAATGAAATTGTTAAGGCTATTAACTATGCTGATTTTAATTTTATTAATGATGGCAAAGATAAAGTTGATGTGTTAATTCTTGCCCGTGGTGGTGGATCAATTGAAGATTTATGGCCATTTAATGAAAAAATTGTTGCTTATGCTATTAATAAATGTAATATACCAATAATTTCAGGAATAGGGCATGAAATTGATTTTACCATTGCTGATTTTTGTAGTGATTTAAGAGCTCCGACTCCTTCTGCAGCAGCAGAACTCGTTTCAAAAAGCTCTGAAGAAATTAATTCAACTGTATCTTCTTTGCAATTAAGAATTCAGGCAGTAATGAAAAGTATGATCAGGAATGCCCGTATGCGATTTGATGCGGTTTCCTCCACTAAATTAAATAGAGCATTCAGACGGATTTATGAGAGTAAATTGCAGGATCATGCGTATTTAGATGAAAAAATCCGTAACATTTTTAAAAATAAAATTACTTCATATAGACATTCTCTTGAATTAGTTAATAAAAGATTAATCGCTTTGAATCCACTTAATATTCTTGAACGGGGGTATTCTGTTGTGTATAGAGTTGATGACGGGAAATTAATTAGTTCTGTAGGTTCAATAGATAATCATGATTTAATTAAAGTTGTTATGAAAGACGGTGATTTTAAGGCTCTTGTTGAAAATAAGGATTTTTAAAGAATATTTTGTTTACCAAATTAATTAAAAAAGGGGAACAGCATTTGCTATACCCCTTTTCGATTTAATAGGAAATTTATAAATTACCCTTTATTGATGAGTTCGGATCTCTGTTTTTTTCAATTTCAATCATTTTAAGTTTTTCTTTTTCTACTTCAAGATCTTTTTTTAAGATCATATTTTTTATATTATTATTTTCATAGGTAAAATAAATTGAATCATCTGCAGATAATCTGTTATTTCCAATGTCTGCAGCAAATGTTACATAAATACCGTTTATTATTATTTCATAATCATATCGGGTAAAAATCATATTTTCATCATTTTGTTTTAAAGTAACTTCATAGTTTTCACAGAAAAATGAAATTAAACTTTTAAATACCGATTTTGTATTAACCCATGACCTGTCTGCATATCGTTTTTTTAAATAAACTTCAACTTTTGCTAATTTTAAACCATCAATTGTATTATTTGAATTATAAAAAGTGAATATTACATCAGAAGGTATATTTAAAAAAGGAGAACCTGTAGATACATATCGTACTTGTGAAGAAGTTCTTAATTCTGTTAATTCATCTTTCCCGGCAACAGTTTGGTAAAATTTTAAAGTTGATAAACCGGCTTCTTTCGTTGAGATTGTTCGTTGAATGTCCTTTAGACCGGAGCCCCATTCAAGTTTTAGTACTTTAGGTATTTCTTTTCCTTGAGAAAAGAATGTAAATGTCAATAAAATGTACAAGGAAGTAACGATAATTTTTTTCATAGTAAATTCTCCTTAGAATAATTTGCAAGTTCCATTTCCGGCATTAAAACTATAGAAATCAGGTTTAATTCCTGAATCATTTGTATATTTGTTAGAAATTGTATTACACAATTGTTCCAATTTACCCGATTGGACAATATTTACTGTACATCCGCCAAACCCGGCTCCTGTCATTCTTGACGCAATAACTCCTTCAGTAGATCGAGCAATATCAACAAGTAAGTCAAGATGAAACCCGGTTACCTCATATTTTTCCCGTAATGAGTCACCGGATACGTTAATCTGCTTTGCAAGTCCCATTATATCATTATTTTTTAAATTTTCAACAGCCTTTTTTACTCTTTCATTTTCCTGAATAACATGATCTAATCTTTTTGTTAGTAATTCGTCATTTATACCATCTTTAACTGTATTATATCTGTCTAAACCAACATTACCCAGTTTTTTTTCGGTTATTCCCAGTTTCTTTAGCAATTCAAAACCTTTTTCACATTCTAATCTTCTTTCATTATACTTACTTTCTTCGAGTCTTCTTTTTTTATTGGTATTGATTACAAGTATTTCATATTCACCGGTTTCAAGCGGGGCATATTGAAATGATAAAGTATCACAGTTTAATTCTATTGCCTGACCTTTTTTTGCATTAGCACAAGCAAATTGATCCATAATACCACATTGCAGTCCAATAAACTGATTTTCTGCCTGCTGCCCTTTTAATGAAAGTTCAACCATTTTTTCAGATCCGGGTTGAGGTATGGTATAACCATTTTGATCTAAAAGACATATCATTGAAACCATTTCAAAAGATGCTGATGATGACAGACCGGCACTATCAGGAATATTGCCGGCAATAACAGCATCAAAACCTGAATTGATTGAATATGAATCATTCGATAAAACATACAATACTGCTTTAAAATAATCACTCCAATGAGATTTTTTTATCATTGATGATTCTGTTTCAATAGATATAATACCATCTTTAAAATTATCAGAATATATATTGATTTTCGATGAATTATTTTTTACTGCAAATATATACGTACCCTTATCTATACCAAAAGGAAGAACTAATCCACCGGTATAATCAGTATGTTCACCGATAAGATTTACTCTGCCCGGTGAAAAATAAAGATTACCTTTTGAATTATAATTAAATATGTCATTAAACAGTTTTATTATAGCTTCTTTCATTATTGTATAATAGTAAATCCTCAGGAAATATCAAAGTGTTATTTTAAAATTAATAAAATTTACTTATTTTGTAATTTATTTACATCAATTCCATAGGTATTTTCATCAATACATCGCTGTGCCTTACTTTTTGTTCCTTTATCTGAAGATTCAAGGGATTTTTTCATAAATTCCGGGTTAGCTGTAATAAAATCAGAACCATATTTATTAGGATCTATTGTAAAATCTACAATCATTTTGTATTGATTCTGACTGAGAATTCCTTCATTGAGAGCTGTGTCGAAAAATTCCCGTTCGATTTTTACCGATGAATAACACTCAATCCCTTGGCCGGTTAAAAATTCATACCCGCCCTGACAACGGTCAACAATACTTGCAGTATGTATAAGTTTCCCGTTTGCATTTTTAATTGCCGGAATCCAGGCTCTTTCGTAACTTGATGCCTCGGTGATTAAATCGGCGATATGTGATACTTTTTCATTATTAAGGTTTTTTATTTCGCCATCTTCATCATACAATTTTAAATCTTTAAAAATAAAAACATGTCGTTTACCGGTAAGTTTTGCAACGAGAATTGAGAAAAACCAATCCCTTCTTTCACCGCCTGTAATAATTGTTGCGTCATTAAAAAGACTTGATTTTTTTATCGATTCAACAAATTCTTCCATAACATCCTGATAAAGGGCATTTGAATTGTAAAAACCGGTCACTTCTTCGGTAATTTCTTTAATAAGTTTTTCAGGCGTAGACACTAAAGAATCAATCAATGATAATAATTGATCTGCATCATTTTTAGAACCATACAAAAAATGAGTATTAATGAAATACGGTCCGATTTTTCCAGACGTATACCAGAATGGACTCTCAGGATTTGCTACTTTAATAGCTTCTGTTTCAAATAGTTTTTTTGCAATAATATTCATGTTAACCTCTAATAAAAATTGATTTAATTTTTTGAAATGCTAATACGACAGGATTTTGACCAAACTTTTTATTGTATGATTTTACAGCATCTTTTATTTGAATATCCTCACCGTATTTCTTTTTAAGATCATCCCAATGCCTGATAATCCAAACATATAAGTCTGACTCAGTTCTTCCCGGAAATCTAGTAAGCAGATTTTCGGACTTGATTTCGTTTATAATCGGCATAAATAAGTTGTCATACCAGCTTAACATAGCTTCATTAAAAGTTATTTGCTTTCCGCTGTCAATTCCAAGGTAATATTGATGACCGTGAATATGAGATAGTATGTCATCAAATCGTCCGGGAAATGAAAAATGCAGATCACTGACATCCCGTAGTTCATCAAGTCGGGTAATTTCTAAAAATGCTTTATTTTCATGTTCTATGACAATTTGTAATAAATCTTCCCGTGTCATATCAGGTTGTATAACAATATCAGTTTTTATTTCAATGACTTCCGCATCAATAAATTCTCTTCTTTGTTCTTTGGATACCGAAACTCTATGATTACCGTCTCTTACAAAATAAACCCCGCCTAATTTATACAGCTTTATAGGTGGTAAGATTTTCTCCTGATAATGTGCTTCGTCAACCCGTTCCCATCGTTGTCGTAAGTTTCTTCTTTTAGGAAGAAATTCTTTATTAAAATCATTATAGCGTCCCTCACTACCGACAATTTCATTTATTTTCACGCATTGAAGTCCCCGGTACGCTTCATTTTTTACTTTAACATATTTCATAACTTCATGAAAAGAAAGTAAAGTGTTATTCTGACCTTTAATTCTTGATAAGATTCTGGAAAATAAAGCTTTTTGAAATGCCTTATCAAAATCTGTTCTAGTTACTTCTTTTATTGTCTCATTACTATACATTTTTCATCTCCAATTTATAACTTCCATTTCCTTCATTGAACTATTAAACAACTTCATCTGTCTTTGGCTCTTTGATTTTAATTTTATAAAAACCGGAACAATTAATTACTTTTGTATTATGGTATTGAATTTCTCTTATAGCATTTCGATCCAACAGATGGACATGTCCGTGTATAAAGAATTGTGGCTTAAATGTTTTGATAAACCAGTTAAATGCTTTTAACCCATTATGACACGGGTCTGGTAAATCGCCAATTTTAAAAGGTGGTGAATGAGCTACGAAAATATCAATATATTTACCATAAATAAGTTTGTTAATACATAATCGTGGAATTAAAGCTAATAATTTGAAAAAGACTTCCCACTGTCTATATTGAAACGGACCACCGTTATACCATACTGAACCTTCAAAACCTGATATGATAACACCATTGATGGTATGCATTTTTAAATGGCAGTTTTTAAAACAAGATGGTATGTTTACTCTTGCTTTCTCACCAATACTCATCGTATAGTTTTTCGGATTAATATGATTACCAACAACAAACAAAAGTGGTTTATTCAATTCACTCATTACAAAATCCATGTAATTCACTGAAATATCACCGCAACTTATAATTAAGTCAATATCACTCATACGATATTTTAATTTTTCCGAATAAATAAGCGGGTCTATCCAATCTGAGATCGCAAGAATATTCATAATTCCTCATTCTGTTGATAATTGTCTGGCTAATCTGTCATATTTATATTTTTTCATACACTCTTCACTGCAAACAAAATTTTCTTCGTTGTCATTGCCTTGTTTAATAAAGAAATTTCCGCACACACTGCATCTGATAAATTCTTTATAACATTCTGCACTGCAATATTGAATTGAACTGTTTTCTTCGAGGACTTCAAAATATTGTCCGCAGCCGGCACATCTTTTATAAAACAATTTTTTATCCTTTACAATATATTCTAAAAAGCCTTTATAGAGGCTTTATTTTTTCAGGTTGTATTAAAAATGTTCCTCTATCACCGCATTTTATTTTTTTTGCTGAATAGTCAAAAATCCGTTTGAAAAATGGATGTATCATCCCTGATGTAAAACCACTTCCAAATCGTGTATAACCGGTTACCTTCAGATTGTATCTTTTTAAAAGCATAATCAGTCCTTTTTTTGAAGGAATTTGAATATGTTCATCAGGCATGAAAAAACGCCATTTTGCACCAAAAAAGTTTTGAACAAAACCTGATAGTGGAACTTCGATTATAATAGAAGAATCCGGTTTAGTGATTCGTATACTATTTTCCATGAGTGATTGAATATCGGGAATATGTTCAAGAACATTAAAAAGAAATAAAGTATCACAAGAAGATGTTTTAATGTCATCTAAAGATCCGTTAATGAGTGTGACGCCGTTTAAATCAATGGAATTTAAAAGCTCATCAGATATGTCAATACCAATCGTTTCTTTGCTATTCATTTCAACCAGATAGCGAAGAAAATGCCCATTTGCACAACCTAATTCGATATTGGTTTTATTTGGGATTGTTTTACTATCAAATCCGATTTCTTTCAATGTCATATTTCTTTCATTTTTTAATGCATTATACCCCTGTTGATTAAGATACCCGGGATTCATATTTTTTTTGATTTCTCTATAATTATTGTAGTATTCTTTAATTGTATTTTCATCCGGTAAAGGATATTGCATGATTGAACCGCATCGCTGACATGTATAATAGGTAACAGTTTTATTGTTTTCTGAAGATTGTACATGATAGCGTTTTTTATGTTTTGTTGAATTACAATAATTGCATTGAATCATAGATGATCCACTATTTTTTTTATATCGTCAGGGGTGTTTATTCTGAAGAAATCCAGAGACTCTTTATTCATATTGGTATATATTTTTTCATAGTCTTTATTATGATTTTCAATACAATTCGCAAAATAAACAAAATACACAATATCTTTATTTTCTTCATGTGATTTCTCGGGAGAGTGATGATTATCTATAACATCGATAAGTAAATCAGGAAAATTCCATTTTCGAGCCAGTAAACCACCGATTGTTCGATGATTAATCCCTTGTGCAATTTTTTCAATCAGACTTAATGATATTTCTTTGTCATGACATATTTTATTAATTGAAGTAATGAAGGTTTCATCAATTGCAATAGCGAGGATTTTTCCAAGATCGTGGAGCAAGGCAGCAATATAGAGGTTTTCAAGTAAATGTCTGTGTAATTTCTTTTTTGCCAGAGAGAATGCTATATTTGCGACATTATTACAATGAGTGAATATCCCCTGTAATTTTTCTGTTTTATATCTTTCTTTGAGTATTTTTTCACTGCCATACGAATAAATAATTGATTTTAAACCGGATAATCCTATTGTTTTTATTGCATCACTAATGGAAGAAACTTCTCTATACGTAAGATATAGTGGTGAATTTGAAAATTTAATAATTCTACCGGTTAATGCTGCATCTCTTATTACGACTTTTGAAAGTTCTTTGATATCAATGTTATCATTTAGAAGCATATTCTGAATTTGCATTATATGCTCGGGGAATTGTGGGATATCTTCTATCTCGCTCAGGATAGTGTCTTTAATGAATTCCTGATTTTCTGCAGTTGTCACTGATAATGGTATTTTAATAGTTGAGTGAGTTATTCTGTCGTCAGAAAATATAATTAGATTATTTTGATCAAGATTTAATTTTTTTAATATTAAAATTGAGATAATAAGTCCTAATCCGGCACCTTCAGGATTATTTGTTACTGTTATCATAGCATCTTCAATTGATTTGAATTCAGTGGCATTTTGAATTTTATCATTGATTACTTTTTTTTCTTCATTAGTAAGACATGAATTATTTTCTATTGTGATTTCAAGAATATCATCAATAATTGTATAGCCGGTTTTTATATAAAAACCTTGCTCAGGCAGACTTTCTGTAAATTTATCCGTTTCAGAGATCAACGCTTTTTTAAAATTAATCATACCTTTACTATAATCATCTTTATTGGTTATCGTAAGGTTATTTTCGATAAAATATAATCGTTTTAAATTGCCTTTTTTTGCATTATTTAATATCTCTCTGTATATGTAACTGATATAATCAAACACATTATCTTTGCCTATATTTATTAATAATTTCTTTAATAGAATATTAAGAAAATCTTCTTCTTCAACGGTGAGTTTACTGCATTCAATTTGAAAATTTAAATCTTTTAAAAAAACATCAATAAGTTGTTCATGTGATGATTTATCTATTGAAAATACATTTTTCATTATATACTCCGATTAAAGGCTTTTATCTATGATTTCCAATCCTTTCGATGAACCAATTATATCAGCACCGGCATGTAACAGATTTACACAATCTTCAAGAGTTGCAATGCCCCCTGACGCTTTAATTTTAATTTTATTTTCTGTTAATGATTTTAGAAATCGAATACCATTTTCATCAGCTCCACAGGTTCCAAATCCGGTTGAAGTTTTTACTACATCACAGCCGGTTTTTATTATCAGATTAACAATCAAACTGATTTGTTCTTCATTTAAATAACATGTTTCAATAATAATTCGTAATTCTTTGCCTGATGTTGCTTTTCGTATTGATGATAGTTCTTTTTCTATTAAAGGAATACTGGTCTTGTTAGTTGTACAATTTTTCAATAAAGAAATATTTAAAACAACATCAATAAAAGTTGCCCCGTCGTTGATCGCTTTTTCAGCTTCAAAGACTTTTGTTTCAACGCAATTGTACCCGAAAGGGAAGCCGATAACGGTTGCAATTTTATCTTTTGAACTGATTAGTTTCATCGCATCCCGAACAAAAACAGGAGGTATGCAAATAGAATTAAAGTCTTTTCCGGCACTTTGTTTAATGAAATTATAATAGACATTCGCTTCAATACCCGGTTTGAGAATAGTGTTATCTATTTTAGACGCTAATTCATTAATTGATATCATGAGCCAATATCCTTTCTATAGAAAGAACCTTCAAAGCTAACCTGAGTGGCAAGTTTATATGCTTTCTGAAGTGCTTCTTCTTTTGTTTTTGCTGTTGCAACGGCATTAAGCACACGGCCTCCGTTGGTAACAATTTCACCATGCATAAAAGCTGTTCCTGCATGAATATAGTCTTTCATAGACGTTTGAAATGAAATCTTTTTCCCTTTTTCATACTGTGCGGGGTAGCCTGCTGATGCGATAACAACAGATACTGCATATTCATTTTTCCATTGCACCTCATTGAATTGTAAATTACCTGTTGCAGATTGATAAAAAATCTCAAGTAGATCATTATCAATTAATGGCATAATACCCTGGGTTTCAGGATCACCAAATCTGCAATTAAATTCAACAACTTTTGGGCCCTCATTTGTTAACATAAGACCTACATATAAAACACCGCGATAATCAAAATTTTCATTTTGAAAGCCTTTAATTATTCCGGGCATTACATCACTTTCTATTTTTTCTTTAAGTTTTTGTGTTAGTGAATTATGAGGCGCATAACAACCCATTCCACCTGTATTATCACCCTGATCATTGTCATAGGCTCTTTTATAATCTTTTGCAGCAATAAGTTGAACAAATTTCTTACCGTCTGTAAGATAGAAAACGCTCATTTCTTCACCGGTCATAAACTCTTCAATAACAATTTTATTACCTGATTTCCCAAGTGTGTTGTCTATCATATAGTCTTGTAACGTATGTAATGCTTCTTTTTCATTTAACGCAATTTTGACACCTTTGCCGGCAGCAAGGCCGTCTGCTTTAATCACCGTTGGATACTTTTTCAATGATTTTATGAACGTAACTGCATCATCGTAATCTGTAAAAACATTAAAACCGGCAGTTGGAACATTATATTTTTTCATAAATTGTTTTGAAAAATCTTTACTGCCTTCAAGCATAGCTCCTTTTTTAGTCGGCCCGAATACTGGAATACCAAACTTTGCGGCTTCATCAGCTAAACCGGCAACAAGATATGTTTCAGGACCGGAAACAATTAAATCTATAGCGTTTTCCTTTGCCCAGAGTGCAATAGAGTCAATAGAATCATCACATTGAGCTTTTTCTGCTAAAGATTCAATACCGGGATTCCCGGGAAAACAAAAGAACTTTGTCAATTTTTGTGATTCTGCAATTTTTTGTGCAATTGCATGTTCTCTACCGCCACTGCCTATTAATAAAACTCTCATTATAACTCCAATTTTTTGATTTAAGAAGAATTTTCTTCAAGAAGCCCTTGTTTATTTATATATTGCCCGGAATGAGACTTGAACTCACAGGAACTTATCGTTCACTAGAATCTGAATCTAGCGTGTTTACCAATTTCACCACCCGGGCTTTTGAACCGATAACAATATGATTGTTAACTAAGAGTTTAACATTATTTATCCATCTTTTCAAATCAAATTTGATGAAATCCATATATCCTATTTTGATTTGAGAAAGTATCGGATTACTTTTTTCATCTGAGTAAAAAAGGAGTGATAATCTTTGCGGTATATTTTCATTTAATTTCCAGCAGGATAGATTTTGCCTATTCAAGAGTTTTGAATCAAATACATCAAAATTCCCGGGAAGTACAGATGTATAAAAATGTGATTCGGGATTAAAATTATTTGTTTTAAAGATGTAGAGTAGTTTTATAAAGTCTTCTGTAGTTAGATCTGTTTGAACAATTTTTCGTAAACTTGAAAATAATATTGTTGAAATAAAAACATTTCCATTTCCGGTTATTTTCCATAATTTATTAATCGATTTTTTTAAAAATACCTGATGCCGTTTACACCGGTCAATATCACCAAATTTGAAACTTCGATTTCTAATCCATTGAACGCCTAATTTTCCTTCAAGTTTTTTATCAATTGATACTCCGCCAATAATAGAAAGAAATGCCTCAAAACTTCTGAAATTATCAATTATTACTACTTTATAGATAGGACTGCCAATGAGTGTTTCACAACTTTTTTTTAAACCATCCAAACCATTCCAGTACATACTGTGACCGATTTTATCAAGATATTCTTTATTATTTGAACCGTATACTGTAATTAATGTATCTCGTGGTATAGAAATTGATAAAACTTTACCTTCCGGAGTTATTCGTATTATGATAATGACATCAGCTCTTGACTTTGAGACGTAAAAATCCTTTTTATCACTTCCGGTAACAAGTATATTTATTCCATTATCCCAATCACTATTTTTTAAATCACGTAAATCATCTTTATATTTCAAGTCATATGCATTATGTGCTTTTTCAGGATTATAATTAAGGTGACTATAGTCGTCAAAACTATTAAATGAATTATTAATTACTTGAATGTTGCCTTTTTTATTTTTGAGAGCTTCATTAACAGTAGAATTTATGTTGATAATATATCGTGTGTATTTCATTATGTTTATACAAAGTATGAAAGAAGCAAATGTGATAAGAGTCAATAAAAGAATTCTTTTTAAAATTGAATATAATTCATGTTTATCCATATAAATAATATCGGCATAATTTTTATTTTATAAAATAATTGAAATAATAGAGTTTGTGTGATAAAACTAATATATTGAGGCATTTGCAAAATTTAGATTGAAGTACGGTGTTTTTGCATGAGGCTTCATTTGGAGGATTTCTGTGTTAAATAAAAGATCTGACAATAGAAGAAAGCAGACTAGATTTTCTGTTGATGTTGATGGTTTTTATTATTATGGCGGTAAATGGGTTAAATGTAAAATTTATGATTTAAATCTTGATGGTGCAGGTCTTAGATTAAATCAGTTTTTTGTTAAAGATGATATTATAAAGTTAAAATTCGGAATTGATGATGAATTAAATTCAATTGATTCTGTTGTTGTGAATGTAAATGGTCCGCGAATCGGGGTTCACTTTGTCAATGTTGATGAATTTGATGTTGATTTTTTACGAAGAGTAATTAATAGTTTATCAAAAAGATTTAAAATATAAAAGTGCTAATTAACTGGTGTTTTTACATTTTTATATAATTAAATCCGCCGCATTTTTTACATGTTCCATCTTTGTTGATATTATAAAGTTTTGTCTGATAGCCACTTCGTTCTATAAGAAGTGTTTTGCAGTGAAAACACAATGTTTTAGTCATTGTATTTATATTCCCGGGATAGACAAAAGCAAGTTTCTCTTCGCACAGTCGTGATAGTTTTATAATTTCATCCGGATTCGTTGCTCTTATAGACATTTTCCATGACGGATGATATGAACTTATATGAAGTGGTATTAATGGTGAGAATGATTGAATAAATTCTGAAATTTGAATAATTTCTTCTTTACTATCATTTAAACCGGGTATTATCAGCGTGGTAATTTCTGTGTGGACTTTTTTTTCTATTGAAGTACTAATAAATTGTTTAACCGATTCTAACGATCCTTCAAGATATGTTGTATAAAAAGAGTTTTTGAAACTTTTTAAGTCTATATTTACTGCATCAATATAATTAAGCAGAAGTGATCCCGGCTCTTTATTTATAAATCCATTGGTGACTAAAATTGTTTTAATACCATTTGCTTTGCAAAGTTTTGCTGTTTCCAATACCCATTCAAAATATACAAGGGGTTCAGAGTAAGTGAATGCAATTGACGGATATTGATTCGCAATGAGTATATTGACTATTTCTTCAGGTGAATATCGTTTTGAATCATGAGGCGGTGTTGTCTGGCTGATTGTATAATTTTGACAGAACTGACATTTTAATGTACAGCCATAAAATCCTATGGAAAAAACTGAGCTTCCCGGCATAAAATGATAAAGTGGTTTTTTTTCGATCGGGTCAACAGACATTGCTGATATTATTCCGGAATACGGATTAATAATAGAATGGTCTACTTCCGAGAACTTTCTTATTCCGCACAATCCAACCGTTTTTTTTTGTGATAATTGGCACGAATTGGGGCATAGTAAACAAATGCTATAGTTATTTTTTATTTCGTATAATTTCAATGAATTTCTCCAGATGATTATTATAAATCGAATTACTCAATATCCCTGTTATTACTCCGGTAACTAAACCTATCGGCAATAGTATGATAGCAATCAATTGTATTGTTTGTATAGGAATAAATAATAATGCTGCGAGTAATTGTCCGATATTATGAGAAAAAGCTCCGATAATTGATATACTGATCAGGCTGATTTTTGTTCTGAACAATTTATAAAATGGAATGGTAAGCAGTAGAAATATACTGTTTCCTGCGAGTGAAACTACAAACGGAAATGAAAATATTGTACCACGTACAATACTTGAAATGAGTACTTTAAAAATTGTAATAAACAAAATATCTTTTGTACTGAATAATGTAATTCCAATACAAATCGGGATATTTGAAATCCCGAGTTTTATAAATGGAACGGGTGTTGGAATTAATGATTCTGATACTGATAAAAAAGCTGAAATTGCTGCAAAAAAAGGCACCAGATATTTATTTTCTTTTTCAATCACATTGCAACTCCATCAATTTGAATTGAATGTTTTTTTTGCTTTTTAATTATTTTAGCAGACACTCCATTGGGAAGGCAAATTACCGGTATTAATGAAGATGAAATAAACCCGGTGTGAGTGCATGTTTTATTCGGGCAGGCAGAGTCAATAAATTTAAATTTTCCTTTGGATATTTCAATTATTGTTTTTCCAAGATGTCCGGTTGCTTCAACCGTTTTATCATGGTCTAAGTAATATTTAAAATCACCATCGGGCGTATTTACAAGTAAATAATCATTTGAAGATTTATTTGAAATTAAGACAATTATAATAAGTATAGAAATTATTGAAAATAAAATGCAAATAACACCATCTGTAATGGTTAGTTTCATTGTATTCATTATTTGATAATACCCCGTTTTTTAAAGAGAAAGTCCATCTTAGCCGAACATCCCGGAGTTGTACCCAAAACTGACCTCCAAACTTCCGGACTTTCCATACAAAGATACATCGGCATATCAGGATTAATAGCGGTAAGAGATTCTTTTACTGCCTTATATAATGCAGTTCTGACAGGTCTGAAATATCTGTATTTTCCATCAGCTGTTAAAACAAAATCATCCGATAAAAGACCGCTTTCGGGATAATTATATTCGATCATACTTTTTAAGTCATTTGTGTATCGAAATGTTCCCATACTAATCCATGCAATGTCATTGTGTGAGATTCTTGAGAAAATTTTCTGAATTAACGAATTATATTCGTCCCGAAAGTTTGGTATATTTAAAATCGGGTCAAAATGAAGCGATATTTTGTATCCTTTCTCAACGAGTAATGAGGCTGCATTTATTCTCTCATCGATTGTGGCAGCATCAGATTCCAGTTTTACAGTAAGTGATTCGGGGTTCATGGAAAACCCGATAACAATATTTCCCGGGTTAGGCTCTTTTAGCAGATTATCAATATTATTTGTTTTTGTTTTAAACTCAAACATGAATTCTCTTCTATTCTTAAAGAATTGTATGAAATCAAGAGAAAAATCTGTTAAATGATCATAAACCAAGGAATCACCAAGTTCTCCGGTTCCAATTCTCAGTATTTCATTCTGATTTTTTACTGAGACTGTGCTTAATGTTTCTAATATATTTTCAATATCAACATTAATTATTGTAAAAGGCTGATTAAGATATCCTTGTAAAATGCAATATGCACAATTGACGGGGCATCCGATGTATTGATTAATCACATGGTAATTACAACAGATATGCCCATGAGTTCCGGGACATTTTCTTAATATTTCACCCCTGATTGAACTTAAGACAAGGTTTTTTGAGCGATCTGACGGATGATATACCTGGTGACTTGATTTAATTAATGTGTGTATATTATCAAATTGTGATATTTCCCCTGTATGTTGTAACCTTTCTAAAATAAGTTTAGTTTTAGGGTGTTCCATTAAATGGGATTCAATATAAATGTGGTTAAAACTGGTATTATTTTTCACAATCGCTATCCATAATTGAATTAAAGAGTGTTTCTACATTAAGGAAATCAGGTTCATTTTTCTTTGATGATAGATGGGTGTTTAGTGAACTAATTTTACTTTTTAAATCATCTATGTTGGAAAATGTTATGTTCATAGTATGATTTGTTTTTTCGAAATTTGCATCATATACGATTGTTGCATAATCAGGTAATTGAAGCTCTTTAATATATTTAGTAATTTCCAGCCTTGACCGGATTAATCGTTCATGTTTAAGCGAGTATAAATAGTTTGTTATATCTAAACCGGGTTTTATATCCAGTAATTTTTGATAAAACCATAGAGCGTTCTGATTATTGTTTCCGGATATTTCAAATGTAAGACGAATTCTAATGTTACTTTCTGAATATGTTGAGTTCCGGGTTAATAATGTTAAAAGTTCATCATAGTTATTTTTAAATGTATTGTGAAAATAAAAAGACTCGTTAATTCCAATTTTTTTTGATTTAATTAAGGAAATTAAAACAGTAGAAAAATTACTAAACTCATGATAGATATCCAGACCTTTTTTTGAACCGGGCCATGATAAAAGGGAAAATAACTTAAACAATTTTTTTTCATCGTTATTATAATGAAGAAAATCATCAATTATCAACTTTGCTGTATAAAAATCAATTTTGTTTTTATTAATAAAATTAGTTATAAAATATTCGTATTGTAAATATATATCCCCATCGGTTGCCATGATTACATCAGATTGAGAATCAGAAAGAATAATTATAGCATCATGTATTATAAATGCAAAACCGGTTGTGTTTATTAGTGGATGAAATATTTCTGACGTGTTATTATCATTGTCTTTAATTAATTCAAATAAAGATGAAAATATATGTTTTGAAGTTTTATTCACCATTGAAACTGTCATATGAACTCCGTTTTTTTGTATCATGAAAATACTTGATTTTACAATAAGGTTACTATATATTAAAATAAAAAAAGTGTCTATACCGGGTCACATGCAAACATATTCTTTTTATATCGAATTTTTACCTGAGGTAACATTAGTTGTATGTCTGAGCAACTGTATTCAACGACCATGGAGTAATGCAATTATATTCCGTATGGTGGCGGGAGCTGAAATAATTCAGGGTATTGGAGTGCCGAATTCCATAACTCATGATTTTTGTAAGAGCCTCTACCGGTATTTCTATAAAAAATATCTTGTCAAATTCATATTTTGGAATTATACTGTTAAGCGTTAAATATCTACAGTAAAAAATGGAGGTTCGTTTTGTCTGATATTGAGATTGTTATTAGAGAGGAGTTTTTTTCTCCTGAAAGGAAAAACAGCGTAGAATTAAATAGAGCTGTTTCGTTTATTGGTTCTCCCAGTAAACATCCGTATGAACAGGATAAGTTCATATTGATTAAGGATCCTGTTAGTGAACATACCGAATTTATTGAGTTTATAAAAGATGATGTTTTGTTTGTAGAAGATTTGCCTTCTTTATTAACTAATGATAATGAGTCAGTTTCAATGAAAAAAGTCTGGATTAAAGAAGGTTCAACCGGTCTTCGAATGGAACCTTTTATTGTTGCAAAAACAAAATCAAGAACATTTATGTCCATCAGAAAATAAATAATATTTGTCACTAATTGAGTTGTCTCAAACGGTGGTTTTAGAAAGGAAAAAAACGAAGCTTGAGGGTTATAGCTTCGTTTTTGTTGTTAGTCGAGGTTCTTGCAAAATTCATAAGTACATGATGAAAAAAGAGTACTTTTTTTATACATCCGCCGATACGCAATAAAATTGGGTTATGCAATATTTCGGGGTACCTAAAACTGTACCTGGTCGTGATGGATGCATTACTGCTCGGGCATGCGACCAGAGTAGTCTCATGCAAAATTCAAAATTTAAAGAGTATTTTTGCATGAGGCTTAGCCATGAAGATATTCCTTTAAGTATGGATATTCTGATCTTATTTTGCTAATAGCCTTAATTTCAATTTGTCTTACAGTTTCAGGACTTATCCCCATATCCTTAGCAATACTTTTTAAAGTGTTTTTTTCCTGTCCTTGGGATAAAAACCTTTGTTTTATTATAAATTTTTCTTTTTGTTTAAGTTTTTCGAGTACCTTATCTGTTTCAGTTATCATTTCGTTAGCATTAAAAACAATTTCCGGTGAAAATCTGAGATCTCCAATTCCGCTTGACAGTGATAAGCCGTCTTCATTTATTTCTGCATCAAGAGATGCTATTGATTCTCCCATGCTTAAAATACTTTTTATTTTTGTTTCAGAATAGTTCATTTCACTTGCCAATTCTTTAATTGATGGTGAACGATTGAGTTTTTGAAACAATTCTGAAGTCATTTTTTTTACAAGTCTAACACTTTCTTCTTTTCTATGTGGTAATCTTATTGCTCTTCTTTTATTACTAAGAGATCTGATAATTGATTGTTTAATCCACCATGATGCATATGTTGCAAAACGCACTTCTTTGGTATAATCAAATTTTTCGATTGCTCTCATTAAACCAATATTACCTTCCTGTATCAAGTCTTCAAGTTGCCATTCATTTGTGATATAAATTTTAGCTATTTTTATTACTAACCGTAAATTTGATCTAATCATTGTAGTAACTGCTGTTTTATCACCAGCCTCAATTTTTTTAGCTAAATCTATTTCTTCTTCTCTTGATAATAATTTGTCATTTTTTAAATCATCAAAGTAGTACTTGATAGTATCCATATCTTTTACTGCTTTCATTTTGAACTCCTTTCATACAGCATTATTAAGCATTTTCTATGCCAATGTGAAAAAATGAATTATAATACATTTTTAAGTAAATATTTTGTGTAAGCTGTATAATTAATCATACTTTTAGTTATTATTAATATAATATAAAAAATGCCGATAAATAAATTATGCAGATCGTTTCTATTGTAAATATTAATTTTATTCATTATACTATAAAACCTTATGCGGGTGAGGTTAATGTAGAAGTAGAGTTTAAAGTTGTAATATTGCAATTATCTCAGGCGATTTTGCAATAATTTTTTTTTACTGATAGTTCATTATATATATTTTTTTTTAAGGGGTTGTTATGATTTTATCAATAGGTGATTTCTTTGTTTATTTTCATCATCTAATTAAAGGAGATAGTGAATATCTTTTAAAGCATAATGAACTTAAAATAATTTATAAGACATTTACTTCCTCTAAGTTTAAATATATTACCAAAGACAGGTATATTACCCAATTATTTGTAAATAAAATGTTTAATTTTTTTAATAATATACTTATTTGTTTTGAATTTTTAGATTCTACTTTATTTAGTAATGATGATAAACGAAAAAGGGTATATACAAAATTTTATATTGAAAGTTTTTTATCAGACGCTGATTTAGAAATCAGGGACAAATTTACAAAAGAATATATAATTAGAAAATTAAATGAAACGGATAATCCTAATAAAGCAATCTCTTTAGTCGAAAATGAATTTGTTGAATTTAAAAAAAAGTTAAGTGGTTCTGACTTATTTAAAGTTGAGCCTGAATATAATTTTTTTAATTGCATGTATCATATTTGTATATTTAATTATGAATCATTTTTTTCAAAATTTGATCCTTCTTTCAGTCTTAAAAATGTAAAACAACCTGTTTTTTCTGCTATTTTGGGAAGTGAGATACTTAATGAATTAAAAGATTTTTATTACATAATTGCTTCTTTACCGAAAAAAATGTCTGTTATTGAATCTGTAAGGAAATTATCATCAAGAGAAAAAGGACCGGATGCAGAAGCTTTTGCTAAAAAAGTACAACAGGCGATAGATGAAATTTATAAAATCATTCAATCTGAAATTACACCGGACATAATTTTAAATATGATTCGTTATATTGATTCTAATCCAAAAGTTAAAATTAGAGTTTTTCATGAATCCCTTAAAATAATAGAAGATTATAAGAAAAATCTTAATGAAAGTTTTAATTCGATAAAGAATGTTGTTATTCAACAGTTTTCAGAAAGTACATTACAAAAAGATATAAAAGATTTATTTCGCGGAAAACAACTTGTTACAATTGAAGGATATAATGAAGCTCTCATTGATTTGATGGGTAAAAAAAATGTTGAATGTAGAGGTGTACAAGGCTTACGAATTACAAAAACATTTCTTATGGAAACTTATGAACAAAATAGTAAAGATGTTGTGAATACATTTATTCTGGAAGGTTTTTTTGGTGACAAAGATTTTCAGAAAAAGTTTTCCGATGCTTTTTTTAGAGTTAATGAATTAAAAAAACTATTTTTAGAAAAAGAACAGGAAATCGCTAATGCAGGAAGTAATTCATTTAAGACATTAGCTTTGTTATTAGGTGGTGGAACTAATAATGAAAAAAAAATTAAAATGACATTAAGTGTTATTGAAGAGCGTATAAGAATTCTTAATTTAAGAGTTGTTGAAGATTTTCTGGTGCTTGGAAAGAATTTATTCATTACATTAAGTGAGTATAAAAAGACAAAACCTGAGAAAATTACAAATATTAAGGAAATAAAAGGCGGTGGTAATAAAGAATTTATTGCATATATTGTAAATTTTTATACATCAATAACCAAATATATTAAGTTAATGAAAAATTATGTTGAAAGTGATTCAGAAAAATAAGAAATAGCAAAGTCTTAGCATGAGACCATATTTTGTTATTAAAATGTAATTTTGCACGATCCGTATAAATATACAAATAAAAAACATTGTAATATTGGTTAATTCTGTTATATTCTAGTATGTGAATGATATCATATTAATCGGAGTAACTAATGTTCAAAAAAATGACAATACTGATTTTTCTTGTTTTAATAACAATATTTTCCTGTGAATTACCTAAAGATGAGGTGGTGACATATGATGCTTGTAATTATATAAGCGGGTTTTCCAATCCAAAGAAAATATCACTTATTGATGCGAATAATGCGATTGTATATGATTATACGAAAGGTTTAATTAAGTTGGATTTAAACTCATTTCCTGATTATGAAGTTATTTCAGGAAAAACTTTTACTATAGATGAAAAAAGTGGTGCTTTGCCTCAATTTGTTTTTGATCGTGCTGTAAATTATGGCAGTATTTTACCGTATGATTTGACCGGTGATTCTGCAATTACACTGAATCCTGTAGATTTTTCAATTGTTGATAATGGAACTGTAAAGATCTTGTATGTATTAGCTTCTTCTTCAGCTACTGAAGTTTCACCATATTTAGGTGGTGCTTTTTTTGTCTATAAAATTGATATTACAGACACAACCAATATTAAAGCACCAACTAAATCAGATGTTATTTCTCTTGATTCTTTTCCGGTTTCAAAAGTAGATAATACAACTGATTTAAAAAACACTGCATTGGCAATTTATGCAACTCAGGAAAGATTATATATTTCAGGTAATCTTGCGAATCCGATAAGAATTATACAATTAAAATCAGAAGGCACTTTATTTGATGATAGTATGATTCCTGATAGTAACGGAAATGTAAAAATGATAAAAGTTGATGGTGACTCCCGCAAAACACTTGATCCGGGAGTAATTGTAGTTAATGAAGATGCTGCTAATGATTCTATTTTTATTGCTTCGAGGAATCCGACTGAGTTAGGTTTCCATTGTTATAATTATAATGGCGTTAAATTAGATATGAATCAGAATAAGTCGGTTTTTGAATCTTCTTTTCCTAAATCATTAAAGATTTTATCATTAAATAATAAAGATAAATATATATTTGGTGCTTCTTATAAAAATGTTGCTGTTTATAATACTGTAACTTCATCCCGGGAAAGATTAATAAATGTCTCTGATGATGTCTTAATCAGTGATGTTGGTACGTATGCTTTGTCTTCAATTGATTATCTTGTTGCTGCATATAACTATAAAATAGTTGAAAATAAATATACTGACTATGGTTATGATCATAAGATGCTGTATAGTGGTCTTGTTATTTATAGTGATTTTATGAATACCGGTATTAAAAAAGAACAGGATATCAAAATCGATGGTCTGGTAAGTAGTTTTGTAGTCGTTGAGCAAAATGGAACAAAAATTAGTTTATCAGCTTCTCAAAATAATGGGCGGATTTATATTAATAAATTAAACTAAATTATGAGAAAGTTTTTTATATTTTTATATTGTTTTTTTTATTTTCATAATTCAATTATTGCCAATGTTATAATTAAAGGAAATGGTTCATTTGGGATTATTCTTATAGATGGTTTTAGAAAGAGTAATCCATCTAAAGATTTATTCTATAGTGAGCTTGTTAAAAGGTATGAGTCTATAATTCTTGAAACTAATAATAAATCTTTAGTTTGTTTTTCTCAAATCAATGATAAAGCATTTGATTCTTATATTTCATATAATGAAAATAATGTTGTGATTTCAAGAAATTTTCCTACACCTGACCGGAAAGAAAAGGCGTTTTTTTATTCCAAACCAATAATTACATCACTCAACGAGGAAACAGAAAAGTGTTTAACTGACTTTTTAGATACATTACATTCAATGAAATTTAAAAAGAAAATTATTATCAATTTAGATACTGATTTTGACGGTATTGAAATTTCTGATTTTGATTATGAGTCACAGAATCTTGTGCGTGCATTAAATCCTGAAAAAAATATAAAGGTAAAACCGGTAATAAAAGGATCAGGGTCGATTGAAGCCTTTTTTTCCACAACTAAAGATACTTTGATTATTTCAATTGGTGTAAAAGATTTTAATATAGAAAGTTTTGAACAGATATTTTCGAGAATTGATATACTGATTAAAATAAATTTCTCAGATGATATTTTTAAGAGAAATGAAAACTGTAAATCTGAAGAAGATTTTTATAGTGAATTATTAAAAAATAGCTTACCTGAAAATATAGGGATTGAAGATGATTTGTTTAATGATTTTAAAATACGTTATTCTCAAATAATAACTAATGAGGAATTGTTATTACTTGTGAATAAAACGCATCATTTAAACAATGATTATATTCCTGATGATTTGATAAATGTAGATTCTTTATTTTCTGTAATTCGACCTGAAACAATGTTAAGAAAAATAGTACTTGATGACTTACTCATTATGTTTAATGATACTAAAAAACAAAATATTCAGTTAAAAATAATTTCATCATATCGTTCTTTTGAAAGTCAGAAGATAATTTTTAATCGATGGGTTAAAGTATTGGGTGAGAAGGAAGCTAAACGGGTAAGTGCAGTACCGGGAGCTTCTCAACATCAATTAGGAACCGCGATTGATTTTAATATGCTGGAAGAAAGTCTGGAAAAAACTGAAGTTGGTGTTTGGTTGTTGAAAAATAGTTTTAAATACGGTTTTGTTTTATCGTATCCGAAAGGAATGGAGTCTTTTTCCGGTTATAAATATGAACCATGGCATTATCGATATATTGGAAAAGATGCTGCATATATTGTTTATTCATATTTTAACAATAATCTTGAACTTTTTCTACAATGGTTTTGGTCCTTAAAAAAACAATAAAGGTTGTTGTTGTGGATGAGCACGGAATAAAAATTAAATATAATCAATTAGAAAATAATGGACTGCGTTTATTACCTTTAGAGAAAGTTATACAATTAGAAAAAAATAAAGAATTAATTGCTAAAGAATATTTATCAAAAATAGTTGATATTGATGAGCACAATATCTACTTTTCAAATGGATTAACTAATGTTGATTTTGTCGCATTGTGTGTTAAATATTTTGGATTTGTTAATTATAATGACATAAGAAATGAAAGTGGTAACCTGATTTATATTTATATATTTGACTTATGCCAAATAACTATTACAAAAAAATCACTAACTATAAAAACCTCAATTAATATTTACTGGGATATATAAAACATTTATATCGCCTGGCACTAAATCTTCATACAATAACACTTTTCTTATCTCAAATTTTTCCATGTGGCTCTATTATTAATAGTAAAAAAATAAATACTTTTTTTATACTATTTTATTTGACAAAAATTTTAAATAGTATAATAATAGTGGTATAAAGTGGTAGAAGGTGTTAGATGGAGTGGGGTTTTTGCGGTGAATTCTATAATACATTAGATGAAAAAGGGAGAATCGCATTTCCTTCCAGATTAAAAGGTGTTTTAACTACCGATGAAGTGTGGATAACTAAAGGCTTAGGCGGTGATAAAGCGTTAGTTATTTATTCTATTGAAGAATGGGATCGAACTCTTAAGGAATTAGAAGCTAATCTTAGTATTTATAATTCTGATACGAGAAAATTTTATAGAATGTTTATAGCACCCGCTCAAAAAGTATCGATAGATAAAAATGGCAGGGTTGCTATTCCTCAAAGTTTAAGAGAATATGCGTCTTTACAAAAAGAATGTGTTTTTCTGGGTATGAACAAAATAATAGAACTTTGGGATGTTAGTGTTTTTAATGCATTTAATAATGCTTCAGATTTCAATACAGATATATTTGGTGAGCTCGAAAAAGTAAAAAAGACATCAAATAATAACTGCCTTGGGGGAGGGAAAATTTGAAATATGTCCATTCTCCAGTTTTACTGGACTATATTCTTTCTGATTTAGTTCAGGAAACTGATTCGTATTATCTTGACTGCACTCTTGGTGAGGGTGGGCATACTGAAGCTATTTTAAATAGATATCAGAATATTAAAGCCTGTGGTTTAGACAGAGATAGTTCTGTTCTTCAAATTGCAAATGAACGGCTTGCTGTATTTGGTGAACGATTTTCTTCATTTAATATTAATTTCAATGAAGCCGGCCAGTTGAAAGAATCAGGTTTGCAATTTGATTGTGCTTTAATTGACCTGGGAATTTCTGTATTTCATTATAAGAGCTCAGGTAGAGGTTTCACTTTTTTAAAAGACGAACCTTTAGATATGAGGTTAGATTCCGAGGGAACAAGTGTTGAACATATTATTAATACATATTCTGAGAAAGAGTTAAAAGATATTTTTTATAAGTATGCTGAAGAAAGATTTACTCCTAATATAGTAAAAAGAATTATGCAATCACGAATTGAAAAACCGATAACAAGTTCATTAGAGTTAGCTACAATAATTGAAAATGCCATTCCTCATAAGTTTAGAAGTAGAAATATTCATCCCGCAACAAAGGTGTTTCAGGCATTGCGAATAGTTGCAAATAATGAACTTGATAATATTACCAAGGGTATACCTCAAGTTCTTTCTTTATTAAAAAAAGGCGGGAGATTAGGCGTAATAACTTTTCATTCTATTGAGGATAGAATAGTTAAAAAAATATTTGCTGAATTAAATAAAGAATGTTTGTGTCCTCCAAAACTACCAATTTGCAGTTGTGGTAAAGTTCGGGAAGTAAAAATTATTGGTAAATCAATTATTCCTACAGAAACAGAAATTGAAAATAATCCGCCATCGAGATCTGCCAGGTTACGAATAGTGGAGAAATTATGAGTAAAGAATATGCATGGATGTTTTTTATAGCCTCCTTAATTATTGCTGTTCTTTTTGTCGGAACAGTATATTCTGTTATAGCGGTTAAACAACTTTCAAAGACAGTGCATATTAAATATAGTGAAATTGAAAAATTAAGAACAGAAAATAAAAGAATTAGTATCGAAGCTTCAGTTTTTACCAATCCTCTTGATACATTGGATTATATTAAAAAAGAAGCTTTTTCTGTTGTTCCTTTGAAGAATATTAAAATTATTGAAATTAAGAAAACGAAATAAAATGTTAATTGTGGAGGGGAAATGTTATATCATATTTTATATCCTTTATCAAAATATGTAACTTTTTTTAATGTATTTGGTTATATAACAGTAAGAGCTGCAACTGCTTTTGTCATTTCATTTATTTTATCATTAGTCTTATTTCCCCCATTTATAAGAAAAATGAAAGCCTGGAAAGCTTCGCAAATTATTAGAACTGATGGACCTGAAAGTCATCTTATTAAAGTTGGTACACCAACAATGGGAGGACTTGTTGTAATTGTTGTGGCAATTATTACGATGGTATTGTGTGGTAATCTTTCAAATTTATATATTCTGGTATTGTTGTTTTGTACAATATCATTTGGTATTATTGGTATGATTGATGATTTTTTAAAATTATCGAAAAAATCATCAGATGGTCTGCATGCCAAATTTAAATTAATAAGCCAGATTATTTTGGCTCTTATAGTAACGTTATGTATTTATTTTATTATGGGTAAAAGTGCAGGCGAAATATCTATTCCTTTTGTAAAAAGTTTCAAACTTGATATCTCAATATTCTACATCCCTTTTGGTGTTTTTCTTATTACAGGGTTTTCAAATGCAGTTAATTTAACTGATGGTTTAGACGGTTTAGCCGGCGGATTGTTAATGCTGGTTTTTGCAACATTCGGATTATTGAGTTATATCTTCGGTCATAAAGAAATTGCTGATTATTTACTTGTTGATTATTTACCGCAGGCAAGTGAAGTTTTAGTATATTGTTTTGCTATGTTAGGTGGATTAATTGGTTTTCTCTGGTTTAATTCTCATCCGGCTGATATATTCATGGGTGATACAGGTTCATTATCATTTGGCGGGATAATAGGCACAATAGCAATGATGATTAGACAGGAATTTTTATTAGGAATAGTTGGTGGTGTATTTGTTGCAGAAACATTATCAGTAATAATCCAGGTTATATCATACAAAAGAACAGGTAAAAGAGTTTTTTTAATGGCGCCACTTCATCATCATTTTGAATTAAAAGGCTGGCATGAATCAAAAATTATAACAAGATTCTGGATAATTGGTGCTATCTTAGCGGTTGTTGCATTAAGTAGTTTAAAATTACGATGAAAAATATTAAAGATAATTCATTAGATGTATTATTAATCGGTTTTATTACTATTCTGTTAGGTATCGGGCTTGGTTTTTTATATACGGCAAGTCAACCGGTTAGTGATAGATTTTATGGTGTTCCCTATCATATTGTGTTAAAACAAGCTATTCATATGGGGGTTGGTTTAGTTTTTTTTATTTTTGCTATTTTTATTGATCATACAATTTATAAGAAATATATAAAATTATTAGTATTTATAACTTTAATATTATTAGTTATAACACTGATTCCCGGTATTAGTAAAGAAATAATGGGGGCAAGAAGATGGCTTACTGTTTTTGGCTTAAGTTTTCAACCCTCTGAACTTGCAAAACTGGTTGTAATAATTTATTTGAGCTCAGTATTAAGTAATAAAGAAGAGTATATTTTAGATTTTTATAAAGGTGTTTTTCCGCCCCTTTGTGTTTTAGGTGTATTTTTAGTTTTTATTTTTGCAGGAAATGATTTCTCAACTACATTTTTAATTATTATGTGCTCCTTTATAATATTTTATCTTGCAGGGGTTAATATTTTTACTTTAGGTATGATGTCATTAATTGGTTTATTGAGTTCTGCTATAATGATAATGTTAGCACCCTATAGAATGAAACGATTATTTGCATTTATCAATCCCTGGAATGATCCTTTAGGTTCAGGTTGGCAGACTATTCAAGCTATGAAGTGTTTTGCGTTGGGTAAATTTTTTGGTGTTGGTTTAGGTGAATCAACACAGAAAAATATGGCATTACCGGAGGCTCATAATGATTATATTTTTGCGATAATAGCAGAAGAAGGGGGGGCTGTAGCCGCTGTTTTTATTGTCATTCTTTTTTTTGGATTAGCCCTGATAGGTTTAAATATTTCTAAAAGGGTTGAAAATAAATATTCATATTTATTAGCGAGCGGGATTATTGTTATGATTTTTATACAGGGTATTATGAATATTGGTGTTGTTTTAGGTTTGTTACCTGCAACCGGTATTACATTACCTTTTATTAGTTCAGGCGGTACTTCATTAATTGTGTATATGTTTATGATTGGGGTATTGTTAAATATTTCTTTAGTGAACAAGAAAGGATTGGTAAATGAAAATAGGTAGATGGATTCTATTTTTTATTGTAATCATTCTATTCATTTTTATTTTTTTATTTATTTTTAACAAAGATTTATTTACTGTTAAAAAAATCAAAGTAATTTCTGATGTAAAAATAAATAATGCTGATTTTTTTAAGAAAATTAATGTTAAAAAAGGATATTATATCTGGCAATATGATATTGAAAGTATTAAACGAAATGTTGATAGGCTATTTATTTTTGATTCAGTAAAAGTGAGTAAAAAATTTCCTGATTTAATACAGATAGAATTAAAAATGAGAGTACCATTGGGACGTGTTGTAGGAAAAGGGGGGGTCCCATATCTTTTAGATAAAAGAGGTGTTGTTTATTCAAGTAGTAGAGTAGGGGGAAATATACCATTATTAATTGTTGATACTAGTAATGAAGTATTACCAGGTAGAAAATTAACAGGAAGGTATACCGAGATTATCCAATTTTTATGGATAATGAAAAATAAATATGATATATATTATAGTTCAATATCTCAAATTGAGATAGAAAATAGTAACAACCAATTTTCTTATCATTTTAATTTTCGAACTATTAATAAAACAATAACTTTAAAAAAAAATTTAAATGTCGAAAATATAATAGATGCCTTTTCTATAGCTTATTTTTCTGATTGGAGTAATTCAGGCTATGCTGAGGTTTCGATAATTGATAAAGGTGTTTTCTATAAACGGGAGGAATAATTGAAACCGAGATATGATGATTTAATAGTGGCAGTTGATATCGGTTCAAGTAAAATTGTAACAGTTATTTCTGAAATAAATGATACCGGTTCAACAACAATAATTGGAATTGGAAAATCGAAAAATAATGACGGTGTAAAAAATGGTGTTGTTGTTAATATAAATGCTGTTGTTGAGGCACTTAATGAATCTATAAGTGAAGCAGAAATGCAGGCTGGAAGAGAAATTAAAAGTGTATATGTTGGAGTATCAGGTAAGGATGTTGAATCGATAAATTCCAAAGGTGTTGTAGCTATTTCCGGGCATGATAAAGAAATAAGAAAGAATGATGTTGATCGGGTTATTGAAGCTGCGAAAGCCGTTGCAATTCCACTGGATCGGGAAATATTACATATTGTTCCGCAATGGTTTAGTGTTGATGGTCAGGATAATATTAAATTACCTATTGGAATGGTTGGTACCAGGTTAGAGTCTCAAATCCATATTATTACAACCTCGATTTCTTCTATACAAAATGTTAACAAATGTTTTGAACGAATAGGGTTGCCGATAAATGGCATTATTTTACAAAATCTTGCTTCGGCACGATCTGTGTTAACGAATGATGAAAAAGAATTAGGTGTTGTATTGATAGATATTGGTTCAGAAACTACAAAGGTTTCTGTATATCAAAGACAATCACCTATTTATAATACTATTTTTCATAAAATTGGTGGTTATTTAGTAACGAATGATATTGCTGTAGGTTTGAAAATATCAACAACAGTTGCTGATGCATTAAAAATTGAACATGGTGTTGCTGATTTTGAAATGGTTGATGATTTAGAAAAGTTACAAATACCGGTAGTTGGCGGAAGAAGTAATAGAGTGATACCAACAAAGACTCTTGTTCATATTATAAAACCACGATTGGTTGAAATGTTTAAAATAATTAAGGAAGATATTGAAAAGAAAGGATATCTTAATAATTTATCAGGTGGAGTTGTTTTAACCGGTGGTACTTCTCATATTCCCGGAATAGATTTACTGTGTCAGGAAGTTTTTGATTTACCATCACGAGTGGGATATGTGAAAAGATTATCAGGATTAGGTGATCAGATTGCAAGTCCTGAATTTGCTGTAGTTAATGGTCTGGTTTTAATGGGATTTGATCGCTATCTTCCATTACAATCATCATCGTATGAAACAAGAAAGAAGAAAAATAATGAATCGGGTAATACTGTCTTTGATGGAATCAAATCATTTTTTTCTAATTTCTTTTAATAATTTATTTTGGTAGGGGGGGACTAAAATGGAAATAGGTTTTTATGAGGCTGAGAATGCATGTACAAAAATAATTGTTGTAGGTGTTGGTGGCGGTGGATGTAATTCTGTGAATAGAATGATTCAGGCAGGTGTTAAAGGTGTTGAGTTTATTGCAGTTAATACTGATAAACAAGCACTAAACCATTGTAAAGCAACAAAAAAACTGGTTATTGGTGAAGCTCTAACCGGTGGTCGTGGGGCAGGTGCTGTGCCTGAAGTTGGTGAGAAAGCTGCTTTGGAAGATGAAGGAATTATTAAAGAAAACTTAAAAGGTGCAAATCTTGTTTTTATTACTGCAGGTATGGGTGGTGGTACAGGAACCGGTGCAGCTCCTGTAATAGCCAAAATAGCAAAGGATTTAGGTTGTTTAACTGTTGCTGTTGTCACAAAACCTTTTGATTTTGAGAAAACAGTAAAAGGTAAATTAGCGGCTGAAGGCATTGAAAAACTTGAAAAAATAGTTGATACCTTAATCGTTATATCTAATCAGGCATTAATTACTAATTGTTCTGATAAAATAACTTTGATGGACGCATGGCGTTTAGCTGATGATGTTTTAAAGCAAGGCGTTCAGGGTATTTCTGATTTAATAATAAACTCAGGTGAAATGAATATTGATTTTGCAGATGTACAAACGGTTATGAAGAGTAAAGGTAAAGCGCTGATGGGTATCGGTTATGGAAAGGGCGAGAATGCTGCGATTGAGGCGGTGACAATGGCTATTGAAAATCCATTAATGCCGGAATTGATTGTTGATAAAGCAAAAGCAATTCTGGTTAACGTTTCCGGATCGTCGAATTTAAGCTTTAAAACATATACTGATGTTATGAATTTTATTCAAAATATTGCCAGTGATGATGCACTTGTTATTCCCGGTCAGACTTTTGATGATACATTAGAAGATAAAATTAAAGTTACTATTATAGCAACCGGTTTTCAGGATGCTGAAAGAGTTGTATTAAAACCTGAAGTAGAAGTAAAGCAGGAAGTTGCTAAAGAAACAGAAAAACAACCGGTGAATTCGTCAGCTAAAAGAAATGATATCTATTCAACAGCGGAATTTCTAGAACTTATCAATATTAATAAAAATCATGATGATAGATCATCTCATGAAGAGCCTGCATATTTACGTGAATTAAATAAAAAAAATAAACTGAATACTACCTATGATTTTTTAACAAAAAAAGATAGTGGATTTTAATCAGTTATTACATGACAGTGTTATCAGATTTAAAGATTATATAATTTCCGAAAGAAGATTATCTGATAACACTGTTTATGCGTATCATAATGATATCATACATTTTATTACCTATTTAATTGAACATATACAACCGGTAAAATTTGAAGATTATTTTTTATTAGACGAATTGGATATATATATAATATATTTATATAATGCAATGTTTGATTCTTCTTCAATACAAAGAAAACTTTGTTCATTAACATTATATCTTAAATTTCTAAAATTAGAATCATTAATTGTTTCCAATCCATCGAATTATTTAATCAGACCAAAGTCAGTTCAATCATTACCTAAATATTTAACTCTTGAGGAAATTGAGCAGTTTATTAAGGTTTTTGATAGCCAGTCTCCAATAAATCTACGGGACAGGGCATTATACGAGTTATTATATAGTTGTGGATTACGAGTAAGTGAGGTGACTGAATTGAATTGCTCTGATATTTATGTTGATAGTAAAATAATAAAAGTCACGGGTAAAGGTGATAAACAACGATTGATACCCGTGGGGGCTCAAGCATTACTGTTAATAGATCAATATATAAAAAATGGTCGGGCTAAATTGTTAAAAAAAAAGAATTGTTCTAATTTGTTTTTAAATTATCGAGGCGAAAAATTAACAAGAAAAGGTATCTGGAAAAACCTTCAAATGGCTGCAATAAAATCTGGAATTGATAAGAAATTTACAGTACATACATTACGGCATAGTTTTGCAACACACCTCATTCAAAATGGTGCTGATATACGATTTGTACAAACGCTATTAGGTCATAAATCTATTTCAACAACAGAAATATATACACATCTTGATATGAATTTTGTTCGTTCTGTGTATAATAAATCTCAAATTAGATGAGTTGTATAGTGATAAATACTTTTTAGAATTGTTATTTTTCCAGTGAATTATAAATTAAATATGTTAATCCGGTATATAATAATTTTGTCTCTTCAGGATATTTATAGTTTGATTGTAAAATGTAGATAAAACTATTGTAAAACTCACCTTTTTGATAATAACTTAACCCAAGATAATATGAAACTCTATAGAATATATCTTTTGAAATATTATTCGTGATAATTAAATAAAATGTATTAATTGCATTATCCCATTCTTCATTTTCTATATGAATAATACCGGTTTTATATTCTTCAGCGAATGTATCAGGAATAAAAATATCTTCATCCGGAAGTTTTTCTACTGGAATAATTTGTTCGTTTATAAATTGAGATTGTCTTATAGTTTCAACAATATCATTATAATTGAGAGAAGTTTTATTTACTATTGCATTCAGTTTCACAGTCTTATTTTTTATAAAGGGAAATTTTAATATTTGTGAGTCTTCAAACAAATCTCCATTTTGCGGATTTTGATTAAGCGATAATAAAGGTAGTGCTGTAAACTGTGAAAAATTGATCGATTGAATATAATTACTGTTACTAGTTAATTGAACAGGATTTTCAGTATAATTAACACCTTTTGTAAGCGGAAATGTATTTTTTGATTCTTCTATTGTTGCATAAAAATAATTTATACCGGGAATACTTTTATCAATATAATTTTTATCGAGAATATTTACTCGTGCAACTTTTATTGATTTTTTTAATATATCGATTGAATTAATTTGTATTGTATTTCTGTATATATTAATAAATTGATCAGTATCACCTTCTTTTGTATATGCCCATTGTATGTTTATTTTTGAGTCTACTGATACAGTTAGTTTTGTAATACGAAATTCTTTTTCTTTTTCAATTGATACCGGATAAGGAAGCGTATTTCTATATGGAATCACTATTTCGTTAGTTTTTTTTAGTTTTAGATCTGATAATACTATTGCATAGTAATAATTTCCATGTGGCGGAGTATCAGTATATGATGATTCTGATTTATCGATAGTAGCAATTTTAGTCACTTGATTTAGATTCTCAATCATAGAAGATGATCTATAGACTTCGAAATTAAGGGTATTGTTTTCCGGGGGGGTCCAGTGTATTAAAATTGAATTGCCTGACGAATAAATTTGTATATCGGTGACAAATGGAAGAGACGACGAGTCAGATATGTTTTGAGACCAGATAATTAAAGCCGTAGTAAAAATGTATAATAAGATATAATTTTGTTTCATATTTTAATTATCGTATACTATCATCAATAAATAAAGTATTTTACAACTGGATTTATAGTTATTATGATAAACAGTATTGATATTGTAATGTTTATAAATAGAAAAGCCCCTTTTATAGGGGCTTTTCTATTAGAAGTCAGTAACTTCTATTTTCTTTATTACATAATGATACTCTTTATCGTTCAATGTAAAAGAAACATCTTCTTTTACTTTTTTATCCAACATCTTAGAACCAAGAGGTGATTGATATGAAATAATATTTTTTTCAGTATCTGATTCCCATGGACCTAATATTGTGTATGTTATTGGATTATTGTTATCAAGTTTATCAATTAAACTTACTTTAGTACCAAATGTAACGAAATCAGATTTAATTTCCTTTCTATCAACAATAATTGCTTTTGTAAGATCATTATGAAGTTTTGTAAGTTTATTTCTAAGAATTTCCTGTTTTTCTTTTGCAGCTTTGAATTCAGAATTTTCTTTTAAATCTCCCCTTTCCATAGCTTCACCGATATCTTTTGAATTCTCAGGTATTTGAACTTCAGAAATATTATGAAGTTCTCTTTGCATCCTGTAATAACTTTCTTTAGTTGTAAGCAATTTATCCATAATGGAGCTTTTCTTTCCTTCTGAATATGTGAGACTTTGATTATCAACATCAATTTCAGGAAATCGTTCTGATATTTTTGTTCTGATTTTGATTTTGAGGTTACCATCCAAGGAAATTAATTCATTAGAAATATTATAAAGTCGTTTACAGAAATTTTCATCTGATTTCTCAATATATTTTTCAAGATAATTATTTTTAAATAAATAATCTTTTACTTGAGAACCTAATTTTTTATTCTTTGTCATTTCTTTTTTAATAGAAACATCTTTACCGGTTATTTCTATTAAATGTAGCAATGATAATATGATATTATCATATATGATATCCATTTTTTTTGCCAGATCTTCATTTAATTCTTTTGACACAATCCAGAAAAATGCTTCTCGATTTTCTTTATATGTAGCAATCAGATCTTTTACTAACTTTTCAATATAATCTTTATCACCTTGTTTTGAGTTTAATAATAATTCTTTAAAAATATACTCACTTGGATAAATATGAAAAAATCGTATATATGTTTCTTGCCAGCTATCATTAGAATTTTTAAGATTTAATAAGAAATCTTTTTTAAGGTCACCTAAAGTAATCTTTTCATAAATTTCAAGCGGATCTTCAATACCTTTTAATAAAATTTTGAAATCATTTGTAAACTGAATATTCATAAAATTATACTTTTTTTGAAATTGTTTTAATAATAAATAACTCATGAAAGTTTGTTCGTTTACATTATCTGTTGTTTTGAGATATGTTGTAAAATAATTAGCCATACTATCGAGTAAGTCACTATCAGGATCATCAGTTTCATTAAAATATTGATATGCAATATTAAATCTTTGCATAAAATCTTTTGATGCCTTAAACATATTTGAAGTTCTTTCTTCAACAGATATAGGTTTATCTCTTAATTCATATGTATCATTATTATCATCAACTGTTCCAAAGGTTGTATCTTCTTTCATAAGTTTTTTCGCATTGGTCCACCAGCTATTCCATTCGGATGTTTTTAAAACATCCGGAACCAATTCGATTTTGAAATCTTTCATTTTTGCTTTGTTGTTATAGCTTTTGATTAGTATTTTTAAAGCCCAAACCGGATCATTCTTTACCATTTCCCGTAATTTATCCAGATTTTTAAGTTTTAAAATCCATATATGATTTTTGGGAAGTACTTGAAGTGATGATATGGCTAATTTTAATGACATTTTATGATTTTTGCTTTTCTGAAAATCAATTATGAAATCATCTTTAGCAATATCTTTTATAACGCCTAAACCCCAGTCTCTATGAAAAACAAAATTACCTTTATCAAATGCAATATGTTTTTCAAAAGTAGAAATTGCTTCGTTACTCGTTCTCCATAAACCATCTAAATTACTCTTTTTTATATATTCGTCTAAATATGAGTGACCGGCATATTTGTTTTTGTAGACAAAAACAATTTCAGTTCGTGCTTCTTCATTTCTTGAGTCATTATCAAGAATTAATTTCAGTATTTTGATGCATGTTTCCCAATCTTCTTTATCTTTAAAAACCTTATATGTTAAAAAGAATAATTCTACAGTTTTATCAATTGAAAAAACTCTGGTAATTCTTTTCTCGTGATTGATAAAAAAGTCACAACCAACATCCTCAAATGTAAGTAACTTTTTCCATATATCTTCAAGTTGAGAAAAATTCTTGATATGAATGTTTCGATTTATCGCTTTTTTGTAATAACTGATAGCTTCTTTTATGTTTCCCTCTGCTTCTTTTTTCTCACCGAGTTTAACAACTATTGTTGCTTCATCATAATCTACCTTGATTAGCTCTTCCCAGTATTGATAGATTGATTCTTTTTTATTAAGGTTATTTAATGCTTCAATAAGTGACCGGATAACAACTTTATCTTTTAACTGCTCAGTAATTTTGCAACAGATATATTCAACAATATTCCATTTCATATTATCAGAAAAAATCTTTATTAAACTGTAAACATTATTATTTTCTATAATCCCGTCAGTAATTTGAAAAACAGTTGAAACATATAAAGCAACAATTGAGTTTTTATTTTTATTTAAATATTCCTCTGTTAGTAGAAGAATTTCAGATTGAATGTGATTATCGTAGAATTGAGTTATTAAATCATTCAGTTCTTCAAAATTTTTAACTGTATAATTATTAATTGTAGCTCTCGTCCACTTTTCCTCATTCAACAAATTTTCATACTTTTCAATTAGCTGGCTGCTCATTTTATCTCCTGAATCATATTGTTTTTTAAATTTGTATACACTTTAATAGATAGATTTTTAATCTTTTCTTCAAGTTCTATTAGTATTTCATCTTCAGGCTTTTTAATATAATAATAATCATAAAGCCATAAATAATAGTTTATAAGTCGTGCGATAGTTATTTCATCGTCACTAACTGACTTATATAATTCCTGTTCTAATTGAAAAATTTCCTGTCTGATTTTACCAACTTCAACAGCAAGTAAATCTCTTTTTATGTTAAATATATTTAATACTCGTCCATAAACAGGAATCCAAAAGTTTAACTCATCTTTCGGGATTTTAAACTCTGTTATTTGATGAATTAATGCATGTATCATATTAGAATCTAAAGATTCAATATCTATTGAGAAAGGATCAATAAAAAAAGCTTCTCTAAATAAAACTTTTGCTTTTTTATCTTCATCAATCAAGGCGTAGCAATCGGCTAAATTAGCATACGCATTTGAGTTATTTCTATCATTTTTAATAACTCTCTCAAAATAAATAATCGCATTTGAAAAATCACCAATTTTTTTGTAAGACATCCCTGTTAAAAATAATACGGGAATATCTACAATCCTATTATCTTGTATATCTTTTTTTAAATATTGTAAAGCTGTATTAAACACGAAAAACATGATAGCATTTATGACTTTCATACTTATATTTTTTTGTGCTTCAAGGTGTTTTTCAAAACGCTTCCACTCTTCATAAAGCATTTTACCTTTATTATATGGTGTATTGTTTTCTATGGTTGATAATCGATTAGCCCAGTATTTACATATTTTCAAACCCGTTTCAGCTATTAAATTTGAGTAGTCCTCGTTCAAAATAGTAATAAAAAGATCATAGGCATCTGAAATTCTACCGTCTCTAAGAAGACTCAAAGCAAATTCCATATTTTGAATTACTTGAGTATTGTTATTATCAGATTTTCTTTTTTGATTCATGTAATGAACCTTGATTTGTAAGGTAATATAGAACTTTTTGAATATAACTTTTTTATTAAATAATGTCAAGATAATGAGTTATGCAATTACATTTCGGAATTAAATCAAACTTTCAGCTGGTGATTTTTTAATATATGAATATTTTTCTTGAATTGTAATGAAAAAATGGTATTCTAATTATTATTATTTAATTTAATACATTTTCTAAACATTTTATTATATACAGGATTTTAATATATGCAAAATCAGAAAAAAAAAGTTATACTGTCAGGAATTCAACCTTCAGGAGTTATTCATTTAGGTAATTATTTTGGAGCAATGAAACAATATGTAGATCTTCAGGATACATCAATTAATTATTTTTTTATAGCAAATTTTCATGCACTTACCACGTTACGAAATCCTCAGGAGTTACAATTTAATACATTGGATATAGCAAGACATTATCTTGCTATAGGTTTAGATCCTGATAAATGTGCATTGTTTCTTCAGTCTGACGTTCCGGAGGTTTGTGAGTTAAGTTGGTATTTATCAATAATAACACCCCTTGGATTACTTGAAAGATGTCATTCATATAAGGATAAATTGGCTAAAGGGTTTTCTCCTGAACATGGATTATTTGCATACCCGATTTTAATGGCCGCTGATATTCTTATGTATGAGCCTGATTTTGTTCCGGTTGGTAAAGATCAAAAGCAACATGTTGAAGTCGCGAGGGATATTGCAATTAAATTTAATAATACTTTTGGTAATATAATGAAAATACCAGAAGTTATGATTAAAGAGTCAACTGCTGTTGTTCCCGGGATTGATGGTCAGAAAATGAGTAAATCATATGGTAATTTTATTTCATTTCTTTCTGATGAGAAAACAATAAAAAAACAAGTAATGAGTATTGTGACAAATTCAACTGCTGTTGAAGAACCAAAAGATCCTGCACAATGCAATGTTTTTGCGCTCTATAAATTATTTGCCCAACCTGATGAGATTATTTCATTACAGGATCGTTATGTTAAAGGTGGCTTAGGGTATGGTGAGGCAAAAAAGATATTATTAGCTAAATTGTTGGATTATTTTGCAGAATCGAGAGTCAGGTATAATCAATTAAAAGCCGATGATCAATATGTAAAAGATGTATTGAAAAAAGGTGCTGATAAAGCAAGAGAACAAGCTGACAGCTTTATGATCAAGGTGAGAAATGCTGTCGGAATAGTAAGAAGTAATTAGTCGGATGTGGTGGAGTTAATTATGGAAGATCGAAGTATGATTAAACCGATTCTTGAGGCACTTGAGTATTTTTCAACAAGTGATGAAGAATTACAGTTTTACTATAAAGTTATTGATAAATTTTGTGCAACCTGGTTCGGCAGAAAAATACTGGCTTCAAAATTTACAAAATTAGATTATTTACTAATCCATGATCTTTTGGGTGAATATATACGATTTGAATCAAATAATAAACGAGTTGCACTTTGGATCCTTTCAATAAATCGTGTTTGTTATAATTATTCTGTTAATTTGAGTTTTATAAAAAAAGATTTAAGAGAAATAGCCGAAGGTATTGATGATACATTAGATACTTCACTTATTGAACCTATTATCAATAATTTAAAGGAATTCGAAAAGCTTCATTTAGAAGCAGGTGTTGATAACAGAGGTGAGGCTGATATTATTGGTAATTTTCTTCAATGGGTTGGTTTATATACTTCATTTATATATCCTTCGCTCGAAAATAAAGAAAATTTTTATGATAAAAATATTATTAAGGCAATGAATTTTTTATTAGTGGAGTTTATTAAACAAAAGTCGAATGATAAAAGATTGGCTTTTTTAATAATGGCAATAATGGAGGCTTGCAGTCAATATTCCTTAAGAGGTGATATTAATTCTGTTATAATTGACGATATGTCCAGTGAATTATCCGATGGTTCTGTAATTCCGGGAACAGAAGAAAATATGGTTAGTGAACTGCTTAATAAGTTAAAAGAAGAAAATGATAAACAAAGACAAAGACCGATTTTATCGAAAGAAATATTAGCTGATCAATATATTAAAGATAGTTTTGATCAGTTTATTGAAGATTTAAATTATGATATAAATGAATCAGTATCAGTTTTTAATAATTATGTTAATACATTAACTAATAAATTTGTAACATTTGATCAGGGAAAACAGTTTTTATTTATGCAAACATTAAACAGGTATAGAAGAAATTGCAAATCAAGTTTAAAAGATGGTGTTTATAAAACATTAAAAAAATCTGTACGTTTATTATCCGAACAATCAAAAAAATGGTTTGTTGATGAGTTAAAAAAATTAGAAAATGAAAGTGATGTGTATATTGACTTTGTAATACAAAAATTAAAATCAGAAAAAGTTTCAAAAACAAATACTTCCAAGTTATTTGTTATGCTATATTTGATTTATAAATTCGAACTTATGGAATAGGAGTTTTTATTGAATTATTTTATTTTTATACAAAAATGTGTTTTAATAGTGTTTTTATTAGGGGGCTGTTCACATACAAATAGTGATAAGAAAATTACTCATAGTGTTGATTTATCGGGAGTTGGAATTGTTAATCTTCCTGTTGATATATCCGGTGAGTATAATGCAAAGATATTGAACTTATCAAATAATAATATGACTGATTTGCCGGATACAATAAAAAAATTTAAACAGCTTGAATATTTAGATCTTTCAAATAATAAAATAGAAGAAATTCCTTCTGTATTATATGAAATGAAGTCATTAAAAAAAATTAAGTTAGATAATAATAATATTATCTACCTGAGAAGTTTATTCAATAAACTCACTAATTTAGAAGAGTTAAGTATTAGAAATAATAAAATTAAAAATATATCAAGAGATTTTTCATTACTTAATTCCTTGAAAATTTTAGATTTGACGGGAAATCAGATCGAAAAATTTGATGATTTATTCTTTCCTCAATTAAAAATATTAACTTTATCCCGGAATAATATATTTTTATTTCCTGAAACTGTTATTACAGAAAATATTAAAATTATTAATGTATCAAATAATAAAATTAGAAGAATCCCTGATAGTATTAAGAATGCTACTTCATTAAATGTTTTGAATTTATCAGGTAATAAGATATGGTATATACCAGCTGATATAGATGGTCTGGTGTCCCTGAAATCTTTTGATTTGTCTTATAATGAATTAAGCTACTTAATACCGGAAATTACAAAGATATTTGCTTTAGAAGAACTTTATCTTGATGGAAATAAGATAAAAAGCATTCCTCATTCTATTAAATCCTTGTCTAATTTAAAAAGATTATCATTAAAAAATAATGAATTATCCGAGGTTCCTTTAATCATTTTTGACAATGATTTTAATCTTTTTGAAATATATTTAAATAATAACAATTTTTTTATTTCTAATGAAATATTAAGTAAAAAAAGTTATTATACTGTTGATTTAAGAGGAAATAAAATGAAATCTGATATAAAATCAGATTTATTAAAGTATAAAGTGACTAATGGAATTCAAAATGTTTTTGGTGATAAAAAAAATGTAATAAGGTTATGATTAGTAAGGAGCGTATTAATGAGTTGTTTTAAAAAGTATATTGTATTTTTTTTAGTTTTATCATTTGTAATACAATTAAATGCTATTCCGCTAAAAGATTATACATCAATGGCAGATAGAGATAGAATCATGCTTGCCATTTCATATTATGAAGTAGGCGAGAGGTATATTCAAAATAATAAAAAAAATCTTGGTGAGGCACATATTAAGTATGCAATAGAAATAGAGCCTCAAGTAAAACGTTACAGGAGTGGAGAGTTAACTTTACCTGTTAAATCTATTTCCATTGACTGGGAATCAATATTTGATGATTCAAAGGAAGATGTATCAACGGATACTGTAGATGCTGATGAACCAATTGATGACGCAACTACTGATTCTGTTGTAGCTGATGAACCAATCGATGACGCAACAACTGATTCTGTTGTTGCTGATGAACCAATTGATGACGCAACTAATGATTCTGTTGAAGCTGATGAACCAATTGATGACGCAACTACTGATTCTGTTGTAGCTGATGAACCAATCGATGACGCAACTACTGATTCTGTTGTAGCTGATGAACCAATTGATGACGCAACTACTGATTCTGTTGTAGCTGATGAACCAATTGATGACGCAACTACTGATTCTGTTGTAGATTTATTTCATTATTTTATGAAAAATTTAAATGACAGAAATGTTAAGGACGCTGTATCAGTTTTCTCTGATACTATTTTTATAAGAGATCTTGATATAAATTTGACGAAAGAAGAGTTTTTTGAGACAATATCAGGTTGGTTAGAAGGTGGGACTGAATTGCCTCATTATGAAATAATTTCTTTAAGTGATTCTATAATTTCTGTTGTTTTTTCAAATAGTAATTTCTTTCTACCGTTGAAAGATAATCGGGTTTATTTAAAAGCAGAAAAAAATGATGTTAATTTATTGTTTACATTAATCTCTACTGAAATTTTCTAATTCTTATATTTTTACATGGCACTTTTACCAGAGAGAATCTTGATTAAAAGTGTCTTGTATAATAAAATTTTCAAATCGTGTTGTTGTAATCGATAATCCGATACTGTTAAAATATTCTTTATCAATTTTACCCCTGTTTGCAAAACTAATATTAATCATTGCCGGATTTGAAATCAGAAAATTATTAAATGATAATGTAGAAATCTCATTTATAGATATATTTGAATTATATTTTACAAATTTATTGTTTACGTTTTTTAAGGTCATTGATGATATATAAATAGTTGTATACCAATTTTTCATGTTGAATATTAATTCTGTATTATTTTCAGTTGTGGTTATTTTTGTATTTGGTCTCAGAGGTGATAGTGTGATTTGATCGGATATATTCCTATCAATTGGATAATTTGGAGAATATGCAAGTGATTCAATATATATTTGATTTTCTGACTTGTATTTTAGTTTATAACAATATAAATCATAATATCCAGAATTGAGATTATTAAGTATTAATTCTGAATTTTCAGTAGACTCGGATGTGCTTGAATATCTCATGCCTGATGATAGATTGATACAATATATATGCCATAAGGTTTTAGTTGATTTCTTTTGAGAATCAGCATTTAATTTCATATTTAAAGAATAATTTTCCCGGTTTCCGATTATTTCGATTGATTTACTGGAACATGAAAAGAATAAAACTAAAAGTGTCAATTGAATTAATTGCATTTTATGCACCTTTTACTGTATTTAATATATAAATTTCTTATATTATATTAAATACAGTAAAAGTGAATAATCAATACAAAAAATGAGATAATTTATCAATATGAGGTTTTTAATAATTTAATTATCACCAATGATTGCTTTTAATTGTCGGATCGATTCAGCAATCTTTACTTTTGGCATATTCTGATATTTCATTGGTATCATATCTTTATGGGTACACTCCAAAACTGAAACCAGATTTTGCAACTCCACTTCGTACGGATATACTGCCGGTATAAAATTATTAATAGCTTCTTCAATATGTTTGTCCGTTACAATATCCAGGTTCTCAGATGCAGCTATAAATTTCCCACGCACAAGAATTGCTTCTATATCAGCACCGGAATAGGTTATTTTTTGTTTTTTAATTAAATCATCATTATATACAACATCGGTCTTAATGCGGAGTTTACGTATCATGGTGTAAAAAAGTTCCTCTCTTTCTTTTTCCGTTTCAGGATAAAAAAGTGATAAATGCTCTTCGCATCGTCCCTGTCTTTTTATATCTATTGGTAAGATATCAGGACGGCATGTGATGAGAAACCATAATATTCTTCCCCGGTATTCGGTATTACCCATAAATGATGCGATTTGCGCAAACACTCTATTGGATGTACCGCTGTCCCCATCCTGATTTCTATCTCCAAGAACAGCATCAGCCTCATCAATTATTACTCCGACAGGTGACATCGCTTTTAGTATATTCAGTATTTTTTCAATATTTGATTCTGTAGCACCGACATATTTTGATCTAAAATTAAGAACCTTAACAACAGGAATCCCAATTTCGCCGGTAAAACACGTGCAGAGAAATGATTTCCCCGTTCCAACCGGTCCGGAAATTAAATACCCCATAGGAAGAACATCTAATCGTCCATTTTTTATATTTAAAGCTGCTTTTTTTAATGCACTTTTTACAAAATCGTGACCACTAACCATTGTTAAATTATCTTCACTTTCAATAATTTCAAGCATTCCTACGGACTCGGATTCTATAAGTTCTTTTTTCTTTTGCCTTAAATATTCCAATGATATATTTTTCTTTTCCTGATAGCTTTCTGAAATAATTTGATTTATATTAACAAGATTTAAACCTCCTGTTACTTTTGAAATCGTTTTTATTGAAATTGAATCATCAATAAGAAGTCGTCCGGTAGTTTTATTATAAGTTAAAAAGTCGTCCCTGGTTTCTTCGTCAGGAATGGGTATGTTGATCTTAATGATATTCGGGCATTTTACAAGACTTGCATTCATTTCAGATAAAGTCTCGGTTAAGAGAATAATTGTTACATCTTTATTGATCCACAAAGGGTTATAAGCCCATCTTTTGATAGTTACTAAAGCAAAACGGTCTTCTTCAGAGAATATTGAGCCGGTCATTGCAGGTGCAACTGTTTCAGCAAAATCAATAACTAAAACGGTTCTTTCTTTCTGTTCAACTTTTTTATAAAAGTAATTTTCAAGTATTTCAAATGATTTATAAAGATTGCGGGTTAATATACCGGAAATATTGTTTTTAGATATTCCCTCTATCTGACTTGCTGCAGCAGTATCAATAAAATCGTTTTTAGTTGTGGCACCTGTTTTATCAAAAGGATTTTCAATAAATGAAATACCTGATGAACGGTCATAACAAATAATTTTTCCTTTATATCCAAATAAAATATCAGCAAAATATTCCTGAATTTTTACAAATTTATATTCATTATCACTTGTTCTTTGTGCAAGAAAATCTCTGATATTTCCATGAAATATGTATGTTGATGCTGTATTTGAACAATATTTAATTGCGAATGTTTTTGCCCACTCGGGCAGTTTTCTTATAAAGTTATAATTTTTTTGAATTAAATGTTCTGACACTTTAAGAAATCCTTTTTATTTATCTTTAATCTTTACTCTTATTTCTTCAACCAGTTTTTTAAAATCACTTTCATTTGGAATCTTAAAGTCATTGACAATCATTGATTCGTAACTTAAATATTCAAAATTATTATCATCAATTTTATTGGCGATAATGTTTGCAAGATATACAATTTTTGCGATTTTTCTAACGTCTTCTTCAGCACCAAAAGGGTTTGATTGTGCTTTAATAATATCGATAATATGTTGTGGAACACCCCATTTTTCGGTCATTTTTGCACCTATTTGAAAATGATTAGCACCCTCTAAGAGATTATCGATTATGTTCATAGAAATATTTTTATTCATACAAAATTTAGCAATTTTATCGAGTGTTTTTTCGTGAAGACTTTTTAATACTATCATACCTATGTCGTGTAATAAACCGCCAATATACGATTGTTCTCCAAAGTTAGTAAGATTATATTTGTCACAAAGAATTGATGAAATTTTTGCAACTTCATAGCTGTGCTTCCAGATTTGCTCAAGTATATGAGCATCATATTTTTCTTCCATTGCTTTTTTTATACCATAGGATTGAAGCATATATTTCAGCCCTTTAGCTCCAATAATATTAACAGCAAGTTCTATTTTTTCAATTTTATTTAATCTTCGATAGTGAGCAGAATTAGACATTTTTAATATATCGATTGTTAAACCAGGGTCTTTTCTTATTAGTTCGCTAACTTGCTTAAAATCGACATCGTGACTTTCAATCATTTTTCCAAGAATTCGTATGTTTTCCGGAAATTGCGGAATAGTATTTATTTCTTTTACAAGAACTTCACTTAAACTTTCAACATCTTCTTCAGTAACTAAAGATAATGGAACTGCAATTCGAACATGGGTCATGTTATTTTCCTGGACAATAGCAAAGTTTTTGTCGAAAATACCAATTTTTCTTAGCATTAATATCATGATTACAATACCAAGCCCGGCACCTTCGGTATCATCAAGAACAGTATTAAATGCATCTTCTATAGAATTAAATGTTTTCGCATGAGTTATTTTTGAAAGTATTCTTTCTCTCTCCTGTGGTTGAAGAGTTGAATTATTTGAAATAATTATATTTAAATACGGGTCTTTTATATGATAATAAACTTGTACAAAAAGTCCTTTCTTTTCCTGTAAATCTAAATAATATTCAATATTTGATATTGTTTTTGTTTTAAACAATTTCATTCCTTTTTCATATTGTTCAGGTTCACTGATCTCCAGTTTCTCTTCGTTAAAAAAAACCCTCTTGGTATTTGCCTTTTTACCGTTATTTATTAGCTCTCTAAGACAGTATGATAAATGATCAAAGATTTTTTCTTTGCCGATTGATTTAAGATAAAATTCAAGAATCGAAATAAAATAATCCTCAGTTTCACGACTTATTTGATAATCTTTTAAAATAAGTGGTTTTGCTTTTTCAATGTAATTTAGTACATCAGTTTCAGTAAGAAAAATATTTTTCATATTGATTCTCTTTAATAAAAATTATATATATTTAAGTATTATAATTTATCAATTGAAAAAAGACAAACTTTTTTTTAAATTTGAATTTTTTATTAGTTATAGAGGGGGAATTATGTCAAAATATAATTTTGATGATATTTTATTGTTTGCTGTTAATATTGAAAAGAATGGAGAAAACTTTTACAGGAACTTTGCCAACAAATTTAAAGATGAAACTATTAACGCGTTATTTGTATTTCTTGCAGATCAGGAAGTTGAACATTCCAGGTATTTTTCAGAGTTATTGCAATCCGTTCAAACATTTGATACTGATAATGGTAATTATAATGATGAATATTTTGCTTATCTTCGTGCTTTTGTTGATAATGCAATTTTTAATCAAAACAAAAATAATGAGATATCAAATTCAATTAATTCTATTGTAGATGTTTTAGATTTTGCATTACAAATGGAATCAGATTCGATCACTTTTTATTCTGAATTAAAATTATTTATGAATCAAAAAGATATTTCGAAAGTTGATATTATTATTGATGAAGAAAAAAAACACTTTAGAAAACTATATGAATTAAAATCTAAATATAATACGAAATAAATATTATTTTATTTCGTGTCTTTTCTTTACATAAAATATTATTTACATTAAAATAACCGGAAAATATTAATCTTTGAGGAGTCGTTTATTATGGAAAAAGCTGATCTTGATTTTGCTAATCTTGACTTTAAATATAGAAAAGTTGATGGTAATATACGATATTTTTTTAAAAATGGTCAATGGGATAATGGAACTCTTCATGAGGAAGAAACTGTCGATTTGCATATTGCATCAACATGTCTTCATTATGGACAAAATTGTTTTGAAGGAATGAAAGTTTTTGAAACAAAAGATGGCTCTGTTGTTTGTTTTAGACCTGAAGAGAATTATTTACGATTAAAAAAATCTGCCGAAAAAATTTTGATGGAACCTGTTCCAAAAGAGGTTTTCTTTGATGCTTTAGAAAGGGTTGTGAAAGCAAATAAACGATTTATACCACCTTATGGCACAAGTGCTTCATTGTATATTCGACCGATTTTACTAGGTATTTCACCTCATATCGGTTTAAGCAGATCTGAAGATTATCTGTTTATGATGATGGTAACACCGGTTGGTCCTTATTTTAAAGGCGGTTTTAAACCGGTTAAAATGCTTGTTGCTGAAGATTTAGATAGAGCAGCGCCTTATGGTTTAGGGGATATTAAAGCTGCAGGTAACTATGCAGCTGGTTTACGAGGGGCTTATAGAGCAAAAAGTACCGGTTTTACTGATGTAATATATCTTGATTGTATTCATCGAAAGTTTATTGATGAATCCGGTCCTGCAAATTTTATAGGTATTTTAAAAGATGGTACTTTTGTAACACCGTATTCCGGTTCAATTTTACCGTCAATTACTAATATGACGTTACGAACTATTGCCGAGAACGAATTTGGCTGGAAAGTAGAACAGCGACCTGTTGATATCAATGAGATTTCAAATTTTGCTGAAGCCGGCTGTTGTGGTACGGCTGCCATTATAACTCCTGTTGGGTCGATACGATATAGAGATAAAGATTATAACTTTTATAATGAAGGTAAGGACGCCGGACCAAAAATAACAGCTTTGTATGAGCATCTTTATAAATTACAGTATGGAGAAATTGAAGATAAATACAATTGGCTTTATAAAATTGATGTGAAATAATTCAAAAAGGGTAGCTAATGGCTACCCTTCGTAATTGTGTAATGGCTAATGAATTAAAACTTTTTCCTGTTTACCAGTTCGGCACCTAACATACCGGAAAGACTTGATCCGTAAACACCACCGTGTTGAATAGAAAACATTCCAACCTGATACAAATTTTTAACCGATGTTTTGCTATACACTTTTGTTAGGAGCATTGTTTTCATAAAACTTTTTTTTCGTTCCCAGGAAAAACCGCCGGAAGCTCCATTAGAGCTATTTATCCAGTTTTCAATGGTTCTTGGTGTTGCAATATCAATTACTTCGATTTTGTTTGATATACCCGGAACGAGTGATTCCATTCGTTCAATAAGAATAGTAATTAATGAATCTTTTATTTCTTTGTATTTTTCTTTTGACATATCAAACCATGGCATATTATGTTCAGGCGGTATCGATGTATGAATAATTATTGAGGTACCACCTTCTTTTTCTCTTGTTTCATTAAGATAGTATGATGGTGAAATTTGAAGTGAACATGTTTTTAAATAACTGAATAAGTCATGAGCTGGTTTAAAATCTTTATGAACATAGAGCATTTCTGTTTCAGGAATATACTTTTTTAATTCATCATTTGAAATTGACACGCCCATATAGAGTATAATACCCGATTCTGATGGTCGGGCTTGGGTAATGCGTTTTATTGCAGATTTTTTAAATGTAAAGTCAGGGCACATTTCTAATAGTAATTTTTTTAAATCAATATTTGATATAATGCTATCAGCGTAATATTTTTCATTTTCGGTTTCAACTCCGATTGCTTTCTTATTTTCAATAATAATTTTAACAACTTTTTTATTTTTTAATAAGACAGCGCCATTTTCTAATGCAACATCCATTATTTTTTCAGCAAGTTCAAGATACCCGTTTTTCGCAATACCTATTCCTCCTTCATATTCCATCCAGACACCTAAAAACATAAATATTGCAGGATTATAATAGTATGTTATGTTCGCAAAATAATAACCCGGGTTAGTATCAACCGAGCCAAAAATTTTTGTTAATAATGTATTTATTTGCTGGGGATAGTAGTGGATAAAAAACCACAGGTTTTTTATGATAACCGGCAGTACTTTAATAAGTATTAATGTTTTACCGAAAAAACCGCTTTTAAAATATTGATAATGATTAAAAATATGTAAGAATTCTTTTAAAATAGAAACTTTTTTCTTAATAAATGAAAATAAGGTCCGAATTTGTTGAATATTGTCAGGAAACATTTTTACATATTGTTCTTCAACTTCAATAATATTTCTTCCGTCACAAATTTTATCACATATAACATATTTATAATACTGCTTTTTTATTTCATCTGATAAAGACGGTGATATATCATGCAATAAACTTCTAAAATAATCGACAAGACTAATACCAAGTGTACCGGCTTCCATGTAGTACCCTTTTCGATAAAAACCGGATGTCATTCCGCCAATGACATTATTTTGTTCAAGAAATAGGATTTTCTTTTTTGTATATTTTGAAAGGAGTGAACCTGCTGTTAATCCGCCGATTCCCGTACCAATTATTATTACATCATATTTTTCCATTATTTCCTCTTTGTTTTTTTTAGTATTGAGTATTTATAAGGTATTACTCGATAGTGAAAAGTAGTAAACTGAAAATAGTACCGAAGAATACAATATTTAGTTGAGTATAAAACAAAATTGATTTCATTGGATTTTATTGTGCTCTCATATATTCTGTATCTGACTCAACGAGTTTCCCGTGGCGTTTAAGGATAAAAAAACCATACTCTTCTGCTTTTGTAACGACATCCTCATTGATATGAAAACCTGCAATACCTGCGAATATAGTATAGTTTGCATATATAGGAAAAAGTTTACGGAAATTAGGAATCTTTCTATTTTTGAGGTGTTCAACATCATTGATATGAGCTTTGTATTTCGTTTCAACTATAGCAAGACAGTTCCCGTTTGTTAACAGGATATCATACTCATCTTTAATGCCATCTCTGGTTTTTAGAACATTAGCAGATACATCATCAAATTGCATAGACCCGATTCGGGGATTAACTTTCAATGTATTAAAGAAAAATTCCTCTGCGACATCGCCCTGATTATTACCGATATTACCGACCATTTTTGCTATTTTATCCAGTTTTCTGTCGAGTTTTTCAGCTCTTTTATCCGCTTCAATCTGAAATTTAATCTGTTGATCTTCAGATCTCTTTATAAGATCAAGCACTTCCTGATATGTTGTCATAATGCCTCTTTGCATAACTTTATTAATACAATTTTCAGTTTAATAAGAAAAGTAAATTTCGTCAATATTATTTTTTATTTCATTGATTTTTATGTATTTAAAAATGTACGGTATGGTGTTTATGGATAAAAAGTCGTATTTTTTAATTTTCGATATAATAAGAAAAATGTTTCACGTTTACGATAATTGTGTGATATAGTAGGCTTCTTGTAAAACTTGAGACATTGAGTGTATTTGTAAGTTGTACAATTGTTAAAAAAAATCAGGAGTGGTCTTTATGAAAAAAATGTTTTTGATGGTTATCGTATTATCTAACCTGTTGATTGCACAACTATTGAATGGAACTGAGTTGCGACTCAGCGGGATGGGTGGTGTTGATCCGTATGGCGGATATTTAATGCCTGATGTCTGGGTGGACAGTTTTTATGTAAACCCCGCAACAGCGGTATTCAGTAAAGAGAATATTATCAGGATTCAATCTATTTTTGATTTAGATCCTTTAAAATATAATTTTACTGATGATGAAATTGATGTTACAATAACTCAGGATTTGAAGACGGGGTTTTTAAGAAATTTGAAATCAATCGTAATTGGATATGATTGTGGATTAAATATCGATTATAATTATAATACAATTCAGGGAATGTATAAAAAAGGTTTAGATACTAAAAATGATTCATTAACTCTCTCATTGAATAACTCTCTGGTTATGGCTGCAAAAATTAATGAAAATAGTGTTATTGGCTATTTAGCCACTATTTTGTACTCTTACAGTGATGCAGATAGTTATTATATAGATGAAAATGATAAAAATCAAGCATATTCGATAAAAAACACATCGCCTGTTGTTATGGAAGTAAATCAGAAATGGTCTTATCTGTTTAATAGAGGTAATTACTTTTTTTCAATTATTTTCCCGCTTCGTGTATATTATTCATTAACATTTTCAGATTTTTTGTATCCTGAAGAAAACGCCGAATGGGAAGATGGTGAAAATAAACTGTCTATTTATAGCGGTATAAACTTTCATTATGAAAATACTATTACAAAACATACTTCATTAAGATTTGTCTCTGAAAACAGTGTTATGTATCATGATGAATTTACTGCTGATGAACTCGAAGATACGGATCATTTGAATTCGTTTGGCATATCAGTCCCGATTCTGACTTCATTGTCTTTTATACATACGTTTGATAAATTTTTATTTTTCTATGGGTTTACGTTTCATACATCACCGGGAGTTATATTTGATTATATTTCACCTGAAGATTATAGTCGTGGGATATATACAAATACTGAAGTGTATAGTTCAATTGGAATGGAGATTGCTGCTTTTAAAAAAATTACAGTAAGAGCAGGGGTAGGTTTTGATTTGTTTAATTTAAGAACTTCAAATTATATTGATAAATATTCAACCCAGACCGAACCTGTTTCTACAGATTACATAGATATTTCGTTTCCTGTAAATCCTGAAATCAGTATCGGTATGGATATTAAAACTGGAAAAAGACTTACAATACAGTTGACCAATAAATTTATATATCGTGATATCTATCATTCTCAAAACAATTATTATTATTATAATTCAGAGGATTTAGAATATAAGAAATTTGATATTGCATTTCAATCAAGCATTGGATTTCTTATCGGGCCTGCTGTAAAGGATAATGGATTATAAACGGGCATCTAGGTTGTTTTTTTTATATAACTGAATTGAAACCTCTTCTGATAAACCATTAAAAAACGCTGTGTTCCGGATAGAAAATCTTAGGAATTTTCCACCACAGAGATACGGAGAGCACGGAGATGGGATGAAAAAGTAGATATTTAATGATTTTGATTATATAAAGAAAGAAACAATTTCACAAAAAACTCTGTGCCCTCTAGTGAAACGGGTGCTTCTGTGGTGATTCTGCCCGGAAATAAAACTCGAGAATTGGGTCAAAGATACTATTACTAATCGACATCGTATATATTTAGAATATTATTATAAAAACCGATAAAATCATCTGTGTTTCTGGTTACCAGAATCAGATTATTAATTTGAGCGGTAGCTAATATAATATTATCAGGAACTTTTATTTTTTTTTGTTTTTAATTGCACTGTTCATCCTATTCTGAGCGAATATTTTTTTGCCATAACGCAGGATCAATTTTTATTTCTATATTATTCCCCGGCAAGTTCGATGATTATATTGTAAACTCTATCACTTATATAAATTTTGTTATAGATAAGTTCGTTTAGAATTGGCTTGACTTTATCAATAATTTTCATTTGTTTCGCTTTTATTAAAACACCTAATGTACCTGTAATTTTTAATCCCATATACTCGGCAAATTTTCTTGCAGTAAGATCATCTATGATAGAAAGATCAGCTTCTAACTCCTGTGCTAACAGTATAACTTCAACTTCTCCCTTATGTAGAGCAGTTTTAAAAAATTTAGCAACATTTATATTTTTAATTTCACAGATTTTGAAGAAATCAAATTTTTCAATAATTTTTGATTTTACATTAATTTCTTCTCTTACAGCGTTAGGAATAATAATTTGACCGTACGTTTTATTTAAAATATCTAAACGATTAATTGAATGTAACGATATTATCGGTGTTGAGTTGCAAATTACTTTAAGCATTTGCAATATCCTTCAATAATTCATCACGATCATAATGTTCAAATATTGATATTTTGTTATCAGATAAATAGTGAATGAATGTTTCCTCCGGCATCTCTGCTAATAATGCTGCCTGTCCAATTGAGAGCTTTTTATGGTAATAATAATGCATCGCACTATAAAGCTTCATTTCATACGCAATTTCTGTTTCTGATTCCCGTAATGAAAATAGTATTTCTTCCGGTATGTTTATCGTAGCGACCTTATTCATATAACCTCCTTACTTTATCCTAATAATCACCATTATTTCTCATTTCAAGTAATAACTTAGGGTTTTGCTGAAAGAATTTAATCATGCTTTGCCATGGGATTCTAAAAAGTTTTGAGTTTGTTTTTGCTACAATACCTATTTTATGATCCCGGTTTGAAATGAGATTCTCAGGATTTCCTATGAAATTCCCTTTATTTATTTCTTTTATCGTGTTGCCATTTTCATCGGTTAACAAACCAATACCATCACCCCAAAGATACGCGTAATCCATAGAATTAGAATAATTTTCGATAACTTCATTCTCTTCAACATTGTATTCTTCAAGAATGATTTCAAGATTATTTTTTTGATTTATGGTTAGCTCATTAAAATATTTATTATTATTAATTGTTTCCCATGAACCGATTTTTCTATTATGACAGAGTTTTTGCAGTTTTTCATATATATTCATATTGGAAATCAGTGCAAGAAAATCATCACTATCAATAACAATTGAAACAATATCAGTTACTGCAATTATCGTATTTAAAGCAGGTGCATTTTGTATAATGGAAGATTCACCAAAATAACTTCCCGAACTTATAAATGCTTTATCAGTTTCGTTTTCAATAACCCGCGCTTTTCCCGCTATAATTATAAAAAAACGTTTATTAATATCTCCTTCTTTAACAAGGCAGTCACCTGATTTAAATTTTACATATTTAATAACACTTAGTATTTCCCCGCCTTTTTTTAAAGGAGTGTCTTCAAAAATGTCTATATGAGTTATGAGGTTTAATATTTCGATGGATTCACCATGAATTGTCGGAGTACTATCTATAATCATTGTGTTTGCAAGTCCCGTCGGTGATATTTTTAAGCCTGAGTCATCCGGGATTTTAGATTTGTCAGTGTGAACCAAATAAATATTGCGTTTATTTTCATACGGTAATTTAAGTAATGTTTCCATTGGCGTATGAAGCGGAGGAACGCCTGCTTCGTGGATAATAATATTTTTATTCCAGTCAAAACCTGCTAACTCATCATATCGACCTTGGCTTAGTATCCCTTTTTTTAATAGTTTATTAAAGAAATCAATGTCATTTAAGTGATCTGAAGTGTAGACAACAGTACGATTTTTAAATGATATTTCAAAACCTATTGTTGGTATTGAATGTAAACGATAACTGAAAGTTACCATTGCTCCATTTATATTTATTGGTTTGGCTATCATAATTGGTATAAAATCAATTAATTCAATAATATCAATGACTGATAATTCTGCAAGTAAAGATATTTTTTTTATAAAACTTGAAAATATTGTCGGAGTCGTATAGAGCGTAATTCTTCCTTCCTGAAGTATTTTTTGCATAACACCTGAATCGTGGTCTGAATGACAATGAGTTAGTATTACCGAGTTTACCATTTTTGGCGTTACATTTTGTTCCATAAGCCAGAGAGCCGAGTCAACCGGCGGGTCAACCATAACACCCACTCCGTTTATCCAGAAAATAAAACCGCTCGTTTTCCCTTTTGGATCAAACCCGTGTGATGAGCCGAGAGTTGTAATGCCAAATGAGGGTGGTATAAAAATATCTGAGTAGATTCGATTTCCAATATCACTTTCCTGATAATTAATATCCCATGGTAATGAAACTTTTTGATTTTGGTCAATAATTTCTATTGTTGAGTCATCATTATTGAGTTTAATGTCAACACCATTAATTGTAACGGTATTGATTGAATTAAATGTCCGGAAATCAACAATATTTTCTATTTTAAATGTTTCATTATTCTCTTCATTAGTTCTGAAATACATCATTTCTTTTTTCATATCAGGAAGTGCGGGGTTATTCCGGCCATCATAATATTCTAAATCAATATTAATTTGTTCGGGACCGATAATTGATTCTTCTAAAATTGAGTAAATTATTTTTTTTTGTTTTTCAGTGCATACAATTGTAGTTTTTTTTTTCATAATAAAGAAATTGTAATTGCATGGAAATTCTATATCCATTAATGAAAGCATTTTTTTATTTGAGAATAATGATTTTGGTGCAATATAAATTTCAGGAACAGCTCTATTCATTGCAAGTGAATCTTTTATTGTCTCCGGAGGTGAGCCGAGTTGAATCGCCCCGGCAGTTGTATCAACTATTATTCCGCCTTTCGATAAATATATTGTTTTCATTTTTTTCATTGTTACATCTCTTTTTTAGGATTTTACATAGTATATCATAATTTAAAAAAAAATATCGAATGTTATACTAAATTTAATTATCGGAAATATATTCTATTAAAATTAATCTATTTTTGTATAGGAAAAATACTTTTATTGCTTTAATTAAATGAGGTGAAGTTATGAAAAAAATATGGATTAGTATATTGTTTATTTTACTGAACAAACGTATCTATGCTTACAATAGTATGCCGATTATTCGTGTCGGAAGTTCGTTTTCAATAAATTTTGAAGATTATTTACATAAGAATTTATTAAGTAAAACTGAAGAGAAAATTTATACAAGTATTGATTTTACTTTAGCACGGGTTATTCATATTTTCTCAAAAGTTGAGTATTCAATAGCATTGAAATACAGTTCATCTGATTTTATATCAAAATTCAGGGTGTCATATATAAAAGATATACTTCGGGTTAAAATACTGGTGAATAAATATTTTTTTATGTATGCCGGAGTAAATCCTTCGTATGGATTAGAAGATTATTACTACAGAAATATATATAGCTTTGGTGGTGTCGTACAATTTAAAACATTCCGTTTTTCGTATACTTACTCAGGATATCATAAAAATACTAATGATGGCGAATTCGATCAGACTTTAGTAAGCGGATTAGATTGGGTGAGTGGAAAAAAAATTTATGCTTTTCATTCTGTTAAACTATCTGCACGATTTAAAATATACTCAGTTGACGGTGCTGTTCGATGTATGGTTGACTCTCTAAAGTGTAATTACGAAATACGATTTGATATAAAAAAAATATTTGATTCATTTCAAATCCCGGAAGATTACAATCAGGAGAGTGAATAGATTGCTTTTTTTGTTCTTTTTTGGTACTCTCTTTAAACTATAGTAATTAAGAAGGTTTAGTATGAATGATTATGAAAATCCGGATTTTTATTCGAGGAAAGCAAAAGATGAAGGGTATTTTGCTCGAAGTATTTACAAACTCGAAGAAATTGACAGTCGATTTTCTCTTATAAAAAAAGGTATGAAAATCGTTGATTTAGGATGTGCACCAGGATCATGGTGTCAGTATCTTTCAAATATTGTTGGCGATACAGGTCTTGTTGTCGGTATCGATTATAAAAAGATTCTTGTTACTGCTCCAAATATTGTTATTGTTCATGGGAATTTTTTAAGGGATTATAACCAGGCGGAAATTATGACTCATGGGCCGTTTAATGGAATTGTGAGTGATATGGCGCCGGATACAACGGGGGACAGATTAACTGATTGTTTTAATTCTTCTGATTTAGTAAAAGATGCATTGCGGTTTTCCTATGATCATTTGAAAAAATCCGGTTTTTTTGTTGCAAAAATATTTCAAGGCGGTGATGAGAAAGCTATTTTTGATGAAATGAAAATGGCATTTAAAACGGTGAAATGGTTTAAACCAAAATCATGCAGAAAGATTAGTTTTGAAACTTTTATAATTGGAATGGATTTTACGGGGAAGCCGCAATTATCAGAAGAAGCAGAAGATATTATGGATGTTGATAATTACTCAGGTGATATGCCCTGGTGATTTTTTTTGCTTATCATAAAGAAGAAATTAAGCAGATATATACTAATGATTAGTATACAATAGTACATTATAAATGATAATAGTGATAGTTTTCCGAAACCGATTATTTGTGTACTTAATGCAATTATTGTTAAATGAAAAATATAATTAAAAAGCAAGTATTGTGCCGGTAACGTAATCAATTTATTTATTTTGATTTTCTGGAAATTTATCAGATAATCACAACAAATAACAAGTATAAAAACTAATGAAAGTGAATATACAAAGCATAGAATATCAAAATTCCATATTCTTGCAGTAAAAAAAGAAGCAGTATGCGTTTTCAGAAAAATATCCGGTATAAAATAGCTGCTGTTAAATATCCTTTCAATTGTATATCTGCCGACATCCGGGTATAATGGAGCAAATATCCCGTAAATATATGAATAGACTGAAAAAATAGCTATTGAAACGGCGAATATAATCATTTTTACCCATTTGGTTAATAAACCGGCTCTTTTTAGTTCTCCATATAAAAATCCAAAAAAACCATAAATCACTGTCGGAAAAAACGGTTCATACCCTGTAGTTAGATGAAATATATTATTATTTGCTAATCGTAAACTAATAAATAGTATTGATGTAAGAACTGTAAGAGATGAAATGATGAATATTTTGTATTTTTTTGTTGTGCCTATTAATGTACAAATAATAGTATTTAAACCTATTGTATAAAGAATTCCCGGTGAGAAAATAAAATCAGGAAATTGAAACCCGTTTTCTGCAACAAAAAAAACACTGGCTATAAGCATGAGAAATAATGAAAAAAATATTCTTTTTTTCACTTTTAAATATGACTGACCAATGGTAAGTGAATATCCTGATAAAAATAGAAATAATGCAGGACAAAGCGGTATAATGTTATCAATAAAGTCAATAAATGGAACCTGTATTGAATTGTTATAGAGAGTGATATACAAATGACTAAAAATCATGTGGAGCAATGCAAATACTTTTAAAATATCAATTGCAGCGTCTCTTGAATTGTTTTTTATTTTCATATTGAATATATCGAATTTAATACTAAATTGCTTTACTTTTTATTAAAAAAATATTTTAATAAAACCTATGGATGATACACAAAACATACTCAATAGAATTAATCGAAAAAAATCAGCAGAAACACCAATGTTCGATGCTAATCTTTTAAGTGGGGTACATAAGAAAGTACTCAATAAGTTAGTGGGAACTGACCGGGATAATGTCAGTCCTAAAAAAGGGGAGCGATTCATGGATCAAAAAGTAGAACAGATAATTGCCAATGATAAAAAAGTTAGAGAAGCAGTACAAAATCTGGTTGTTTCATTAACAGAATTAGGTGATTCAGATATTGCTATGAAATTAATCGGACAGCATATTATTTTTTTAAATGATATGTTTAAAGAATTTGATCAAACTACCGGTAAGAAATAATAATTTTTTCATAAGGATGAAACTGATTTATGAACAGGATTATGTGTATAGATTATGGGGATGCACGAATTGGTATTGCAATGACTGATCCGCTTAAAATAATTGTTTCAGCCCACTCAACTTTAAATAATGATGACAAATCTATTGATTCAATAAAAGAAATATTTATATCAAAATCAGTCTATGAAGTTGTCATCGGTTTACCGTATGGTAAAGATAGTGAAATAGGTGATGCTGCCAAAAAAGTTATTAATTTTACTCAAAAGTTAAAAAATTGCTTTGATATAAATGGTTTAGAATATAAACTGTTTTATCAGGATGAACGATATTCAACCCGGGATGCTGCAGAAACAATGAGAGAAATCGGGGTCAAAACGAAGCGGAAAAAATCATTAGTTGATCAAATAGCCGCCTGTTATATATTAAAATCTTTTTTAGATTCAAAATATAAAGAAGAAGTCGTATTTACTAATGAGGTTCTATGATTCAATTTGAATTCGTTGATGCTGATGCTTTATTACTTGATTCATTTAAATTGGGCAAAAAAATTTATGAATCGGGTTTTATTCCCACCCATGCGGTTAGTTTATGGCGCGGGGGAACACCGGTCGGGCTTGGTGTCGGTGAGTATTTCAGATTAAAAGGTCATTTTATTAATCATACCACGTTTGCAACAGCAAGTTATACGGGGATTAATTCACAAAGTGAGATAATCATAAAAGGTCTTGAACATCTTATTAAGTCAATTTCAAAAGAAGATAAATTATTAATTGTTGATGATATTTATGATTCGGGTAAAACAATTGAAGCTGTTATTAATACCATAAAAAAAACATCCAGAGCAAATAGTCCTGATCATATATTAGTTGCATGTGTTTATAATAAAATCAGAGAACGGTCTGTTCATATACCTGTAACGACATTGTCTGATAAAGAAGATGTCTGGATTAGTTTCCCTCATGAAATAGCTGATTTAGTAAGTGATGATGATAAGAATGAAACTTGGATTCAAAATAAATCAGCTGCTATTTATAGTATATTACAATCAGGCAATACCATCGCCAGGACAAATATTGAAATCAATAATGAATTTTATTATTTAAAGGCATCAACTTTATTGGAGGATTCATTAAAATTAGCAGTTACGATATTTGAAGATGGTTTTTATCCTGATTTTATTATTGCTACCTGGCCGGGTGGTATAAGTGCCGGTTTATCAATTCATGAGTATTTTAAATATCGAATTGCCAAAGATAGATTATCAATTAAAACTCCCGATCATATTTCGATTAATACATCGGGGTCACATCTTTCATATAAATCAAACATAATTGGTATAAAATATTTGGAAGATACAATAAATCCCGATGATAAAATTTTACTGGTTGACACCGGGTTTGGTTCAGGTCGTTTGATTAATCATACTATTGATAAATTGAAAGAGTCTTTAAGACGGAATATAAATGTTGATAATATACGGATTGCCAGTGTTTATTATAACCCGTTAAAAGATGTTACATGGACAACCGTTCCCCGGTATACAGAACCCCATTATTATTTATACAAAGTGAACAAGGAAGTTATTTTCCCTCATCAGATACACAGGTTACCGTCACCAGAGAAAAATCTGAAAACAGTGTGGCCTGAGTTACATGATGTTCTCTATAAATAGTAGAAAAGGTACTTTAGAGGTGACCTTTAGACATTTTCTTTTTTCAAACAGACAATTGAAATGTCATCCTGAAGTTCACTTTTTCCGGTATGGAGAAAGATATTTTTCATGACCGTATCAATTAAAATCTGTGGATCGGATTTGACATTGTTTTTAAGAATTTCAAGAAATTTATTTTCAAAGAACACATCCTGGTTGTTTGATGCTTCAGTAATACCATCCGTTATGAGTATAAATGAATCACCTTTTTCAAGTTTCATATTATAAATGTTAAAATCAAGATTTTCAACAACACCGAGAAGCATTCCGCCGATTTCATCCACCTCTACATTGCCATTTGCCCGGACTATAATTGGAGACGGGTGTCCGCAATTGACAACAATAATTTCACCGGTTGAAAAAGTTACACGTGCAAATAAAATAGTTGCAAAGATTGCTGAATTTGAAAGAACGGTATGCATATCTTTATTAATTTGATCTAAAATATAAATAGGATCATCAAAAGATGTTAATGCCACTTGAAGTGACATTTTTAATAACATGGTAATAAGTGCAGCGGGAATACCATGGCCGGTAACATCAGCTATGACAATGTCAAGAATGTCGTTTGACTTTTCATTAAAGACAACCATATCACCACTTATTGTCGATGCAGGTTGAATCTTTGTTGCGACTGAATAACTGCCATATTTTCTTATTAATTCAGGGAATAAACCTCTTTGAACCTCTTTTGCAAGATTTAATTGTCGAAGCATTTCATCATCTTTCATTTTCAGTAGCTTGTACGTTTTTTCTTTTTCAGCCAGAACAGTATCTAATTCTATTGTTTTAGTACTTAAACTATTATACAGTTCTTCAAAAATATTTTTATATGAAATAAAGTCAGTAACATTTTTGAAAGATAAAAATAGTAGATTTTTTTCTTCAATAGTAATTTTTTCTGAAGATAAAAGAAAATGAAAAAGATACCCTTCAGTACTTCTATAGGTTAATTCTCTGTTTTCAAAACCGAATTCAAAATATGTATGTATATATTGAGTTTGAAATATATTTTCTTTAACAGTATTGTTGAAAGCCAAATTTGATAATTGAAACCCACTATCTACTATTTTACCGAAAAAAGTGATCGCTTTTTTATTTGATTTATATATTTTACTATCATAGTCAATAATTATTAAACATTCAGGTGCGAAATCAAAGTAAAAATCTTCCACAGTTTTTTCCCATTTGAAATAATAGATTTTTATAGAGCCTCTAAAACTCAGGCAATTTTTTTCATTATAATAGATTATAGGATAATATCAATAGGATAATTCCAACTTTTTAATTTGTTTTTCAATTTTTTGAATAATTCTCTGTCACCTTCAATTGAAAGTGCATTTAAAATGGATTGAATGCTTTTGTGAGTTTTAGTATGTGACATAGAATATATATTTCTAAGTAAATTGTATGGATAATATGCAAATAAAGGTTCATACAAATTTAATTGTTGATTGTAAGGAATTACCGGTTTTGTCAAATTATCAGATAATGATAAAATTGTCACTACATCCTCAATATCAGGCAGAGGCATATCAATAGCCCAGATTAAACAGCCTTTATTGATTATTTCAGTAAGTGCTAATATACCGCTAAGCGGACCGGGGACAGGTTTGTCCTGTATAATAATAGGATTATCTATTGAGTCGGGTAAAGGGGAGTTACCAAGAAAATAAATTTCATCTGAAAATAAGCGTGCTTTATTGTAAATGACTTCAGCAAGCGGTTTTTTATTGTATTCAACTAATGATTTATCTTTTCCCATTCTTGTTGATTTTCCGCCATTTAAAATACCGATTGCAATATCATTTTTTTTATTTATCATAAGAGCCTCAAAATTATTGTATCATTTTTTTTTATTAAAAATATAGATAAATTTAAACATTTTTCTTTACTTATTCTTTTTTATTATGGTATTAAATTTGTATGAAAATATAGTTTTTACGGAGGACTCTTAATAAATTGAAAGGAAGCGTTGTATTAATTAATGATATAAATAAGAGTTTTGGTGAATCAAGAATATTGAATAATGTAAGTCTTGAGATTAAAAAAGGTGAGTTTTTTTCTCTTTTAGGTCCTTCAGGATGCGGTAAAACGACATTGCTTCGAATTATTGCCGGTTTTGAGACTCCTGATTCAGGAGATATTAAACTTGATAACACCAGTATAATAAATCTTCAACCTAATGAAAGACATGTCAATACAATATTTCAGAATTATGCATTATTTCCCCATCTTTCTGTGTATGAAAATGTTGCTTTCCCATTGAGATTACAAAAGAAATCAGAAAAAATAATTAATGAAGAAGTTAGAAAATATTTATCAATGGTGAAACTTGAAGATCATATAAAGAAAATGCCTTCACAGTTATCCGGCGGGCAGAAACAGAGAGTTTCTATTGCACGAGCGTTAGTTTTACAGCCGAATGTATTATTACTTGATGAACCATTAAGTGCATTAGATGCAAAATTACGGCAGCACATGCTTATTGAACTTGATTCTATTCACGATCAGGTAGGTATTACCTTTATATTTGTAACTCATGATCAGCAGGAGGCTTTGAGCGTTTCTGACAGAGTTGCTGTTATGCATCAGGGTGTTGTTTTGCAAGTTGGTACTCCGTCCCAGATTTATGAAAGTCCGGGTAATAGTTTTGTTGCTGATTTTATTGGTGAAACAAACTTTATTGAAGGTACTGTAGTGTCGGTTGATGATAAAATGGGAGTTATGAACGTAGATGGTATTGGTAAAGTTAATTTTTATCTTGATAAACCGGTAAAAACCGGTGATTTCGTACGGGTAACCGTGCGACCCGAAAAAATAAGAATAACGAAAGAGTACCCTAAAATTGAGGGGCATCCTCATACAATTGTTTTAAATGGCATTGTTGATGAGTTAATATATACCGGGTTTCAAACAAAATTTTTTGTACATTTAGATTCTAAAGTTTTATTTAAAGTATTTAAACAGCATGTAAAATATTTTATGGATGAAACACCAATTAATTGGAAAGATCCTGTTTATATCTGGTGGAATCCTGCTGATGGTTATCTCGTGGAGGTTGAGCCGCGATGAAAAAAATAAATTACGGAAAAATATACACAGCTCCATTAACAATGTGGATAACATTTTTTTTTGTAATACCGACTTCAATTATTTTTTTATATAGTTTTCTGAAAAAGAAACTTAGGGGTGGTGTTCTCTGGGAATTTTCAATAGATGGTTATACTGCTTTAATTAATCAATCATTTTTTAAAGTTGTCTGGTTTACTGTTGTTATTTCAATTTTTGCAACATTCTTAACTCTTTTGCTTGCTATTCCTACTTCTTATTTTATTGCCAGAAGTAAAAGAAAAAACTTATATTTATTTCTGGTAATTGTGCCATTCTGGACAAATTTTCTTATCAGAATATTTGCATGGATTTCAATTCTTGGTAATAATGGTTTTCTTAATAACATGTTACTTTCATTGGGTATTATCAAAAGTCCTCTTATGCTTTTATATAATCAGTATGCAATTATTGTCGTTACAGTGTATACATATTTACCGTATGCTATTCTACCGTTATATTCAACTATAGAAAAATTTGATTTTTCATTACTTGAGGCAGCAAGAGATCTTGGTGCATCTAAACTTCAGTCATTATTTAAGATTTTTCTACCGGGTATTCGCTCAGGGATTATGACTGCTACTATTTTTACCTTTATTCCTGCTTTGGGCTCGTATGCGATTCCGTTATTGGTTGGCGGACAGAAAAGTTTTATGATTGGTAATCTAATTGCAAGAGAACTAAAAGTTACTATGAATTGGCCTTTAGCATCATCAATGTCAGTTGTCTTAACCGTGGTAACAACGATCGGGATATTTATATTTTTAAATACGAATAAAAATAAATCGGAGTTAAAAAATGAGAACTAATTCCGGAATAAATAAAAGACAGATTTCATTAGTAGTTTTTGTTTCAGTAATTTTATTTTTTTATATACCATTATTAGTTTTAATATTATATTCTTTTAACAGCGGGAAGACAATGGTATGGAGAGGTTTTTCATTACAGTGGTATGAAGAACTGTTTTTTCACTCAAGTGATTTGTGGAGTGCTTTTAGAAGCAGTTTGATAGTTGCATTATCATCATCATTTATTGCAACGGCTATTGGAACAATTGGTGGTATAGGTATACACTGGTATAAATTTAAGTGGAAAAAATATTTGCAAATAGTAACGTATTTACCGCTCATAATGCCTGAGATTATCATAGGTGTTTCATTACTCATAATGTTTGCCTGGTTAAAATGGAAAATGAGTTTGTTTACTATTTTTTTAGCACATACTACATTTAATATACCATTTGTGTTATTAATTATTTCTTCAAGACTCGATGAATTTGATTATCAAATAATCGAGGCTGCTCATGATTTAGGGGCGAAAGAAATTGATACTTTATTGAAAGTGATAATTCCAATGAGTATTCCCGGTATTATTTCAGGTTTTTTAATGTCTATGACACTATCGCTTGATGATTTTGTTATTACTTTTTTTGTTTCAGGGCCGGGGTCATCAACGCTGCCGTTACATATATATTCAATGATAAACAGAGGGGTTTTTCCTGTTATTAATGCTTTATCAACGGTACTAATAGCCGGTACTGTTCTTTTATCAGTATCGAGCAAAAATATACAAAAGTATATGTTTAAATAATTTAGGAGGACATGCGTATGAAGAAAAATGTTTTATTGTTTATGGTTTTGTCAGCTTTTATTTTATCCGGTTGTAAAGACGGAAAAAGTAAGCTCTATATTTTCAACTGGTCTTATTATATACCTGATACTGTTTTAGAAGGGTTTGAAGAAGAGTTTAATACTAAAGTAGTATATGATGTTTTTGAATCAAATGAAGAAATGTTTGCAAAGCTAAGAGCCGGTGGTACCGGTTATGATATTACATTTCCTTCCGGTGATTATGCCTCTATTATGATTAATGAAGGTATGGTTGCGAAAGTGAATCGTGATTTAGTACCAAATCTAAAAAATATTGATGAAAATATAATTAGAAAAATTAAATATGATCCGATTATGGATTATTCTATTCCGTATATGATGGGAACAGCAGGTGTTGCAGTTAATACAAAATTTATTAAAGATTTTCCTAAAGACTTTTCGATTTTTGAACGGGAAGATTTTAAAGGTAGAATGACATTATTAGATGATATGAGAGAAGTTATAGGCAGTGCTTTAGCAAGTTTGGGATATTCAGTGAATTCTGTGAATGAAAGTGAATTAAGACAGGCTAAAGAAGTGGTTCTTAAATGGAAGAAAAATATTTTAAAGTTTGATTCTGCTTCATTTGGAAAAGGTTTCGCATCCGGGGAGTTTTGGGTTGTTAACGGGTATGCTGAGAATGTTTTTCTTGAGTTGGATGAAGATACAATTAAAGATGTTTTATATTTCATACCAAAAAATGGTGGAACTATGTATCTTGATAGTATGGTGATATTAAAAGATTCAAAAAATGTTGAATTAGCTCATCAATTTATTAATTATATTCACCGGCCTGAAGTATACGCTCAAATTGCTGATTATTTAATGCTTCCTTCAATCAATGTTGAAGCTCGAAAAATTGTAAAAGAAATTCCAACATATACAATTGAAGATCTTGCAAATAATGAGTTCAAAGAGGATCTTGGTTCTAACATTGAACTATGGGATAAAATCTGGCAGGAAATCAGAGTACAGAATTAATTATTTAATACTTCTATGCTCATGCAATGGCTTTACACCACTTATAATCTAATTTAAAATGGTGTAAAGCCTGATTTATTTATAGAGGTGTCCTTACATATCATCCACATTTTCAGTAATATTTTCATTTATACTTTTTAATTTTTTCTTTATTCTGGTAAGATATGTACCAACGGTTGTTTCACAAAGATTAACTTGTTCACTTACCCATTTATTTGAAGGTGTCGGTGTGATTTTTTTATATCTTCTTTCATTGTTTCTTTTTCTTGTTATTATAAGAGCTTCCTGTCTTTTCAGATTTTCAATTTCTTCGATATTGAGTGATTTTCTAATTTCTTTTTGGACATCAAGTAATTTATTGTATGATTTTGAAAGTCTTGATTCAAGCTGACTTTTTTGTTGTACTTTTTTTTCAACATGTTCAGTATAAAATGTATCTGCATCAAATCCATATTTTAATTCAATAATTTTTAATTCTATTTCGTTTAATTCGCTCAAATTAAGAAAAGAACCATTCTCAAAATAATTATTAATATTCCCGGAGCTTAGTAATGATGAATTCTCAAGTTGTTCGTCATTATATTCAATGTTGTATTGTTCATTGTATTTGTTCTGATACTGGTTTTTGCAGTAAAATTGAATGTATTGTCTTTTTAAAATATGAATAAACCATGTTGTAAATCTACATTTTTCAATTTTTTTATATGTTTTTAACAAATTGTCAATTTTTGATAAAATCATCACATAATAATCATTTTTAAAATCTTCATCATAGCAATTAAAATAGTGAGGGATTTTAATTATAAGTTCTGATAATGTACTAATAAGTTCTCTTCTTTTTATCCGGCCATTTCTGTAGTTATCAATAATTTCATCAAGATTTTTGTGATTCATAAAACTTTCTCCATTTTTTTGTTAATTAACTTTTTTTTTAATAATAATTTGATTTCATACATTCTATTTAATGTCTTAAAAGTGTAAATCTTAGACAAAATAAATACATATTTTTTTAAATTATTTTAATCTTCGGTATTGTTATAAAAAATATTATATTTTTTATATAGTTTTGTGATAAATATTAAAAAGTATTATTGTTTTTTTTAATTGTTGTTTTAATAAAGCAATACGATTAAATCAATACAAATTTATTTTGAATTTATTTATAATTAATTTATAGTATGACTAATGTAATAATTATGAAAGAGGGACTATGACTGATATTCAAGCAAAAATAGATGATTTAACAGATAGAATTTCTCAGGCTGAAAAAGCATATTATGTTGATTCTATGCCGATTATGAGTGATACTGATTTTGATGCAATATTTAATCAATTAATTGAATTGGAAATGAAATATCCGCAATTCAAACATTCTTTATCACCAACTACAAGAATAGGATCTGATCTTGATAGTAAAAGTATTGAGAAAGAACATACAATTCCTGTTTTATCGTTAGATAAATGTTATTCAATTGAAGAATTAAATAACTGGGTACATAAAAATACAATACAATTTCCCGGACAGATTGACTTAGTAATTGAACCCAAAATAGACGGGGCAGGAGTGGTTTTATACTATAATAATGGTGAATTATCACACGCTTTAACAAGAGGGAATGGATTTCTCGGAAATGATATAACTGATAATATTAAAACGATTAAATCGGTTCCTCTAACAATTGATTATAAAGGTGAATTAGCAATCCGGGGCGAAGTGTATATTGAAAAAGAAGATTTTAAAAACTTTAATACAAATGAAAAAGATTCAGAGTATGCGAATCCTAGAAATTTAGCAAGTGGAAGTGTCAGGCGGTTAAAATCCTCAGAAACACGGGGTGTTCCTTTAAAGTTATTTTTATACGAAGGGTATATAAAAGAAGAATTATTTAAATCACATATTGATAATCTTATGTTTCTCAAAAAAAATGGTTTTAGAATCAATTCAAATTGCGGTTTTTTTTCTGATTCAAATAATGTACAGTCAGTTAATTTTGAAAACAGTATCACAGGAACATTAAGTCATTATGGTGATTTTATCAAACATTTTGCAGAAATACGAAATTCACTTCCCTACGAAATAGACGGGCTGGTTATTAAAATTAATAATTTAGCAATCAGGGAAGAGATGGGGTTTACACGACATCATCCGAGATGGGCGATTGCATTTAAATTTGATCCACTACTTGCAGAAACTGTGGTAAAAGATATTACCGTTCAGATCGGACGGGGGGGGCGGGTTACTCCTGTTGCAATTTTAGAGCCGGTATTGTTATCCGGTTCAACAATTTCAAGGGCAACATTACATAATCAGGATTACATAAATACACTGGGGCTAAATTGTGGTGACCGTGTGGCAATTTCAAAAAGGGGGGATGTAATACCGGCTGTTGAAAAGGTAATTGAAAAAATTGGTTCAATTGATCCTTTTAAAATGCCTGAAACATGTCCGGAATGTCATTCTGCATTAGTGTCTGATGGTGCCCATTTGTTTTGTGAGAACATTGAATGTCCCAAAAGGATGCTGGGAACTATGCAGTTTTTTGTTTCAAGGTCTCAGATGGATATAGAAAGTCTCGGGGACAAAACACTTGAGTTTCTTTTTGCAAATGGTATGGTTAGAACAATACCCGATATTTATATATTTGATTATAATACACTGAATGGTATGGATGGTTTTGGGGATAAAAAAGTTAGTAATATTATTGATGCTGTTACTAACTCTAAGAAAAAGTCATTTATAACAGTATTGTCTTCTCTTGGATTAAAAGATATTGGTGAAAAGACAGCAGAGTTATTGATTAAACAGTATCATACTATTGATGCAATAATTGAAGCTGCAGCAAAAAAAGATTCTACAATTTTTTCAGGCATTTTTGGAATAGGTGAGGGGATTGCATTGTCCGTTATTAAACATTTTACGAACAAACAAGTTATTGAAATGATTAATACATTAAAAAACTGCGGATTACAATTTCAGTCTGAAATTGTAATCAATAATGAAGTCCAGTTTTTAGCCGGTACAAAATGGGTTGTTACCGGAAGTTTTGAGCATTTTAAACCACGTGATATTGCTTCTGATAAAATCAAATTATTTGGTGGTGAAATAGTTGGAGCCGTTTCTACAAAGACCAATTTTTTACTGTGCGGAAGTGATGCCGGGAGTAAGCTTGATAAAGCAAAATCTCTTGGTATTCGTATTATAGAAGAAGAAGAATTTATTTCAATTATTAGCAGGCAAATGTTATAAAAATGGTTGACAAATGCGGCGTTATAGTATATAAGTTTTTACATATCGGCGACGTCGCCAAGTGGTAAGGCCGAGGTCTGCAAAACCTCTATCAGCGGTTCAAATCCGCTCGTCGCCTGTATCAGTTGTTGCTGATAAAACGAAAACGATAGCCCGAGTGGTGGAATTGGTAGACACACAGGACTTAAAATCCTGCGGCCTCAACAGTCGTACCGGTTCAATTCCGGTCTCGGGCACTCTCGTTTTTATACATGTTCTGACTACAGTCTTATAATGTATACCAATCAATATTTTTTTTAATATTCTTTCAAATCAGCCATAATAATACCGACAATTAATAAAGGGTAACTTTACCGGTAAAAATTAAAAAACCTAATACCTCTGTGTTCTCAGTGCCTCTGTTGTGGAAAAAATCCTGGGATGTTTAAACACAGAGCCACAGAGATCACAGAGAGGATATTAAGAAGTATGTGTGTGTAATACTTTTTCTTAAAAACTTTTCAATTGTCTTATGGAGATAGTACATGAACATCAAAACAAAAGAACAATGTAAATGGGATCAGCTTTCACTTGGTGAAGTTATGTTGCGGTTTGATCCGGGTGAAAACAGGGTACGCAATACAAGAACATTTAAAGTATGGGAAGGCGGCGGTGAATACAATGTTGCACGGGGATTAAAGAAATGTTTTGGTAAAAGAACGGCGGTTGTAACAGCTCTTGTTGATAATGATATAGGTTTTCTTGTTCATGATCTGATTAGTCAGGGTGGTGTTGATTCATCATGGGTTGTATGGAGAGATTTTGATGGAATCGGAGGCGATTGCAGGGTAGGGTTAAATTTCACTGAAAGGGGGTTTGGTTTACGGGGAGCCCTTGGTGTTTCTGATAGAGCAAACTCAGCTGCATCCCAACTGAAAAAAGGTGATGTTGATTGGGAAACTATATTTGGTAAGGACGGGGTCAGGTGGTTTCATTGTGGCGGTATATTTACTGCATTATCAGAAACGACACCTGAAGTTGCCATTGAAGCGATGAAATGTGCTAAGAAATACGGGACAATTATCAGCTATGATTTAAATTATAGACCTTCACTCTGGAAATCAAGGGGCGGGGAGAAAAAAGCTCAGGAAATAAATCGTGAGGTTGCGCAGTATGTTGATGTTATGATTGGAAATGAAGAAGATTTCAGTACTGCTTTAGGTTTTCAGGTGGATAGCATCGATACAAATTATTCTAATTTGGAAGTTGATAATTTTAAAACAATGATTGAATCCGTTATGAAAACATTTCCGAATTTTCAAGCAGTTGCAACAACATTACGGTATGCTAAAACAGCAACGATTAACGACTGGTCAGCGGTTTTATATTATAATAAAACATTGTATGAAGCGAGGAAGTTTGAAAACCTTGAAATATTTGACCGGGTCGGTGGCGGGGATAGTTTTGCATCCGGTTTGATTTATGGTTTTCTTGAGAATAAAACACCTGAAATGTGCCTTCAGTACGGGGTTATTCATGGAGCACTGGCTATGACAACTCCGGGGGATACTTCAATGGTTTCTTTAAAGGAAGTTGAAAGTATTATGAGCGGTAAATCAGCACGGGTTGAACGGTAAAAAAGAATAGTATTCTTAAAGCCGCACAAAACTATTGAAAAATAGACTTGTGCGGCTTTTTTTTAATTAGAGCTTCTTGCAAAAATACTCTTTTTATCTCGAATTTTTGCATGAGGCTACTTCTAATGCGATTATATCGCATATGGCGGAAGCACAAATTATGTACTCATGATTTTTGCAAGAGCCTCATTAAATTAACAATATCTTAACATAACATTAAGGGTTTGTTAATAAATAAAAGGTATTACCTATACTGTTACAGATAGAATTGAAAAAGAGGTGATCTATGGTGAAAAAAACGTTTGGTAAAGCTGATATGCATGCACACAGTATTTATTCAGAGCATCCGTCTGAATGGATTCTTCAAAAATTAGGCACAAGGGAATCATATACCCAACCGGAAGCATTGTATCAAAGAGCTATTGCAAATGGAATGGATTATGTGGTAATAACAGATCACAATAGAATTGAAGGTGCACAATATCTTGTTGAAAAATACCCTTCAAAATGTTTTATGGGTGTAGAAGCAACAGCGTATTTTCCTGAAGACGGATGTAAAGTTCATATTTTAATCTATGATTTTACTGTTGAACAGTTTAAAGAAATTGATATAATCCGAAAAGATATTTATAAGTTACGGGATTTTATAAAGAATGCAAATTTACCATATTCAATAGCTCATGCGACTTACTCAGTTAATAATAAACTCACAATTGAACATTTGGAAAAACTTATTGTTCTTTTTGATACATTTGAAACGATTAATGGCGGACGTAATTTATATTCAAATAAAATATGGAATACTGTTTTAAGCAGCCTAAATCCCGAAAAATTAAATGCCCTCATTTCAAAACACGGGTTAACACCGTATTCTGATACACCGTGGATCAAAGGGTTTACCGGCGGATCAGATGATCATGCAGGGATACTTCTTGGTAAGACACATACGGTAATTTCTGCTAAAAACAAAGAAGAATTCCTAAACGGTATGAGAAAGAAAGAATCAATGAGTTCAGGCCGTCATAATGAGTTTTTTACGTTATCATTTTCTATCTATAAAATTGCATGGGATTTTATTCAATCCACACAGTCAAAAAATGAGAAAAATATATTTTCGTATTTAAATGAATTAATTTTCTTAAATGACCAACCGCTTTCTCTCAAGAAAAAGTTGATTGTTAAGCATTTAAAATCAAAATACAAAAAGAGAAACAATGCTACCAACTCAATTATAATAGATTTTATTACGAATATTCAAAAACAGGATTTAGAAATTGAAGAAAAGATAGATCTACTCTATGAAATGATTACGAAAATAACTGATCAATATTTTAGTTCATTAATAACATCACTTATAAAAGATATGAAAAAACTTGATTTAATCAATATGTTTCAGAAAATTTCATCATCACTTTTTGGTGTTATATTGACATTACCTTTTATTACTACATTAAAACACATGTATGAAAACAGAGGACTTTTAAATCAATTACAAAATCGGTTTATTCCTGATACGGGTAATAAAAATAATAAAATTATATGGTTTACTGATACAATAACTGATTTAAATGGAGTTTCTGTTACCTTAAAGAAAATTGCAGAACTGACCAGTCAAAATAACATTGATCTGACAATTGCCGGGTCTGTGGGTGAAAAAGAAAATCATGATTTACCGGTTAATTTTAAGAATCTTGAATCAATTATTGACTTTACACCGAATGAGTATGAACATTATACGTTTAGAATCCCTTCTATTATGAAAACATTACGGGAAATTTATGAATTACACCCTGATATGATAATTATTTCAACACCGGGTCCGGTCGGGCTTATCGGGCTTTTATGTGCAAAATTATTAAATATTAAAACAAAGGCAATTTATCATACTGATTTTACTCTTGAGTTTGAAAAAATTATTGGTGAGAATTCACCGTCGCATCTTGTTGAAGGTTATGTCAAATGGTTTTATGAACAAAATGAAAAAATTCTTGTTCCTACAGCGGAGTATATTTCAATACTTGAAGAGCGCGGGTATACTGCTAAGAAAATGGAAGTGTTTAAACGGGGGCTTGATTTAAAAGATTTTTTTCCGAGAGAAAAGTCGGTTTCATTTATTACAAACTTTTATAAACTCGAAGATGGTATTAATTTACTATTTACAGGAAGAGTATCTAAAGATAAAAATCTTGATTTTTTATGTGATGTTTTTGAGAGGTTACAAAATACAAATAATAAGTATAATTTAATTATTACCGGTGACGGGCCCTACCTTAATGAATTGAAAAAAAGAACCAAATCTCTTAAAAATGTTGTATTTACAGGTAAAGTGAAACAGAACTTTTTACCATATTTATATTCAGGAGCTGATTTGTTTTTATTTCCAAGCGTTACCGATACATTTGGTATGTCAGTATTAGAAGCTCAGGCATGTGGCTTACCTTGTATCGTTTCAACAACCGGCGGGCCGAAAGAAATTATTAGAGATACCGTTACCGGTTATTCGTTACCAACGCAGGATATTACACTCTGGTGTAAAAAAATAATTGAACTTGTAGAGCTAAAACAGGATGATCCTGAAACGTTTAATAGAATGAAAAGTGAATCTGTTAAAAATGTTGAACGAAATTATGACTGGTCTAAAATACTTGAAGGCATATTTAAATAAAAAAAACTGTACCATTGCGTTCTTATATGGTAACATAGACAAAATTACTGTATTTGAACGGGGTGGATATATGAAAAATGATAGTATTAGCGAACAAATTGATTACTGGAGCAATTTAGTTTGTGAGTGTAATAAACTGAATCCTGAATTATATAGCAAATTTGATGTAAAAAGAGGCCTTCGTGATATTTCAGGTAAAGGAGTTCTTGCCGGTTTAACCAAAATCGGTGAGGTTCGTTCATATATAATGGATGAAGAGGAAATGATTCCTATTCCCGGCAGATTATTATATCGAGGTATTGACATAGAGGATATAGTGCATGGTGTCGAAAAAGATGACCGGTTTGGTTTTGAAGAAACCTGTTATTTATTACTTTTTGGAAACTTACCAAATAAAGAAGAACTTATAGAATTTGAAAAAGTGATGAGTAGTTATCGTAAAGTCCCGCATGGTTTTGTACGCGATATGATAATGAAAGCACCAAGTAAAGATATGATGAATGCCCTTGCTCGAAGTGTTTTAGCGTTGTACAGTTATGATGAGTCACCGGATGATACATCGATTAACAATGTATTACGACAATCATTAGAGTTGATTTCAAATTTTTCTTTGTTAGCGGTATATGCGTATCAGTCATATACCTATTATAATCATGAAACGAGTCTAATTATCCACAAACCTGATCCTAAATTAGGAATTGCTGAAAATATATTGCATATGTTACGACCGGATAATCAATATACAAAATTAGAGGCTAAACTTCTTGATATGGCTTTAATTCTTCATGCCGAACATGGCGGAGGAAATAATTCAACATTTACAACCCATGTTGTGACTTCTTCAGGAACAGATACATATTCGGTTATTGCAGCAGCAATTGGTTCTTTAAAAGGACCAAAACATGGTGGTGCGAATATAAAAGTTGTTAAAATGTTTGAAGATGCAAAAGAGAAAATAACAGACTGGAATGATGAAGAAATGATAAGGCGCTATTTAAAATCATTATTGGATAAAACCGGTTTTGATAATTCCGGGCTTATTTATGGTGTCGGTCATGCTGTATATTCTATATCAGATCCGAGAGCTGTGTTATTTAAGAAATTTGTAGCGCAACTTGCTGCTTCTAAAGGTTTAGAAAAAGAATTTGCATTGCTGGATAAAATCGAACGGTTAGCTCCTGAAGTTATTGCCCATGAGAGAAAAATGTATAAAGGTGTCAGTATTAATGTTGATTTTTATTCGGGTTTTGTCTACCAGATGTTAAGGATTCCTGAAGAATTATATACACCGTTATTTGCTATTTCAAGAATTGCAGGGTGGAGTGCTCATAGAATAGAAGAGCTTGTGAATGCCGGTAAAATTATTAGACCGGCATATAAAAATATTGCTCATAAAAGAGACTATGTTGCAATGGAAGACAGGAAATAGGTATCAAACTTAATAATATGAGAGAGGTACTAAATCTATGAAAGATATATTTCCATTAACTGATCCAATTGTAGTTTTGTTTTTCATTTCACTTATTATTCTTTTTGTACCGGTTGTTTTTTATAAAATTAAACTGCCATCCCTGGTGGGATTAATTATTGTAGGTGCGATTGTCGGGCCATTGGGGTTTAATCTCTTATTGCGTAATAGTGCAATAATTCATTTTGGTACGGTCGGATTATTATATATAATGTTTATTTCAGGTCTTGAAACTGATTTAAGTGATTTTAAAAAGAATAAACATCGAAGTATTGTTTTTGGATTATTAACTTTTGCCATACCCATGTTCATCGGGACATTAACTACTTTATTTATACTTCGTTATAATCTCAAATCGTCGGTTCTTCTTGCAAGTATGTATGCATCTCACACCCTTATTGCATATCCGATTATCAGTAAAATGAAACTTTCAAAAAATCAGGCAGTTACTATTACTGTCGGCGGAACGATAATTACTAATATTCTTTCGCTTTTAATTCTTTCAGTTATTGCAACTGCAACACGGGGAACATTAGATACGGTATTCTGGATAATGTTAGGGGTAAAAACAACTATTTTTCTTCTCGTTTCTTTTTTTATTATTCCAGGAATTTGCAGATGGTTCTTTCATAAAATTGAAAATCAAGGTGGGTCACAATTCATTTTTGTTCTGTCTGTTATATTCGGGGTTAGTTTTCTTGCTAAGATAACCGGGATAGAACCGATAATCGGTGCATTTATTGCGGGTATCATACTCAATGAGTTTATTTTACCGGAAAGTCCTCTACTTGATAAGCTTACTTTTACTGGGAATACAATATTTATTCCTTATTTTCTAATATCAGTTGGTATGTTAATTGATGTAAGAGTTCTCGTAAGTGACTATAGAAGCTGGGTTATAGGGATTACTATGGTTGTCGTTGCTACATTATGTAAATATATAGCGGCTTTATTAACTCAGAAAATTTTTTCATATTCACGGGAAGAACGGTTTTTAATGTTCGGACTAAGTAATGCTCAGGCAGCATCAACACTTGCTGCTGTTATGGTCGGGTATGAACTGGGAATTTTTGACATAATTATTCTTAATGGTACTATTTTTATGATAATGGTTACTATTTTTGTCAGTACCTATATAACCGACAGGTTTTCAAGAAAAATTGCAAGGAGAAGTGAAACACAATTTACTTCCGATAATACCGGTACATTCTTAATTTCTATTGCAAATCCTGTAACTGCCGAAAGACTTCTTGATACAACAATATTATTAAGTAATAAAAATTCGGTTATTAACGCACTTTCAATTGTTAATGATGATTATAATACTTCACAAAATATAATATCAAGCAAAAAATTTCATGACTTATTGCAAGAGAAAAACATTACTGCGAATAGAGTAATCAACTCTGTTATCAGAGTTGATATAAATGTAGCCGGCGGGATAATTCGAGCTTCAAAAGAACTTCAGACAAGGACATTAGTTGTAGGTCAAAATCGGAAAGAGAAAGTATCTGATTTATTATTCGGTTCCATGATGAGTAAATTGATAGATCAGCACCCATATCGTATTATTATGTGTAACATAAAGAAATCAATTAATAGTTTAAAAAAGGTGTATTTTTTTCTTCCCATAATGATTCAGCAGGAGTATAATTTTATTGATTTATTCAATATGATGCTTTTGATACCTATTAATCTTAAAGTGCCTCTTCAGATATTATGCGGTGAAACTTGCCGTACTGATCTTGCACAATTGGATATTAAAATTGAGATAACCTATTCAACACTTCCTGAAAAAGTATCGTATCTTGAATTACGTGATCGAATACAGGACGATGAATTACTAATTCTCTTTACAGCACGTAAAGAAAGTGTATCCTGGTCAAAAGAAACACTTGCAATCAATGATTTTGTTAAACGATATTTCACGGATAAAAATATCATTCAAGTGTATCCTGATAGAGACCCTGAGATTAAAGAAACTGAATTTTTTGAGTAAATCGCTTTTAAGTTAATTTCAAAACCTCTTTTTAAATGAACATTTAATACATAAATTTTCAACTGCTTTATTATTTGAAAACCCGTTAACAATAGAAGTCGCTCTATCACTATCAATGATTGTTTGAAAGTCACTTTTAAAAATATTACCAAGGTTAATAACACCTTCGCCATCAAGACAACAGGGAACAACAGTTCCGTCTGATAATATCCCAATCTGGTCACGAAGCCCATAACAAAAACCGGTAGTCTGGTTATACGTGCTATCAATATCCGGCCAGTCAAAAACTGAATCAAAATGAATAAATACTTTATCAGATAGTTTTGAATTAATTGAATGAGTAATTTTTTCTATACAATCTTCTGAGGGATTAAAATCACGAATTAATTGATGTATAATTGATAGATTTTCATCGGAAGTGATTGATTTATTGATATTGAGATTCCAGAATCGTAGCGCAAAAAATATATTTGTTTTTTTCTGAGCATTTTTAATAAATGCAGTAATGGTATCTAATGATTTCTGAAATATTGCATCCGGTAATTCAAGTAAACTATGCAGTGAAAAATTTATTTGCCGGATATTTGAATACGTAATGAGTTCAGGATAGTTATGAATAAGTGTTCCATTGGTTGTTATGATAACAGTCAGTTTTTTTTGTGCTAAGAGAGCAATAAAATCAAGCAAACGATCATGCAACAGCGGTTCTCCCTTTATATGAAGGTAAATATAATCTGTATACGGTGAAATCTGATTAAGAATATAATCAAATTCATCAAAACTCATACTCCAGATCGTGCGATTTGTTACCTGACAAAAACTGCATGATAAATTACACTGATTGGTTATTTCGATATAGATTTTTTTATACTTTTTCATACAACCCCATCACTATTCCTTAACAGAAGAATGAGTTAAACCGGCAATAATATATTTCTGAAAAAATAACCAGATTATTAAAACGGGAATTGAACCAATGACGGCAATTGCACTGAATGTTCCAAATCGTACAAGTTCACCATCCATAAAAAAACTTAATCCAACGGGCAGGGTAAGGTTTTCCGGTTTTGTTATAAGAAAGGTTGCCAACAGAAATTCATTATATGTTGCAATAAATGATAGAATGCCAATGACTGCAATTATTGGAGTAATTATTGGTATAATAATATAAAAGAAAATTTGAGTGTAATTTGCACCATCAATCATTGCTGATTCTTCAAGTGAATCAGGTAATGTTGAAAAATAGCTTTTAGCCAGCCAGATATTAAGCGGAACTCCGGCTCCAAGATACATTATAATCAAACCGGGAATTGTGTCAATCCCGAGAGTAGGTACAATTTTGCCTAAATAATCAAGCATCAGGTAGAATGCAATCATCATCATTGATGCAGGGAAAATCTGTAAAACAACAATAAGTAGTATAATAGCTTTTTTACCGTAAAATCTGAACCTGCTTATTGCAAAAGCTGCCAGTATTACAATAAAAACCTGAAGAAAGGTAACTATTGATGAAATTTGCATTGAGTTATAAAACCACTTTTTTACAGGATAGTTGTAACCGCCACTATTTGGATAATTACCGGTGAAAAAGAATTTAAAATTAACGAGCGATACTCTAACATCATATTTATATCGCATTTCATTGTTGTTAAAGTATATAATTGAAAGAAAGTCATCTCTTATATCATCGGGTAGTGTCTGTGCATGGATATTAAATTGTTCTATGAAATCAGACTGTTTTTTTCCATTGCTGTATATCCATGAATTGAGAGCCTTTTGTAATGTACCGGATGCCGGTGAGACTGAAATCATTGATTTTAATAATGTGTGTGACAATTTTCTTTTTGATATTTTATTTAATTTTTTATCGGTATTATTTGTATCTATCCATGTGTTAAAGTCAATCATGGGAGCAAGTATTGCCTGATTCGGTCTGAATGCAGTTGAGACCATATATAAAATTGGTAGTAATATAATAAATGATGAAATAATTAAAAAAGCATGTATTGGAATATTTTTTAATACAGCATTAAAATTTTGTCTGACCATGTGACCCTCATTAGTTAGTTGTATTATTTGCTTTTATTTGTAAGTAAGTAATTGGAGTAATGAGTAAAAAGGTAACAAAACTTACAGCTGATGCAAAAGCAAAAAGTCTCTCCCTTGTTGCAATATTGTATATAAATGATATTACAATATTTGTTCCCCTTCCGTTAAGAAGGTAGATAATCGTAAAATTATTAAATGAATATCCAAAGTACCCGACGATAAGAGGTGCTGTTACTGTTAATAAGAGTGGAAGTGTAATCATAAAGAATGTATCTTTTTTTGATGCTCCGTCAACTGATGCTGCTTCGTAGAGTGTTGTATCAATTGATTGCAATGCTCCAAGACAAATTATCATAAAGTAGGGAAAAGAAAGCCAGACATTTATAATAATACTTGTCAGTTTTGATAATAGTTCATCAGTAAGCCATGGAACCGGGTAACCTATAATTGAATTGATTGTACCAAAATCGGTATTGAGAAAAATATTCCACATCATGATTGATATTGACGCAGGAACGGCATAGGGTAGTAATAGTAATGTTCTATATAATCGCTTGCCATGTAATTGTTTTTTATTCAGTATCATTGCAAAAAATAAGCCTGCAGAAAAAGAAAAAAATACAGAGAGTAATGCCCAGCGTATAGTCCATCCAAAAAGTTTTAAATAATACGATTGGAGCCCTTTATTTCTAAAAATATTAATATAATGCTTAAATCCGGTATAAACCCGATATCCCGGTGAGATATAACCATTTGGCAGGATATTTGTCGTTGGTGCAATTGTATAGGAAAAATCAGAAAGAGTAGGAAAAAAAACAATTTTTCTAAAAAAAGATTGTCTGAATTCATTTTTAAACCCGTTTTTCCCATTAATCATACGATTAATTTTTTTTACTTCGGCATTTGCGCGTTTTATAGCTTGTTTTAAGACAGTTCTGGTCTCAATAGTATTTTCAGCTGTTTCTAAATATTTTAAATAATCATGAGGAAAAATAGTATCAATCTGATTATAAAAACCTCTTGAGTTTATTTTACCTGAAAAAAATGAAGGCACAAAATCTGTTCTAAAGGGTTGAAAAAATGAATATGAAAAACCCGGGAATTGGACTTCTAATTTTTCACCATGAAAAGGTTTTTCATTATTCTCTGTAATAACAAATCGTCCGATGGCATCATCTTCCTGAATAAGTATATCGTATGCTTGAGTTTTTTCATTGAACTTTAATAAAGTATGTTCATTTTCAGGATTCTCAATATACAATGGAATCTTATTAATAAATCGATTACCATATTCATTATAATAGAATTTATCACGTATGATAAAGTTTGCATTTTTTAATTCGTCAATAAGCGTAATCATCCACTTAATATCAACGAGGCTATATTCATTATCTGTATCAGCACTGCCAAGTAAAATATAGTTATTTAATTCTGCTTGTAATGACTCGTTATCAATAGTGTGTGTGTGTATATTTTTATAGTTAGTGTTTTTTTTGTTCGGGATGTATATATATTTTTTTTCAATACCGGATTCGTTAATATCAAACAGAATTATAGTATTTTTTAGTGAAAATTGATTCATTTTTCTTCTAATAAAAGTATCAATTTCCCGATCAATAGCAGCTAAGGCAATATTCTCTTTTTTTATAGGAAGATTTTTTTCAAATACAGCGTCATATTGTATATCTATAGTATCTTTAAGAGTAAGATATTCTTTAAGTAAATTATTTATTTCACTTTTTTCAAAATAATACTTTGCAAAGACAGGCGTTTTTGATGAATCAAAATGCCATTGATCATGGAGTAATAAATCCCGGACTTCTCTTTTGGTTTCTCTTGTATCACCATCAATATTGGTAAATGAAATCCATATTGTATAACAAACAGGAAAACCCGAGAGCAGGAAAATTACAACCAATGCAGGTAAAATAAATCTATAAATTGCACATCTTCTAAACCAGATTGTACATAAGAAAATAGATAGTAGTATTGTCACAATGACAAATAGATAAAAAGGTTGGTGTTTCATCAATAAACGAAACCCAATGACAAGATCTATAATAATTAAACTGATTGTCAGTATGATATTAAAAATAAGATTGTCTTTGATAATTTCATTTTTTATTCTATTCATTGGTTTTTTCCCGTGAGTAGATTAGGGATGAATATCTATCGAGTATAATTGATTTATTTTTTATCTTGTATTTTGAATCTGAAAAAACAAGAGAATAATCATTTATTATTTCAAGAGGTAAAGAGACCGGGCTGTTTGATATATTAATTATGACAAAACATTCATTATTTTTGAAGGTTCTCTTGAATGTTACTAATTTTTTATTGATATTTTCAAAGTTTATTGAACCCTGACAAAGTGCCTTATTATTATTACGAAGGTTTATTAATTGTTTGTAATGTGAAAGTAGTGAGGTTTTATCTTGTTGTTGTTCTGTAACATTGATTTTTTTGTATTCCTTATTGCTTTGGCGGGGGCTGATTTTTCCCATAGTTGAAAAACCACCATGAAGAGCGTCATTCCACTGCATCGGCGTTCGTAATGAATAATCAAATGTATACCGGTTATTCGAAGTCATCCCGATTTCCTCGCCGTAGTATATAAATGGTATGCCCGGTGTTGTTAATAATGCTGTCGCAGCTATTTTAAGTAATTGAGGATTTTGTTTAAATCGTGTCGCAACCCTTGGTCCTAAAAATGAATCATGGTTACCTAGAACATTTGAAACATACCCGCCATCAGGCATTTTATTATATTCTTCTTGAAGTTTTTCTGTGAAAAATTGTGCGTTTTCATTAAAAATTGCTTTGGTAAGATTTCCAATAAATCCAAAATTAAAATACCCGTGAAGAGAATCTGTTCCGTCACCTATATATTCACTTTTACCCGCTTCACCAATAAGATATTTTCCGTCGTATGAATTAACAAGTTTTCTGATACCTTTAAAAAGATCAATTGTTTCCGGTAAATCCGCTAGAATACCATTTTCATTTTCAAAAATATGAGTAGCAGCGTCAAATCGAAAACCGTCAACACCAATGTTTAACCAGAACGTAAGAACCTGTTGTATGTATCGGTAAACCTGTTCATTTTTGAAGTTTAAATCAGGCATACTACGGCTGAAAAGACCGTAATAATACTTTTTATCCTTTCCTTCATGCCACACCGGATTAGCACTCCACGGTTGTCTCCAGTATAGTTTTTCTGAAGACCAGGTAAACCAGTCTCTGTAGGGACTGCCACTGGAATTTAATGCACTGATAAAAAATGGATTATCACTTGAGCAATGGTTTATAACCATATCCATAACAATACCGATTCCTTTGTTGTGTGCTTTTGCAATTAATTCTTTAAAATCCTCAATGGTTCCATACTCCGGTGCTATTTTCATGTAATCCATAATTGCATAGCCATGATCACCATCACTATTCATATTAATTGGCATAAGCCAAATGCCCTTAACCCCAAGTTCTTTCAGGTAATCAAGTTTTTCTATAACACCACGAAGATCTCCGATACCGTCATTGTTAGAGTCATAAAAAGACCGGACAAATATTTCATAAAAAACAGCATTACTATACCACTCGTTGGGCAAGGATGATTTTTTATTTTCAAAGTGTAATGAATCGGGAATTACTGTAAATGAATAATTATTACTGTTACTTGTGAAAATAATGAGTAGAAATACCAGTATTAATGTATATTTTATATGGCTTTTAATCATAATGAACAATATCATTATTTAAATATTTTTGCAAAATAAAATAAAAAAAGCACTCAATTTTGAGTGCTTTTTTTTATTTTATTTATTCTTTTTCAGACCGGGCAGCTTTGGGATTAGCAATTAACATTTTTAATTGACTGGCTATTGTAAGACCAGCCTGACCGATTCCTTTGTCACTAACAACACCAGGTATTGTACCGCCACTTTCAATAATCTGAAGTGTCATAACAGAAATTGGAGTCTCTAAATTTGAAGCTTCATATAGATTGATTCTACAAGTAAATGTATGACCAACCATAGGAACCGGAACTATTCTATCAACATTTAGCATTATGACATATTTTTTAGTAACTTTTGATTTATCTGCAATTCTTGAAATCGGTTTACCTGATTTTAATAATTTATCCATCGATTTAAGAAATTCGGTTTGTAGACCAGCAGCGGTAACTTTTGGTGGTTTGCCATTTTTTTCAGTTTGATCTTTAATCCAATCTTCAATTAATGAGTCAAAAATAATTGTATTTTCAAAAGAAACAATTAAGTCAGTCGGCGCTTTTTTGATCTCAGCTAAATCAGTTTTTCCTTCACGAACATAAAAACCAAGTTTAACATCTTCTTTAGCAAATAAAAATGAAGATATGCTAGAGAGTAACAATAAAGAAATCAGTAATCTTTTCATAAAAATCTCCTAATATAAAGTTACTTTATTATATTTATTAATTATTAATAAGTCAAATTTAAAAATTAAAAAAAATAAATAATGATATAAATAAAAAAAACTTTTATATATCAGATTATTAGTATATAGTACCGTTGTAGTATTTGTTGTTTTTATTTTTTTTTACCAATGTAATGCGTGGGAGGATTAGTAGTATGCAAAGTCATGTAACTGAATTACTTCAAAAACCAAAAATAATTAATTGGATAGAAATGCCTTCTGCGATTGGTGAAGACGAACACATTGAGTTTTTAAAAAATGATATTTTTCTCCAACGTCATGAAGGTTTAATGGATCATATTTTAAAACTCAATAAAATATGTGAGAGTGAATCTGTTTATTTTTTCAATCTTGATAAAATTCTTTCGAGGAATTTAATTAATAATAATGATGCATTAATGTTTTCTAAAAATTTTATTCAGTTTATTAATAAATATTTTTCATTCAAATCACTCGTTCATACCAATTTAATTGATGATAAATTATCAAATTTGTTCAGATCAGAAGGTATTGCTTATATTGAAAGAAATCTTGAAGATAAGAAAAATGCAATGATGACAACATTGGATATGATTAAACCGTTTTTTTCAATTAATAATAAAGTTCTACGGTCATATATTCGTGTTAATCTTGAAAAATATAGATATAAAGTAGAAATTCTAAATACCGGCGGTACAAAAAGTCCTGACTCTGGTATTATGAAAGATTTATCAGTTAATGGAGCCGGGATAATTCTAAATAATTTAAATAGTATTGAAAATTATAATTTAAAAGATGCTGTTTCTATCAATATGTATATCAGACAATATCTAATTAAAGTACAAATCGGGTTTGTAACAAGAATTAATAAAGACGAGAATGCATTGGGGATAACATTTGATATAAATAGCAGAAAAATGTTAAGCATGATGGCTGCTGAGAATCTATCAAAGTTAATATATCATTATCTTGAAGAGGCAATTAAGAAAATATCGATTGGAAATCCAAGGGTTCCCAATTAAATAATACTAAAAGGTTGTAATTTCTAAATGATTTTTCTGACAATTTACAACCTTAAAGTATTGAGATGAAAACTATAGAACCCCTATAAATAATCTTTAAATAATGCAATTATAGATTCTTTTGGTTGCGAACCAACTGCTTGTTTTACTTCTTTACCGTCTTTGAACACAATTAAACTTGGAATGCTTCGGATACCGTATTTTGCAGGTGCTGACTGATTTTCATCAACATTACATTTGCAAATTTTAACTTTACCGCTATATTCTTTTGCTAATTCTTCAATAATAGGACCTATCATTTTACACGGTCCGCACCAGGGTGCCCAAAAATCAACAAGAACAGGTAATTCAGAAGTTAATACCTCATTATCAAAATTATCATCTGTTAAAACAACATAGCTCATATATATCTCCTGAAAAAATTAAATTTTTATTTGATTCGGATTTTACCAATTGTTTTCAGCAGAAATCCGATAAAATTCATCAAGCATTTTTATATCAAAACCATAATATTTATAGTTTCTTCTTTGAGTCTGGAACCAGCTTTTCGCAAAAGTTTCGGCACCTTTATCAATTTTCATACCGGGTTTATATGTTTTTCCAAGAGAATAAAAAATTCTTGAAATTCTGCTTGAGGCCGGTAATAACGGATCATCTAATGCACTGACATGCGCCATAGTAGCTGCTTGTATAATTTCAGGTGGAAAATTGGATAAAATTGAAGCAAACTGCCTTGAAAGATTTTGAAAATACTTTTCACGGACGGCTGAGTTAGGAAACTTTAAATCACCGGGTTGATAATCCATACTATTTATCATGGTAATAGATATGTCATTTCTCACATGACCTAAAATGCTGAATATTAGTATAAGTTTAATGTAATCAGCAATACTGTTTGCATTAAGACGTATTTTTTCAACTTTTTCTAACTCAAAAGCAATATATGATCTTTTTAAAAAACATTCATCAACGTAGTTATTTATCACTTTGTTGTTAAGTATTTTAATAATCGGGCTTAATGTCCGTCTAATCTCAATTCTTTTTGAAAGTTCCTGGAGAAATGAAAATAATAATTTTTGAAAACTCCCTGTATTAAATTCTTTCTTAAATAATTCATTAAAAAATTTGAACGAAACTAATGACGATGATATCTTTTCAAATTCTTTATTGAGTTTTTCGTCTGTAATTTCCAGAAGACAATTGAGAAATAGTAATTCAACCTGGTCAGTTGAAACACCGGGAAAAAAAGAAGCTGTTGAAAATGTTCCGATTAAAGCTCGATAATTCTGTTTGTAAAAAACAAGAATATTTTCTTCGATTTCCAATGCTGTTTCGTTTGAAAAACACGGATTTGCTGTTAATCTTTTCACAAAGTTCATCATCTTTTCTTTATTATCGTTTTGCATACGCTACCTGAATTTGAATTTTCTTAAATTAGATATTATTTATTCATATCGATTATATTTTATATTATAATAAAAAATTATTAAATGCAAAAAAATTTTTGTATTTTTTTATAAATATAAATAGCATAATGGAAAAAGCCTCTTGTAACAACCTAAGTTATTAAAGAGGCTTATAGTATTTATCGTTTCCAGTTTTTTATTTCTTCTTTTAGAACTCTTGTTAAATCTTCAATTTTAACTCTTTTTTGTTCCATTGAGTCTCTATGTCTTAGAGTTACTGCATTATCTTCTTTTGTATCATAATCAATAGTTAAGCAAAAAGGTGTACCGATTTCATCCTGTCGTGCATATCTTCTACCGATAGCACCGGATTGATCGTAGAATGTTGTAAAATCTTCTTTTAAATCAGTTGCAATTTTTTTTGCAATTTCATCAAGCCCGTCTTTTTTCATTAATGGAAACACTGCAACTTTAACCGGAGCAAGTTTTGGATGAAAATGCAGAACTACCCGTGTTTCACCGTTTTCTTTTACTTCCTCATCATACGCATCAAGTAAAAATGCAAGGGTTGCTCTATCAGCACCGGCTGCAGGTTCTATAACAAATGGTAAATAACGTTCTTTTGTTTGATCATCGAAATAAGTTAAGTCTTTACCTGAATGTTCCTGATGTGTTTTCAAATCAAAATCGGTTCTATTTGCAATTCCTTCCAATTCATCCCATCCCCACGGATACATAAATTCAACATCGGCACATGCTTTTGCGTAATGAGCAAGTTCTGATTTGTCATGTTCACGAAGCCGTAAGTTATCCGGTCTGATTCCGTATATATGATACCATTGCAATCGCTGATTCTTCCAGTATTCATACCATTTTTCATCTTCTTCAGGCGGAACAAAAAATTCCATTTCCATTTGTTCAAATTCCCGTGTTCTAAAAACAAAATTCCCCGGTGTAATTTCATTTCTGAATGATTTACCGATTTGACCGATACCAAATGGTGGTTTTTGTCTTGAAGAATTCACAACATTTTTAAAATTGACAAACATACCCTGTGCAGTTTCAGGTCTCATATATACAATAGCACCAGCATCTTCAAGCGGTCCCATAAATGTTTTAAACATCAGATTGAAATTTCGTGCTTCAGTAAGCCCGCCGCCACATTCAGGACATTTTGATTGATCTTCAAGTTTATCCTGTCTCCATCTTTTTTTACATTCTTTACAGTCAACCAAGGGGTCAGTAAAGTTTTTTAAATGACCTGAAGCTACCCAGACCTGAGGTGCCATAAGTATTGAACAATCAATTCCTTCAACATCATCACGTTTGAGAATCATATAGTCCCACCATGCATTTTTTACATTTCTTTTTAATTCTATTCCCATAGGGCCGTAATCCCAACATGAACTAAGCCCGCCGTAAATCTCTGATGACTGGAATACAAAACCTCTTCTTTTTGCAAGAGAAACAATTTTTTCCATTAAATCTTCTTTTTTCTTTTCAGCCATGGTTACTCCCTATAGTTCGCTTTTAAGTTTATTTATTGCATTTTCAATTCTTTTAAGAGATCTTTCTTTGCCGAGAATATGCATTACAGGAAAAAGTTCAGGACTTTTATTGACTCCGGTTATTGCAATTCGTAATGGCATAAATACAGCACCTGCTTTAACACCAAGTTTTTCTGTTATACTGTAAATCTCAGCTTCAAGTTCTTTGTCATCTTTTTCACCTAATGCTTCAAGCATTTCTTTTGCCATCGATAATACTTCAATGATTTTTGATTTTTCTGTGTTTTTTGGTACTATCATTTCCCATGTTTTATAAGGAGGGTAGTCGCCAAAGAAAAAGTCAGAATAAAGCGGTGCATCAGTTAATAATTCTAAACGTTCCTGAACAAGAGGCATTATTGTATGTAAATAATCAAGTTCCTCTTTTGTCGGGTTTTTAGAAATAAGTCCTGCTTCTATATAATAAGGAAGAATCAATCCAATAATTTTTTCCTGTGACGATTTTCTTATGTAAGAACCATTAAAATAATTAAGTTTTTTATAATCAAATATTGCAGGGGATGAGTTTATTCGTTTAATATCAAATATTTTTGCAAGTTCCTGAAGTGAAAAAAACTCATCTTTATCATTATAAGACCAGCCTAATAACGCTATAAAATTAAGAAGTGCTTCCGGTAAATAGGCTTTTCTAAACTCTATAACCTGGGTTGCGCCATGCCGTTTTGAAAGTTTCTTACCGTCTTCACCCATAACCATCGGCATATGACAAAATTGCGGATGATCCCAGCCAAATGCCTTGTATAACAAAACATGATTCGGGGTGGAAGGAATCCATTCCTGTGCACGTAACACATGGGTTATTTCCATAAAATGGTCGTCAATAATATTTGCCAGGTGGTAGGTTGGAAAACCGTCTGATTTTAGAAGTACGAAATCCTGTAGTGTATTGTTATCAACTTCAATTCTGCCAAGAATTGTATCTTCAAATGAAGTTTTCCCGTCAAGCGGTGCTTTAAATCGAATAACCGGTTGAATGCCCGACTGTTTTTTTTCTTCAATTTCCTCAGCTGATAATGTCCGGCAGTGTCTGTCGTAACCGGGAGGCAGTTTATTGGCTTCCTGGATTTTTTTAATTCTTTCAAGCCTTCCGCTGTCGCAGTAGCAATAATAAGCATGACCTGTTTCTACAAGTTTTTCTGCATATTCTTTATAAAGTGCAATTCTCTCTGATTGTATATAAGGGCCAAACGGACCGTTTTTGTCCGGACCTTCATCATATTCTATTCCCAACCATTTAAAAGTCTGATAAATATCATCTAAAGCGCCGTCAAAATATCGTGTTTGATCGGTATCTTCAATTCTTAATATAAAATCACCATTATTAGCTTTAGCAAAGAGGTAATTAAACAATGCAGTTCTTACTCCCCCGATGTGCTGATATCCGGTTGGTGATGGTGCATATCTTACTCTAACTTTCATGTATTTGTCTCCGGGATAATAAAAAACTATTTTTTTGGTGCTACAATATAGATTATAAATCCAATATTATCAAGAATTTTCTAATATTTTAATACATTTGGGTGTAATTTTTATTTTCTGGTAATTAAAAGTGGCAGGTTCTAAATTTTTGTACTAAAATTTAATTGACTAAAAAAAAACAAAATACAAAAGGAGAACCTGCCATGAAAATATTATACACTAAATCAGAAATAATGAATAGTTTTGAAAAAATAATTGATGATGT
>Ga0209318_1000021_pt1 | contig 229618 bp, 252 predicted proteins | sample RifGroE1_FD_183999 | JGI IMG/M metagenome (GOLD analysis project Ga0209318, IMG submission 183999) | Groundwater microbial communities from Rifle, Colorado, USA - Groundwater E1 (SPAdes) (version 2) | ecosystem: Environmental > Aquatic > Deep subsurface > Groundwater | place: Rifle, Colorado...
ACCCTTAGAATCAAATACCGTAACATACCAGGAGTATACTCTTCCACTGGTGAGTTTGTTTGCCGGTACGACCGTGTTCTTAGATAGGCTATTCGCAATGCCAGTATCATACACTACGGCATCTGTCTCAACATCAATGATGCCTACGTTAAAGGATTTTTGTATATCGTTATCGGCATCCGTATAGGCCCAGGATAGTACGGGTGTTAAAGTCGTACAGGCATCAGGATCTTCTTTGGTTTCTCCGCAGAAACTTGAAAGTACAACAGTCGGAGGGTTGTTTATCTCAGTTGAGGTAGGCTTAAAATATCCATTAGAACTTATAGGACTCATACGCCCACTTGTATCTTTGACTTGAATCTTCCAGTAGTACATTACATCTTCACTCAATACTGTAGAGGTAACATCATATGATGTTGCGGCACCGGATGTCCACGGAATATCAATGACCGTAGCATTTGTCGTAGCAGCGCAAACCGTCAGCTTGTAAGAGCCTTGTGGAACATTCTTTGAATGATGATATGTCCATGTTAACGTGGGTTTCGTAGTTGTTTCTGTAGGATTAGAAAGTGTACCATAACAACTAGTTAGTCCAGGTTTATCAGGAGAAGCTACTGTACTAGTACCCGTGGTTTTGAAATAACATACTCTACCATCAGCCGCCGCCCCGGTGGAATCCGTTACAGATACTTTCCAGTTATAATTCGTACCTTCAAGTAGACGACTAGCACTTGGAACAGAATAGTAACGATTCTGACTTGTGATAGCTCCCGTATTGATTACCTCAACACCATCTGAATTCCTAATAACAACCGTATAGGTTTTCTGTGGATTCTTTTCCTTATCGCTATAACTCCATGTCAAGGTTGGTAATAGAGTACTAGATACAGAGGGAGCCGCTGAGGTGCCGGTATAGCTTGTTGGCGTTACGACAGGAGGGGTATTAGCAGCTTCACTACTATACTTAAAGTAACAAGGATCCGTCATGATACTGACTTCTCCACTACTGTTTTTATCCTTAACTTGAAGGATCCAGTAATAGACGGTTCCAGCAACGATTCCATTAGGTACCGTGTAGGTTTTAGCAGAACTAGTAATCCACCCAGAATCTTTAATTCGTGTCCCTGAGGCCGTAAAGACTTGAACATGATAGGCACCTTGTGTATCATTGTCTGCGTCAGTGTATTCCCAAGTTAAGACCGGTTTCAAGGTCGTGCTAGTTGCAGGCTCAAGCTTCGTTCCTTTATAGCTCGTAGGGACAACGACAGGAGCCGCATTAGGAGGAGGTGTTCCGGTTTTGAAATAGCCACTGCGAACCGGTGATCCCTTAGCACCGCGCTTATCGCTTACTGCTACGGTCCAATGATAGGTAGTGCTTGGTGCTAGTTTACCAAAAGGAACAACATAACGAAGAGCTGAACTAGTAACTGTGCCGCTCGTATGAACAAGGGTATTACTACTGCTGAAGATATCTACTTTATAGTTGTACTGTACATCATTGTCGGGATCTTCATATTCCCAAGCTAAACTGGGAATCGTATTATCACAACTTGATACTTCAGACTCATCACCATTGTAACTTGACAAGATAATTACCGGTACATGATTAACGATTGAAGGTAGAGTCTTGAAATAGTTTTGAGAACTTACGAGACTCTCATCGTCTTGATTATCTTTAACTTGAACCGTCCAGTAGTACAATGTGTTGTACTCTAAGGAAGAGGTCTTAGGCGTGTAGTACTTAAGAGTACTTGGTTCATAATCTATAGCATCGGTCGATGCACTAACAGGCGTTGTATTACCGACCTTATAAATTAAGACCTTAAAACCAGACTGCGGATCATTGTCAGTATCTTTGTAAGTCCAAGTAAACGTAGGGTTTAACGTTGTGCAATCCTTAGGTGATGCCAAAGTTCCTAAGAAGCTCGTAGGACTTACGGTTGGTTTAGTATGGGGTCGGTCAATGGTCTTAAAGTAAACTGGGAAACTTGTTAAGCTCATATTTGATTTTGGATCCTTAAGCTGTACTGTCCAGGAATAGACTGTTAATGGATCAAGTTTTAAATTCGTAGCCGTATAGGTCGCCGCTGAAGAACTTGTTAACTTAGTATCTCTAACTACAGCTCCCTGATCATTATAGATTATTACTCTAAAGGCTGTTTGAGATGTTGCTCCAGTAAAAGTCCATTTAAAGGTTGGAGCCAATAAGGTATTACATGCCGCAGGACTACCGACCGATCCATTTAAGTTGTTCGGTGTTACAACAAAAGTAACGGGAACGCCCGGCGTTTTAAAGTATCCCATGGGAGACACTTGACTCGTAAGGCCACGGCTGTCTTTAACTTGAACATTCCAATGATATATAGTTCCTGTATTTAATAGAGAATCAGGAACCTTAAAGTAATCATTAGAACTTCCTGTCCATCCCTGTGAGGAGATTAATACGCCTGAAGCATTATAGACACGGACAGAATAAGACCCTTGTGGATCATTATCCGGATCATTATAATCCCAGGTTAGAATCGGCGTTGTGTCTTGAGCGAGTACGGGGTTCGAAGAAGAAGATCCATTGTAATTTACTAACGTGGCACTCGGCGGATGATTAACTAACGCTTCGCTGGTTTGGAAACTAACCCACGGACTTGTAGGTCCCTGACTACCGCTTGGAGTCTTTAAGGTAACACGCCAAGTATACTTTCTATCTCCAAGTAGTTTTAAAGGGAACGTCTCATCAATCATATAGCTATTGATAGAACTATTAATCCATCCAGAAGTATTAGTGTAAATTATACTTCCATAGCTACCAGAGAACATCTCAACCTTGAAAAAGCCTTGTGTCTTACCGGTATCTGACGGATCAATACAATCCCAAGTTAACGTCGGAGTTAGTGTATCGCAGGGGTCTGGCGTTAATGATGCTCCATTATAACTTGTAGGATTGCCAATGACAGACGTAATAACTTTAAAATAACCCTGCTTAGAAATTGGACTTTCTAGGCCAATAGTATCTCGTACCATAACCTGCCATGAATGAACAGTATTCGTCGATATACCAACGCCACTATGTGTATAGCTAGTATTCGAACTAAGAATCCATGGAGTCCATTGTCCGGCGACTAAGAGTCTAAAGGCTGCTTGTTCATAACCGTCGTATTCATTATAGTTCCAAGAAAACGTAAGACCCTGAGTATAACCTACTTCAGGTGCTGCGCTGGTTAGTCCATTGTAATTCAGTAGATCAGGCTTAGGCGGAGCAGTGGGAACTGTAAAATAAACCGGTACGCTCCAATCTCCAAAGCTACTCATACTCTCTCCAACTCGAACTTGCCAGTAATACGTATAGCCCTTATAAGCTTCAAGACTCATTGAAGAGATATACGGGAATGTATGACTTGACGCTGTGCCGGTAACTAATCCATAACTTGCTACCGTTGTCTCACCGGTTCCACTATTCTGGCGCATGATTCTTAATCCATAGATTTTATATTGATTTGTGCGAGTCCATGTTACCGTAACGGGTTGAATGATTCCGAATGGCACATTATTACCACTCGAAGAATTCCCATTCGTTGTCATGGCGGTTTCATACATAGTTGAACTCATTAGAAAACCTCCTAAAGTTATATGCTTTAACTAGATTTACTAGTTGTATTGTGGGTTGAAGTAGATGATCTTAGAATCAACGGCATAGCCAATGATTTGTACGAGCCCTGCGGTCGGTTTTATAGATGTTATAGACCCTGCGACAGTAGGACTTACGTAGAGCAATGCACCTTTAGTGAAATTCCAAGCAATATTCTTAAGATATCCTTTCTTCAAGATAACCCTGTCGCCTGCAGCGGCGGTTTCTGTAGCTATAGCTACACAAGGTAGATACGTAATATCTGAGGCCTTAGATAAGGCGTATCCCTCAATAGTCAAATAAAGTAAGCTTCCAATACTAGTATCGATTGAAACATATTCCTTAGATAATTCACCGCTGTAATCTCCATCGTTAATGGGCATTAGCGATACGGCTTTATTTGATAAGCTACCGAGATCCTCAACTAAAACATAATCACTTGATGGGTGACCGTTTAATCGAATGGCATCAATATTGCCTAGGTCAAACGGCTTAACTAGGTTATCAACGGCAAACATGACCTCTCGAATACCGATAACTAAATTAGCAATTTGCTCATCTAGTTCAGTAAACTTAACAGCGTTTTGATTACTCATAAGCTGTTGATAAAGACTCTTCTCTAGTGGGGAAGGTTCTTTAACAAAGGTTCCATCTTCCTTTTGTGAAACGACACTCATTATGATCAGCTCCTTGATCTTGATATAATTTCTTGAACTTCAGCTTCAACAGCATCTTTAATTCTCTTATCAATGCCGGTCAATCTGCCTTCTGTTCTGATTAAGGTTTCAATCGAAGCGATCCCTAGTTTAATTGTAACGGCTTGATCTAGATTGCCAGCGATATCGTAAACTAAATAGATATCTTCCTCGGGCCCTCTAACGCCAATGACTCTACCAGCATTATTATAATCAAGTTCATTTAAGCCGGGAATACCAAAGATAAGACTTAAGGGCATATTCTCGATACCTAAATTACCCTTAACCTCCGTGGCCAAATCAATCTTTTCATTGTAGCCCTCAAGTCCACCGTGATGATGGATCATACTATGGTGATCATCTTGTCCTATATCGGTCAAGGACTTATGAGACACTGTACCAGAGCCGTCGTTACCATTATGCTTATGAGCCATAGAGTGATGGTCATCCGGCTTAATATCTAAGAGATCTTGATGATGTACGGTAACCGTAGGTGTTACGCCAGGATCAACAGGATCGTCGCCTGGATCAATGTCAATTTGATTAGCCCTAGGGTTAACAAAGATTACACCCCACGCATCGATCCTTGGGAAGATTGTGCTTTTCTGTCGTGTCATTCGAGCACGAATACAAATCTTAGTGCCGCCTACGGGAACCGTCATTAAGGTTCCTTCGTTCGCATTGATTGGATACCAATTGACATTGTTATTACTAATGTCGTAAACAATCTGAGATCCAGTGGGCTTGTATTCATTAACCATTAACATAAACTTCTGTACGTTAGCGCCGTCTCTAATATTATAGGGCTTAGAATAAACCCAGGCAGTTACTTCTATGTCCGTCAGATTAAAGGTTATTGAAGAATCCTCAGGACTAAGATAGAGTTCCGTTTTAACCGTATCAAGTTTTGAGTTGTCAGCGAATTCATCCAACCATAGTGAATTGGCCTCAACGTGATTTTGCATTGTGAAGAGCGCCTTACTAGAGAAGTCACTATCTTGTAGTGCAAATCGCTGCTTCTCCTCTTGTTCAAGCATCTCGCCCAAGGCATTAACATCTTCCGCCGAGATGACCTCGTTGACATTATCGATGTGTCGTTCGAATCGCTTAAAGCGTTCGTTATCTAGCGCCATATTAAACACCTCTTAAAAGATTAAGTCGACCGGACTAAGGATTATGTCCGGAGTGTAAGGAGCTGTAGCGTCTCCAACGTCAACGCGTAGGGTTGTTCCTGTACTGATATTGCCTGCTCTGTCTACTGCGAAGATAGAATAGATATACTCAGAATTGTCAGTAACGATATCGGTATAGGTTGTAGATAATGAGTTAAGAACTATGATCGTTTCTGAGTCCGTACCATCAAAGCTTGGTATTGATCCATCATAGAATCTACGGCGCACAACAATTTTGTCAATCTCAGTTTTAACAAAGACTGGACCTACCATAACGCTAGGCAAGGATATAGCGCCTGACTCTGTCGCCATGCGTACTCGATACATTGGACTTTCAACGCCTGGATGAGAATCCGTTACTTGATCCCAGGTTAATTTAACATTCGCTGTTGAAAGGTTATGCTTTAATTCAACGACGGAATTAAAGTTTGCAATATTGTCTGGAGGCACACGGTCTAGTCCATACTCTGTATATTTCAATTCACTAGTTCTCCCAGACATTATCCATGAAGTACCATGATCTTTACTACTCTCAATAATATAAGGATACTTAGGAAGTCCTGTCATGATATAAACGGATGCCTCGGTGCTTAGATTACTAAAGTGCCCAACGTCGTCAAGTGCTACTGCTTTATAATAATAGTTCCTGCCAAAGAGCGCTCCAGGCTTATACGTAAGGACAATACTATCTTCAACCGTTAAGGCCACATCCCAAGGGGGATCTGGTATGGAATAATCCTTAGCAATGGGTCCTATATATTTAACACCAGCCTGATCGCGATCATCATCTAAGACTTCGATACCGTCAAAGTAATAATCTGCTGTAACAAGTTTGTTCGTGGGTTCATCAAATTGGATCTGGCCTAATTCAAAGTCAATCATGTAGCCGGTCTCATACATAGCATCTCGACCGTCGAAATAGATAATCACAGGATGTGATTCATCCATATAAATCTGCTCGTATTTAAAAGCGTAGATTGACTGTGTGATCATAGTCAACTTCTCATTAATGACTTCAATAGGATTGATCTCACGAATTTGAGCGACCTCCATAATCATAACATCCGTACGTTGTACGTCGGTATGATCTGCTCGATAGATTCTATAACGTGTCGTTTGACTATCTAAGTTGCGATTGAAGGTTAGTCGTATGCGATGTAGTTTCACGCCGTATCACCTCCGGTAGCAGCCTGAACAAAGACTCCGTCCGATATGACGTCTTTAATATCTGTCAAAAAGAAAGTCCAGCCAAAATCAGTGTTAGGGCTTAAGTGATCATCAACTAAGGTTATATGAGGAGCTAAGACGTCGACATCATCTATCGTGATCGTATGAACATCGACTGCATCAAGACCATCATAACTAGAAGCCTCACTAACGTTAACATAGCGTCTAACCTTTAAGCTTTTGTTTTCGATATAAATCGTATTGATCAGACGGTTTGTAGGATCTGATGGAACAGAGACGGCACCCGCCGAGTCCTCTAGAATTAATCGGTAACTGTAAACTCTACGGTTTGGTGTTGCTGCGTACCAAGGGTTTGGTATTACAAGATCAGCCGTTGTCGATGTCGTGGGTATAACCTGGATCTCTTCAGTGAAACAGGGTTTATCTCCAGTCGGTATTGGATCGATTAATAACTCAGGATCCGTAACGATTAGCCGAGTCGTCCAGACGATGTCATCCATGGTTCCTTCTAAGATCCATTTGACTGGATCAAAGGTTAAATGGATTTCATGTTTATGACTAAAGGCTTGATCATTTAGAGTATTGATAGCCTTTATCTGATACGTATAGCCTACCGAGAATAAATCCGTATCATCAATAATCTTAGCACTTAAGTCCTCTCGTATGTCAACACGATTAATTACTGGTTTAGGTGCTGCGGTGACCGTAGGTCCTAAGTATGTAATACCCTCTTGATATAAAGCATCATCAATAAACTTATAGCTTGTATGGCTGTAATCCATCTTAATAACCTGAGTCGTATTAACGTAAATAGGAATGCCGGAAAACATGATACTCTTTTCCAGAGGCATAAAGCTGATGTTTAAGTTATCAATTAAGACATCGTCAACATAGACTTTAGGAGGCGGATCGAGTAAGTAGATTCTATCTACTGTAAATAACATAGAAACCTGAAAGTCTTGAACTAAGATGTCATTCTTAGTCTGAGATACCACTTTCTCTACGAGAGACTCATCCATCTCAGCGATAAGTATCATCTCATCGTTATCATCTTGGCGATAAATAGCGTAAACCAAGGATTCAAAATAGTCATTGTAATCTACTAAAACCTTATTACGGTTTGCCACTATTATATCACCTCAACTTCTAATTTAAAATCTGGTATCGGTACATCTTTATTGATTATTTCATCCACTTCAACGGCTGTAGCGTATAGATTCTTAGGTATTCCAATAAGTTCATCGGGTTCATTTAAGTATTCAATAATATAGAATGTACCATAGGCGATGTATTTCTCAACGGCTGCCTCAATTTCTTGCTTTGCAAAGCGCCCACCAAAGTCAATTAAGATAGATCTGGGTAGCTTAATAATTAAGACGGCATTCTCAGGGTAAGGCTCTCCGTCCCAGAAAGATATATCCCAATAGAAGTTTGCTTGGACATTGAACTTCTTAATGAGAACGTCTCCAATCTCTTCTTTAAGTCCGCCGCCGCGACTTCGCGTATCGGTGACCTTGATACTATCATAAATAGAATTTGGACGAACATGAATCTTACCTATAAGTAATAGATTAGGCTCATCGAGTTCTACAAAACTGTGGAAGAGTGGATTCTTATTAAAGGAACCATAGATGATATCAAGACCCTTAGTTGTATTTTCAAGGAGCCGTGCAGACGGTCTTAGATAGATGTAAATAATTTGATTAATAAGAAGAAAGCTAGACTGTGTTCTAAATTCACGGGTCTCGCTATCGTACGTTGTGATATAGTGGCCATGCCCAGGATTTAAATCAAGACTCCAGAAGTGTTGATTAATTTCATCCCAAAAGCCTCGATACGTATAATTGTTCTCTTCATAGACATAATTTACAGTGATACGATCACTGGATCTTACTGAAGCCATAAGCTCAATTGATCCATTCGCTAAGTTCCAGTTACTTATTGGCATCAGTGCGCTATTCACTTTAACCTCTAGGTTAATAGGGATATGATTTTCATCAACCTTGACGTAAAGTGGAGCATATCGTAACTTAATTGTTCGGTCGCCGGTAATCACTGGTACTTCACTAACTACCTCTCGATACGGCATACCATAAGTCTCACTGAATGATTGTCTGAAGTATTCCGGAATCGAATACATATAGATTGTATAAATCCCATTTTCGATGACCGTTCTCTCGAACCGTCCTGAGCGTATCCTAGGATACCAACTCTCTATACTACTGTTTTCAACAGAGTTTAAGACTTTGATTTGTCGTTTATCATTAAGGCTTAGAGAGTAAGTTGGCAGGAAGACATGCTCTACATAATTAGTCAAGATGACTACTTTATAGCCACCAATAAGAATGTTATTATAGCTTGTCTGATTCTCACCATTACCGTTAACAATATTGATATTCTTGACCAGACGAACATCAACTAAGTTATTAAGGCTAACCACTCGTAGTTCATAGCTTGAATCTACTGACTGAGTAAAGTTGCTCACTGATAAGGTTGTTACGACCTTAGACCCCTCGCTGTTATTTACATAACTTGTGATAGTCTGAACAACAATTTGTGTTGCATCTTTAACGGCAACAATCTGGATGTCAACCGGCTGATCAATGTTAAGGGTCTTTGTAATAAAATCTGCTGGTAGATTTAGTATGCCTGTATCAGAATCCGTCTTAGCTAAAACAGGGTTGTTACCATCAGCACTAATCGTCAGTTCGATATCTCTATCATCGGTTTTAACATATTCGACCGAATAGATCCGACTTGTGATTTGATTTGCAGGGATCGTGATATAAGGATTAACTAAGTCAAAGGCTGTCTTATTGGATAAGAATTTACGACCGTCATGGTAGGATGCATAATCCTCCTCAATCAGAGATGCTTCATTAAGAACTGAATCACTACTCCAAGGAGTGGAAAAATAATAATCAAGACCTGCGCTGGTTACTTTGACAAAAACCCTGTACTTAAAATATACAGGGTTTCTCGTGTCGGAAACCGCTGTCTTAGTAACATAAGCTCTCGTCGATCCGGCTTGTTTAGAATTAGTCTTTACATAAATTGGTGCATTTGTATTTTCGGGATCTGTCAATTGATCAATGTCAGATACACATTCGAAAGCTGGCTGAGGGTTTAAGTTTTCGACATACCCAGCATAGGGAATAATAAAGTTATTACTATCAACGGTAACGCCATTGTAGATCACCTTAATATTATCTGAAGCATCCGTTTGAAAATCTGTATAAATCATAACCTTATAGATATTATCAATATCAGATTTGAACTTTATAAGTGCAATCTTGTATTTAGCGTTTGGCCTCTGATTGTTCTTGTCGATAATTGTAATCCCTTTGCCTAGATAAAACCCGTATGTATCAGGCCCTACCTTATCAACGATAGGATACTTTAAAATGTGTCCATAATAAAGTGGATTTCCATCTTGAAAGACATCCGTAATTAGAAAGGTCTGTGAATTAATATCTGGTAGTCCGTTAAGGTCATTAAGCATATGAGTGTTATCCGGCCATAGCTCGATATTATGTAGGGAGTCGCTGATAATATTCTCAGGAATGAGACTCGAAGTGTCAGCGATTCGTACACACTCCAGGGAATTTAAGGGGTTACAAAAACTGTAGGCGAGGTTAGCCGCGTCTTCAGGAACGCGGCTACCGATACGAAGCTTATATTGATTGCTTTGATTATCAATATTACTTATGTGAGACTTAGTAGGGTTAAACAACAGGTTTCACCTCGCTTAAGATACTTTCAACTAACCCTAGACTTTCTATCGTGGCCGTAACTTTCGCAATACCATCCCCCGATAAGATCGTACTGTCTTCACCGACGGCATTAATCATTCCAAGTGTTTTACTTAAAGAGAATTCCGTTCCGGTAACCGGCTCAGACGAAAAGATTATAGGAATTGCAGACCCTGGCTCCTGGGTCTCTAAAATCAATGTTGCAGTAATCTTATTGCCAACTTGATTAAGGCTTAGTTTGTGCTTACCAACGTCTAAGCGCTGATGAATGATATAGTTACCGATAACGCCGCTTGAGAGATTAGTTACTTCAAGCGCTAAATCACTAGGCGTTGTGTTAGACATTAAGATCGTTGTCGCGCATCCATATTGATTTGTCGTTGCATAATTCGAAGCTAGTAAATTGACCGGTGAGCCATTTTGCTTTAAGCTAAACTTGATCTCATCGTCAACTACGGGATTTCCAAACTTGTCAAGCGAGACGACGTTGATCGTTAATTTGTCATAACCATTGGCGTTAATCATATTGGGATTAAAGGTTACATCTAATTTAACCGAAGGTAAGATATCGTCGACCAGATAGATAAACCCTGTATTCATAGGATTCTTGAGAGGATTGAGATTAAGCTCCGTTGCTACATAGTAAGCACTGTCTTTACTAACTTCAGCTCGAACCTTGATCTCCCCAGTGTCATCAAGTATCGGACTATAAAACGAGATCAGGGCGTAGTCATCTTCAAGATCATAATTGTAATCCACGATGAAACTATTTAAGACATTATACTTAAGGGTAATCCGTGTCCCTGGATCATACTCATGACCTAGATAAAGAGTTGAGTCTAGAACGTAACCATCAATAGGCGCATCATCAATAGTGAGTAAAATAGAATCCGGATCAATGTCTCGATGACCTAATGGAATAACTTGAGAGTTTGAATAGATCAAGATCTCAGTGTTTGTCAATGTGACGTTGTTAAACTCATCTAAGAAGTTAACGTGAGTCATTGGATCACCTAGGACGTTCGTCACTACAATCGGGCAGCCTTGTTGAGGAATTGGCGTGATCTGGGCAAGCCAATCCTCAACTCGTATTCTTACTTGCTGCATGACCTCATCAATTGAGGTATCCGTCGTTTGAGCGGTAATCACATAAGTCACAGGATCGATGACAATGTTCACCCCGTAAACGCCGCAGTTGTAAGAGTAGCCTGTGATGTTTAAATTCGTCGTATCAATCTGGTTTAAGGAAATATAGTTTTGGATAATCTCTGCTGCCGTAAGATCATTAATTCTATAGTAATTCGTATCGGCTGCAAGATGTGCCATCTCCTTTACATTAAACCGCTCTTCTAAAGAGTAGGTATTAATATAGACACCCCATTGGATACTATTAACAATTGGTGTTACGCTAAGAATATTATAAAGTTTAGGAACTAATTTAACGGACTGAACCAAAGGAGATATATTCGTGTAAGAATCCACGCCATTGAGTTTGATTGACTTAACATAAGGATAAACTTCATCATGGACGACAGCGCCCATCTTGATAGAACTTAAAGTAGGACTCGAGAAATTTATGACTTTATAATTTATATTGATATTACCAACAACAAGACCTTGCAATTCACTGGGCGATTCCATCTCTATGAGAAACTTAATGTAACGCTTAGGACTTGAAACAATCGTATTGTTAGTAACAAGATCCCACTCAGGCCAAGGACCGCCGATATCATCAGACGTTGTAGTATAGAGCTTTATAATATCGCGGCCAGAATATTTATATGAGAAATGAAGGATGTGATCTAAGGGATCAGTCAATACTTCGGGATTTTCCATAGTTCCCATGGGACTTTGCAGAGATATAAAGGGCTCATCAATTGTTAAGGTCTTACTATAAGTGATTTCGTCAAAGCTATGAACGTCAACTCCTAAATCTTTAACGCCACTGATTAAGTAACCCACCCTAGAGACATCAATTAAACTAATGGATATATCATCTGTTGATACATTGTCCATTAGGGCTCCGTAACTTAAGTTTGTTTCACTATAAGTTGTCGAAGCATCTGTTTCGATATGACTCATCTTAGCGAAATACCGCAGGTAACGATATTCTGGAGATTGTATATCATAAGTAGACGTAAGCGGGATTCTTGGCGACCAAATAACACCATCTGATGAGCTCTGAGTTTCAATCTGGATGTTATCATCCTGCCCCTGATTAAGTTCTATGGGATAAAACGATACAATGTCACGAGTAAAGTCGATGACCTTACTTTGATATTCACCGTCAAGTTTTGGATTGGTAAGAGTAATAGTTTTACTTACAACGTTAGACGTTACGTTTGTACCTAGTGGACTACTTTGGAAATCTGTATCGACAGGTTGGGAAATATATTTATCGTAGTCTGCCGATCGCCCTGGAATAAGTGAAAGATCAAAAACTAAGAAAGGGTTTGGCTCGCTCATGATGGTATTATTACTTGATCCCAATGAGGAAGCTAAGCTTAACTCAGACTCCGTATGGGCCGAACGAGTACTTACGTTAATATCTCCTCCTGCAAAGGGCATAATAGCATCGACCGTAAAGGTATTCCATTGTACAACATGACCGGCATTAATTACAGGACTAGTAATATAAGGTGTCTGGCTATTAATCGTTACACTGGGTGTTATTACGCCGTCTTTCTTAGAACTTTTGAGCTTCAAGACAAAACAGAGATATTGCTTAATTACTGACATGATTATTCCAGTACAAGGAACCAGTGGTTCACTTGTACCATCCCACGGGCCGTCCGGACTATTACTAGTCACTGTATAGACATCAACAATGCCGCCGTTGTTATTATAGTTTAACGTCAGGCCGCCAAGACTTGTTATCTGGGTGCCTAGATTAATCGGCTGAGATGTATACGTTCCCTCTAATAAGTCAGTGTTTAGGATCTCTAGAGATCCACTTGCATTAGAGGTATTGATACCTCCAGTCATATTTGATGCACTAACCAGGTATTCAGAATCATAAGTTTCTTGCCTTGAGCCGGGATTCAAATTGATCTTATAACGGATATTGATACCTACGTCTCCGGGTACTTCAGTACTATTAATCGAACACCATTCGCCAAATTTATTCATGTAATAAATATCAACGGATGATCCATCATTACAGATAGAATCGATAACGATAGGATCGACAACGTCTGGCTGATGATTAAGGATATGTTCAGAACTGGTATAACTTCCTGGAGTATTACCAGCTAGTCGTAGATCGTTACCAATAATAAGGTTTGTTTGAGTTCCTAAGACAAAGTCATTAAGAATATTATCGAAGATACCTACATCCATCGCGGGATAGACACGCTCAGCAATACCAATTAAAGTATAGCTGAAGTCAATTGTACGGATGACATTTTCAGACTCAGGTCTACCACGGACAATAGGTTCACTGTAAAGGAAGTTTTCCGCTTGATTCAAATAGTAATAACCATTATGAATCATAGGAGACCATCCCGTTTGAGTTGGATTAACAATCTCGGCTATTAACTCGATATCAATAAAGTCCTCCGACGTAACGTAATCATCCGGAATACGAATGAGCTTGACCGAGACGTTAGGGTTATTGCTCGTAATAACTAAACAGTAATCAGTAATTCCACTATCCCAAGTGATGTCATTCTTTATGGAACCTTCCCCTTTAGGAGAGACGTATTTATCTGATATACGTTTGGGTTCTAGTGAGTTGACCTTATAAATAGCACTCGTATTTTTAACACCATACCATGGGATCATAATCGTTACCGGTGACATAGTGTTGTATGAGAAGGTTGCAATATTACCAGGAATACTAGTGGTATTCCCAATCTCTTCAAAGATCGTCAGCTTAACATCCGGATCATTTTTCTCAACTGTATAAACGATCTCTGTGACATTATCAATGATATCCATAAGAATTGGAATAATAAAGTTCCTAAGTCCGTCTCCATTTTTAAGGAGCGGTAACTTTCCATTTAGGGTTCCTTCAAGCCAATCGGTCTCTCCACTCCAAGGAAGGATAATTTCCTTAGGATTAGCTCCTGTAGCAAATTGAACGGTTGAGAAAAGAGTCATCGGTGTATAAGCACCGTCAGCATGAACATCGCTTCCATCGTCCCAGTAATAATAGGTGTTACTATCACCGCCCGTCTTAATTAAGACGCAGTGAGCTTCAATCCCTGCGGGTGCTCCAACTTCTTGAATGTAACGATACACTGGATTCTTTCCATCAACGGAATCGCTAAGCGAAATATCCGTGTAGGTATTCGATCCCTTAGCTAAGATATTAAGTCCATTAAGTCTAATTAAAGATCTTGAGGCATCATTACGCTGAATCGAATAAGAAATACTTGCCTCTGTACCTAAATAAACTTCTCCAAGACTGTTGGTCAAAGTTATGCCATTAATCGTATCAATCGAAATCTCTTCATGGTCACTGAAGATACTGTTTTTATAGTTCTTAGAACCAGAATAACTTACCGTACTGTTTTGACCATAAAGGGATGTGTTATTTATAATATTTACACTTGTGTCGGGACTCGTTGTTGAAGCCGTATATGTGATAGATCCAATCGAAGTATAACCCTTTGATACACGATAAGCTTCAATGGTCGACTGCATAATTGTACTGACGGGTGTATTTGTTAGAAGCATCGAGTTATCATCTGAGATTATATAGGGATCAGGGCCCTTTGATACCGTATCGTCTACTGTGCCAAGCGTAAGAGTTGATAGAGATGTATATCCTCGGGCGACGTCACCACCGGTCGTATTGTTATTTGAATAAACGGTAACGCCCGATGTGTTACTCTGGATTCCATAATTTAATACGATCCAGTCCGTAACTGCAAACCCCTCTGCAATTCGTTTACTTTCAATGTCTGAATTCATAATACTATTTAGCGGGTCAGAGGTTAATTGCTTATTCGTAGGAACACTGTTATTCACATCGGTAATAGAATTTGTTAAGGTCTTTGATGTGGTAAAGTATTTAACGTTATCAACCGTCCAGTCCTTCCATATAGCTCCACCTTGAGACATAGCCCATGGTCCGAACGATCCCTCCATAAAAGTTGAGTTTGGATCAGAACACGTATAAGTAATATTATTCAGAGTGATCGTAAAGTTATTTCCATTAAGCTGTAGCCTGAAGGGATACCATACATTCCATGTCCATCCGACAGAATTAGGAAAGGCATAAACAAGACTTGGAACATTATTGACGACTTTCCAAAGTTGTAGATGATGCTTGTTAAAATCAAACTCAGTATAGCCTTTATTGTTCCACTGTAAGGCATAGTAGTTAAACTTGTCTTTAATTCGAAAAGCGATACCAATTAGATCGTCATCAGAGTCGGCGGCCTTATCTACCATGAAGTTACACTTTAAATCTAGGTTTGTATAGGCTTCACATATTGAAGGCCAGTATAAATCCGAACTACCATTTCGTGTCGTCTTGATATAGTTATTAACATTGTCAAAGACAAATCCTGCACCACCCGTTTGACCAAAGATTGCCGGACCACCTGGTCCGAGTGTCTTATCGAATTTGTCATTCGTAAAGCCGGTTTTAACATTTCCTTGACAATTCGCCGTGATCGTATAATTAAAGTCTATAGGTGTTTGAGTATATGGTTTAAAGGTTGCCGTCAATGTTGCATTAACTTGCAAGGGATAGAATGCCTTCGCATTAATATCAAAGTCCAAATTCTCTTTAGGATACATCCTTAAGATTCCAGTGAGATCCCCTGTATAAATCAGACGATGTTCGTTGCCGACTGCTGTGAACTTGAAATTAAAGGTACGCTTAGGATAAGCTTGAATAATTGATTTGCGATATCCCTTAAGTTGAACATCATACGTAAAGAGCTCATTTGGATCGGCGGCCGCATCGACATTGACGAGTAAATCAAGACCATCTCCAATTCCAGATTTAAAAGCCTTATACGTATCGGTTCCTTCAAGTTCAAAAGGTTCGATCTTGGCTGGATAGTTATCCGGTTCCACGGGAGGTGTAATAATAATGACCGGCCGAGGATCTGTTTTTAAGTCTACTGTGTTGCTCCAGTTGCTTTCATAAACACCTCGTACAGCAGTTATATAAAACGTGTAGAGACGGTCATAATCGGTTACCTTAAGATCAATAACTCGATCGCCTGCCTTGGCGATATCAATAATGTCACCTGTATCATTGTAAATATTAAAGGCGTTAATGTCTTCATCTGAAGGATAATCCCATCGTAGCGTAATATCAAATCCACTAATGCTTCCGGCTAGATTACTAGGCGTTCTCGGGAAATCAATAATTTCATCATCTTCTGGGAATGAAATCATGAGCTCTGTAGGATCTGATTCACCTGCTATATTATAGCCATGTAATGTCCAGTCGATAATGTTGCCTGGAACATAGACAGAAGACTTATAATAAGTGTTCGTTGTTTCAGTTAATAACTTATCACCAGCATCATAAATACGATACGTATCGGGAGACCATTTATCGGATGTAGTATCAGCGATATCCTTATTGGGTTTCCAGTAGATCAGTAGTGATCGGTTCTTGGGATTTATGACAACATTAAAATCAACAATCTCTAATGGGACGTGAACATTGAATTCAGGTTTTGGTGGCTCTGGAGGCGGCGGTGGAGGATCAAACTTAACTGTGATCGTGGCGTTATTTGAATGTGAGCTAAATCCATATTTATTAAAGGCTGCAACATTACGAGTAAATACACCCTCTACGGCAATCTCTCGATACTCCGTCATGTTCGATGTCATTGTGGCAATCTCTACTCCATTTTCATCAAACAATGTATAGCCTGTTTCATCGTCAGCATTATCAACCCAAGTCCAAACAATATGATTGTCAACTAATTCAACGGTTAATTTAGTTGGCCCTTTAGGAATTAGAACCAGTGTAATCGAAGCATCATTAGAATGTGCACTCATTCCTCCGATGTTATAAGCGGCGACGTTGCGGGTTATCGTTCCTTGAGCAACAACGTCTTCTCTAAACTCTCGCGTACCAGCAGGAAAGGTTTGAACCATAGCACCAGTGTCTGAATTAAACATCTGGTATCCATCTTCATTCGTTGCATTATCTTTCCATAGCCATATGATTTGTCCATTAAGTAATGAAACCGTTAACTCCGTTGGATCCTTGGGTGCGTCCGGAACATTCGTTAAGTATCCATAGATAAGGTCTTCGCTTGATTCAGACTTTATAACCGGCGTGTTCTTATTCATGAAGACATAGATATTAGGATTCAACGAAACCACTTCATAATATAAGATAGTCATATCAGATTTGGCTGCTCGGTTTCTTGTCGTATACTCCGTAATACTCGCCGACATCAAGGCTGAAACTTTACTTGAGTTTAATAACTTGGCGGTGTTTAAGTTCTTATTCGTATAATCAATGTCACTGTCGAGCGTAATCTCTAAATTAACATCCAGTAAATTTCCTTCGTTAACTGAAGATATAACAACGGATGTTCCTTCACAAGTAAAACCATATGTACCTGTTGTTATAGGATTCGACTTATCAGTAAAGTCTAAGATCAAGATACCATCTTTGATAATCATAATCCGATTACCTAAGATTTGTGCATCGAGCCTATGAGTCGTATGAACGGGCCAAGGCGCTGAAGGATCAACTTCAACTAGAGATAGAAGTTTACCTCCATAATATTTATAGAGCTTTAAGCTTCTAGGAAAGTTATTACCTCCGCCGTCCCAGGCTAGATAATAATAGGGACTCGATATATCGGTATATCTAAAGACAAGACCAACAAACTCCCCAATCACCGTAGGCAGCGTAAAGGTAATACCAAAACGATAATCTGTCTTAGTATTTGCACTGTTGATATAACCACTCATTAAGTGATCATCGCTTGTACATTCGACCGCTCCATTGTCATTAAGTTTCCATTTACCGGGGCGGGACTTACTACGATCAAATTTAGTCCAGCCATTAAAGACCGTTGTACCACTTGTAGTCGTTGTCACAAACAACTTACAAGTACTCTTTAATTTATATTGGAAGTCCATGAATCTACACCTCCGAGTATTTTAACCAAGGACGAATATCAGCATCAGTGAAGCTAGGAATAACACCATAACCCGACATCTCAGGTGAAGCAATATCCCAGAATCCATCACCCCATACGAACTTGTCCCACATAACTGGAACACTATTAGTAATAATATCAACGAAGTATTGTAATTTAGCTGTAGCTAATCCATTTTGATCGAAGAGTTCTGACTGTAATACGGTATCCGTTTTATTGTAGAGCTCATGAATTCCGAGTCGTGCAACGTATGTAATGGTTCTGCTTTGTTTACGGTAGTCGATATTTCCCCGTAAGACGATTCGACCACTGGTATCAGTTATTAGTTCGCTTTGTGTGATTGGTATGCCGTCAACTTCGATTGTATCAATCGAAACCCTAGGTTCCTTTAAGGTGATACTAAGGCCGCCATCCGGCCAGATTACTTCACTCGTGAGACCCAGTTCTCGGGCGATACCATTACAAAGTCCAATTCTTGAAGCATTTGCCGGATGCCTAAAGACATCAAGGATACGCTTCTTATAATCAATATTTCGTTCACCAAAAATTCGAGGTGTTCGAAGCAGCATGCCAAACTCATCAAAGAAGTTCCAGATGTGGTGTAGTTTTAACTCTAAGTCTTGTTCTAAAACAATAGTGTCTGAAGCATCTTTAATTGACATGCGTAGAATGCCACTATATTTATCTCTAACATAAATAATGTTATGTAAGTAGTCAATGTAATAAGGATTATTATAGAAGACTTGTCGATAGTTTAATTTATCTTCATTAAATCCTGTGAGCAAAACTTGTAAACTTGGCGCCTCTTCTAATGGATAAGGAGGTGCGCTATAAGTAATTAAAGTATCCTGTGAAATAGCTGCAGGTAAGAAGGCCTTATAGATAATATCCACTTGACTTAAGTCAGCGGTTTTTAAGTATTGGTTCTTGTAAGCATAATCGAGGAGATAAACTATATCATCATATTCAAGTCCAATAACGTTTAAGAATTGTGCTCCGGTTGACTCCGGATCTTTACGCATCTTAAACCAACTTGGAAGTTCTTTCATCATCTTCTTAGTAATTTCAGCGAACTTATTCATAAAGCATAGACTCCCCTCGCAAGTTTAGCCAGTGCGATATTGCTCGCACTGGCTTGTTACTTTTGAATTACAATTTGTAACTCCATTATATCATGGATTAATGAGGCGGTAAAGCACGATAACTGATTAAGATTTTGTCACCAATCCATGGTGCTTCGATAAATGTAATAAAGCGGCCATCTACGGTATAGTCATCATTAAGTGATTGTAAGATCCCATTAATAAAAAGCATTGTGCTACGAAGCAGTGGTATATTAGAAGTATAAAACAGTGTGTTGACATCATTAATCGCACCAACGGGTATCTCCATGTCGATGTGAATGTGATCGCCCGGTATAAACGTAGTTCCTGCTCCGGCTCCTTCAATGCGAATCACGACAAAGTCACTAAACATTAACTCTTCAGTAAACTGAATGGTTGACGTATTCACTTCGATGTAGCCTTCGGCAGGTTGCTGCAAGATACCGTTGACAAAGACTTTAAGTTGATCTGTATTCGGAACGTATAAATGACCCGTATCAACGGTTATTTCGCCGCCCTGAGCAATGAACTCTTTACTATAGGGCTCCATCATGCCAATCATTTGATGACCAAAGTCTACATAGTCATCACTCGTTGCGGCAACTTGGCGAACGGGAATTCTTTGAATACCCATTAGATCATCTCCAATAAGAACGGTGTGATCGGGTTGACCGAATCACGATCGGTGACTCCGCAATATCCTCAGGCGTTACGTTTCCTGGATCTTTCCATGGAACTAAGTCAACGCCTTGAGATAAAAAGGCTAAATCGATTAATTCTGAACAGATCAATCGGTTCTTAGAATTCAGATAAGAACGAGCGTGAAACAGAATTTCAATAAGGAGTCCCATAAGTTGAATATAATCATACTGCAAGTCTAACTGTGCTAAAGCATATGCTATGACACTATCGCGCTGTGTATCTGTCAAATTATAGACATGAACTAAGTCATAATCTAAATAAGAATTTGGATGAATTGAGACTTTCTTAAAGACATCAATCTCTATTATGTCAGTATCAGAAATTGCAAGCGCAACATGACTATATTCAGAATGAGTAATGGCCTTTATTAATTTAGAGGCCAGACCATTACCACGTACGAGTAAAATATCTCCTGCTCGCATTGGCGTTACCTCCTTAGAAAGAGCCTGTAATTTCAGCCTTCTTGACTTTATACTCCGTACGATTCGCTTCGACCGATTGATTCAATTGATCAAAGTAAGAAGAGTACCAGTCATTAAGGCTTAGGGTCACTTCATGATTCATGACAGTCTCTTTGAAGTGATCATAGAATGCCTGCTCATCCATGGTTAATTCTTCGCCACTGTCCTTCTTAAAGAAGATCTTAGCTAGGAAGAAGAGACCAAACTCCAGAGCTGATAAGGCTGGATAGGGGTTAATATTCTTTGAATAGATATCAAAGAGTATAGACTTAACTTGCTCTCGTTCGATCACGGTCATCGCATTATAGTCCGCTTTCGTGATCAAGTTATTCTTAAGTTTATAAGTCAACGAATCAAGAACTTGTTGTTCATCAGAGATTAAAGAGAAGGTTTCTTTTGCCATGTGATTCACTCCTTTAATAGCTATCGGCTACCGTAATTTTATACGTTCCATTGTTATAGAGCTTGACTCGCATCAGGTTATCTAATGGATAACCGTAAGTATAGTCCGTTCCAGGTAAAGCCATATCCCAAGATCCTCGCAGATCAAAGGTACCCACTAAAACGTCTGTGCTTGCTATGTCATTACTTGCGTTCATCTCTAAGTAATAGCCAAATCGAATCGTATTATGATTGTCAGAATTGACAAGAGCAAGTGAACTCCAAGCTGATATAGAGATAGCATTGAATTGATTCGGGTCTATTCCATTTGATGAAATAAGATCTAAGTTCGAGATGTCAATAACATTCCAGGTATCGTTTTGATAAGTATACCAAGTGATACCGGAATCAGGGCTTGCGATGATTCGAACAATGCCTGTGCCTAATTGACTTGCCGTAATATTAAAACTTACGTTTTGAATATACATTAAATCGATATCTGCATTGGCTAAGATCAATTGAGGCTTCTTAGCAACACTTAAGGCTAAGTTAGTTATAGCACTCGGTGATTGAATTAATAACCTAGGACTTGTTAACTCTTGAAGAATCGAATTAGTGATCGCGTCAAGATTAAGCATACCGGAGTTAATAAACATAGCATCTGTTACTGGAGCTATGCCAATAACTTGCCAAGACGTTGTATAAGCTTTAATATCGCCGCTATCTTGAAATAAGAACTTAATAGTCTCATTGGATTCAACAATTAAGACAGGGCGGAATCCCGTATCTGTACCTTTATAGCTAGATCCTCCGCCATTAAATGTCCAAGTATTTACACTGGTATTACCCATTTCACTTCTAGATGTTGAAGCGGTAGTCGTAGTACTACAAGTACCATAAAATCCACTCCAATTCCATATAGCATTATCGCCAGGAGTAATAGTGTTATTCAAAGTAGAGTTAGCGATATATTTATTCCATTCGTTATCAGTATCAGTAGAGTTAATACCACCAGTTAAGAGACGCACTGTTGTATTAAAATTTATAGGTTCATATACTTCTAATTCACCAATTCCAACTAATACAGCTCCATTATTGCTGGCAATATTAAGACGATAATAGCGATAAGCCACATTTGTAGATAATGAGTATACTCTTAATTGTGAAAGGGTCCATCCAGTCTCCGAGACTCTTGTATCTAATATTGTCCAATCGGAATTATTATTACTTCCCTCAAAAGTCCAGCTTTTTGGCATTTGCTCATCGGTTCCAACTGGTGAAGGCGTTCTGATTCCGTAACCTGATAGTAATTTATTAATAGATAAATCGATTTTTAACCATCCACTAGTAGTTAAAGCTGTACCCCACCGATCTGCATCGATGGAGTTAATATGATTAAATGCTTTCCAAGCACCATACAAGGCTGAATACTCAGAGGATGCGGAAACAACATAGGGAGACGGAAGCGCATTACCCGTCATAACAGGAGTTATATTTCTAATTTGTTCATTGATTAACAATCCCGAGCCACTAGCAATCCCGGCAGTATTTAAAGTGTCCCAGCTAATACTGTGTTGAATATTGCGGTCAGCAATTAAGATCTTACGTCGCTTAAAGTCGTCACCGACATAGATAAAGTTAAAACTACCGTCAGGTGTAGCAGAAGAGGCTACTGGAATTAGAGGAGCAGTTGTTGTTCCAAGTTCCGAGAACGAACCAACGACTCCAGAAGTAGGAGCCGTATAACGACAAGGAATATAATCACCAATTTGCATTAAAGCAGGATCAGTACGTTGTGTTCTCGCCATGTAATCACTTCCAATCTAAGTAAGTTAAGGAACGTTATTCCTTACATTCTAGTACAGGTCTAAAACCCATGGAACTCCATACAGTTGACGAAATACTTGCATTAAAATATGATACTGATTGGTTGCCTCTATTTACTCTGAATCCTGACGTAGTTACACCCCATAAATTCAATATAGGAGTGTCTATTACCCAGTTATATATACCACTCCAGTGCCAAACATTATTATCATCTGCTGTAATTTTACCATCAAGATTCGAGTTAACTAGATAAGTATCCCATTCATTAATACTAGGCCATGCTCCTAAATTAGCACTAACCATAGAACTATTGCCATTAGCATCGAGATAAGAGTTACCACCTGAGAGTGAGCGATAAAGCATCTCGGTGTCATAGAGTTCTAACTCTGAGATAACAGCTTGTCCGCCTCCGTTATCCCCCGTTATATTAATTCGATACCGAGTGTACGCCGTAGTATTAGCAAAGAAGTAAGGCTTATTTGTGTTTTGAATAAGAGTCTGAGTAGTCTTTTTATCAAGGACTATCCAGGTAATTCCGTCATTTGATCCTTCAAAAGTCCAGTTCTTAGGATCATAAATCCTAGAAGCATTATTGTAAGCCGTAATACCATAACCAATAATAATCCTTGGAGTAACCCATTGATAACTTAACCACTGTGGAGATCCGACTTCGGAATTCCAGAAGGTCGACTTGTTATTATCAAAGGCCTTATCTGGAGCATACGTTGCTGAGCTAGAAAAGAAGCTGCTTGCTACGGCTGTTCCGTTATAGGCAACATTTGTGGTTGCTACATGTTTGCCTTCGATAAGCTTTGCAGCATTTAAAGTATCCCAACTAATTCCGGCTTGTACAACGCGGTCAGCAATCCATAAGCCTTTATCAACTTTAATAAAGTTAAATAGCCCGTCAGGTGTTGCTGTCCCAGTCACGGGAATCTCACTGGATACGCAGGTTCCAAGTTCAGAAAATATACCCGCCGTGTTAGAAGCTGCTGTATAACGACAGGGTATAAAGTCACCGATTTGAGCGCCAGTTATAATTGAAACTAAATTTCCAGTTGTTGCGGGATTCGCCATATTAACTCACCTCCAATTTATCAATTGCTCTATAGGCTGCTAGATCTATATCAGCCGTATAGAGTGTACTAGATCCAAGTGCTCCTTGATTAACTAAAGTAATAGTATCGCTATTACCTAAATGCATAAGTCCATCGAAGATAACACTAGGATCAGCCGTAAAGCTCGAAGCGTCACCATTATTAAAGCTACATTCAGTAACCACCAATCCTTCAGTACCTGGAGTGAACTTTAAAACACCAGCAGGAGGTCTCGCATAATCCGTCGTCTTAGTGATTGGAATTTCAATAATATAAGGACTAGCAAGACTTCCTGTGATATTAATCTTATTAACTTGAGTTACGACAACGGGCGTATCGTCTCCGCCGCCTGTACCGATACCTAGTTTTAATTCTTCGATCTCAGTTTCGTGAATACTTATCTGCGTACCTTGAGCGGCCATTCGAGCATTGAGTTCATTAATCTGAACATTAAGACCATCTCCCATGGAGCCAATGATCTGACTTAATCGAATACGTGGCATATTATCACCTCGTAGTTTTAGTTTAAGCCCAGGAGTAAGCCCAGGCATTAAGTTGGGCATTATTAATCGTGGCCTTTAAAATAAGCTCGGTTCCCGTAAAAGCACTTGGAATCGCCGTCTTAATATTAGGGATTATATCAATCCAACTAAGTCCATTGTCTAAAGAGACCTGATAGTATATGAGTCCGGCACTTAGAATCTCATCAGTAAACAGCATGAATGATTCTGGTGGCGAACTTAGAAGATCTTGATTAGAAATTAGAATTCCAGCACCCATTGATTTATTAACTGAATCATAAATTGATGTACTCTCAGGATTGATTCCAGTGACATCGTTAAAGCAATCAATGACTAAGTTCTTCATGGCATTTTTCGTAGCTCCCGTATAACTATCAAGCTTGAAGTTTGTTTTAGCTAGATTAATCTGATTGTCATTATTGGTTAAAACGAGATTAATTAGCCCATCGTCTTTCTTCTCAAGCTTTTCGAGATACTCCGAGTCCGGGCCGCTAAAATTATCGGCTGTCGTAATCTTATAAGTACCCTCGGATTTAAGATTAACTTGAAGATTATTGGCGTGATTATATTGATAAAAATAGTCCGTGGTAGGAATCTTAATCCAGTAGCCGTTCATATCAAGAATAGCTACAATGCGTTCAATCTTAGCAATGTCAGTATTGATACCTTGCTCTAAATAATAACCAAAGCGTAGCTTCATTGTAGAGCTTATTAAAGCATTCCAGACATTGTTATTAATTAAAGCTAGATTACCTGGCATAATACCATTTGCCTTAATAGCTGGCAGATCTGTGATATCTACCATAATCCATTCTCCATTGAAATACGTCTTCCAAGTAACTCCGGAATCAGGGCTGACGATAACTCGGATAACTCCAGCGCCTGATAATGTATTGACTAAAGTGATTGAATTAATATTGTTAATCATTACAGGATTATTTAAGTCCGTATCTATGGTACTAAGTATAAGTTTAGGACTGGGAGTTGCAGTAATAACAACGGACACCGGTAAAGAGGCTTGAGAAATTAAAAGCTTAGGATTTGTAAGCTGACTAATAACAGTTTTAGTAATTGTTGATAGACTTGTAAGTCCTCCCAGACTAAACATTGTTTGAGTAACAAGCGTTGTTCCAACGGTTTGCCAAGTTGAATCTATATAAGTTTTAATGGTTTCACCATCTTGAAAGAGATACTTACCATCGTTGAAAAATGTAACGTTGTTGTTGTTTCCACTATTGAAACTATAATACGCATAATAAGTTACGTTAAATGATATATCTCTCATGTTAATACAATTTAAACTACCATTATATGTCGTTACTATATTAGCACGAGTTCCAGCGGTTGTTGATTGAAGTACTGCCATGTTGTCGACTCTTCCATAAGAATAAAAATGACTACCAGTCTGCGTTGTTCCTGCAGTTAACTTTACAGTACAGCCAGCCATAATAGACATATTTGTGAAAGAATTACTATTGATAACGGTAATAATTCCTCCATTAAATCGGAGATCGTAGTAATAAATACCCATGCCGTTAAAGTTTATATTATTTCCAGTAATGTTCCATACTGCCGTATTAGCCGTCATTGTTGGTAAACTTGCATTAATAGCAACATTTGTACAATTAATAGTAGACGATCCTAGAGTCAGTGTTCTACTATTAGCTGATCCACTATTAAAGATACCGCAAGTTATAGTTTTACTATTAGAATTAAACGTACCAATACCGCACGATAATTGAACTAAACCAATATTTAAATTATCTTGTAATATATACGTACCCGTACTATTACAGCTAAATAAAGCTATACTACTAAGATTTAATCCATTAGTAGTAATAGATATACTAGTTGTTGCTTGCATATAAATATTGTTTGAAAATGTACATATCATAGCATTTATAAATACTAATGATCCATATATTGCTAAGTATCCTCCATTGCCTTCCAATGTGGGATTATTCGCTGCGCCTGTCCAGTCCATACTTAAACAATTAGCATTTATATTAATCGTAACTATTTGACCAGTAGAAGTAAATGAGTTTACATTAAAGTAGACATTGTCAGATGATGTGGGAATAGCAACTCCACCCACTCCTCCCGACGTAGTAGACCAGTGGATAGTTTCATTCCAGTTACCAGATCCTCCAACCCAATATTTGTTTGCCATTTATATCACTCCCAAAGGGAAAGGGAAGAATTATCTTCCCTAACTCCAAGAATAGGCCCAAGCATTTAGCTGAGCATCACCGGTAATATTAGCTTTCACTATAATTGATAGACCAGATCCACTGGTAATTGCTGTTTTAACTTGAGGTAAGATCACTACCCAACTAAGCCCACCATCGCGAGAAACTTGATACGTTATTGATCCAGCGTCTAAAGTCTCATCAACCGTAAGCAGGATCGCAGTTGGTATGCTTGATGTCATATCATTATTCGATTGTACGATTCCCAACTTCATAGATTTAGCACTACTATCGAAGGTTGCAGTTGTGTTAATCAGGTCAAGTCCCGTCGTATCATTGAAGCAATCAATAATCAAGTTTTTCATCGAGTTCTTCGAAGCATTGGTATAGCTATCAAGCTTGAAGTTTGTCATCGCAAGTTCTTGAGCCATCATGTCATTAATTCCTTGAACATTGGCAATCGTCGCTAGATAGACGTTAATAGCATCAGCCGTAACTGAGTTACCACCATAGACATCAGACATTGTGATCTTATACGTTCCACTCGTTGATAATACCATCCGAAGAATATCATTTTGTGGATAGTTGTAATTGTAATCAATACCAACAACGGCGTTACTCCATAATCCGACTATATCTAGTAAACCCGTGATAGCATTGATTTTGACAACATCATACGATGATAACTGTTCTAGATAGTAACCGAATCGAATCTTATGACTTAACGAAGTAAGATCATTCCAGTCAGCGCTTGGAATCGACGCCAAGGTTATTAAGCTAATACCCTTTGATTTGACATCGGCTAAATTTGATGTATCAATAGGTATCCATGCATTATCAACATAACCTTTCCAGGTAATTCCGGAGCTTCCACTAACGAGAAGTCTAATGGTTCCATTCCCGATTAGAGTTGTAGCTAAAGCAAAGTTATAAATATTATTGACATCCGACAAACTAATATCAATGTTACTTAAAACTACCTTTGGAACCGGTGCCGCCATTATATCTAACCTAGTTGAAGCAGAGTCTGATTGAATCAATAATTTAGGTGCTGCAAGCTGTCTAAGGATTGGATCAGTAATGGCCTGTAAACTTGTTATTCCATAAGTTAAAAACATGTATGGAGTAACCGGTACATTACCAACAGTTTGCCAACTAGAATTAATAAAGGATTTAATAAAAGCTCCGTCTTGGAATAGATACTTGTTTTGCGGGATGTCTACTACTAAGACTGGTCTAAAACCGTCTGTCGCTACGGCACTAGGACTAGTGACATAAGATCTTTGTCGTATCGTATCCCATCCCATAAGAACCCTATAGCTCGAACCATTCGGAGAATCTGTTGTACTAGTTTTCGTATAAAGTTTAGCCCAGTTCCAGATGTTGTTATCTCCGGCTGTGATTGTTCCATTTAGATCTGAATTGACAATGTATTTGTCATATTCATTGTCCGTATCGAGCGCTGTCGTAGGGCCGGTTAATAACCGAATCGAGTAATTCGTATTAGGAAGTAAGCTCGAAGCAAACATTTGAACTTCTCTGACTGTCCAACGATCTGCAGAATTTGCATTGGCTAAGATTCTCCAATAACGAGCAGAAGGTGAATCTTGTAAATTCATCGTTACCCATGTATTAACTGTTGTAGAAATTGTATTAACCGATACAGTATCCCAAATAACGTTATCATTGGAACTCTGAATCTTTACACTACTAAGGTTACAGCTAGTACTACTATAAGTGTATAATCTCATTTGTCGAATCGCCTTAGGATTACCCATCCCAAAATCATAACCAATCCATGATACGCCTGATTGATTAGATGTTTCTAATGAATACCATGCACTACTAATGGATCCATCAAAGGCTAAGGCAGCGACTTGTCCTGAATAATGGTTATTTTCAATAGCCGTTCCACTAGCGCATAGATTATTGCCATATGTTACATAAGGCATGCCGTTGCCGGTTGTGATGCTGGATAGATTTAACGTATCCCATGCGATCGTATTTTGAACACATCGATCAGCGACTAAAACCCTGTGTCCTTGTTCGTCATCGCCAACATAGATAAAGTTGAAGTATCCATCCGGTGCTACGGCGGAGCTTGGAGGAATTAAGGTTCCTTGAGCCATACCTAATTCTGTGAATTGACCGACAGTATTTGATGTCGCTGTATAACGACATGATAGATAATCTCCAACGTCCATCGTTAAGGGATTCGATCTTACGTTAGCCGTCGAAGTTGTAGCTTGAATATAAGCAGAATAACCCTCTGGAATAGGATAGGTAAACGCTGTCGCTCCAAAATTAATGGTTGCCGAGTTAACGCCAGTACTAGTACTTGAAGTAATATATGGATAAACTACACCCATAGTCTTTACGTTAGTATGTGACACGCCTTGAGATACGCCGTCTTTATAAAATATTAGTGTCCCAGCATCCATATCTAAGGCAATTCCGATAATACTATTCGCCGCATAAGAAACTCCATAAGCTATATTTTCTGGATATTTCTTACCGTTAGCTAAATACGTACGTGAGTTAGTCGTCGTATCAAACGATGTTAATAAAGCTAAGGAATTTCCGATACCAATCGCCGCACCAGCCGTCGGTACTCCACTAATATTTTTGACTTCCCAATAAAACTTACCAGATGAGACTCCATAGAGTCCTCTAATGCCACCATTAACCCATCCACCAGTAGCTGTCATGGTTAAATTATTATTACTTAGAACAACTTGAGTTCCCTTGTCGACGGGACTCCAGGTATTGGGTATTACGATCGCTGGCGTATTAAGGGATACTAAGTTCTTGCTACTTTCCTGTGTTTCGTTAAAGGCTGAAAGTTTAAAGGTATACGATCCATTAGCAAGTAAGTTAGCAATTCTTGAAGTCGTTGAATCAATTCCGTACATAATAGCTATTAACTTATCATCTGAGTCATAGACATTATATCCAGTGGCTTCTCCATATTGGCTCCAAGTCAACGTTCCATCGCCGGGCCCTATATTAGAGATGGCGATATTTAAGATCGGAGAATTAAAGTCAAACTGTACTCCAGTATTACCAGAAACATCAACGCTGTTTCTAACTAAGAAGTAATTTAGAGTACCGGTGATTTTAATATCTTGTACTGAAACAAAACTCGTATCAACTGATCCTGAGATCTTTCGAATCGTAGCAGGTGTTCCAGCAACGCTTGATTGAAGTATTGATAAGTGACCTGCAATCCCAGTACTAATAAAGCTCGTAACGGTTTGCGTTGTGCCGGAAGTTAATTTAGTTGCCATATCGGCATTAATAATTAATGTGTTAAAGGTATTCGATCCTGTAATTAAGACCACCGATCCATTACTATTCAGCGTAGAGTAGGTTAATGAGCCGCCATTAAATTGCACATTGCTACCTGCCATGTTAATTATAGAGGTTCCACAAGTTAACGACAATCCCGTACTAGTTTGGATATTAAAGTTACTAGAAACATTAATGACGGATGAACCTAATGTAAGAGCTCGTGTTGAAGAATAATTAGAATCGAAGGTATTGCAGCTAATAGTCTTGTTATTAGTGTTTAAAGTTCCAGTCACTAAAGACAAGGTCGTCGCGACAGATAAATCATCTTGTAATGTACACGCTGCTGTACTATTGAAATTAAGGTTATTTAATACAAGACCATTTGTCGTGATCGATTGAGGCGAAGTTGACTTAAGACTAAAGAGTCCAGAGTAGGGTATATTCATATAAGGATTTAAGATTAAGTTTCCATAGACATTTAAAGCATAGGTGCCGTCTAGCGTTGGTATATTGAGGACACCTGTCCAATCCATATCTAAGCAATTTGCAGTAGCATTTATAGTAATAACTTGATTAAATGCAGTGAACGAATAAGCTGTAAAATAGACAGGGTCGGTCGCAGTCGGCACAGACGCTCCACCAGGGCCGCCGTCATAAGTTGACCAGTGGTTCGTATCATTCCAGAAACCTGTTCCATTAACCCATATACGATCAGGGAATGAAATGCTGCCAGTATTACCGCTGACATTTTGAGAGTTTTTGCAAGTTATCATACTACTATTGCTATAAATATCTTTAACCGTAAGATTAGAAACTGATCCAGCAATACTCTTTTGAATCGTAGCACTTGTTCCTGGATTCGCTGATTGAATCGTAGCCCGATTTAGTGGCGTGGCATTAGAAACTAAATTCGTAATATATTGGATACTCCCATTAGTCAACTTCGTAACAGAATTAGGCCCTACGATAAAGTTTGCAAAGGTAGTGGATCCAGATATTATAGTCGTGCCTTGGATTTCAATACTAAGATACGCTAGACTCGATCCAGTAAATGTACCATTACCAACCATTACGAACGAGCCAGTGTTTGATGCATACGTTAAACCAGTAGAAACAATATAGGCACTAACACATATAAATTTACCCGTTGTCCCAAAGATCAATCCATGAGTATTGCCCCAAGGAGCGTAATAATAATTACAAGTTATAGTAAATCCATTAAGATTCAGCGTACCATATTGATGATTGATATAATTACCAATTATTAGATCATCTAATAATACAATATTACATCCACTGGTTTGTATATTAAGATCAGACGTTGTTAATACATTCCCAGCGCTTGTAATATTATAAGTACCAAGACTACTAAATACAATAGCTCCTGTTTGAATCCACATCATATTAGGGATCAGAGTTATTGAACCATTGATGGTTAAAACTTTGCTTGAGTTAAAGGTTGGATTGTGTGTAGCATCGGTCCATTTCATATCTTGAAAAATCGTATCGATATCAGCCGTGACAACTTGTCCATCGTTTGTAAATGAGTTGACGTCGAAAACAACATTCTCAAACTTATTAGGAACTTGAGCGCCTTCCGATCCACCTACGGCTCCTGACGTATAAGCCCAATGAGAGACGTCCGACCAGTTACCCGTTCCTTCGACCCAATAATGTGAATCAAATGTAATCCCTGTATTATTACCAAGGTTTTGACTCTTTCTAAAGAATGATCCTGACGTTGCAGCAATATCCCTTGCAATAATATGATTAACATCAAAGGAACCACTAGACTTAGTAAGATAAGCTATTGTCCCTGTAGTTGCAGACTGAAGTGTTGCCTTAGCGGCAGCCGTAGCATTTGATACCATATTCGTAGTCGTTATTGTCGTGCTGACGGGTAAATTAACAACGCACCCTACATCTAAAATAATATTAGTAAATGAGCAGGCCTTAGGTAATGTTGTTATTCCATTAAACTCAATAGAAGCATGAGATAGACTAACTCCGTCAAAAACACCGGTACCTTCCATGACCCACTGGGCTGTATTAGCAGTATAAGTCAATCCAGATCCGTTAAAATAAACTGAAGCACATTTAACAATCGATGAACCTAAGGTTAATGTTCTAGAATTGGTACTGTTGCTATAAAAGCCAGCACAAGTAAGAGTCTTATTGTTAGTATTTAAGACCCCATATTGATGGTTAAAAGTACCAGTACCAAGGTTTAGATCATCTTGTAGTATTAAAGAACAACCCGCATTGGTTTGGATACTATTTACCATAACTAGACCATTACTTGTAATCTTAGAAGAAGCTCCTTTAATCATCGTATAGTTAGTACTACTATATGTCATGTCTGGGGAAAATACCATATCTCCATATACGTTCGGATACCCAGCACCACTAAATGATGGCGTATATAAGACATCTAAATAACTTATATCACGACAAGTAATAGCATTATTCATATTAACGGTCTGACCGGTTGCCGTGAAAGAATTAGCGTCGAAGAGAATATTATCATATTGAGTAGTAGGAACTGATTCTCCACCTGATCCTCCCGAAGTTAAGGACCAATGATTAATATCGCTCCAAGTACCTGATCCACCAACCCAATATTTAAAGAATTGAATAGCACCTGAGTTACCACTGACGTTGCGAGAACTCCGAAAGATAAAGTTACCAGTAAACGCGATATCTTGAATAATTAAATTCGAGATATCAGTATTAGTTGATTTAATGAAGTACGCAGTAGCTCCGATACTAACTGATTTAAGTGTTGCTCTAGATTCTATCGTACCATTAGAAACTAGATTTATAACTGTCGTACTTATGCCGCTACTTAATTGTACAACGCTTCCAGCATTTAAGATAAAATTATTAAAGGTGTTGTTTCCGTATACCGCGGTTATGCCATTAAATTCAATTGAGTTATAAGTTACACTAAGTCCCTGAAACGAGCCGTTTCCATTCATAACAAATTTTGCAGTATTGGGCGTATACGTAAAGCTCGTTACACTAAATAATACAGTATTACAATTAATAATTGATGATCCTAGAGTTAATGTTCTAATAGTAGCACCATTACTATAAAGACCTCCACAAGTAAGAGTTTTATCATTGGTATTTAAAGTCCCGTATTGATGACTAAAAATACCAGTCCCGATATTCAAATCGTCTTGTAGTATAACAGAGCAACCCGCAATAACAGTCTGTATATAAAGATTTCCTACAAAACCATTGCCAGTAATTTTACAGGGATTCGTTGGAGAAACAATACTTAGATAACCAATAATAGTACTAACGAACCCTGGATCAAGTACAATATTACCATTAATATTGATAGCATTGCCGCCTGTAAATGTTGGATTATAACTAACACCAGTCCAGTTAATATCTCGACAAGTAAGAATAGAGTTAACCGTAACGGTCTGACCGGTTGCCGTGAAAGAATTAGCGTCGAAGAGAATATTATCAATTAAAGTCGGTAACGGTTCTCCGCCGGGGCCTCCAGAATAAGATGACCAATGAACAGAATCATTAGTATTCCCTGACCCACCTACCCAGTATTTAAAAAACTGTACAATACCAGTATTACCACTGATATTTTTACTGTCCCTAAATAAGAACATACTTGTAGCATCAAAAGCACTAGAGAACTTAATATCTTGAACAATTAAGTTCGAAGTATCAATCGTTGTGTTTGGCTTATATAATACAAGGTTAGCTGGAGACCCAGGTGTGACGGATTGAATCGTCGCTCTAGATTCAAGTGTTGCATTCGAAACAACGTCTTTAACATAAACATTTGATGTAGTTGCACTAGGTAATTTAATAATAGCATTCGGATCAAGAGTCATCGTATTCATAATTAAAGTACTAGTGGCCGTAGAAACTACTGTTAGTCCATTAAACTCAATAGTACCAAACGATAAACTATTAGTGCCGATAGCTAGAGCCCCGATACCTGTTAAAATAAATGTTGCAGATGTCATACTGTTACTAAAGTTTGTGTTAACTGTAAAATCTATATTAGCGCAATTAATAACACTAGAACCTAATCCTATATATCTAGAATTAGCGTTGTTAGAGTTAAAGGCTCCACAGGTAATATTATGGCTGTTTGAATAAAAGCTTCCGGTGTTGACATACAAAGTATAGTTTCCGATACTTAGATCATCTTGTAGATACCAATTAGCGTTTACAGTATCAAAACTTAAATTACCATTTAAGACTATTCCTGAACTTGTAATAGTCTTATTAAGATTATTTAAGCTGTTAAAACTTAAGTATAAGACATTACACGTCATACTGGGATTAAACGTTGCTGATCCATAGATATTCAATTGAGACGTTCCCGTTAAGTCTGGACTATATAAGGCACCCGTCCAATCAATATCCCGACAATAAGCAACGGAGTTTACCGTGACAACCTGGTCATCACTAGTAAATGAATTCTCATCGAAGTAAACATTATCTAAACCAGTTGCTGTTGGAATAGGTTCTCCGCCGACCCCGCCACTTGTCAAAGACCAGTGAGCGGTCTGTGTCCAGCTTCCGGTACCGCCGACCCAATATTTAAAGAATTGCATATAACCTGAGTTACCGCTAACGTTCTTAGAATTTCTAAATAAGAACATAGCATTTGAATTATTAGCATTGATATCTTGAATAATTAAATTCGAGATATCAATCGTACCAGAAGTAGCTTTGTAAAGATAAGCTGGAGTACCTGCAGAATTAGATTTAAGTGTTGCCCTTGTTGTCGGCGTTGAATTAGTCGTCATATTAACGACGGTCATCGTAGTGCCATACACTAATTGAACCGTAACGCCTGCATCGATAACAAAGTTAGTAAAGGTATTTGAAGTATGTACTGTCGTGACACCTGATGCAAATTCAATATTATTAAATAAAGCATAGGTGCTATTAAATGTTCCGCCGCCTGTCATGATCCACTGAGCGGAATCCGCAAGAAATGAAAGACCGGTTATTGAACTAATACTTACTGATCCGCAGCGAATAACTGAAGCACCTAACGAAAGTGTTCTGACTAAAGTTCCATCAGTATTAAATACTGAACAAGTAATGTCCTTATCATTGGAGTTAAAGGTTCCGGCCTTTACCATGAATACAGTATTACTTGTTGTTAGATCATCTAACAATGTCCAACCGCCCGTAGTGCTATTAAATGTTATGGTTTTTAATGGTTGTCCCGCGCTTGTTATTGTTCTACCAAACGACGTACTAACAAGGTTTATTCCTCCAGAAAATGAACATATCATTTCAGGAATTAATGTTAGAGATCCGTAGATATTTAATACATAAGATGCTCCAGTTAGCGTTGGTGTAAATTTAACACCCGTCCAAGTTATATCTAGGCAATTCGCTATAGCACCTATTGTAACGATTTGGCCTTCAGCAGTAAACGAGGCGGAATCAAAAATAACATTATCTGCAGATGTTGGAACACTTGCGCCTCCAGCTCCGCCTGATGTAGCAGACCAGTGAGTGGTCGTCGCATCCCAGTTTCCAATACCGCCTACCCAATAACGATTAGCCATTATATCAACTACTTTCTTGATTAGTTAAGCTTAAATTTAAGCCTCATAGTATTTTAAAACCGGACGGAATCCCGAGGTAGAATTTGATGCTAACGTATAGAGATCCGTAAGTAACGATGGGCCGCTTCGATAAACTCTAGTAGCATAAGTATTAAGTGAATTAATTGGTGTTTCCTGGGTCCATGACGCTCCATTAAGTTTCCAGTGCCATACATTATCATCGCCGGCTGTAATTTTACCATCAAGATCAGATAATCGAATAAAGGTATCCCATTCGTTATTTGGCGGATAGGCACCTAAATTAGCATTCACCGAAGTTGATGTACCGTAGGTATCAATATAACCGTTACCTCCAGATAATGATTTAACATGAATATTACTAGTAAAGTTATTAGACTCCATCATTTGAACCTCTGACACAATCCAATTACTTAACGTGCAATTGGCATTTGCTAAGAGTCTCCAGTATTGATTTGAGCCAGAAACAGGTAAGGCAAACGCTTGAGCGGTCGTTACGGATGTAGATGGAGTAATCGTTTCTATGGTTATCCAGTTGGTTTTATCCGATGAACTCTGGACGATAATACTTGACATAGCACTCGGAGCAATCGCTTGAGAGAGAACAATTTGTCGTATATGTCTTGGAATTAAAAAATCATAACCGATCCATGATGCTCCATTAATATCAGTATTATACTCTAAGGATTTCCATGTTGTTCCAGTGTTAGTGTCAAAGGCATTCAAAGGGATATAGACTGTATTATGGTTATTTTCAATAGGAACACCAGCAATACAAATGTTACCTCCATATGGAGGTACCGTATTGTTACCTTCAATAAACTTTGCAATATTTAAGGCGTCCCAGCTAATTCCGGTTTGAACGACACGATCAGCAATCCATGTGCCTTTACTTACTTTAACAAAGTTAAATAGTCCATTAGGTGTCGCCGTTCCAGTAACGGGGATCTCACTAGCAACGCAAACTCCAAGTTCAGAAAAAACACCAGCCGTGTTTGAGATTGCTGTATAACGACAAGGAATCATGTCGCCAGGTTTTGTGTTATTTAAATCTGTTACCATGTTACCAAGGGAAACTTGTGTTAACTCTTGTGGCCATAGTGGTCTATAGCCACTTGGAATAGAATAACTAAAGGCACTAGCTCCAAAATTAACAGTAGAAACCGTTGATACTGTGGAATAGCTTATTGCTATTGGATAAACAATACCTAAAGTTTTAAGATCGCTAAAAGCGATACCTTGAGACACGCCATTCTTATAAAACGTAATTGTACCAATATCCATATCGAGAGCAACGCCGATAACATTTCCTACAACAAAGGCCGTAGTGTAGGCTAGGACTCCGGGGATCAAGGTTCCAGCTCCTGGATTACATGTACGAATTGTTGCACTCGACAGTGGAGCAGAAGTCATAGAAGTGTTAACATCTGATATACCGATCACATGATTAAGAGCAGTACTGAGTAAAACTTCCCAATACCATTTTCCTTCAGAGATGCCTTGAGTTGCTCGCGTAGCAATATTCTCTGCAGTAGTTTGTATTGTTAGGTTATTATTGCTTAGATTAATTTCGCCGGCCTTATCAGCAGTGCTCCATGTAACTTTAGTTGTTGAATAATCTCGTCCCGTAATTGCCATATTAGTTCACAACCAATCTATCAATAGATTTATACGCAGAAAGATCAATAGCAATACTATATAAATGACTCGTGCCAAAAACACCTTCATCAACAATTGGAAGTGAATAGCTATTTATTAGATAAAGCTGTCCATCAAATGTCACTTGATCATCGTGAATAAAATCTTCAGCATCACTTGCTAGAAAATCACATTCAACCGTTGTAACGTTGTCCGTTCCTGGAACAAACTTTAATACTTCAATAGGAGGACGATCATAATTCGTTGTTGCGGTAATTGCAATATCACACGAATAATTAGCAGGAACATTGATAAGATTAATTTGCTGAGTATTCGATGCCAATGGGGACCCGCCCGTTGGCTCTTCATCATCGGGTGTTGATGTAGTTCCTCCTACGGGAACATATTCATCATGAATACCATCCCATCTCATAAAGAGATTGGTATTCTTTATTAAATAAAGATCGCCATCGTTTTCGCTAGAAAGTGGTAGATTATCTACAGTAGCAACTGGGCCCTTGTAAAATTTAGCTCCAATTAAATGACTTAAGGCTAAATCTTCATCGGTATTCTTAATTTGTAATTGTTCAATTAGACTAGATATTATTGGTTTCATAATTAATCTACCTCCTTTAAACTCTTACTGGGCTAATCTTGCCAGTACTTGGTCAGCGATTGTATTAATAAGCTCTGATAGTTGACCTTCAATTGCCTCAGAGAGAAGCGTTATCTGACTGTCAGTATAAGATGACGTTGTCAGTATAAGCTCGTTAATTGCTGAAACAATCGTTAATTTATTATCAGTATTTAATTCCGTTAAATCACCAACGTTACTTGACATATCGCTCCATACTTCGAATTGTAATTTATCTCCGATATCTAAACTAAAGCCGATTAAATCAATCGTAACTCCATCGTCATTTCGAATATAATTATCAAATTCATAAAGTCGTAAGTTGTCTAAATAGACCTTTAAAATATCCGTTACACGATTATAATGACCTTCATTAATAACAATGTTTGTAATGCCATCAGAATCTGCGACATATGTTGACTCTGAAAAGGTTCCATTGGCAACGCCAGAACCATAGGTTGAAACTGCACTCTTAATCTCATTAATAGCTGATACAATATTTGCCTTACTGTTTGTATCTAGTAAGTTTAAGTTACCAAGATTATCAGAGACGTCTTTTAACACTTCGAATTGTAGTTTTTCACCAGCCTTTAGGCTAAAGCCTATTAGGTTAATAGATCTGCCATCCTCGCTGCGCGTGTAATTATCCGGTTCGTAAAGTCGTAGATTTTCAAAGTACACTCGTAAAACATCATTTAAGGGATTGTAATCAAACTGATTGATAACAACGTTTGTAATACCATCAACTAAAGCAACTGAACTTGATTCAGAGATAGCATTTGTAGCGCCTAAGCCGTCTGACTGTCCCGATCCTGATCCTCCAACAGGCTTATAAACTGCAAGTGTAGCACTCCATCGTACGAAGGAACTAGAATCCATGATTAAGTAAACATCGCCATCATTATCGCTTGAAACGGGTAGAGAGTTAACGTTGTCAACGGGGCCCTTATAGCTCTTAGGACCCGCGCCTAAGTCTGAAAGAACGCCTTGAATATTAATAACATCTTCACTGAGACTATTAATTGTTTCACTTGCCTCGGTGAAGTTTATATTAATATCTGATATATCAGTATTTAGCTGAGTGATCGATGTGTCAAACCCTGAGATTTGATCAGCTAAATTTGTAGACTCCTGATTAGGGCCCACAGAGGCAATCTGCCTTGGATTTAATTTAGTGCGAGTTGTCATATCTATCACCTACTCATTATAGTTCATGGCAGTTAACCACGATAATGATCTCATATTATATAAACCACGTAGAGTGGCTGATTTGTGACTTAGTGTACATCGATTGCATTAGGTTTTGAGGATTCAATAAAGCGTTCATTCCATTTACTATCTTGGTTTGTAGCTAATGCTAGTCTGCCATTAATGGCAAAGCTCGTGATTTGGTAATCATAGATTGTCTCAGAGATACTCATAATGATTTCGTTGATCTCATTAATAACAATCGACTCGCCCGGCATTCGAGAGTTAATATAATCTCGAATTAATTGCTTAGCCTGAATTGTTATGATCTTTTTCGTAGCATCATCGGTTCCTTTAGTAAAGATAATCATAGCCTTAAACTCTATAGGAATCGTCTTGGGAATAAAGACGGCGAATCGTATACCGTATCCTTTAACTTCATTGATCTTAGATTGAACTTCATTAATGGTTTCCTGACTTGTATTAGGGGTATCGGTAATAATATAAATTGAGAAAGACCCAGTACCGAATGTATAGGGTTTTAATATAACATTCTTAACAAGATCCACTGAAAGAGCTGCAAGTCGTATCGCTGTTTCGTTTGCCGAGGCAATCGTTAAAACTTGATTGCAAACTCTATATTTGTAATTGTCATCCGATTCACCCGTTATACGAGGACAACTAAGCATGAAACCAATCAGATCAATATTACCTTCCGTTGCTTGAGAGATACAGGCCTGAGCTAAATTAAGACTAAAGATACTATAAAACTCTGATAAGTTTTCATTCATAATAGCAAGGAGTAATCGTGCAACGCCGCCTGGCCCTATCTCAGTAATTGAAGTACCACTGAGACGTTCCATAGTCTGAGTCATTAGCTCATCTAAAGACTTTGTAATGATCATGCTTATACCTCCTTAATCTTAATGCCGTTACCAAGATCCACGGCTACTTCAAAACCAATAGGGCCATTATCACTAAAGGGTGAATTAATAAAGACGAAGTAGACAATGCGCGTACCATTAATAGGAGTTGCCTTGATATAGAGGTCGTCTTTATTAATAAATCCATCGGTTGTCATGGCTTTAGTTAAGAGGTCAATTCCCTTATCACCAGTCTCTTTAGTATTAGATAAACCTAGAAGCTGTTCAAGCGTAGCTCCAATTTTATCGTAAAACCAGTCTTTATTAATAGAGCGAATTCTATTATAAGCGCTCTGTTTGATCATCTCAGTTTCCGTGACGAGACCGAGATCGCCATTGACTAAAACTAGATCACCATCAGGACTTAACTTTAAATCCGTTACATCGTAGCGAGACATATCTCACCCTCCTACAAAGAATTTACTGGAACCGGTTATCATAATTCCAGTTCCAGGATAAATATCGACCTTGTCGCCAATGCGAGCGATAGCTTGTCCTTGTACAAAGAACTTAGAACTACCATGTGTATTAACATAATCTGATCCACTACAGGGATCTGTCGATGGCCCACCGTCTGTAACGCGAGCTACCGCTTTACCTGAGATAAAGAATTTAGAACTACCTTTGGTTTGAGTACCGGTTACATCATGGCCGCCACACGGGCACCAAGAGTCACCTCATGAATGACCGTGTCCATTATGATGAGGAACATGACCGCTCATCTTATCGCTAACACATATTGCACCTGGCATAGATATCACCCCTAATCAAAATCATATCGATTGGCTCTACCTGTAATCTTGTCCGCTTTAAAGTTTATGGTCGTTCCGGCCGTTAGGTTAATAGATTTCTTAGCGTTGATAAAGACATTAATTGCATTTAATGTCCATGGCCCTTTAACATCTGTAATAGAGAAATCACTAATCCAGCTATGGAGATCACCAATGTGTTCCTTCATGTGAGAAGCAATTACGTTAATACTCTTCTTATTTGGATCAATTCGAAGTCCATTATCCGTACCGCCAAAGATATCAATGCAGCCGTTATCTCTAATCTTCATCATAGACGTATTGTTCGGATGAACCCAGCCACATTCTGCCTGTTCATAATTAGGTGCCGATGATAGAACGGCCGCCTTATCAAAGTCCTGGTTAAGGGCTTTTAATCGTTGATCTAAACTTGCTTCATTATCGCCACCAAGCATTTACTATCACCTCTTAAGTTTTTCCATCGATAATATCTGGAACGTAGGCTCCCTTACGTTCATGTTTCATACGTGCAGTCCGAACGTTTGATTCGTAGGATTCTTCAACTAATCCTACGACCTTAGGCATCATAGGATTACCGTTAGAAAATTCTAACCAGACAGTATCTCCAGGGAATGGACCGGAGGTACTTGATCCTCCGGTCAAAGCAACCGAAACACCGGCTTTTGTCATCTTGATATTGTTGTCTTCCCACTCAACGATTGCTCGATTATTAAGATGATCGTAAAAGACAATACGACCTTTCGTTGAGTGCTTACGTTTCTTAAATTCCGGAGCTAAGACTTTCTCATAGATAGCCTTGTGTAATTCACTCATAAGCACAACTCCTTAAGCTGGATACGTACTCTCTTGTAATAGTTCTCTGGGATTAAAGGCATCACTGCAATCGCCATCGTTATTGCTTGAAGCTCGACATTCAAAATGTAAGTGAGCACCTCGACAATTTCCGGTTTGACCAGATGCGCCAATGTTTTGACCAGCCTTAACTGAATTGCCAATTGCAACACTGGCAGAATTGAGATGAGCGTACAACGTATAATAATTTGTACGGTTAGACCTTGGGTGTTTCGCATGCTTTAAGATAACATGTTTACCATAGACATAACTAGGATCGAGTCCAACGGATTCAACAATCCCATCATAATGCGCATAGATCGGACGGTCTTCCTGGACTCCGGTACCAAAATCAAGACCATGGTGGATGCCGCTCGAATAATTCTTATTCGGTCCAAATTCATTCTTTGATCCATTACAGTCTGATTTACTTAAAGGATAATACGATAGATTGCCACCGATAGTATTACTAAGTCCTCCGGAAGAACTACTTCCTATTTCGCCATCAGAACTTGGCGAGCTATTATCAAGTGAAAATCCTGGTATGATTTGTTTGGCACAATCAATACCGGCGACATATGGCCATTCTTTATACCAAAGTGGATAGATGTTAATCGCAGATTCCGGAAAGAATTCTCGTTCAATATAGTTAAAGGCTTGATCAATTAAAGTCCAAGCTGCTATCTCAATAGCCGCGGCGACTAGTGTTCCACCCATGCTTACGGGAGCTGCAGCAACTTCAGCCGTAGTCGAGGCGACAAATAACCCTCTAACAAAAACTCTAATACGACTTGCCATGCCTAATGCTGAACCCGCTTCGCTACTAGCTCTTGTAACTGCGCCCATACCTCGACCAACTAAACCAGAGAAACCCTTTAATGCACTCATAGGAATTTTATCAGAACTTCGAGAGATAAAGGACATTGCTAGTTTTCGTGCAATAGTATACGACACAACGCTTCCAACTAATTTTATTGCCGTCGAATGAAGAAACCCTCTAGTTGATCCCTTAACGGTTGAAATTAGATCCGGTTTAATCGATGTCATAAATCCCGTCTGAACGCCCATGTGATGCGTTACTCGTCCTACATCTGTCATGCCATGCATCTTAGAGTAGAAATCTGTAAGCATCATAGAATCATGAGGTTTAATGGACGGATCACCAAGAATAGTTAACTCACCTCGATACATATTTCTAAAATTACGAACCATATAGCTTGTACCAGCATTACGCGCTTGAAACCGTCCTGGGTTCCAATCTTTCATAGCTTTAAATCTTAGTTTAGCACTGGCTTTCTTAACATCCTCTGCCGATATTTTACCTTGAGCTTCCATGAGATAATTCCAAGCATCCTTAAGGCCATTGACAACTGTCGCACCACCACTGAATATGTACTTACTAATCCAGTCGTTCATAAAGAAATCTTGTACAATCTGTGTATCAATTGCTTGTACCCTAAGGAGTTCTGGTTTTATCGTTGGGTCTGCCCAAATCTTATCGTCACACGTCATATCATCATCAAACATATAACTTGGCGCAACAACCGTTGCTAAATCCCTTGAGCTTACTTTGATATTATTGCATAATATGTCTTCGGCCGAATTAAAGATATGAATCTGTTGAAAGGGCTTATAGAGTTCGGCAAGATTTTCACGCGAGTAATCACCATTAGGGTCAAGTAGGTCATAATCATACTTAACATAGTAATGAGGCATTCCATAAAATAGTGTTGAATGAAATCCATGATAATGAGGAGCGCAAATATATTCCGGCACGGTATCCGCTAAAACTTGACCAATATCCCATAAGCTCTTATCGGTCATCTTAAGTAAGATATCTGGTTCAGCGTTGTCTTTACCTATTTTTGCACTACCATTGCCTGAAGTGTAAGACCAATCAAGTTCTTCATAGCCATAATAGCTTGAATAAATATTCTTAATTAAATCATACCCGTCCATATTAAATAGGACTCCAAAAGCATTTTCATTATCTCGACTATCAATTCTATCAGCATGATCAAGATAACCGAAGTGTTCAATACCATAGGCATTATTCATACCATGACGCTTACACGCTGCAGCAATCATCAGGATTCCATCATCAGACGTTTGCGAATTAGTTAAGGACCATAACAGATTATGGTCTCGATCCTTTAAGATCTTAAAGAAAATACCCTGTGGATGAGATCCCAATTGAAGGCCCCATAGATCATAATAACTATTTGTCGCATTAGCTTGGCCGGCAAAGTCTCCGAGCATATTGGCTAATTCAAGACCATCAGATTGACATATTGCCGTTATAATATCTCCTGTGTCAATTTCAACAATTGAACCATTAAAGTTGACCGGCAATAACGATGCGACCGATCCGTAGCCCATTCTTAAATGAATACGAGTTCCTGGATTAACCCTAAGCATAGCATATTTAGAATTGCGATCTTTAATTATATCGTCATTGATTGTTGGAAGCATGCCGAATTTCATACGTTTATAATCATCAAGCATGTGAGTATGAAAGATTCCATCAAGACCGTCAGCAATACTTGTCATAGCCTTATCGGCATAACCTAAGACACCCGTAACAGAGACATCAGGAATATTATAAGTATGCCATGGAGTATAGTTTAAGGCCCCATAGACATCGCTCATAGTAATGACAGCCGTACCAACAGGTTGTGACCTTTCATGTGTTATTTCAATAGAGGTCAACATGTGATAAGCATAATAATTATCCCATAGACGTCTACCGTCAACCCACATTCCCTCATCAACCATTAACATTAAAAATGTAGGAAAGGCTCGATTCATAGTGCTTCGTTGATTATAGAGACGCATATCAAGTCCCATCTCTTCGATTAGTTCACCTAGGTCTGATTCATCACTAGGATTTCTACAATCTATTACTGGATCATGGTCACCCTTTAGCCATTCATCTTGACCGGCCTTATCTTTTGGAAGAACAACTTTAGTGATCGCGGATTTCATAGGTAATTTGTTACCCTCTAATAAGCGTTTAGCTAGAACTTCGTCGGCAGCCTTTGTTGCAGAAGCCATCGTTGCTCCAACGCTATGTTCTTGTCCAGTAGTTGGTACTGAACCATTAGCGTATTTAGCATAAATAGAATTGGCAAATTCTGTACGTTTTTCGATAACCTTTTCTGCCGGTGATCCACGTTCGAATCCATTTTCAAATATTATAACGGCATCTCTAATACTTGTTGCGCTGTTAATTTTTGATAAGGTTGCAGATTCACTTCCAGTTAACTCTTTCCATAGATAACTTAATTGTGCTTCTAACGAAGAGATTGGTAAGCCTAAACTCGATGCATGAATTTGGAGCGCTGTTTTGCGAGATCCTAGCCACTGGGCTATTCCATAAGCATGACTTGATGGATTTTCTGCCGTCGGACTAAGCTGTGATTCTTGTTGGAAGTTACCCATCATACCAGCAACGGCACGAGGACCGACTCCTTTATCAATAAGAAAATTCCAGATCTTAGACCCATTATCGTTACCGGTTACTGTCATCGCCTTAGGGATAGCTGATGGTTTTGGTTGAGTACCCGTCGAAACGGCGGCTGCTGCATTGGCTGCGCTTTGCGTTGTTGTTCCTTGTTTATGCTGAACGGCTTTAGATGCATTGATAACAGCATCAAGATCTGATGCGTTTGCTGGTAAGCTCGTAATCGGAGGATAGCTTATATAGAAATCCGGATTAGCATAAACCGACATCTCAAAGCCTTTAAAATTAGCACTTGTTACAGGAAGAACTTCTTGACCCTTACTTTGACGATAGGTATTAATCTGATCAACAGCCTTAGCAAGTTCCTCTAGAGGTGGTAACTCTAGATCGGGATAAAGTTCAATCTGATTAATAAACTTCTTTAGTTTAATATCGTTAATGGCATTCATCTTTGCGTTACTTTCCTTGGTAATTAAATCCTCGTATGTACCGCCTTTATTATCTTTGCCTTCTAAGTAAGGAATCTTCATGAGTTTAGCGCCACTTGCTTGAGGATCAATAACATCACTTGCTCTACGAGTCTTATCATAACTAATGAGATCAAGGACAATCTCGAACGTACCGGGATATCCTTCGACTGTATTAACGGCCATGTTCTCAATCATCGCGTAAGTTATTCCGAAGAGCGATAGGATTTCATTATAGACCATGGCATAACCGGTCACGATTCGATTTCGGTACTCTCTAGAATATCGTTCTAAGGTTGCGCGTAATTCATCTAAGGCGATAATAGCACCCTTATTTTGTGTATGCATCGTTAAACTAACTCGGGTATCTAGGGATCCAAAGTATTGATACGTCGGATCCCCCGAGAAGCTAAGCTGCATAGGTGTTAAAACATTTCCCATAGAGACTGTGAAGTTTGTAATAATCAAGTCTTCAGGGATTGGCATCTCTTGCCATGTGACGGGCGTCTCTGTTCCACTAGTCTTATTGTTAGCATCCCTTAGTAGATCTTCCTTCAAGACATAGGCATGAAGTCCCATATCAAAGTTCATAACTGGAGCTAGAGTCATTTTACTTAAAGAACTCGCTGGCTTAAGCATCTGCTGATAATACCAGCGAAAGAGTGGATACATGATAATTTCATCATAAGACCAATCCGGCAGATTGATATACGGTGTCACGGTCATCTTATAAAGAGTTAGACCGACTTTAAAGACATACGGAAATCCCGGAACGTTCTGTGTAACCATACTAGCTAAGGCTACGTTATGAATATCATGAATGTTATTTAAGTGTTCATTAATAATAGGTAAGAATGGAAGCCGTCTGAACTGTGCGACTAAGGATCTCAAACCATCCATATAATATTTACCGCCGTCAGGTGCCGTCATCTCAAATCCGTTAATTTGTTCTCTACCGTTAAAGAAGAGCTCAATATTAATTTGAGTTGTTGTGTATCCGTCCTTAGTTTTAATCGGTTCCATTTGTCTAAGTCCTGGAGTCGTATTAATAGAGCTCGATTTAATGACTCGAATATTCGTCGGAGGAATGACAAATTGACAATCACCAATTCTAAGGAAATATTCATCGGCCGTTACTCGATGTGCCGGTATATCATCATCTTTAGGTACCGCTCCAGTTGGAGTCATAATTTCAACACTCCCTAGATTAGATTAGTAAACATGTTACGTACAAAGTCCATTGAGAAAGCCTGATGATCGTCTTTGGAATTTATATTGACCTGAGCAACGCCAGTGCTCTCTTGCATTCCACGAGAAATGGTATTGCCAATATGGTCATTCGAAACGCCTACGCTATTCTTGGCGCTAACTTTAATATGATAACCGTCAAGACCTTCTCCTTTTGTTTCGACATGAGCTACCGGTTGTTGAGGAGGCGACGGTGGCGGAGGAATATAGTTACTATCACCAGTAGGGACTTCTCCATTCGGTCGTGATCCTGGAGTATTCTTATCTTGTCGAATACTATTTTTTAAGACTAAGCCCGCCAGGGCGACCGCTCCAATTCCAAGACCTATAATACCTGTCCTTTCTGGCATATGAAATTCGGGCATACGGAATGATCCACGAGTTAAATCACTAATCGTATTAGATATCAAACCCTTGGGATGATTTAACCCATCCTTCATGGTCTCAACAAGAGGTCTATTGACTTTAGCGATAGCCTCGGCAACAATTTGTCTATCTCGTTTATTGCCATTTCTAAAGCCCGCCTCAAGTTCTTCTTGACTTATACCTATTTCTTCACGTAAACGTCGGGTAATAGGCTCTGGTACATACCGGCGTTGAACCGCACCTTTGTTATCCGGACCATCCGGCGTAAGATTCACATATCGTTGAATGGCATTTTTGATACTACTATATTTATACGTAGGATCCTCAATAACCTTTTGCATGTAGGTTCTAGGTAGTTCAGACAACTTAGAGCCTGAGTATTCTCCCTGGCCTAAATATGTCATGTCCCCATAGAGTTGTCTTTGCATCTCGGTACTTGCCTTATCAAAGTTTCCAACTTCCGTAGAAAATTCAGGACTATAATGACCACTCTTAACTGCAGCATCTATCCGGAGAGATTCAGCGTGAGCATCCGCTATAGGTGCTCCGTTGTAAATCGTAGACCTTAAATTATAAGCAGCGTCCCTTGCTTTTTCCCAGTTTCTAGTATGTAGATCTTTATCTAAAACGGTTGATAAAGTATCGTCTAAGTCCTTAAGATATTTACTTGCAGTACCATCGCCTTGCATAGGTAAGTGACTGTCAATATCACCATAGTCTGTTACGGAACGTGTATAAAGCGGTAGGTTACTATCTAAGATACTCATAGATTGCTCAACACGGGTCTTCTGTAAATCTGTGATGTTAGCATTAATATCCTTAAAGAGTCGCTCATTAATTTGATCCCATGTGGTGTCTTTGTTTAAAGTCACTGGTTTTGTTAAATCGTCCGCCATAACAAAAGGATCTACAGTCTCACCAGTTTTAAGGTTCTTTACTTCGCCATTCATAACCATCTGTGAGATTTGCTTAGCCAATGTATCAACCTTATTAGACTTAAGATCAAACCGTTTACGAAGGGCAGGCATAACTTGCCGCCTTAGGGCATAACGTAAAGCTGTTCCTTCGTCAATTCCTCGATCAATATACTGCTTAGAAAGATCACCCGCTATAGACCAGATCCCTTGAGAGGCCTGTTTAGGGGTTGCCGCGGCCATAGAGAATTCTTCACCTTGGATATCGAGTAAAGAACCCATCATAGTTTTACTTGATTCTGTTCTTCCAATTTGACCAAGATCAACAACACCATGAACTTTTGTCTTAGGTCGTGACCCGTTCGCCTTGATCTCGGCATTCATATTGGCAATGATCTCAGCAGCCTCATCCCTGTTGATGACCCTAGATTCTTCTAGGGCTCTAACTTTACGATGCGTCGTTTCGCGAAACGTCATCTCATCGGAATTCATTAACTCTTCCATATTAGATAAGTTCTGCAGTTGATTGTGAGATAGATGAGTCTGAGACTGATAGATTCCATACTCTGGATCAAAGCGGTGAGCATTAACGGCTAAGGCCTTATCTTGAAGAGTCACAGGTTTACCATTCCTAAAATCCTGTTCAACCTGATCGACAAGACCGAGATTCGTTAAATCACCCGTCTTTATATCATACTTAGATTGAAAGCGCTCCTGGGCTGCTTTAACTTCAAGGTCCTCGTAGATACCGCCGAACTCAGTTGAATCAATAGGACTCTTTTTAGCCATAGCTATATGGCGTTTCGTACGCATGATTTCATCATAATTGTTAAGCTTCTCGGATTGACGTCTAGCATGATCCCACGTTAAGTAATCAGCAAATTGTTCGGCTTCTTCTTTAGAACCATAGAGATAGTTCTTATTAAGCTTTGCTTGAATCTCTGATTTACTCTTACCCTGAATCGTATACTTGCGACGTTTAGCCTCCTTATTTAAAGGATCTTCAGGAGCTAAGAGATCCATAGCGTACGTACTCTTATGGCCTTTGATCTTGGGTTTAACTTCGTAAACGCCATCGTCACCCACTTGATACGTACCTAATGGGACATTATCATATTGAACCGAGAGTTTAGCAAACCAATCACCCGGCTGAACTTTTTCATGCTTAAATTTGGCCATGAATTTATTGACTAGAGAATCCGTAGCATCCATCATACCTTGAACATCGTTCATGGCCTCATGAGCTCCAGTTAGTACACTGCCGGTTTCGCGTTTTATAACACTTGCTAGATCATGATGTCTCTCGTCTTGATTGAGCCAGCGAGACATAATCTGAGTATCCAAGTATCCGGCCGTCTTGGTAAGTCCTGTTCGTTCATTAATCGCATCGACGATTTCCTTTTTGATAGGGCCCGCTCGATTAGGTCCCTTTAATGCTTTAGCTTTTTCAACATTACCTTGGGCCAGTTGATTAACTACCTGGGACAAGTAATTATTTCTGCGTCCCATAGTACTAATTTCAGTCAGAGATTTACGTAGATCATCACTTAATAGCTTCGTGTTCTTATTCGTAAAGACCTTACCTCTGGCAAAGACCTTTTCAGCAATAAAGCGAGCTTCTGCCTCAGGTATGTCTACGGAAGCACTAGTGACAAAGGCATCCATTGCTTGATTAGATTGTTGTCGGCGTGTATTGACTAAGTCATCAATATCAATAATAGCCTTGCCTTCGGTATTAACTCTATGCTTAAAAAGTTCATACCAAGGCCAGTCGGCTTTAGCAAAGTTAGCACCAACTAAAACGTTGTCTTTTAATGCCGTGTCCAACTCATACATCGCTTCGGGTAACGTATATTTAGCATTTTCAGTTAAGTGACTTATTCCGGCCTTAGCGTCGGTCTTTAACTGATCCAACAAATCCTTATTAAGCTTAAGATCTTTATTGGCCCAATCGGCCTTTTTGTCCGGAGCATACTTGGCAATGTTGCGCATAAACCATTGATCTTCATCCTTAGCAAGATCCAATTTATCGAGATCATTTAAGTGTGATTGCATCGCATCACTAGGTTTAATCATCATACTCAACTGACCATCATTTTGCAGGACGCCATTTTCTAAGTGTCGATACTGTAAGGCAATCTCCGTTGGATGAATCCAGGCATCTTGATTTGCCATGGCAACTTTAGGCTTGACAAATCCAGTTGTCTCAAAATCGACACCGACCATTTGATGACCTTGATTGACTAAATCCATACTGCCAATGATCGTACTTGGGTTTACTTTCATCCGTTCAATGGGTGTCATCTTAGTTAAGTCGTCAAATCCAGCACCTAAGTCACGATAGACTTCATCTTGTATAAAGGTATTAACCGACTCTTCAATTGGAGCATTGTTAATTTGTCTTGGCATATCTAAGACCTGAGTCTTTCCTGGAGTATAAACCTCTTTAGTCGTTGATGTATCATAATACGATTGCCACTGTCCATTTGAGTTAGCAAAGTGAAGTTGATTGTCGCGAACTTTAAAGGTGTCTGTTGTGTATACGTTATCCTTACCAATTAGTTTCATCTGTGCTCTAAACCCAGGCGCTGAAATAATTTTAGCAAGCTCTACGGCTTCGCGAGCATCAGCAGGTTTTAACGTTAACTTACCGTCCTTTGCAAAGAGAGTAAATAGATCCTCATCCGTTTTAGAGTCTAAAAGACTGTTAATGATATTGTCTGATTCATTAACGCGGTCGTAACCTGATTCATAATGAGTATCTTTAGGTGTCCCTTTCTCTAAGAATTCATCATCTCCAAAATAATCCTCAGTATCGATATCAACTTCAGACATATCAAACTTCTCATTATCATGCTTTAGAAGATGATGATAGCGATTGGCTGTCATGTTAAACGAATATCCTTTGGATTTAACACCCTCAGTAATCTTGTTAAAGATGTACTTAATCGTCGCATCATTTTCGAGCACAGGCGTGCCATGGCTTTGTATCGTTTCATGAATCATACGTGCCATTGATAATTCAGCAGCGTCTCGTACATTGCCAGTGTTGTGAAAAATCTCTTTATATAGATTACTTACGAAGTCATCTTCAAGGCCTTTTTCAAAGATGCTATCTGTCAGCTTACCTAGCTGATTTATATCCTTTAAGTTTTTAGTACCAACGGTTAAGTTAAGATCCGGCTTATTACGAATCGTAGTTATCATAGTAAGGTATGCCGTTTGCAACGTATCTTCGACTTCATGATTAAGAGCCCACGGTGCCTTAAGATGAAGAAGATCAAGAAGCTTCGTCGGTGCCTTGGACCTAGACCCTGATACTTTACTAAAACCTTTCATGAAGCTTTCTTCGACGGTTGCCATGTTTATATTGTTAAGCTCTAGGCTTTTCTTGTATTCACTTAGGTTTCGGTCACGAAGACGTTTAATCGTATCATCAAAACCGTCTCTTAATGATTTCTCTAATTCTTCATCAGCAATAAGATTTAGCTGAACAAGTTTACTACCTTTAGATTTATCGAGAGCCAAAGCATTAGGAGAGATATCTTTAAAAGCATCCAGTGTCCTTAATTGATTTGTTTCGTTAAGACTCTTTAATAGCTTTTTCAGGTTCTTGGGTTTTTCAATAATGAATTCGAGGTTATCTCCTGTTGCTTGAATCCCTTGTTCCGTAGCAATAATTCTACCATCTTTTTCAACGATATCCCATGGCAGGATATTGCCTTCGAAATAGACACCTACTTTGTCTTTAGCAACTTGTTGCCATTTACTTAAGACTTGCGCTTGCCCCTTGGCGGACTGTAATTCCGCAGGCTCTAAATAACTAACTCCATCTATAATGGTTTTCTTAGTTAAAGCGTCACCAATATGCTGCCTATAAGCATTATATGGAGAGGCATCTCGTAATTCTCCGCGCTCCTTAGAGGCTTTAAGTAATGTCGATTCCCAGTCAGCAATCGTTTGTTCATGATACTCTTGAAGTCGATTTAATTTATCATCAACACCAAGACTTGACTCGCCAAGTAATTGCTCTTGAGCTTTCATAAATTGTTCCTTAGTAATTAAAGAAACATCACCCGTTTCAGCCATACGATCAATATTGGCATTAAGATTTCTTAAGTGATCAAATTGATCATTCGAAAGTTCAATCATTTGTTCAAAGAAAGTTGATCGAGTCTGCTTTACTTTAGACTGAGTTGTCCAGAAGGTCTTGAAAGCCTTTTGAATATCAAAGTAGACATTTGCTTCTTTAGCTTCTTTAGCATATAAGGACCCCTCTAAGTTGAATCTATAATGTCGATATTTGAGTCCATTCTCAAGTACGCCAGCTATACGTTGTAAAATCTCAAGTTGTGTCGGTTTTTCCGTCTCAGCAAACTTAAGAAGATCCTTAACTCCAGAAATCTTATAGATTTCTTCTAAGTCAATATTATTGAGTTTGCCATTCTTAGAGCTAAGATTAATAGCCTTTTGTAATGCATCGATCTTAGGACGATCAGCTATTTGAGTTTGAGCATAATACTTATTAATTCGATCAAATTCAAGACTTGATTTATTGGTTAAGACATTAACTTTACCATCAATAAGATCCGGTTCAATTTCACTATAAGATAACTTTAGATCTTTATCTAACAAGTGATAACGTCTATCGCCGTTAGTCCCAATCTCAAGACCAAAGTTCTTAGCATCTGCATTCTTACTAAGTGCCAATCTATATTCTGCTTCTGAGATTGACTCCCCTCGATCAATTTGCGTCCATGATTCAAGTCCTTGATAATCCTCTAAAATAGCTTTAGTTTGATAGAGTCTATTATACGACTCTAATTCGTCAACATAACTTATACTAGAACCTGGCTTAAATCCCTCTATAGAGGGTCTATGATCTGGGCCAATAGCTATATTAAATGTTTTAGGTGGTAGATGTGGCCCTTGCATTGCTCTCTTAGGAAAAAACTCATCTGCTGAACTTGAGTACGTCATGTACCGAGCAAATCTCTTATTACGTCGTGCCCAGTATTTAAAATCATGATTATCATAACTCATATAATTAGGTTTATTATCGATTAAGCTATTGCCCTTTAGATTAAAGTAACGAGTCGCTGTTCTCTCATAATTATAATTAGGTAGTCCTATCACTGGTTCATTACTCGGAATTTGCGTAGGAATATCCCAAAGCTCAGGATGATTAACTCTTGTTTTCCTAGGTAATTTATAATTAAAAATACTACTTTGCGGAAGCCTAGTTTCTCTTATTGGCGTATATGTAAACCGCTTAGGTGTGCTTAATTCAGGTTCGTCAGGATATGTCGGTATATAATTCTTAAACCAATCATTGTCGTTCATCTAATAGATCCTCCCACTTAAGGGAAGTCTATTAGACTTCCCTACATAATAAGTGATGCATTCTGATTAACATACTCTTCAAGCTCTTGACGACGATCGCGAGCAATGTCGACATCGACCTTATATCCACTGGCAGGATCTACTTGAACCTGTATATCATGAAGTCCCGTAGTTCCTAGGAGTTCTTCTAAGACGCGCTTAATCTTACCAGGCGTTGTATGTTTATTAGGACTCGGTGTTGAGATCTTAGGGTTAAGTAAAGCCGCCCGGTGTTTATCGTCCGCCCAGATATTAAATTCGGATTCATCCATGCCTTCGTGTTTGACAATCTTTACTTTAACGTCATCTAAATTAACATCTGGCCGCCACCCGCCCCACTCGCTCCCCGGAAGTTCATGAGTCTTAAAGTATTCTTCGAGTTGGGGCTTTTCCTCAACGGTCTTTTCGCCCCACATCGATTCAAGAACGCGCCTGAGATAAAGTGGTGTTTCTCTTAAGAGTTCTTTACGATCGGACTCAGGTGCCGTTACAAACGGCATTAAATAATCTCGATCCTTTTTTGGAAGACCAGCAAGTAAATTCGTTAAAGGGTCGCCCGATTCATAGCCATACATCGTTTGTTTAGACAACTGATGATATTTAAGCGCCTCACGAGCAATAGGTGTTGTTGGTGGAGTCTTAATATACTTGCGTTTCTCTTGTACATCAGCCATAACCTTATTGACGGAACTCATAATCTCAGCTTTGTTATTGCCAGAAATGACAACATCATTGCCTTGTCTCTTTATCTCAGCATTCATGGCCCGCAGAATCTCTTTTGCTTCAGACTCGTTTGCCTTATAAAGCTTACGTTTCTCTTGAAGCAGATACCGCTGGAGTTTCTTGTTAAAATCAAGTCGTGTGTTCTGTTTACTTAAATACTCATCAACATTAAATCCCTCTTTAGACAAAGCCGTATCGGCCGCTTGTCGATATAAGGATTCATATTTAACATACTTTAATGTATCTAAGTATTCGTTGAAGTTCCATTCTTTGTGTCGGCGTTCTGGAATCCACTTCTCTCCAGTAATAGCATCATGGGCTGATCGATAAAGCGCACCGCCTCCTACCGTAGCAGCTCCAAACATAGCTCCAACCAATTTACCAAACGGAGCCTTACCCCTAGATACGCTTGCTCCAAAGAGAGAACCGATTAGGGCACCAGAAACGGTAGCTACAATCGGATTACGACGAATTAGATTATCATACCAAGGAACTAAGTAGTCGTCTACAGGATGTTGCCATGTTTGCCAGTCCTTACCATAAAGATCGCGTCGTTCATACGACTCACGAGCGGAACGAACTTGTAAGAACTTTGTATTTGCCGGACTATCTAGATGGGCAAGAAACTCCCATGCCTTACCGACACTAATCTCATCGGATCTAAAACGAGCATGTACTGCTGCCGGAGAGAAGTCCTCGACTTTCTCTTTGCCAAGGCCCTGATTAATAAGTGTCTTATTAACATTTGTCATACCTTTATAAACGACAGATTGAATTGTCTGATACGTATTGTCTTTGATCTTATTCATTAGATCCGCGTTATAGCCAATTTGAACCTTAGCGCCCGAATAAATAATCTTCGATAAATAGTCTCGCGCAGCGTCTGCTACTTTATTATCTTTTGCATTAGAGACAGAGACCCCTGCAAGTCGTATTGGATTATCTGGATACTCTTTCGTGAAGAAGGTATTATTATCAATGACTCTATCAACTGTAACGGTCTCTTTCTCGATCTTAGAATTCGAGAACCGATACGGATAAAGTCGCTTAGGCTTTTTCTTGGCCGTTGTTTGTTGATTGATCTCTTTAATCTGTTCGACTTGATCAGGCTTTAGATCTGTCATTCGTGTGAGTTTCTTAATTGTCTTGAGTTCATCCGAATAAGGAGCGACATCTGATAAGATTCTATAACGGTCAACCCAGTCATACATATCGGCTGGGCCTACGATACCTTTATCAATCATACCTTTGACATAGTCGCGGGCGTCATTAACTTTAGCGATTGTCTGATCCAGCATCGTTTGATCGAAATCAAATCCATAAACCTTCGGAGGAAGTTCCGGTTTATCTCTATTTAAGTGAACTAGATAAGCCCTATGAATACCGGAAGCATGCATGTAGAAATTGATCTGCTCTTGGTTCTTTTCAAACATCTGATTTTGATTATATTTCTTATCAGACATCGTTTTAAAGTCCATAACGGCTCGTCCATCTGCTACATTTTGAGCAAGATTTCCCAAGTTAAGTATACCATGCTGACTATAATATTCCAAGAACTTTTGATTATCGACAATAGCATCATAGATACCACTAATGCGCATTTCCTTATCTTCCAAGTGTTCTTCTGTCGCAAGGGCAACACCGGAATTAATAAGTTCTCGCTCGGCTTGTGCGTGGATTTTAGTCCCGTAGTTTAAGATCTCTTCCATGTCATCGTTATTAAAGTCATCCATATGGAGTAGATGATTGACAATTTCTTCTTTCGTTCCACCGATCGAACTGGCGCCAATCTTCATATCCATCGGATTACCAAGACCCCATAGAGCTTCGTATCCTGAGCCTGGCAGCCGTGTTTCACCGTTAGGTATCTTTACATAAGGATCGCCATGTTTAAAGTCCGTAAAATAAGAACTCCCCGGCATCCAGCTCGGCATCTGGTTACGTACGGGATTAAAAGCGTCTTCCCATTTCTCACGATTACCAGTGAAACGTCGTCCAATTTCATTGACGTCATCTCCAAAACCACCGATCTGTAGATCCCAGAATTGTCTTCGCATACTTGTAATGGCCCTTGTATCTGCAATTACAGGATTAGGTGTTATTTCTCCGGATGCCGTATTTGCCGCGAAACCATACATACCACCCATTTCTTTAACACCAAGCCAAGCCCTAGCACCAACTTGAGACCCCTGTTGAGAAACCTCTATACTCTCACCATACGTTGAATTCAAGTCTTGATCGTCATCAATCGTAATCTCACCGAACGAATCTCTATTGGGACCTACGTTATCTCGTACAGTCCTTGGAGCGGTCGCTGTGATACCCTTGAAGGTTCCACGATAAGGTTGCTTTCCACTTTGTCCACTAAAGCTACTACCACTGCCAGTAACCCCTCCAGGGCCCTGTGGTATCATATCAACCATCTTACGTTGATAGATTATGTCAGACGGCGTAGGGCTTATTTTGCTATCACTATAAGTACCCTTATGAAGCTTATCCCAAACTTCTAAATGCATCTTGTGTTGAGGTTTTAAGATCTGACCAATTGTTGCTCCAGCTAATGGGCCTACGATTGGTATCTCGTCAATCTCCGGGATACCGCCGGTCATTAAATAAGGTCTATCTAGTTTATGTTTTTCTTCGTAATGATAAGGATCTGTTATTAGGTGTTCAATAGGTGCTAATGGATGACGAGGCGTTGGGAAGATTGAGTTCTCCCAGTATTCGTCCTTAGAACCCCATAAGACATCTGTGTACTTATAATCTGACTCTATCTTTCTAACCCAGTTAGGCTCCCAGTGATCAATCTTAGCTCCCGTATACGGAGTGTTTCCCATAGGCCACCAGCGACCTTTACGAATTGGAACCATACCGGTATCCCAAAACGTCTGAGTTTCCTCTTGTGAGTCATTAAGATCAAATAGTCGACCTACAATAGGAAGTTCAGCGATCTGTTCTCCACCCTGGAAGAGATCAGTTTTATGTTTCGCCCACTTGGTAACCCCTAATTTATCACGAACTCCTGCAAGTCCTATAGAAGCATTCTTATAAGTCTGAGCAATACCTTTTTCAAAGTTAACTCCTAGATTATCTTCAGATTCAAAGTTTAGATAATTCCAAGCGGCGATACCGGCAACGATTGGAAGACCACGACGTACCAGTAAATTGGCAAAGATGTCAGCCGCAGACCCTTGATTATAGATAGGTAATCCTAACTTAACTTGACTGAGTGATGCATCGATCCGTTGAAAGAATGTATACGGTAGAAGCGTTGCCGTTGTTATATTATTAGGATCGTTACGTCCGGCGAACCACTGTTTAAAAACAACACCTGGATCGTCTTTACCCAGGTGCTTCATCTTGTTCATGACAATATAATCAGGTTTTTCGCTAAAGGCGTATTTTAAATCACGTTCAGCAATCTTGTCCCATGGCTTAAATCGATCCACGTAATTCGCAAAACCAGGAATATAAGACATAGGATCAAATGCACTAAACTTCGTATTCGGGCCATCTGAAAATCCGATGCCTAACGTGTCTGAGAAAGCGTAAGCCATCTTACCTAATGAGCCATACTTCTTTGGACCGGTATAATTCGATGTCGTAATATTAGACATGATCCTCATATTACGAGCAACGGGCCCCTCTTGACTCGCCGATAAATAGGTGTTCTTCATGATGGTCTCAAGTTGACCATCGTTAAGTTTCGCCTTATAGACATTTCCATTGATAAAGACAAAGTCTTCTCCGACTTTGCGATCCATGGCTTTGCCTATAGAGTTAGATAATAAGGGATTGTAATTATCTCCAGATAAGAAATGAGCAAAAGGAACCTTGTCGATATTAAAGATATTGTCAACATAAGCCATTCTTAAGGGATTGATATTAACAAACGGGAATCCAAAATCCGTAGCAGCACTATGAATGAACCGGTTCATGATATTATGAGCATTACGCATGTCAGAAACATTATGAGCCGCACCTTTGGCCTTGCCAATTTCAGCGTTCGTCATAATGTCTTTGTCAATCATAATATCATAGTCTAAATTAATACCCTTTTTAGCCATAGATTCCTTATAGGTATCAAAGCTTTGCACGAAGCTTTCAACGGCTTTAGGATTTTTAAAGAGATCATGTCGCCCTGTTTCTAAAACTTCCCGTGCAGTTATTTGACGATATCCCATGGTTTTAAGACGCTCTGCCTGCTCTTTATAAGTTACGCCATGATCACGAAACAAAGCTTCCCTGGCTTCGCTCATTATGCCGTGAATATCATCTGCTGTATGATTCTTATCAGTTAGAGAGTTCTTAAGTCGACTAATCTCATCCATACTTTTCTCTAATGAAGAGAAAATGAAGTCGGCTTCTTTAGCTTGGGCTTCTCCAATATATTTGGGTAGCTTAGACATACCTGTAAAGACCATGCTTAAGGAATTTTCAAGCCCATATTTCTTGAAGTTTTCGCTAAACTTGAATCGATCTTGTCCTGCCCATTCTTCGATGCCTTTCATAGACTTTGGCAAATAACCCTCTTTGTATTTACCAAGTTGTTCAATCAAAGAAGAAATTGGCTTTCGAAGGGCTCCACTCTTTAAAGCCAAAAGGCCGCCAACGGCTAAACCCGTGGCGGCTGCTCCATACCCTATCGCCTTATCTAAGAATGAGGAGGACTCTTGAGGTTTATCCAGATATGCTTGATAAGGTCGTTTACCTTCTAGATAATCTCTATATTTATTTTGATAAGCCATCAAGGATCACCTCATTCTTCCAAGCATTCGTTCCGGCAATAAAGGGTAATTCCATATAAGGATTTTTCACCTTAACTAGACCTTGTAATTCAATCATCGGATCAATGCCAACTTGATGCATCTCTATGCAAATCTCTTTACGAGATTTCATAGGTATTTCCTCTTTATCTTCATCATCGTCCTTGTCATCATATTCTTCAAGATCGAATCCTAAATCCTTATCGTAGACGGTTTTTAGAACCCACTCAGCTTTAGCTAAGTAACGCATGAGTTTGTCTGGCGTCCAGTGAATCATCTCCTCAAAGCTTTGATCAGGAAACGCTGCTTTAATGATCGCTTCCGCTTGAGCTTCGAACGTAGTCATCTCTAAACGATATTGAATAAGCATATTACGATTTAATTTATTAGGACCGTAACCACTCTCTTCAACAATTGACATTGCTAGATTTGGAATTATTCCAGCATCGATTTCATCCCAATTATTAATCGAAGGCCAAACAACCGTCATCTTACAGATTTCTTCTTCGAATCGAAAACGATCATTCTTATAATAAAGATTGATCTCACGCCATTCATGCCTTGTTAAAAAGCGAAAGATAAAGGTTTGACCATTGATCGTTACAATAAAGATATCTGGATACGTCTGTTTTAGCTCCTTGACTAGTTGATCCAACTCCATAGATCACACCGCCTTAGAGTTTCTGAGGGAGTATCATCCTCGTAAAACCACTCTTCTCCATGATTTGCTCCGATAGCATCGAAGGAATACCCGCCTTATCGCCGCCCATATCAATAACGTCATACTCAAAAGGGAATAAGACGCACGTTTCACAGATCATTTCTTCACGAATTAGCGGATCCGTATTAGGGATAGAGACGATCTGTTTATACTCTAAACGCTTTAAGGTTCTCCAGATAAAACCCTGACCGGTTATCTCTGTTAGATACACGTCTTCGAATTGCTTTTTCCAAGAAGATACGAGAGACTCATTAGGGCCTCCTGGAAAAATAGGCCCATCGTCCTCTTCGAGTAAACGTTGGATTTCATCGTCTGTAATAGTTGGCTCTTCGGGTCTTACATCGGATGGATGAGCGAATCTTCCTCTAACAATACCTAATTGACTATCCATAATTGTTGGATCAACTTGCATGTGTTTATCCTCCCTTAATCTATATCACTTGAAATAAAACTGTACGTCTCATAAATGGGGTTTCCATCAGGGTTTAATTGCTGAGTTACACCGGTCAATTGAATACCACGAATCGCCTTAACGGTCGTATTATATTTCACCATGTCCGGATAACCTTTATTGGCATTTTGTAAGATCTTAACGTCTTCGTTGATAGGTCCATAAGTAATATAAATATCGTAGCCGGTTGCTCTAAGTTTCTTAGTTTCACCTTTTTGATAGAAGTACGTCCGATTACGATAATCACTAACTGAAGTATCTAAGAAGCGCCGACCCCATATCTCGTTTTCTTGTTCTGTATATTTATTCTCAGATAACTTACTAGGATCCATTGCCGTCGCACCTGGAACCGTGCGACTATAGCTATCTACCATTAAGTCCGCCGTAGCATCATCCATAATGCCGTTCGGTGTTAACCCTTTGCTTTTCTGAAAGGCTGCAAGCGCTAACTTTGTTGGGAAGTCAAAGTCACCAGTAACCCAACTATTATTAACAACTGCCGTACCCATCTCTAAAAATCTCTTAGTATCGGCATTCATACTCCCGGTCGGCGTTAAGCCAGCAAACGCTTGGAACTTCATTAGAGTAGATTTTGTATAAGTACCAAATTTACCACGGACACCCACCGCATCCCATCCATCAACATCGTCATCAACCTGGAAACTCCTCCAGATAGGAGATGCTAGACGCTGTCTCATCTGAGCAACGGATTCATAAATATGTTCAACGCCACCGTACGGTTGGTTGTTATCGTCATATTTTTGAACCATCTGCGACATATCCCAGTTAAATGTCGTAGGCTGAACCACAAGGTTTAGCTTATTGAATAGATGATCTTGCATCTCACTAATGCAACCTTTACCGGTAGCCTTGTAATTATGCATATCATAATTAGAAAGACCGACGTCCGCATCTTTCATTCCCATCTTCATAGGAACCTTCCAGTCACCCTTATGACTACGGCTATCTTGTACGGTTGTATCGGGCTTGTTCTTGGTCGGATCATTAAATAAGATATCTAAGGCGTCCTCAATTCTCTCTTTGATCGGAGAAGTCCATGCGGGCATATTCGCGGTCTCGCCGGTTGCTAAGTAGGCAAGTTCAGGTCTTGCGTAATCTCCAACGGACGCTACGTGATCAAGGATTGTATAAAGCCATCCCACTTCTTTAAAGGCTACAGTGAATTGTCCCGACACTAAACGATTTCCTCTAGCAACCTCATCATACGTATAAGAGGCATAGCCATAGATTGGCAAGACTTTTTCCTCTAAAGTAAATGATAGGCTTACGATATCATCAGCCCATACGTCACCAAAATAAACTGTAACATCAGAACCCGAGAAGTAGTCCTCTGGAAAGTATTGATATTCCGTCTGTTTCCTAGTATTTATAACTCCTGCAGGCGGAGAATCTAACGAATAATCTGTCAACTATTTCACCACCTATGATGCATTTACAACGAAGTGCCAAGCTGTTTTAACGGGACCAATACACGTTAGCGTCGTACTGCTGGGTTGCATTAATGTAGCCCAGACTGTTATTTGCGCCTCGGCGGGTACGTTATAATCTGAGAATGGATTAAAGAACTTAACCTTCATCCAATCACGAAGTCCTGCTATATCAATTGATCCGGGAATAGAATAAGCCGATCCATCACCGGCGAGTCCAAGCTGTGTATCTCCCGTACCGATATAAGAGATATTGTACTTAGGAGATCTACTCTCCCGGACAACGATAACGTCCCAATGAATTGAATAACCAAGTCTGCTGATATCTTCAGTAAAGACTCCTTCGGTCAATTTCATCGTTGCCTCACATTTACTAAAGACATCTTCTGCAAAGTGCGTAAACGGATCGATATAATTCGGCTCGGCAAGATAAGATCCTTCAGGGTAGTATTTATATCGATTCGGCTTAGTAATTGTAAAGGTCATATCAAAGGTTTCGCCACCACTGACTGTAATAGTTCTCGCTGTTGATAAATCGCCGGATAAATTGACTGTCACCGTAGTTCCATCTGGTATATGATTAAACGCTATTTGTCCTAAGGCATCGCTATTAGCTGCAGTTCTATTTGTTTGGCTGGAGCCAATCATCATCGTAACGTTAGCATATTGTACAGGATCGCCATCATCATTTCGTATTTGAACTAATACAGTAGCCTCATTAGCGCCAGGTGTAATGGGCGCTATATCCTTCGTTGGATCGTAACTATAACTTCCACCATCTGCTCCGGTATATCTTGGAGCTGGTGGATAATTAGTAGTAGCCGTTATTAATCCAGCTCTAGAAGCTAGTTCTGCTTGTGCTTGGATTTGTGCTTCTTGATAAGCTTTAATTGCAGCTAATCGATCCGCTTCATCTACAGCGGCCGATAGTGTATTAAAATTAAAGATACCAAGTTTCTCTGTAGCGTCCATGAGTTTAACACTACCTTCGACCTTCATATCAGAAGTCCATGGGCCGTCAACTAATTCAATATCACGAGCCCTATATGTAAAGGTGTTTTCAGTGTAGAGGTCTTGACTTGAAAGAATCATCCCATCATCAATAATATGAACACCATAGATAACAAGTTTTGCACCCGTTCCATATTCATTACCAAAACTAATCAAGATATCAAAGGGTGGCAATTCATCGGTCTTAATAGGCTTGTTAATATTCTTAATAGCCGGAACCGAACGTCGTATATCGTTTGTCATACTACGTTCGATTAACGTCATAATCATAGATCCTGCAATCGTACGTGGTCCTTTTGATAGGCCTTTTTCACTAATACGTCCTAATGTTCTAACGGGCGCAACTTCTCTAAAGGTTGAATAAGATATCGTCGAAGCCTTACCAACGGCTATTGGAGCGCTTCCTGGAAATAAGAACTGTACGACCATATCAACTCCCGAAAAGGATCCATAGTATGGATTAAGACTTGCCTCACTTAACATCTTGTCAACTCCCCAATAGGCCGGTAGATATCTACCGGCCTATGATTTACAAAAGATTAATAAACTGCTGTGCCGCTTGTAACCCCTGTATCAGAACGAGTGAATACGCCACTGGTTAAAGGAGAAAGTCTTCGAGCAATAAAGGTCATATGACGCTCCATGACAATACTATCAACTGACACGCCCGATCCGTCATTCAAGATATCAATATCATAGATGCGCTGGAAAGCAGCTTGGCCGTATTCATTGGCGAACGTCATCGTAATATCAAACGGAGGCAACATATCAGCATACAAGATATTTCCACTTTGAATCAATGCGAATCCAGGTGGCACATTGATATCAACGCCGGTTCCATTAATTGCAATGTTAGTAGTAGGTACCACATCAGTAGAACCAGAGGCGGGAGTCGTAGCTAATGTGGAAACCGTATCGTTCCAGCCGGCCATACTGAGAAGATTCGAGAAATCCTCAGAACCTCGACTTGCAATGTTTCCTGCAGCCGTAAACATGGCCGGAGGCGCAATTGAATTCCAGTTAGCTTCTTTAGTTAACTCGGCAATAAGAGCGTCCCGATCGAACATTGCGAAAGCGAGTTGGCCAGCGATTCCACGTTTTCCTCTGGAAAAACTTCTCGGATCTGGGGATCCCAGGGTATAGACAGGAGCCTTCTCACGTTGAATTCCGTAGCTGATTGATTGAAGTTCGCCGATAACAACGGGGCCAAAATTGACAATCAGGTCGGCACCACTAAATGAAGTAATCGTTTTAATAGAAGAACTTGCCATTATAAAACCCTCCTTATTGGGTTTAGATTTCTGACAGTGACAAATTTGTCACTGTCAGAATCAAGAATTAGAGTGACGGTTTTAACGACACTATCGTTGTAATTTTACGCAGTTCCATCGGAGGAACAATAGTTAACTCGATCTTCGCCTGGCCCATGAGTTGATCCTGTAACGTAGAGATAATTTGGAACTCAGAACCTTGGATAACGCCAAGTTCTTTAAGTTTATCCAGACGTTTACTAATAGCCGAAGAGAGGGCATTTCGTTGCGATACATCGTTCGGTTCTCCAATGAAGGGATCAGATACCTCACGGATTTGATCAACGCACTCTTTAACGGCACGAACCGTTGAAAGACGAGTATAATCAGATCCTACTTGAGCGGCTGTAGGGGCGTCGGTTACAGCGACATTAGCACCGTTATTCTTAAGCTTAAATGTGGTATAACGGGCAGCCGCTAAACGATCAAGTTGTCCATTCGAGAATTCATAACGAAGTCCCTTAGCAGACGTTACGATCTTGTTCGTTGGAGCACTTTGAGGAGGCAAAGTGGAAACGAATCCACCAAGAACCGGTGCTGAGTTTGTAGCATAGATACCCAAGCGACTATGTCTTAACACGAGGTCTGGCCCTGCTAATACCTCAATAAAGCGACCAAGATCAATTAAGTTATCGTCTGAATCTTTGAGTTGATTACCGGCTCTGTCGATCATAAAGAAGTTAAGCGGTTTGCCTTCTAACTTTCTAACATGCGCTTCAATTGAAGCCAGAGTTGTATCAACTGGAGAACTCGTAGCGATAACACCGGTTGTCATGCGATTGCGATGACTCATAACAGCACATGCAAGAGCCAATTGATATGCGAAGTTGTCGTTTTTACGGACAAGCGTATCGTCTGCAAAAACACCAATTGGAATTACGATATCACAGGAATAGTTTTCTAAGAGCTGATAGACACCAATCTCCAAGAGATTACCCTGCTCATCTCGTTTACCGCCAAGGCATTCATACATCTCTTCTTTACTCAGGTTAAGTCCATCATTTCCATCCGTAAAGTTAAAGATAAGAACATCCTTTAACGTTGAAGATTGTTGTTTCGGAAATAGAGTCGATGCCTTAACAACATTGTTTTTAGAATCGGCATTGATCACTCGAACCATAATATCGAACGTAGGATAATCAAGGCTACTATAAATCAGAGGAGTCTCATTAACCTGGAACTTCTTAGAGTTCGGCTTGGTAATGCGTACTTCCTTGCCGATGACTGAGCCTCCGGCAGTGGTGACATTAACAACTTCAATCTGCAGGTCATTATAGAGTTCTCCGCCATAGACTGACTGGAAGTCAATCGTAGGATTCGCACTATCGCTTGCATAGTAATTGTAATTAGCACTAATTAGATCAAGGGATGAGACATTGTCAAGATTGAGAGAAACACTCATGCCGTCATCAGACAATGTGAAATCCTTAGTATCAATGGCGATACTTGAATTCTTGTAAAGCTGAATAGCCTTAGGATCATTTACAGCATGCTGGAGAGAGAACACTTGAGCAGCGCCAGTCGTCTTATTGCCATTTTCAGTAACGCTGCAAAGTACATTAGAGGCATTTGTATAATTGTAAGCCACTCCAATATAACTTCCTACGTTGGCAACATTAGCATGTAAGACATAAGAGGTTCCGGTCTCCGATAGATGATACTGTCCACTCTCCGGAATAATATCAGTAGCAGGAATTGCAGCATAAGCCATAAAGCTAAATGTGCAAGTCAGCGTAGTTAAGTCGCCGCCGCCAGCTCCAATATTAATGACCAATCCATCACCTAAGTCAAAGGCTTGCGATCCAGCGCCACCAAGCTCGGTAATGACCGTTCCATCTAAGAGAGTTATCTCAGAAGCTTCAAGAGACTCAGCCACGGCAGTTACCGTGATAACGTATTCTTTGCTATCTGCTCCGGTAAAGTAACCATCAATAGTAGCAAGAGTACCGGCATCGCTCAAGGTTATTTCGCTTAATTCACTGGCAGTTTCGAGAGTTGCTGGAATCTCTGCTTCTCCGAGAATTAATGGAATATTGCTGATGGTTATCTTCAAGCTATCATTGTCGAGCTGATTTGCAGGATCATTAGACAAGATCTTTAAGAGATACGTTGCAGCATCGTTGCCGTTAGCAAATCCTAATTGCTCATCCTGAACAGAAGTAAGCACTTGGGATGTAATGCTATCAGAATCGATTCCGATGGAAGCCGTTGCTGGCTCACCTGAGATTCTCATAAGTCGAATGTCTCGACACCCAATACCATAGGCCTCTTCAAACCCTTGAGTTAGAGTCGCACCATTTGGAATTCCATTAGAATAAGTAGCTTTACCAAAAATAGATTCAGCAGAAGCTGGATCAACCGATACAGGTTGAAGTATTGGCCCGTCCGTTGCTGTTCCGAGCAATAAGACGGCCTCAGTACTAGGCGGAGCTACATCTGTTTTAAGTTGTAAACCTCCGTCTTTCAGTTCAACTAAATGACCAGGAAGATTAGGATACGAGTCTTTAATTCCTGCCATTTTAATATTCCCCCTTAATAGATGTTGTTGAGTATAATATCCCGTTCTTCATTTAAAGAAGGGGGATAAGCAATTGTTGATTCACCGGTACTAGGATTTAGAACTTCGATCTGCTGCTCGAGAATTCTAATAGCATAAGAACGTCTCTCATGAATGCGTTCTAATTGAATGCCATAACGAATTGCAACATACGGAATATCTTGACGATAACGAGTATTAACTTCTGGCTTAGTCATTTCAATAAATACTATTTCTGCAATACCTAGATTCTTGAAGATACCGGTATACGTAAATATGAATTCTTCAAGTTGTTCAGCCCGGCTCATAGCACCGCTTGATGTCTTATCCCAACAAACAAAATCTAAGATACAATCATAACGTTGTCTATATTCAGAGATTGTATAACCAGGATTATCTGGATCTGGATAGGTATTGTATAAAACCGGCTTGATGTTCTTTATGGACTTACTGGGTTTTCTACTTACTTGGACGTAGGTAATTTGAGGCATTGGTGCTTCATGATCATTATATTTAGGCATCTCTGCCGTAAACTTACCCCAGTCTTTTCCCCATGCCGCTTCAAGGATCGGTTTAAGTCGGTCAGTTAGACCATTGATATCAGTATTTGCATGAGCATATTGTCTATCAGTCATTTGACACCTCCTTATGGATTTGTAAACATAACTCCTGCTGAAGTTGATATAAAGTCAATAGCATAGAGTGTCAATAAATCCAGTGCTATGTATCCGCGGCCATTATTATTGAATGAAATAGACACTCGAAAATCTTGAATAACCTTCGCCGTTTTTAGGGCATTAAGCTTTTCGTTAAGTTGCTTGTCCATCTCTTTCTTCTTAATGATTGGTGTATAGGGCTCGCCAATAACATTATTAACTAATAAGTTGATCTCAGAGAGAACAGCTTGCACCTGTCTGACATTGATCATACTATGTAAATCAGACGAACTAAGGGCGGCTGTAACTCCACTTGAAATTACAAGACTCTCAGAATTGACACTATAACGAAATGTCACGATACCCATATTGGACAGCTCATAAATCTCATTTGTTGTAAATTCATAACGTAGAGTATTAAGTCCTGGAATTGGCTGATTTGTAGGGGTGGCACTCGCTCCGAGATTTGTAAGCATCGCCGCATAGATCGCGGCGCAATTATCTGTATACTCGGTTTCTAATCCTTCATTAAAGACGGCTTCCGCTGCGACTAAAGAAACATAATAACCCTGATCGATATACTCTCCGCCGTCAAAAACTGTTAGATCAAAGCGAGTTTTAAAGGCCGTAGCATTTGCAAGCTTAACAATATATGAATACTCGGTCGTCACGTCGCTAACATTTGTGATGGGCTTAAATCCTAAAACACCGTGTGTCATAAAACCAAAGTTCATTTGACGCATGCAAAAGTCAATTAACTGACCATGGAACGTACAGGCCTTATAATTATTCTTTACATCAACGAGATCTAAAACATCGTCACCATCGCTATAGTATCCGTCACCCCAGGAATTCTCGCCATAAATTGTTACCGGATGGACATCGTCAAAATAGACACCTAATGGTAATATGATATCCGCATAGATACCTTCAAGCAGGCCATAGGTTTCATTTAACTCGACATAGAGGTCGTTCTTACTGAGCGTTACTCCGTCATTACCTCCGATTAGATTAGCACGGAGATTTAGATTAGGACCAACAATAGCCTGAGAACTTTCTAAACCATAAGGTGTCGATGCGTATACTAAACTTTGTCCACTATCGGTATCTTGATTAATCGACTGACATAGTCTTCCGAGCGTCGAAAAGTCTGATAAGAAGTAAAGCTTAGGTGATATATTATAGCTATCAGGAAAGATAAGCCTCAAGCATGCTTTAGATATATCATCAACCGGATCAACCATATAATCAAGCATTATACAGACCTGATTATAGAGCGATCCACCATATTTAGAGCGAAATCTAAGCAACGTATCGACTTTATACTTACTTGTTAATCCGGTTAGATCCAGCGTAGCGTAATCGCCAGTAAAACGAACAAGGTAGACCGTAATGGTTTTATCCGTATCGTAAACTTGTTGATATCCCTTAAGTAAGGTACCATTGCCGGGGTCACCAAAGATAGAAGCAGCTTGCGTTGGATTAAGCACCATAATAGGTTCTTTAATCGGGCCATCGTTCGATGTTCCAAGAAGTATTAAGGTCTTCCCAATGGTCGGAGAACGAGGAGCGCTTGCTCTGTAGAGATCATAATAGATCAATGAATTCTCAACTCCCTCCGACAATTTCATAATTCTTCTTGGATCCGATCGAATGAATAGTCCACTCTTTAAACTTAAAATCGATAGCTTCTGCCTTACTCGCTGCAAAGTAGAACTCAATACGCCCATTGTCTCCGCGTTTAGCTTCAGAGTGTGATAGCTTAAAACAGCGATGCAGATTTACAGGACGATCCTTATTCCATCCTACTTCATAAATCAAATCACCTATTTGAGGATGAACATCGTGCTTAAAGTGGTAAACATTTGCGGGTGTATAGATATAACCCAAAGGCCCCATCGTGTTTAATCCTGGCTTACTAACAACTAAGCTCTGATTCTGAGAGTAAGTTTTATGTTTTTCAATCCGGTTGACCCAACCTGATCCATAGCAGATAGGACAGTGAGAATCCGGTTCTTGGTACTTTTCCTTAAAACAGGAGCAATGGATTTTACGGCTTGTCCGTTGAAGCAAAACGTAATAACCGTAATCCTTAAGAATGTCATCAATCTCCTTACGTAAATCAATATTATTACGCATTAGATCGAACTACGCTTTACAAGTAGATTATCTGTCGCCATAGCCGACGTAGTCTCTGTAATGCTAGGCGCAAAGAGTTTGTGCTTCGTATAGCCTCGTACAGCACTTTGAGCAAGAGCTCTTGCTCCAAAGAGTGCTCTGTACCAACGATTCGTATCATCTTGAAGCCCCTTCAAGACCCTTGCCATTTGAGGAGCTTTAGAATCACGGATAACTTTAAGATCGCCTAAATCCTTTTCTTCTGACCCAACATTTAGGGATTTACTAATGAGTATCTCGGTTGCCATATTTAAGGCCACGGCACTTGATACATATCGTCTAATTTTGTAAGTATAGTCTTCAAAGACCTTAGTACTTGGCCAAGACGTTAAAACAAACAGACTAACTTGCCAAATCATAAAATTGATCTCTTCATCCGTAAAGTCATCAGCAAGACCAGACGCTGAATTACGCACAAGCTTCGGTGTTGAGTAATAAGGACTATAACGTGATGTAAAGCTCCAAGCATAATCTGTACTGCCAAGTTTAACTTTAATCGAATAAAGTTGGTTATTCTTTAAAGTAGGATTATTATCATAAAGTTGTAGCACTTAATCACCTCAATCTTGACGCACAATAACTACCCAATCTACTTCTAAAGGTGAAGTGAAAGTAATAGTTGTTTTATCAGTTTCTATATAGTCGTAGTTCTTTCTCTGAAGAAGTCCGTTTAAATACACTTGCAAAGAATTGGTGTTTGTTATATAAGGCTTGTCCAGCGAGATAATCACTTGGTCTACTTGATCTACGATGATTTCTTGATAATACCTATTTTCAAGATTCAAAGAAAACGAACGGACAATAAAGAGTAATTCGTCACCAAGCTTAAGGGGTAAAATAAAACGAACGGTCGTCTCATTGATTTCAATATAGTCTAAGATAACATACTGTAACAAACCATTTAAGTAGATTTCAAGCTGATTATATCCAAGATCGTAAGCGCCCGTTGTGATAGAAACATCAGTTTGATCCTCAATATCAATCGTTATCTTTTCATAAACTTTATTGGTTATTGGAATTAAAGCATCCGTAGATGAACCTTGATTAATCAAGAATTTGATCGACATATCATCACACTCCTGGTGTAACTACGATTTTAAAGGCGTAATCCTGCATTGAAGGTACATAATCTTCTCGACTGATCTTTAACCAGAAGGTAACCTCCTGAGTTGGCCCAATACTCTCAATAATGATATTATCCCCATAAGAGAAGGGCATACCGAGATCATCAAGGGAAACGTCTGCCAACTGATAACCTTCGCGGGCTAAGAGTTGGTAAATTCCAATATGAACGTTATTTAAGATGTAATCTTCATTGTTCGTAACGATAACTCTCTTTTCGATAAAGTTTTGAACCATTTCTCCAAGATCAAGACTTATATCCTGTCTTAATACAATATCGTCAATACTAAAACTCAAATCGAGATCATACGAAAAGACATCTCCACCCCAAAGATGATCGAGCGCAGTCTTGCCAATTAATTGACCAAGACTGTCGTAAATTTCAACGGTGCCGTAAATTGACAATGTATTGACATTCAGATAAGTGACTTTTTTGCCTTGGGGTACAGTAGTTTGACTAAGTATCTGATTATTGAAATTACGTAAGATAACTTTCCAATTAGGCAATAGATTGCCCACTATAATCTTATTATCCCTCATAATTCTTACGTAGTCAATATCAAGATTGACAGAATTGACATTATTTTTGCCTTGAAGTTCTACTCCGATCATTGTAAGTCCAGGGGATACTCCGGAGCCAATTAATTTCCAAGTGTTGCCGCCATCACTAGATCCGTAGCCTTCGTAACGACCCTGAGATCTTTTTATACGCATATGAGTATAATTTATAGAGGTCTGTTGATATTTATCAAAGTACTCTAGAAGTTCTACCTTTTGCGATTCTCCTTGGTATGCTACAATTCCACCCATATCGGATTCAATTGTTGGAAAATAGTTATTGGCAATTTCGAAAACAAAGTCGCCATCAGGCATAGGAAGTAGGGCATAAATATCAGGGTCTCCGTGCTTTAAACGGAGATACCCTGATATTTCTGTCGTACTGTAACGACTTGTATCACTTGGCGACATTAACCAGTTAGAGCTTAGCGACGGATCGGAGAAATTATCTTCAAAGATGAGTCCGCTTTCCACTCGATTAATAATAGCCATTTGACTCACCCCACTAATTACTTCAAAACTAATTCCATCCTATGATTAATAACCTTAACAATTCTTGTGTTCTCGTCACCTATATAGGAAACCGAAAGTTTCAATGATGCAACAGCGTCCTGAATAGATCCATGGATTGAATGTATGATCCACGGTTGACCTTTGATTGGCTCAACAACAAGAGGATTATTATAAGCAAATGGTGCCCCGGTAGTAGGCGGAGTAGGATTATGATAGAAAAGACATTGTGATGCTGTATCATCCGTAGCATACATTGTCAAATGACTAAATGGATTTCTTGGTCGACGCATTACCCAATATTCAACTAAAGCCATGTTTATTCCCCCTTAATAATTATCTGATCCACATCTTGCGTTGTTTGATGCGATTATCACCTTTAGATTTTTGATGCCAGTGATCCATATGATAACGTATTAGATACGTTATTAACTCACGCGCTGCCACAATTCCCTTAAGATCATTCGAATTATCTTGTTGTTTTGTATAGGCTCCGATAAACCGAGCACCCGTCAAGACTAAACCGGATAATTTACACGAAGATCCAACATAGTGAAATACGATAGCATGAGTACCCATAGGTACATTGAACTCATAACGCTTACTTGTATCGGGTGTTATTGTTTCAATAAGTTGATTATTAATTGATACCGTTAATGTACCATCCGTAAGCATTGTACTAAAACTAAACGTCCCGTCGATGTAATTTGTTAAACTAAGAGTTAAGAAGTTATCGCCGCCTAATGTTAGAATAGAATTATCAAATGTAACGTTGTCCCAAGTATTTAAGGCGTAGTCACAATTGAAATCTCCAACAGCAAAATTGTCCATCCAACTTCCATAATCCCTAACAAGTAGCCACTTACCATATTTCATGATACAGCGTTCTCCATACCACCTAGCAAATCGTAATGCCCTATGATAACCAGGGTTATTCTTTATTCCCTCGGAGTTATAGATGTAATCATGCATATAGTTAAGAACACTATTAACACCTTCGCCGGCGCTCATACCAGCGAATTTATTAATATAACGGTAAAGATAAACCGCACCAACGATTGTGATATCTCGAAGATAGTAATTGTTAACCCATAATTCCTGTTTTGCGAAATCACCAGGCATGTCGACTGGATGGTTAAGCATATGATTAACATAGACATCGGCAACGTTTGGTGGGCTTAATGGATTATATGGAACCCCATTAACGTCATAAACTTGATCTTTAAGTTTAGCATAATCATAATCACTCTGCGGCATGATCATATAATCAAGGCGATCATCATCGATTAATAGTTTCCATAGATCATCAAATCCTATATTCCATGTACCATCAATCGTGCTATTGAAACTTACCGGTCGATTATCTCCATCATAGTTCCAACCAAGCAGTGTCTCACTCGGCTCAATAATTGAATCTGCCTTATTAACATCAAGTGTTTTAGACTCTTCAACTAAACGCGGTGCCGGGATAATGTCTAGAGTCTTAGTCTCTCTGCCTGGACGTATAATTGGAATAGTATCAATAGTTTTTGAAAAGACCGTTTGTCGAATGTTTGGTAGAATATCGATGGTTTCTTGCTTAAGAACATCACGCTTGTCTTGGAGAGTCTGAATAATATCCCGTAAAATGACATCTCTGATAATAGGCCTATCAATTATAAGGGCTTTATTGAGACAGGCCTTCAAGATCTCATTATGACTAAAGACGGTCTCATGAAGTACTAGAATTTTACGTCTCTTATCTGATCGTTTTAATTGTTCAATTAAACTAACTCGAACTTGCTTTTCGATAGTATAACTATCATAGATAATAGACTCAAGATAGCCTTTAACTGCATTCGCTTCACGAGTATTTATGATCGCTGGATTACTATCTTTTGATATATTTGAAATAGCAACCATATAAAATATCAAAGGCTCTCTTGTGTTTTTACCTTCGAATATCTTATCCATGAGTTTGTATCCCTTTGTTTTTCTAAAGGATTTAACAAAGTTGTCATAAGATACTGTGGATTCATGGTGGACATTCGTTCGAAATCCGTGAGTCCATTTCGTCGATAAAGCGCCGTAGTTATCAATTCGATTAGCATGTGAGTCACCATAAAGATCTGCACGCTTATCGACATTCATGCGAGTCATCGTTTCTGATTCCGGTATACCGGAATCATTCCTATAAACTCTAAAACCATTAGAAAGATCGGTCTTATTAGATACATGTTCACGACTTTTTCTAAGAAAGTGTGTAAGACTTAAACCTACAGCATCATGATAAATCATTAAGCGATCTAGAGTAAGATTACTAAACAGTGCCGCATCAATTTCACGACGTAACTTTACTGCTTTGAGTGTGTTAATTAAGCCTGCGTCGTAAAGAGCGCTTGGTCTTGCGATCTTAATCGATGCATGAAGATTCGAAGTAATAGCCTCATAAAGCTTCTCAGATATAATAACGTCACCAAACTCCGTATAACGAGCTTCATGGATCTTTTCGGTATTGATGACATTATTAAGAATTCCAAAACTAATAGTACCCTTGCCAAATGAAATGATGGTTTCGTTTAAATCACATGGTCTTGTTTCACGAAACGTGATGACATTTCTAGACATATCACCTATACGTACATTGCTATTAATCAGTATGACGTTGTTCATTTTACTATCAAAAGAGGACTTACTCGCTGCTGGCGTTAACGCCAGCAGCGTTTCCCTTGGTTTAGGATTAAACTCTACGATCTTATTCGTCACTATATCTCGAGCATTTTCCTTAGCTAGTAGAGAGTTACTAAGATAAGTAAGGTATTTAGGCTTTTGAAGTAGTAAAGAACTATTAAAGTGACCTATCGATAGTGGTTTTTCAAGCAACATAGAATTGTTCATGAAAACTTCTGATTCGGGTTTAATAAAGGCCATTAATCTATTAATAGTAGACACGATATTACGGCGCTTCGCCGTAATAAACTCAGCCATCTGAATCGTATCTATATTTTCTCTAATGGCCGGTAGAGAGGATTCCGTTTGTGCTTGAAATGTCTGATAAGGATCGAATAGAAAACCGTAGCTTCTTTCAGACCGAGTCTGAAATTTAAACGAATAACTATTCTCCACCTTTTTCATATTGAATGAGAAAGAATATTCCTGCGGCATGATATCACATCCTTATCAGGCCTCTTTGATACCAATACCACAATGGAAATTAGGAGTATTAGTCAAGAAGCTGAATGGAGCATTAATCTTAAAGTATCGATAGGTTTCTTCCGGCTTTTCGGGATCGACCGAACCTTTATTAATAACTAATTTGTCAAGATGAATAATAGAGGTATTGTCTACCACGACGACGTCAGTCAGCCAGCCTCGATATCCATCATAACCATGCACAACGTAAGCGGGTGAAAGATGAAACTTGTTTGTCCAACGACTTGGATTAAACCGATCCTTATCCATATCTTCAGACGTTGTTATAAATGAGACATAATGTCGTTGATAAAACGTATCATTGCGAGTTTTGTACATTGAGATATCTGATACGCCGGTAGCCGTATACTCACCCCAGAAATCTGAGTATTTGATATCTATAATATTGCCGTACAGTGGGTCTCTTGTTACTCCATTTGGAATACACGGGACACTTGAAGATCCAGTAGTTAAGGCAAAGTTCCCAGCCGTATCGTTTGAGGAGTCCTTAAAATTACTAATCTTGCCCACGTAACCAAAACTAATAAGATAGTTATCATAGTTTAACGTTGGATCGCCTATGAGCACCATTGCGGCATGGTCGTTGTCGACTGAGATATAAAACTGAATCGTAAGATTCTCAAAAATACCAACGTAGGGAATCTTAGCATACGTCAACCCATCTTCAATATTCGTAGTTCCGCCGTCTTCATCTAGAGCGTCGTTCAACTGCTCCTCGAAATCGCGATACCAACTAAACTGGGACCATTCGGAAACGTGGGAGTTAAAGTTAATGATATTACCACTTACGTCGTCAAAATCATTCTCTTTATATTGTTCCGTTATACTATCCCAAACATCAAAGATACGAGTTTGTACATAATAATGATTTTCGTAGGTCGTTTCTACGCCAGTTTCAAGATTCGTTACGAATTTGGGTTTAACGATTTCCCAGTACATTGTTATTTGATCAACCTGGGAACTGGTATTTGTACCATAGGGATCTTCCATCGGTTCAGGAATAATCTTGGTCGTTACGGTCTTTAAAACAATTCGATCTGTTATCTTTCCTAAGCCGGTCTGTAGCTTGTTACTTGTTTTGTAATCATAACTAGCCATTAAGCTGTCTAATTTCGGAACGACAAAAGAGATTTCACCCAGTAAGAAGTTTACAGTATACTCGACACTATCAACTTCGGTACCATCTAGATATTTTAGAACAAAACTATTGTTGTCAATTAAGTCCTGTTCAGACGTAGAAAATATAAGATTGGTATCATCAGCAACAAGAACCTCATCAAACATGTTGGCCGTATTATACGGCGTAGGATAAACTAATGACCAATTTCTAGCTTCATCAACTAATCCCGATTCGTCTTTGTTTGCTGTACAAAATATGTTTGCAATATCCCTTAGGAATCGACTAGAATTTGTTAAACCTTCAGCCCATGCCATATATTACACCTCCTTAATAGCAATTCCATAATGGAAGTTTGGTGAGTTTGTTAAACAACTAAAGGGAGCGTTAACTTTGAAATATCGGTACGTTTCCTCTGGAAGCAGAGGATCTACAGAGTCTTTGTTAACGATCAACTTATCTAAATGAATAATTGAAGAATCGTCAACAACCACAACGTTCTTTAACATCCCTCGATATCCATCATACCCTTGTACGACGTAAGCAGGTGACATATGAAACTTTCCAGTCCATCGGCTTGGATTAAAAGCATCTTTCTGCATCGTTTGTTCCGGAGTAATAAAGGCCAGAAAGTGTTGCTGAAAATAAGCACAGTTACGAGACTGATACATTGAAATATCCGATACGCCAGTAGCCGTTCTTAAACCCCAAGTTGTTGGATAAACAATATTAGTAATCGAACCATAATACGGATCTCTAACAACTCCAAGTTCAGTCTTAACGTATTGAGTAACTGGCGGAGTAATACTATGATCACTGGTCAGCGTCCTTGGTATATAGCCCTGTAATAACAATATATCTTTAGCAACATCTTCAACAAAATACCAATTAGTATCGACTGCGTCGGCCGCCGGTACACTAGACCCATTGCCGTCTAAGGCCCAAGTTACGATCTTTTTCATAAAAACCTTAACACGAGTTGCGGTCGGCGGGATATTTGCGAATTCAACTTTAAATTGATCCTTATCCGTTTTCCTGCAGTTATAAGACTCGTAGGTTGTGTATGATGTAACGCCGGTTTGTTGATTATAAGTACCTAATCGAGAAGTTAAATGATCAAAGTTTTCTATATACGTTACAACAAGCTCTTGCATTAGAAGAGGATCGCCAACGCTTCTATCGTTGTAGGGCAGGAACTTAAAGGACACTTTATGAATACGCTCAACTCGCGAATCATACAATTGAGTTTGTCCTTCTGGAATCACTATTGTAGGTTGTGTAACGGTCAACTCTACGGGAAACTCCATTGTAACGGGATCCGTAATCGCTGAATCTGAATCCGTTCGTTGAATCCAACAAGGAATTACCGAAGAACTAACAGTTAAAGCAAAGTTCCCAGCCGTATCATTAATAGAACCTTCAAAGCTTTCGATTTTGCCAATATAACCAAAACTGATTAAGTAATTATCAAAGTCTACCGTTGGATCTCCAACGAGAACCATTGCGATTTTATCGTTGTCAACCGAACAATAAAACTCAATACCTACCGTGCCAAAGACTCCAAGATTGGGAATCTTATCATAAATAAGTCCTTCTTCGATATTACTGGTTCCACCATCGGTATCGAGCGAGTCCTTTAATTGTTCAGTATAGTCGCGATACCAGCTAAACCGGGCCCATTCGGAACAATGGGAATTATATGTTGCAACATTGCCTTTAGCGTCGTAAATATTAGCCTTAGGTTTAAATGTTACTTCGTCCATAACATCGAACATTCGACATTCAAAATAGTAGTAGTTTTTATAGCCTGACCATATGCCAGTTTCTACATTAAGAACAACTTCCGGCATATAAAACTCTACATACATGCTTAATGATTCTTCATCATTATTATCGATACCATAAGGATTAGGCACTCCGGCTTGAGCAGGAGTTGTCGTTGTTCTAACGACAGCACGATTAGTAATTAGATCAAGACTTGCTGGGTAGATTAATTCCCAGTTCTTAGCCGGATCAACATCGCCGTCGACATTCTTATTAGCAGTACAGAAAACATTCATTAAATCCTTAAGTATACGCTCGCTGTTTGTTATTCCTTCAATCCATGCCATTAAACTATCTCCTTTACTTAAAGAATTTTAAATTGAACCACACAGTTTTACTGGTTCCGCTATCATTATGAAAACTTATAGCGATTGCCGTATTAGCAGCTACTGGAATAACACCAGATTGTGGGCTCATCTCTGGCAGTTCTTTAGTATAAATGGTTTCGTAGTACGTTACGCCGTTAATTATTAACTCCCAATAATCATCATCTGCATAGCCACTACAAGCAATGATAACTCCCGATAGCTCCATATCGACAGTCGGCACATATTCAATCGTGTGTGTGGTCATCGTTGCGGGTATGTTAATCTTTAATCCTTTAGTAAAGGGTACTCCAAGCGTTGGAAATCCTGGTATATGGATCTTTCCAATTTCATCGATATATACAACTTGATCGAGCTTGCCGCCTTTAAGATTCTTAACCTCATTGACAACATCGACTTCATCGACCTTACCACCAACATTATAATTAACTGAAAATGCCATTTATTTCACCACCGGTAAATCAGGTAAGGTAAACACGACTAGTGTTGTTCCATCGGGCTGCGGTAGCGCTTCAATCTTTTCAGGAGTTATATAACCGTGATCATTAACATCATCACCATCAACAGCTTCTCCCTTGATAATAAAGCTCTCCGGATCGATATCATCTACTAGTACAGTCCCGGTAACTTGTAACGTAATAACCTTTAAATAAGTTGATACATTGCTAAAATCCCTTTCAGGATACGTATCTAATACTTCGGTGTATTCCTCATCATTAGACGAGAAGTCATAGGTACCCGCATCATAGCTAAGCGTATCTTCCTCTGAGATTGTAGCCTTACCATAGATTGATAGATTAAATTGTTGAATATCTGACCACTGACCATCAATTGCTCGAACACGCCAGTAAATTATACCGTCTGAGAATTCTATATTAGGACTAATGGGTCCGGTGCTTTCGATCTTATCATTTGACCAAATTAAAGGTTCAAATGTGTTACTGTAACTAATCATTACTTCATAGATTTGATGTGGATTTTCACTAACTGATTCCCATGAGAATCCCGGCATACTTAGATAAATCGTTTTATCAATTGGACTAATAATTACAGGAGCTTTAAGAAGCTCAATAATAATCGTTGTAAAGGTTAGTTTCATTGAGCCAAAGAGAGGTGCTCCAGAAACATCTTTAATACAATTTTGGGCTAAATCACTCATATCGTTTTGCCCAACAACCGTAATAAAGTACGTCGTGTTAGAATCCCATGCCTTAGAGATCGGTATGATTTCTAAGCATTTCTCTTCTCGATTGAGAGTCACCGTGTGATCAACATGGGTTCCAATACTTGTTGTCACTAAGATTCCCATATCAAGCGTATTGACATCAATATAACTGCTGAAATAAATTAGAACAGGCCTATATGTAAGAATATTCGCAGCGTTATTGGCCGGTATTGTTTTAGTGATTTGTAATGGGCCTATGTACACAGATGATCACCAACCTTAAATAGGACGAGGCTTAAGCCTCGTCCTAAGCTTATTACTCTTTATCTTGAGTAGTTTTAGGTTCCTTCTCAGGATCTTGTTCGAGTTCTTTCTCAGGCTCTTTATCCTCTTGAGGAGCCTTCGGAAGTTTTACAGGCCTTACGGCCTTCTCAGTCTTTTCAACCTCGACAATCTTTTCGCCAGCTAAGACTCTCGTCAATGTCCCTTTGACATCGATTAAGTCCTTACTCTCTAACGAGTTTTTGATCATTCTTAAAACCGATTCCGTGGCGTCGTCAGGAACGAATCCCATCGGACGCCACGGGGTTAAGTCAAGACCAATCTCTGGTATAAAGAATAAACTGCGACCAGGTGCCAGGCAAACTTGATGCTTCGCCATGTTTCACCCAACCTTCCAAACAATTAGATATTTTTGACACGAATCGGAATATTGAAGGCTTTGTTCATGGAAATGTTCTTAGCAACGGCCACAGCGCGACCTTGATAGAGTACACCCACGCCATAGCGTTCAACGCATTTTACGTTATGGATATCCCGAGCAGGCTCGTCGAATTGCTCGGTTTTGAGTTCGTCACGAACAAGCAGGACACCAATGTTGTTTTTATCAACAAAGTACATGTCATAAGTCTTGTTCTTTTTGTCAACCGGAATAAACGGAGACAGTTGAACGTTAAAACTAAACGGCAAACGACCTTGAATCGAGGAAGGTCCCATAGCCATAGATGCCGGAGCGCCCTTGGCAGGGAAGGTTGTATAAGGATTGGCAGCAACCATATTCGCGAGTTCAGTCTTAGCGAAAGCACTCCATGAAAGCGGATGCATCAGGATGTCTCCTGGTGTAAACTCGTTATTCATGATGATGATTGCCATGTCAAGGAAGTCCTCAGCACTCATGGTTCCGTTGGCTACGCCATTATAATCGAGACCGGTTGTTTTAGCAGCCGCACGAGGATCGGCATTGTCAAACACAGTGTGACCATGTTTAGAGAAAGCATTGAAACACTTTTGCTCTTTATGGCGAGCCATTGCGCGACCAGCTTGCTCAATCAACATAGAGACGATATCCCATTGAGAGTCAGCAACCATTTCACTCGAAACTCGCACGCGAACACCGGATTTTCCTACGCGGATTTCCGGTACTTCGTGGGTCTGCCAGTCGATGGTGTCTTCGGGAATTTCTTGACCTTCCCCAACGTCGTAAGCTCTCATAATACCAATACTTGGGAACACCATAGATTGACCCGTTTGAAGACGGACTTTCTTAAGCATCTTAGAAGCGATATAGAGGGGTTCAGCCGCTTCGCGCATAGCACCGATAATGACCTTAGGAATAAGTACAGAAGCCGATGGACTTGCCAAGAATTCCTTCATAGCTAACGTTCCAGCAGGGGCTTCTTCTCCGGCCATAGCGATCTTAAAACCTTCGAGCATTTTCAGCTCGCTCTCATTTAATTTATAGTCTTTAATCTCTTGTTCGGTAAGTGTAGGCATTAATTATGTCCTCCTTATTAGACAATGTCAGTAATGACATTAGAATTTAAGCAACAGTCTGATTGCACCGACCGCGCCGTCGAAGTTCCAGCTTGATGGTGTACCATATTGCTTCGCTTTATAGGTAATGGTTACAGTACCTCTGTTAACTGCATCAGCAGTATAACCGATAAAACCCTTAAGATGATTAATCGTGCAAGCGGCCGTAACGTCAACGCCACCAACCTTAATAATAACAGAGCCTTCAATAAGGTTTTTCTGCGGAGCAACAAAGGTGAAGAGCGAACCAACTAGAACACCTACTGGGATTTCGGCCATCTCGCGATCTGTAAATAAGGTATTTGACATATGAGCGCCATCATTGATGCCCTTGACACCGGTTTGAGTCGTTGTCATGTCGGACCAATAGCCCGTCATATCATTAGTTCCATTACGGTATCCGTCAACCAAGTCTGGATCAAACGGATAACCTGCTTCACTTGGAGCAGAATAACCAAGCTTATTAATAAAGACATCGTCTTGTTGCTTGGCGGATTCATTCCACATAGCCCATTCTAACCAGCTCTTTGGCGATCCTTCGTCTTCAATACCAAGAACTTGACCGATAATGTCTTGAGGCAAGTCAGTAGCAGGATCCCATTTCATAACGCGACCAAGAGAAAATTCACCAGCACCACCAAGGTCTGTCGCCTTAATGCAGCGCAGACGGTCTCCGGCTTTGATGTTCCCTACGGCAAAACCCCAGGGAACTTCAGGAAGTTCGACTTTGGAGTTCGGAGCATTTGTAAAGAGCGGAAGCTCTACGTACTCGCGAGTGATAATTGTGGGCTGATTATCATAGAAGCGGTCCTCTACTCGACGGATCAAACTAAATGGAGTCATGCCGATTGTTGGCAGAATTCCATCAGCAATTGTAATCTCAGGAATCTGACGCCCGGTATCATAATCCTTACCGGTTTTACCAGTTGCAGCGATCATTAGTCCTTTAGAAATTACGACATCCTGCAGTGCGCCATACCAGCCATAATATGGATAAGTCATAAGTGTTGGTAGTCCTTCTTTGACTAACCATTTTTCAGCCGGTGAATCACCACCGGATACTACGAGTTTAGTATTACTAGGCATTTGATTGCGTAATTTTGCACCCTCAAAAAGAGCCATGGATTTACCTCCTTACATTTAGACCGTTTTGGTCAGATAAGATACAACCGTATTTGCATACTCTTCAAGTGTTGGAATATGCGGAACTTGAGGTTTAGCGGTTGTGGATTCAAGCGTCGATTGACCGGCGGCATCCGCCAGAGTAACAGGTTGAATAACGCGTACAGGTTGTTCAGTAAGCAAGACTGTTAGACCGTCATTGAGTGCTTGCGCATTCTCTTTGATATGGTTTGCAATGAGGTCGTCACGTTTATCGTTGGCTTCTTTACCTAAATGAATCTTTAGATCTACAACTCGTTCAGCAAGTAGCCGATGTGAATATGTAGCTAGACTAACGTTTTGTTTAAGCATCGAAGCGCTTTCTTCACTTGCAACACGTAACTCGTCAGTAAGTCGAGTTACATCAGCCTGAGTCTGGGTAAGACTCTGGCGACTTACTTCATGTTCTTGTGTTGCAGTGGCAAGTTTAGCTTCAAGAACAGTAATCTGTTCTTGAAGACTAGCTACTAGCTCCGGAGTAATTTCTTCAGTTGTTACTGCAGGAACTACAGGTGGAACATCAGTTACTACCGGAATGACAGGTGGTACTTCAGGAACACCCTCTGCAACTACAGGAATTACTGGCGGAGTAGCTAAAGCCGTAACTTGGTCTAAGATGGTTGGATCGATTACAGTTTCATCAGTCACCAAGATTATCCTCCCTTCTTCAGTTTGACTATCCTTAACGGAATCTTGAACTTTATGGCCAATAACTTGCGAATGCACATCGGCTGGCATGTTGACAAAGCTAATTTCATCAAATTCCATTTCTCCGATAATGTAATAACACTTTTGACCTTCGTAGGTATTACCCTTCCAGTGACCGCAATACTCTTCAACGACGTTTTTACCGCAGATTGAACATCTTGCTTCATTAGTTGTAGCACCAATAGAAAGGGTTTTATATCGACCATCAAGGACTTTTTGAATTGCGTCCGAGTCGGTGATAAGCAAATCGAGAGCAATACATTTAACACCATCTATGAGTTTCGAATCGGTAAAGTTAGAACTCTTTACCCTGCCAAGAGGCTCTGTATAACTACTATGATTCTTAAGAACCGGCTTGTCATAGATATCAGTCCAAGTACCGGCGCTAGATTCTAGTCGATTAGCAGGATACATCGTGTTATTCTTAGTCATCTTAGCGTGAATCGCTTCGACGGTCACGAGTAACTTCTTAGGGTTCTCGCTTGTTCCGCTTTTAGCAGCATCCGTTAGAGCACTAGGATTACCGGATTCGTTGAGCATTTGCTTAATCTCTAGGACTTCTGTTAAACAGAAGCGTCCTTCTTTAAGCTCAAAGGGTTTGCTCAAACTCGTCCACCTCCTTATTTGAACCATTGATACCAATAATGTCAGTTAAACGATTTTCCATAACCCTAAATAATGAACTAATAGTTTCTGATGCTTCATTCAGTTTATTAGAACCTTGTGTTTCAACTAGCAATTTAATCGTAGTATCATGAATCTGTGCTAACATTCTCTTGATACTAATCTGTGTTGTTGAAGTAATTGCTCCATTAAATTCAATTGTGACATCATTTAACCGTTGTTCTGTATGTTTAACAGTAAGCGTAACGTCCTTAAGAAGTGCAGCGTTGTTACGTTTATCTGAGCTAGGATTATCAAGGTAATCAAAGTAGTTCTTAGCAATGATTTTTAAGCCTTCGCTAAGAAGCGTATACTCGTTTTCCATAGCTGTCTCATAAGCGGTCTTTTGTTTCTTCTTCACAGGTTTCTTCGGTGATTTAGAACCAGGTCTTGTTTTAGGCTTAGGAGCATTCTTTTTAGCAGCCGGACTTGTTGATGTTGCTGGTGCGACTGCGGCTTTAGCAGCGGCCGTGGCTTCAACTGTTGGGATTGTTACCATGTTTAAGAACATGAAAGATTCATCGAGTATTGGATCGAAACCAAGGCGTACGCGCATTTCGTTTTGATCAATTGAATTATGTTCATAAAGGTAAACGGCTTGATTCTCGAATTTGATCTGAGCATCAAGATCGATTTCTTTAAAGACAAACCGAACGTCATCGTCCGGATTTAAAACCGGATCGTAGCCGCCTTCCATTAAGAGTTCCTTAATCATAGACTCATTTGTGAAAGCTGCAATAATCGTCTGCATGGCCTTGACCCTATCAATAAAGTCAGTCGTCATGTTGTCTGATGTACCACGATTCGCAGCCCCTCCACGTCCGAAGAGTGTTTCAGGAACACCAAGACCAGAGAAAACCCGCGACTCAAAGTGTTTAAGATACGGTTGAGCATCGATAATCTGATCTGATGCAATCGCCTTGATATTGACTCTTTCAGAGGTAATAAGTCCTCCTTCAAGTTCCATACTTTCAATGGCGAGCTTCACATCATCAACTTCTGGATCATCGGCAGGTTCTTCTTGAGTACCTACTTGAATGTGATGAAAGGGGTAAAGGTTCCGATAAATCATACGTAGGATATTCTCTTCTGCCTGACGTAAGGCTCTGATATCATCTAATACCGGAAACAGAAAACTCTGCCCAAAGGCATAACCTTTCTCACGTCGATAATACATATGGATGACATCTTCAGGCTTAAATTTAACCGGCTTACCTTGACCTCCTTGAGCTTCTTGTTGCCATGCCTTAACGGTGCCAAACTGGTCACGATTGACACTAACCGTAAGCATATTTAGTGGAAAGTATCCGGCTACCGGCATTCCACCGGCAACCCCCTGGATAGCAATGCCTTGAGGTAGTGGTTGTCCATTTTTAACTCGCGCCTTAACAATGACCGTATTAGAATACTTAACGACATCTTCAGCGATTTCGATAAAGAGTTGCTCTGTTGGAATCTGAGTTGATTCGGCAATTAACTTAAATCGTGTTCGTATGTAATCGATAGCATCTGCGTTGTTTCCCGTAAGATCCCATCCAGCTTTAAACATAAGCTCTATGTATTTATCACACGCAACACGAACATAAGATTCCGTATTATAAGCTTTACTTATTAAGTTCAAGTCAAACTCTGGACCAGAAAAGTCTCTCCCATTAGCGCCACCCGTAACTAAAGCAAGTTTCTTGATGATGGACTGTTTAGGATCACGTTTCGCACCACCGCCCTTACTAGGTGTGCTAACAGGAGCTTCACTTATTCCGAGCCAGGTTTGAATCATGGATCTAACACCCACTTCATCACCTCGCTTTATTGGACTACTAATTACTTATTGACGTGTTGGGCTTTTGCCATATTGGCACTTGAGAGACTTTGAAGAATCTTAACGATTTCATGTAGGTAGTTACCGCCTCGACTAACTAATATTCCTGCAAGCAGGATTCCGGCATAATATTGAACACCGTTTCCGCCGAGCAAATCAAAGTTCGTAGCAAGTGACGTTACGATACCGACAATGACAGAAATGCCAAACTTAATTCTGTCATCAGTAATACTAAAAATGTTCTTTAAGATCTCAACCGTTGCCTCTGTAACAAAGGCCAAACCGATAAGATTCGTTAAGATAGAAATTAACATATCCGTTGAAATACTCACAATATAACACCTCCCATTAAGACTCTCTATTCATATATAAACAGGGAAGAATGGTCATTTTGTAGCATTTAGATAATGAGTTAAAATAAATATTACAAAATGAATGTTATCTGTAACTAATAACCAGCGGGCGCTTCGGAAGGACCGGGTAAATCATTAACAACAGGCTCGACGATTGTGAGTCCGGCCTCTTTGACGATTTGTTTAGCAGCATGTAATCGTTCATCGATTCTCTTTTGAACTTCAACATCGGCTTTTGACTTAGCGTCTTTATAGATATTATTAGCTAAACCATCCATGGTTTGTTTCGAAACAACGAAACGTATCCATTTAGGTAAATGATCATAGGATTTATCCACGACGAATTTCATCGCTTCAAGACCTGTCTCGAAGGCTAACTCTTCAGCTTGCTTAGCAACCCGAAGCATAAACTTCAGGGAGATCTCTTTAGCCTTAGATATCGCAAAGGCGCGAATACCGGCAATAATCGTACCACCGAGAATAGCGCCCCATGCTCCATTTAGTTGAACAAGTATATGGGTAAGTATTTCATACATATTACCTACCTCCGTTATGGATATAAGTTAATACTTGAAGTGCTGTATCAACACGGTCCGTTCCGGACAAATGCTTGTCCGATTTAATTTGACTACCATTAAGGAGATATTGACCTACCGTTCCTCCAACTGTGATAATGCGAGTCGCAACATCTAAATCTGCCTTAGTTACACTCTCCAGGGCAATACTAATTCCACTGGTAACGTATGCCATATAATAAGCAGAATGGACATCGACGGCATATTCATAGATAACAATCGTTCCCACTTTATTCACCTCCGTTACTGGAGTTGGTACTGGCACGGGTCGCGATTCATTATAAGTGATACCCAGATAATCACAAATTCCTTGAGCATGGCCAACCGCGATAGCCTGACGAAAATTAGGATCACTTAATTTACGAGCATCACTTGGTGTATCGATAAATCCACTTTCAGTCAAGATGGCTGGAGCGTTTGTGTATTTTAACACGTAATCATTCGCAGTTTTAACTCCGCGGTTTGACCAACCACATTGAGAGACTAATCGAGATAAGACGGATTTAGCTAATTTCTCTGCGCGGCCGCCCGTAGAAACAACCCAAACTTCAGACCCAGTGCCGCCGCCTGCGTTAATGTGAATTGATACATAGAGATCAACATTTGCATTATTAGCAATATCACATCGTGCTTTTAATGATCCCGATACAGAACTATAATTCCCAGGAACTTTTTCACCAGTTCTTGTCATAACAACTTCAATACCGTTAGCCTCAAGAAGAGGCTTAAGACGTAGTCCAATATCGAGTGTTAGGTCCTGCTCAAAAAGACCACAACCCTGAGCACCTGTATCAATACCAGACTTATTATGACCTGGGTCAATACATATCTTAGGCATTTAAATCACCTCTTATTTTGTTTTAGGAGTTTTAACGGTGTTGGGATTAGGTTTTGATGGACGTAATCCAACAAGACCATACATAACATTTTCATAATCCGATTCTTTGCTCATATGTAAACACTCCATTCGTATTAGATTTTAACCTTACGTTTTTTACCAGGCCGGTTAGGGGTTAGGATGCATTTTGTCATCCATCCTTTGATCTCATAAAGTTCCTTCTCGCATCTACGTACGCAGGTATCTTTAATAAAACAATAGCAACATTTGATTTTAACTTCTTCAGGAATTGATAACTTAGCCATACTCTCCCCTCCTCTCTAAAGCATTATAGATTACCAGTGAATTGCATTTATTTCACTCTCAGAGTTGAGAGATAAAACGTAAACTTTGAGTTGCCAATAACGTGCAATTTTACCAAGCTTACTTACAGCAACATCGTCAACTACCGCATACCATTCTTCACGAGTATGCGGAATAGGGCCAATGTCATCTGTCTTCCAGTAAATTGTATCAATAGAAGGATTTCTCGTTAAGATAGCGTCCTGTTCATTGAAGTTAATTTGATCCTTATAACTAAAACCATAATGATGACCATTCGATGCTATGAATCCGGATAAGATATCGTTTTCACAAGCTTCGTCAAGTTCATTAAGTTTATCTTTACGAACCACTTCAATCCATGCTTGATCAAGTTGCTCTTGTGTTGGTTGTGGATCTGATATATTCCATTGATCTATGTAGGCTCCCTCTCCATCGTCTCGAACAAGAATGTCTTTCATCATACAAGTATTAGGAAATAGATAAATTAAGGCTCGTGCTAAATTCATAATTGTCATTCTCCTTACGAGGTCTTAATTCCATTAAAGTAAGTTAAATCAGGTCCGTAGGTAACATCGGTTCCATCACTTGTATAACAATAGACTTCAACGTAATCGCCTGCTTTAAGCTTTATAGTTGCCGTACCAGACGAAGCATGGGTTGTAACGGTTATTTTTGATGATGCTGTTTGATCAAAAACCTGGGCCTTACTCGATCCATTAACATAAAGACTAGCACGCACTCTATTGGCAGGAGCGTCCGATGACCATTCGATGGATAAACTAAAGGTATATGTTCCATCGCTCAAAGCAACGAAACGCGATTGACTTAAGTTAAATTCGTTTAACATGTCATAAATTTCTGTATTAAATGTTACCTTAGTCCATGTGTTTGTGTTAATAGCTTGAATTGTTGTCGCTTTGTAAACAGAGAAACCAGACATTGTTTGTAAATCCAATTGTTCTGGTAAGATTGATTTAGGTTTAATATGACGAGATTCGATGGCTAAATCATCAATATCATCTGAAGTAATTCCTCGGTCTTTAATCTCTTTTCCTGGGATTTGTTGTAGTGGCATTATAATCTCCCCTTAAAGGAGAGAGATTAATCTCTCTCCTTTATTAATTACTCAGCGTTGTTATTGATGAACTTAAAGATTACAACATCCCCGACAGCAAGGACTTCGGGACTGAAGTCCACGCCTGTTCCATCTGCCAGCTCAGCATAATGCAAACCTTTAGCTTGCAATACACCGTTGACGAAAACATCGAGACTATCATCTCCTACTTGGAACGTTTTACCTCCAGTTAGATTGACAATCTGTTCTCCACCAACAGCAGAGAAGACCTGTTTGGTATGAGCATGGATTTTGGTACCTTGTTTAAGAGTACCATCTTCATTTAAGGCACGATCCAAGCGAGTATCGAGATCCACAGCAGAACCGCGAGCGGCAGTAATTTCTGTCTCAAGAGCCGTAGCGCGACCAGCCAAAGCAACTTCTGCAAGTCCAGCGCGAGTCACTTCAGCAGCGATTGCATCAGCATTAGCAACCTCGGCGAGTCCGGCACGAGTAACTTCGGCAGCAATAGCGTCAGCGTTAGCTACTTCGGCAAGTCCGGCACGGATAACTTCCGCATCGAGTGCATCGGTCAGAACACCCTCGGCAGCAGTAGCCCGAGTAACCTCATCACTGACAGCAGTTGTTAATACGCCCTCAGCGGCTACGGCACGATCATGCTCAACGGTGACTGCAGCATTGCGATCGATAACTTCTTGAGCCACCGCATCACTTAAGGCTGTTGCTCCGGAAGTATCTGCGTCAAGTAAAAGCTTAACCTTAGCATCGACTGTAGATTCAATGTCGTCTAAGCGCTCTTCGAGATCTACGAAAGTATCAATAGCAAAGACGCCATTAACAGTAGCCGCATCACGAGTATGAGTATCGGTAACTTCAGCGCCACCACCAGTTTCAAGATCAGCAATACGATCGCTTAATGCGGTATCGGCCGTCGCACGAGTACCTGCTTCAGCAGTCAGTGCTTCTTGAAGTGCAGTGTTCGCTAACGAACGAGTCGATACCTCAGTGTCCAGTGCATCTTGAACAGCATCAACAGCAACTCCGCGAGCGATAATCTCATCAGCAATTTGAGTAGCCAAAGAGGTTGTAAGATTACCTACTCCGTCATTATCAAGAGCCCAAGCGCCGCCATAAATGTCCTTAGCGAGTTGTTCAAGATTAAACGTAGCCGTAACATCCATAGCTCCTTCGACAAATGACCCACCCTCAGTTACTGCGAAATCTTCTGGCATATCAAGCAGACTACCGCGCTTAAGATAAAAGAGGTCAACAGTGACGGGAACGACCATTGTGTATGGAGTTTCGACAACACCATCGTTGTCAAAGGTTAAGACATACTTGTCAGTTTCAACAACGTACGTAATGCGACCGAAGATGATATTACCATCAACGTCCCTTAATGGAGTATCTTCTGTTACTCCATCGCGCATAATGAATTTGTTGTTTGGAGCATCTGTAATAACACCTTGACTAGTGCCATTCGATGTCACAGGAAGACCATCAATAAAGAAATCTTGTACTCCGTCGTTAAACTTGTAACGACCCTCAACGTTGACGAATTCAAGTGCACTAACACCGGCTGCTACTTGAATGTCATTGAGTTGCACCTTATAGAGAACCTTTTTATTAGCTAAGGTCTCGGTGTGTGCATTGAAATCGATGGATAATTTGTTTTCCGCAATGGCAGCGTCAGCAGCAATATGACTATCTTTAATTGCACTACCCTGAATCTGAGCACCACGAATTTTAACAAATGCCATAATAGATCAACCCCTAAATAGGAGATTGGGTGTGTTTCACCCTGTCAGGTCTCTTAACCTAACTTACGGCAGTCCTAGTTTTTAGGACCGCTAAACATGCTCACCAGTAACTCAAAGGAATCATAGAGTTGATCACATTTAAGACAGCGCAAACGATGAACATCATCTCCAAAGAAGACAGCATGTAATTCTTCTTTACAAATTGGACAAGTAAACAACATAACAATCACCTCACTCGCAAATCTTCCCAGGTGTGTCTAAACTGTTGTTGTCAATAAAACGTTTCACTTGTTTATCAATATTAGAATCCTTGAAATCAAACTGATCGAGCATGGCCTTAGTAAGACTATAAACTTGTCGAGCTTCTTTCTTTTGTTCCAATGAAGCAGCGATATCGTCTAGTTGCATCTTTTCTAAGGCATTGGTTTTACTTAGATCTGCCATTCGCGTCTGGTAACTCGTCTCGACTAACTCCAGACCAGAAATTGCATCACTGAATAACTTTGTAATAGGTAGTGTGTCGTTCTTCGTACTTGTATTTGAAAACCAGTTAATTAGGGAACTTGAAGTTGTAGTTTTAAGATTTGATAAGATTTTCATATCACTATCAATCATTGCCCGCATAGACTCGGTATTTAGCCGCTTTGACCGGTTTTGGTTATCATCTGAAATAAAGGCTAATTGTTTAAATCGAAATTCTGTAATATCAGAAACATGACCTATATTATCAGGCCCGCCAAGAGCCATAGTTCTTACAACGGAAGTAACGTCTTTAAATTGCTGATTAATACCGCTTGTTAGAACTTGTTTGATATTACCAACAAAACTTGAGACATTATTAATTCGATCGTTCGATGCGTCCAGTAAATTATGTTGTATCTTAAGTGATGTATAATCTTGAGCTCCTGGTTTCTTTATCTCTAGAGATACAAGTTTATTTATCTCTTTTTGTTCATCGTCTCTGTGCTTGTCGATATTATCGAATTGAGCCTTCCCGTTATAGAACGTATTACTAACATAAGCCTTATGCGTGTCTAAATTAGATTTAACATCTAATAAATAGATTAGTGCCTCACCAGCAGTGCTGGCTTCCGGGCTATTGTTGTAATGGTCTTCGAATTGATCTCGTATCTCATAATTGTCGTTTTCCCTGGCTAATCTATAATCCGCAATAGAAATACCACTATCGAGACGACCATCAAGGCACTGACCTAATTGATCGATCAGATCATCTAAAGCTTTAGAGGTATCTGCGAGATTTTGTAAGACATCCGCAGCGGGCAACGACACAGTATCTAATAACGCCTGTGGCAAGTTCACAATATCAGATTCTGTTACATCGGTATCCGATATAATAGCAAGTAGACGTTTTGTGAATTCTAGCCTGGGAGAATACTCTAATTGTTGTCGCTCTAAATCATTCATTTAAAACCTCCTTAAAGAATGGCCGGAGATACTAAGGGGAGGGATAGTACTCCGGCCTAGAAGAAGAGTAAGGAGTGTCGTACCGAGAGGAAAGCGGACAACACTAGAAGAGTGATCATGGCGGCAGCCACGCCGCCTTATAGGTGAGCGGGAATGCACGAAGCTAACTTTCCCGCTAGATCACCGAATCTTAGCTTGCTTTAAGTGCAAGTAACTTTAGATTAAAAGGATTTGCGAGATGGAGCGCCTCCTCGTTGTCCTCTACCACCGCGTCTCATTTCAACACCATAAACGCTACCATGTATCATGGGAATTTTACGAGGTGGTGGTTCAATGTCTCGATCCTTAGTAGGATCGGACGTTTGCCGATTTTGAGTACCATCTAAGGCATTAACACCAACAATCCGATTAGTATGAGAGACCTTAAGCATCTCAGAATACTTAGTCGTAAAACCATGAATACACAGACAAAAAGCATCGATAATATGCTCGTTAACATCCGTATATTTCGGGCGACCTTCTGAACCAAGTGAAACAACGTGATAATCTTCGAGTTGTTTAATAAATAACTTATCCGTCGGATTTAAGGCAACTTGCTGCTTCTCAAAAGCGACAACTGCATTGTTAACCATAAAGGGCTTAATGTCTTTCTTGATCTTTGTTCTCGTAATAGGATCCCTGACAACAATCTTATCTGAGAAACTAATCGGGATAATCTTTCGAGCAAGACCCGATGCTGGGTTCTTTTTGCCATAAAGTTTTAATAACTCTACTTGAGTTTCTCCGTAGCCGCGGTCCAAAACGATCCAGTCCCATTTGAACTCGTCATTAAGTTCTATTATCTTGTCAACCGCATTAGTTAAGGTGAATTCTGTTCTTGGAATTGACACTCTCACAATTGGAACGAATAAACCACGAGATTCGTCAAATTCAACACCAAGAATAGTAGACTCTGCTCCATACTTATCCCAATCTACCCCGAGGATACGGGGTCCGCGTTTAGGCGTTATCGTAGGATCATCTTTATCGCGATACCGGATATTAAGTTCTACACCTTTGGCTTTCGCTTTATCAATGAAACGGTTTTGGAAGACCCCAACAGCTTCTTCACCAAATTCTGCCATAACCTCTTGTTGGAATCTGAGTTCTGTTAATTCGTCTTCTATATCTTCGAAATACGTTCTATTGGTCTCTGGGTTGATTTTTAGGAGCTCTTTGTTAACAGTTGATGGAGCATGGAAATGTGACCAACCATTTCCCCTTTTCTTAGTACCCTTATACTTGAAAGGTGTTCCATTAAGTATTTCTTGGACATCCGTCGTCATTGGTGTATAACTATACGTCGCATCTTGGCACCATTTATAGTAACTACCGCGACGACCCGAGGGGGTTGATGTTGCAATGATCTTAATACGTTCAGGTGCTTCATTTCGGATGTTGATGATATTCGTGATATCGTCTTCACCCATATAATCAACTTCGTCTAAAATAAGCACATCAGCATGCTGACCACGGGTATTATTAGCGCCGGTTCCTGATTTCGATCCGGCCGTTAATCCTTTGATACACGTTCCATTATGAAACTCGATACAGTGATAAACATCGCGTTTAATGGTACCTTTTAAGGTTGTAGAGATATCAATTAATTCATGGAGCCGCTTGAAGATAAGATCGATCTGAGTTTCGTATGGCGTAATAATCAAGATATCGTATTGGTTATTAGGTCCCTTATTAATCTGTGTTTGAGAATGCCAAAGGATTGCAACCGCTAGTTTCTCTGTTTTTCCTAGACGCCTACCAAGACGTAAGACGACTAGAGGCTTTGTACACATCATATTAAGTGGATCAATCTGATAATCCCGTGCTGTCCAGTTCAACTCGGCTTGAGCCCATAGGACTGGATTTTGTAGCACACTATAGAGTTGTAGTTCTTCCGGTGTCAGAGTCATGGCATCACCTGCCTAGGTATTATAACGACCTGGTTAAGTCGATTATCTATGTAACATTCGTGCTTCGTTTCCTAAAACACTACGGGCATTTAGGCGACTCTCTTGAATCGCTTGCATATTACGCTGTCTTAATGTATGACTTTGTTCCGTCTCTTGAAAATTACGAGAACCAAATCTTGCTTCACCTGGATTAGTTGTTAAACGCTCTAAATTCTTCTTACCTAATTCCATCATTTTAATAGGCGTTGGTACTCCGAGCATGTCCATTCCTGCACCAATAAAATCAAGACCCATTTTAACTTCCATAATAGGAGCAAAAGCATACCATTTAAGGGCTTCAAGTGCTGCGTGACCAGCGGCCTTTGAAGTACTTTCGCCATCCATCTTACGTATGGCGAATTCAATTCCTCCGCCGAAGGCTGCAACACCTATACCACTAGAATGCTTTCTAACTCCAGAACGTGTTGTTTGTTGTGTTGCCATTTATTTCACCTCATCGACGATTATGCAAGGCAAAGACTAAATCGCCCGTTGCTCCTAATGAGTCTATCCTACTGCTACGAGTTGCAGCTATCGCAACATCGTCAACTTGCATCATAGCAGTTTTAGACAAACTATTATCTTTCTTTTCTTTCTTGTCAATCAATTTCGGTGCAAACCGAGAATCGTCTTCAAGGCCTGGCGTTACGTAAGGATTGATCATATAAGGATCTTTCTGAGGTAAGTTTTGTTCTCTAGCGGTACTTAATACTCCATAAGTACCAAAACCAGCTAAAGCACCATAACCTAATACTGCTTTGCCACTACGGCTATTCGAAACCCTATTGGCGACCCGTGCTGTTTGAAGTATCGATCCACCAACTAAGTCAATGGCTCCTGGTATTTGCTTTATGACGTGCTCCGTGGCGGCGACCCCACCACGAAAAGCCGCTCCTCCTGCAATATTGAGAACTGGCGTGACTAACTTAATAGGCGACACGACGGTCTTTACGCCCATACTCGTCGCAAAACCCGCTGCCTTAGTCAAAGTACTTAAAGGCCCGATACTCCATGGATTCCATGTTTGCGCTCGTTCTCTGGCAAACTTTTGCATTTCTCGGATTCCACCTAATTTACGAGCTTCACCAAGTTCTTTAAAGAAGGTTCCCTTGCGTGCTCCTTCGAATAAACCGGAAATAAAGGACCCAGGCATCCACATAACATCCATGGTTTCATTCATTAAAGTGCCGCCAGGGTTAATGACTGACTCACCGACACCTTTTACAGTCTTATCTAGGCCTTTAGCAAATTTGTATCCTTCTTTAAGTCCCTTATATTTATCAGCTAATTTAGATAAGAACATTAAGGGATTTGCCATTTATTTCACCACCATTAAAATGGCAATCCGGCAATATCCGATTCACCATTAGAATTCGTAAAAGGAGTTCCTCCACTTGCTAATCGCGCTACATTCGATCCTACCATCCATCCTGCGCCAATACGAGCCGCTCGCTGTGTTCCAGTAAGACCTCTACCGTCAGTACCCTTCCAGAAATATTCCTTAGCAGCATCTTTAATTGCTCCACCAGTACCAAAAACATAATCACCTAATGAAGTATCTTGCATGCCCTCTTGTAATGGTACGGGTCCGGCCGTTTTTGAATTAGGCGTTAGAAGCCTTTTAACTCTGTTATCGGTTTTTCCTGCAATTCGATCTGTTAATCTAGATTCGATTGAACGATTTGCAATCATACCAGGTTCTACAAAGGTTTTCGTAAGTCCTCGTTCGGCTGCCTTCAACGCATTATCTAATAATCCCATTTAACTCACCACCTTAAAAGAATGGTATGCCGGCGATATCCGATTGACCGTCGGCCGTTCGCGCCATAGTTCCACCGGTTGCATAACGATATCCTACACCAAGTATACCAGGAGATGCTAATACTGCATGTTTAGCCATTATTTCAGTTAATGGTCCTGATGTCATATAATGCTTGGCAGCACCGCCAACTACTTTTGCTTGACCCCAAAATCCCGTGCCAGATTCAGAAATCTCTTTATCAATAGCACTACTAGGTGCCATGACATTATCAAATTTAGCTTTATTTTTCTCATAAAGCCCATTAACTTTGTCATATCCCCTTGGATCGGCTTTTCTCCAATTTATTTCATCACCGTACTTAGCAATACGACTATCTCGTATTTTATCAATAGTAGCGTCCCTTTTATAAAGGTGTTCAGCTTCTGGTAAAACTCGATCGGCTTCTCTACCTTGTTTCGATGTTAGTTGAGCAGCTTTCTTAATGTTATCTTCATATTTACTGGCTAAATTATCTAATCCTCGTTTTGCTGACTTACCTCCTGGTATCGTACCAAGACCTCGTATAAGATTTCCAAATAAAGTCCCGGCAACTTGAACCGACTGGTTATTTACTAATCCCACGCTTACTCACCTTCTTCAACCATTTCGATATTTGTGATATCGACAACGTTACTTAGGAATCCATCTTTTTGGAGTTCCTTAACCTTAGCCATAAGGTTTGCAGCATTCGTTGAAGCGTCGAAAGCACCTTTAAGGCTTGATTCTTTATCCTTGCGTGTACTATTCATCTTCTCTAGGATCTTTTGTCTACTCATACGAAGTTTATCCTTAAGTTCTAAGGATTTACTTAATTCATTCTTATAATAAGCCTTGCCGTCCGGACCAATAGCAGCCACAACCGACTCAATAAAGTCCGCATCGATGGCCATTTTCTGATCTGCTCTAAGCATCATGACTTCAATGTCAATTAAATCCTTAACGAATCCAAGATCGACGGTCTGTCGATCATCGCTAGGATCAATTCCGAATTCAGTACAATACTTTTGGAATCGATTAACAATCGCTGCAATCTCAACCGGGCAGCGATCGCCCACTTGTTGGTTAGTAACAGGAATCATACATGTTAAAGCAAAAGGACACTTTGGTCCCTTGCAAATAATCGGTATACCAGCATACATACCATGATCTAATCTGATCATTACACTGGCATCATTGACGTTTTGTACGTTAACGTTCCAAACACTAGGTAAAGCAAGATTTGCAATGCTCATATTTAACTCCCCTTGTCGGACATCGCTGGTCCGCGCCAATCCTAACTACATCGCTCCAGGATTCCGACATAATTTATACGTAATTTAATAGATCTAGACTCAATGCAATGACACAGACATCTACGATCATGCCAGTTATGAGTCTATAATCCTTGAGACCATGACGACGAATGTAAAGTATGGTCTCTATGGCGCTCATTGATGACAGTCCGAACGCCGCACCTAGAAGAAAAACTGCAAACATGGTATCAGCCCCTTGCAGTTCCCTCCCCGCATGAGCGAATTATGTCCACTCATTAATATATAATCCCAGTAAATACGGCCTATTGTAACTCTTCGACAGTTTTTGGCAGGACTTTATTTCTAATATATTCCTGCGCTTGTAAAGCAGTAAGACTAAGCTCTCTAACCTTAACTTTCTTACCACGACACTCAGGACAGATACGTCGCATATGATCTTTACGATTAATCCAGGTAATAATTCCGCATCGTATGCATTCATAATGTTTGTCTGTCCTATTATCTAAGTTAGCCTTAGGTATTCCGTGACTATGTCGGGCTCTGTTGACGGTCGCTCTACTAAATCCTAGTATCTCGGCGATCTCATCGTCAAAGAGCCCTTCGTCTTGACTTAATTTGCGTACTTCATTGACCATTAATGGAATCATTGTTACTCATCTCCGTCTAATAGATTCATTGGGAGTATTATCCCTGCCTGTTTTATTGCTAATTCGAGCATCAGACAATAACGTTCCAGCGTTTCAAGTCTGTGTTCAAGTTTAGTCATCCGCTCATTCTCTTCATCTTCCGTTTTATAGTAAGAATAATCCGATATAGCGTGTTGACCAACGCTCGAAGCAGTTGTCGTTGTCATAACTGCGTCACTTACTGCAGATACTGCTTGATCATAAGTATGCCAGGGTTGTATTACACTAGAAAGATTATTCGAAGCCTTAAGGAAATCGCGAGCCCCGCCCTCTACTTTAATACTTGCTCCGCCATGAGGATTTAACTGATACTTAGTAATCTTTCCGATCACATGACTACGAGCCATGACATCACAATCTAGATCGAGAGAGGTAAATGAAGCCGTATGTGGCCCCTCGATAAAGTAAGTCGTTTCCATTGTGCCTCGATTCATAGTGTAGTTTGTAATTATACCTAATTCCTTACCATTAAGATAAGCTGTAACGTTCAATAAACTCATACTTGCTGTTGCCATACTAATTACTCCTCTCAATTCTGTCATTGATTAAATTGACATAAGCCTGCAAATGCTCTAAGCGCCGTTCTAACTTAGCAAGCTTAGTATGATCCACAATATTAGGCCCTTGTCCAATAACGGAACATACATAACCCGTTATACTAACGCCCGTAGTGGAGAAGGGATTCGACTTCATAATAGATCTAATAAGACCGATGTCATTACCACTCGAATCATAAACAGAGTGATCGTTCATAAGAGCTATATCAAGTTCAGTCCGAACACAAGCGTTCCATTTACATAAATCCGTCCTGCCGGTCGTTAACGTGAGACTATGTATCTCGCCCAGGTACGTAGTACCTGGCGCGTCCAGGTATAGCTTATCTCCAACTCGCATGTACATCCCTCCTATCATATATCAACGATCAATTTCTTTATATTTGTAACATGATGCCGCTTATAAGGGTGGATTTTTGACATAGGTATATGTGGGGATTTGGGAATTGATGGAAATCTTGAGAGCACTGTCATCTGAGATATAAATTGTATCGGTGGTAGGACTCATATTTAAAGCAACTTAGTGCGAAACGTACCCCACTGGTTGTATGTAAGGAAGGAGGACTGCATCATGACCAAGAGACAATTAAAGTTTCAAGAACTATTGCAACAAGCCATTGCTAAGTTAATCGAAGAAGAAAAGCTTCAACCACTTAAATCCATGCCTATCTATAAAACTATTAAGAAATAAGGAGGATGATTACTATGTCTGATAAACAAATGCAGGCTGCTATTATCATCAAGGGTATCATTGAACGTAAGCTTATTGACCAAGGCCTTACTATGCAACACATCACAGATACCGAGGTAGGTGAGATCATTGCTGAATCACTTAAGTGCATACGACGCATGAAGGCGCAAGGTGCTACTGATCAACACACTATTACTATCATGACAAGCTTTATTGATAATCGTTGTTCTATTATTAGGTATCTATGTGCCATAAGGAGAGATGAGTAGTGCTGTTAGAGTACTAGTGACAGTGTACTCTATAGAGCGCTGTGCTCTTAATGATAGATACATTAAATGAAGGGAGGTGATATGTATGTTAAATCGTGAGGATCTTATAGCTATCCATGATCGTCTGTTTAAGAACGGTACTATACAGGTTGATGCTATGCGTGCTATGCATGTAGAGGGCAATACAATCAAGATTAAGATTACCCATTGCAAGCTTATGACAATCAAAGCATACTACGTACTACACGAAGGCGAGCTTGTTTACTTTGCAGCACAAGCTAGATCAGTAGATCAGTAATAAAGAAAGGTGTGTACAACATGTTTATTAATTGTGATGATGTAAATCTAGAAACAACAAAGACCTTTGCAAGTAAGATTCTCAGAAAGATACGTAAGCTCTATGTCGGTAAGCCGTTTAAACTAAAGTATACCTGGGCTATGGATCTCAATGCTATTTGGGAATCGGATAAACACTTTGTTATTCCTTACTATTGCTATAACGAAAAAGGATTAGGATACAAGGTGTTCTTGCGGCTTCCTAAGCGTGAGCCTATAGTTGGTACGTTGTACGGGTATGACATTTATGGTAATAAACATGTGCTTGCTGTTAACGTCTTTCCTGCTACCTTTCATGATCCTAGTTGTGTTATTAAGATGATTCAAATGGTTGCCAAGGTACCTATTGAGTATGGTCGAGAACAATTGGCGTTTAACTTCAAGATTAGTAACGAAGGAGGTGATGCCATTTAAGTCTTATCTATTATGTGAAAGGAGGTGGTGTTGGCCCGTAGTTAGGTATCACACATGACATGAGGGGAGGTGAGGCATATTGCTTGACACCGGTGATCCTTAGTCTAGCGGTCATGTGTTCTAGATTTTAATCGTAGTTTAAGTGTTATAAGGGAAGATGTCATCATGTGCTGCTAGACGAAAGGACTATTAGTCGTAGAGGCTATAGTTTAATGCCCATCCTACCAAGGGATGAGCGTGATAGGTTTTAATGCCTATCGGTCTACCGGTCCTATGTGGACTGGATTGAGGACCAGTTATGAGATGGCCCTTGAACTCGGCCCATAGAGGCTGGAGGTGGCCAGGTGCGTGTCTTCTCCGAAAGGGGAACAGACATGTTAATCTGGAGTTTATTAATCCTATATCCGTTGATGGCTCAGGAAGCCTTCCACATGCTAATGGATGACCTATTAGTAAGTGAGTCAGTGATGCTGGCTGTATTTAATTACAATCACTTCTACTATGAGGTCAATACCTTACAGTGGATAGGCGAATTCATGAGCCGGAGGACTGTTGCGCTCTTATCATCAATGGGGCGTAGTCTGACTACTGGTTGGTGAACTTCAAGTCGGAGGGTTACCCTTGTCACTGATTAAGACTAGTGACTATTGAACTACTGTCGAGAAAGGAAGTGAACTTTTATGTCTAAGAAACTTATGATTATTGGCCAAGTTAAACAGGGTGTTATCACGTATGGCAAGATTGTCTCTAAACTGCGTCCAGTTGTTGCTGAACCAGCTATTTGGGAAGATGAAGATTCTAAAATCATGCAGCGTATTATCGAACGCAATCACAAAGCTAATCGTTAATCATGACTAGTAAGACCTGACCTATCATGGCAGGCATAGTATAAAGGAGACTATTATGACAAACTTATTAAACGTAAACAACACCGGTATCACAACTCCAGTATCCGACACATTGAGTGCTAGTGTCAAAGTAGTTACTAACACTGTTGGTCACATTGGTAATACACTGTCTGGTGTTCTTGCTTCTTTAACTAAGGCAGACGGTGCTGGTGCTATTGATTGTGTTGGTGCCCTGCTGATCAACGTTACTACAGAGACTGTCATTGGCGTATCGACCATAGCACATAGTGTGCAAGACAACTGGGCATCACCGGTCGTGAATATGGTTACCACTAAGTTTGCGCCTATGGCACCGGTGACTATCACACCTAATACTGAAGCTATCAGTGTCAATGGTATTACACCTGAGATGCAGGCCGTTATTGATGCTAGTGTTAATAAGATCCTGGCCGATAGCAAGAACAGTGCTGCTCCTAGTAAACCAATCACAGTACACCCCAAAGTGACGGCAACTGCTAAACAAGATGTACAGTTCATGTCTCACAAGAAAGTGCGTACTGCTGATGTCATTCATGAGAGTGTCAACTTTAAAGCTGAAGGTATTGTGTTGACAGTAGAGTTTATTGGTGCTGATCTCGCACTTGTATCACCTAAGGGTAAGAACAAAGTAACGAAAGAATCACTGATTACTAGATTAGCTAAGTACGCTGGTCCTGGTGTCACACGTACTGTTACTGCTATCAAGGCCTTAGCGCCTGACACTAAGATCGCTCCTAAGCCTGTAGTAACAGAGACCAAGCCTGAGATTAACGCACCAAGTGATGGTCCTGTCTGCGGTAGCTGTGGTTGCTCTTTAATAGGTAAGAAGGTTGTTATCAAGAACAAAGTTAAACTCTGCCCTGATTGTGTCGGTGGAGGTACGCCTGCCGCGAGCGTAGCGAGCGGAACCCCTGATGATATTGATCCTAATGTTGCTGATGCTCCTGTTGATGAGCCTGCTAATGATGAAGCACAAGAAGGAGCAGCGCAAGCTGCTCCTGAACTCACACCACAACAGAAAGCTGCTGCTACTCGTGCTCGTAATAAGGCTGCCAAAGAAGCCCTTGTAAATCAAGCACCTGAGAGCACGGTCGTTACGGAATTCCAAGAAGAGGACACCTTGGTCTAAGCCATTCCCCGCCTTACGGCTAAACATAAGAAATCCATTTCATGCCTCGTCATAAATCCAGCCTATGGTCAAGCCTCAGAAATCCAAAACATCGGTGTCACGGCCCTAGGGAAAACAGAGCAAATCTTGAGTGCTTTAAGTTAACTGCCTAGATTCGTAACACTGCCTAGCGCCAGCCATAGGCTGGCGCTATGACCAGCCCAAATAAGGCCCATTAGATTCACAGTGTTTGTTATTGTTTAGTGATTGATTAGTATCCCGTAACAATGCTTTATAACTAGATTGCCGTATGATCAGTAGTATATGCCTTGTTTTGATGCTCTAGAGTCGCTGTAATTGCGCTCTTTCTCTAATTGCCCAGCCCCTGGAGAAGCCCAACGATAGCCTAAAGGGTAATAAACGGGTCATACGGTGTTACAAATACATGGTGAATTACCGTTACACATACGTACTCATACAAGCCCGCAGTCCAGAGCCCATACGGTGTGTAGGTATATCTAAGCTTCGCAAGATATACCTACACACCTAACATTAATAGTCTATATGAGTAGATATTAGGTTCAGGGTATATACTAACTATATATTACATTATGTAATTAAGGAGGTGAATTAATGGATCGTTATTATTATAAGGATGGTCGTATCTATGATCGGTCTGAGATGTGTGGTACTGAGCATATCTGTATTGCTGCTAATGTTGAGAAGTGGCGTGCTAAGATCATTGTACGTGAAATGAATCAAGGATTACCTTATCGTCCTGATATTAGTTATAAGGAGCGTGATTAATTACTATGAAGGTTCGTAAGCCTAGAGGTACTAAGTTAGATGGTTATCGATCTGAAGATATGTGTAAGCATTGTTGTTCTTTAGGTTGTGATCCAATGTCTATGAGTCCTAAGTTTAAACAAATGGTTCGTTATCGTAGAGATAATAATCTATGTCAAGCTTGTGGTGCTAATCCCTGTATCTGTAAGTCTAGTTTAGAAACTAAACCTCAATTACCTATTTGTGATGTTTGTGGTGAATACATCTTAGGACGTGCTCACTATATGTTTAAATGTTATAAGAACGGTGTTAAATATACTGACACCAGTATCTTAGTTCATACTAAATGTATTAATGAAGGGAGTGTTTAAGTAATGGATTTATATCTTATATGTCCTAAGTGTTATCATATCATTGGTGATTATGTTTTTAAGGGTCCTGATTTCTTCTATACTACTCATACTTGTTCTAACTGTGGTACTGTTGATACGATTGCTAAGTTTGTTTGTCTAAAGCTTGAGCCTAGTTTATCTAAGTTCACTATTGGTTTAATGCTTGATTCAGATGATGTTATGATGGTTAGTTCTATTGAAGCTACTAATATAACTCATGCTATTGAATTATATGCTACTCAGCACAATTGGAATAATGATCCTTTATGGAATCCTAAGCAGAATACTTATCAAGGTAATTGTCTTGTTAGTATTACTATATTATAAGGAGCGTGAGTCATGCTTATTTTATTTCAAGTATCTGCTGCTATTAGTTTTGGCATGTTAGTTCTTATACTCATGCCTAAGGCTTGGTCTGATTCATTAATGAAGAGATTAGGCTATCGTAAGATTATGTCTCCTATTCATAAGAATTGTTATTCTTGTCAATGCCGTATTTGTGTTAGTGATTGTAAGTTAAAGCTTGATGTCGATAGCTATGGTGTCTGTCATTATTGTGAAGATCTATTAGATAGCTATGACTCATTAAGTGAAGCTACTTTAGAAATGATTGGTGGTCAATGTAAGGGTTATAAGGGAGGTGATTCAAATTAAATACTTTGATGATGATCGTGGTTCATGGGGAGAACAAGCTTTGTTAATAGCTAATGTTACCTATGAAGAGAAGTGTGCCTTGATTAAGTTTATTTCTGCTATTGCTAGGAACTATGCCTTTAATAGAGAGGCTAATTTACATTGTTTTTATAATGAGCCAAGTAGTTTATATGCCTTGGTTATTATCTCTGGTTTTAATGATATGCGTCAAGCCATTAAAGACTTTATTGATGGTTATAACCTAGAAGATATACTCATTGATGAGAATTACTAAGAGGTGATTAAGTGCGTATCTATGTTGATTCTACTAAGCGTTCACTCATGATTAGTAATGTTTTTATAGATGAGCAATTGCTTTTTGAGAGGTGGCTCAAGCAGTCTAATGTCTCTAACTTCATGTTTGGTGTTGATTATTACTTCTTTATTAATCCGGCAAATGACCGGCGTGCATTAGTTGTATTAACTAATGATCATGACTTTATTATGGCCATTATGTTATGGTGGGATCGTCACGATAGAGAGGTGGGTTACTAATGTTTGATCAGCGTATGAAATGTAATAACCAGGTAGATGACATTTGTCCTGTTGATTGTAATGAATGTAGTGAGTATAACATTCCTTGCAATGGTGTGTGTTCTAAGTGCTTAGATTCTACTTGCGAGAATCATAGAGATTATTCAGAGTATGTTCAATTATCATTTGTATTGGAGGTGTAATTCATGACTTGGTGCCCTGGGTGTCTTAAATATCACTATGGCTTTACTATTGTTAAGCGTGGACTTTGTTGTTCTAAGTGTGGTCATATATTTAACTAAATAGGTGTCGAGCAAACCGACACCTAATGGCTCAGAGCCATTAGCCTATTATTCATGGCTTCAGTGAGATGTGCCATAAACATCTCACTATATTAAATAAGGAGTGTGGGTTTAATGAGTAAATCACCTCGTGGTCAACAAATTCAATGTTCTAAACTAATCAAAGAATGGTTTCCTAAAGAAGATATTTTAGAGTTCGTATTAGCAGGTTGGGCCGGTACTGGTAAGAGCTTTATGATTGAACACATTATTGATGTGCTTAATTTAAATCCCGATTCTGGTGAGGTAATCTTTGCTACATTCATGGGTAAGGCTAGTTTAGTTGTCACTCGTAAGGCTGGTGGTAAATATACCTGTTATACACTACACAAGACATTATATTATGCCAAGAAAGATCCTCGTAGTGGTAAAGTAACGTTTCACCCTAAAACAGCAGAACACTTTGTTGGTGTTAAATTAATCATCGTTGATGAGGCCAGTATGATTACTAAGGAATTACTTAGAATTTTACGTACACTTAAGATTAAGATTTTATTCATCGGTGATCATGGTCAATTGCCACCTATTGGTGAGGCAGACCGTGAAATGTACAATAGACTTAAGTATCGTCCAGATTTTGTACTCACTGAAATACAACGCCAGGCTGAAGGTAATCCTATTATTGCATTAGCAACACAGATACGAAATGATGAGAAGATTAACATTGGTAAGTATGGTGAAGGTGTATTAATTATACCTAAGTCACAAATCATGAAGTATTCTTCAAGTTTAATTAATGCTGATCAAGTATTATGTGGTTTAAATGCAACGCGACATAGATATAATGGTAATATTCGTGATTTACTTGGTATTAAGAGTCAAGATCCGGTGAACGGAGATAAACTAATTTGTCTCAGAAATAACTGGAATCGTGGTATTGAAGATTATGCCTTGGTCAATGGTATGGTTGGTTTTATTGATAATGTTAAATCAATTAATAAGTATTTCAACTATGACTTCAGACCTGATTTTCTTAACGATCATGTCAATGTTTATTCTATGCAAGAAGAGATTCACGGTAAGTATGTTGATTATCAATCACTTACTAGACAAGAAAAAGATATGCTTGATAGTTTTAATTATGGATACGCCATAACGACTCATAAAGCTCAAGGTTCAGAGTGGGATAAGGTATTTGGCATTAATGAGACATTCAAAGGTAATGAGGCTGGTATACACGGATATAATAAAGAATGGTTATACACTTTATGCACGAGGCCTGCAGAAAAACTCATACTCGCAGTTTAGTACTCATCGTACATACAATGCGTTTCTTTTAAACGCATTGTATGTACTAATATAAGAGGTGAATTTATGATTTATATTGATCGTTCTGGTATTAAATATATCTTTGGTAATCTAACTTATACTGATGTTGATAAACTTTATTATCATATTATTCATGGTTTTAGTATGTGGACAATTGGTGAGATTAGTTATTTCGATGGCCCTAATAGCCGTGCAATGATGGTGTTTAATATTATTTTTCATAAAATCGAACATGAAGAAGACTTCATTACTTGGTGTTCAGATGTTTTAGGTCAAAAGGTTTATGGAAGGGAGGAACGTTAAGTGGCAATTTATTATGCACACTCACTACTTAAGTATGATTCTACTGAAGAATGTATTGAACTCACATTAATTCATGGATGGAAGCATTGGTGGAATCGAGTTTATAATCCTAATAATGATACACTTCAGGCTATTGGTAAAGTCTCTGGACAAGAGTGTATGGAAGAATGTTATCGCATTATCCGTAGTAAACAAATTCATTGTTTAGTCTTTAGTGCTTATAAGGGACATGTTGGTCGTGGTGTTTATGAAGAAATATCAGTAGCTCGCCAATGTGGTAAGGACGTTTATATTATTGAAGATCGTTGTATTAAACGCTTTGATATGCGTCGTCTTGAATTACTCGAGATTGATTGGAAGATCAAGTATGCCTTAATTAAGAAAGGATGATTAATATGCAGATCATTAGTAAGTCCTTACTTGATATTAAAGAAGGTCTTATTGTTCATCAAGTCAACAACAGAGGGGTCATGAGAAGTGGTATTGCGAAAGACATTCGTGAGGCTTACCCTAAAGCTTATGAGCTCTATATGAAGAGACATCTAAGAAATTTATTAGATATGGGTACCGTCTTTGGTCATTGGGAGATTCAAAATAAGTTCTTTGTTGCTAATTTAATTGGTCAAGATGGATATGGTCGTGACGGTAAGCAATACACCAGTTATGAGGCTTTACAAAAGGGTTTTATTGAACTTGATAAGTTTGCTCATAATAATAACTTACAAGTTTATATACCTTTTAAAATGGGCTGTGGCCTTGGTGGTGGTGATTGGACTATTGTTAGTCATTTAATCGATACGATTATACCAGATGCTATTGTCTGCAAACTCAATAAAGCTATGCCGGTTGATCGCAATCGTTACAATGTCTTAGTTTTATCTGGTCAGAAAAAGATCTTAGAATGCTCTAGTAAGGGTGATAAACGATTCTCTGCTTTTTATGCACGAGTTAAGGCCTTTGGTATCATGGCTTCAATCGAAGATCACTATCAATTGGTTAAGAGATTTCCTGAAGTGCCTCACACATGTCGTGATGCCAAGGGTAAAAAGCCTACTCACATTTGTATTAATAGCCATGACTTACATGCTGATTATTTAAGTGAGTGGTATGCAAGTTTATGGATTAAGTATTTAGATGAGCATCCTGAACTTGTTAAGTATGCTCAAGAGTTTGATGACTTTCATGATATGTTTCGTGGTAAGTCGGTGAATTGTCAAGCTGATATGATTCGAATTTATGTTAAAGAGGGTAGATCAGCCTTGATTAAACAATGCTCTAGATTATGGACTATTATGAGAAATTGGAGGGATTAAGATGGTAAAATTCGGTATTACTGAAAGAGGCGACGCTGGTCTTGATACGAGTTGGGTTCGTAAATTAAGTACGGTTGATGGTGCCATAATTATTACCAAGGATGCCAGTCAAATTATTGATGAGCTAGTTTTGTATCAGAGGAAACTCATACTTCACTTAACATGTACTGGTTATGGTAGTACGATTGTTGAACCGAATGTACCTAACGTTAATGAAACATTAATAACGTATCATCGTTTAATAGAAGCTGGTTTTCCCGTAAAACAAGTTGTACTCAGATTAGACCCTATTATACCGACCAAGAAGGGTATTGCTCGTGCTTCTGATGTATTAACTCGCTTTGCACTTGATACATCGAGTAATACTATGATTACTCGTGTTAGATATTCTTTCCTAGATATGTATCCACACGTTCGTTCTCGATTTGAACTTGCTGGCTTACCTGATCCTTATTCTGGTTCATTTACTGCATCAACTTATATGCAAGAACAAGCTATAAGAATGATTAATCTATGGCGTGGTCATTATGAGTTTGAATCTTGTGCTGAAGATACACCCGATAAGCAGGGTTGTATTAGTCAACTTGACTATAATATTCTTGGTATCAATGCAGAAGCCTTTGGTAAATCCATTCAGCGATCAAATTGTTTATGTGCCGCCAGTAAAACAGAGTTATTAGATAATAGAGATCAATGTTTTCATGGTTGCCAATATTGTTACTGGAAAGGAGCTAGATAAATGATTGTTCAGACTCATGAACTGCATTTAACTAAATTACTCAGAGTATTAATAGAATGGAGTGAAGATCAAGATGTCAATCAAGAAGGGAATACTCAAGATCAGTTCGATTCAAGGGTGTCAGCCTAGTTGTGATATTAACTTATTTATTGTGAGATCCTGCAAATCCGTACCTAAGGGATTTACACATATCCCTGGCTTGGCTCCAAGTTCAGAACTGTTCTACAAATACTGGGATTGGAAGAAGCATAATCAATGGCCTAGTAAATGGCCTGAGTATGTTAATGCCTTTGTCGAAGAAATGAAACAACCCGAGATGGCGAAACTTATCAGGCTGATTAAGGAACGCCTAGATCAAGGTAAATCCGTTCAGCTTACGTGTTTTTGTCCAGATGAATTATATTGTCATCGTAGTCTTATTGCTGAACTATTTGAACATTGGGGTTATATAATCGAAAGGATGGTAGCTTAAATGGCAAATCAAGTGAAGATTGTAGCATTCACAGGACACAGACCAACGGCAGAAGGTATGGGTGGCTATGGAGATACTCCTGGTAATAAGGCACTCTTTGAAAAGCTTTATAGTGTTTGTAAGGCTGCTTATGAACATAATGGCACCCGTGAATTTATTACGGGTATGGCATTAGGTACTGACAGTATTGCTGCATCCGCAGTGTTATATCTTAAGCTTAAATATCCTGATATCAAACTCGTAGCTGCAGTACCATTTAAAAATCAGGATTGCAAATGGCCTAAACATTCACGAGATGCTTATCATAACCTACTATCTCAGTGTGATGAAATAGTTTATGTTGATGAGATATTAGGCTATCGACTCGGTAATCCCGGTCAGTACAGCGCGGCTAAAATGCAAAAGCGCAATGAGTATATGGTTGATCGAGCAGAAGGAATCATTGGAGTCTATAATGGAGCGGAAAAGGGTGGCACATACAATTGTATTTATTACGCTGAGTCAATCGGTAAACCAGTCTATATTATCGATCCAACCAAACTTAAGTTTTAATTGTTAGTCAAATCTCATACTTTATATTAAATAACCATTCCTTGCTTTGCAGGAATGGTTATTTAATATTAGATTAGAATAAGAAAGGTGTGTTGTAAATGGATATGCTTAAACTTAAAGTACAACTGGTCAAGATTGAGGCTTTATTTCCTGAGGGATTTGAGTTCACGAGCAAAGATGGCAATAAGGCTGTCGTTACTAAGGTCTATTCTGAGCTCAAAGGTAACATCTTACGTCCAATGTATGAAGTTAAAGTTGGGAGTAAGACTCATTCGAATATCAAAGAGTCCTTTATCTACACTTATGCTTCACCTAAGATTGCCAATAAGACCTTATTGGCTACTATGTTAGTAGGAACTAAATATAACAAGACTGAAGTTAAGATTCAGTGGTCAGACAAAATGGCTGGGCCTTATGCTATTATTCCAGGTGCCTTTGATGCATCAGGCAAGCGTTGGGTTAACTTAATCAACTGGTATGATACAGCAGGTACTAATGTTACACGTTGGATTCAAGCAGGTTTAGTCAGGCTTTATGCAGGTATTACAAGTATGAACTTAGCTAAGCGCGGCACTCCAACTCAATATATTGATAGCGAATGTACACTGGCTACATCCTGTTTTAATTGCCAATGCGTCAGGATGTTAAAAGGCTCTGACACGTACGAGGGTGACTCAGATGCCGACATAGCATCGAAGGGTACCACTCGTATGGGTATTGAAGGTATCTATGATGAGACGTTCGTGTGTGCCCTGAATGGTAGTTGTCCAGCATCCGGTGATATTCATGCCGCTAACATGGAATGTACTCGTGGTAATGAACATGAGGCTGCCCGAATGTATAAAGAGGCACCTATTGGTACGGCATTGAATTGTGCTAGTTATACCTTCAAGGGTAATAAAGAAGTCAATGCTAAACAAAGTATGGGTTGGTTAGTTAATCCAGGTAATCTACGCTTTGATCATCAAGAGGCCAAAGAGGCCACCGATGATAAGCCGGCCGTTATTGAGTCTTATCTCGTTAAAACAGCAGGCTACCACATTATCTTAATCTAACTCAATTGTTCGTCGTTCAACCCCTTCCTTGCTTTGCAGGAAGGGGTTTCACTATAAATTAATTTAAGGAGTGTTGATTATGACAATTATTCAAAACTACATCAATTCCCAATTACCTAAAACCAAGAAGGCTCGTAAACACATGAGCCCAGCCGATGAAGGCAACTTGGTTAGTCAGATCATTTCCCGTATGTACAGTGAACTACCATTTATTAGTCAAGAAGAGCTGGACCGTACTCGTGAAGACTTCTTTAAGTACTCTAATAAGAGTGTTACGGACTATTCCATGAGTTCCGTGGTTCATCCTCATGAAGTTGAAAGAGTTCGTGAACCCTTCGAAGATATCTTAGCTACACATACTAAATATGGCAATGTCACAGTTAAGGGTGTTGATCGCATCGAGGATAATCAAGTTATCGTTAAGATCATATTTAGTGTTAAGAAAAGCGATAGTGATAAATATCGAATTGTTATGAAATTCGTACCACTTGCTGAGCTTTATATCTCATTACCAGATCGCGATATATCTGGTGAAACGGTTCAAAGTCTGTTCTTAGAGTCGGCCGAAGAAGATGCTAAAGTTGAAGTCGAAACCACCAACTTAGCTTGGCACAAGCGAGGGCTCGTTGAAATCATTGGTGAATCTCATGATCGTAATGGTACACTAACTTATTTAGTTGAGCCGGTCAATGAAGATGGCGAATCAAATGCTCCTAAGTTTGACCTTGGTGTTGAAGAGATGGGATCTATGGATGATCATTGTCTCAGCCACGGTCGTTCATTCGAAGTTTATGAATGTGAACTCACGCCGTATGAGTTCTATGAAGTCCCTAAGACAGCTAAATTATGTCAACCTTATACAAAGGGAGCGACTGATGATCGGTCGAATACCCTGGACGAATATGTGTGGGTCACCAAGTTTATGCCTCGTAAACCAATCCTTGATTCTAATGGCGATCAAGTTGTTAATACTGCTCGTACTAGATCAGGTAGCGTGATCTTAGCTAAAGCAGATCAACCTGTTAAACGTAAATGGTTTAGCCAAGGTGAATGGAAAATTATTGATAGCATCGAACGTACTATTCCCGTCAAATCAGCTCGTGGTGTCACATATGTTAAGAAAGCTTGCGTAGCACAACCTGCTTATGAAGCACCTATGGTTGAAGCTATTGGAGAAAATACAGGTCGTAAGTATATTACTAAAGCTTTCTGGTTACTTGATATTGAGACTGGCGATAAGCTAAAATGGTTTAATCCAGAGACTAATAAGAACAAAGTGTTAGACGTATCAGAGCCTACTGAACTTAGTGATTACTATGATGAGTTTAACTATGATCCGGATATCACAGGTGATTATCAAAGTGATGCTGTTTCTTCGGTTGAAGTACAAATTCATGAGTCTGTACCGCTTGAAGGATATGTTGATACTATTGACAGTATCACAACAACCGGTAGAGTGCTTAATGCCAAAGAACAAGCTAAATTTAATAAAGAGCTTAAGGCTCGAGATCTTGACGACATATTCAAATATATTAACACTGAAGCAGGATATTGGAAGGTTCCAAAAATTAGTTCACGTAGCCTGGGTATTACTCAATTAAAGATTAACTTTATTCAAGGCGCTAAGGTTGGTGTTGGTCTTAAACTTGCGGACGTTAGCTTTTATAAGCCCGACAAGAAAAAGACTTTCTCACTTGAAGTTTATGTATCAGATACTATCATGGGTGAACTTGATATTCGTGCTAAGTTCCCTTTGAATGATAATGTTAGGATTTTCTTTGCTCAACAAGTAAGCTATGACTTTGGTAAGGTTCGTATCGCTAAAGCCAAGTAAATATTAAGTATCCCCTCTCTCTCCTTTCAGGAGAGGGGATACTTACACAATAGAATTGGAGGATTAAACATGAAACATAGACTTACTCGTATGGAGCGGCGCGCTCGTGTTGTTATGACTGCTCGTGATCTTGCTGTTAAACTTGGAGGATCGGGTATAATTGATCCTAGTGTTATGTTATTTCCTACGGCTAAACATTCTAGTCCTGAGGGCGATATACTCTATGATGAGAGTTCATTTGATACACATTCTGTTTATGTTAGTCCAGGATCAGGTAAGATCGTTGGCATTATGAGTGGTAAAGTCTATCCATCAATGCCTACAGTCATTGATGCTGCAGAGTATTTCTTAACTAAGTAACTTGTTTCTTTGCCCTGTCTCGAAGAGACAGGGCAAAGAAAACTAAATATAGGAGTTGATATCAGTGAAAGCCATTATAGAGCAAATTATGTTTAGGTTAACGGTTAATGCTGATAAAGAAGATCTTATTGACCTTCGATGTTTACTTAATCCTACGTGTTTAAATTGTCCTGATGTTGTTAAAAACTATCGTGGTTGTGGATGTGATCCTAAGTTTAAAGAAGGATCTGCTTTACGTATTGTTAATTTAACGAATATGATTGACGTTGCATTGGGAGTTGTTCCACCTAGAGTTGAAGGTATCTCGTCAGACAAATGTGAACCGCATTCTTTAATTTAAGGAGGAATTCCATGGGAACATATGATTATTGTGATTGTCATACTCATTGGTGTTACTATGATTTTATCCAGGTGTTTAACATTTCGATTGATCTGTTTGCTAAATGGGTTATTGCTCCGTTTTTGAAAGTCATGCCTAAGCGTAAGCAACGCAATACATGGGTTGAGCTAACATGGCATGATCCATAGTTGACAACTTAATTATTAGATTGTATACTCACTAAGTTATCCTCATAATATAAAGGGGAGCGTAGCCTATCTTGTCATAGGCTACGCTCCCCTTTTTTTGATCACCGGTTATTCCGAGTGCTTGCGATGTGGCTTTTGCTTATAGTTTGGAATATAATTTGTCCAAACTATAAGCTAGACCCACACCTTAATTGGCTTAGTATAGTTTGCATTACAAAGTGTAATACTATATTAGGCTATTCTTTTACGAATTAACCTCAAAGGAGGTAATATATGAAGCAAGTCTTAGATCTAATTAGGTCAAAACGTACACCAAGCTATACTAAGCAGACCGACATTAAGCGAATTGTGAAAGCCAAAGAAACTGGTAATTGGGAGGAGGTTTATAAAAGCAGTCTTTACAGGATTCATGGTGGTGAATATTGTGAGTTATTAAGCGTTATGCACAGATTCGAAAGTGAAGGAGGCGTTTATCATAGATAAGGCTATGTTTAGCCCTAGTCCGGCCCAAGGAGTAGTAGAGTCCTTTATTGCTACTCTTGTTGTTGAGCCTGTTAAAAAATCTAAACCAGATCTTGTGATCCGTGTTGATTGGTTTAAATCAAGTGGTAAATGGGCCTATGGTGGCGAAGTTAATGTTGGTCATGCTCGCTTATGGATGGGTGATGCCTTTAAGCAAGCTATTGTTAGTAATCAAGATATTATTCGCGACGGCTGGCAGAATAATGATTGGGTCGTCGTGACTCGTGATTTGTCTGAAGAATGGGCCAAGCGAGAGTATAGAGAGTTTAGTAGTCAGTATTATCCAGCAGGATCCTTTAATGGACTCTATAAGCATGTGATTAGCGATGGATTATAAGACCAAGGTAGTGATCCTAACTGCGTGCATGTTACCAATCCAATTATTCATAGGTTTTCTCATGGGTCGTGATATTGTTACACCTAGTTTCTTAATTAACTTTGTTGTGATCGTCGTTGTCGTGGCGATTATACTTATGGTTATCGCCACGTACGTTGATTTTTATAAACATGCATCTAAGTATCGTGAAATATACGGGAGGCATGATGACAATGAGAGGCGCTAAAGTTACTGTCGGCTTTATAGTCGCAATGATTAGTTCTTTAATATTATTGGAGTACAATGTTATTCCTGTACGTTATTGTATTCATAGTTCTGTTTTAATTGGTATTGTAACTATTGTGTCCTTTATCTTTGTAGCCGGTAAGGATGAGATGGACAATATGAACGATGTTTGTTCTTGGTATGATGCAAACAAACATCGTTCATTAGAAGAATTTGTTAATACTCCAGATTTAAGTGAAGGTCATTTACTTAATGGCCTAGCTACTCTACGTTATTATTTGAGAAAGCGAGAGAAAGCCAATGCAAAATGAACTGGATCTAATCGTTAAAGAAATGCTTGAGAAGCATCAAGGCGGAGAAGAGTTTTTCAATCACCTAGATCAAGCCGTACAGCAAAATCCTATTGTAAATCAGATCTATAAGAAAGCTTACTTTTGGATTGTTGAATCTCGTCTTGAATCTCCGGCATTTATTGTCTCTGGTAAATTTGGTCGGTTCTTTGATAATTGGCATATAACTGAACCTGGTATTTATGAATCTTTGCCCATAATCGTTGTTAATGGTGGTATGCGTAAGGGTATACCAATTGATCGATTAACTTATCTCAAAGACCTAATTAAAGATCGTGCCTTTATCTTTATTGATGACAGCTTTTATTCCGGTAAGACTCGAAACGCCGTTAAGGCTGAGATCGTGAGACTTGGTGGTGCTTTATTTAAGACCTTTGTTATCTATGATGGTTCAGTAACTCAGGATCCAGACGTTGAAAGCTTATATCGATATCATAAGGAGGAGTCAATATTAAAACCTTAGAGCAAATCAAAAGTGATTCACTCATTCAGGTCGTAACCGCATCACAATTAGGAGAGGGAGGAATTGCTAATATAATTCTCCCAGAATCTAAAGAAGAGGCTTTGGTAGTATTTAGCTGGGGCATGGGCTGGGATCATGTTTCTGTTAGTTTATCTAATCGTTGCTTAACTTGGGAAGAGATGTGTTATATCAAAGGCCTATTCTTCTTAGAAGATGAGTGCGTTGTTCAGTATCATCCGGCTAAATCCGATTATGTTAATATGCATCCTTATTGTCTTCACTTGTGGAAAGTTCAAGATCAAGAAATGCCTAAACCGCCTAAGATTATGATTGGCTGGTGATAATCATGGATGAAGTAAGGCTAATATGTCCTGGTTGTAAGTCTAAGTTTTATGAAGTTAATCTAGAAAGTATGCCGCCTAAACGTGAAGCTCATTGTCCTAATCGTTGTGTTGAGCTTGATTGGTTTAAGAGGACAGATCCTACGATTCATGTGACTCAGCAAGAAATTAATAACCTGTTTTATAATCGATCGGGTTCTATTGCAACGTCGCCAGTTGTTTTAAGTACTGGTAATATTGTTCGTGCTGTTCCACAAGTTGATGAGATCTGGGTTGATCATGATGGTAAAGACTGGCAGATTAGAGCCATTGCTGATTGCAATAATGAAAACTTAGTTGTTATCATACCAGTGAATCAAGAGTGGCGTTGTAAAGCCATACCAGCACCTGAATTCATGGGTACGATCTGGGTTCCACATTTACGAGGTTATGTCTTTAGATTCATGCATAATGTTATTTAAGGAGGACTAATCTTGGATGATATTTTAAAACAAGTTGCTGATATTTCTACTAAGATGGACGAAATTCAAGTTCAACGCGATCTGCTTGAAAAAGAGCTCAAGCAGATCGTTAAGGATCATGCTGATGATGATCTATCAGTTTTAGAAGAAATATTCAATAGCATGACAGACTGTTATGTGAAATATTCTTTATTCAATATTATGCTCAAGAAGAGGGAGGATAAGTTATGAATCAAAATCAAGTAAACTATCATCAGTGTGCTGATGACGATGGTGATTGCGCTTCGAATAAATGCATGTGTCAGGCCATTTGTTCAATGGATGCCGTTAGAGCATGCGGTGGCTGCTGGATGTATTGTAGTAAGAACCCTGAAGTCTCTGACGAGAAGCGTGAAGACTATGATTTACTTAAAGAACCAGACGATCGTGAAGCCAAGACATTTGAGTAAGGAGTTGATGCTGTGTTAGTAAGAATCACAAATCAATGTCATATGGGATGTTCGCATTGTTTTATTAATGCTGGGCCAGAAGAAGACCATATGACGGCTGATACACTTAAAGAGCTTGTTAAGTTCTTGAGTATTAGTACTCCGCTCGTCTTACTGGTTTCAGGCGGAGAACCAACCGAACACCCGGACTTTATTGACATCATGGAAACATTCCAGGAGATGATTCCATCAACCAGATTACTTATCTTAAGTAATGGTATGTTTCTACGTGATCCAGAGTTAACTGCTAAGGTTCTTAATCTAGGCATTGACCTACAAATAACCAATGATCCGCAATACTATCCACTAAAGATTCCGATTATAAAGCACAAGCTTCTGACTTATGAACACAAGATCCGTAGTATTTATCCATTAGGTCGTGCCGTTGTTAATAACATTCCTACGGGTAATCAATTGGGACCTAAGTGCTTTAATCTTAGGTCTTTAGTTCGAAGTAATGCGGTATCAACCATGCCTGAGCTTATAGCTTATCTTGAGAGAAAGCTGTTAAAGTTCTGTAATCCTTCGATTGACTACAATGGTTATATCCATGCCGGTGAAGCCGATCAGTGCTTTATTATAGGCCACATCACAGACGATCCCGTAACGATTATTAATCATATTCGTGATATGAAGTATGGTGATTGTAATCGCTGTGGTCTTGAATCCAAATTACGAGACAAATACCGTAAGGTATTATTATAAGGAGGAAGATTATCTTGTTTAAAACAGATTCAGTAGAAGACATATTACTCAAAACGACTGATTGTACAGAGCAAATATTAGCTCTATCTCATGATTTATTTTCAATGTCACTTGAGGATAATGAGCTTATGTTTGAGGTCAGAAACGAAATTTCCAGGCGTTTATATAATGCCGATATCATAACGAGAACAGGGACCGTTAAAATCTCTTCTATGGATATTCTCTTGTCAATTCATACGTCGGATTCCTTTAGCTGGGTTGAGTACCGCGCTGAAAGATTAAAATCAGCTACAATCGATGACAAATTTGATGAAAGTGACGACGGCAATCAAATGTTAGTCATGTGTTATATTTGTTATTGTTACTTTAAGTCAAAGTTTAAAGACATTAACAAATTAGCAGACATCACGCGTCCGGTACCTATTCCGCTCTTTATCAACATAGCCAATAAGGACAAAAACCTTGAAATATTATTTAAGGATGAAGAAGGATGTGAGTATTCCGGTACATTAGACGAGATCATGCTTCGTAGAAACATATTCTCTATGAGATTAATATTGTCAATCAATATTATCTCAAAGGGTAAAGACGGCTACGTTAAGAATCTGGCTGAATTTGATTTACCCTTTAAAGATCATGCCAGCAAGCTCGAAGATATCGGACTAACACCCATTACTCTAGAAATCAAGGCTAGATTAACAGAACGTGGAAGAACTTATGTTAAGTATACTAAAGAACCGTCGTATTGTAGCTATAATGACTTTGCATTTAGGCCTGGTTCATGGTTTGGCGACATCCGAACTAAGGTCGATGGTCGAGTCATGGTTGATATTAATGCCATGAGAGTTCTTAACTCTAGTCTTGATGACGAGTGGTACACTGGAGACCCATTCGATGATGACGATGGTGTAATACAATCTATTCCTGAAACTGATCTATGGATGGCATCACCGATTGTCTTCGGATTCTCCTTTACGACCAAAGACTGGTTACGAATGAAAATCGATAGCATCAAGGATATTGTGTTTTCAGATACAGCGTTCGATGAATTGATTGTTCCAGCCACATACAAGAGTATCTTCTTATCTAGTCTAACAAATAACATGCCTTCTCTTGATAGTATCGAAGGAAAAGGTAACGGTAAGATCTTCTTGCTTTATGGCCCTCCGGGCTGCGGCAAAACAATGACGGCTGAATCCGTTGCAGAGTTCTTACGGATGCCGATCTATTATGTTTCTGTAGGAGATCTTGGCGTATCACCAGAATCCATGGAATCGAGTTTGTCTAATATCATGGATATCGCCATTAGCTGGAATGCTATAGTATTACTCGATGAAGTCGATGTCTTCGCCGTTAAGCGACTCGGTGCTGACATTCAAAGAAATGCTATGACGGCTATATTACTCCGTCTGCTTGAGAGATTCAATGGGATATTGTTTATGACAACAAATCTGATTGACAATCTCGACGAAGCCTTCAAGAGCAGAGCCACGGCTACTATTGAATATGCTGAACTCTCTAGTATAGAGAGAGCGACTATTTGGAGAAGTCTGCTTTATAAAGCAGACGCTCTTGATATCGTAATTCATGATGAGGTCTTCTCTCGTGTTAGTACGCTTGCTGATTATAAACTCAATGGACGGGATATTAAGAACTGTATCAGACTTGCTTATTCCGTAGCGATGTCTAAACCTGATAAGATTCTTGATAACGAGATTCTTGATTCTGTCTTAGCATTAAGATCAGCGTAGGCTATCGTTCTGAATTGAGCTTGTCTATGTAAATTAGTACAAGCTCAATTTGTTCTTCGTTCATCTTAGACATCTTTTGAGATATTATAGCACTATATGATCTATTGAAACCACGTTTGTTCTTTCGATCATTATGAATTACAGAATGACATTTATTACAGTAGAAGGTTAAATCCGATAGTTTTTCTTTACCTAATCTCTTATAAGTGTTGTGATGTATATGAAAATAGTTCTTAAAGATTCCATTACATCGTTGACAGGTATACTTATCACGTTCAGCTACCTGAATCCTTAGTGCTTTCCAATGAGCTGTGTTTAAATAGTCTTGATATGTTAGTGCAATTTCACCTGTACTACATTTAATATTATTCATTGGATTGTGACCCATTATCAACACTCCTTAACTATTACTTCTTTGGTGAATGGGTATAGTTATCTCCTGACGCCCGCATAAATAAGTAATATGCGGGCGTCAGGAGATTGCCTTATTACTTCTTCGGAGCCTATGTAATATCCTTTACTCAGCTACGGTATTACTACCAAGCACACTACCATCGCCATTTCTGCCCAGCGGGTTTAATGCGTGTACTCCTCTGATCTTCATCCAGAAACCTCCAGCCCATTTGAGACGGTTATTCGGCCGTCCATCCAGCACGTAGGTCCAGGCGAGAGTAAAGGTACTCGCTATTACATGCTACTGCATCTCGATTCTGAGGGTTGCAATGTTACCCAGGGTTTTTATAGTGTGTTTGATTCCCCTTAAAACCACTAACATTGACGTGGATGTCGCACCATAAGGTTCAGTCTTGTCAGGACTGGGACATCTAACTTATTCAATTATTGCATAGTAAAAGCCGGTAGCTTATGCAACTACCGGCTTTAAGATTTGTTATATAAATTTACCTAGTATCACAAAGCCTCTTGTAGACTTGTTCACTCTATGGTATAATTTATGTAACAAATCTCAATGCATGGCGTTGCATTCTGAGAGAGAGCCCTTCGAATTGCAAGTTCGAGGGGTTCTTGTTGTTTATGTATTGTCAATCCTGATAATGTTTTAAGTATAGCACCTAGAATACTATAATACAAGTCATGATTGGAGGAGATGTTAATGGCATTATCAGATAAGGATTTAACCGACTATATTAAGAGAATGGTTGAAACTAATTTGGACGATCAGTCTCCAGAACTTCAAGCTAAGGTTGAGACTTATATCAAAGCATTGGTTGAACTTCACGAACATAACGGCTGGAGTAATTGGGATTTAATTAAGTGTGTTGATCGTATAGCCATTGTAGTGGATTCTAAAGTAGCTCAATGGAATGGCTATACATTAACAGTTGCTGATTTACTTCCTAAGATTAATTTTCCTATGTTCTAAGTCATTTCATAATCCCTTCCTTGCTTTGCAGGAAGGGATTATTACATTAAATAAGGAGGAATGACTCATGGAACGCGATCGTAATACCGATCAAGACGGTGATAAAGAACCACAACCGATACCACAGACGATCACAATGACCCAGGAACAACTTCAAGCCATAATCACATCCGCAGTACAAACGGCATTAGCCACGGCCAATTTGACACATACTGATCCTAACAATATTGTGAATCAAGTTGTTAACGTCCCTGTTCAATTACTCAGTTCTGCTGTAAACTTTGTTGGCGATGTTTTAAGCATTCTCACCCTTAATAAGAAAGCTTAATGTTTATTTCCCTTCTCTCCTCCCTTCGGGAGAAGGGAAATAAAACACACTTAAAGGAGTTGATCAACATGACAATCCTTGGTGTATCAATTCTACTCGGTGTCTTTTGTATGTTAACTAAAACCCTTAGCCGTCCATGGACTGAGCAGGATATTAAATCCGCTATTGAACAGTATCGTTCTTGGAATAACATGAGATGAGGTGTTCATGATTCAACCTATGCCCAAGGAAGTTGAAGAGGCATTGGCGCAACGTGATGTAGCGTTCAATGCCTTTGACAACGCTGAGCCTAGTCATATTGACTTAGCCATTGAACAACTGAATATTGCCCTTGCCCGTGTTGATTTCATGTATCGAAAGTATAAACTTAGTTCACCTTTCCCTTCTTCCCTTCCCGAAAGGGAAGAAGGGAAAGGATTCACTTAACCTAAACTAAATTAAAGGAGGAATCAACATGTTTCAAGTTAACACACTCGTAGGTAAAACGACTAACTTGGTTTTGTTTTCAAGTAAAGATCCATCTAAAGGGAATACACTTCGCGGTAGTCTCTATATGCCATATGGCATGCCTCAAGACAAGGTAGTTAATGGGGAGGCTCGTAAGATTCGCGATAACATGTTTGTTCCGATTGTCGCATTTGGTGCTAATGCTGATAAACTCCATGAAGTCTTTGGCCCAGTCGATAAAGTAGCATCACCACGTCGCGTTGCCTTAATCGGCGAATGGCAGCCTACTATTCTTCAGCCTAGCCCAACTAAACCTAAGATTATTAAGGCTAAAGTTAATATCGATGGTAAATCCGTCGATATTAATCTTGACGCTGCAGAACTTGCTAAGACGTTAGCTAAAGACTTTTATTATACTGGCTGGGAGTTCCGAGTTATTTATTGGCGCTATGCTGACGATATGCCCGAAGGTACTCAAATTAGTTCAGGTAGCGGACTTGTAGCTACAATTTCTACAGGAGGCAGTTCAGTAACTGAAGGTGGAGTTGAAGTAGACGGAGCCGTCGGAACAACTGAAACACTAGCAGGCGACACCTTCAGCGCCGGAGCCCTGGACGATGTTCCATTTTAAACTGTAAACCATTACAATTTGTAATACTAATTGACATAAAGTGCCTCTAATGGTATAATCAAATTAATATTTGTACTGAATTAGGAGGCTTAAACTTATGCCAGAAGTATCAGAAGAAGATGGACTAGCAGTTCAATTATCGAAGGCAGTTGATCAATTTCTTGAGGGTAACGAAAGCGTTACATCACAGGAATTAGTCACTGCCTTTTCAGAGCTTATCATTGATGTTATTATGCAGTCAACACCTAAAGAGCTTACCGTAGAAGGCGTTATTGACCAGGCAACTAAGCAAGCTGAGTACATTTTGAAATGCCTTGAACTCTACAATAAGAAAGTCTCTGTATCTATGGGTGTTCAGTCTGTCGCTCTAAACATGGTGAATATGTATCTTATTGATTCGTTGAGAAAGGAAGAGACACCGATTGAGTAGAGAAGATTATTTACCCGCTGACCATATTGAAAGTCGTGATGTAGTACTAGACACCGTTATGAAAGCAATTTATGATCTAGTTACTACTTCGCCTAAGAAATTTGATATCTCAGCCATTATTGCTGGAATGTCCGGTGCTATCTCTCAGAGTATGTATGATATTATGAGAGATGAACACGGAGCAGAAGAAGCCACTAAGATCATTGAAAGTTTTAGTGATGCTGGTTTTGATATGCTACTTGCCATTAAAGAGATAGCTAAGAAGAATCAGTTTCCAGGCGAAGTCATTGTACTTAGTATCGCTACATCGCTTGAAAGTCTTATCAGCGCATCGATCGTAGAATCAATTTCTAACCAAAATAAAGAGGAGAGTGCTACTAATGCAACAATTACCGAGTGATTTAAGTGAAAAACTACGCGAGATTATTTCAGGAATCATGAATCAAGCAAAACCGGAATTAACGCCTCACCAGGCTAATCTTGTAGCAACCGTAAACGGCTTAACAGAATTTACTAATAAGTTCCACGAAGCCAATCCTAATATTGAGGGTTATGAAGTCCTCGAATCACTTCAGGTTTTCTCCTTACATCAGATAATGGCTTCTTATCCTAATGAAGGAGCATACAATGAAGCTGAAAAAGCAGCAAACGAAATGCGAAATAAGATCCATGCCTTTATTAAGGAGCTTATGAATGCCGATCTAGCATCGGGTCAGAGTGATCCGCGGATCATGGTTATGGCGATTCTTCAATTGGCTGGTTCTGCTATGCATAGCTTTGAAGTCGTCAAGAGTGTAGATAATTCTATCAAGGACTTTCTATCGAAACTAACAATGCCCAAGGCAGCGACTGATCCTACTCCGAGTAGCTCATCGCCCGCTTCGGAAGCGCCACCATGTAGTTGTGGTCATTGTCAATCAAGTCAAACTCCAGCTCAACCTAGTAATCTGCCTCCGAACCTTGCAGAGATGCTTAAGAATTGCGTTGTCGTTGATATTTCCGAGCTCATGAATGAGAATCGTAAAAATCCATTTAAACTGCATTAAATACGAAAGCATGCTTAAGTAACTTAGGGAAATGCTCATTATAAGTAACCTAGTAGTCGAAACAATTGAAGACTCCCAAGTAAGTCGAATCTGCACGAGCAACGCGGAGGGGATGACATGCGAAGACGCGAACGGATTATATATAAAAACACCGACGATGAATCGGCTAGACGAGTACCTAGTTATTTTAAGTCTTTGTATTGCAAGTACTATTTAATAATATTAGCCATTAGCTCAGTGAATAGAGTCCCGTTAATAACGGTGATGCGTGAGTTTGATCCTCACATGGCTATAATTTACAATGTCCCCTCCCTCCTTTTGGGAGGGGACATTAGTATATTTTAATCACAATTGGTAACACTAAATGTAATACGATAGAGGAGTGTGTAATTAACATGGATCAAAACGTCGGTAATGTTAAGACTCAAGAAACAGGTTTAGTTATCTCGGCTGGAGCTCAATTGCAAACCAATGTCTTTAATATCTTCAAGGATATCGACTTCAGTGGACTCAGTGCTGCCATCGAAGCCATCGGCGACCATACGGGAGAACTAGAAAAGGACGAGAAAGACTTTGCCATAAAGATTATTGGAGAATGGGAAGACAGCGTTATCTCACGCCTTAATAATCATAGTCAAGAAATGTCTCAGTTTGTTAACTTCTTCAGTAATAATAATTACTACGGTGGTGGCATCTTTACAGATCAACGTCTTGAGGCTTTGGCGGATCAGTCAAACACTCGCATGCTTTATGATGCATGGCAGGAAGCCAAAGAAGCTTTGAACGAACATGATTTGAATGCACCAGAATCACCATGGCTTGAAGACCCTGATTTAACGTATGCCGAGAAACAAGTTGCACAGCAAGAATATCGAGTGTTAAATACCAAGCACGGTCTTGCAACGACTCGCTTAACTCGCAAAGTCAATGAAGCCGAACGCACCTGGAAGAAAGCCGTTAACAAGGACGAAGGCGTTAAAGAGTTAATTGCTAAAGCTCAGACGTATGTCCGCAACGTCAGTAAATACAGCAATGAATGCAGCGACAAATCTCGCTTAGCTAAACTCAATATTTCCATTGCCTCTAAGGATGTCCGCGCATCACTTAAAGGCCTTATGGATTTCGCCATCGGAATCTAATGAATTGCTAAGGAGAGATGATCATGGCAAGCGGCTATGAATTAATACAATGTAGTTCAGTCTTCGAGCAGCCTATTGAGCATCTCTTCAAGGCCATTAAAATTCTAGAGGTTCTTGAAGAGTGCGATGAAATAGTGGCTGATTTACGGATTAAACTCATGAAATGTTTCGAAGAGATTCCGATGCACAAAGATGGTTATAAATACTATCATTGGTACCGGTATTATCCAACAGGTATTGTTCAGTTTAGTACCCAAGAATATCATACAATTGTTCTTGATCCTTATGAAGCAGACGTCGTAACGTCTAGGACCGACGATCAAATAGTTATGACTAAGTGTATGACTATGTTGCGTAGTCAAGCGCCTAGATCAGTCTATTATCAAGTGCGTGAATTCTTAGGGACGATGCGTTGTGATTATAAAATCCCAGTTCAGAAGGTGTTTAAGCAAATTGCTGAATATAACGCCTTACCTGAAGAAACGCAGAAACTTCTTAATTTTGATGCTGATAAACTCAAAGATGATCTAGTTAATAAGATTACTCATGATTATGCTATTTATAGTTATAGTGAGCCGTTACGTCTTTGTTTCTTATCGACAAAGCAAATCGAAACGTTAGTCGTTGGGATGAAACTTTATAGTGAGAACAGTAATGATCTTTATCGATTTATTACTAGTATAATTGGTTATCGCCATAATAGCGAAAAGGATCATTATCCTATTAGTATTCCGTTAACGTATATTACCACTGTCGAACGCGAGAGTTATCCTGGAAGTAAATATAAAGACAAGTATAACCAAGCAGTCAATTATTCATTCGACGATATTTATGCGCAATTTCAGGCAATCACCGAGCCTAATGCTGTTAGTGTTTTAATTAAGGCCGGTATTTTACCTAAAGTAAAGAAAGTCAAGGAGGCCGTTACTTGAAAATAACTTATGTTGGTGAAGGTAATGTCATGTTAATTGCAGGGGGCGGAAAAACATATACCGATCTCGCTGCACGTTTTGTTCGGTCTGAAAGATCTTTGGCCGAAATTGTAGCTTCTCCTTATGATCAGGAGATCGTTAATAACATTGTAAACTCAGGTCATAAGGCGGCCGTAGAATTCGATTACTTTATCTTTGGCGTAGAAGGTTTCTCACGAACCACTGAAGTTCAACTCGTACGTAAAAGAATTGCATCGTATATCATTAAATCCGGCCGCTCTAAGCTTGGTAATCGCCAATACAGTGTCGTTATGCCTAAACGTATTATGAATGTTAAAGCAAGAGTTAAGATACCCGTTAAGTCTTTGTTCTTTAAAAGTGGTAATGATGTCTCGATTTTAATCCAAGATGAATTCGTTTACCTTGATCTAAATACAATTCAGATCTTAGAAATCCTCGAAGAATGGTACGCTCAAGGAATTATTATGAATCTACCTGAAGAGGATCTTCGTTTTATGAAGCCGCAAGCTACGGAGTTTAAGGCCCTTATCGGAATGAATGCTCATGCCTTACTTGACTGGTTTACAATTCGAACGTGTGTTAATGCGCAAGAAGAAATCAGAGACATGGCAAACAAGATGTTGGCTTTATGCAAACAGGCTGCTCCCGATCTCTTTGTCAACGCCGGGCCTAGCTGTAAGGTCTTAGGTTATTGTCCAGAAAACGATTATCAAAATAAAGCCTGTGCCAGCAAGATTAAAACTAAAGTGCAGGCCTTAGAAATCTTAGCCAACTATTAATCTAATATGTTTCCCCTCCTCCCTTGCGGGAGGGGAAACATATAAATAAAGAGAGGTGAGTTCGTGAAAGATTATAACTACCAACCATTTGAAGAATATCCAATTGAAGAAGGAACTAGAGTTCGAATTGGTACATTAAGAGAATCCACGTTTGGTGGTGATGCAGATACCTTTATTTTACCACTGCATCGTAACACAACATCCCAACAAGAGCGTAGGCTCAAGGCCAAGTATGAAATCGAAGGTGAGACTTATAAAATTGAATACGTAGACGACGATATTACCAAGGATCTAACACCGCAGGATCGTACACCGATTACTATGGATGATTATGATGATGTCAACTTTGATCCAGAAGACTGGGAAGAAGATGAACTTGAAGATCAAGGTGATGGCGCACTCGCTGAATACCTTGAAGTTGGTGATACTGTTCGTGTTGGGAAATTATATCGTGAGCAATATGACGATATCGACGATGCTAATTGGTTTGCCTTACCACTTAAATCAGCCACTTCGAGTTCCCAAGAAGAAAGAATCTTAGAGAATTATGAAATCCGAATTGAAGATGACACAGTCTCTAGTGTTAAGTTTGTCAAAGACTTGACAGTCGTCGAACGAACGATATTATCTACGGATAACTACTCAGATATTAATTTCAATCCAGAAGACTGGAGTAAGTCTAAATTACAATCTATTCGTGATTACTTGGCCGTTGGAAAAGGAGTTAGACTTGGTAAATTAAAGACGTTTATCTTCGATCAACGTTTTACTAACTTCTTTTCTATACCACTCAAATCGGAAATATCTGCCGAGCAAGAAGCAAAACTTCAAGAGAAATATGAAATTCGATCAGAACGGTATGAAATTGTTGAGTATATATCGGATAATTTATCTGAGCGATTCGTAGTTCGTCTTGATGGACATGGTAGAACTAACTTTGATGTTGATGATTGGACCGAACCAGAGCCCAAACCTGAACCTAAATCCAAAGCTGATACGTACATCAAGGTTGATGATACTGTTAGAATTGGTATTTTACGTGGTTATACGGAAGGCAATGTTAAATATGCCTTACCATTAATTGCTCATACAAGTATTAAACAGGATCGGATGATCGAAGATAAGTATTTACCATCCGTCAATACAACGACAGTTCGTGGAATCCATGGAGATCGTATCATAACGGATAACTTCAATCTTGTTTTTAATATCGAAGACTGGGACAAAGCGTTCGCTATTAATTACAAAATGAGACCTAAGACCATGTTAGACCTTATGCCAATCAGTACTAAGATCCAAGTTCTTAAGGTTAAGAGTAATCTTAAGGTTATTAATAATATGCCTACTTGGATTGGAATTCCACCAGATATGGACTGGGATAAATCGATATATGATGATTTAGGTATTCGTGAACTCGATGAAAGTGCTATGCATAACTCATCAGATTGGCATCATCTTATCGATTCAAATGGTTCTATGAGTGTTATTGCCAATTATGGTATTCGAATCTTTCCCGAACATTGGCCAAAACTTAATGCGGCTTACCCAGGAATTTGTCCTAAGGCTATTTTGCCGCAAGTTGAATCAAGGAAAACCTTATCTGATTTATTTCCTGTCGGAACTAGAGTCCGCGTTTTATCGGCTAAACATGATATGGATGTACGAGCCGGTAGTTTTGGATGGATTGGAATTCCACCAGATATGGACTGGGATAAACTTGATTACAATGATCTAGGTATCCTGGAGATCAAACATGAACCTGTACTAGATCAGTCTGATTGGCATGTTTATGTTGGAAGTAATGGAAACTTAAGAGTTTCGGCTGGTAACTTTACTATTGATATCTTCCCAGATATGTGGCCTAAACTTCAAGAGACTTATTCTGGAAAATGTCCTAAACCCATAATGCCGATTAAGAAGCAAGAGCCAGATATGACCTCTAAGTTAAAGCTCGACGAGTTCTTAAAATCTGATCTTGAAATCGATACGGTTATCTTAAATAATCATAAGTTTGACAATAGTAATGCCAATTGGTTTGCCGTACCTAAAGGTAGTAAGATTGATACTAATAAGTATCATTATGCTTCTGGAAAAGAGGCAACGATAACGCGTGTTCATGATATTTTGCTCACGGAACTTCTTGAAGTTAAATCACACACGGTAATTCGTACTACAAATTCCACTTATCAGCTCAATATTGACTTAAGTGATTGGCCCGAAATCATGGAAGCATTAACGGCTAAGAAAGAACCTAAATTGGATTTTTCTATCTCGTCGGTATTTTCACTTGGCACCGAATTTAAAGTACTTTGTCCAAATACTTCAAGCATGGATTTTCGTTGGATTGTTGTGCCAGATGATTTTAAGATTAACTCAATACATTACTCAGTTACTGGTCATCGTAAATTAACGGCTTATAGTCATGATCCGTCAGAAGATCAATCAAAATCTAATTGGACTATAATGATCGATGATAATGGCGCAATCAACGTCCGTGTTGGTGATTGGAATGTCTTTCTTTACCCAGAACATTGGGGTGAGTTTAAGAAGTTTGGAGTTCCTATTCCAAAGGCTATTTTGCCACATCAAATACCACTAGTATCAATTGATAAATCCGGAAGTGTAAGTCCAGTATTCGAAATTGGATCTCGTGATATCGCGAAATTAACCATACCAGTAACAGGAGTAGATCCGGTATTAACTAGCCCATGGGGCGCAACATTAACAGCAGCAGACCTAGTGGTCGCTGACTTAAGGGAGGAAAAAACAATGGCATTTGCAGGCATGAATTTAGAAAAGATCTTCGGAAGCGCAATTGGTAAAGACACAACGGATATGTTCAAACTCTCAATGATGGGTATCGCAATCAAAGGTGACAATGGATCGTACCGGTGCTATGATCCGGAACAGGGCTCTTGTATTGATGTTATGGAAATGGTAATCGACGCCAACAACATGATCTTCCGTATGCCTGCTCAAGCAGTCGTGGCCGGTGATTTAATCATCTCTAATGGCAAACCTTACTATGTCATTTCTAAGGTTGGTCAAAACATTTCGGTATTTAACCCCATCGAAGAGAAGATCGAGACCATCGTCCCAAGCCGCAGCATGTTCGGTTGGAACTTCTTTATCAAAGTTGTTTCAATGTTTAACATGATGGGTGCTACGCCGAATACCGGTAGTTTACAGGCTATGATGCCCATGATCATGATGTCTATGTTCAGCGGTGGCGATATGTTTGGTAGTAAGCCAAAGCCAGGTTCTCCTGGTTATGGTAGTTCAGATAAGAAAAACCCAATGGAAGCAATGATGCCCATGATGATGATAAGTCAAATGATGGGCGGCGGAATGGGTAATATGTTCGGCGGAACAGCACCAGTTGACGGAGCAGTTGATCCCATGGCGGCTATGATGCCCATGATGATGATGTCAATGTTCAGCGGTGGTGATATGGGCGAAGGCATGGAATCCATGATGCCGATGATGATGATGTCACAAATGATGAAAGGGTTCGGAGCACCGGAACCAGTTAAAGAAAAACGTTCTCATAAAAAGAAAGTAGACGTCGAATCAACCAACACGACTACTGAAGATAGCGAATAAGAGTATCGAATCTCCCGCTCCTCCCCTTTCGGGGAGCGGGAGATATCTCAATTAAATAAAGGAGTTGGATTAAATGCCAGATAAAGATGCAGTTATGATCTCGATGGGTGCTGATGAATTCAGTAAAAAGGTAACACCGAAGAAAATCAGCGAGGCTGGTGACTTATTTTTCTTTCAATGTCAATGTGACAATGTTCATTTTAGACACGGCGGCTACGTTGAAGTTCTTGTTCCCTTTATGAGAGCGGATAAAACAAAGAATGTCTCTAAGGATTCACTCCAGGTTATGATTTGCACTAAGTGTCATACCTGCTACGTATGGCTCAATGAGCAAATGTATGACGTTACGGAACTTATCGATATCGAAGCATGGGAGAAAACCGAACGAGAATTACAGAAGGCCACAGGCCCCGGCGGTAACTGTTAAATAATTAAGTTTCAGGCACAAACTTATATTAAGTAATCCGGTGCTTAATATACAAGCTCTTGAGAAGAGTCAACGGAATAACTTCTGAGACGAGGTCTTGATCTAGTTTAACTAGGGAGCCAAAAGAAGCCGTCCTATCTCATCACTTGCTTTGGGTGCGTGTCTGATTTAAAGGAAAGAGGAGACTTACTTGGAAAAGACCGTAATGAAAGTAGAAATTGAGCTGCTTGAAGATCAACTAGGAACTGTTCCAAAGAATCGTGACGTTTATACAAAATATATAGCCACTAAAGTGATACCCGAAGTAGCTGCCGAAGAAGCTCAGAATATCGTTGAAGACGATACTTCCGGATGGACAACGTTTATGGAAGACGAAGATGGCTTATTTATCTATAATTACATGATACTTGGTTTTCTGCGTGATGCCGGTAACAATCTAAAGGATCAACTTAAGATTAAGAATCTTAAATCTAAGCTTGAAAACTTCATCTTTGTGACGCCTCGCAAGATTCGATTTGTCCGCAATGGCGTTAATATCATGAAATGTGATTCAGTTTTCGAGCGACCATTACGGGCTATGACCGCGCAGGGTCCACGAGTAACACTAGCCAAGAGTGATGTTGTTCATGCTGGTGCAAAATTATCTTTCGATATCACACTGGTAAACCATAAGGAAATTACGAGTGATACGATTAAAGAGATCCTTAACTTCGGAGAACTTAAGGGTTTAGGCCAATTCCGGAATGGTAGTTTTGGACAGTTTAAAGTTAACAGCTTTACTGTTATTGAGTCGATTTCTCAAACAGTATTAGCCACAGCAAAGTAATGGTATAGTTGAGCGGGGTTATGGCAAAGTGAGGCTCGGTGTTGTCTCGTGATTGTAGGGTTAGGTTCAGTCACGGTAAGGCAAAGCGAAGTGATGTTATGGTAGAGTCTAGCCCAGTCCTGTAATGGTACAGCATGGTAACGTAATGGCGAAGTAAGGTAGCGTAGCGGTGAAGTAGGGTAGGGTAAAGTTGCGGTGGAGTGAAGTTAAGCAGGGTATTGCAGTGGTAAGGCCTAGCCTAGTGGTGTTCCGTCATGGTATGGTGTTGTGAATTATTGTACTGTGTGTGTAAAGGTAAAGTAGAATACTGTTGCGTCAAGGTAAAGTAGGGTATGGTACTGTAATGTTATGGTAAGGCGAGGCGCGGTAGTGTTCAGTCATGGTAAAGTAGCGTAGGGTATAGTCGCGTCAAGGCGTGGTAAAGTACGGTTGTGGTAAGGAAAAGTAGTGCAACGGTACAGCAGGGTAGTGCAAAGGTAACGCAACGAGGGGTAATGTAACGGTATGGTAGAGTAGAGTAACGGCAAGGCGAAGTGGTGTAGGGTAGCGGTACAGTAGAGTAAAGCGATGGTAAAGTTATATGGAGTGACGGAATACGAGTTATATTTAATTATCGGCTTTATGATAGGCTATGGTCGGGATTAAGCACACAAGAGGAAGTTTATGTCTTGTGATAATTAATAATAACTAAAAGACGTTAAAGGTATCGGTTGTGTGTTAGCTATACACGTAAAGGTATTCCGATCTTGGTCCGTGAATGGGTGGTGTGCCACGGAACCAGAACTTAGAGTTATGACCTTCGATCTAAAACACACCAGTGAGACGAATTTGCAATAGTCTCCAAACATTCCAGAGTGTAAGTCTCTGGACTCCATGTGGTTAAATAAATTCTTACAGGAGGTAACGTGTTATGTTTTAAATAAGACTTCATGCAATTAGCTTAACGCGTAGAGCTGCCCCGTAAGGGTGAGCACAAGGTTCGACTCCTTGTATTGTATGATTCAAATGCAGATAGCTTAATTGGCAGAGCTGACGTTGACGCGTTGAGTGCTGGTTCGAGTCCAGCAATGCATCATTGCTATTTTATAAATTTAGAGTGCAACTGTTTAGTAAGTATTTGGCGGCCCTTAGTCATTGGGCCGCCAACAAAACAATGTATTTATGTTACAAAATGTTATATAATAGTAATAGATACTTTGTTAACTTCAGCGCCACTGGATTGATCTATCGGATGACGATCTGATATTTATGATTCTTGGCGTTGAGGTTAGTGAAGTAATAAATCACTAAACGTAACATGTAGCTCCTCCGGTACAGGAGTGGATGTCGATCGCTATCATGCTTAAGGGTGTCTGGAATGGACGTACCTCGACTTAAGTTTGATTAGTAATGTGGAGGCGGTCGTTTCTGGAAATTCTAGTATAAGGCTATTGCAAGGCTAAATACATCATGAAATTCCAGTTAATAGTAGTGATCTAGGAGTATTTCTAGATCCAGGGTGCTTAGCTGGGAACGCTAAGTACATGTTATAAGAATATTACTACAGTTGGTATAATTTATATGGGAGGAAGCTTACGGCCCTATAGATTTAGAGTAGTACTATTATCGTTATTTATTATGGATAAGCCCGATTTGATATAGGCGTGAGACGGGCTGAGACGCTTAATGAAGATGATGTGAGAACTACGTAGGCGTTGAGAGTAGTTGAAAACGCCAAGACCATACCGCATAACCCGAAGGGCTGATGAAATAGGGTTGAAAATAGCCGAAGATAAACTCACAGGTGTTAGAGTGAGTTGAAACACCAGGCCACGCGGCGCACAATTACCGGCGCGACGGGCATGCGAATAAGATCCACATGGAGCTAAAGTGGATGGAAGATGCTTATATGAAACCCTTGCGGCGGGAAGCGGGTTGAAACGCCGCCTATTGTGCAAGACGCTGGCCTACTAGCGTTCGTCTTTATAGCTAATTGTGGCGATTACAACTAGCCTTTAAATGGATCACAAGTGGTTTCTCCACCCTTCTTCCCTTTCGGGAAGGGTGGAGAAAACTTAAATAACTTAGGAGGTGGATTTGTGTTAATCGAACGTATTGTTGATAACAAACGTTTCAAAGTTGAAATTGACTTTAAAGAAATTAAGAGTCATATTGCTGAGGCTGCTGAAGAGTACAGCGATCATCCTGGAGGTGATATAGAATTACCATTAGCTAATTATCACCCTCAGTGTGCAGAAGCTCTAGCTATTATCAACGCTATCGAAGAGAATAATGATTTAGCCATCGAGCTGATTATAAACACTGCCAAGAAAAAGAACGGCTGGTTCCGTAAGGGCGCTGTCTATTATCATCGAACATATGGTGATTTATCGTATGAATCACAGGATGAATACGGTTCTCGTACGTATGCCTTTCGTTGTAAGGCTCATGATGATGATCTCATAGAACTTACATTCGAGACTTATGTTGAAAAATGGTAAATGAGAAATGTCCAAATGAATGCTCTTCTTTTACCCAAGCGACACTAAATAACATCACGATCCTTATCGATAGTAAAGTATTTCATCCAACGGGATGGAGTTGCTTACGATGTGGTCATTTTATAGCAACTTCTCCTAGAGAGGTCTATCCAGTGCCAATTATTAAACCTAAGAGGTTATCATGGTTTGCTAGATTGTTTAGACGATCTTAGTGATGATATCCTCACTAAATAGAATATCAGAGCCATTACCCTTTATGGTTTAAGGAGTCATTACCCCACTCCTTATCTGGTATTCTCCTTAGTGAGGAAACTCACTGAATTATGGGCCCGAGTTAGTTTCGACAGGGTGAATAGAGTATGTCCTCTGAGATGACAGTCGGAAAGACGACATTAAAGCAAATGCTACACCTATGAAAAACGCTGCCTAATTTTAATTAATTAGGAACTACAGCCCTAAAACGGAGAGTACCCAACGACTCCTGAAGGTCGAAGACTGGGTAGTTAATAGTGGCGAAGTTGGCATACGCACGCTTGAAATAAAGCGAGGTCAAAGAATTAACTATGGCTGCATGCAAATGTGGAAGACGAAAGTCCCGTGCGGGTTCGAGTCCCGTCTATTAACGCATGTTTCCTGCATCGTATAATGCAGGTGGTGGAGGCGAGGGTTTAATAAGCGCTGGTTGCAATTCCAGTAGGTTAGACACTCAGATTTCTCAGTAGTAACAGGGACAAAGGGTAGACATTCTGGACACGGGGGGCGGCTCCCCGTCGGGTCCGCCAGCTAATTTTGCGGATATAGCTCAATGGTAGAGCGGCTATCGAGAGATAGCGGTTAATTACGGAGTTATATAAACCATGTTGATCACATGAATAAAGTAATTCTTTGGAGATTAACTGTATAAGTGAGGAGTATGTGATTAGTCCGGACGAAAGCATATAAGTAGCTTATATACGGTTGGGGGTTCGAGCCCTTCTATCCGCTACAATATTATTCTCATGCGGGGTATAGTTTAGTGGTTTAAAACGAGCGAAGGAAGTTTATGATCGCTATCAGGGGTTCGAATCCCTTTGCCCTGCCCAATCATCTGGAAGGTCTTGGTGACAGAGAAATATGTTAGATGCGTCAGACATCAGTATTAAACTCTTGCAGTTCAATTCTGCACTTCCGCGATCATTTGTTAGTTTTGATTATATAGGTACTCTGTAGCCTGTAGTAATTGCAGGACAATGAGCTAAGTTGAGCTTAAATAACTCAAGCCTATATGATCTTAATTTGCTTACATAGCGTCTCTTCGAGGCGTTTTGTATATAGCCTGATGGCTTATTAAATATTATCTAGTTGTAAAGAATATGAGGAGGAAAAGAAATGAAAATCGTAACCGAAAACAACACGAAGAAGGAAATCTTATCTGCTTATTCCGAGGCCTTGGAATTGTTAAAAGCTAGTGAAGGTATCATAGTTGATCCAGCCAAAGAAATGTCCATGAAAAAAGCCGGAGAGACTTTGACTAAAGCCACTGAAACTGTTGGTCTTAATGTTGAAGACCAAATTGCAAAATTGCAGAAGAGTGTCGCCAGCATACTTGGTAATTTAGCGAATAGTTTTACGGAAGAAATTAAAACATTCAATGATTTACAAGAAGCAATCGCCCTCAAAGAATCCGAACTGAAAGAGCTGTTTGACATTGAAAAAGAAGCGTTCGCCTTAACTGCGTTGGTCAATGCAAATAGGGAAACCAAAGATAAGTTTAAGGCTGCTTTCGATGAAGACAAAGCAAGAATGCAGGCTGAACTTGATCAATTAAAAGCTGATTTGAAGGCTGAAAAAGCTGCTCATTTGAATGAAACCTATCTGCAAGACGAAGAAGTTAAACGGAAACGTGCCAGGGATCAAGAAGAATACACGTACGACTTCGCAAGGAAGAAGCAACTTGACGATAACGATTGGGAAGATGAGAAAAAGGTACGTGAAAAACAGTTATCGGAACTTGAAAGTGAAGTCAAAACAAGACTTGAACTGGTAACAACAAGGGAAGAAACGATTGACGACCTTAAGGCTAAAGTGGAAGAAATTCCGCAATTAGTTGACGCTGCCAGAAAAGCTGGAGAAGCTGAAGGCGAAAAGAAAGCTGGAACAAGTTTCGGATTTGAAAAGAGAGCAATCGAATCCAAGACAACTTCTGAAAAGACGATACTTGAAAATAAGGTTGCCATGCTAGAGGCTCAGCTCAATAAAGCGAATGACGAATTAACGAGACTAAATGAAGATTTGAAAACTGCATATAGCAAAATTCAGGAAACCGCTACGGCAGCTATCGAATCTCAAGCCAATTCGCGAATGGTTAATAGTCTTGAGGCCTTAGTGAAAGATAAAACTCAGAAGTAAAGATTTAATCGTTACATAGCGTCTCTCAAGAGAGACGCTATGTAAATTATTTCAACGTATTACATGATTCTATTGGTGTACGGACGCACGCCCTGCTACCAGGCAGTGAAGGGCGAGTTCGATTCTCGCAACAGAATCCATCATGGCCGGATAGTGTAAGGAAGCACGCGCTACTCTTCATAGCGAAGGGAGAGTTCAATTCTCTCAGACGGCTGCCATTGTTATCTTTAGTTAAGATTTATCTTAACTATTAATTTTAGATGGAAAGCCCCTAAAATAGACGTAGAGATAAGTGGCGAAGGGGACGGGAGCGATATGATATGGTGAGTCGTTCCAAGCAATTATCACCGAGGTACCCAAGTGGTTAGGGAGCGTATCCGGCGCGCCTCTCCGCTGTAAAGAGATGTAATCTTCTATGGGGAGCGGTAAACGTAATAGGCGGGTTCAAATCCCGTCCTCGGTGCCATATTAATTAAGAGGAGGAAGGATTTATGAGAAACACGTCGGGTGCTAATTGTATTGAAGAAGCAGAGGTTCAGTTTGTCGAAGTCAATGTTCCAGTTCTTGCTCAGGTGATCTACTCTGGTAATAGAACCGTCGTCATTTTGCCAGACGGCTCTAAGGGGATTGCCAAATGTTGTTTTGAAGATGTCTTCAATAAAAAGATAGGTCACGAGTTAGCTCTTGGAAGAGCTATTGCAACTAGGGACGGCAAAAGGTATCATAAAGCTTAAACTTATTATTCTCATGGCGAGGTGGCCGAGCGGTTGAAGGCGCTAGTCAAGGGATACGATAGTTAAAGGTCTAGACGGAGGAAGTTTATGATCGTCAAAACTATTTCCCAGCAACCGGTACTGAGCTCTAAACTATCTACGAGTGATGTTCGAAAGTTCGAATCTTTCCCTTGCCGACGTAATTAAAGGAGATGATTTTATTGATCGTTAAATGCGATATCGTTAAGTGTGATTTTAATTACAGTGGCTTCTGTCGTGCTAACGTTCTTGAAATTGTACCTAATCATATACTTATGCCTGGTGACCCAGGTTATTTTGAGTACATTACGTGTTCAACGTATGTAAAGTTGGAACATCATGATTAAAGACGAGCAAGCTGAAGCCGAAATATTTCCTGAATTTGTGAGAGAACTCATAGGCGATTATCCTAGTGTCTATGATATGAAGAAGGGTCGCTTTCTTAGTAAAGAGGAAGTAATCCGAAAAATGAATAGAGAGGAGGAATAAACATGGATCGTAATCTAATGGCTGAACTTGATGATATTATCAATAAGGGAGTAGCAATTGCCGAAGTAAACCGGCAAACTATGAGTACTATTAAAGAGTTTCAAAATGCGCTCATGGAATTCTCTAAGGAAAACGACATTCCTAAATTAGTTGCTGAAATTATGGAAAAACATCCAGAAAAACGCCCGGAACTACAAAAGATTGTTCTGGCGTTTCATTGCGAAGGAAAACGCGTTGAAGATTCACTAATTCGTTAATTAACATGGTGATCGTATTTCAATCGGTAGAAGCTGTCTTGCAGAAAGCTGATAGTCAGGAGGAACGTGATAGGATCGCTACCTAACATGGCTTGACATGACGGTTGTGAAAGCAATACGTACTTTAAGAAGACCTGTGGCAGAGTTGCGAGTTCAATTCTCGTCGATCACCCCAATTAAATCCAAGGAGGTTATCAATGATTACAGCCGGTATAATTATTAACATCATACTACTGATCATAACTATTGTTGCAGGCATTTGGATGATGGTGGAAGATGCTTTAAATCCTGATAACATTCTTGATTTATTCAAGAATGTTATTAAGGTCAAGCATCTTCTATTCTTATTAGTTCCAGGTGTCTTAATCGGTATTTTCTTACTCAAAGCTGGTATTACATTCGTCTTAAGCTTTGAACAAGATGACGATGATGATGAGCCAGATTCAGTTTGGAATAAACCTATATCACTTCGTAAGAGATACGTAGACGAGGAGTGATTTGTATGATGCGAAATCTACTTAAGATCTTTGCTAAAAATACACTTAAGGCAACGATACTTTATTGTCCTTTTTGTGCGAGTCCTAAAACAAAATATCACGGACTAGTACAAAAAGACGGTAAGAATAGTAAAACTGATAATTATTCAATTACTTGTCTTGCCTGTGGAGCCTCTGGTAATGTTCAAGAAGTTTGGCTTAAAGCGCCAGAAAAAGCTCTATAATAACTACATGAGGGTTGGCAGGTGCCAGGATACGTTAGGTCTACGCAGTTCAAGTCTGCCGAGAGCGGGGAAGTTTATGCCGTTTGGTTAACCTTGATGGTTCGATACCATCAAACCCTCACTATATTCAAGGAGGCTGTTATGGCAAAGATATTAGTCATCGAAGACTCTAAAGCTTATCGACGTCGTTGTTATAAACAGCCAGAGATATCTCATGAGCCTAATTTAGATCATCAACATCGTATTGCTGAGATTAATAGGAGCCTTAAGTTTATTCGGTGGACTCGGTGGAGTGTATTATTATTCTTATTTCTCGGCAGTTTATTAGGTTGTACTATTAACTATGGCGATATTAAGATGATTCCATATATCGCTATGCTCCTTATTGCTGGAATTGCATGTTACTTTTTTAACGAAGAGGAGAAAAAGAATGAACCTAATTAAATCAGAACAATTTGGTGCTATAAGTTGTGATTTATATCAAGATAGTAAAGGGGAATATTTCATAACTCGTAAGCAAATCGGTGAAGCCTTAGAGTATGCCAATCCACAAAAGGCTATCGATAAAATTCATAGCCGTAATAAGACTCGACTTGATGCTTTTTCAGCTACCGTCATATTGACGGCAACTGATGGGAAGACTTATAAGACGAATCTTTATTCGGCAAAAGGTGTTTATGAAATTTGTCGTTTCAGTCATCAGCCAAAAGCTAATGAGTTTTATGACTGGGTTTATGACTTGCTAGAAAACTTAAGAACAGGCAAGGCTCAGATTAGCTTCACGATGCCTCAAACGAAGATCGAATTGATCGAAGCCTGGTTAGCTTCTGAAAAGAAGAACGTCGTACTAGAGCAAGAAAAACTAGCTTTAGAGCAAACTAATTTAGTATTGCTTCCAAAGGCTAAATCGTTTGATACCTTTATGAACGCCGAAGGCAATCAATCAATGAAGAAAGTTGCCAAAAGCTTAGGTATTGGTCGTAATAAACTCTTTGAATTCTTACGTGAAGAAAAGATTCTTATGAGTGATAATACGCCTTATCAGGAGTATATGGATCGAGATTACTTTGTTGTTGAACAGCGACCATGCGGCCCTGAAGACAAACAGTTCTTCAAAGCCGTAACGTATGTATCCAATAAGGGTATTATTTTTATCGAGAGATTGCTTAAGAAAAAGGGGATGATAGCCTGATGCGATGGAAAGGTTATAATCTAAATTCTTATGGTGATTTAATGAGCAATGGTATTGACCGGTGTGATACACGAGAAGAAGCCCAAGAGTTTATGAAACTTTATCTTACTATGAATCCTAATGCTTATGCTAATATTGGTTATATGTCAGGCTATTATGGCCATGATGACGCGAAGCGTATCCGTGATTGGTTTGGCGTTGTTCATCCTATCTTTGGTGATACTAATCCTACACCGGATGAAGCATATAGAGCAGGCTTAGAATGGGGAAAGAATGGATCAATTGACAATGCTCTACAAGAAACAGGGGCCGCTCAAATTCGTTCTATTGTTATACCGGAGGTATAAGTATGTTTATTTGCAATCAGTGTTTAACAAATAATTATACCAATCAATCAAATGGCATTGTAAGCTATGGATCATGCGAATTATGTAATAAAACCAAGCATTGTTTTGATATCCCTAGTAGGTATCTAACTTCACGATTGAAATCTCGTGAAGAAATAGGTCGTGATAAAATCCGTGAAATTATAATACCGGATTAGTATTGACATTTCTGACAATATCACGAACTAGCTTAATTTGTTACAATATGTTATACTTAATGTAATAAAATGAATTGGAGGAATTCAAATGACATCCTTAGAAAAACTTAAACGTAAATTCATAGGTGCTATGGTCTGTGTTTTCGACAATGATAATCAATCACATGAATTTAATGTGGTTGCCGTAGTTGAGAGCAACGACAATACGTATTTAGGCCTACTTCCTAAAGAAGATTCGGACGAAGGCGCGTTAATTATGCGTTATGTAATTGATGAAGAAGTTATCAAACAAGGTATTGCTGAACATCCGGAACTTGCTGCTAGTGGCGCTATTCCATTCACTGCTGAAGTTATAACGGACGATGAATTAATTGCTGTTCAACCGCTCTTTCAAAACTATGATTTTGAAGCGGATCATGAGTTCCTTACAGCACAATTTAAACTCGAACAGGCTCAACTCGATGACGTTGGATAAAATTACATGTCCTTATTGTGGGAGGGAATTTTATGACTTAAATCCTTCCCACTTAAAGACTCACGGAAAGACCATTGCAATGTGTCGTGCAGAATTTCCAGACATTCCAAATAGACAATATTCTAGACCTTTAATTTCTAAAAGTAAACCATATAATCCAAGTGAATCAGATATCTATGCTTATTTTCAGAATAAAGGCACAGAGCGATTACGAGCATCTGCTAATGGAGCTAAGTGTAGTAGTCAGTCTAAAATTCGTATTCTTGCAAGCCCTAAGTAACTACATATCTACTCCGTAGTCATACGGAGTATATCAAAGGGTTCAGGTTAAATTATCTGAACCCTTTGATATACTTGAAGCAAGGAGGAATTAATATGGCAAATCCCATAAGTAAGATACGACAGGATCTTTATAAGATGGTTGGCATGTTAGGTGATATTCAAGCTATAATTGAAGGACCCGAAGCCATGTTTAAACGCATGATGCGTAAAGCTAAGTATAAAGCCATTAGGAAGGTGATCAAATGATTGACTGGGACGGAATTAAAAGCTTTCTTTACTTTCCACTTTCAATACGTCATATTGTAACGCGACAGTTTTGGATTGATATGATTACGAGTGAAACAACAACACCATGGGGTAAAACATCCGAGATCACAGGGATTACGATCTTAGCATCACCTATTCGCCTTGCTGGTACGGTATTCTTTTGGTTTATAGCAAGTGTTGTTTCGATCGTATTATTACCCTTTGCATTTATTGCTAATATTAAAATCTCTTATGAAAGTGAACCTAGTGAACTAGGTAATATGTGGGCTAAACACATGGACGATCTAAGAGCTGAAAAACCTGTTGTAAAGTCTAATTTGTTTGATCCTGATGGTAGGAAAACAACGATTTTCGATCGTAAACCTGAGGAGTGTGATAATATTGGAGAAACGATGGAGCATAGGCGCTCAATGCCTTTCTAATGATAATCTCATCGAGCTTATCTTGGATAAAAAAGGTGTTACTGATAAAGATAAGTTCTTAAATAGTACACTTCGAGATCTTCATGATCCTAGCTTACTTCCCAATGTGGATAAGGCTGTGGATACTGTGGATAAGTATAAAGGCAAGAAGTTAACTGTTTATGGAGATTACGATGTTGACGGTGTCACTAGTACGGCTTTACTTGTCTTAACCTTCCGCGAACTTGGCTATGATGTGGATTATTATATTCCCGACCGCTCAGAAGGTTACGGTCTAAATTGTGATGCTATTGCTATACTTCATGCCAATGGAACAAAGTTGATTATTACATGTGACTGCGGAATCTCTGGAATTAAGGAGGTCGAGTATGCTAAAACCTTGGGAATCGAAGTCATTATTACGGATCATCATGAGCCTCAGGCAGAATTACCTAAGGCTGCTGCCATTATTGATCCTAAGTGTAGTAATCACAAATATCCTTTTGATAGTTTGGCTGGTGTTGGGGTGGCCTGGAAGTTCGCTGCTGTATTATATCGCCGTTATGGATTTGATCCTCTTGTTGTTAATAAGTATTTGGATCTCGTTACATTAGGGACGATAGCGGATGTTGTTGACTTAGTCGATGAGAACCGAATTATCGTTAAATACGGCCTTGACGCTATTAAGCATACGAAGCGTATTGGTCTTGAATGGCTATTAGGCGTTAAAGAACTGAAAGATAAAGAAATTACACCTTATAACGTTGGCTTTGTTTTGGCACCTTGTATCAACGCCACTGGTCGCCTAGAGACAGCGCATAAGGCTGTTGAGTTATTAATTACTAAATCACCACTTAAGGCCTTACGAATTGCTAAGGAATTAGTTCAGCATAATAAGGATCGTCAGGAATTACAAGCCCAGGTCTATGAACGCTTATTAGAAAAACTTCGAGATACTGAGGATCTAATCTGTGTTCACTATGAAGTCGGTCTTCCTGAAGGATTACTCGGTTTGATTGCTGGTAAGATTCGAGAAGAACTTAATCGTCCAGTGATTTTACTTACGAATGTCGAACACACGGAGTTTATTAAGGGCTCAGGGCGCTCAATTGATGGCTATGACATGTTTGATGCAATAGGTAAACATAAGTCTATGCTCACGGCATTCGGCGGTCATAAGGTAGCCTGTGGCCTTACGATACATCAGGATAATCTAGAGCTATTTAAACAAGCCGTACTAGATAACTGTATCTTAACCGAAGAAAGTTTGATTCGTCGAATCCGTGCTGACTTTGAAGTAGAGCCAAGTCAAATGACAATGGAGTTTACTGAGAGTCTTCAACAACTTGCACCCTTCGGTAAGGGGAATTCCAGACCTAATTTCATGATGCGTGATCTTAGAATTGAAACGGCAAATTATATGGGTGCTAATAAACAGCACTTGAAATTAATATGCCGAAGTGATAAGAAAACCTATGAATTTGTCGGTTGGAATATGGCAGAACAATTTGAAGAAATGGGTACTCCAGTTTTTGTTGATATTGTCTTCTCTCCGGATATTAACGTTTGGAATAACAAACGAAGTCTTCAACTTAAGATCGAAGACTTTAAGGAGTCTTAATTATGGAAGAAGAATGGAGTAAAGTGACCGGTGTTAATGGAAATGTTACTCGTCTCGATCGAGGTGGGTTATATGCCTTATTGGCCACAAGTCGTTTTGATGGAGGCTTTCGTATTCGTATCTATAATGGTATTGAACGTATAGCTGAGCGAGAATTCGGTATCGATATGTATGATTACCGACATGAAGTTGGCGTTACGATGCTTGATACAGCACTATGTTCTTTGAAGTCAATATGAGTTTAATTAAGTAATAAGGAGGAGTTAGTATGCCAGTTACTGCAGATGAATGTATTAAGGCTATTGAATCTGCAATTAAAGAATTCGGATCATATACTTATCACGATAAGGGTCCAAAAGAAGTTATGGATCTTTATTCCTTGGTTACTAGATTTAAAACAATGTCAATGTCAGAACTTGCTGGTCTTCTTAATGAAGTGTTAAAGCATGAAGATGGCGAGACTTTTGTTAGTTCAGTTCTATTAGAACTTCAAACTATTCCCGATAAACAATGGGAAGAACTTACTAGTTATCATGATCTAATTAAGTATTATTAATTTCCGCTCCTCCCTTCCAGGGAGCGGAAATTATATATTAGAAAGGTGGTGAAATAAATGTTAACCCAGGAAGAACGACAAGCTAATGTTAATAAGCTTTCTGAAGCTATGGCAAATACCGGTATTGGATTAGATTATGCAGTACTTGCTTTAGCTTTTGCAGACTTTACATCGGCTTTGTTTCATGAAATGATCAATACTAAAGAAGATGTAAATCAAACTCTAAAGTATCAAGATTGTATTCAAGAAAAGTATGAGAAAATAGTTGATGTTCTCAATGCAGAGCCAAGAACAAAGCCAGCCCATGACTTTATTACTATTTCTAGACTGATTCAGTCGATCGCTATGACGATCATGCACATGGACGAAAATGTTATTAGCGAAGAGGAACAACGAGGTCGCGACTTGATTGCTGATATTCAAATTCCCGAGTAAAGACAAGGAGGCCAAACTAAATGTTACCAGAACTTGATGATGACTATAATTGGCCCTATGTCTTTGCTTATGCCGATGGTACAGAATCAAAACCTACAGCATTTATTCCAGGTGTTCTTACGGTTGATTGTTCGCCATTTACAATTGAAGATGTTGTAGAAGTTATTGCTAAAGCTGATGGTGAAAACGACGGTGCCAATTGGGTCATCGTCGTTAAACTCAAAGACGGTCGTTATGGTGCTATTCGAGCTGGATGCGATTATACCGGCTGGGGCTGACAAGAATCTGGTGATTCGCAGGTTGCGAATACGAGAGATGACATTATCCGATTTGGTTTAACAATTGACGAACGCGAACGTCTAGGTTTATTGCTTGAAGAAGAAATGCCAATGACAGAACTCTATGAACGCGGTCGATACTCAATCTTAGATATTAAGATCCCTGATTAGAGTATAATTTGTTACAAATTGTGATACAATAGTAATGAGGTGATAAACATTGAGTACTGAAATTCAGGGTTATGGTCGTGGTAGAAATGGCGTTCAATTTACAGGAGATGAAATTGAACGCACAGATTTATATAATCAGCAAGGCGGATCAGATAAGGTCTATATTGCTATTATGAGCCATGACCCTGCAACGAATTATTATTACGCTACGGGTTTTTACGGCAAGCGCGGCGGAACAATGAGTGTCGCCGGTAAATATGCCGGTGTCAGTGAAGTTAAAGCTCGTAATGAATACGAAAAGCTGATTAAATCTAAATTAGCTAAATTTTATCAGGAAAATCAAGGAGATGTTTCAGGGCCTCAGCATACATCTCCAGCTCGCTATACGCCACCTACTAGTGCTTATAAGACCATCGATACGGATGATTATAAACCACGTATCTTATGGCCTCAGAACGCTCAAACCTTTAATGATAAGTGTGAGCGATTAGAAGGCGAAGACATTATTGAGTATACGATCCGTAAGCATCGAGCGTTGATTGATGATCCAAACTATGTCTTAGAACAAAAGTATGATGGGATTCGGATTACAGCTCATGGAACACCAGATAAGACTAGAACTTTTGGGCGTAATGCCAGCGTAACAGATGGTACTAAGCCTATTGAGAAAACGGATAACTTGCCACACATCGAAACCATTCAATGGCCTAAGGAGTTATGGGGTACAATCTTGGATTGTGAGTTATTACCTCGTAATGGAATTGATGATCCAAGTTTGACGAAAGAAACCCTAGAAGAAGCCGGTATGATCGATTGCGCTACGGTATCAGGCAACTTAAACTCTAAGGATGGTCGAGACAATACGGATTTAGTTCTTGTAGTCTTTGACATCTTACAAGAAGGTAAAGTTGATCTGACAAAACTGGAATGGAAATACCGTCGTATGAAACTTACAGCCTTATTCAACGATGTGATTCCTAACTTACCTGGTTATGATCCCGAAACATTCCCGCTGATTTTGAGTCGTTATACGATTAAAGACAAAGAACAGTATTTACGTGACATACTCGCCAAGGGATTCGAAGGCGGCATGTTTAAACACATTGACGCAAAGTACATGGAAGGTGGCCGCCCTACTAAGAATTGGTATAAGGTTAAGAAAATGTTGACGGCCGATTGTATCGTAACTGGCTGGGAGGGTGCTAACGAAGGTAAATATGTCGGTATGCTGGGCGCTATTAAATTCGGTCAGTGGATTACTGAGGCTAAAGCTTTTGAACTTAATGTAAAAGTTAAGGATTTTATTGATCCTGATGTTCTTGGTATTCCTCGTCTTCCACATTATTTATTACTTGATTGTGGTAAGGCCTCAGGGATGACCGATGCTATCCGTAAAGACATGACCGATCACTTTGATCGTGATTATCTCGGTAAAGTTATTGAACTTGAAGCCATGGAACGATTAGCCTCAGGAAAGTTCAGACACCCGCGTTTTGTGAGAATTCGCGATGATCGCGATACGAATTCAGCTATTTGGGAGGATTAATCATGAGTTTAGATATCCGGTTAACTCAAATGGAAGAAGTAACTGTCGTAGATAAAAACATTACTCATAATCTTGGCAAAATGTGGTCAGCAGCCGGAGTTTATAATGCTTTATATAATTCCGCAGGACAAACGGCAAAATCCGTATTACCTGCCTTGTGGGATGGTTTAAGTCTTATGATGTCTGACCCTGAACGGTTTAAAGTCTACGATGCACCTAACGGATGGGGCACGTATGAATTTGCCATTCCATGGCTTGGTCAACTTATCGCCGAGTTCGAACAATATCCTGATGGAATAATTGGAGTATCAAAATGAGTCGAACTATTGGTAGCAACTATGCTGCTGTTAAAAATCTGATTCACAACGAAATGGGTATCTCTAAAGATGATTTGAAAGATCTAATCAGACAAATCTTTTCCGAAGAGATACTTCGTCTTCTCAAATCTGACAAAGATGCGATTGATCATACGATTAAACTTCATATCAATAAGCTAGTTGAAAATGCTTTAAGTGATGGTTATCGTAACAACTTTAAAGATAAAGTTGCTAATCAGCTAACGGCTGAGATAAGCAAGTTTGTTTATACTTTGTTAGAGGTGTCAGTAAGGCTAAAGGAGGATTAACGTGATTCGTTGGAAAGGAGGTTAGTTAAATGTTTCTACGTGCATTGATGTTTTTAATCATGATCATTGTCCTAATCTGGTTTTTTGCGCGTCCGGCCTTAACTTGGATCGGAGATCGCATAACCAAGAATGTAGGACTCGATAAGAGAGAGGAAGAGAAAAGAGATGAGTTACAAAGACTTCGAAAACGAACAGATGAGCCCAAGTGAGCGTCGTCGCAGAGACATGATTAAAGCACGTAATACAATGATTGGTGGTGCTGCCCTAGTCATTATATTTATGTTTATCGCAGGGTTCCTTTTTGTATCCTTTGATCGGGTTAAACCTGGTTACGTTGGTATTATTCAAAACAAGATTAACGGTGAAATTACCGTTAAGGATACACTTGGTTACAAGTTTGTCAATCCTTTCACAAGTCAATTTGTTGAGTATCCCGTTTCTACAGAGTATTTGATCCTCACAGCCGGAGCAGACGAAGGATCGCCAAGCAATGACTCCCTTGATACGCCGAGCAAAGAAGGTCCTAATGTCAATGTTGACGTCTCTGTTGCTTATCATGTTGGTGATGTTGAAAAACTCTATAAGAAGTATCGTGGAGCTAGTATCGAAACGATTGCTCACAACGTTCTTCGTAACACACTTAATAGTGATTTAATGGCCACGACCGGTACCTATTCTATTTTAGACATGAACGATAAACGCGATGAAATTGCCGGTAAAGTATTAACCCGTATGAGAACCGAACTTGCTGAAGTTGGCCTTGTTATCGAAGGTTTTAACTTTAGACGGATTACATTGCCGGATTCCGTTAAGGGGAGCTTTGAAGCCAAGATCGCCGCTGAAAATGCTACAAAGCAAGCGACATCGGCTGCAGCTAAAACTTTAATCGAAGCCCAAATGAATCTTGATAATGCCAAGATTAATGCTCAAGCTAAACAAGTAGCTGCCGAAGCTGAAGCCAAAGCGAATGAAACCATTAGTGCCAGCTTAACAGATAAGATGCTTCAACTAAAATCTATTGAGAAATTTAATGATAAAGTTGAAGTAATCTATACACCGGCTGGTGCGAATCTATTACTGGGTGGCGCGTCCGCTACACCGGCGAAGTAATTTATAGGGAGGGAAACCTCCCTAGACTTAACAACAGGAGGTTTACAACATGGACATTAACGAACAATTTAGTGTATATGACCAAATTACTATTGCTGATAAGGCCTTTGAATACTACTTTGGAAGAGGCACTAGATCTCATGGTGGTGGACAGGCCGAAGGAATATTGGCTTGCAGTCACGGTGGACGTGTTGGTGCTCCGTGTTGTAAGCCTTGTGCTGTAAAGTTTATTAGACAGACTATAGCACGATTAAATATGACTTACGCAATATTTAAAGAAAAGAGTAAGGAGGATTAATATTGATTTATCGAAACTTAGAAATATCTATTGCAGATTTTGATGGCAGTGGTGATATCGATATGGTCACTGGCTATAATGCCGAACAAGGGACTGTTGCTATGATATTTAGTCCTGGAATCCCTGGGCGTGAAATAGGAACTGATGTTTCATCACCATGTAAAGGTACTTGTATTGATTTTTCTAATACTAACTCAATTATCTTGGCATTTTCTCAAACTAAAACAATTGAGTTAATGATCAATCAACTCAAAGAACTTAAGAAACTTTACGAGGAGGAAATAGAATGTCAACTCAAGCCATAGCTAACGGAATTGATGATGGAAGTATTCCATTTTTAGAGCTTACTGATGAATTTGATTTTAACTGTCATCAATGCGGTACCTGCTGCCATGATATCGATGTATTACTTAATCCATGGGACGTTATCAAGCTTCATAGAGAGCTTAAGATTCCAACTCAAGAAATCATGAACTATATTCATATTCAACCGGGCGGCAGAAGTAAGTGGCCCATGGTACTTTTAAATATGGTTGAACCAAGAATTAAAATTCCAGGACGCACACGATCTGCTTGCAGTTTTCTTAAAGGCGGTAAGTGTTCAGTCTACAAGGAGCGACCCACCGTTTGTCGTAGTTATCCAATTGGACGCGTTAGTGGTCGTAACCAAGAAACAAACGAAGCCTTACCGGAGCGTTATATTTTAGTACCAGAACAATGTGCTGCTTATAACGCAGGCGTTAAACATACGGTAAGTGATTGGATTAAAGAAGCCGATCTTGAGGATCGATGGGCTAAGTCTCGTGAGTATGATAAGGTTCTTATGGATCTCCTGGGCATAAAGAAAATCGACATGAAGGAACTTCTTGCCGATCAATTAGCCTACAGTATTTTAGTTAATCTTCTCTTTAATGTCGATGACCAAGAACGAAGTTATGTCTCAATCATAGGTGAAGAACCGACGGATGAAGAACTTTATTCTTTTATGTTGGCGACGTCGAGTGTATGGGCTTCAGGCCTTTGGAAGGATACTAGAGACATGGCCGAAGCCGGTGATCCGGATGAAACGTCGAATACCCTTAACAGTCAAGTGGTATCTCAATGAAGCCGTCTGGACAACAGAAGATGGTAAAGAACTTTACTCTAAGGATTTTGAAGATGAACATCTAATGAATACAATTTGTTACTTAGCAAATCGTGCTGAAGAATTAATAGAGTATGAAGATAATGAAGATTTAATCATTGATGATTATCAGTATTGGCTTGCTCAAAAACCAATCTTTAAAGCTCTTGTTGATGAGGCCTTAGAACGTGGCCTCATCGAGCTTGAGCTTGCAAGGGCAGCTCACTGGACATTAAAATAAGGAGGGATGCTATTGCTACAAGTCGAACTGCAAGATAATGGTTTGATCTTAGATGTAACTTGTAACTATCATCGAGACTATATTGATCGATTAAAGCAAGTTGCTGGTGCACGGTATCATCCTGAAGACAAAAAGTGGACGACGCCCGTAGGTAGCTTCGATGATTTTGAGGAACTTTTCAAGGGTGAGATTGTTTATATCACACCACGCCATAAAATCCTAGGTGAAACCCCACCTCCGCCGCCTCAATGGTATTATGCTATACCCAAGGACTCAATACCTGATATTAAACTAGTCTTGTACAAATTTCAAGAATTCGGTGCTAACTTTTTAGCATACCGAGTCAAAGAAAAAGGCTTTGCCTTACTCTGTGATGATGTTGGCTTAGGTAAGACACCGAGTTCACTCGGTGCTGCTCAAAAGATGATCGCTGATGGTAATATTAAGAATGTCTTAATTGTCTGTCTAAATTCTCTAAAAGGCCAATGGATTCGAGAAGGCATTAACAAGTTCACTTATGAGTCCTCCGTGATGATTGATGGGACACCTAAGAAACGAGCTAAGATTATTAAAGACGCTCAAAGTCAGGGTATTAGATATACTGTAATTAACTATGATTTACTTCGCGGTCCAGATCTTGACGCTTTAATTGGAAAATATGATTTGATCATTTGTGACGAAATCCATTACGCCAAGAATTATAAAGGCGTTACGAATTTAGCCATGTGTAAACTTAAGCCTAAATACTGGATGTTTTTAACAGGCACACCAATGATGAACCGGCCGGATGAACTCTTTGGTATCTTTCAAATTGCCGATCCTAAGGTCTTTGGTAAGTTTAGCAAGTTCAGTAAGCGCTTTATTAAGTATGCTTATACTGGACGCTTTAACGAATTTATCGGCTATAGACACTTAGATGAACTTCACGATGAAGTTGGCGAATATATCCTCAGGCGTACTGCTGAAGAAGTTGAAGTTGACTTACCAGACGTTATTACGTCAGAGTTTTATGTAGATCCAACACCGGTTCAAATAGCTTTAATTAAAGCTATTGATGAACAGATGTCTGAGCTTCAGGTTAAAGTTGACGCACTGAGACAACGCGGCAAACTCGATGAAGCGGATGCTATGAGTAAAGGTATGCAGGGGATGTTAAATCTCAAGATCGGAGCCTCTAGCAGTCCAGAACTATTCACGATGAGTAAATCAGAATCCGTAACTAAAACATACTCCTCAATTGTGAAACGAGATATGTCGAGTCCAAAGCTAGATTTACTTAAAGAATTAGTTAGTGAGATTGTGACACAAGGCGATAAGATCGTAATCTTTACGAAGTTCGAACGTATGACTCAGATCTTAAGACGTGAACTTAGTAAAATCACGAAGTGCTTAACTTATACTGGTAAATACGGTATTAAGGAGAAAGATATTATCCAAGAGGCCTTCAGGAACGATACAACAGTTAAAATTCTAATTGGCACCGAAGCCATGGCAACAGGATTAAACTTAGAAAAAGGTAAGTATGTGATTAATTACGATTTACCTTGGGGTCCGGCTACGTATACTCAACGCAATGGGAGAATCCGGCGTATTAATTCTAAGTTTAAGAAAGTCTTTGTCTATAACTTGATGACTCGTGAGACATTAGATGAAGCCGTCTATGCTGCTATTAAGAAAAAGCAGAATCTGGCTAATGCCTTATATGGAAATTCTGAAAGTCAATCTAAAGCCTTAAAGGAGCTGATGAATTAGTGTCAGAAGTTAGAGGACAGAGCACAAATATTACTTATTTAGACGATGCTTGGGAGCGAGATAACAGCTATCCTTGTGATCATTGCGGTGCTATGATTGGCCCTGAGAATTGTCAGTGTCCTGGATGTAACATTAGTCTTTGTAGCTCTTGTGAACTACGACATGAATGCGATGAAATAAACTAAGGAGATGAACCAATGCTTGAAATAAAAGAGTTAGATCCAACAATTCTTACGTTGAGCGACGATCAAAAGATCGTCGCTCTAAAGGGCATTAAAGACATGCATCATGGTCTTAGCTATGTCCATGAGATGATTGAAAGTGACACACTTTCGATTGGTATGCGTGATAATATGTGCAGTTTACTAGATCATTACCTCAAAGAACTCGCAGAACCTATTGGCTACGCATCCCAAGCGGCTGCTCGAATTGAAGAACAACACGCTAAAGTTCGTAAGCTTAACGGCCGAATTCATGAATTAGAACGTCAGTTAGGCGAAGCTATGCCAATCGATATGATTCCTAATACATTGAGAAACCTTAGAGATGGCATTGCATCCTGGTGGGGAAATCAAATGTCTGGTAGTCATATCTTTGATTTTGATTATGGGCCTTATGGTACGGTTGATATCAAATTCAGCTTTTCCTTTGATCGAATTTCTTCATGGTCGAAGTCTCCGACAACCGATAAGACTAAGAAAGTTCAAGCTCGGGAAGACCTAGAGAATCAAGGTTATATCTTCGTTCAAGATGAAAGTGAACACAGGCTACTTGATTGCGATAAGAATCGAGAACTCTTATTTGCTTTATTAAAAGAAACCTTCCCATCGATTACTATTCGTTATTGGGAAAATCGCAGTGTTCATAGAAAGGATCACTTATTTACACTATGGGGAATTCACGCAACGATTCGAGAAATTAGTGACTTGGTGGTGACTAAGGATGTTGCCGCGGCAGATTAAGTTCGGAAAGCTTTATGATCCTAAATTATTCAAACCCATTGAGAATTACTCATATGTCTGCAAGCCTAATGGTGGTCTTTGGTGTTCGACTTACACTCCAGATCAAAAGTTCTTATCTCAATGGCATGAATGGTGTACGCATGAACAATTTAGAAATTATACAGAAGCTTCTATCTTAACGATCGATCCACTAGCTCGTGTTTATACGATTGATACTCAAATGGATTTGATCCGGTTTGTAAATCTCGTTGGAATTCACGAACCGGAAAATACAACCTTTAAGCATCATCATATTCCAGATTTTGAACAAGCTGCTAAGATCTTTGATGTAATTCATTTGACAAGTATGGGTCAAATAGCTACTCGTTTTCCTCAACATGCTCGTGATTTTAATCTTTATGGATGGGATGTCGAATGCTGTCTAGTCTTAAGGTCTGAAACTATTACTAGTTGGGAGGAGTTGAATTTACTTGGTCATGCGGTATGCAAAAACACTTGAAGAGATCATGAATGAGTATTATCTAATTCCAAAGGATCAAGCTCGTGAACTTTTCAAAGAGGCTGCAGAACAAGTTTCTGAAGAAATGAATATCGGTATCTATGATGAAGAACTCACTGCGGATTCCAATATTCGTACCGTCGAGATTATTCAAGAGAAAGTTAGAAAAAGCTTCTAGTTCATCCTCCACCTCTCCCTCTCGGGAGGTGGAGGATTTCACTCTTTGTCACATCTCGTTAGATGTGTGGATTGAAACACTTAATTTATGTAACAAAATGTGATATAATAGGAGAAAGGAGAGTATAATTCGCGTTACAATTTGTAATACTAAGAAGAAGAATTTAAGGAGGAATTGTTAATTATGGCAATGGCATTAATGGACAGTGCTGATGAGGATGTATTGGTCGTAAGCGCACCGAAACAAACAGTTGACGTAAAGATTTTGGCTGCACAGGGTATCGCTAATTTGAAGGCAATTGCTGATGAACTCAACGATCAATTCGTGGAAAGAATTGAAATAGTACAAGATATAATCCGAGCGGTCGTTACTAAGAATCATCTGTTTATCATGGGGCCTCCGGGAACAGCAAAATCTGAATTAACTCGTGCTTTCACGGGACATATCGATCAAGCAAATTACTTTGAATGGTTGTTAAACAAAACGTCAGATCCAGCGGATATACTGGGTCCTTATAGTTTAAAAGGTATGGAGAAGGACAAGTTCGAACGTAAATCTAAAGGCCGCTTGCCTGAGGCTCATATCGTGTTCTTGGATGAAATCTGGAAATCGAATGAACCAACTCTGAACATCTTACTTCCGATCATCAATGAACGTATCTTTTATAATGACGGTGTGCCTAATGATGTTCCGCTATACTCTATGTTTTGTGCCTCGAATGAAACACCAGAAGATGAAAGCTTAGCAGCGCTTTACGATAGACTCATGTTTAGGCATAATGCTCAGTACGTTAAAGAACCGGCAAACAAAGTTAAGATGGCTAAACAATCGGTTGAGCGCCGTAATCCCGCCATTAAGACTCATTTTAAACACACTTTAGTGACACTCGAAGAACTCGAAGCCATTCACGAAATACTGGAAGAAGTTCTTATTCCGGACGATATCTATAAGACCTTCGAGAAGCTTGGTCGTGAACTTAACAAAGAAGGCATTTACTTCTCTGATAGACGGTATGTTGCCTGCTTTAAGGTTCTTCAGGGGAACGCCTTAATCAATGGCCGAACAAGTGTTGATTTTGATGATTTTGTGTCTCTGATTCATGTCTTGTGGGAAAAAGAAGAACACATTAAGATCATTGAAAGCTATGTTATGAAGCTAATCAATCCTTATGATGACAAAGTTAAAGAGCTTTATGATACGGCTATAGAAATCAAGAACCGTACGGAACGTATCGATAATAAGACAGAGAAAGCCGGAGCGGCTGTAGAGGCTCGTGTTAAGTATGAACAAATCGTCAAGAAGATTGAACGAGTCATTAAAGATGCTCAAACTGCCGGACGTGACGTGACGAATCTAGAGAAGAAACGTGACGATATCATCAAAATGAATGAAGAGATGATTCAGGAAGTTTTACAAATTCCCAAAGCAGCCGCTCGTAAAAGAACCACAACCGATGACGAAGAGGCTATGCCGTTCTGAGATAATGATTGGTTAGAACAATATGAAGACGAGGAGATGATGTAACTTGACTATAAAAATAGCAGAACCGACGGTCGCAGGGCCGTCAGTTGCTTCTATCTTCGGAGTTAGTGAAACCGCTCAGGAATTCAAACCCATTGTCAAGACAGATCATGCCGTTAATGTAGATTGGGCTGATATTGATATATATCAAGATCTTATCAGTCAATCTCCTGCCATGGCAGATAACTTACGAGCTGGTCATGAACACTTAAAAACTTTCGATACACTAAGTCAAGACTTATTCGGAGCGTTGTTTAAGTATACGCCTAAAGTCGCCGAACAAGGCGAAATGAAAGCCAGTCATAAGTTAAACCACAAGCTTATAACAGAGCTTATGGACACGCCTGAGTATGCTAATTTAAGACAAAATACCAGACTTGATATCCTAGGTTCAGCAATCGCCACTGAAGTTATGCAACAAGAAGCTTCTCGCCGTGTCATCGCTATTAAAGAAGATTATAATCGTAAGCGAGAAGAAAGTGAAGGAGAAGGCGGCGAAGGTGAAGACGGAGAACCTGGCGGTAGCGGAGGAGGTTCTGGTTCTGGAGGCGGAGGAGGCCAAAGCAAGCCGCCAATGGATCCGGATATTTTAAAGGCCATTAACGGACTTATCGAACAAGAAAAGAAGAAACAAGATCTTCAAAAGAAACTTGACGATATGAAAAAGAAGCAATCCGGCAATGGTCAAGGAGATCCCGGTGGTCAAGGTGGTAACCCTGGTGCTGGTGGTGGTAGTAACGGTCAAGGCGTTACCGATGAAGAAGCCGAAGCTATGGCTAAATTACAACAACAAATGCAAGAGATTCAAGATGACATCGATGCCAAGGAACAGCAAATTGATGAACAACTTGACAATGGTGCCGCAACAGAACTTCAACAAGTCATGGCTAAGGCCGCCGATAAGGCTGATAAAGACATTGATGAGGTTCGCGATTTCTTAAATGCATGGGGGATGGAAAAGGGTGATATAGCGCAGCGCATACCCATTGAAGAGAAGAAAGCCGCACTCGAACGCATCCGTGGATCGTCAAAACTTAAAGAGTTCTCGAAACTGATTGGTCGTTTCCGTGAGCTTGCTATGGATGATCAAAAGAAGAAAACCAAGGATGGCGCTACGAATATTAAGTCCGTCACGACAGGTAATAAACTTGAATCTATATTACCTAGTGAAAAACTTAGACTTGCAGCGGGTCCAGTTGTTAAACGTGATTTCTATCGCAAATATAATCAAAAGGAACTTCTTCAATACGAGCTTGAAAATACTCAGAAAAAGGGCAAGGGTCCGATTATCTGTTGTGTTGATGTCTCAGGCTCAATGAGTGGTCAAGCGGAAAAATGGTCTAAAGCGGTAGCATTAGCATTGCTTGAAATCGCACAAAAACAACGACGTGATTACGCTTGTATTCTATTTGAAAGTTATGTAGATCCTAAGTGGGTCTATATTGTTCCTAAGGACAGCTTAAAACCTAATATTGTCTTAGATATCGCTGAGACATTTCCAGGCGGCGGCACTAGTTTTGAACCACCATTAAAAGAAGCCTTAAAGATCTTGAAGATGAATAAGTTTAAATTAGCGGACATTGTCTTTATCACAGATGGTGATTCTCACTTAGAAAAAGGTTTTCTTGAAGAGTTTTTAAAGATCAAAAAAGAGAAAGAGTTCAGAGTGAAATCTGTCTTGATCGGTTCTGGTGGCTATGGAGCAAGTGACCGTACATTAAAACTCTTTAGTGATGATATCGTTACGGTTTCTAAATTAGCTGATGTCGAAGACGAAGTAGCGAGTTCAATCTTTAGTCAGGTGTAATATGAATAGAGTTACAATAGGCTTTGAACTTCAAGACGCCCTGAAAGATAAGTTATTTCGATTTAGAGCGTTTCGTAAACGCTCTAATCGATCTGGAAAGTGGTTGCCAAAAGTAGAATATCCTATCTATATCTTGACGATGCCCGATTACAGGGTTATCGTCAAGTTTTTGTACTCAGACCGAATTGATATAGTTATTACCGAAACTTATTCTAATAGAGTACTTTGTGCGGATACACTCATGATAACTACACCTAATTTAACACCAGCCAGTACAGTTCTTGATGGTATTCGTAGTATCTATATTGATGTTATCTATCATGGGTTTAGACGTCATAAATTCGACGGATTTCAAAAATGTGAAGATACATCTTTAGGACGGGTTATTGCATAATTGTGTTACAAAAGGTTATACTATAAGTAATGGAGGTTAACTAACTTGGAATTCTTAAATAAGGTTGTTGAACCGTGTGCTAACGTCTATTTGATTCATGATCGTAAGGTCTTATTAATCAAACACCCAAAGAGTCATAATTATGTAGGCGTTGGCGGCCATAAAGAAGTCTATGAATCCCTTTATGAGTGTGCTGTACGAGAAACTTTCGAAGAATCTAGGATTATGATTAATACTGTTGATTGTTCCGAATTTGATATTCAAGAAAATCCAAGACCATTATGTTCTTACTTATTTGAACTCGGAAATCACTTACACGATGTTTCCGTCTTTGTTTTTAAGACGGATCAATCTGAACTTAAATTCGAAACACCAGATCAAATCGGTGGCTGGTATTCGTTCGAAGAATCAACTTATTTTACAATGAGTGAGTTTACATCTCGTATTTTGAAATATCTAAAGGCCAGAAACATTATTGATTAAGGAGGTCAAATTAATGCTCTGTGCAACTTGTGGTACACGTTATGAATTAAAAGAAATTGGCGTTGCCTTGGTTCGAGTTCAGCCAGCTATGGGTATTACGTCAGAACGTGTCTTAGGTTTATCTTCCGGAGATCTATGGAAATGTATTAAATGTGGTCATGGAATTCTTCGAGACATCGGTGAGGAATACGCTCATGGAGAATTGGCTCAGCGTTATGTCAATGATTTAACAGAACGCGGTGTCCCAATGGTTAAGCAGATGGTTCCCTGGTGATGAAGCATTTATTACTTAGTAGTGGATTTACAGAGTCGACTTGTAAGGTTCCAGTGATTATTAATTATAATGGAACAAGAGCAGTAACTTGGGATGATGCTCCTATTTACTTTAAAGAAACAACTAGACATAAGATCTTATTTAAAGAATATGCTGGTAAAGTTGAAATATTGATCTTAAAGTTAACGAATACCAGTCAAAAGTTGCTTTATAAGACTGAGTTATCGTTAACTGCTTGGGAGCCCGAAGACATTTTAGATATGGCTCGGGACTATTATAATCGAGCAATTCGTAAGGAACTAGTGACTAATACTCAGAAACAACCAAAAGGGAAACTTATGCGTATGCATTATACATCACATTCTGAGGATGGCAAGGGGATCTTTCAAGCTTATAAACCTGCTTATTATCAGGAGAAATTTAAGGATCAAAAGAAACCTTATTATAATGAGATTATACCCAGGGATCAACTCTTATGGTCGGCATCAGAACCAGAAGCTCTATATCGACGAGCTGGTTGGCCTGACTCACGTAAAGAATGTGAAATACTTGTAGCTAAAGCTGGTTTTGACCCTGTAGATTACGTATGGCTAGGAGGAAATTAAATGACAACGACTGTTGTAAAGACTAATGATCAACTTGATCCGAGTATTTTACTTGGTCACTTGGAATTTCATTATATTCCAGATCTCAAAATTCATAAAGATGATCTGACCAAGTTATTTACCAAGAATAATCTGCCGCTAAGTTATATGCCTAATGAGATCAAACCTCATGATGCGTATAGACGAGCAACGGCAACGGCTGCCCAAACTTTAGAAATCCAATACGATGGCAACACAAAGACTGCTAAGTTACTTGTTCGTGAAGTAGCTTGTGATAACAAGCGAGTCATGCGCCACCTGGTCCGCGAAGTAATTGACCAGGCTCAGGAAAAGCCTATGTACATCACCGTTGGTAAAATGGAATACGATCGCGACAATGAGCTCATGCGTGTTAGCTGGGACTCTAGTTTCTTAGTCGAGTATGATTATAAGGGAATTGTCCAATCCATCGAAGCCTTATTTACCGAATGGACTCAGTATCATACTAAAGATACCGTTCGTACGATTGTAACCCGAATGATTAAAGAAACCAATCCTGTAAGTATCATGAGTCGTGGTAAGGCGGTCTTTATTCCTAAGTCGTCAACCGATCGACTCAAAGATATTAAAGCTCTAGTCGAAGATTTACATCCTTGGGCTATAGAACCAACGGCAATGGATCTGCTACCTATGATCGATACAGTCGATCAACGTAATTTTATCGGTAATCGACTTCAAGGGGATGTTGTTCATGAAGCCAATGAACTAATGGCTGATTTCGCTGAATTACTCAGTAAACGCGGAGCCCTAAGATTAAAGACGGTTCAGAACTATACTAAACAGATCATGGATCTTCGTAATAAGGTCGATGACTATGAAGTATTACTTGGTGCCACAATGACGACACTTAATCAGCAACTACAACTAGCGCTAACAAATATTCAAATTGCGCCACTGGAGAGTGATGGTAATGGCGAGACAGTGTGAACAGTGTAAGCAACTTGACAAACTAGAAGCTGCTGTTAATAAGTTGTCAGATCAAGAAGTTCATTTACTTCATATTGCAGCTCAAAGTCTTTATTTTGCCGATAGTTCAGATTATAAGGCCGCATTGCAAAGTATTGTAGCTACGATTCTTGTTGATGGTACAATTGCTTTCTCTGAGATTACCAGCGATATGATGAAAATCATTAATCCTAAATGGCCTGCTGATCACGAAGATAGTTAGGGGAGTAATCCTAATAGGACGTTGCTGTGAGGTGATTTATGAGTGCTGACAATCTTAATTACAGCGATATCCGGCTTACTTGCAGGAGCGGCCGGATATCGCTACTGGAACAGGCCACGGTACAATGAAGAACCAATTGTAGATCCTTACTGGGATAATGAAGAGTATGTTTCAGCATGGAAAAACCGAAAGACAAGCCACGCTATGAGTTAATGCCGTAGAGGAAACGGTAATTTTAGGAGGGTGATTAATATGCCAAAATTATGTCCACATTGTAAAACCAGTACTAGTTTTAAGGGATATATCCAGAAACAAGCCGTTATTTCTATGGCTGATGAAGCTCCAAATATCACTAAGGAAAACAAGGATTCATCACTTGTCATTACCCAATGTGCTGATTGCGATGTCGCAGTTAAAGCCTCTGAACTACTTGATGCAAATTATTGTTCGGAATGTAATGAACTTATTCCAGTTAGTGATCTGGAGGACAATGCCGAGGGAAAGCCTGTATGCGTTGCCTGTCTAGTAGCCGGGGAACGCTCGGATCTGATGGACTTGAGTCAGGCACAACTGATCCGGAAATTATTAGAACTCGAGAAACAAGTCAAGGGAGCAAGCCAGTGAGTAAATACATCGACAAAGTAAATTCTGAATTAAGTCGAGTCGAAGCTCGTTTAGTTGATAAGGGATTTAAAGATTCTGATGTTATCCAAGCGATGGGTCAAGTCTTCGATAACTTTGATGATCAGAATAAGCTTAGTCTTGATGTTTATCGCTGTAAAATTTGCAGCTTGCGAGTATCAGAGAATCGCGGGCCAGTACCCGGATCAGGCCCAATTAATTCGCCTTTGATGATTATCGGAGAAGCACCTTCGACCGTGGAAGATCTTATGGGTCTTCCATTGGTTGGAGAGTCTGGTATGTTCTTTACAATTACCTTAATTAAAGCCGGTGTTGACCGTAAACTTGTTCGACTTACAAATATTATTAAGTGTCGTTTACCCGAGGGCCGATCGCCTATTTCAGATGATCTTGCAGCATGTGGAATCCATTTACTTAATGAAATCGCTATTATTAAGCCTAAAGTAATCTTAACACTAGGTAATGAATCATTGCGATATCTAAGCGACGATCCGAATTTAAAGATTACTCAAGAACGAGGTAATTGGCGAGAAATTGATGGAATTCAAGTGATGCCGACCTTTCATCCTCAGTATGTCTTAAGACAGCAAACCAAAGAAGCTAAACTTTTAGCCAAAAAGCAATTCTGGAATGATCTTACTGCGGCTGTTACTATGGCTAAAACATTAGCACCAAATTACCAGTTTACTAACTAATCTCACCGAATCTTGTTGAAAGGAGGTGAGAAAATGAACTTAAATATGCAGCAACACCAAACGCTTCAAGACAGTGCTGATATCTTTCGGCTTATGCAGATATCAGCACTAGAAGATGCGCGTCTTTCGAATCAACGTAGCGTTTACTTTGAGAAAATTGAGAAATTCATGGATATTGAAAATCTACTGAGATCCTTTAAACCTGAAACAATCTGTAATAAACCGTCTATTCCAATAGAAGAGTCTATCGAAGAAATCTCTAATATTGGTCGATTTGAACGTAAATTAACGGGCGGCTCACTAGTTATCGATGGTAATTCTATTTTTATCCCCGAGAGTATTACTACTGCAATTCATGCTGAAAATGGTGATTTAATTAAAGCAGAACGTGCAGGTATGCTTTCTGATGGATTTACAATTCGCTATGTCTTTACGATCGTAGAGAAAAATGCCCTGCCGTGTACCCGTGTTGAAGCATTAGGTATTATTGAACAAAACAATGTAGGCTATACGGCAATCGTTGATGGAGATGAAGTACTTTTAAGTAAACATGACGTAGAGAAATTTAGTGTCAATGTCGGATCTGTTGTCAGTGTGGCTTATTATACTGACAATAAGAATACTCCAGGTAAGATTATTAAAGTTTATCCAAACGATGGACTATTAAGTAATCAGATCAAAGTAAGCAAAAGGAAAACCTCGCAAACAAAACTACCTCATATTACGACAAGCCAATTAAAAGGGTACACCGTTGGCATCGTGGGAGGTTACGGAGAAGAAGCCAATTACAGGGATGTCTTAACGGATTTAGGAGCGGAGTTTGAGTATATCGACCCTAAAGCTGATAAAGATGAAATCATCAATGTTTTGCGCCGAGTTAACGGATTAGTTCACGTTTGGACATCAATTAGTCATCATACATCTAACTTGGTTAAGGAGCTTGTTAAGATCCATAAAATTCCTATGGTTTACGCTCCAAATACCGGTATTTCCGGAATTAAGCGAATAGCCATTGATGAGCTACTTCCCATGATGATTGAGAAACTAAATAACATTGCATAATGGAGGCATACTTAATGAAATTATTAGGTGCTCGACTTGCTGTTAAGGTCGATTCAGAAGAAACAACAGAATCTGGGATTATCTTAGTTGGAGTCGACCATAAAGACGATCCACACCGTATAGGCGTTGTAACGGCTATCGGTAATGGTACTCGTACTGAAGAAGGTGCATTAATTCCAATGGATGTTCAAATTGGAGATCGAGTGGTCTTCGCTAAATTTACGGGCGTTCCTATCGAAGCTTATGAAAAAGACTGTTGGATAATTAACGAACGAGATATCCTGGCTATTCTCTAATGTGTTGCGATAAGCCTACTATTAGGCAAAGTGTTGAAATTAAGAAACTAAAATGTACTTCGCGGAATATTGATTTTAGCGGTATTGTACGATTTAGCCTATATGAAATAGCTCCAGAGCTTCTTAGTGCTTTATTAAAACAATTACTTAAATCAATATTACCGTAACGGCAATACACCGACCTCTTTGTGGGTCGGTGTATTTTTGTTACAAATTGTGATATAATATGTAATGAGGAGTGATTTAAATGGTCAAAAGTGTCAATGTAGTGATCGATGAAGAAGAAAATGACACAGACACAGAATGCATGAATTGTAAGACCGGCTATAATTGGGAAGACATCAAGGTTATTGGAACGTCTTTAGATCCTATGGCTCTTCGTGGGTTTTTGCAAAGTAAATTAGGTGATGCTTTTGATGACTGGAATATTAACGAAGTTTACACTATTGATTGTTCTTGTGGTCATCGTTTTGTTATAGCTGAAGTACCGGAAGCTTGTGAACCCGATGAAAATGGTATTTGTCACCCTGGTTATTTAACCTTAGGAGCCGCTGGTAAAAGAAACGAGGATACTGATGTTTAACTTAGATGGGCCCAGTATTGAAAATGATGGATGGCGATTTCCACTCGTTTGCCTTTGGTGGGCTGGGCTCTTTCTTGTTTGCTGGATATGGGTAGTTCCTAGCCGTGCAATTTATGAATGGTGGCATAAGAGGCGATCTAAGTAAATCGCCTTAAAGGGCCTAAAAATCCACATATATATCCAGGCCGATTTCAGGATTTTAGCAAATATTAGGATTTTGTGCAAATGGAGGTCTAAAATTTGGCAAACAACTATAAAATTACCTGCCCAAGATGTGGAGACACTCATACCTTCACAACTCATGTTTTAGTGTATCATGATCTATCTATAGGATGTACTAACTGTGGTCATTTCTGGACTGAGAAAAATATTGAAGGACTTCCTGATAATCAAACAGATAAGGCATTGTATGAGCGAGGTAAAAAGTGTTTCGACGATATTGTTATACCAGACTAGGAGGTCTGATTAGTGTATACATTCAAAACCTTATGTCCAGTGTGTAAGGCAGGAGTTAGATTTGAATCAAAACATAATTGGTATCGTGGTGCTACTCTAAAGTGTCCCGCATGCGCTTATACATGGATCGAGAAAGAATTAATCGGTAAAGCAGAACCTGGTTCTGAAACCGAGAAGCGAGATTTATATGAACGTGGTCGCCGAATGCTTGACGATATTGTAATACCAGACTAGGAGGTTTGGTGAGTGAACCTATTTAAAATTCGTTGTCCTGAGTGTAATCATCGATGTCATTTTAATGTTGTTCTTGTTGCCTTTACAAATCTTAAATTACATTGTTCTTCATGCGATCATTGTTGGACTGAGCGTATTTATTATACAGATCAATCTGAACGATCTCAATACATTCAAGGTCGAAAATATATTCAAGAAATTAAAATACCAGTATTTGAAGGAGAAGATGATGTTTACGTCGCATTGTCCTGAGTGTAATTTATTACACTATGTATCTATGGGATCATTAAAACGTGGAGGTAATATCAGGTGCTTCCATTGTAATACTAGATGGCTTGTAAGTAAGGCTTATGAAGATTTCTTACATGACCGTGGTAGAAAATTACTTGAAGATATTATTAAGGAGGATTAATTATGCATAAGTGTAGCCGCTGTAAATATCGTGGATTTGGAAAGAGTTTTGGTAAAACAGTTTTTGCATGTAAACTAAACAAACAAGACCTATCACAGGTTGAAGACGATGAATTCGAAGTCGAATGTGACGGCTTTAAATCACGATATATCGAGTATCCATTAACTATAAGCGCCATTGAACAGCCTAAAGAAGCTGCTATTGTTCCAGGTCTTTATTCTCGTAAAGTAGGATGCTTAGTCGGTGTACGACCTTGTGGTGAAGAATATGGTGGTAAAACTTACTTGGGAATCTTACTCGGCGAAGTAGATATAGGGCTTATAATTTCTCATCATCCTGAGACATTAGTCTTAAGTATTAACCGAATGCATAATCCTGCGATGTTTGTGCCAGAACTCAAAGAAGTTATTTATGGTCAGAGTTCCTGGTGGAGCGTCATTGAATCCGAAGATGAACTCAAAGCTATTACAGACGATGTGATTGCTAATCAGTGGTACGTTAAGCTCTTTAAGGATATGACAAAGGAGGAAGATCCAGATGAGCAAGAAGACTCCGCAGGTACCGAGCACATCAGTTCTTGAGATTATCGATGCTGCTAATGTTGTTGCTAAGAAACACGGTATGGCTCAAGTAACGCCTGAAGAAGCGCTCGCCAAAGAAAAGGAGATTAGGAAGTCCTTAAAAAAGGATTTAGTAAGACCAAGACTTCCCACGGACATATCAAGACCAACAAGCATAATAGAACGAAACACAAGTCGAGACATTGATCCGAGCAAATCCCTTAAAGGATGGGACGGTGTCGGTGGTCAGGAAAGTGTTGTACTTTACAAAGATATTATGTTTGTTAGTTGTCAACGATATGTTGAAGACATCCATGTCATTCCTATGGTAGTATTAGTTACTGCTTATCGCGTGTCTCACCATGGTTACGATGTTGTTACTCGCATCACTGAAGAACAATTCTTAGAACTACAACTCAATAAAGAGTTAGGTCTTCAAGATCGTGACGTTTCATATAGTTTTGTTGACTTATCAAAGCCTCGTAAGGATTCTTATGTTTGGCGTCGTAATGAATTAATTGATACGTATCCTACAGCAGAAATGATTGCTAAGTTTGACGCCGAACAAGAAGTAATTGCCATTAAGCTTGCCGGTAAATACTATGACAAGTCAAAGTCTAAAGAAGCTGAGATTGGTGAAGCGATTTAATGTAGAAGTTGAGTGCCCTAATTGTCAATGGAGGTATGTTGTTTATTATCATTATACAATCGATCATTATGGTGATCTATGGCTAATTTGCCCAGGATGTAGTTATGAAACTATAAGTTATACTGATCAAGAATTACTTCATGAGAAGGGTAGACAACGTATTCTTAACATCTCTATTCCGGAGGACTAAACATGAAAGAAGCAGCAATAATTGATGTGTATCATCCCACAGGCAAACTTCTGAAACCCTGTCGGAAGATGATCGCTAATCAATTAGTTCGCCGTCAAGGTGCTGAGTGGATTAATAGCAATGCTATCAGACTTCTCGTTACTAAAGAAGACAAGAAGCGTATGAGACAAGAGGCATTGATTCGTGATAATTATACTTGTTATATTTGTCATGCTCGCTTAGACCCTAATGATCCAGAAGTTACAGTCGATCATATTGTTTGCCGAGCAGACTATTCTGGACGAGGGCGCGATTCCTTAGATAATTATGCCTGTTGTTGTAAGCGGTGTAATAATGATAAGGGAACTATGGACCTGCGAACCTATCTGGCTAAAAGAAAGGCGGCATGCAATGGGATATAAATTATCAAACTCTGAAGGTCATGGACCACCACTAAGTGGAAGTTATCCCAATAAGAATGGTAGTATTTATCCTGCATCTACTTTACTTACGTTTACTGCTGATAAGGGACCTGCCTTAGAGCCAATAGAACTTGGTTCTGATGAAATCCTACAATGGTTTGCTGATCAAACTAAGACTGTTTTACTTAGTGAAGAACAACTTTACGAAATGGGCAAAAGTAAAATTGCCGAGATCGTAATACCAGATTAAGGAGGTGATTAATTATTAGAGATTTCGTACATCTCCATGTTCATACAGAATTTTCCATTTTGGATGGAGCAGCTAAGATTAAAGAACTCATTAAGAGAGCATGTGAGATGGGCCAGAATGCTGTAGCTATCACAGACCATCGAAATCTTTGCGGCTATATTGAAATTCATAACGAAGCTAAGAAATGGAAGAAGTGTCCGTTTTGTGGCGTATGGCTTGAGGAACCTAAGGGAGGTAAGCCTTTAAGCTGTTGCGGTGGAGATTTTAATACTGCTAAAGCCCAAGGTTTCCAGGATTTCAAAGTTATTTATGGTTGTGAATTAGAAGAGACTGAGGATCGTCGAATTCATTCTCGTAATGATATGGCAGATCTTGGTTATGATAACTACCACTTAATTGTCTGGATTAAAGACGAGACAGGATTTAAGAACCTAATGAAGATCATATCCGATGCTAGTACGACAGGTTACTTTGACCGTAAAGAACGTACGGACTTAGATTTTATCGAAGCCCACGGTCTAGGCAAGGGATTAATTTGTTCAACAGCATGTATTGGTGGTCGGGTACCGCAGCATGTACTTAAAGGTGAAATCAACGAAGCCAATGAATTTATTGAACGACTACAATCGATCTTCGATGAAGTTTACATGGAGCTTCAAAGTAATTCAACCATGGAACAAAAGGTTGTTAACACTTGGCTTATTGAGATGCACAAAACGAATGGCGTACCACTCGTAGCGACCAAGGACGTTCACTATATCTATGATACGGATGCTGATGTTCACGATACATTACTCTGTATTCAGATCAATAAGCTTAAAGACGATCCAACTCGTTGGCGTTTCCCTGGCGGGCCGGACTATTACCTTTGCGATGGCGATGAGATGGACGCGTGGGCTCAGGACTCTACGTATGAATCGTATTATAGTTATGCTATTGACAATACGGTACGTATTACTGCTAAGTGTAATTTTAAACCTAAGTTAGGTCAACGACTTATGCCAGAGTTTCCGGTGCCTGAGGGCTATAGTCCTGAGACATGGCTTAAGCGTCAATCATATGAAGGACTCATAGATATCATGGAACGTGAGAAATGCTATGATAGTCCCGAGACTTATATTAAGAGACTTGACATGGAACTAGGTGTTATTAATCCTAAGGGGTATGCAAGTTACTTTTTAATCTTAGAGGACATGTGTGCCGAAGCAACACGACGTAAGATTCGCTATGGCCCAGGCCGTGGATCGGCTGCAGGTAGCTTACTATCGAACTGTTTGAAGATCACCAAGATGGATCCCATTAGACATGGTTTTATGTTTGAACGGTTCTTAAATCCAGAACGTGAATCCATGCCAGACATTGATATGGACTGGGATTATGAGCGCCGCGGTGAAATGATTGACTATCTCATGCAAAAATATGGCAGAGATCATGTTGCTCAGATTGCAACCTTCGGTAGAATCGGTGTGAAGTCAGCCATTCGTGACGTTATGCGAGTTCGTGATTACGGTTTCGCTGACACGGATGCTTTAGCAAAGCTTATACCAGATAAGATGCCAGACCAATCAGACGTTACATTAGATAAACTCTTTGGTATTGCAGATGACACAACCGATAAGTCTAAAGAACGTTATGGTGAGAACTTTGTTAAAGATGTCAAGGCCTTTGTGACTAAGCTTAATAACTATCCCGAAGTTATGCATGATGCGAAACGTTTAGAGGGTGTCATTCGACAGCGTGGTATTCATGCTGCCGGAGTTGTGATTACGCCAGGCCCTGTGACGGATTACATTCCACTCATGAGCGCATCAGACACTGCAGTTCTTCCGGTTGCTGCATGGGATATGTCCGCTCTGGATTATGTTGGCGCACTAAAGCTTGATGTGTTAGGCCTTAAGACACTAACAACAATCGATAAAACATTGATTAGTATTAAAGCGATTCATGGTGTCGATATTGACATTGATGAAATTGAACTTGATGATCCAGCAACTTATAAGACTCTTCAAGATGGTCATACTCACTCAATCTTTCAGTTAGAATCCGGCGGTATGACACGGCTTGTTAAGGATGTTAAACCTGATACCTTTGATATTATCATTGACTTATTAGCTCTATATAGGCCAGGGCCTATTGATGCTAAGTTAGATAATGGACTAACCATGGTTGAACAATATGTTGAGAATCGACATGGTGCTAAGCTTACCTTTGAACATCCTGACTTAGAACCTATTTTAATGCAGGGTAGCGGCGTGTTTATTTATCAAGAGCAAATCATTCAAGCAGTTCGACAATTCGCAGGCTATACATTAGGTGGTGCCGATAGTATTCGTCGAGTCATGGGTAAGAAAAAGGTCGATGAAGTTGAAGCATTACGACCTGAATTCTTACATGGCAATACCAGTAAGAACCTAGTCGGAGGATTAAGCTTAAACTATACTGAAGAGTTCTTGAATCATTTATTCGATCAGATTAAGGTCTTTGCCGGTTATGGTTTTAACAGACCACACGCTGGATGTTATGCAGAAATTACATACCAGACGGCATGGTTAAAGACTCATTACGCTACGGAATTTATGACATCTCAGCTTTCTATGGAGGCTGGTAATAAGGATAGTACCGTTGCGAATGTTCAGGAATGTCGACGTATTGGTATTGATATGCTTCCGCCGGATATTAATCTATCGGACGTAGGGTTTACTATCGAAGGGCCCAACATTCGGTTTGGCTTAGTGACAATTGGTGGAGTTGGAGAAGCCATTGTTAATGTCATTAAAGACACGAGACCTTACACGGACTTCACGGACTTCTTTAGTCGCGTTAATAAGAAAACGGTGAACAAGAAGGTTATGACGAATTTAATTAAGGTTGGAGCCTTTGATTGCTTTGAACCGAATCGTCATATTGTCTGGAATCACTACTGTGATCTCCGTGGTGAACTAGATGCTTATGGTAAGCCTAAGATCCGGACAACTAAGGGTGTTAAGAATCCTATGTGTGAATTATTAGAACCAAAGGATTTTACAGAGAAACTTCAATTGGCTTACGAGAAAGAGCACATTGGACTTTATGTTTCAGGCCACCCATTAGGTGGTTTACCCTACGTTGCTTGGGCCAGTGTTGGTGATGGTGAGCTTGTAGAAATAGGCGGCATCGTTAAGGATGTTAAGATAGGTCCTACGAAAAATGGTAATGAATACGCTCGTGTTTGTCTTGAAACTCAGGGTTCTGATGTCTGGTTCAATGCCTTTGGCAAGGTTCACGTTGATCATAAAGCTAAGTTTGTTAAAGGCAATACCTTAATTGTTACGGGGGAGAAGTCTGCTAAGTGGAATAACTTAACGGCTAAGAAAATTATCACCCGCAAGAAGAAAACTGATCCAAATGTTAAACTTAAACCCGTAGATGAATACGCTGAGAGTCCTGTCGTTAAGCCGAGTCCCTATGGTGATGCTGAGCAAGCGATTGCTACTGTGATGGCTACGAAAGAATTTATCAAGACCATTCTTTCAGAGGAAACCGCTAAGCCTGTTGTTGATAAGATCCAGGAGATCTTAGATTCTGATGATCCGTTAATGGCAATCTTTGGTTGTTAGGTTTAGTCGGGCCTCCTGCTCCTCCCCTTTGGGGAGCAGGAGGATCCTCCTATAAATTGTAGTGTATAATTTACATTACAAAATGGAATACTATTAGTATTAAATTAAGTTGAGAAGGAGCGATTTGTAATGAATATTTGTATCTTTGAGGGACGTATTGGCAAGCTGAAAATGAATGGCAAGGGGGATAAGAAGTATTTAACCTTTACACTCTCCGTTCGTAAAGACTATATCAGTGAGAAAGATAAGGAAGCTAACAAAATCAACAACTTCTTATTCATGAAAGCCTTCGGCAAGACCGCTGAGTTTATCGAACAATACTTCGAAGACGGCAAACACATCGGCGTAACCTGCTCTTATGAGACATGGGAAGGTAAAGATGATGACGGCGATACCACATATAACCATAACTTTAATATTATCAAAGCCAATTTTGTCGGTGGCAAAGATGATGGCGACGATTCCGGTAGTAAATCCTCTAAGTCCGATGACGATGATGCTAAGGCTAAAGCTAAAGCTAAGAAAGCTAAGGCTGCCGCTAAAGCTGCCGCCGAAGCAGAAGACGATGGTGAAGATCTAGACGACGACGGAAGTCTGCCATTCTAATGGATCAAGCAACTAAAGAGGGCGCTATCGAAGGATTGATTAACATGGTGATGTATATCTATCAATCACATCTCGAAGAAGGTCAATCTATTGATAGCGCTAAGGATAATACATTAAAGATCATTAATGATCTTGGAATGCGGTACGCCAGTGAAGCAGGATTAGAATTTAAAGGTTATGCTAATCCCGCTACGCTTCTCGATGATTCTATCATGATGATTCGAACAGAGCGTAGGAAAAACCCGGCTCTTTCTTATCCTCTAAGTAATTTAATTACCTTGCGTAGTATGTTAAAGAAGAAAGGAGATAAGTGATTTGAAAAACATCAAAGTTGAAGTTCAAGGTGACAAACTCTTGATCGAAGTAGATCTTGCTCAGTCCTATGGGCTAAGTAGCTCTGGTAAAAGCATAATCATTGCTTCGAGTGAAGGAAATATAGCAATCCCTGGCCGTGAAGAAGTCAAGATGGGATTGAATATCTATAAGTCTGCAAAATAAGGAGGTAATTAAGTTGAATCGACCAACTCCCGAAGAGGCTAAGCGCATTCTAGATCAAATTAAGGAATACTCTGATGCACCAAGACTTAAAGTTCAAACTTCTGTTGGCGAATTAACCGCAATGCCTACTACTGATGGTGGAAATCTTGGTATATGGGTGTCATTGAATGATGATACTGTAGTCCTAGTTGATGTTGATGACGATGGTAAACTTACCGTACGTATTTGGGATTCTGAATGCGATAATGATCCTTTAATTATACATTCACCCAAGCTATGTAAGTGTTGTGAACACAAGAAGGAGGATTAACATGGCAGTAGCCAAAGGAGTTCTTGATAAAATCATTGACGGGATCAATAAGAAAGCTGGCAAGGTTGTTGTTGATCGAGCGGTTAACATGATGGAACAGCTAAAGATTGAATTCATTCCTACACCGAGCTTAGAACTCAATATGGCGATGGGCGGCGGTTGTGCTGTCGGTCGTGTCATTGAGTTTGCAGGAGAACAAAGTTCAGGTAAGACGAGCATGGCTCTAGAGATTATCTCTGATGATCAGAAAGTACACCCAGAAGGAGTCTGGGGTTGGTTTGAAACAGAGGCCAGTTATGATCCAGACTATGCTAAAGACGTCCATGGGGTTGATCTTAACCGTATTATCTATTGGGACATGGATGACTTGGGTGCTGAAAACGGATTAGATGTTCTTGAGGCCTTAATTCGATCGAATGATCTTCGAGGTGTTGTAGTTAACTCAGTAGCAGGCCTATCAACCATCCGAGAGATGAACTCGCAAATGGCCGAGGTAGGTGTGGCCGAGACCGCACGTATGATGAGCAAGTTAATGCGTAAGATCGTAGCGATCGCCAACAAGACTAAAACAACGTGCATCTTTATCAATCAGTTTCGCGCCACCATGGATAAGTATAAACCCACGGTAACTACCGGTGGTAAGGCGCTTGGATTCTTTGCTAGTCAGCGAGTTGATTTTAATAAGATCAAACTAGAGGCCAAGGATGGTTATGACGAAGAAGAAGCCATGAAAGTTCAATGTCGTGTTCGTAAAAACCGATGTACGTATACTAATCCTTATAAGAAATGCCAGTACATCGTTAAGTATGGCGAAGGTATTGATTTAATCGGAGAGATCACAAACGCAGCCTGTGAGCAGGGAATCCTTCGTAAGTCTGGAGCGTGGATCTTTTACGAAAAGGATGATGGAGATTGTGTCGTCCGTGATGGTGTTATGGTTGTTCAAAAGGATGAATCCGTCATTCAGCAAGATGGTGTTCTTATGAAATGGAATGGCGCTGCCAAACTATTAGCGTTCTTCCAGAACAATCCTGATTTCTATACGGAGATTCGTACATTAATGATGGCTCGGTTACTTGCTGGAGAAGTAAAGACTATGGGCCTAGATGTCGAAGAAGTTGATCAAATCGTTGCCGAAGATGCAGAACTTGCTGAAGTCTTTATCGAAGTCATTGCTGATGAAACTACAGTAGGTTCCGATGAAGAGGAAGGTGAACCCGTATGATTGTTTTAAGCGAACAACGCTTGTTAAATACCTTGCGTTTACTAACAAATTCAAGTAAACAGCTAGTCGACTCGGGTATTCACTTGGATAATACTATCTATAGGGCTAAGTTATTAACTAACTTAGCCACTATTGAAGCATTACTTGATGTTGTTCAAGTGAATGACGAAGAAGTTTCTCCAATAAATAATGATGAATTCCAAGCTTGGTTAACTAATGAAGAAGAAGTTCTTCGTGGATTTCCGGGAGAAGCTGGAAATGATGAAGAGTATCTTGAACAACAAGACAGTGAAGACTTTATTAATGACGAGGAACTTATGGCAGCAACATGTCCATCAACAGATGTTATCTTTACAGGAGAATATACTGATCTAGGCGAACCTCTTGTAAGTGTCAAAGGTGAAGAACCTATTCCAATTAATAAGGTTCCTGGAGAATATCTACCATTTTAAGGAGTGAGATTTATGCCATGGACTAAACAAGATATTCATATGGCAACTCACTACGGCAAGTCCTTAGCAGAGCATACTTTAAAGATGCTTCAAGACTATAACACTGATCGTGATAGTCATAGACGTCATAAGGTTCAACTCTGCCGGACATGTCATTATTTACGTAGTGGTATGATTGCTGGTCAAGCATTCACGGATTATACATGTCGAGTATGTGATAATGTCTTTGGCTATCACAATACAAATACACCTAAAATTTGTACGACATGTGCTAATAAGCTAAATCTCTGTGTTAAATGCGGTGGTGATATAAATACCTGGCTCAAGAAGGAGAACAGTGATGTTACTTGATGGACTTAATGATGCTCAACTCGAAGCAATTACCGAGACATTTGATGAGTCCTGTCTTGTTATTGCGGGGCCTGGCGCGGGTAAAACGGCAGTTCTTACCCGCCGCATCGCTTATATGATCGAAGAAGGTATTAAGGCTCGTAACATTTTGACTGTAACCTTTACGAACAAAGCAGCTACTGAGATGAAAGAACGTATCAAGGGATACATTGGTGATGTTTTAGCATCGGATATATGGATGGGAACCTATCATAGTATTTGCGTTAAGATATTACGCAGGTATGCAAATGAAATTGGTCTTAGTCCTAAGTTTACAATCATTGATGCCGATGAACAAAAGAAGATCATCAAAGAAGTTCTTAAGAAGGTCGCTCCAAACAATAATTATGTTAATGAGGGCAGGATTCTTAGTCGCATTAGCACTCAGAAGAATAAACTTCTAACACCTAGTGATTATTTGAATACGAGTAAAGATTATGACCGAGCTTTGGTGGGCGATTGTTATCTTGACTATCAGAAAAGACTTACTAAGATTAAATGCCTAGATTTCGATGACTTGATCATGAAGACGTGTCAATTACTTAAACAATCTAGTATAGCTCGTGAATACTACCAAAATAAATTCAAGTATATACTCCTTGATGAAACACAGGACAGTAACTATGCTCAGTATCAACTCGTTAAGTTATTAGCGGGCAATACAAATAACATCTTTGCTGTAACTGATGATGCCCAGGCTATTTATTCCTGGAGAGGGGCAGACATTCAAAATCTGCACAACTTTATTGAAGAGTATAACCCGAAAATCATTAAGCTTGAACAAAACTATCGATCAACTCAAACCGTAGTTTATGCCGGTAATGCTATTATCAAAAACAATCTTAAGCAATTAGACAAGACCATCTTTTCAAAGCGTAAGGTTGGTAATCAGATTAAGCTTTATGAGGCACCTACGGGCGACGACGAAGCACGTTTTGTAGCGGATGAAATTCAAAACTTAGTACGCCATGGCGGCTATAACTATGATGATATCATGGTCTTGTATCGTACGAACTATCAATCACGAGCCTTCGAAGATAAGTTTATGAACTTTCAAATTCCTTATGATATGACGGGTGTCTTCAGTTTTTATGGGCGTAAAGAAGTCAAAGATATCTTAGCTTGGCTCAAAATCGTTTCTAACAATGACGATGATCTAGCTATGGAGCGAATACTCAATACGCTTGACGCCCTAGGATCTACATCAATTAAGAACATCCTATCTCAAGCAGAGAATTTTAATCTTAGCGCTTATGACTCGGCTAATACCTTTACGTGTAAGCAATCTAAATCTCAAGCCTCGTTAGAGTCAGCAATGAGTACACTCAGTAAATTAAGCAGTGCTTATTCTGTAGGGAGTAGCTATAGCAACACACCCGTAACAGATATGCTGGATCTCATCTGGAAAAATACGAGTTACTATGATAATTTGGTTAATGAAAATACACCAGAGTCATTAGACCGTAAGGCTAATCTAGATGAGTTAATCAGTATTGCTAAGAGCTATGAGTTGTTATCAGATGCTCCCGACCTAACAGAGTTTTTAGAGAATATTGCCCTAGCTTCTACGAAGGATAGCGAAAACAAACCGAAGTCTATTAAGATGATGAGTGTTCATGCCAGCAAGGGAATGGAAAGCCCTATTGTCTTTCTCGTAGGTATGGAAGAGAACCTATTTCCACATGCCAATTCAATCAATACACCGGAAGCCTTGGAGGAAGAACGACGTCTTTGCTATGTCGGGGTGACTCGTGCTAAGGATGAACTTTATATCACATATGCTAACGCTCGCCGTGGATTTAAGGGGATTGAAAACAATTCACCAAGCCGATTTATCGGGGAGATACCTAGTAAAGTTCTACTAAAGCTCTAGGTTTAGACAAGTGTGTTACATTATGTTATAATATAGGTAATGCAAGGAGGAATTAATATGAGTGACGTTCAGGCTCCAGCTAAGAAGCGCGAGTTATCCGATGAATTCAAAGCGGAATTTGTCAAGAACATCCAAGGTAAAGACTATATCATCTATGGAGGACTTATCACATTAGCTCATGCAGAAGGCTTTAAAGGCTTTAAACAACCTCTAGTCGTAGAGACTCCAGGCAAAGATAACGGCGGGCTAATTATTGTTGTTGCTACAGCCGTTGATAAAAACGGCAATGAATGGTCAGCTCTAGGAGATGCTGATAGCGTTAATGTCGGCGCTAAAGTAGCTAAGCATAAGTGTCGAGTAGCAGAGACACGAGCTAAGGGGAGAGCCTTACGTGACATGTTAGGTATTGATATGCTCCTGATTGACGAGGTCGAAGATCCGTATGCTAAAAATGAAGACTTAATTACGGATGCACAAGTCAATAAGATTGCTGTCTTAATGAAGCAAAAGAAAGTATCTAAAGATTGGATGAGAGAACAGATGACTGCGCTAACCGGCAAAGTTAAGAGTGCCGAGTTAACAAAGTCAGAAGCAAGTCTCATGATCAAGACATTGGATGCTTACACAGAAGATAACGAGTAGGTGAACATTATTAAACGATCTAGCAGAAAACCAATAGCAGTGGCGCTGGGAGGATTTATGATCCTAGCGTCCATCGCTATTCCGGCCTATGACTATGTCGGAAATACAAATAAACTTATAAGTGAACAACAAACTACGATCCAATCATTAAATAAGAGTCTTAAGGATTCTACGGACACATTAGATTTGGTTACGACTGAAATGACCAAGCAAGAAAAGATTATAGCTGAGCAGCGATCGGACATCGCAGAGCTAAAAAAGCATCAAGCGACACCATCTCGCAGTGAACCCAAAGGACGTCAGTATAAGATAACATTAGATACCGTAGCCTATTCTTGGACTGGCGGTAGAACATGTACCGGAGTGTGGCCTAAGGTTGGAACAATTGCTGTAGATCCTAAGATAATACCTTTAGGATCTAAGATTTATGTTCCAGGCTATGGTTATGGAATTGCAGAAGATACCGGAGGTGCAATTCATGGTCACATTATTGATTTGTTTATGGGAAGTTACGATGATAGTGTTCGATGGGGTCGCAAGAAACTAACTGTAACGGTCTTCGATAAGGAATAAGTTATGTCACGTAAGCTTCCCAAGTTTGTACTTTAAGGAGGTGTTTAAAATAGTTAAGAACAATGTTAATGTCGGAGACTTAAGAGAACTTGCTCAGACCATTCTAGAAGGACGTATTAAAACCTTTCATTTAGAATTACGCAAGGGTAATAAGAAAACTAAACTCTATGCCGAATACACTACGTTTTCTGAAAGTCAATTAACCGAAGACAGTAGAGAAGTTCGCTTAAGTACTTCTGAGACCCTTGAAGAAATTGCTGACGGCATCGAGGCGGGCGATAAATTTAATACCATTGAGATCACTAAATCATTAACCACTGATTGGAAAATCTTAATTGATAGGGTTGGTTCAAATGCATAAACTAACAGTACCTATAGTGCTTCCTGATACAACAATCAGTGAGCCACGCTGTAAACATCCTGGACATGATGCCGGTTATGATTTGTGCTCAACTAAGGATATAATCCTATGGCCCTTTAAGGTTGTAAAGATACCCGTCAACGCTCAGATTAGTATACCTCAAGGATTCTTTGCACGTATTACGGGACGTAGTGGATTAAGTGTTAATGGAATCTTAACGATTCCAGGAACCGTAGACTCGGGTTATATTGGAGTGATCCATGCCATTACGATGAACCTTAGTTTCTGGCCTAAGAAAATTCGTCGAGGCGATCGTATAGCGCAAATGATTGTCATGCCTTGTGCCTCTTTGGATTTTCGATTGGTTAATCGTCACGAAGAAACTGACCGTGGTTCTCATGGCTTCATGTCAACAGGACTTACTTAATACAGATAACCCGTGCTTAATTAAGCACGGGTTATCTGTATAATTGCGTTACAATATGGTATACTATAGGTAATGGAGGTGATACCGTGCGAGTATTAACAGCAAGTGATTTACATGGATACTTTAAACCGCTAGAACGAGCCTTAGCTAAGGCTAATTATGACCCTAAGGTAGATCAACTTATCTTACTCGGTGATTACATCGATCGTGGACCCAACTCTGCTAAAACTGTAGATTATGTTATGAAACTTTGTTCCGAAGGAGCAATTGCCCTAATGGGTAACCATGAGGCTATGTTAATTGGCTATTTAGCTGGTCAATATGATTATGCTTCTTATTGTTATAACGGCGGTAATACAACGCTAGAATCCTATGCTCGTTGGAGTGCTGAATTTCCAGAAGAACATCTTGAATTCTTAGGTAGACTTAGTCCTTATGCTCGAACTGATAATCATATCTTTGTTCATGCTGGTGTTATTCCGGATGTTTTAATTAACGAGCAAAAGAATGATGATCTCTTATGGACTCGCTATATTAATCCTGCTCAAACGATGGGCTGGTGGGAAGTATCTCATGGTTTTGATCAAACGATTATCGTTGGCCATACACCAACAAATTATGTTGGTAAGAAAAAGGGTGAAGTTTATATCGGTGACAAGTTAATCATGATTGATACCGGTTGTTGTGCTCGCGACGGTTGGCAAACACTTTATGATGTAACAAATAATATTGCCTATCAATCAAATAAAGAAAAACAAGTACGGGTGGTGGATTATTCCTGTGAAGCAGATGGACGTGTGTTTAGATCGAGTTTTTCTGGAACTTAAACCACTACCTAATAGCAAGTGGAAAGCTATGATTGTTTTGGATCACTTGCTATTAGTTTATCATTATACTCATTATGTTTTAGGTTACGATATTAAAACTCACACTGTTTTCCACGAGTGGTGGGAGCGGCCCGCAGATAAACGTGGCCTCGAAGCTGCTAAAGAGTATTTAAAAGAGAGGTTTAAGACATGAAATGGCTTGAATGGTTAATATATGCCATATGGATAGCGATCCTTGGATGTATCATGTGGCATGGTATTACGATTAAAGTGGGAAATATCATGGAGGTTCATTCTAACCCATTAAGCAGACTCTTTAATAAGAAGAAAGGAGATGAACTATGAAATTTATCTATGCAACAGACGCTCAGTTAAAAGCATCAAATCCTGGTTGTCGACTTGATAACTTCCCTACTGCTATGAAAGCAAAGTTCTTTGAACTTGGTGAAGTTGCCCGTGCTGAAAATGCTGAGGCTATCTTTATTGGTGGAGACTTATTCGATGGACCTAAGACCAGTAATAAATTCTTAGGTGAGATCGGCGAGATCTTTAAGAAATATCATTGTCCAGTCTATGTTGTACCGGGTAATCATGATCTCTTTGGATATAGTTTAAGTACCGTTGACCAGACTTCACTGGGCGTGCTGGCTAAACATGGTGTTATTAAGCTATTAACCAGGGCCAGTGGCCCTGAGTTCTTTATGGATAAGAACGGCTGTGAAGTATCCTTTGAAGGTCAAGAGTTTCATAAAGACATTGATCAGGGAAAACCGGAAGATGATTATTACGTTACGTCTAAAGCTCAAGTACGTGTTTTAATACCTCACGGGATGTTAATACCAAAACCGTTCTTTGGAGCCTTTACATTGATCGGAGACTTACCGCTGCATGGCGGGCCGGATCTTATCTTAGGCGCTCACTATCATCCAGGGTTTGCGACTATACAGCACGGCGATACTATGGTTGCGAATCCTAAAGCAATGGCACGAGATGAGGCCAGTGATGGAAACTATCACCTAGATGCTCCTAGATATCTAGTACTAGATGTTGATCCTTCCCAACATAAGTTCAGCCTTGACATACGTGAATTCGTAACGGCTAAGCCTGGAACCGAGGTTATTAATCGACAGGCATTGCTTGATAAGAAAGCTAAGGATGCATCACTCACAAACTTTAAAACTAGCATTGATACGACAACGACTGTAGCTTGTGACATTCAAGGTATTCTACGAAACATTGCAACACAAGCCGGTATTGATTCGCTAATTCAACTTAAGGCATTAGATGCTATGGCTCAAGCCGAATCAGCAGAAGTCTCTGTTAGTTCTGTATCGGGATATGTTGAAAAGACTGGGACATTATCGATCACAAGAGTGATCTTAAATAACTTTCAATCTCATGCTCATACTGAGGTTGATCTAGGAAGTGGCCTCAATGCCTTCACTGGATCGAGCGACTGTGGAAAGACAGCCATCTTCAGAGCAATTCGATGGGTACTTTATAACGACCCGAAAGGATCCGACTTCATTAGGACAGGAACAAAGAAATGCTCAGTTACCCTGGAGTTTTCAGATGGAACTAAGATCACGAGAGAAAGAACTTCATCAGGAGCAGGGAGCTATTCAATTTATGATCCCGTCCAAGGAGCCGTTACAGACTACAAAGGATTTGCAAACAACGTACCTGTCGAAGTTTTCAATGCTCATCAAATGCCTAAGACCCGACTTACCAAAGACCTTGAGATCAGTCTCAATCTCGCAACCCAACTCGAAGGCCCTTTCCTGTTATCAGAAACAGCAGGAGTACGGGCGACAGCCATTGGACGGCTTACAGGTGTTCATATAGTTGATGCAGCGATTCGTGACATTGGACGTGAGATTATCAATGGTAACAGTTATGTTAAGAGTCAAGAGAAGCAATTAGAATCTGTTGAGGAAAAGCTCAAGGGATTTGAAGATTTAACAGAGCTTGAATCACGGATTAACATGTCTAATTTAATCTTAACAGGTCTTGATATGCTTGAAAAACGTGTACAAGATTTTGAACTCTTACAAAAGGACATATCAACTGTTCGCACAAAGACCTTGGAACTTGCGACAATTTACAGTCATTATGCTCATGTTAAGAAAACCCCTGTGCTTATTAGGGAAGCCGAGACTACTCTAATTCATCTTGAAACGATGCAAGATCTTAAATCAAAGCTTAGTAAAAATACAGAGGAACATATCTCGATTGAATCCGAGATGAAGATGATTCCTAAGTATGATGCCGCCAAGATCCAAGAAGGTATCGAAGTTCTTAAGCACTTAAATGAACTAGAGTTAATTCAACGTAATTTAGGTACAGTTCAGTTTGGAATCTTTACTTTAGCTAATGATTTAAAACTTGCTAAGTCCGAAGACGCTATGTTAAGCTCAAGAATACCAGAGATCAAACAGTTAATTGATCGCTTGAAAGATCTTGAAAGTCTTAATGATGCCGTTCATGTGAATAAGCAAATGATTAAGTCCGAGGAATCTAAACTTGATCAACAAACTGAGCTTTATGATCAAAGCTTAACAGATTATAAGGCAATGCTACTTGAAGCTGGTGAATGTCCTACGTGCCATAGTATAATCACGGATCGGGTCTTGGCTGGCATCTCAGGAAGGAGATCTTAATTGTGAAATACGATGAAATTCATCTAGGAGATGGCGATAATCCTTGGTATTTAAATACGATTGGCGAAGATGGTAATCCTTATCGCTTTAAGGTTTTAGCTTGTATACCGGATGATGATGGACACGAGTATGTTGTTCTCGAAGACGAAGACAAGAGACGAAACATCTATAAGCTCACGCATCAACGTACGCAAATACACAAGATTTTTGACAAAGTAGAGCAAGACTATGCTCTTAAGATTGTTAAAGAAGCACTTAAAATAGGATTTGAGGAGATGAAACGCCGTGGAAAACTATGAAATTAAGTTAAAAGAAATCAGCAAGCGATCCCAGGATGCTCAAAACTCTATGATTCGTTGTGAGACTAAGTTAGAATCATTAAACCAACGTCGTACGGAACTCTTAGCAGAGTGCGATAAAAAAGGTGTTGATCCCGATCAGATTGATGAAGCGATTGCTGCTGATAAAGCAAAGCTTGATGAATTGATTCAACAGATCGACGGCTTCTTGCCGGACGAGGAGCTGATTGAAGATGACAACAATGCCCTCAGCTTCTGAGTATAAGCAGCGCCTTACCGCTCTACAAAGTCACTTTGATTCTCGTAAAGGTCAGCGTGATCAGTTAATCCAACAGAAGGCCGAGTTAACGTTTGAGATTGCTTCAAAGCAATATGAACTTAAAGGTCTTGAAGAAGCACGGATCTTACTTCAACAAACCAGTGTTACGGCTCGTGACTATGCCAAAACTAAGCTCGAAGAGATCGTTACAAATGCCTTGCAGTATATTTTTACCTCGGACTTCAGATTTGAGATTGAACTTGGAGAGTCCGGTGGTAAGCCACAAGCCGACTTCTTTGTCGTTAGTCTTCAAGATGGTATCGAGGTTCGCAATCGTCCTGAGGACAGTCGTGGTGGTGGCGTGGTTGATATCATTTCTCTCGCCCTCAGATGGGCTGTCCTTCAAATTCATGCAGACCCTAAGATGAATGGGCCTATGATGCTTGATGAGCCAGGAAAGCACGTTTCTGAAGACTATGCGATTAAGCTTGCAGTCTTCTTGAAACAGATGAGTCAGCATTTTAAACGTCAGATCGTTATGGTAACACATCAACCCCACTTGGCTGTCGCTGCGGATAATCTCTTTGAAGTAGAACTCAAAGGAGGTAAATCGATTGTTTCAGGAGTCAGTTCAGGAGCAGGAACTCCTTGAGCTTCAAGAAACTGTTGAGAAACCAGATAGTATTTATAAGACATCGGCTATCCATAACTTGTACATCAAGAAATTCTGGAAGACAACTAAGAGTCAATTAGATATAGAGATACGTACGGCAAACTATCTTGTAGTTTTAGTTGACCTTAGTATGGCTCAAATTATTTCTTGGTGGAGACAAAAAGATAAGCCTATGATCTTAGAGCCTATGATCTATGGAACACTGGAGGATGATTCGAATGTTTAGATGTCCTAGCTGTGGTCAAGCAAGGCGTATGCCTTCAAGAAATGGCGAGTACTATCAACCAATGACAATGGATATAACTTTCTCACTAATCAAGAATTTACCTCCAGTTATTGTGACTGAACTAAATGTTTGTGACGTAGTCGTATGTCCAGTATGTGATCAACCAAATATTTCAGTTAGCTGGAAAGAAGCCTGGGATAATCCTATGAAGTATTTTGAAGCGGATAATCTATGTCATTGCGGTGGCGAACTGTGGATGGATCAAGTTGAAGGTACGCCACAATATGCTTTTATCTGTGAAAAATGTGGCTGGGTTAAACCAAAATCCGCTGTAAGTGGAGCCAGTTAGTAAAGGAGATAAGTAGATGTTTACACCTGATGAAATATATATCGTTGAAAAAGAATATTCTAATTGTCCTGAAAAGATTGATATACGTGTCGGAGATCAAATTCAGATCATTGAAAAGATTGGAGAGTCTTATAAGGTTCTAAACTTAAGTCTTGGCATCTCGGATGTCTGGACTATTATAAGTGAAGATGACCTTATTGATCTTATAAGATTCGAAGACATTAAGTAATCCGTTCTATTCTCCTGCTCTCCCCTTCGGGAGCAGGAGAATATCACTTTAAAAGGAGGTTAGAAAGTTGCACGTCAGTACAGAATTACGTAATGAAATCTGCGAATTAAATCCTCTAGTTGATGTCTTTGCAGAAGAGCGCTTTGAGTTAGAAGATGCCGGTGGAAATATCTATCGCATGAAGTGCTTTAATAAAGAGCATCGTGACAGCGAACCCAGTATGGTCGTATATAAGGATACACAAACCTTTAGTTGTTTCGGATGCAGTATTGCTGATAAGAAACATGGCGGCGTTGGGTCAGATGTTATTGCGTTTATTATGTATCATAAGGATCTTTCATTTCAAGAAGCCTGTGAATACTTAATGAATCGTGCTGACATACCTATTCCAGAAGACAAAGTTAACCCTAAGATTGAATCTCTAAAGAAATATAAGACCGATAGAAATCGTGACTATTACGAAGAGTTACGTAAGAATCCTAAGATTATTCGGTACTTACAAAATCGTGGTTTAACACCGGCTAGTATTTCTAAGTGGCGATTTGGTCTCGTTCCTGACAATGTTAAGTGGGAGGAAATCCGTGGTAGGTTAGCGATTGGTCTTCATGATTTGATGTTAAAGCAGACATCAACGATTGCTATGGCCTATCGTACATTAAGTGACGACAGTCCAAAATATCTTAATGATCCAACAAGTCTTATTTATAATAAGACATGGTATCTATTTGGATTGAACTTTGCAAGACAATCCATAAGGAAAAACAAGTTTGCTATTGTCATGGAGGGATACTTTGATGTCATACTTTCTCATCAAGTAGGACTCGATATGACGGTCGGAACCTGTGGAACAAGTTTTACAGACGAACAAATGGCAATGCTTAGAAAGTATACGAACTCTATCTACTTATGGTATGACTCAGATAAACCTGGAATAGAAGCAACACTTAAACATCTACCATCTTTATTTAAATTGGGATTTAAAGTAGATGTCGTTCGGACAATTGGTGTTAAAGATCCAGGAGAACTTCTCATCGGTATGAACTTAGCAGAAGCTAAGGATTATATGATAGAAAGTTCATTACCGGCGATGCAGTTTGCTATCAATAATTATTGTGTTCAGCTTTATGACGCAATAGAAAGGGGAGCGCCAGACAACATTGTACTTCAAGAGAAAATCAGAGCTCTACGATCCTTGCTTGATTTATTAAGCTGTGTTCAAGATCAAGCAGAGCGAATCGCTTATGCAGATCTTATTAACCACAAGCTTAACACAGCAATAAGTATTGCAATTTAAAGGAGAAAATCTATGTATAATATTATGGATATCAAGGCTTGGAATGAACATGAAGCGGAATGTAAGTTTAGTAACCTATATCCAGACTTGACAGTAGCAGGTGTATCGGAGAAAATTACCCCTATAACTGCTGATGGAGTAACCGTAGAAGATCATCCCGTAAAGGGTTCTCGTCATTGGATTTTAAGACATTATATTTATCAATGCAAAGAAATCAAAATCAATAAAAATCTCAATGGAGAACTTGAAGAGTCTTATGAAGGACTCAAACTTGTCAATCGTGATATAGAATCTAAAACGGAAGCCGTCAAAGAAGCCAAGAAATTAACACTGTCAACATATCGTCCTCATTCGGTTCGTATTGTTAAGATACTAGATGGTAATGCCTCAAATGTTGTTTGTGATGTATTACCTAAAGGTGGAGAAGCCGGTACTTACACGATCGTTTATACTCAGTTAGATCCTAGATATGCGATCAAGCTTACGAATAAAGTAACGTTAGCAAGTGCTATATCAATTGGTTTCGAAGATGAACTTGGGCATATCTTATCAGAGTTTAAAGCCGATTGGCTATCCGGCAAAGAAGGGACTGTCATAGGTATAAATCCTGATGGATCTTATATTGTTGAAGTTGATGGAGAACATACTTGTTATACTTATGGCCCTTCGATGCTTTGTAATCTAGAGTTCGAAGAGGAGGTGATCTAATGTATACTATGCAAGCTTATTACTGTTGGCTTGAAGAAGATGCTATTGGTTTCTTTAGAAGAGATCATGGAGACGCAAAGATTATCAATGTCAGTCAACGGTATCCGGGCGTAAATCCCACGCAATGCCTCAATGATGATCGTAAAGTTAAGGGAGCGAGAACCTGGATTAGTCAATATTATATCTATCAATGTAATGAGATTAAGAAGGATCCAATTACTGGAGAGAATATTTATATTGGTATGCGTTTAGCCGGTAGTTCTGAAGCTAAACTTGACGCCGTTAAGCAAGCTAAAGAATTTACATTAGCTAATCAATTACCTCATACCGTTCGAATTGTGAAAGTCTTAACAGACTCTAACATTGTAAGTAATCACTGGGTTAAAAACGGAAATACGCCTTGTTGGGATATACTTTATTGTGAAGGTCTTCTCGACAGTGAACTTATTAATGAATCGGATAAAATTTCTCTTAATCCATCTGTTAAGTCTGGTGATCACAGTACAAACATTAATGCTCGACTCGAATACAATGCGATGACCTGGCTTAATAACAATGCTCCAGTTGTTGTTTCTAAGATTGAGGGAGCAAAAGTTACCCTTGCTGGAAATAATTCTATCTTTGATATCAATTGGCTTTGTAAATTTATAGAGCCCATTGATATTCCAGAAGACGAACAAGACGAAGAAGATGATTTTGAATTTGACGGCTTCTGGAATGACGAAGAAACTGCATAAAGCATTACAAATCGGGAATACTAATTGTAACATGGAGGGATCCAATGCTTAATCTGGTATTAGCAATGACTAATTTAATTGATCAATGTTATGATGCTGATCCTCTCCATTATGTCGTGACTTATAAAAATGATAAGGTCGTAATTAATGATGGTTTATTGTTTAGCGATGCTGTCCTAAAGTTCTTAGAATGTAATCACTTAACTCTCTGTGATTACATTCAAGAGCTTAAGACTTTATCAAATCTAGAACAACAAGAAGCCCGCATTATGGATGATATATCTCCTGAGCTTTGGCATAATTATGTTGAAGTTCAAATGGATCGATATCAACAAGACTTAGAAAGGAGATAATTATGCCAGCATGGACTATAAGTTGGGCTGTTGACTCGACTGGTAAGATTGAAGAGAAATGGAAACTCTGTAAAAATGATACTGAAGTTGTGGGTACTCTTAAAGATATTCTTTATGCTGATGGTGTTACTGGGGAAATTGTTGTAACTCCTCATAGCACAGAATCCGCACCCGTACGATTTCATCCTATGAGCGAAACAGAAAAGATTAGGAGGATTCAAGTATGAAAGACACATGCGATCGCTGCGGTAGACATACCATCGTAACCATGGTATCTATGATGAATACAGATTCTCTTTGTATGGATTGTAAGTGCGATGAACAAAGTCATTCTCGTTATAAAGAAGCTCGTGATGCCGAAGCGGCCGCATGTTGTGCTGGAGATTTTAATTATCCTGGATTATTTGCTGGTCAGAAATATCCATTTAAAATTAAGGAGAATTAATATGAACAATATTCCCCTTAATAATGGTAAGGAAGCTATCTATACTAAGACCGTCTCAAGACTTATACCGGATCTTGATCCAAAGAATAAGAGCAATGTTTATTATTACGATGCTCCGTGTCCTGTTTGTTCTTACCCTAATGTTGTTTATAGTTATGACGGCAGAACCTTTGCAAGTTTTCAGGTAACATGTCGTAGCTGTGGAGTCTTTTATAGACCGGTAATTAAGCAGACTCCAGGAACCTATATAGCCGCTAAGTCAGAAGTTAAATCGCAACCACAAGTTAGAGGACGTATGATGAGAGACAATGTAATCGATGACAAATGGTAAAGGAGGGACAGCATGACAGGCTATACACATTTGATGACCGGCATTGTGATGAGCGATGGCTTAAAACTTAATGCTCAGGATACTATACTGTGTATGTTTGCTACTTTACTTCCAGACATCGATAAGAAGTGTAGTATTCTCGGGCGCTTTAATCCACTGGCTAAGTATATAAAGCATCGAGGAATTACTCATCATCCCTTAATAATCTTAGTCATAAGTGTATTACTTTCTAAATATCACTTAGAGACGCCTTTCTTTTTTGGAGCTCTATCTCATTTGTTCCTTGATAGTTTGACACCTATGGGAATTCCACTATGGAATAAACATCGGTTACACCTGGCTTATATCCCTACGGGTTCTATGGGAGAATGGACAGTCTTTCTCATAATCTCATTATTACCAATACTTTGGAGGTGAGTCATGTATAAAAGTAAAGATCAAGAGTTTATGGATCGATTAAAGAAATCAATCTATAAGGCTAAAGAGATCGATAAGCCCGGTAAGGAATATGTATGGCAACATATGAAGAAGCACATTCAAATGGAAGATCTTCGAACCTATGCTATTACTAAACTTCCTGGCTATATTATTAAGCTAGGTCAGGGTGATTATAATGTACCGGTTGTTGTCGTGACTCAAAATACTATGACCATAGAAGAGTCTGCTTTATTACTCGATGCATTAAAGGCTGCTAATTTATCGGTTCAAGATATTTATTGCACGACGGTTGTCAAGACCGAAGAAGAATCAACCGAGGTAACAAATCATGTTAAGGCCGCTATCTATAATGAAATCGTCGCCGCAGAGATTACAATTATTAATCCTAAGGCAATCTTAATAATTGGTGAAACAAGCTATCTATGGGAAGATCGATTGCCTATTGCTTGGTCTGCAGCGTCGCTGGCTGATTGTTTAACAAGTGACTCAGTGTTACAGAAAAAGCACAAAACATCTCTTTGGAAAGCATTACAAAGAGTAATGCAATATGTTAATGCTTAATTGACTCCCTGTTTATTGTATGATACACTTACATTACATTTAAGAATGCCGCCGAGAATCTAACTATATTATAGGAGGATGCGGCTATGACAGAAAGTATATCCGTAAGACAGCAGACCCAAGAACAAATCATTGAGTACATTCAGAGACATAGTTCCGATGGAAAATTAACAAGGTCTCTAATGACAATTGCTCAACAAATAGGGTATAGTAATGCAACGGTTCATAGAGCTATGAAAAAGCTTGAAGCTATTGGTATGATTAAGATCATACCAAGTGACAAGCCAACAGAGCCAAACACAATTGTTTATCTAGGCCCTGCTACAACTAAACCAAGTGAGGCTACAACGCAAGGAACAAAACTTGTTCGAGAGCTTCAGGAATTATCACAGGAAATGTTTGGGTACTTCGAAAACTTATCTAAGAGAATGAAACAATATGAAACTGATCTTCAAACGTATTACGAATTACAAAGTCGATTAGTAGATGTTGTAAATTTACCGGACGATAAGTATCAAGTAATGATTCTTATGAAATCAGATAAGGTACTAGAGTAGGTTTACATTAACGTGTAGGCCTACTTTTTATCTACGGAGGTAAGACTATGGGATTTATTAATTTGGACCCTTTAGAAGAAGCCTTACTTGGCTTAGACGTCGCTCAAGCTTTACTCGATAAAGCAAGAGAAGACTTTAAGAATAATCCTGATCTCTTAAATAAATATGAAGTTATTAGTTTAGAAGCTATAGCTTCTTATGAAAAGGAGATTAAACTACTTAGAGAATTAGCTGCAAGTGTTAAGCTAGCTCAAGAGTATGACAAAGAACTTGATCAATTAAAGGGGGAGTTAAATGAGTAAATTCTTAGCAATCTTAAACCCTATTGCTGATCTTCTTGAACGAAAGAACCAAGACTATGGTAGTTCCTTTTATCAACTTAGGGATAAGTATGGCCCTGTAAGTTTTTATCTTCGTATCATGGATAAACTTAATCGGCTAGAACAACTTGATCAAAACCCTGCTCGTGTCCATGATGAATCAACAGAGGATACACTGAGGGATATCATTGGATACTGTACACTGGAACTTGATTATCGTATAAGAAACGAAAGAGGTGCTAACTTTGAGTCGACAGGGTGCCAAATTAAAAACATCAGTTAACAAACCCGATACCAGTAGGCCATTGAACGCCACAGCATGGCAACAACTTGAACAGTATTATACGGAGCTCGTAACTCAGATCACGATTCCGGAAGATCCCGAACCCAATGACATTAAGTATGTCGTCTCTGCGATTGATTCTGTCTACGCCGAAGCTCGACTTGATCTTGCGAAGGCTCGTCGCGGTCATGACCGTATTGAGCGTAAGTATAAGTTAGCCTCTAAAGAAGCTTACTTAGCCGTTAAAGACGCGGGAAAAACTGAGAAGGATAAAGAGGCCTTAGCCGTTGCTTACATCCGCTCAACGAAACTTGACGCCGACCCTATGCCAGTCACTGACATGTTAGATATTGCCGAAGAACGATATCTATTCATGCAAGCTGTCGTTGATGTCTTAAATGATAAATCAAATAAGTGCATCATCGAAAATGGCTTACTCAAGATTGATGTAAGCTTAGGCGGTCAAGGTGCTTAATAAGTTCCTTGATTGGATCGTCGATGCCTTAACTTCTCACCGGAAGTGCTCAACCGTTCAGTGTCATGTTAATTTTGACGGTGAATGCTGTTACGTTGCAATGTCTCCAATCGACTGTCTCGATGCAAATCGACCAGATCATAAACCAGGGTGGGTAATACCATGAGTTTTAATATTAACGATGATTATATGAGTGACACTATGATCCAAAACACATGGGATTGTGAACACTTTGGACGTTGTATCAATAGTTCAAAGTGTTTAACGTGTGGACCGACGCAGCGGATGCTTTCACTACCCGAAGACAAGGCTCGTAAAAAGGCTCAGAACAAAGTTCAACAGGCTAGAATCAATCCAAACTTGCCTCCTGAGGAGTCTTGGAAGCAGCTTGAAAAACAAGTCGTGGCAGAATTTAAGGCCGTACCTACGCTTAAAGAGTATGACAACACTCATCGCACGCCTGGTTCTGGTAACCTCTGGTTTGCTCCGGGCGATGTTGTTGATGATGTTGTGCTTGCAGAGTGCAAAGAACGCGGTACCGTTACCGCCAGGGGAGAAAAGACTATCTCAATTCCAAAGCAGCATTTAGATAAGATCATGGAAGAGTCTAAGGGCTTTGGGTATCCTGTTTATATCTTTCGTTATAGTAAATCTGAAGATATTTACTTTACTCAGAAGTTCGAAGTCTTAGTTGAGATGGTTCATGAAATCAAAGTCCTAAGACGTGAGCGTCTTCGACTAGAAGAAAAGGTTCGACTACTCGAAGAAGAAATAAGGAGGCTTAAGTCTAATGCCAGTTATTGATGAGGAATTTATTCGATGCAGTGAATGTGAGAATCCTTACTTTAAACAGGAAGAACGATTGATCTTCCATAAAACCATTAGAGAACGGGATGATCCTCATATTGAACTACCAGCTCTTGAAAAAGTTTACGTTTATAAATGTATCAAATGTGGTAACGAACTTCCAAAGTAATTGTATTAACCAATACAAAATAACTGCAACTGTAACTTGGAGGAAACGAAATGAAAGACTATATACTACCGCAAAACTATCCTGAGGTAAGGATATCTGAAAATGCTTTAACAGTACTTAAACGACGCTATCTTAAAAAAGATAATGCCGGGAATAGTACTGAAACACCTGAGGATATGTTTTATAGAGTGGCTAGGGTCGTGGCTGAAATCGACACAACTTATGGAGCTACATCTACTCAAGTAGATGATCGTACTTATGAATTCTATACTGCCATGGCTAATATGGATTTCTTACCAAATTCTCCTACTATGATGAATGCAGGACGCGAACTCGGTCAGCTTAGTGGATGTTATGTAGTACCCGTTGGTGATAGCATGGAAGAAATCTTCGATGGTATCAAGAACGCTGCGATCATTCATAAGTCTGGCGGAGGAACCGGTTTTAGTTTTACACGGTTACGAGCTAAGAATTCTGCTGTCAAATCAACCGGAGGTGTAGCGTCGGGTCCTGTAAGTTTCATGAAAGTATTCAATGCGGCCACCGAAGCAGTAAAGCAAGGCGGTACTCGTCGTGGAGCTAATATGGGTATACTCTCTGTGCATCATCAAGACATCGTTGAGTTTATAACCTGTAAACATGATAAGACTCAACTTAATAACTTTAACATCAGCGTAGGTATCACAGAAGAATTCATGCAAGCCGTATTTAATAACTCAGACTATAACATGTATGACAACAAGGGTAATATTGCTGGTACTAAGAATGCCAACGAGATTTTTAACTTAATTGTTGATCACGCATGGCTTAATGGAGAACCCGGTATTATCTTTTTAGATAAGATTAACGCTGCCAATCCAACGCCGAGTTTAGGGGAAATTGAATCGACCAATCCTTGTGGTGAACAACCATTATTTTCCAATGAAGCATGTAACCTAGGATCACTTAATTTAGCTCATTGCGTAGTGGATGGTAAGATCAATTGGATCAAGGTTCATAAGCTAACTCGTTTAGGTGTACGATTCTTGGACAATGTAATCGATGCTAACCAGTATCCCTTACCGATTATTGATGAGACGACGAAATCGAATCGTAAGATTGGTCTCGGAGTCATGGGTTTTGCCGACATGCTAATCCAATTAGGAATTGCTTATAACTCACCGGAAGCTGTAAAAACTGCTCGATCTATTATGGAATGTATTAATCGAGTAGGCCATGAAGAATCTGAAGCCATCGCTAAGGAACGTGGAACCTTTCCTAATTGGGAAGAGAGTATTTATTATCCGCATCATCCTATGAGAAACGCTACAATCACAACGATCGCTCCAACCGGTACTTTATCAATCATAGCAAGCGCTAGTAGCGGAGTAGAACCATTGTTTGCATTAGCCTATACTAAGACTGTCATGGATAAGGATGCTCTAGTTGAAGTCAATCCACTCTTTGAAACAGAAGCTAAAGCAGGTAACTTTTACAGTGAAGATTTAATGGCTTGGGTTGCTAAGACGGGATCACTTAACGGTATTGACATTCCAGTACCAGATGCTGTTAAGAAGATCTATGTTACAGCGCAGGATATGTTACCTGAATGGCATGTTTATATTCAAGCAGCCTTCCAGGAGTTTACTGACAATGCTGTGAGTAAGACGATTAACTTTCCGAATTCCGCTACTAAAGAAGAGGTTGCTGAAAGCTATAAGCTGGCCCATAGCTTGAACTGTAAAGGCCTTACTGTCTATCGTGACGGATCTCGTGATGAGCAGGTCTTGACCATAGGATCCGTTCAAGCAACGGAAACCATTGTCGATTCTGACAACGTCAAACCAGAAGTTACACCAAGACCAAGACCTGAAACCTTAACAGGTATTACTAAGAAGGTTAAGATCGGCTGTGGAAATTTATATGTCAACGTTAATTCCGATGACTATGGTATTACCGAAGTATTTACAAACACCGGCAAGGCCGGAGGATGCTCTGCTCAGTCCGAGGCAACCTCGAGACTTATATCAATAGCCCTTCGATGTGGCATATCAATTGATACGGTTGTAGAACAACTTAAAGGTATTCGTTGTCAGGCTTGCGTACGACGTGAAGGTGTTGGTGTAACGTCGTGTCCGGACGCTATTGCTCGAACATTAAAGCAATACTCTAAGAGTATTTCAGTTAGTCAAGTAGAGCTAACTGAAGTCATTATACCAAGTATTAATATATGTCCAGAGTGTGGTCAGAGTATCAACCATGAGAGTGGATGTGTCACTTGTACTCATTGTGGATATTCAAAGTGTGGTTAAGGAGATGAATCTATGTTAGTAGACGATATTATCGAAAATGATGAAGAGCCAACTATGTTGACTACGATTACCGAAGCACAACTTGCGGGAGTTTATAGTTTTGCCTGTAAGAATTGTAAACGATGCATACCGAATGTTTTTGTTAAGGGTCGTTATGAGCTATGTGATCTCTATAGGATCCGTGCTGAACTTGAACCAAGTGTCGTATTGATCGAAGCTTCTAAGGATACGTTAACGAATTGTCCCTTTAGTTAAAGTATAAAGGTGTATCACCGATTAAAGTGATACACCTTACAAATAACCGGAGGTTAAATCCATATGATTAATTTACATCCTACCATAAGAAAGCTTCAAACTCATCTAGATACAACTATTTTAGATCATCATGATATAGAGCTTTTTAGTACGGTTATTTCATCACTTAATGCCATTGAAGTTGAGATTAATAATCTTAATGTCGATCTTAGTCATCTCAGAACTATAGTTAATCAGGCTTCACCAAGTCAGGATCTATCAATTGGCATAAACGTTGCTCGCCACGACGAAATCTTACGAGTTCTCATTAGTCGACAAGAAAAGTTTGAGAAGTCTTTAGATAAGCTTTGTGATGTTATCTTCTCAAACTTAGACAGGGTTCAGATTAATCAAAATGTCGTTCTCGATACCGTTAATGTTACGAACAATTTAACTTAAGGAGAGTGTTACTATGTTATTTAGAAACAAGTCCGGTAAAATGGAAGAGGTCAAGGCTAAACAAGCAAAGCAGAAAAAGAAACTTGATTCAACTTTATCAGTATTTACAAAGACTCTAAATCAATTAGTTGAAAGTCGCGTTGAAATGCTTGCTGTTGTGGATACTCACCAAGCTTTGATTGCAGAATCTCAAGAGACGATTGCTGCAGTCGAGCAAGATCTCGTAATGATTGACAACGTTACTACTAACCTTCGCAATATTCTTGGCACTACGCAGGCAGCAAAGTAGTATGAGTCGACTAACATGGGATCAGTACTTTATTGAAATGGCTATCACAGCTACGCTGCGTCGAACCTGTATGCGACGCAGCGTAGGAGCTGTATTAGTTAAGGACAATCAGATTATTTCTACAGGTTATAATGGATCTCCATCGGGTTATCCAAATTGTGTTGATCAAATGGAATGTATTCGAGTAACCAAAGGAATACCATCCGGAGAAAGATTAGATCTCTGTATTGCGGTTCATGCAGAGATCAATGCCTTAGACCAGGCGTTAAGACGTGGTCTTCCTACTATAGGTACAACACTTTATTGTACGACCCTTCCTTGTGAGCGATGCGCAAGAACGATTATTAGATTAGGCGTTAGTCGCGTAGTTTATATAGGTCATTATCCAGGTACTAATAGTTTAGCACTGTTTAAAGTAGCCGGTATTCAAACCGAATGTATAGAGAGAGGAGAGATGCCCTATGAAACAGATAGATATGCTAAACAAATGTATAACATTGATCAGCCAGAACGGTAAACTAACAAATTATGAATCTTTTGAAAAGCTTATGGATTATATGGCTGTTAAACTAAGTCTTGATAACGAAGCCATCTATACATTACCGCAAGTCGTCGCTGATACATTAGACGGAGGCCTCTTGGACTGGGACTTATTACGGTCTGATCCATGGGATTGGCTCGGCGAAACGTATAGTCAATTAGGTCTTTGTAACTTAGCCTTGAGTCAGTTCTTCACGCCGCGGGCCGTCACTGAAGCGATGGCACAGATGACATTATTTGATTGTAAGCCTCGTACCGATAAGTTACCAATTACTATGCTTGATCCCTGTGTAGGCTCTGGTCGCATGATTTTATCAGCTCATAAAATCCTAGGCGATGAAGCTATTTACTTTGGTGTCGATCTTGATTTACATAGCTATCGTATTGCCTTAATTAATATGGCCTTGTATAAGATACCGGCTTTCTTACTTAGGGCCGATAGCCTTGTGAGCAATATTGATTTAAACTCAGAGAATTGGCATCAAGCAAATCTCTGGTATCCAGGAAACATCAGTAAGTTATCCAAGAAGGAGAGTGTTTAATGTGGCCCAATGTTTTCACTGTGGCTATAAGGGTAACGTCGTTAACTTTCAAGAGCTTAGCTTCGATGGCAGACCTGTGTCTACTGTTTCAGGTAAGGCTGTCTTCAACGATGATGGATCCATCGGACTCACTCCTATCCCAAGCAGTACGACGATCACGCTTATATACCTCTGCCCTGAATGTGAAGAAACGGTAAGCGTAAACGATGTATTAATCGAATGATGTCGTAATTTGTCTTGTTATTATGGACAGTCTAATGTATAATCCAGACATATTAGTAATATACTATGTCAGAATTAACATTAGGAGGTTACAACAATGGCAGAGTTAGATTACCAGGGAAGTTATAATCGATTATTTCCAATGAAGATGGGTACCACATCGTTTCTCATGGTCTATATCTTGTGGATGTTATCCGGTCGAGAGAACCTTTATGGTAAGCAGATCGTTGATGATATAACCACTAAGCTAGAATCAAATTGGAAACCTTCTCATGGTCTTGTCTATCCAATCCTTAGAGATCTCGAAAAATCTGGATGGGTTCACGGATTTTGGGATAATCAAGAGTCCGATAAGAAGACTCGTCGCTTCTATAGTATTTCTAAGGAAGGCCGTGAAGAACTTGAGAAACGTAAATTAGAATATCTACCAATGTTTGAAGCAAGTCTCGGTGTTCTAAACACGATCATTAAAGATGTTTACAACAGGTAATCCTGGCGAAAGCCAAGATCATACTAGGGAACACCCTAGAGTCCACGGTGCGATGAAGGAGGAGTTTTTATGACGCCAACTATCACCTGCCCCAAATGTAATTCTACGAACGTTGATGTCGTAGACAAACAACGATTCCTGGAGAAATGTGTTTGTAAGGACTGCCAGGAGAAATTCAATGTTTCCAAACGGTAGGTCGGCAATCGACCAAAGCCCCGATGATTAAAGTCATCGGGGCTTTTTTAATGTACGCGTAGCGCCTTCGGCAACTTATCTGTTACGGAAAGAGCTCATACACTAACATAGGACACAATGTGACAGCATATTATGTCCTAGGAGGTGAAATTATGCAACAAAATCAATTCGTTGACAACGGCACAAGTCAAGAATTAAGTCAATCCCTACGTCGTTTGGTTTTACTCTGGAGAGGTCATGATATAGCATTAATTATTGAAGACGTAATTAAATTTAAGTACAACAAGACACCGATACCGCGAATCTTTAAGAAGTTTAAGTTAACTAAAACTGCTTGGGAATTCTTAATTAAACTACCAGCAGGCTACGCTTACAAAGATTTTAAAGCCATGGAAACATTATTCTCAGATGCCGTAGGGGATGGTGCCGTTCAGATTAGCCGTCATGGTAAGGTGATTAAAATGTGTGTTTCAACTGAGAGACTTAAAGATTACTATCCATATAAGTTTGATCCAACTCTTTATCCTAAGATGTATCTACCAATTCACTGTGGGTATACAGCGATTGGTGAAATTGTTAAGGACTTAAGTTCAATGGTCAATGTCTTGTGTGCCGGTCATCCGGGTTCCGGCAAATCAACCTGGATTCATTCGATTGCTATGAATTTAATTCACAACAACATGGTGAATCCTAAGGGTCTTGTGAATTTAGTCGTCATTGATTTAAAACTTATGGAGTTTAAATATTTAGAGAAACATGCTTTGATCGTAACGCAAAAAGAAGACATCACGAATTTACTTCAATCGTGTAATCGTGAGATGGATCGTAAATTAGCTATACTTTCTAAGGCCCGTTGTGTTAGGATTCAAGACTATATTAAAAAGGGAAATTCGATGCCCTTTACTGTAGTCATTGTCGATGAGCTAACAGAAATCTCTGATAATGAAGAAGCTCAGATCTTATTAAATCGTATTGCTCGCCTTGGCCGTGCGGCTGGCTGCCTGTTGGTATTCTCTACTCAGCGTCCCTCGGCTCAAACGTTTGCTAACTTCACAGAGACTCGTGCTCAGTTTCAAGCTAGTATGTGTTTTCATGTACGAGATGCTATGAATTCTATGATCGTTTTAGGTAATGAACTAGCAAGTCAGATTCCTAATAAGCCAGGTCGTGCAATATTTCAATATGATGATCAGCTAGAAACTCAGACCATGTGTCTGCCAACTGATGATCCTGATAGAATGGAGGAGTTGCTTGATGCCATTAGCCCGCCCATCGTCCAAAACATACCCTTCTATACCAGTTTTAAATCAACCCGCACCGCAGAACTCCCAGTCCGTAAAAAGAAATAATCATATTCGATGTGTAAATAGGGATCGTGAAATCATGAAGTTTATTAATCAAGTCAAATACGCTAATACTGAACAAATTAACTTAGTGAATTTTAAATCAAGTTCTATGAGGATGTGTCAAAGACGATTGCAGATCCTAAGTAAGTCAACGAAACGTCATCCAAATCCTCCGCTTAGGAGAGACCGGTATACAATCAATGAACCCTATTATTATTACAATGCGTCGAGTAAGAAATTAGATCAAATAGAACATATCTTAGGAGTTACCTGGATTGTTACTTGGATGATTCATAAGCTCAGTGGCTGTGAGAAATTCTATAGCTTTGATCGTGAGGTTAAAGAGTATGAATCACAAGTTAGACTAAGACCGGATGGTCTCATTGGGATTGAGAACCTCATGGAAAGGACGATTGATTTTACATTCATAGAATTTGATATCGAGGAGTCCGGTAATAAATTCTTGAAGGTTCCAAAGTATTGTAATCTTAAACTCTCTAAAGCCTATATGAAATCATGGTGGGTATCTAAAACAAAGTCGTTTCCTAGAATCTTAATCGTAACGACCGGTAATCCCAGAAAGATTAGAGATGCCATAGAGCGTGATAATTCAGAAGGTCTTGACTTTACTGTGGTGACACTCGATCAACTTAAGGAGGAATGTGGCTATGGGAGAAGCAGCCTACGTCATCTTTAAGCCAGGTGGTGAAGGATTTCCAATTATCGTTATTGTAATGCTTGCCTTTGTAGGATGGCTTGGTAAACAGATTGCTGGTTTTACTGAGAGTGGTAAGTCTGCACTCTTTGTTCAGACCCTTGTGACAATCATAGGAGTCGGTGTGGTTTTAAGAGCTGCTAAGGTTTTACTCGATGCTTTCTTTGCAACGGCTGGGTATAAATAAATGACCCAGTGGATTGGTTTAGTCTTATTCATGATGGTTTTTACGTACGGCGCTTACGTTATACTTAAGGCTTTTGGTTTTAATGATCTTTCTAAGGGAGTTATAATTCTAACAATACTAATTATTGTTAAGAGTACAGTCGTAACTCTAACTCCTTATATTAAGGCCGCTCAAACTAAGACAAATTCAATACAAAACTCATTAGATCGCGTTGCAAACTTCGGTCAAGGCAAATGGAATTCACCGATTAAAGGTAAGATCACACAAGAGTATGCTGGGAAGGATCATCATGGCCTTGACTTTGCGGCTCCCGCTGGAACTAAAGTCAAAGCCACACGAGAAGGTGACGTATCGAAAGTAGGATGGGATGATATCTACGGCAATATGATTGTGATCGACCATGACCAGGGAATGCAATCAATCTACGGTCATTTATCCGGTATCGATATTAAAGTAGGATATCCCGTAGTCGCTGGCCAGACTATTGGTAGTTGTGGAACTACGGGGCATTCCACTGGGCCTCATTTACATTTTGAATTAAGACGTAACGGTCTGGCTGTTGATCCTATGGGGTATTTGTAAAGTAGCTAGGGATAATCCCTAGCTACTTTCTTTAGTCTAGATACATATTCTCATTCCAGGTAAGGATGTTGTCGACCACGACCATCTTATGAATTCCATGGAGTTTAAAGTGTCTGTAGTTTGAATCTCGTAGCTCACATTTTGCTAAGAATCCATGACCCTTTTGGTTCGACTGCAAGAACTTAATAGGCTTTACCAGTCTTGCAGTGAACTGGTGATCAGAATCCGTGTACTCAATGTAGAGCCACTTGTCTTTCGTGATAGCAAATCCGATGATGGCCTGCTGTCTAATGTAATTGAATTCTTCTAACATTCGACTACCCTCTTTAAACCATGCTTTAATCATATAAGTTCCTCCCTTAATTCTATGTCATTACCTTAATACTAGTATCACCAATTCTATTACATTTATGCATTATATTTTGTAATATATTTATGTATAACATTTTGGTACATGGACATACTACTATCATAAGGTGGTGAGGCGGTGAGAAAATTACTAGGAATTCTTGTTATAGCAACACCGTTTATTGGTTTATTGATTTACAAATTAATTCATTAGGAGGAATTAATTATGGCAAAAGCACACGTTATTAAACTAAGACCCAATCAGGAGCCAGACGTTAAATCAGTACTCGATCTGTTTCCGGATCTACTTAAAGAAAAGCAGCCTATTATTATCGTGTTGAATCAGACACCGCCAGCCGTTCAGCGCAGGGTTTTAACAAGGCCTAATCTAAAACACTTTAGCTCGAAGATTAACACTACATGGGAGACAGTGAGTAAAGTTCTGGCGGTTTTATTCGTTCTCTATGTGATCCATGGTCTTGCAAACTGATGTCTTATTAAAGAAATAGGCCATAAACTTTAATAAGAAAATCCTTATTAAAGTTTATGAGCTTACTGGAATGATTTTGGATAATTGTTCATACAATTTGTAATAGAGATTGATATAAGGAGTGATTATCGTGGATATTGTAGCGGTTCAGAAGATCTTAACAGATGCTATAAAGGAATATGAACTCACAGGGAATCTTCCTGCAGAGGTTCTCGTAAGTTTTATCTCAGTGGATATTTACCGGAAGCTTAATGCCGGTTCGTCCAAAGTTTCGAAGCCGAAATCGCCAGGGTTTCCCTCTGGTCACCCTTCTTAAAAACGTGCGACCCTACTCTCCCTAGTAAAACTACTCGTCTTTCATACATTCTAGCGTATGATGCGACGTACCAGTAAACGAACCAACCACCGTACTATAATTAAGGAGCTGACAATCAGTGCATAAATCTCTAATCAACCATAGAGAAGGTAATGTATTGTATCCTAAGGCCTTTATTCATAGAATCTATAAAGCAAATTGGGAGCAGCTTAAGAAGTATTTAGATTCTAAGAATCCTTATCTATTACAGAAAACAAATAGCTCACTAGAAGTATTTCCCTTCTAGTGAGCTATTTGTCTGTGTTATTTATCGACTAGGCCCAAATTGTTCAAAGATCTTTCGAACCATTCTTCCGCCAACCGATCCGTTCTCACGACTTGTGCGATCTGCACCAAGTTGAATTCCTAATTCACGAGCTGTTTCCTCTTTATTAACGGGCATATTATACTTCGCCATGTGTATCGCCTCCTTTTATTTATGATAGTATTATTGCTCGAAGACGACGATAATAATCAGGTAAAGTCTGGCATTAGAAGGCCACCGGCCTGTAGTGCTTCAGCTATAAAAGCCTTAACAAAATCAACAACCACACCTAACTCTAGATCATTGTTAATCAGTAAATCACAATTGGTGAGATTAGCCACGTCTTTATTATAGGTTCTGAAATGTTTGTAATAGTTAAACTCATCTGAACCATAGCGTTCTTTAAGACGACGCTTAATCTCTTCTTCATTACATTTGACCCCAATGATAATGACATTATCAACGTGCCGCGTATAAGCATCCGATCCTTTACGGTTTAAAGCAATACAACAATCGACATTACTAGAGTTCAGCAATTCAAGTTGAACTTTTGTCATTCCATAGTAGTCACCTTGAATAATTTCATACGTAGCCCAGCCCTGTTCGGCGTCTAAGGCTTTAAATTCTTCGAGTGATATAAAATGATAGTCAACACCATTGGTCTCATCAACGCGCTTCTCACGCGTTGTATACGTTATAAGAATCGGAAGACCACAGGCTTTAGTCAACGTTGTTTTGCCAGCACACGACGGGCCCTGAAAGATAACTAACATTAATCGCATCCCCCTCCACAATCACAGCTTCCAGAATCAAAACCGCCAAAGTCACAGCTATTACCGTGATCATGATGGTGATGTCCACCATCATAAGCACTAAACACACCCATATACGGAAGTACATAGTCATCGTTATTTCTATAAGAACTAGACTTTGGTGCAGGTGTCGATATTTTAACAGAGTGTATAGACTTAGTTACCGTCGTTTTGGGTTGTACTGAACTAGGTCTTGTATTGGCTTGATAAAATTCGGGTTCCGTCTTAGCCTCATAAGGTTTGGCGGGCTTCATGAGATACATAAAACATAGAGTACCTAAGATGACCATAATTGTGACTGCGATTAAGACAAATACCATAGTTATCCCTCCTTTATCTATAAATCTGACCATCGTCCGGCATGGTAATTTGAACAACCTTAACGGTACCGTAGTTCTCGTTAGCATCAACAGCAGAGATGCTAATATAAAGGGTATCACCTGGAGGAAACTCCATCGTAATGAATTCCTGATTTTGAACTAGTCCTTCATGGAGTTTAGTCCATGGCCCATAAGAACTATAAGAATAGCTTAATATATAACCCGCTACATCCGTACTATCATCAAAAACTAAAGTATCAGAGAGCGCGTACCAGTAGTCTTTAATACCGGGTTGATAGTACGTCGTCACATTGTCTGAGGTGATATGAAAGTCATCCGTACCAATCCAGTACTCTTCGACGCGATAACTACGATGCTGCATATAGGCATAGGCCTCATGCCAGCCAACCGTAGTTAAATTATTACTAGGATCTGTTCCATGATAGATAAATGCCGGAGGCTCCGGAGGACAGGAATCAGTAAAGGGGTCAGTAAAATAACCTAGATTAATACTTTCATCCATAAAGACTCCATCACGATAAACCTTATAATAACAGAGTGGATTAACATTCCATGTAATCGTGACAGACTCATGATCATACGTCGACTGCAGTTGAAGGTTTGATGTATCAAAATCATTGGTTGGCAATGTGATGTTAGGTATCGTCGCCGCATAGGTATCTGGGATAATAATCTGATGAAGAATTGTATTACTTAGTTTCCCCGAATTATCACGAGACTTCATCTTGAGATTCCAGACACCAGGATGGAGTGTCCGTTGAATTTGTGTTGACTCCGTATAGCCGGAGTCACATTGGCTAAAATCCATTGATAACTGGATACCGCGGTGTTGTTCAATTAATAGAATCTGTGGCGTATACATAGTTTCCTCCTATTTACCAGCCTAGATTTTGAAACCTAAAGATTATAACATCCTCAGGAATGACATCAAATGTAAACTGAACAGTCAAGGCATTGAGCTCTAAGTAATCTTGGTTACGAACCGCGACAACGCCGTTAAAGAAAACCGTAAGATCACCAAGTCCTGGATGATAGCCCTGTTTAAGATTAAAAATCTGAGTCGGTTCAATGACGGTATGTATTTCTTCATCATTATAGGGTTCGTTCCAAGCCATGTTAATTCCTCCTATCCGAGAAGCGTTGCCTTAAATGTTTCTGATTGAGTCGACTCGTGATAGATCTTAAGGATGACACGTTTACCAGCCGGTACGATAAAGGCACGATCTGCGACGTAGGCGGTACGTAAACTAGGACTGGTCTGATACGAATAATAAGCTCCATCGCCTAATGCACCGATTTCATCATCGTCTTCAACATAGAGAGAAAATTCTGCGGAATAGGTGCCCGTTCCCATGAATCCCATAACCTTAGTAACTCCGTCAGATTCCCATTCAATAATGGATTGCTCTACTCCAGGTTGAATCAGTGTTCCTGAATTGTTTCGATAAATCATTACATATCCTCCTCGTAAGTGTCGTCCACGATGGTGATAGCCTTTAGTTTATCTAAGAGACCCTCTTCCTGGAGGCGTCTAATGAGATAGCCCTTGGTGATATCTTTATCATACTTAATCGTTAGTAAGTTGATCCCTTGTTCAACGCAGAGACGAGCTTTAAGTTTATCACAGGCCCGCAAGTATTCAAAGGCTTCTTTTGTCTTGTGCATATATGAATTATACGTGTAATGTTGCCTGCCATTAAATTCAAAGGCTAGGTTGAGTTTAGGGAAGAACATATCAAGTTGCATGGGTTGATTCTTTGGCGACATGAGCCAATTATAATAACCACCAATAATGTATTCATCGTTAGGAAGTATCATAGCCATGACCTTATGCATCTCACGTTCACTCTTACTTTGCTGAGGTAAATTAGCCTTAGGTTGTTTGTAAACTCCCTTATAGGGATTACATTTCTTACAAAACTTTGGCTTCTTGGTTTTGTAATTTAACTTGGCACCGCATTTCGTACAACTTGCTGTCTTATACATACGTACCACCCCTTAGTTTAGCAATAGTTGCCAAACGCCTTCTGTTAATAGTTGCCCTACAGGTTCCTAGGATGTTTGCTATCTGCTGATCTGTGAGTTCATCAATATAATAAAGCTTAATGATCTTTCGATCAAAGATACTTAATGTATGAAACGAATCCGAACAGGTAAGCCCGTTAACCCAGTTATCGTTGATCTCATCCATGTCGTCTTCAATGCTTGAGGCCTCCATAGAAGCAATCCACTCATCTGAATGGTCCATATCAGATTCAATATACTGTGATAAATAATCCGCGTCTTCATCAGAATCAAAGCTTTGATTATTCTTTGCTTGAAAGACAACGGGGTCTGAGATAAGAGTCCGTAGCTGTCGGTGAAGTTGATAAGCAAATGTTTTATCTACGTAGTAATGAAATCGTGGTTTACCATCGGGTGATTTATAACGCTTAGCAAGCGTTAGTAAGGCAAGCGCTGTCTCTTGTATGATTTCTTCATAAGAGTACTTGCTGAAGAATCCCTTAATTGAATTAGTGATCTTATAGATTTCATTGTGAGCAAATCGAGATCGTCTAAACCTATGAAGGTTAGCTCGTGTCAGAGGATTTGAAATATAAAGACTGATGAATTGCCGTTGTCCCCTGCGGGAAGCACTGATGGTTCCCTTTTTAATCAAGTTAACAAACTGAGCCATGTATTCTTTGAATGCTATCAATAATTGTTCGGCCGCGCCTGATTTGTTTTCTTGATAAGCAAGGACTAAGGCTTCAGTTTCTTCATACGTAAACCGTTTAGTGTCTGTCATGATGTCTTCCTCCGAACGTGTTACTGACCTCTCTTTAAGAAGCTCTACCTGCCTTTAGCAATTTGTGAGTATGATAAATTGCCAAGGCATCTGCCATATCATCCACCTTACCTTTACTAGTGAGTTGACTCAAAACAATCTCTTGATTTCCATAAAGATCTAAAACAGATTCCCGAACTTTATCTTTACTGGCATTGCCTTTTCCGGTCACCGTCTTCTTAATCTCAGCAGGAGTATAAACAACGAAGGGTATATCAAGTAAACTGGTGGCAAGCATAATGACACCACGAGCTCTAGATAAGATCAAGGCTACCTGTTTATTGCCAGCTAAACCTGTATTAACAAATTGATCTTCTGATACTACCTCCGTGATCTCGTACCGAGAAACGATGCTTGCAAAGGCTGTGTAGATCTGACTGAGCCGTTTACTTTGTAGGTATTTAGGTATTGTCTTGATGACATTTAAATCAAGGACATGATCGTCATTATCAAAAATGACATAACCAGATGCTGCAAGGCTGGGATCAATTGCAAGCTTAGCCACGTTCTACAGCATCCTTAAGTTCCGCCGGTATGTTTCCCGTCTCCTTCAGTTTTGTCTTCCAAGCTTCGTTTAGGACTTCGACCTTTCCTTGATCGTCTTCTTTTAAAATAACTTCGCCTTGGCTGTTTTTCAATGTTAACATTGGTGTACCAGTCCTTTCTTATACACGGCTCCTGGTACGAACACTTATAACAGCGTTCATCCATGACCGGGTAATAGATATTAGTCTCAATAGCCTTATACACATTTTCTATGACGCGAAGTAGTCGTATATAGTCTTCTTTATCGCGTTTAGTATAGTATATGGTTCCCGTAACTAAGTCATGATAGGCGACTCTGTCCTCTTTCTTATTAAAGAGTTTACGGTATGCATAACTGGCTGCTGTAATTTCAAGATCATGACGTATGTGATTGCTCATTAAACGCTCTTCAACTTTGAAGTCAACAATCTCTGTGATAGTTTTATTGTTTTCCCTTAGGAGTCGAACTAACTCAAAGGTGCCAGATAATTTAAACCCCTCAATGTCTACTGTATAGTTTGATCCAACCATTAAAACCTTACCAGGATTATCTTGAAACATATCGAGCATATCGAGGATCGCTTGGGTTCCCTTGCGTTCAAGTTGCCTGCGTTGATCGGCCCATGGACCAGTAAAGAAGATGATCTCTTCTTTTGTACGGCTCTGTCCCCATACAACACTCCAACGCTGTTTCATTCTAGCGGGAGAAGGGAACGTACCATCTTGAATGTAGTTAAATAGATAGTACGCCATAACATGTAGATCTCTAACAAATTTAGGCCCGAGGATTTTAAAATTAAGTGTTCCGTCGTCTTTTAAAAAGACCTTGTTTTTGTCGATATGCTTAAACTTATACATAAGCGGACAAAATGTATAGTCTAAAAGCTGTTCGACTGTAATGAATTTCTTAGCGGTCAAGAGTTGTTGGCTCGATCGTTTGTATAAATCGTATGGCTTCCCAAACACTCGTCGTCCGCTTAAGTAGATTCTTATGTTTAAGGCTCTGATTATAAGGCCATTCAATCACAACAACCTTGATGCCAGCTTCGGCCAGTGCCATGATATTATGTGGATTGTCTTCGATCATAACATTGATCTTGAGTTGTTTGCAGGTATCGACTTTGTCTTTAGTATAATAGACCGGAGCATGAGGGAAATTATTGGCATCTAACCAATCGACGGTTTCCTGAATGACATCGCTTTGTCTGTTCGTAATATAAAAGATACTATGACCACGCATTTGCATAGCTGTTACACAAGCTTCTGGATTAAAGGCACTAGTGCTTACTTTCGTAATCATCTCTAAGTGATTCTTACTCCAGAAGCTTAGATCCTCTTCGTCAGTAAAGTCAAAGCGATCCTTAGTGGTTCCCAAGGTTAAGTTTAAGGCGTTACATCCCGTGCAGTCCCTAGTTCTAGTTTCCCTGCAGTGTCTGCATCCGTACTCTCCTATAATCTCGGGAAGATTATTTAAAACCCCGTCGATGTCGAACCCTATATTCATGCCATAGAGGCCTCCACTTCGTATTTATATACCATTGAACTTCCTGTCATGAGCCTATTTTGTGCAACTTCATCTAGGAAGTGGGCTTGAAACATTGTGACATGATGTTTCATCCAGTTACTGCGGTTAAACCATATGTCCTTGATAACGTCAGGCCTTGGCTTACCTTGATCATCAAATCCACGATCTCCGCTGTTTCCGATAATTAAGATTCGACTGGCCTTGGCTTTCTCTGCCCATTCAAGCGTTGCTACGATGTGCTCATCTCTTACTAAATAAGGTGCCGTAAGAATAACTTGTGTCTTTGTTAGATCTGCATCTATACCTCGGCCGGTTCCTTCAAGAATCTGTTGATAGTTAAAGAGACTAGCGGTGGATTGATATCGTTCGATTCCATATAATATAGGAGCAATGACAATACTTACACCGGACCATCGTGCTATGCGCTCTTTAATAATAGTATCCTTGCCGGTCATCCTAGCCATGACAGCTAGGATGCGCGGTGAATTATCTTGAATGATATCAAGCTGATAATCGTTGAGTTGAATATCCAATATTATTACCTCCGATGCATTGATTGACGTTCACTCGTAATATGAGATTCACGATCCAGAAGATTCAGGGTTTGAAGATAACAGTCATAATGGATCGACCATTTCTCTTCGTACTGAGCCCATCTTGGGTTTTCATCATACGTTTCGATTGGCATACCGCATTGCATACAGATTTGTTGACCGGCATCATTCCGAAGAACCTTAACAGGATGTTTAACTCGTGGTTGTCGCAATGTTTGTCACCTCTATATCAAATTTTGATCCGCTTGTAATTAAGTAGTTAAAGAAATCAACTTTATCCAGGGTATAATGTCCGCTGATGGTCGTAACAGTTAAGCGAGTAGGATCGTATCCAAACTTAAGACACTCTATTAGGCTCTTGAGACTTGTTTCTCTTGCCATAGAGAGGCGTCTTGATGCATTACGTTGTATAGCCATTTACTTCCTCCTAATTAAATATCTTAAGCATGTGATGAAAGTGAATGAGACCTTGTACTATGAATTTATCAATAGAACTTAAGTTAGGATTAGGTATGACCTTAACATTGATACCAATGGCTTTAAACCAGTTTTCAGCCATGAACATAAATTCAAATGGATACGCTACCTTGGTGTGATTATAATGCATGAAGGCCATAAAGAGTTTTATAACGCCGTCTCCCTCGATAACTAAGACTAAGTTTTTACCAGCCTCAGTTGTTACCTTCTCCATGAGTATCACCTAGCTTTTTAAAAAGCTCGCCGACTTCAGGTGATACATTAATCGCGAAGTTCTCTCGCTTGATGACCATATTACGAGTACGATCGTCATGAACACAGAAGGGAATTGGACACTCGGCGCAGAGTTCAAATAGATGGCTGGCCTTACTCATGCATCGGTAACAGACAGGGCAGGGATTGTATCTTGAGCAGGCGACGGCTTCAAACTCTTCTTTGCGTTTCGATCCGAGTTGATTAATTTCAAGCATTACGTAAGCTCCTTTATCTTGGGAACTATTTTATCAACGATTCCTCCGACGAAATTTGCCACTTCATCTAAGACTTCAACAGGAACCTCCCTGATAGCCTCGGCCATAAAGTTGAAGTCTTTAACCATTTCCGCCTTCATGTCAATAAGTTCCTTATTCGTAATAAGACCCTTCTTCAAGAGAACTCCCGCTAAGACCATGTTATCTTCAATGAATTCCTCCGCTGTCATACCGTTTTTACCGATAGCATTAATAAGGTCTTCAAACTTATTGATTTCCTTCATTTTATCTTCTCCTAACATTTTGTAATAAACTTTGGTATAAAGAGTAGACTTTGTACATATACTTAAATCAGGGCTGGAACAAGTTCACTCGGCGGCAGTTCCAGCTTTCTTTTTCACCGAGATTAGTCCAAGCATTATTGATATAGACGGATGTCGCCTAATTGTTCTTTTAAGACGCAGGCTACTTCGTCGAGAAACTTAATGCATTCACTAACCCTGAAACGCTTATCTTGTAACATAGCTAAGAGTGTTGGTTCCATAGGAGCAATAGAGTCACAACATTCACTAATCTTTGGTCCGAAGACTTGAGCATGAATTTGTCCAACAAGTTTCTCTAGAGAATAAAGTTCTCCACTCATAGTGTCGCATTCATCTTGAAGAATTGATGATTGAGCTTTAATACCGGCCGCGCTAGACATATGTTCAACTAACTTATTAATCATAATTACCTCCCCGTCCACAAATCGGTAACATATTTAGCGATGTATTGATACGGTAGATAGAAGTAACCCTTGTCGCCCCAGCCGGTACCCCAGGAGTTTCGTACGATAACAATTCCATTGGTTACGCCAGTGATATAATTTGTGAGTTTGTTTAACATGCCGGTCGTCGTATCTTTATAGCCTACGATTAGAACCGCGTGGCCACCAAGGTTTTGTTCACCGCGTTTTGGCATAGGAACATTACCAGTGCTTGCTACTAGAGTTGATTCAAAGGATTCAAAGATTGGCATACCCATAACAACCGGATACCCTTCGATTAAGGATCGCTTAATATCCGTAAGGGTCGTAATCCGTTGATACGATGTTAGCTTATGACTAGGAGCTGCCGTATCCGCTTCAGCAGGAGGCTTAATCGTAAATTGCGAAATGATATAAGGCCATATAGGTTCTGGGCATATTCCCATGGAAACAGCCAGCTTCATTCCATCACGAATCATAGCTCCAGAATCTTCATTGATTGTTCCAATAACTTCACGCTCTTTATAATAATGATAGAGCCGACTTAGTGGGACTAGAGCTTGTCCATTCTTGAGCTGTACATATTCCATAAGGCCTGAGCCAATAGCGTTACTCGTGCAGGAGCCCAGCTCTAATTGGTTAACAACCCGAGGCATCTTAGGTCGTAGGTCTACGCTGGATGGAGCTTTAGTTGGTAAGGCCATCCTAGAAAAGATATGATCTCGATTATCGATGGTATCCGGTAGTAAATTATAAGGATGTTTAGCCATTACTCTGTCTCCTCATCATAGGCTTCGTCGAAGACGATAATGCCGGCTTCTTCGAGGAGTTCATCGTGCTTATCAATAACCATTTTGATGACTTCGATATCTAAGTTAAGTTCCTTAGCCATCCGTTCGAAAAGCAGCGTTCCGTCAATTAAAATTGAGCCATCTGGTTCGGTTGAGTAAAACAATTCTTCCATTAATAATTCCTCCTAAGATTTTGTTAAGTATTTGAATCCTTTATAATCACACACGGCTAGGATTACATTACTAGCACATTGTAGAAATAAAGCCATGTTAAGCGGTAGTATATTAACAAGTAATACGGCGATTCCACCACCGGCGACCGTCGCCCAAAGGGCTACTGAATTAGACAGTGTTTGAAAATCTGTGAGCTTGTCTGATGATAGAGTATCGTTAATGGCTGACATCATAATCGTTGACCAGACTGTCATAGTTGTTGAGAAAAGTATCGCAAAGCCGATAAAGCGAATGTTAGGATTGAGTGTTCCGAAATATGATAGAGCGAAATAACCGATAGAATCTATTACAAGAATGGGTGCAAAGTATTTTCTAAGTTTAGTTCGGTTGGCTTGTTTGCTTAGAAACATTGTCATAATTGCGGCTGACATAGTTGAGATCACTTGAGCCGTTGAATAGATCTGAGGGCTTACAATCTTCATGTAATAGAGGTGAACGGTTGGAGACGTCAAGGCCATAACGAAACTGAAGAACGACGTTGATAGAATTAAGAGCCATTTGATCTTTAGAGACATGATTAGTCTCCTTCAATTTCAACTGCGTAAGTATAGACTTTATTTTCATTGAGTATTCTCTTAGGATCACTGGCAACAATCCAGTTTGTTTTACCATGCTTGTCCTTTACTGGTTCGCCCGTTGGCTCAAACATCCTGAATTCATCACCGATTTTAAGTTTACTCATGCTAGATAGTTTAATCCAGTGATCATCTTTAAGTACTTCTAGAAGTCTCATCTTCATAGTTCACCCTCCTTAGTCATTCGCATAGATTAAGTTGTTGTAGCGTTTGACGTCTCCAACTAAGGCCTGTTCGAATCGAGCCATCTCAGGATAGAATTCAAAGAAGAGTCGGCCTTTGAACCGAGTGTATTTATTCTTGCCAAACTTAACTTCAAATACGGGCTGCTTAGAAGCATTACCTTGTATCTCGAAGTAAACTCCGGCACTCTCTCCTTTAACGCCAACTTCGTTGTAACACAACATAATGGACTTGGCTTCATACTTAATCTTAACTGACTCTCGTATGTCATCAACGTGAGGTCTACGGTTCCCATTAAGCTTTTTAAACTCAGCCGTTGTGATGATCGGTATGTCATAGAGGGTAGCCATATCAGATATTCGCTGGGCGAGATAGTCGTATTTGTTTTTGTCACCTTGAGAGGCCTCCTTGGAACTGGTGGTTAAATCATGAAAGTTATCAATGAACACAACCACTCGGCGCTTAGATCCGATAGCCTTTATTTCGATGATGTGACGTTTAATCGTCTCCTCGATTTTATCTATGTCGGTCGAGTGATTCGCATCGTAGGCTTTATAACAGTGAATGGTTTTCTTAAGTAAGTCGATACCGGCATTACGCCGAGCAATCATATTTGGTAAATGCATGTAGTTATTAGGTGTGCGGACGGAATTGATTAGAACTTTGTTTGCCGCCGCGACAACCCTTGGTAACTTTTCGTGCATTGGATCATCTAAGCTAAAATCGATAACATATGCATCGTTGTCGGGATGATTGGCGACTTGCCATGCGAGTTGAGATAAGAAACTAGTTTTACCAATATTAGAATCTCCGGCAATTAAATGCCATCCGGTTTGGATTCCTTCTAGGGCATCATCAAATTGATCCCAACCCGTTTTGAAGCCTTTATTGTCAGCACTCCAAGCTCTTAATTCAAACGCATCAATCACATCGAGCATTTCCTGAGCATACCCTGGGGTCTTTGCCATATATTCCACCCTACTTCTTTAGTTTACACTCATGTTCATTGCAGTTTCCTAAGTCCTTGAGTGTTCTGCATCCATAGGAATACTCTCCACGATAGATACTATGAACGGTACTAACGACCTCTTGTCGTTTAAGCATAGGACTACAATATGCTTCATTCCATTGGTCAATTAATTCGTAGGCTTTATCTTCACTATATCCTCGTTGTTTGAAGTGAGAGACAATGTAAGCCGTCGCGTTATTACGCTGTCCTTCATTCGTTGGATTGTTAAGTAAGTATTTAATACAGGGAGGCGTGTAGTTAAGAGTACCATTGCCTTTAGACTTGGACATCTTGTTAGTCTTCTTCTCTTCTTCCCATTGTCTGTAAAAGTCCTGAACGATTCGATAAGCCTTTGGATTATACATAGGTTTTGCAAAATCTATAACTCGCGCTTCTTTAGCGATGGATCTAATTGAAGCAAAGCTTAGATTTGTAAGCTCATGATATGTAAGTGGTACTTTGTATAATCCCGTGTCTTGATGAATCGATCCTGGGACTCTGAAGAGTCGCTTGCGATCATAGATGCATGTATCAAGTGTCTTATGTTTGCTGGATTTCTTAATATCAAGTGCCATAAGTCGAAAGATCTCGTTGAGTTCCTTATCCGGTCTAAGGCCTAATGTCTTAGCAGGTACAATAAGGTGTAAACCTTTCTTACCCGAGAAGAAGATTCGTACCTGTTCTTCTGGTATGTTATAAATGGCACTTAGTACGACTAAGGCATGTAGGGCATCTTCCCTAACAATATCAAAATCCATTTCAGGGTTGTCAGAATTGACAAGGTCAGCTAAATCAAAATCTAAGTAGAGATTTCCGTATAAGTAAGCTTCATCTTGGTTGGCGTCGTTGTAGCAGTAAGCCGTTATGTAGACGCCCGTATTGTTATGCTTGTTCCTAAATTCTTTAATACCCGTAGCAGGAATGATCATGTTGCGTCGAAACTTCTTTGGCCCTAAGTTAACTCCTGCTTCGATTAGATAACACTCGCTTTCGAGGCACGACATGATCATTACCAGCTCCTCGCTCTTCAGTAATCTTAGCTCCCATATTCTCTAACGCTTCACGATCATAGTTGTTAAGCTCGACCGGTTCAAAGTATCCCTTATCCGTTTCCTCGTCCTTGAGGTTGCCACCGATATCGATCATGAAGAGAACTAAATCGACACTGTGCTGCTTAAGGAGCCACTTAAGACCACCAAGCATTCTTGCTCTGGCATACTCTGAATCCGTTAATCCCATTTGTCTGAGATAGTATTTGTAAAGATCCAATAAGGTGTAGCTCGCTCTAAGTTCTAAGAAGTAGTACTCCTCGATCGTCGTGATCTCTCCAGTGTCTTGATCCCAATGCTTCTTTGGAACTCCGGGCATCACTCTAAGCTGTGGATGATAGTAGAACTTATCAGGGCTTAATAGATTTCGTTGCTTTGGCTTACCGTTAAATAAGTTCGGTATCAACGGAATATGGCTCGGGTTATCTTCAACGTAATCATTTAGAATATCTAAGATTTCTGTATCCGTATAACCACGAGCCAATGTTTCTTTTAAGTCCCTTAGGATTTGATTCTTAATCCGATTGTTGATTTCTTTAGGCATGATATAAAGTTCGATATAATCAACTGCCAGATCGTAGATGCTTTTTGCCATCTCACTTCTATCCCTTCAAGTCCTCAAAATCCTCTGGGTTTTCTTCGACGTATTCAAGGAATGCATCGACATTATCTCCATTGAGTTGGTTCATGCTCGTGAAGGATTTATTCCAGACCTTTAAGAACTTGAGAAGTTCTGAATTATCTGTGATGCTGTAAGCTTCCTTCAGCGTAATCATAGCTTTGATTTGTTTTTCAGTAAACGTAGCTTTGGTTTTAGTCTTGGCCTTAGCCGGTGGAGGCGTATCATCTTCTTCAAAGAGCTCATCTTCGAAACCATCGTCAAGTAGGGACTGTCCAACACCAAGTAGTTTACAGGCTGCCTTAAAGGCATTTGAATTAGCAACACTAATTTGCTGGGAGTTATCTGTTTGATCAAGCTTAGCAGCTCCAAAGGCTTCTTTGATACCGATGCCCGGTACGCTAAGGCGACCCATAACATAGACAAACTTCGCATCAACGATCTCATGTTTAATAACTTCCCAAGACCATTTGTAACCGAAGATCGTATTCATTAACCGCTTAAAGACTCCAATATCCAAGTAGTCTTTTTTACCTTTGCCGTACTTGTTGTTTTTGATAAGATCATCATTAATCTTAGCCTCAAGGTTCTTAATAGCGTTTGGTTCCAGTGGCATGTTCATGATATTAACGACTTCGCTCATGTGTGTTCCCCTCTCGATTGATTGACTATACCTTATTATACACTTTGTGTTACACTAAGTCAACCAATTTGTAACACCTATGAAAAATAAAGTTAGCAGGCCAGTGTTGGCCTGCTATGGATTACTTAACCTTAACCGCTAGTATGTTAGAACTAAAGCTACGTTGAAGGTGTATCTTTATGTTTTCCTCTGCATGATTTAATGTATCCCAACTTAAGTTTGATAACTCTTCTCCGATAGAAACCCAGTTATGCATCATCTCGCTACGTTTAAGACTATCTGGTTCAGAACAAACATACTTTGAGTAATCAGCATAATAGGAGCAGAGGCTTTTAATAGAACTAAACTTATCCGTGAGTCCTTGATCATTAAGCTTCCTAGCTTTATCGATAAGCTTATCAAGTTGAGTATAAACGATATCAAGTTTAGCACTAGCATCTGCGAGATCCCTATTGTCCCTGTTTATATTACAGTAAGTAACCCGTGTTATAGCTTGAATGAAATTAGCGATCGATAATTGAACATCCTTCTTATGAATGGTTTGAATAACATTACGGATAATCTTAAGCCGGAAACCTTCGCCAACAATTAATCCAATACTCAGCATAATCCAACTCACAATTAAATGAACGATTGTGAGCCCCGGCATCTCGGGGTTTTGATAATAGACAAAGGCATTGGCAATAAGAAAAACAATGCTTCCGAGTTTAATTTCATCGATTGAGAGTCCTTCCTGTTTGTCACAAAGGAAGAACCCTATAATCGCACCAACAACAAATTCAATAGGCATTAATATTAGAATCATTCGACAACCCCCTCTGAGGTTTCTACTGCAGTAAGTTCTTCTTGCAGCTTTTGAAGCTTCTTCAGCTTGCTAATCTTACTTCTAAGCTGGACGATTTGATCGTCAATATCGTCAGACTTATTACTAGTACTACCGTTGAAATCCATCATGTCGCCAGAGCGCTTCGTTAAGATGTATGGAACTTCAACACCTAGATAGTTAACCGCTTTAAGTATCGATCCAAATTCACGACCAAAGAGAATAATTGAGATCGAGAATTGAGTCGAACCCTTCCAGCCAAGGAGATGGTTAATCATAAGACTATCTAATTGATTTGCCAAGACGATAAAGATAATATACGCAAGTAGTTTCTTAAGATCCGTTTGTAAGGCCTTAAGTTTATCAACGGATTCGATGACATTAACAATCATGTTAATAGAGAAAATAATGATAAGTGGACACATGATCGCATTGAATGTTCCAACGATATACGTTTGAATAAAGGTTAGTATTTGCACAAGCCTTCCCTCCCTAATCCGGAGAGAACCGGATAGAGTGGTCTACTTATAGACCAGTTCTACACTTTCTAGTGCAGGCGTTGCTTGATTATTTGGATCAAGTAAGATCATACCATCAAGAACGACTTTAGTTTCAGTCGTTGGAATAGGTAGTGAGTCCTTAGTATATTGAAACTCTCCATTACTTACGGTATAGAGGTTGTAGGTAAACAAGTTACGCATATCAAGGTTGGCATTTAAAGCCTTCGTATTAGAGAAGATAGGTTTGATCTCCGTGATGGTCTTTAATCCTTCCTTGCCATCTAAATTAAACGATGCCCTAAAGCTTCCCTTGACACCATACTCTGTATGATAGATCCCAATCTCTTCGGCACCTAGATAGAATACCTTTTTACCGTTTTCACTATGAGCGGTATTTTGAACCATTGTTACTCGAACCTTCGCAATCTTTAAAGAAGCAAAGCATAGTTCAATATTACCTGCCTTAATAATAGGTTCAAATCCAGGGACTGTTATCCATCCACCGTCAAGTTTGTATTTAACTTCCGTGATATCAAGTGAGTTTAGTGGAAATGGATGAATGATAATCGTATTTACGTCACGATTAGAAATGATATTGTCTGGTAAGGTAATCTCTACTTGGACAGTAGCCTTCGAGGTTGTATCGTTTGGAGAGATTAAGACCTTACGCATCCAATAATTTGAGTTAATACCATCAAAGGCATTTAACAGATCCGTATCAACAATAAAGCCGTCACTGGCGGCCGGATTCAGTGTAACACCTAACGTTGAAGGGATAATAATCTGATCATAGTCTTCATCGTATAGGTAAACCTTTGATGTTCTACGAACGATTGGTAGTGTAACAACCCTATGAAACATATCGATCTCAGCTCGCTCGGAGGCTTCCGCAATGGAATCAACAGTTAAGTCTTCCACAAAGGCACGACTTGTAATGGAGCTATTAAGTCCATTTAATAGATCGATCTTATCTTGCAGGATCCTTGTCTTGTCTTCGAGATCTTTAATACGCATATCTTGAAACTGACTTTGGATCGTGTAGATATCCCTTAGGGTATTTAATTGATTCGTATAGGTATTTAGATTGTTATAGAGATTAACAACATCAAAGAAGGAATCATCGAGCTGCTTATTATAAGCTTCGCTGCTTGTTGGACTCCTAAAGGCAACTTGCTGTTTTGTTAAAGCAGGTATATTAGACATTCATTAATTCACCTCCTATCGTCTTAATTATCTTAAGTTTAGAACTTATAAGGTTACTACGATCATAAATTGAAGCTTCTAAACTGTTAAGATTCGCCTTTAGTAAATTTAACTGTTCACATAGATAGGTTATGTTGTAAACTAAATCCTGGTTATTGCGATTTAGTTTCTGAGACTCTATAGGTCCGCGACGACGCATATTGGTTCTTACCATGGATGGATAGATATTTATGATAATCACTCCTTACTCTACAATGATTTGATAACTACGTAGACTTGGAGATATGTCTTTAAAGCTAGGGTCTCGACTTAAAATTGCCATAAATCGCAAAGCATTTTGATCCTGTAATACAGGGCGTTTATAGGTTAAGTTATACATGACTCCTGCACCGGTAGAGTCGATTGCTCTAGGGTCGTAATTAACAATGATACTGCTTATAGTCTTACCAGCTACCTCGGCAGTATCAATGGCAAAGTTCGTATGATCTCGTTTGCTTGTATTATTTAGTAGGTTATAAAGACTAGTCTCACGTAATGGGTCATTACTAGCATAGACCTTATTCGATACATACGTTAGATTAAATCCCTTATCGATTGTAGTATCGTCAATGGCACTTGTAATAATCTGAATCTTATTCCAGCCCGCCCTCAAGTAATACGTATAGTAATCTCCCACGGCTTTAATAAGATTGTTATTTAAATAGACATTAAACTTCACGTTACTAGATAATCCTTCGGTTACTTGAATCACATTATGATCAATAATGTTTGCCGTTTCGCAATAGAGGTTTACCGTAAAGCGCTGCTTACAGTTCTTTAAGATCTTCATAGGTGCATTAAGAGGAATATAATTCGTAGTATATCCGCTCATCTTAATCCAGTCCTTTAAACTTGGATTATCCAGCACACTGATGGGTGAATTGTAAAGATCGTGCTGCCACATGTTTTCGCCCATGTAAAGAAGGGCGGATCCAGGCATAATAGCATAAGGAATATCGGCAATATTATAATAGTCATTACCATACTGACTATTTACCTTTGATCCATAGCCTTTATAGAAGCTATCAATACCAAAGGTAGTTGATTTCATCCCGCCCATATCATGAGGTACATTAGGTTGAATCTCCTGCCATTCAAAGAGGTCATCATTGTCGATGGCAATATAATAACGAATGTCGGTATTGGATGGTAAACTAGAATCGACTTGTAATGTAATACGATCAATAGCCTCGTTGCCTATGTAGTATTGACGACTAACTACAATGCCACGTTCCTTATAAGCTTCCTTATAGATCGCTAAAGATTTGCATCCGAATAGATAGTTGTTATTAGTGCCTGTCGTTTCATCTGCTTCATATTTAGTCAGAGTGAGTCTTAAGGCCTTAGCGCTCACTGTGTTAAAACTCCACTGCACGAATCCTCCGGACTGTTTATTATATGGTTGATAGATTATACCATCCGAAGAAATAGACAAGGTGATGTCCGTTGATTTGGGGCTGTTGCTTTCAAAGCTAAAACTCGTGATGGATACTTCACTATCTAAAGCTATATCAATTTGCAGCGTTACCGGTAAGTCATTGTCAGTTACTATAAGCTGACGCCACGTCTCATTAATAATATCTGTTAACATGAGATTAGGTTTACTTAACTCAGTATTTGTTACGTAGGATGTTATTGGAGTTACACTGATCTCTGCCTTACTTAAATCAATCCGGTCTCCATTACTAATCTTATTTAAGACAGCTTCTCCTTTAAGTAAATCAATAAAGGCATCAGTATTGGGTCGGTTGACTTGAGCTCTGCCAATAAACTCAACGTTCTGGAAATCCTGGAAGGTATCGAAGATAACATTAGACCGTACATTATGACTAAGCTTATCAATAAGTCCATCCATACGATTATTTAAGCGCTTCAACTGCATTTGAATCAGAGCTTTCTCTGTCTCATAGTAATTAACCACCGCCATGAGACGATCCGTTTGATAACCGGACTCATCAAACATAGTATTTAGGTCTTCAAAGATCTGATTCATCATCGTGTTATAACTTAGTGATGAGCTGATGTCTCCTTCGGCAACAGCCTGTAATTCAAATCTAGGTAACCCTATAGGACGATTACGGATCTCATTGAAAACACTGTCTTGAATCGTTGTAAGATCCGGGAACCGACCGGCTAATAACTCAGAGCTTAAGGCCCTATTACTAGCACGGATTAGTTGTCGATCACGTATACTCATTAGTTAACACCGCTTTCAACTGTACATTTAAGCTCATAATTATAGACAATTGGACTGTAATAATCTGCATCAATAATGTCTGTAGGCCTTGATAGACTAATCTTTAAACGAACACTTGTCACTGGATCTTTTGTATCGATATAGCCACTATAATCCATGCGACCGTCCTCTGGCATATTAGCATTTAAAATGTATGTTGTTACGTCACTACTTGAACGATTACTAGGCGCTATGGCATGCCAGTTATTACCCTCATCGACACTGATAAAGTAATTGATCCAGTTCCCTGTAGGGAACTCTTTAGGAACTTCATCCTTAACTAATAGCTGAATACTTGTGATGGGATTCGTATAGGTAAAACTTGTTGAGACGTAATCACTCTCTTGATTAAAGCGATAGTTAGCACCTAGTGTTTCACGTAGTCCGATTTGATAGCGCCAAGCATCTACTGTCTCAAGTCCGACTTGGATGTCTTGAACTTCAGGGAGTGTGAATAGATTGTTAATGATCTGATTTGTATTTCCTACGGTATAGTCATTTGTCACTTCCGGTTGAATTAAGTTACGGGTGGATGGATCATACATGAAACCTAGATTTGTAATACTAGGCTTTGGTCCATCCACCCGTTTACCATCTTGAGGTTTATCTTTCTCTAGGTAATTCATTGAGGCGATCGGTAGTTCCTTAAAGAAGAAATGTCCCACTTGAGTTAAATAGCTAATCGATTGTTCCAATGTAATTAAGATCTTCTTGGTCTTCATTTGACCAAACATATAAACCTTATCTTCATTGAAGCGATCGTTATTCACAAGCTCCTTTGTGATTCCCTTACCGTCACTGACGACAATACTCTTTATATAAGAAGGAATAACCCCTTTTTGACTTGGTAGATAAGGCGAAAGACTTAGGAAGTTTAATGTCTTTGCTATGGGAAGTTCTATCTCTAAGGCAAGCGTCATAGGTGTTGAGTCATTCTTAGCCCAGCTTTGGCCTTCATTATAAGTTAAACCATAGCTTGAGATGCTTGATCTAACCGTATCAGATATATTAAACAGTTCATATTCAAACCAGGTGTCAGAGTTACCATCGAGTATCTCAGCTAAGTTAATGTGTAAGTTATCCTCACCATAGAACTTCGTCTTACCAGATAAATTCCGCACTTGATGAGTATCTCCTGGATACCCATTAGATTTATCTAAGATACGAATCGTAGCATTTGTAATCTCACTAGCTTCGATCGTATTGAGAGTTAGGATACCCACACCAATATGTAGCTTAGCAGGCGTTGCGGTCACCATGTCGGTATCGTACGTCTTCTGATTAATAAAACTATCACGGAAGTTTACTTCATGGATCTTTTGATTTAGCTTTAGATTAATAATACTTAATTTATCTTCTAGGGATTTAAGCTGATTGTTAAGAGACGACCGATCCAGTGTAACCTGTTCATAGAGATCACTCAGCGCTTTAACTAAGGCATTACTCTCAGTAAGCATACTACTAGTGTCAGCAGAAATCTCATGCAAGCATTGATTATAATCTGCGCTCATAGGCGCTCCGTTTGCCGGCCTAAGCTGCATTGTGGGCTTCCCGAGATTAGCATAGAAGTTTTGTAGGGATGCGAAGAAGTAACTAAACATCTCGGTCTCTGTTGAGAAGTTCTTATTCTTTAAATTCTTTAAGATCTCCTTTGCCTTATTCTCAAGAAGACTTGTTTTGTTCTTAATTAGCATTAAGTTCACGTTAGTTCCTCCTAAAGTAAGGATTTGAAATTGACAGTGATAGAATTGACAATAGGAGTAAGCCCAAGAAAGTTATTGATGGTACGTCTAAGTATAGCACGAGTTCTTAAGTTTTTGAGAATATAAGGATACTCTATAATAATTTGTGTGTTAGCAGGAAGTGACGTATTGAATTGTATTGTATTGCCAATAACTTGATACTGATACTCCAGTGTGATAACACCGTTGGAGTCTACGACTTCAGTTAAAGGATCTAGAAAGCTAGTGTTAGGATTAATGTAATCCGTTTTATTCGTAATAAAGATTAAACCAGTATCTGACGGATCAGTCTTTTGTTCGATATGTTTACCTTCGGCCGTAATTAATTTGATCTTCAGTGGAACGTAGGAGTAACTGAGGTACGTTGGGTCGTAGTCTTTACTTTGAGAGTTTAACTTAACCTTATCAATAAAGGGATAGTAACTTAGGTTAATCAAGCCATTACGATCAGTACCTAAAAAGCGCTCCGTAACGGTATTAGGATAGACCTCAGGAAGATTAGTTACTTTATTGATTACAGTATGTAGTTTAATAAAGTCCACTTCGTGTGAGTCTTTAGGTTTATAGTTTACCGTATAGGTTTTAGAAACATCATATTTAACAAAGGTTATTGTCCGAGTAGTCGGATCAAAGTTATAGTCAGAACTAGGAAGTCTTGTCGATGCGGCATTACAATAGATATCAATGTCTCCATCAACTGGAAACCTCAACATTGCCTTACGTCGACTACCTCCCTTAGGAATAGCAGCCTCTAAGAGCTCTCCTATAACCGTGGATTGATTCATTGGTACAATATTGTACCAATTAAGACCATCGTCAGGACTTACAGAATATTCAACATGAGTGATCGCTGTATCATATGAGCTAGGCAGCGGGTGTTCTTCATTAGAGAGTAATGTTACGGACTTAATATTACCTGGGACATCCATAGGCTTGGAGATATAGTATCCGCAATTTACATACTCATTGCGATTCATTCCTATATTATATAAACCATATGAATATTGATATTTGGTCAGTGATTTAGATACTTGAACGGAATTAAATAACTTATCAAGTCCCTTAATATCTAGATTTTTCATAGCTTCAGCAAAGTAAACCCATGATGGATTGACTGTTATTCGATTCGTATAAATGGGATTAAAGATACCATCAGTCTTTAGATCGACGGCAGTATTGCGATTAAACCACCGGTCGAGCTCATCGGCCACTTGCTTATTTGAAATATAATTTGTACGAACATAGTGACGTTGGTTGAGTTGAATGCGTACTCGCTTAACTAAGGTATCCGGAAACTGAAAGATAACCGGATCAGTTGTTGAGGTATTATAGACGGTACCATCAGTATGAGTCGGCTTAATAATAATGGAGTTTGGAGTATCCTTGCTGTCGGTCGTATCAAACCGAATCGCCACAATATCCATAGGGTATTCACTAAAGGGCATTAGACTAATTTCATTGATTACCATTAGAGCATCAAAGTTAACTTCGAATTCACAGAGGGCTCCATATTGAATGCCGAAGTAGCTGGAGTCCAGAGGCACCTCTAGAGGTGCCTCTGTTAATATTGTTTCAGACCAGAAAGTTTCAAAACTCGTGTCAATGGCCTTATTAATGTTATGCTCAGGATTCGTAACACGGATAAACCCAGAACCCAATTGCTTAGTAATAGTAATCTTACCCAGGTTAATACCACTCGGTCCGATCAGGGCGCTCTCTGAATAAAGCAGTGGTAACTTAATTGCTTCTTTATTAACATCAAGTGTTGAGATATAGCCCGAAGCTAATGGTACGGGATCAGTCCCTCCGGTTGGTACCGACGTGTAATAGCGAAGATCCGTCTCAAAGTTATTAGCATCCCTAAAGGCTTCTAAGATAATCCCAGAATTATCTCCGTATAGACTTAGAAGTTCTAACCGATCCAGCTCGTCGTTGAGTTTATGGATTCTAAGTTTGATATCGTTAATAACACCCTGATTTAATTGCTGATGCTTTGTCACGGTATTATCCACTAGGTTGATCTGATTAAAGATTGTAGCCATATCAATACTTAGCTCCTGAAAGTTAAGGTTGAAGTTATTAGGATTCGACTGATTACTTTGTTCCCTAACTTGCATGATGGGCTCATTAGAACTCACCTTAGAAAGCATCTCTTGAAGTTGACTTTGATAATCTTCTTCGGTTGTAATAATTCCATCGGTATATTGTTGATTTAGAATCTCTAGAATAATCCTACGTTGAGTCTCCTCCAAATCAACACTTGCTTGCTGTATAGAGTTCATCGTAATCCTTCTTTCCTAATAATCTTATTCATAGATAATTAGACTGCTTTCCAGTAACCTCTTACACTTGGAAAACTTGTCATGCCGCTATCGTTAGTAAGATAGACCCACCAGTAATAAACTGTGCCAAATACTATTCCGTCTTCATTGCATGTATACGTGTTATCGATATTCGGTTGCTCAATTTTACCGGTAGCGCCTGTTGGATCATTAAAGACTACATCGAATACTGAACACACTTCATCATAACTCCAGCTCCATACCGGATGGATCGTATTGACGATATTAGGATCGTCGCTCGTAAGGCCATTACAGCTTGTCAATGTGGGAGGTAAACCGGTCATAAAGTAACCATCCGAACTAATGTCACTCGTATTGTTATAACTGTCCATAACTTGAACGTTCCAATAGTAAAGGCTATCAGCATTTAACGTGGTGGCTGGTAGAGTTACACTTGTAGCACTACTATTAATCCAGTTTGTCTGGAAGACATTAACGCCATCTGAGTCATAGACATTAACAATATAGCTGGATTGTGGATTGTTTTCCGGATCAGTATAATGCCAAGATAGTACTGGTCTAATATATTTACACTCGTTCGGAGTACCTTGTGTTCCGTTAAATGTTAATAGACTAACATTTGGATTAAGATTTGGCAAGGTGATATGGATGTATCCCGTCTCAACGCTTGCAACGGATGGATCGAAATGGCCCCATACCATCCATCGATAGTCCAGACCATTCTTTAAAACTAAAGGACCCGTGGGTATTGTATGTGTTCCTGAAGTCTCATTCGTTATATTTGTTGGTATAGCCGTATCAATTGATAGTGATCTTAAGTCCTTATCAAGTGAATTGTAGAAGACGACGAAGGTATCGGCACCGTCTATAAAGCGTATCTGAACCTCTAAATCAATCGGTGAGTAATTACAACTCCAAGTTAATGTTGGAGTTAATGTCGTACTAACGACGGGCGATTCTTGGGTGCCGATAAAGTTTGTTAAGTGAACGATTCCTGGGATAGGAGCAATCTTAAAATAACTCTTATCTGAGATAGTCGTAGCTCCAGTTACAGTGTCCGTTACAGAAGCTGTCCAGTAATAATCCGTACTTACGATTAATTGATCAGTCGAAACAGTAATGTCAAAGTCTCGATTAGTATTTACGAGAGGAATCGTAGTGTAAACTTCACTATCGTCCGAAACTTTAAAGATACTGATCCCGGTACTTATCGTTGTTGCCATTCAATAGCCTCCTATACAGTTACTCTAAAGTAACCATTATCACTCAAAGGACCCCATAATCCTCGACTGTCTTTAACTTTTCCATTCCAGTAATAATCTCCATTTGGATAATGACCCGCGATTGTTCCACCTGTTACGTGTTCAATAAGTGTTCCGTCAATAGAATAAATAAAAGCTTCCCATGAATCCACGGTATCTCCATCAGGGTCATTATAGCCTAATGTAAATATAGGATCTAAGGTTGTCATAGGTGCTGGATTATCTATGGTTCCATTGTAAGACGTTAATGTACAAGTCGGTGGTGAATTTGAAGCAATCTTAAAATAACTCTTATCAGAGATAGTTGTGATACTACCATCATTAACAGTAGCAATCCAATAATAAGTATCATCAAGTATTAATAAGCTACAGTCAACAAGTAAATCAAAATCACGAGAGGTACCGGCAACTGAGTCCATAGTTTTAATTAGGCTATCATTACTATCGTAAATATTGATAAATGAACTTAACATTGTTGGCATTTAATAACCTCCAGTATTAGGACTAACTCGTGGGATATCCCACGAGTTAGTCCTATAATATTAATGATCCTTAATCATTATAACGATAGGTGAAATGAACTACATGATCTACAGGATTGGCAACTGATAATGGACTAGACAAGGTTCCGAGAGGACTTAATAAGGTGATCGTCGGTTCAACAACAACAGCGGGTTCAACCGTAAAATAACCCGGAGTAGAGATAGTCTTCTTACCATTGACGTCCGTTACTTCGGCCGTAAGATGATAGACAACATCTTCAGTAAAGAAAGATACTGCAGCAGGTTCTACTGCGCTATCACCGGGAATCATTGAGGCCACAACATCTTTAGTCCAAACAACCGTGTCACTAGGATCATAGATTATTAAAGTCGTACTAGCGACATTGACGGCTGTATTGCAATTATACTTCCAGCCAATAGTAACGTCCGTATCGTCTGGAATAGTAACAATTGGGGTAGTTAGAGTTCCATTACAAGTCATGAGTGTTACCGAAGCATTCGAGACAACCGTGCCACCTTCTGTTCGGAAGTAAGCAAAATCACTATTTGGACTTAGCGTACCTAGAGTGTTCTTAACTTGAACCGTCCAATGATAGGTAGTTCCGGCTACTAGTTTACCACTTGGTATAGTACGAGACTTAGAAGCGCTTGTTACCCAATCAGAATTATAGATAACAACACCAAGATCGTTATAAAGCGTGACGTTATAAGCAGCTTGTGGCTTATTAACGGGATCAATATAACTCCAGGTTAGAGCAGGTGGAAATAAAACACAACCCGTACATCCTGCAGGAGCAGCTTGTGTTCCATTGTAAGACTTAGCAGCAACCCTAATTGGATTGCCTTGAGCTAGTTTAAAGTAGCCCGCCTTACTGGTTCCAACGTTATCGTCTACATCCGTTACTTCAACTGTCCAATGATAGACGACGTCTTTAGTTAGCGTAAAGGCAATTCCGGAGCTGATTCCACATGGACTATATATTGTATCCGTATCGGTCCGAGTGAAGACAACCGTATTACTAGCGTCATAAATTGTTATTACGCTTTTCTTAGCATCCTTTGCTAAGGGATGAACATAACGGAACATGAAATTAGGAATGGATTTTTGATCAATAAACGGAGTAGCTAATGATCCATTATCGCTTTCTAAAGTTACGATAGGATTATTGGTGTTCTCGGGTGTCTTGAAATAACCATGCTTATCAATAACGCTCATGTTACCCGTGGTATCCTTGACTTGGATGGTCCAATGATAGGTTTCATTCGAATCCAGTGGTCCAGCGACAACGGTTGTTGCAGTGCCGTCAGTCCAGCCGGAAGTATACTCGACCCCTAAACTGCTATTGTATACGGAAACGCAGTAGGACGCCTGTAGATTCGACTGAGCTTGATAATAAGACCATGTCAAATTTGGAGATGTGGTATCGCAAGCAGCAGGGTTTGTGATAATTCCATTGAAATTAGTTGGGCTTGCCACGGGAGACGTACCAAGAACCGTTTTGAAATAGACCGGGTCAGATACTTTGCTTAGATTACCGTTCGTATCTTTAACCTGAATCACCCAGTGATAGACGACTGACACGAGTAACTTAGACTCTGGCACTTGAATCATTACATCGCTACCAACAACCCAATTCGAATCCCAGACTATGGTGTTACTATTGTCTGATACGATGATGTTAAACATCGCTTGATCACTATTTTGTGCTTGATAGTAAGTCCAGGTCAACGACGGTGTTAGAGTTGATGCAGAATAGGGTGAAGCAAATGTGCCAGCATAACTAGCCGGAGTAACAATAGGTAAGGTATTGGTTGCTGCCCTTGTGAAGAAGTAACCGTAATTACTCATAGGGCTTATTAGGCCTTTATTATCCTTAACGATAACGCACCATTTATAGGTATTGTTAGCATTAGGGATCTTTCCAGAGGGCACCGTGATCTCCTTGATACCGCCACTTACCCAGTTCGAAGAGTAAACTAAGTCTCCCGTGATTGAATCATAAACCGTAACTAAGGAGTCTCCCTCGGGATCATTGTTTTGATCATAATAGCTCCAGTTTAATTTAGGAATCAATGTGTTGCAAATTACGGCTGTTGACACGGTTCCATTATAGCTTGTTAAGATTGGCTTATCAGGAGCTTTGTTTGTACTAGCTACTGGTTTAAAGTAAGCCTTGATACCTACAGGGCTCTGAATGTTGTTGCTATTCTTAACTGAGATATCCCAATAGTAAAGCGTACCTACAGTTAATGGAACGTTCGTGATACAGAATTGCTCTGAACTGGTTTTCCAATTTGAACTATATACAATGGTTCCGGTAGAATCATAGATCTGAGCCAGATACGATGTTTGTGGATTCTTACCGGCATCGATATAATCCCAGGTCAATGCAGGAGTTAAGGTGAGACATTCCTTAGGACTTGTGACATCGCCATTGTAGTTATTAGGAATAGCCACTGGGAAACTATTGTTAGTACCGGTTGTCTTAAAGTAGCTAGGAGCAGTCGTAACACTTTCTCCTCCTTGAGAATCCGTTACGGTAACTTTCCAGTAGTAACTTGTATTTCCAGCCAAGGGTGTTGTCAATAGATGATAATACCGCTCATCCTCTATTGCGCCACTCGTCGAAACCAAGACTCCAGCCGTACTATAGACATCAACGACGTACGACACTTGAATATCTCGATCAAGATCAGAGTACTTCCAAATGAAGAGTGGAGTATATGATGGAGAAATAACAGGAGCGTTAATAGGTCCATTGTAATTTGCCGTAACGACAACAGGTACTCTATTAAAAATAGGTTTAAAGTATCCTTTTGAACTTACTCCGCTATTACCCTTAGAATCAAATACCGTAACATACCAGGAGTATACTCTTCCACTGGTGAGTTTGTTTGCCGGTACGACCGTATTCTTAGATAGGCTATTCGCAATGCCAGTATCATACACTACGGCATCTGTCTCAACATCAATGATGCCTACGTTAAAGGATTTTTGTATATCGTTATCGGCATCCGTATAGGCCCAGGATAGTACAGGTGTTAAAGTCGTACAGGCATCAGGATCTTCTTTGGTTTCTCCGCAGAAACTTGAAAGTACAACAGTCGGAGGGTTGTTTATCTCAGTTGAGGTAGGCTTAAAGTATCCATTAGAACTTATAGGACTCATGCGTCCGCTTGTATCTTTGACTTGAATCTTCCAGTAGTACATTACATCTTCACTCAATACTGTAGAGGTAACATCATATGATGTTGCAGTACCGGATGTCCACGGAATATCAATGACCGTAGCATTTGTCGTAGCAGCGCAAACCGTTAGTTTATAAGAACCTTGTGGAACATTCTTTGAATGATGATATGTCCATGTTAATGTGGGCTTCGTGGTTGTTTCCGTAGGATTAGAAATAGTGCCATAACAACTAGTTAGTCCAGGTTTATCAGGAGAAGCTACTGTACTGGTACCCGTAGTTTTGAAATAACATACTCTACCGTCAGCGGACGCCCCGGTGGAATCCGTTACAGATACTTTCCAGTTATAATTTGTACCTTCAAGAAGACGACTAGCACTTGGAACAGAATAGTAACGGTTCTGACTTGTGATAGCTCCTGTATTGATTATCTCAACACCATCTGAATTCCTAATAACAACCGTATAGGTTTTCTGTGGATTCTTTTCCTTATCGCTATAACTCCATGTCAAGGTTGGTAATAGAGTACTAGACACAGAAGGAGCTGCCGAGGTACCAGTATAGCTTGTTGGCGTTACGACAGGAGGAGTATTAGCAGCTTCATTACTATACTTAAAATAACAAGGATCTGTCATGATACTGACTTCTCCACTACTGTTTTTATCCTTAACTTGAAGGATCCAGTAATAGACGGTTCCAGCAACAATTCCATTGGGCACCGTATAGGTTTTAGCAGAACTAGTAATCCATCCAGAATCTTTAATTCGTGTCCCTGAAGCTGTAAAGACTTGAACATGATAAGCACCCTGTACATCATTGTCTGCGTCAGTATATTCCCAAGTTAAGACCGGCTTCAGGGTTGTACTAGTTGCCGGCTCAAGCTTCGTTCCTTTGTAACTCGTAGGAACAACGACAGGAGCTGCGTTAGGAGGAGGTGTTCCGGTTTTGAAATAGCCACTGCGAACCGGTGAGCCTTTAGCGCCGCGCTTATCACTTACTGTTACAGTCCAATGATACGTAGTGCTTGGTGCTAGTTTACCGAAAGGAACAACATAACGAAGAGCCGAACTAGTAACTGTGCCGCTCGTATGAACAAGGGTATTACTACTACTGAAGATATCTACTTTATAGTTGTACTGTACATCATTGTCGGGATCTTCATATTCCCAAGCTAAGCTGGGAATCGTATTGTCACAACTTGATACTTCAGACTCATCACCATTATAATTTGACAAGATAATTACCGGCACATGGTTAACGATTGAAGGTAGAGTCTTGAAATAGTTTTGAGAACTTACGAGACTCTCATCATCTTGATTATCTTTAACTTGAACCGTCCAGTAGTACAATGTGTTGTACTCTAAAGAAGAGGCCTTAGGTGTGTAGTATTTAAGAGTACTTGGTTCATAATCTATAGCATCAGTCGACGCACTAACAGGCGTTGTATTACCAACCTTATAAATTAAGACCTTAAAACCAGACTGTGGATCATTGTCAGTATCTTTGTAAGTCCAAGTAAACGTAGGATTTAACGTCGTGCAATCCTTAGGTGATGCTAAGGTTCCCAAGAAGCTCGTAGGACTTACAGTTGGTTTAGTATGGGGTCGATCAATGGTCTTAAAGTAAACTGGGAAACTTGTTAAGCTCATATTTGATTTTGGATCCTTAAGCTGTACTGTCCAGGAATAGACTGTTAGTGGATCAAGTTTTAAATTCGTAGCCGTATAGGTCGCCGCTGAAGAACTTATTAACTTAGTATCTCTAACTACAGCTCCCTGATCATTATAGATTATTACTCTAAAGGCTGTTTGAGATGTTGCTCCAGTAAAAGTCCATTTGAATATTGGAGCCAATAAGGTATTACAGGCTGCAGGACTACCGACAGATCCATTTAAGTTATTCGGCGTTACAACAAAGGTAACAGGAACGCCCGGTGTTTTAAAATATCCCATAGGAGATACTTGACTCGTAAGGCCACGACTATCTTTAACTTGGACATTCCAATGATATATAGTCCCTGTATTTAATAGAGAATCAGGAACCTTAAAGTAATCATTAGAACTTCCTGTCCATCCCTGTGAGGAAATTAATACGCCTGAAGCATTGTAGACACGGACAGAATAAGAACCTTGTGGATCATTATCTGGATCAGTATAATCCCAGGTTAGAATCGGCGTTGTATCTTGAGCAAGTACAGGACTAGAAGGAGAAGATCCATTGTAATTTACTAACGTGGCACTCGGCGGATGATTAACTAAGGCATCGCTCGTTTTAAAGCTAACCCATGGGCTCGTAGGACCTTGACTGCCGCCTGGAGTCTTCAATGTAATACGCCAAGTGTATTTAACGCCTCCAAGTAGTTTAATAGGGAACGTCTCATCAATCATATAGCTATTGATAGAACTATTAATCCAGCCAGAGGTCTGAGTATAAATTATACTTCCATAGCTACCAGAGAACATCTCAACCTTGAAAAAGCCTTGTGTCTTACCGGTATCTGACGGATCAATACAGTCCCAAGTTAACGTTGGAGTCAATGTATCACAGGGGTCTGGAATTAATGATGTTCCATTATAGCTTGTAGGATTACTGATGACAGACGTAATGACCTTAAAATAACCTTGTTTAGAGATTAGACTTTCTAGACCAATAGTATCCCGCACCATAACCTGCCATGAATGAACAGTATTCGTCGATATACCAACACCACTATGTGTATAGCTAGTATTTGAACTAAGAATCCATGGAGTCCATTGTCCGGCAACTAAGAGTCTAAAGGCCGCCTGTTCATAACCGTCGTATTCATTATAGTTCCAAGAAAATGTGAGACCTTGAGTGTAGCCTATTTCAGGCGTTGCACTAGTCAGTCCATTGTAATTAAGTAGATCGGGCTTAGGTGGAGCCGTGGGAACTGTAAAATAAACTGGTACGCTCCAATCTCCAAAACTACTCATACTCTCTCCAACTCGAACTTGCCAGTAATACGTATAGCCCTTATAGGCTTCAAGACTCATTGAAGAGATATATGGAAACGTATGACTTGATGCTGTACCGGTAACTAATCCATAGCTTGCTACCGTTGTCTCGCCGGTTCCGCTATTCTGACGCATGATTCTTAATCCATAGATTTTATATTGATTTGTGCGAGTCCATGTTACCGTAACGGGTTGAATGATTCCGAATGGCACGTTATTACCACTCGAAGAATTCCCGTTCGTTGTCATGGCGGTTTCATACATAGTTGAACTCATTAGAAAACCTCCTAAAGTTATATGCTTTAACTAGATTTACTAGTTGTATTGTGGGTTAAAGTAGATGATCTTAGAATCAACGGCATAGCCAATGATTTGTACGGGCCCTGTGGTCGGTTTTATAGACGTTATAGACCCTGCGACAGTAGGACTTACGTAGAGTAATGCGCCCTTAGTAAAATTCCAAGCAATGTTTTTAAGATATCCTTTCTTCAAGATAACCCTGTCACCTGCAGCGGCGGTTTCTGTAGCTATAGCTACACAAGGTAGATACGTAATATCTGAGGCCTTAGATAAGGCGTATCCCTCAATGGTTAAATAAAGTAAGCTTCCTATATCGGTATCGATTGAAACATATTCCTTAGATAATTCACCGCTATAATCTCCATCGTTAATAGGCATTAGCGATACAGCCTTATTTGATAAACTACCAAGATCTTCAACAAGGACGTAGTCACTTGATGGGTGACCGTTTAATCGAATGGCATCAATATTACCTAGATCAAACGGCTTAACTAAGTTATCAACGGCAAACATGACCTCTCGAATACCGATAACTAAATTAGCAATTTGTTCATCAAGTTCGGCAAACTTAACAGCGTTTTGATTACTCATGAGCTGTTGATAAAGACTCTTCTCTAGTGGGGAAGGTTCCTTAACAAAGGTTCCATCTTCCTTTTGTGAAACGACACTCATTATGATCAGCTCCTTGATCTTGATATAATTTCTTGAACTTCAGCTTCAACGGCATCTTTAATTCTCTTATCAATGCCGGTCAATCTGCCTTCTGTTCTGATTAAGGTTTCAATCGAAGCGATCCCTAGTTTAATCGTAACGGCTTGATCTAGATTGCCAGCGATATCGTAAACTAAATAGATATCTTCCTCGGGCCCTCTAACGCCAATGACTCTACCAGCATTATTATAATCAAGTTCATTTAAGCCGGGAATACCAAAGA